>Ga0207847_100041_pt1 | contig 242816 bp, 227 predicted proteins | sample TtaePargueraPR_8_FD_187736 | JGI IMG/M metagenome (GOLD analysis project Ga0207847, IMG submission 187736) | Aerobic enrichment media microbial communities from Bioluminiscent Bay, La Parguera, Puerto Rico - Tt and E1 (SPAdes) | ecosystem: Environmental > Aquatic > Marine > Unclassified ... | reverse complement strand
ACCGCGACGAGATCGCCCGCGCCCTGGACGACGTGGACGTGGTCGAGGCCGACGCCGACCTGGCCGCCGCGGTCGCGCGTGCGGCCGAGCTGCTGCGCGCGGGCGCCGGAGCGCGCGCGGCCGAGGTGCACCTGCTGTCCGACCTGCAGGCCACCGCGCTGGCCTCGGCCGCCGAGGGCGCCGACCTGCCGGTGATCGCCTGGTCGCCGGACGGCGAGCCGGCCAACCACGGCATCGTCGACGTGGACGTCGGCGGCGGCCTGCCGCCACGCGCCGGGGAGGCGGGCCAGCTCAGCGCGGCCGTGCACGCCGCGACCGCCGACACGCTGACGCTGCGCCTCTGGATCGACGGGCAGCCCGCATCGGCCGCGCGGGTGTCGGGCGACGGCGCCGCGGTGTTCTCTCTGCCCGCGCGCGCGGGAGGCCTCGTGACCGGCCACGTCGAGACGGAGCCCGACGATCTGCCCGCGGACGACCGCCGCCCCTTTGCCTACCGCATCTCGCCGGCGCCCACCGTGCGCATCGTCGGCGATGCGCCGTTCGCGCGGCAGGCGCTCGCGGCGCTCGAGGCGGGCGGCCGCATCCGCACGGGCGTCGCCGGGACGCTGGACGTGCTGGTCGCCGCCGACGCGGCGGGCGTGGCGGACGTGCCGGCCCGCACCGCGCTGGTCGTGGTCCCACCAACCGACCCGCTCCAGTTGGCCGCGCTGAACCTGCGCCTGGCCGCGGCCGGCCTGCCCTGGCGCTACGAGCCCGCGGCCGGGGAGGGTACGGCGCAGTTCGCGCCGGTCGATGGCGACGACGAGCTGGGCGGCGCGCTCGCACCGGTGCGGGTGGAACGGGCTTACGATCTGGTGGGCACCGAGAGCGCCGCGCGCGCGGACACGCTGCTCCAGCTCGGCGACGGCCGTCCGTGGGCGCTGCGCGTGCCGCGGCCCGGCGGCGGCGCGGCGGTGCTGCTGGCCTCGCCGCTCGATCCATCCGCCACCGGCGTCCCCGCTTCCGCCGCGATGGTGCCGCTGATGGACCGGCTGGTCGGCTCCTGGGCCCGCACGGGCGGCGGGGCCAGCCCTACGCTGCGGCCCGGCTCGACCGTCGAACTGCCCGGCACCGCCACCGGCGTGGAGGCGCCCGACGGCACGCGCACCCCGGTCGAGGGCGGCGCGCCCTGGCGAGCGCCCGCGCGCGCGGGCCTCTACCGCGTCCTGTCCGCCGATTCGCTGCTGGACGTGCTTGCGGTCGCGCCCGCCGCCGCCGAATCGCGCCTCGAGCGCGCGGACGAGGAGGCGCTGGAACGCGCCCTGCCGAACGCCGACGTGCGCCGCGCCGGCTCGACGGAGGAGTGGACGGAAGTCATCTTCCGCCGCCGCCGTGGCGCTGAGTGGTGGCGCACCCTCGCCGCGCTGCTCGTGGCCGCCCTGCTCGTGGAATCGGTGGCGGCCGCGCGCCGCCGCGGCGAGGACGAGACGGCCTGATTCCCGGTACCCGCAGGACAGCTTGGCTCACGAGTACCTGATCGACGCGTTCACGTCCCAGCCGGCCTTCGCCGCGCTGCGCGATGCCCTGCCCCGCCCCGGCGCCACGCAGCGCATCGGACCGCTGCCCGGCTCCTCACCGGCCCTGCTGCTGGCGGCACTGCAGCGCGCGCAGCCCACGCGCGTGCTGGTCGGGCTGGCGGCCAGCCCGTCGCATGCGGAGACGCTGCACGCCGACCTGGTCGCCGTGCTCGGGGAGGGCACCAGCGCGCTGTTCCCGCAGCGCGAGACGCTGCCGTACGAAACAGGCGAGGCGGACCTGGAGGTGAAGGGTCTTCGCATCGAGGCGCTCGAGGCGTGGCTGGCCGGCCGCGCGCGCATCCTGGTCACCACGCCACGCGCGTTGCAGGAGATGGCCGAGATCCCCGAGCAGCTGGCCGACCTGCGCCTGCGCCTGGAGCGTGGCCAGTCGACCGGGCCCGCCGAGCTCGCCGCGCGTCTGGAGGAGATGGGCTTCGAGCGCGTCACTACCGTGGACGGCGTCGGCCAGTTCGCGCTGCGCGGCGGCATCCTCGATCTGTTCGGCTTCGGCGCGCCCGACCCCGTGCGCGTGGAGTTCTGGGGCGACGAGATCGAGTCGCTGCGCCACTTCGACGTGCTGGACCAGCGCTCGAATCGCACCGTCGAGGCGGTGGACGTGCTGCCGGTGGAGCTGCCCGGCGCCGAGACCGGCGGCGGCGAGACGCTGCGCGCGCTGCTCGAGGTCCTGAACGAGGACGCACTGGTGCTCGAGGTCGAGGCGGGCAGCGTGGCGGACGAGTTCGAGCGCACATGGAAGCAGGTGCTGCAGCTGCGCGAGGCCGAGGAGCGGCGCGGCGCGGGACCGGCGCCGCCCGAGCGGCTGTTCCTGCCGCCCGAGCAGGCAGCGCGCGCGCTGGAGCGGCTGCCGCGGCTGATCGCCGCCGACCCGGCGGAGGCGGACGTACGGCTCGATCTCCACGAGCCCGAGGAGGTGGACCGCGACATGGAGGCGCTCGGCTCGCTGCTGCGCGCCTCCGCCCAGCGCGGCGAACTGACCTGGATCCTGTGCGACAACCTCGGCCAGCTCGAACGGCTGGAGGAGATCCTGGACGCGCAGGACGCCCGCAGCGAGGCGGTGCGCCTGGCGGTCGGCGCGGTGGACGGCGGCTTCGTCATCGAGGGCACGCGTCCCCCCGTCCGCATCCTGACCGACCACGAGATCTTCCGCCGCGCGCACCGCGGCCGGCGCGGGCGCCGCTTCCGCGGCGCCGTCTCGCTCGAGAACCTCGCCCAGCTCTCGCCCGGCGACTACGTCGTGCACCTGGACCACGGCATCGGCCGCTTCCGCGGGCTCGACCGCATCAAGGTCGGCGAGGAGACCGTCGAGTCGCTCGCCATCGAGTACGCGGGCGGCGAGGTGCTGCGCGTGCCCGTCTACCGGCTGGACCTGGTCGAGCGCTGGATGAGCGACCGCGGCGACGACGTCGCACCGCCGAAGCTGCACCGCGTCGGCGGCAAGACGTGGAAGAAGCTGCGCGGCCGCACCGAGAAGGCCATCGAGGAGATGACGGCCGAACTGCTCGAGCTGTACGCCCGCCGCAAGCTGGCCGTCGGCCACGCCTACCCGCAGGACGGGCGCTGGCAGCGCGAGATGGAGGCCGCGTTCGTCCACGAGGACACGCCCGACCAGCGCAAGGCCACCGACGCCATCAAGAAGGACCTGGAGTCCACGCTGCCGATGGACCGGCTGCTGTGCGGCGACGTCGGCTTCGGCAAGACGGAGGTCGCGATCCGCGCGGCGTTCAAGGTCGTGCAGGACGGCCGGCAGGTCGCCGTGCTTGCGCCGACCACGATCCTGGCCGAGCAGCACGGCCGCACCTTCCGCGAGCGGCTGGCCGACTTCCCCGTCCGCATCGAGGTGCTGTCCCGCTTCCGCACGCCCTCCGAGCAGACCGCCATCATCGAGGGGCTGGCCACGGGGGAGGTCGACATCGTGGTCGGCACGCACCGCCTGCTGCAGGACGACGTGACCGTGAAGGAGCTCGGCCTGCTCGTCATCGACGAGGAGCAGCGCTTCGGCGTCTCGCACAAGGAGCGGCTCCGCAAGATGCGCGAGAACGTGGACGTGCTGTCCATGACGGCGACGCCCATCCCGCGCACCATGCACCTGGCCATGGCCGGGCTGCGCGACCTGTCGCTGATCCAGACGCCGCCGCGCAACCGCATGCCCGTGGTCACGCACGTGATCCGCTGGACGGACGCCGTGATCCAGGACGCGCTGCTGCGCGAGCTGGACCGCGGCGGCCAGGTCTACGTGGTGCACGACCGCGTCGAGACCATCGACCCCATCGCCGAGCGCATCCGCCGGCTGGCAGGCGAGGCGCACGTCGAGGTCGCGCACGGCCAGATGGGCGCGCACGACCTGGAGCGCGTCATGACCGGCTTCGTCGACGGCGAGGTGGACGTGCTGGTCAGCACGTCCATCATCGAGAACGGGCTGGACGTACCCAACGCCAACACGCTGATCGTGCACCGCGCCGAGAACTTCGGCCTGGCCCAGCTCTACCAGATCCGCGGCCGCGTCGGCCGCTCGCACCACCGCGCCTACTGCTACCTGATCGTGCCGGAGGACGTGACCGAGGACGCCGAGAAGCGGCTGCGCATCCTCGAACACTACACCGAGCTGGGCAGCGGCTACGCCGTCGCGCTCAAGGACCTGGAGCTGCGCGGCGCCGGCAACCTGCTGGGCGCCGAACAGTCCGGCTTCGTGCACGCGGTGGGGCTGGAAACCTACACGCGGCTGCTCGAGAAGACCGTCCAGCGCATCAAGGCGCAGCAGGATGGTGTGAAGAGCTGGCCGCCGCCCGAGGTCTCCATGCGCGGCGCTGCGTTCCTGCCCGACCACTACATCACGGACTCGGGGCAGAAGCTGCAGCTCTACCGCCGCGTGTCGCGCATCGGCACCACCGAGGAGCTGGACGAGCTGCGCGCCGAGGTGCGCGACCGCTTCGGTCCGCCGCCATCCGAGGTCGAGAACCTGTTCGCCGCCACCGCGCTCCGGCTGCTCGGCGCGCAGCTCGGCGTGGAGCGCGTGCTGATCGCCCAGCGCGATGCGCGCCTCAACTTCCGCGAGGACGTGGTGCCGCGCATGACCGCGCTGCAGTCGGCCATGCGCGACCGGCAGCTCCAGGTCGAGGTCAAGCGCGCCATCCCGCTGTCCCTGATCCTGCGCGCCCACGGCGCCGAGCCCATCGCGGAAACGCTGGTCGCCGCGCTCCGCCTCCTGTCGGACGGTCGGTGACGGACCCTGCGCCGCGCATTCTGGTAGGAAGCCAGCGGCCGCCCATGGCCCCGCCGTAGCGGCAGCCATACATTTCGCGGCTTCATCCGTACCATCGAGAAGGAGTTTCCGGGCACATGAAGAAGTTTCTTACGCTCGCGCTGATCGCGAGCGGCATGGCCGTGCCGGCCTGCGACAGCTTCGGACAGGCGATGAACGCGCATCAGGACGTCGTGGCGCGCGCATCGGGTCACGAGCTCTCCGTCGACGAGGCCGCGGGCCTGATCGCGAGCAATCCGCGACTGCCGGCGCAGACCGAGGTCGCCGAGATCCTCGCCAATCTCTGGGTCGACTACATCCTGCTCGCCACCGCCGCCCAGCAGGACAGCACGCTGGCCGGCGTCGACTTCGACACGCTGCTCGAGCCGCAGTTCGACCAGCGCGTGCTCTTCGAGCTGCGCGACAGCGTGATCGACGTCGACACGACGGTGACCGAGGAGCAGCTGCGCCGCATCTATGACGAGGAGCAGCCGGGCGCCGAGGTGCGTGCGCGGCACGTCCTGCTGCGCATGGCGCCGGACGCGCCGCAGGCGACGCGGGACAGCGTGATGCAGCTCGCGCGTGAGCTTCGCGACCGCGCGCGCGGCGGCGCCGACTTCGCCGCGCTGGCGCGCGAGTACAGCGCCGACCCGGGCAGCGCCCAGCAGGGCGGCGACCTGGGCTTCTTCCCGCGTGGCCAGATGGTGCCCCCCTTCGAGGAGGCGGCGTTCTCGCTGCAGCCCGGGCAGATCAGCGACCTGGTGGAGACGCCGTTCGGCGTGCACATCATCAAGGTGGAGGAGCGGCGCGCAGCCGACTTCGCCCAGATCCGCAACCAGCTCGCGCAGCAGGTCCGCGGCCAGCGTCTGGCCGAGGCCGAGTCGACGTTCGTGGCGGGCCTGACGGGTCCGCTCGCCGTGCAGATCACCGAGGGTGCGCTGGACGTGGCCCGTGAGCTGGCCGGCAACCCCGGCCAGAACCTGAGCAGCCGCGCGCAGTCGCGGCCGCTGGTGCGCTGGCAGAACGGCGCGCTGACGGCGGGTGAGTTCCAGCGCATCGTCCGCTTCTTCCAGCCCGCGCAGCAGCAGCGGCTCGAGACCGCGGAGGACGAGCTGGTGGAAGTCATGCTGCGCCGCTTCGCGGACAACGAGATCCTGCTCGAGGAGGCACGCCGCCGCGGCTTCGATCTCCCGCAGGGCATGCGCGACAGCGCGCTGGTCGAGATGCGTTCGAACCTCGTGCAGGCCGCACGCACGGCGGGCCTGATCGACATCCAGCCGCAGCAGGGCGAGTCCGCCGAGGACGCGATCGAGCGGCGCGTGAATACGCTGCTCACGCACATCGTGCGGCAGGAGCGTGCGCCGCTGCTGCTGGGTGCGCTGTCCTATACGCTGCGCGCCGGCCGCGACGCCGAGGTCTTCCAGCGCGCGTTCCCCGCGGTGGTCGAGCAGGTCGAGGAGTCGCGTCCGGCCGCCGGCATGCAGGGTCAGCCGGTACCGGGCGGCGTGGTGCCGGGCGGGGTACCGTCACCCGCGCAGCCGCAGTCGGCGCCCGTGACGCCGCAGAGCGGCGCGCAGCCCACCGCGCCCGGCCAGGGCGCGCAGTAGCGCGCCGAAACCGGAACCAGGTGGGCCGATCGGCCTATAACGGGAGGCCGGCGCGCGGCATCGGCGCCGGCCTCCACCGTTTCTCCACGCACAGCGGAATCATGAAGCGCAGCCACATCCTCCTCGCCCTGGGCGCATTCCTCGGCCTCCTCTCCGCCGCGCCCGCCGGTGCGCAGCAGATGGAGCGACTCGATCGTGTGGTCGCCGTGGTCGGCGACAGCGCGGTGCTCGAGAGCGAGGTGCGCGAGGAGATGCTGCAGTGGACCGCCGCGCAGGGCCAGCCCCTGCCGGACGACCCGACGCAGATCGCCCAGCTCGAGCGCCAGATCATCGACGGCAAGATCGAGGAGCTGGTCATCCTTCAGGCCGCGCTCAACGACTCCACGATCCGCGTGGACGAGCGGCAGGTCGAGACGCTGGTACAGCGCGAGGTCACGCGGCTGGAGACGCAGGTGGGCGGCCGGCTCGCGCTGGACCGCGCCCTCGCCCAGGAGGGGCTGACGCTGCCCGAGTACCGTCAGATCCTCGCACGCCGGTTCCGCCGCCAGGGCTACATCGAGCAGTACATCGCGGCGGTGCGCCGCGACCGCGCCGCGCCCACCGTCACCGAGAACGAGGTGCGCGACTTCTTCCGGCAGAATCGCGCTCAGTTCGCGGAGCGGCCGGCCACGGTGACGTTCCGCCAGATCGTCATCGCGCCGTCCGCGTCGGATTCCGCCCGCGCGCGGGCGCGCGCCACCGCGCAGGACGTGCTGTCGCGCGTGCGCGGCGGGGAGGACTTCGCGCAGGTCGCGCGCCGCTTCTCCGACGACCCCGGCACCCGCGAGCAGGGCGGTGACCTCGGCTGGTTCCGGCGCGGGCAGATGGTGCAGGCCTTCGAGGACGCCGCGTTCGGCTTGCGCCCGGGCGAGATCAGCGAGATCGTGGAATCGCCCTTCGGCTTCCACGTCATCAAGCTGGAACGAGCGCGCGGCGGCGAGCGCAGCGCGCGGCACGTGCTGATCCGCGCCGCCGTGACGCCGCAGGACATCCAGCGCGCGCAGCAGCTGGCGGACTCGGTGGCGACCGCGCTGCGTGGGGGCGCGCCGTTCGACACGCTGGCCGACCGGTACGCGGACCCGACCGAGCAGCGACGCGTGGGCCCGTACCCGGTGGGCCAGCTGCCGCAGCCGTACGTGCAGCCGCTCACCGGTGTCACGCAGGGCGACGTGGTGGGGCCGATCCGGCTGGAGAGCCAGGGCGCGCCGGCCAAGTTCGCCGTGGTCTCCGTGATGGAGCAGCGCGCGGCCGGCGAGTACGACGTGGAGGATCCGGGCTTCCGCGCGGACCTGCGCGAGCAGCTGCAGCAGCAGAAGCTGATCGAGGAGGTCGTCGACGAGCTGCGTGATCGCACCTACGTCGATGTCCGCATCTGACGCCCGCGCCCGCACACGGGCGCCTGCGCAATCGGGATGATCCGTTTCGAGAACGTCAGCAAGGAATACCCGAGGTCGGGTCTCGCGCTCGCCGATGTGAGCTTCCACGTCGGCAAGGGCGAGTTCTGCTTCCTCACCGGGCACAGCGGCGCCGGCAAGTCCACGGTGCTGCGGCTGATCCACATGGAGGAGGCGCCGAGCGCGGGTGAGGTGCGTGTGAGCGGCTACGTCGCGGGCAGGGTGCGACGCCGCGACGTCGCCATCCTGCGCCGCAAGATCGGCTACGTCTTCCAGGATTTCCGCCTGCTGCCCAACCGCACCGCCGCCGAAAACGTGGCCTTCGCGCTGGAGGTGACCGGCGCCAAGAAGGCCGTGGTGCGCACCAAGGTCGGGCGCCTGCTCGCGCGCGTCGGCCTGGCCAGCAAGGCCGAGTCGTACCCGGGCGAGCTGTCCGGCGGTGAGCAGCAGCGGGTGGCCGTGGCCCGCGCGCTGGCCAACGACCCGATCGTGCTGCTGGCCGACGAACCGACCGGTAACCTCGACCCACGCGCTACGCGCGGCATCTTCGAGCTGTTCCGCGAGATCAACGCAGCGGGCACCGCGATCCTCTTCGCCACACACGACGTGGAGCTGGTGCGGGAGAACGGCGGGTACCGGGTGCTCGAGATGGAGCGGGGCGCCGTGGTCTACGATTCCGCGGCCCAGACGGTCTAGCCGAGCATGTCCTACGCCCTGCGCGAGGCTCTCGCCACGTTCCGACGCACGCCGCTGCTGACCGTGCTGTCCGGCTCCATGATCGCACTGTCGCTGTTCGTGATCGGGCTGTTCGGCCTGGTTGCCTACAACATCCGCACGGTGCTGGCCGACATCGAGGAGCGCGTCGAGATCGTGGCCTACCTGCGAGACGACGCGGGTCCGCAGGCTGTCGAGCTGGTGCGCGCCGAGATCGCGAGCTTCCCCGAGGTAGCCGCCGTCAACTTCGTCTCGCGCGAACAGGCGCTGGAGGACGCGCGCGCCGAGCTCGAGGAGTTCCGCTCGCTGTTCGCCGACCTGGAGAGCAACCCCCTGCCCGCCTCGTTCGAGATCCGGCTCCGCCCCGGCATGCAGGACGGCAGCGAGGTGCGCGCGGTCGCCGAGCGGCTGCAGGCGTACGACATCGTCGAGGACACGCGCTTCGGCCAGGAGTGGGTCGACAAGATCTTCCTGCTGCGCCGCGTCGCCGGCGTCGCGACCGCGGTCCTGGGCGGCGCATTCGCCATCGTCGCCATGCTGATCATCGGCACGGCCGTGCGCATGGCCATCTTCGCGCGGCGCGACGAGATCCGCATCATGCAGCTGGTTGGCGCGACCGACGCGTTCGTGCGCAGACCGTTCGTGATCGAGGGCTTCGTGACGGGCCTGCTGGGCGGCGCGCTCGCGCTGCCCGCCACCTGGGGCGTCTACCGCGCCCTGTCGGGCTCCGTCATCGACCTGCACTGGCTGCCGCCCGTCTGGATCGCGGTCGGCATCACCGCCGGCGCGCTGCTCGGCGTGATCGCCAGCGCGCGCGCGGTGCGCCGGCACGTCCGGGAGCTATGAGCCGCGCCGCGCGCCTCACCGCGCTCGGCCTCACGCTGCTCGCCTGTGCGGCGCCCGCGCACGCCCAGGAAGGCCTCGGACAGCAGCTCCGCGAGAGCCAGCAGCGGCTGGAGCAGATCCGGCGCGAGCGCGAGCAGCTCCAGCAGCAGATGACGTCGCTGCGCAGCCGCGTCCACACCACGGCCGCCGAGCTGACCAACATCGAGGCGCAGGTGACGACCTCCGCCGAGGCGCTGCGCGAGATCGAGTTCCAGGCCACGACGCTGACCGGCCGCGTGGACCAGGTCACGACCGAGCTGGTGCAGGCGCGTGATCGGCTGCGCGAGCGGCGCGTGGTGCTGCGCCAGCGGCTGCGCGCCATCTACAAGCGCGGCCCGCTGCACTCGCTCCAGGTGCTGCTCAGCGCGCGCACGTTCGGCGACCTGCTGAACCGCTACAAGTACCTGCACCTGGTCGCGCTCTACGATCGCCTGCTCGTGCGGGAGGTGTCCCGGCTCGAGCGCGTCCTGATCGCGCGCGACGAGGAGCTGCGCAACAGCCTGTCCCAGCTGCAGCGGCTGCGCGACGAGCGGCTGGACGAGTTCGCGCAGCTGCAGTACCTCGAGCGCCAGCAGGAGGAGACGCTGCGCGAGTACCGCCGGCAGGAGCGCACCACCGCCGGCCGCATCGAACAGCTGGAGCGCGACGAGCGACGCCTGGCCGGCGTGATCGAGGACCTGGAGCGCCGCCGCGTCGAGGAGGAGCGCCGCCGCGTCGTGGCCGGCGGCCGGGTCGAGGCGGGCGCGCTCAGCACCGCCGACCTCGGCAACCTGGACTGGCCGGTCGAGGGCCAGCTGGTCTACCGCTTCGGCCGACCGGAGGGCGCCAGCGCCGTGACGCCGCGCCGCAACGGCATCGGCATCGGCGCACAGGCGGGTTCACCGGTCCAGGCCGTCGAGGCCGGCACCGTGGCCATGGCCGGGCCCTTCGAGGGCTACGGCCCCACCGTCATCGTCAGCCACGGCGGCGGCTTCTACACGCTCTACCACTTCCTCAAGACCGTGGCGGTGCGCGAGGGGCAGGAGATCACGGCCGGGCAGACCATCGGCACCGTCGGCGGGGAGCAGACCCCCGAGGGCGCCCACATCGAGTTCCAGGTGCGGGCGCCCGTCGACGGCGGGCTGCCGCAGCCGGTCGATCCGCTCAACTGGCTGCAGCGGCGGGCCGGCCGATGAAGCTGGCCGGACACCGCCGCATCCGGGAGGACCTGGCCCGCGCGCTGGTCACGGACCGCCTGCCCGGCTCCCTGCTGCTGCACGGCCCCATCGGCATCGGCAAGCAGCGGCTCGGCCTCTGGCTGGCCCAGCGCATCCTCTGCCAGGCGGCCGGAAGCGACGTCGAGCCGTGCGGCACCTGCACCCCCTGCCGCCTGGCCGCACGCCTCGAGCACCCCGACATCCACTGGTTCTTCCCCGTCGCCAACGTCTCCGGCTCCAGGGAGAAGAAGGTCGAACTCTTCGAGGCCGCCCGCGCCGAGGAGCTGGAGGCGCGCCGCGCCTTCCGCTGGACCCGACCCGAGGGGATGGTCGGCTACTACCTCGATCAGGTCACCTCGCTGCGCCGGCTGGCCGACAAGCGGCCCGGCATGGGCAACCGCAAGGTCTTCGTGGTCGGGGAGGCGGAGCGGCTGGTCTCGCAGGAGGCCAGCCAGGAAGCCGCCAACGCGCTGCTCAAGCTGCTGGAGGAGCCGCCCGCTGACACCACGTTCATCCTGACGGCGACCGATCCCGAGCTGCTGCTGCCGACCATCCGGTCCCGGCTGCTGCCGATCCGCGTCGACCCTCTGGATCACGACGAGCTGGTCGCGCTGCTCACGGATCAGCTGGGCGTGGATACCGGCCGCGCCGATGTCCTTGCCCGTGTCGCGCGCGGCGCGCCCGGCACGGCGCTCGAGCTGGCGGCCGGGGAGGACGGCGCGCCCTTCGCCCGGCAGCGGGAACAGGCGCGCGCGCTGCTGGAGGCCGTCGCCGCGCCACGGCCGGTCGAGCTGGTGGCCGCCGCCCACGCCACCGGCGTCGGCCAGGCCCGGGGCGAGTTCACCGCCGTGCTCCAGGCACTGCAGGTCTGGGTGCGCGATGCCGCGGCCCTGGCCGCGGGCGCACCGGAGCTGGTGGTCAACGCCGACGCCATCGACTGGCTCCGTTCCGCGCAGGCGCGCATGCCGGGCGCGGCCGCGGGCGCGCCCCGCGCACTGGACGCAATCGCCCGCGCGCTCGCGCTGGCGGCGGGCAACGTCAATCCCCAGTTGATCTTGGCCGATTTGCTCCCCTCCCTGCGCCGCACCCTCACCCGCCCGGCCTTTTCGGCCTAAATCGTTACGCGACAACAGGATCGCTCCAGACGCCCCCTCTCCGGACGGGGTCTGGAGGGTGGACCGCTGTCGCAGGGTGGCGGTATCTTGTTGCCGGGACCGATGCCGGTCCGAACGGGTGCTCGTGCCAGATCGCGCGCGGGCGCCCGGAATGTTGAGTGCAGGAGAAGCGATGACGCGTCGTCTGACGCACATGCACCGTGGCCGGCCGCGCATGGTCGAGGTCGGCGACAAGGACGTAACCGCGCGGGAGGCGGTGGCCGAGGGGGTGCTGGTGACCTCCGCGGCCGCGCTCGATGCGGTTCGGCAGTCGACGGGTCCGAAGGGGGATCCGCTCACGGTGGCGTCGATCGCGGGTATTCAGGCGGCCAAGCGGACGGCGGAGCTGATACCGCTCTGTCACCCGCTGCCGCTCACCGGGATCGACGTGGTGGTGGAGCCGGACGACGAGCTGCCGGGTCTGCGCGCGCGGGCGACCGTGCGGGTGAGCGGGCGGACCGGGGTCGAGATGGAGGCCCTGACCGCCGTGACCATGGCATTGCTCACCGCCTACGACATGCTGAAGGCGGTGGATCGAACCATGCGCATCGAGTCGGTGCGCCTCGTGCGAAAGGCCGGCGGCCGATCGGGCGAGTGGGGTGCCGACGAGGAGCGAGAGGAGACCGAACGCGTATGACGCACAAGCGTGAGAAGCGTGAGGTGGGCCGGGGCGGGCTGCGCTGGCAGCCCACCCGGGACAACCGCGTCTCGCCGCTGGAGCGGTGGGAGACCGAGCGAAAATCGGCGCTGTCACGGCTGGCGCTGGCCTTCGGCCGCGCCACGCGCGGTCGCGCGACCGGCGCGGGTATGGTCGCGGGTGCGTTCCTGATCGGCCTGCTCATGGCGGCCAGCCCGGAGCCGATGGCGGCGCCGGTGGATCGGGACCTGCGCCAGCGGCTGGCCGACGCGGAGACGGAGCTGCGCTCCAGCACCACGGATCTGGAGCTGCTGCGGCTCGAGATGGCGCGGCTGGAGACGGTCATGCGCAACTCGTCGCGCTACCGCATCCCGGCCGACCTGGCGGCGGACATCTACGACATCGCGCTGTCCGAGGGCATCGAGCCCGGGCTGGCCTATCGGCTGGTGCGAGTGGAGAGCGGCTTCGTGCAGCGGGCCGTCAGCCCGGTCGGCGCGGTCGGCCTCGCGCAGCTGATGCCGGCGACGGCGTTCGAGATGGATCCCAGCCTGTCCTACGACGACCTGTTCGATCGCCGGACCAACCTGCGGCTGGGCTTCCGCTACCTGCGCTACATGCTGGAGAAGTACGACGGCGACCTGCGGCTGGCGCTGCTGGCGTACAACCGCGGGCCGGGCACCGTCGATTCCGTGCTGCGCACCGGGGCGGATCCCGCCAACGGCTATGCCCGGGCGGTGATGCGGCAGTAGGCCGGCCCGCGCAGGATGGTCCTCCCGACCGAAGGGGCGGCTCCCGATTCCGGGAGCCGCCCCTTCGCCTTCAGCGCCGGCGCACTATCTCGATGCGGCGGATACCCGCCTCAACGCTCCTGGCGCGCCCGCGCCGCCTCGTCGGGCGGCACCTCCTCCACTTCCTCCGGCGTCAGCCCGACCACTTCGCCGTCGCCGAACTCGACCATGAAGCCCTCGCGCCCGTCGGACGAGTTCTCCGGACCCCAGTGGCCCACCACCTCGCCGACCTCGCCTCGGTACTTTTTCGACTGGTCGTAGCGCGGGCTCGTGACCCGAACGTAATGCATGATCTGGCTCCTTCCCGTGATGCGAATGGAGCCGCCGGGCGCGCCGCGCACGCACGACGGTTGAACGCGGCTGTCGTGCAGGAGGCGCGCCAGACCGGTGCGCCACAATGCAAAGGGGCGCCTCCGCGCTGCGGCGGAGGCGCCCCTTCCCTTCGGACCGGTCCAACCGGATCAGCTCGAGCGAACCCGGATGCTCTGCCCCGGCTGGATCCGGCTGCTGCGGCCCAGCGAGTTCCACGCGCGCAGTTGACCGATGCTCACGTCGTACCGCCGCGCGATGCCCCACAGCGTATCGCCGCGACGCACCCGGTGCGTCTGCCAGCTCGGCTGCGCCGTGCTCGCCGACGCCAGCTGCACGTGCGACCCCGAGACCGGAATCACCAGGCGCTGGCCCGCCTGCAGCCTGCGCGGATTCACGCCGCCGTTGGCCGCGCTGATGGCGTCCACCGAGACGCCGTAGCGGCTGGCCAGGTGGCTGAGCGTCTCGCCACGGCGCAGCACGTACTCCACCGGGTCCGGCTCCTCCTCGAGGATGCGCGCCAGGTTCGCCGCGACCCGCGCGTCGCTGCCGCGTGGCACGCGCAGCTTCCAGGACTCGCCCGGAGGCGTCACGTCCCGCACCAGGTGCGGGTTCAGATCCTCCAGCACGTCCTTGTCCAGGTCGCCCGCCCTGGCCACGCTGGCCAGCGACGTGCCGCCCGGCACCTCGACCTCGACGAAGTCGAACGGGTCCTGGTAGACCAGGCCGCGGAAGCCGTACTGCTCCGGCTGCTTGGCGATGTGCCCGGCGGCCAGCATCAGCGGCACGTAGTCGCGCGTCTCGCGCGGCAGGTGCGGGCCGATCACCCAGTACAGACCCTCGTCGCCCGTGGCGCCGCCCGCCTTCTGGCGCAGCAGTCGCGCGACCCGGTTCTCACCGCTGTTGTAGCCCGCCGCGGCCAGGAACCAGCTGCCGAAGTCGTCATGCATGTCCTGCAGGTAGTCCAGCGCGGCGTCCGTCGACGCGATGGGGTCCCGTCGCTCGTCCACGTAGCCGTCGATGCGCAGGCCGTAGCGGCGACCCGTCTCCGCGATGAACTGCCACATGCCCGACGCGTGCGCCCGGCTGTAGGCGTACGGGCTCAGCCCGCTCTCGATCATCGCCAGGTAGAGCAGGTCCTCGGGCATGCCCCGCTCACGCAGCTGCGTACGGATCAGCGGCGCCCAGCGGCCCTGCCGCTCCAGCCACACCCGCGTCCGCTCCGCGTTGCGGCCTTCCAGGAAGTCGATCCAGAAGTCCACCCGCTCGTTCCGCGCGGACGGCAGGTCCCACGTCACGGTGCCCGACAACGCGTCGATGTATGGCCGCGCATCCAGCGCGGTCCGCACCGCGGCCTCGACGCCCACGCTGGGCGCATCCTCCGCCACCACCACCAGCTCGTCCATCGGCGCGGCAGTCGAGCGGGGGGCGTACGGCTGCGTGGCCGCGATCAGGGCCAGCGCCCCCACGCCCAGGCCGACACCCCAGCGTACGGATCGGCGTCCGTCCATGTACCCTCCCATGCTGCGGAAATCCAAGCGCGATCGTCCTCCACGACCCCGGAAGGCCTGCAGGACGTATCGCCGTAAGTAGTTGCTGTGTCTTGGATTACACCGGATCGCGCGGCAGGTTCCGCTTCCGGTTCCGTCGAGTTCCGGCGCGGGCCGCCTAGTCCTCGGTACGCAGCAGATTCCCCAGCATGCGGTTCAGGGCGTTCAGCACGGCCAGCGCGGCGCCCCGGGCGGGGTCGGTGGTGGCGAGCACGGAGCCCACGTAGCGCTGGATGCTGCCCTCGGAGCGGAACAGGGAGGCGACGATCAGCTCGGTATCGAAGGCGCGCAGCTGCTTGACGCCGATCAGGCGCAGCCCCGGGTCCACGGGTGTGATCTGGCGGACGGCCTCGACGGCGGCCTGTGCGGCGGTGCGCAGTTCGATGAGCGACCCGCGGTCACCTTCGGAGGCGCCGACGAAGCGCTTGCCGCGCCAGTCCAGCTCGACCTCGACCTTGACGTGGGCGCCGTCGTCGGACTCGAGGCGCCTGGCCTCGATGAAGCGGACCCGCTTGCGCATCGCGCTCTCGACCATCTGCGCGATCTCGAGCTGGACCGAAGCGGTCTGGAGTCCGAACTCGCCGAGGACGGTGCGGGCGCGGTCGCGCGTCTCGTTCTCGTCGGTTCCGGGTCGGGTGATCAGCCAGATCACGCCGGTTTCCTCGTCGAGTACGGCGCGCTCCACGGCGGCGGGCTCCTCGAGACGCCCGCGCAGCACGCGCAGGTCCACGGCATCGAGCGCAGAAAGCGACGTCATCGTCGTCCACGGTGCTGAGGAGCCGAAGGCGGCGAGCGGACCCTGCGGGGGCGGCCGCTCGCCGCGGGCGATCGGGGGCTAGAAGCGCAGCAGCGCTCCGACGCCCTCGTACTGTGCAACGGTCACGGTCGGCACGAGGTGCACGTCCGCGTCCTGCTCCACGGCGGAGCGCACCATCGCCTCGACCAGGTCGACCCCGTCCCGGGTCTCCCCGCTGCAATATGGGCACTCACCCCTCGCGCGGTCGAGATGCACGCCGCACTGGGTGCAGCGGGCGCCGGTTCGCTGGAGCGCCCGATCCACCACGAGCGTGGCCACCTTGCCTCGCTGAAGCTGGTCCAGCGTGTCCCGTATCCCGCCGACGGCGTAGTGCTGGTGGTCGATGCGATCGTGCAGCAGCTCGATACGCTCCTGCCGACGATCCCGAATGGCCTGCTCGAACCAGTCCTCGAGACGCTCCAGGATCTCGGGACCGGTGGCGTCGTGGGGCGCGTGGGCCCGGTGGACCACCCTGTCCTGCAGCCCCTGCGGCAACGCGTCCTGGAAATGGCCGACGTTCTCGTCGGTGCCCAGCAGGATCAGGCCGATCGGCTGGTAGCGCTCGACGAAGGCCTCCGTCTCCTCGACGAAGTCCTTGAGGAACTGCCGCGCCTCCTCCGCCTTGCGAGACTGGTAGTCGCGCTGCGAGTAGCCGCCCGCCTGGACGTCGTGCGCAGCGGGGTACGGCGCGGTCTCCAGCTCGTGCTCGTGCGTCACGCGGCCGAACTGCACGTCGAACAGGCGCAGGTGTTCACGGTCCACCAGCACCACGGTGTGTCGGTTCTCCCGCTCCAGCACGTCCATGAGCGGGCGCAGCACGGGCGCGTCGTTGAGCGCCACGCTGTTCTCGACCGGATCGGGCAGCTGCAGCGCCTCGAACCAGCCGCCATCCAGCTGCACGAACAGCGCGGCGCCGCGGTTCGACTCGTCGAACTCGTCCTCCAGCCAGCGCTCCACACGGTCCAGGGCGGCGTCGAACGACCGCTTGCCGCCGTTCTCCTTCAGCCGCTCGTGGTCGAAGCGGTGTCGCAGCTTGTTCAGGAAAACGCCGTGCGTACGCTTGTTGTCTGAGTTGACGGACAGGTCCAGATAGAAGGAGGCGACCGGCGCATCGCCGGCCGGCCGATGCAGCAGATTCTGGATGTTCTGGCCTGAGAGCATGTCGTGACTGTCCCGCGATGAGTTGCGTAACGGTTCGGACCCGAAGCGGGCAAGCTCCACGCCACGCGCCGCCCTCGACGGGAGCGGCCGGAGCGGCCCGACGCCGGGCTCAGAGGTGGTAGTTCGGCGCCTCTCTCGTGATCGTGACGTCGTGCGGGTGGGACTCGCGCAGACCGCCCGGCGTCATGCGCGTGAACTGCGCCCGCGTGCGCAGCGCGGTGATGTCCTCGCAGCCGCAGTAGCCCATGCCGCTGCGCAGGCCGCCGACCAGCTGGTAGAGAACGTCCGAGACCGGGCCCTTGTACGGCACGCGTGCCTCGATGCCCTCCGGCACGAATTTGCGGGCCTCCCGCACCTCGTCCTGGAAGTAGCGGTCGGCGGAGCCCTCCTCCATGGCGGAGAGCGAGCCCATGCCGCGCACCGTCTTGTAGCGCCGCCCCTCCAGCAGGAACGTCTCGCCCGGCGCCTCCTCCGTACCGGCGAACATGGAACCCATCATGACGGTGGCCGCGCCGGCCGCGATGGCCTTGACGATGTCGCCAGAGTACTTGATGCCGCCGTCGGCGATGACCGGGACGTCCGCACCGGCGCCGTCCACGGCGTCGAGCACCGCGGTCAACTGCGGCACGCCCACGCCCGTCACCACGCGGGTGGTGCAGATGCTGCCCGGCCCGATGCCGACCTTGACGGCATCGACGCCGCGCTCGACCAGCGCCCGCGCGCCTTCCGCCGTGCCGATGTTGCCGGCCACGATCTGCGCGTCCGGGTACTTCTCGCGCACGCGGGACAGGGCCCGCAGCACACCCAGCGAGTGGCCATGGGCGGTGTCGATGACCAGCACGTCGGCGCCGGCGTCCAGCAGCGCGCCCGCGCGCTCCACGTCCCGGTCCGCAGCACCGATCGCGGCGCCGACGCGCAGCCGGCCGTGCTCGTCCTTGGCGGCGTTCGGGTGCTGCCGCCGCTTGAAGATGTCCTTCACCGTGATCAGCCCGCGCAGCACGCCGTGCTCGTCCACCACGGGCAGCTTCTCGATGCGGTGGCGATGCAGGATCTGCTCGGCCTCGTCCAGCGAGGTGCCGATCGGCGCCGTGACCAGGTTCTCCTGCGTCATGACGTCGCGGATCGAGCGGTTGAAGTCCGCCTCGAACTGCAGGTCGCGGTTGGTGATGATGCCGACCAGGCGCCGCTCGACGTCCACGATCGGAACGCCGCTGATCGAGAACTCCTCCATGACCCGCACCGCGTCGCGCAGCGGTCGGTCGGCCTCCATCGTGACGGGGTTCAGGATCATGCCGCTCTCGCTGCGCTTGACCCGGTCCACCTCGTTGGCCTGGCGGTCGATCGACATGTTCTTGTGGATGATGCCGATCGCGCCCTCACGCGCCATGGCGATGGCCATGCGCGACTCCGTGACCGTGTCCATGGCGGCAGACACCAGCGGCACGTTCAGCGCAACGCCGCGCGTGATGCGCGTATCGATGCGCGTGTCGCGCGGGTGCACTTCCGAGAAGCCGGGAAGCAGGAGGACGTCGTCGAAGGTGAGGCCTTCACCGCGGATGCGCTCCTCGCCGTTGCTCATCGTATTGGTCGCTTGGTGCGATGTCCGGTGATGCGCGCGCCGCGGCGCGCCAGGGGGAAACGACGCGCGCCCGCGCCCGACTCGCGAGGTTCGCGATGCCGGGCGCGGGCGCGTTCTGGAGCCCGCTCTCTGCTGCCTGCTGGCGGGGTCGGTCGTTCCATGGGGAACCTTAGAGGGCGCCCCGCGGAGTGTCAAGCAGGTCGGTTAGAGGCGATCGCGGTAGCCGCTGATACGCTCGTCCGAGCGCATGCTGCCCTGCTCGTCGGCGTACTCGTCCTCGTGCGCATCGAGGTCGTTCTCGTCGCGGCGGGCGCGCACGCGCTCGCGGGCCTGGCGATGCGGCCGGCCGGCACCCCAACCGCTGTCGTCCAGCCGCTCCTCAAGATCCTCCCCGCGCGTGTCGGCGAACAGCGTCTCGCGTGCCTCGCCGCCGAACTCCGGCGACTCCATGCGGCCCAGCAGCACGCGCCGCATCGGCTCGGGCAGGAGGTCGCCCAGCGCCTGCAGCTCGGCGGCCAACCCCGCCAGCCCCTGCCGGCTGCCGCCCCAGTGCTCGTGGACCACGCGCGCCGGCGCGCGCGACAGCAGACGGTCCAGTGAGAGGCCGACCAGGAACAGGTCGTCGACCACGCCGATCAGGCCGAGGAAATCCGGGATGACGTCGATCGGCGAGATCACGTACGCGATCACCGCCGCCACCAGCCCGCGGTCCAGCGCGGACACACGGGCGTCGGTCATGAGGCGGCCGAACAGGCGCAGCACGTCGGGCGCCTCGCGCAGCATCGCCTTGATGGCGTCGCGCATGCGCGCGCGTCCGAAGCGGTAGCGGGGACTAACCGTCAGCTTTGCCATTCGTCTGGTGTTCCTCCCTCTGAATGCGTTCCTGTCCTGCACCGCGCTGCGCATCGGTCGTCGGCGCGGCGGCCGCCGGCGTCGCTCCGCCCGCGGTGCCCCTTGGCGTGGCCTCGCCGGCCGTGCTCGCCGCGCGCGTCGCCGGGCGCGGCTCATCCGTGCGCGGGGGCGGCGGCGTGAGCAGCTGCCTGCCCGTGGCCGTCACCCCGTCCACGACCCGGGCGGCTGCGCCCATCACGCGCATGGTGCCGAGCATCACCTTCGGTGCCACGCGGCGGGCACGCATGCCGTCCTCCAGCCGCTCGGCGAACTTCTGCAGGCCGCCCGGTGGCGGCGCCGGCCGTTCGGCGTAGCGCGATTCCAGGAACTCGATGTAGTCCAGGACCTGATACAGGCGCTCCTCCGGCAGGGACTCCAGCTTCCTCCAGAGACGCTCCTTCAAGACCGAGTGCATGACGACCCTCCACTGCGCAAGAAGCCTACCCGGCGACGCCGTGCCCGGCATCCACCGCCCGCAGCGACAACGACTGCGCGGGCGGCACGGTTTCGGCAGCGACCGCGGTCGCACAAGGCTGTCACCGCGCCGCGGGAACCGTCAACCTCGAGCCGCGCGTTGACGGGCGTGGGCGTCGCGGGCACCTTGGCGCCGTCCAACGGGGTCGACCAGGGGGAGGAACTGATGGCATTCCTGCCATTGCGGGAGGTGCGGGCCGAGAGCGGCGCGCTGTACGACGAATGGCTGGACACGATCGAGCGAGAGCTGGACGATCCGTCCTGCGATCGCAGCGAGCTGTGCCGGCGCGTGCTGACGGAGCTGTTCTACCCCGGCCTGCGCGACGCGGATCCTGCATCGCTGCCGCTCGGGACGCGGGTGGGACTCGCGCAGATGGACCCGCGCAACGTGACCCTCGAGCCCGAATACTACCGCGACATCGACGCGGAGCAGTATGCGCGCGTGAAGCCGCTGCTCTGGCTCTGGGAGATGTTCGACAAGAGCCCGGCGGGGGAGAACGTGGAGCTGGGCATCCGCTTCCGGCGCATCCTGGCGCGGCACATCTTCCGCCGCTGCGGCAGCAACTTCAAGGCGTTCCACCAGGTCAAGTTCAGCTTCGGCTACAACATGGAGGTGGGCGACAACGTGGTGGTGCACCGCCACGTGCTGCTGGACGACCGGGGCGGCATCGAGCTCGGCGACGGCTGCTCGATCGCGGACTACGCGAACGTCTACAGCCACACGCACGACATCCGCGACCAGCGCGAGGTCTATTCGCCGAAGACGGTGCTCGGCGCGGGCGTCCGCATCACCTATCACGCCACGATCCTGGCCGGCGTGCACGTGGCCGACGACGGCATGGTCGGCGCCATGGCGCTGGCGACCAAGAACGTGAGTTCGGGCGCGGTGGCGGTGGGGATCCCGGCCAAGGCCCGGTTCCACAAGCCGCCGCGCGAGGAGCGGCCGGATTACCCTGCCTCCGACGACCCGCTGGCGCGTTGAATCCCATGGAGTCCACCACGCGCCTGGCGCGCATGCGCGCCGAGGTCGCGGCCGGCCTCGGCGCCACCCCGCGCACGCTGCCGCCGACCTACTTCTACGACGAGCGCGGCAGCGGCCTATTCGAGGAGATCACCCGGCTGCCCGAGTACTACCCGACCCGCGCGGAGCGCGCGCTGCTCGAGGAGCAGGCCGCGCCCTGGCTGGCGGCGTCGGGCGCCCGCTCGCTGGTCGAGCTGGGCGCGGGTAGCGCCGAGAAGACGCGCGTGCTGCTGGACGCGCTGGTCTCGTCCGGACCCGGTACGGTCTACGCGCCGCTGGACGTCAGCGCCGAGTTCCTGGCAGGCACGGCGCGGCGACTAGACCGCGCCTACGACGAGCTGGAGATCCGGCCGATCGTGGCCGACCTGACGCAGGGCGTGCCCGTGGATGCCGACCTGCCCCGGCCGATGGTCGTCGCGTTCCTCGGCAGCACCATCGGCAACTTCGAGCACGACGAGGCGGTTGCGCTGCTGCGCGCCGCGACGCGCGGCTTCCGACCGGGCGATCGCCTGCTGCTGGGCGCGGACCTGAAGAAGGAGCCGGCGCGCCTGAACGCGGCCTATAACGACGCGGCGGGCGTCACTGCCGAGTTCAATCTCAATGTGCTGCGCGTGCTGAACCGGGAGCTGGGCGCCGACTTCGACGTCGACGCGTTCCGCCACCACGCCTTCTACGACGAGGCCCTGGGCCGCATCGAGATGCACCTCGTCGCGCAGCGGGACACGACCGCCCGCATCCCCCAGGTCGGCGAGTACCCCTTCGCCGAGGGCGACACCATCCGCACCGAGATCAGCCGCAAGTACGACCGCGCCGAGATCCGCTCGACGCTGGCCGAGGCGGGCCTGGTGCTGGACCAGTGGTTCGAGTCACCGGAAGGCTACGCGCTCGTGGTGGGCCGCAGCGCCTAGCCTGCCCGCGTCACTCCTTCCCCTCGTACTCCTTCTGCAGCGCCGCGACCACCGCCGGATCGGCGAGCGTGGTCGTGTCACCCAACGCGCGGCGCTCGGCCACGTCGCGCAGCAGCCGACGCATGATCTTGCCCGAGCGCGTCTTCGGCAGGTCGGCCGCGAACAGGATCTCGTCGGGACGCGCGATCGCGCCGATCTTGTCCGCCACGTGGTCGCGCAGCTCCTGGCGCAGCGGCTCGCCCGGCCGGTTGCCCTCCTTGAGCGTGACGAACGCGGCGATACCCTGCCCCTTCACCTCGTGGGTCGCGCCGACCACGGCCGCCTCGGCCACGGCCGGATGGTCGACCAGCGCGCTCTCCACCTCCATCGTGCCGATGCGATGGCCTGCCACGTTGAGCACGTCGTCCACGCGGCCCAGGATCCAGAAGTAGCCGTCCTCGTCGCGCTTGGCGCCGTCACCCGGGAAATAGGTGTCGGGCCACTTCGACCAGTAGGTGTCGCGGAAGCGCTGGTCGTCGCCGTACACCGTGCGCAGCATGCCAGGCCATGGCTTGCGCACGGCCAGGTAGCCGGTGGGCGAGGGGCTGCCCTCGGCGTCCAGAACCTCGGCGTCGATGCCGGGGAACGGCACCGTCGCGCTGCCCGGCTTGGTGGGCGTCAGGCCGGGCAGCGGCGTGATCATGATGCCGCCGGTCTCGGTCTGCCACCACGTGTCCACGATCGGGCATCGGCCGCGGCCGATGTGCTCGTGGTACCACATCCACGCCTCGGGATTGATCGGCTCCCCGACCGTGCCGAGCAGGCGCAGCGTGGAGAGGTCGGCCGACTTGGGCCAGTCGGTGCCCCACTTCATGAACGCGCGGATCGCGGTCGGCGCGGTATAGAAGACCGTGACGCCGTACTTCTCGACCAGCTGCCAGAAGCGGCCGCGGTCCGGGTAGTCGGGCGCGCCCTCGTAGATCAGCGTGGTCGCGCCGTTGGCCAGCGGGCCGTACACGATGTAGCTGTGTCCCGTGACCCAGCCCACGTCGGCCGTGCACCAGTAGACGTCCTGCTCCTTCAGGTCGAAGACCAGATTGGTCGTGGCGTACACGTGCGTCAGGTAGCCGCCCGTCGTGTGCACCACGCCCTTGGGCTTACCCGTCGTGCCGGACGTGTAGAGGATGTAGAGCAGGTCCTCGGCGTCCATGGGCTCGGCGGGGCAGTCGGCGGGTGCCTCCTGCATCAGTTCGTGGTACCAGCGGTCGCGACCCTCGTGCATGTGCACCGGCACGTCCAGCCCGCCGCCGCGCTTGACGACCACGACCGTCTCGACCGAGGGCGCGCCCGCGACCGCCTTGTCGGCGTTGGCCTTGAGCTCGACCGGCTTGCCGCGCCGCCAGCCGCCGTCGGCGGTGATCAGCAGCTTCGCCTCCGCGTCCACCAGCCGGTCCCGCAGGCTCTCGGCGGAGAAGCCGCCGAAGACCACCGAGTGGGGCGCGCCGATGCGCGCGCACGCCAGCATCGCGATCACCGCCTCGGGGATCATCGGCAGGTAGATGCCGACGCGGTCGCCCTTCCGGACGCCCAGCGAGCGCAGCACGTTGGCGAACTTGCAGACCGCGCGGTACAGGTCCCAGTACGTGTAGACCCGGCGCTCCCCCGCGCGCCGCTCGCCCGGCTCGCCCTCCCAGATCAGCGCAGCCTTGTTGCGGCGCGGCCCGTCCAGGTGCCGGTCCAGGCAGTTGTAGGCGACGTTGAGCTTGCCGCCCACGAACCACTGCGCGTGCGGCGGCTCCCAGCGCAGTACCTCGCTCCACGGCTCGAACCAGTCCAGCTTCGACGCCCACTCGGCCCAGAACGCCTCCGGGTCTGCGGCGGCCCGCTCGTGGATCGACGGATCGGATGCATTCGCGGTCGCCCGGAACGCGGGCGACGGCTCGAACGTCCGATCCTCCTTCAGCAGCGCCTCCAGCTTGCCTTCCCGCTCCGCCATGCTCCCCTCGGGTTCCGGTTTCCGGTTCCGGCTATGTATAGGCGCGGCCGCCGATGCGCGCCACGCGAGCACTCACGATCCCTCCCTGACACGGGTCGCCCCCGGACCCGTTGATGCCCCCTTCCCGCGCCGTTACCTTTCCCAGTCCGTTTGTTTTCGGTCGACCCCCGGATGCCGCAGCCGGTGCATCGCGCCGGCGTCCCGTCGATCCACAGTGAAAGGCTACAGTCGGTATGGCGAAGAAGCTAACCAAGAAGCAGGTGGAACACCTGCAGAAGCGGCTCCTGCGCGAGCGCGACCGGGCGCTGCGTTCGCTGGGGCAGTTCGACGAGCTCGCCAAGATCTCCGCCGAACAGTCGGACTCGGATCTGTATTCGTACTCCGATCACATGGCCGACCTCGGCACCGACGCCATGGAGCGTGAGAAGATGCTCCTGTTCGCGAGCAAGGAGGGCCGCTACCTCTACCGCGTGGAGGAGGCCCTGCGCCGCCTCTACAAGGCGCCGGAGGAGTTCGGGCTCTGCCACAGCTGCGGCAAGCTCATCGACTTCGAGCGGCTGGACGCGCTGCCGCACGCGCGCTACTGCCTGGACTGCAAGATGAAGGAGGAGGCGGACGCCGCCTGAGCGGACTCGCCCCTCACTCCACGACGGGCGCCGCGCGAGCTTCGCGTGGCGCCCGTTCGCATTTCAGCGCCCGGACATCAGCTCCGGCAGCCGCTTCACGAACGCCGAGCGCGCCAGCACCTCGTCGGCACCCGCGTCCCGCGCCGCGCGGATCGCGGCCGCGTCCATGTGTGACGCGTACGCCACCAGGCGCGCTGCACTTTCCGACTCACGCAGCGCCCGGATCGACGCCGCGCCGTCGCCGGCGCGCGGGTCCAGGTCGATCAGCACCAGCCGCGGGCTCAGCTCGCGCACCCGCGCCGGCAAGGCCTCCGCGGACCGCGCCAGCGCCAGACGCACACCCGCCGCCTCCGCCGCGGCCCGCAGCCGCGATCCGAACATCAGGTCCGCGACCACCGCCACCACGTCCGCCTGCTGCAACTGCTTCTCTTCCAACGACATCGCCTTCCTATCCTTATTGATAATGACTGTTGACAACGCCCGCGCTGCCCGGGTATGTTCTGCCCGTACGTGATGCGCCGAAAGGGGCGACGCGGCTTCGGAAGGAGTGCGCATGTCGGTTGTTGAGCACGAGAACGGGATGCCGGAAGCACGGCTGCGGGAAGCGCTGGCGCACAGTGGCCAGCGCTATACGGAGCAGCGTGCGGCCGTGTACCGCTACCTCTGTTCGGTGGAGTCGCATCCGAGCGCGGACGACGTGTTCACGGCGGTGCGCTCCTCGATTCCCGACATCTCGCTGGCGACGGTCTACAAGTCGCTGGAGACGCTGGTCGGCTGCGGCCTGGCGGCCAAGCTCACCTACGGCGACGGCTCCGCGCGCTACGATGGTCGGCTGGATCCGCACCACCACGCGCGCTGCCTGGACTGTGGCGCGGTGATGGACGTGCCGGGTCACCTGTCGGCGGACGTGGTCCGCACGCTGGGTCCGGTGGCCGGCTTCGGCGTGGAGGGCTATCGCCTGGAGCTGATCGGCCACTGCGAGTCGTGCGAGGACGGCCCGCACGCTTGAGGCGGACGCGGGTCGCGGGGCGACGGAGCCGCCCGCTCCATGAGCGCGCGCCCGCCACCGATGGACGCCCCCCGCGCGGCCGCTGATCCGCAGCACTTGCCATCCCCGCCCCCGGCGGGGATTCTTTTTGCCGTCCGACCACCACCGTATCCCACCACGGAAGATCGATGACGCGAGACGCGGAAGCGCTGCCGCGGCTGGGCCGCACGCGCGGCGCCGGCAGGGGCGACGTGCTGGAGCTGCTGGAGCGGCTGGACGTGCGCTTCCTGCGCCTGCAGTTCACGGACATCACGGGCCGCATCAAGAACGTGGAGGTGCCGGAGCGCCAGTTCGAGAAGGCGCTGGACGGAGACATCCTGTTCGACGGCTCGGCGATCGAGGGCTTCGTGCGGGTCGAGGAATCGGACATGGTGCTCAAGCCGGACCTGGACACGTTCGCCGTCTATCCGTGGGGCGACCCGGAGCACCGCATCGCGCGCATCATCTGCGATGTGCTGACCGCGGAAGGCGAAGCGTTCGAGGGCGACCCCCGCAGTGTGCTGCGCCGGCAGGTCGAGGCGGCGGCGAAGCAGGGGTACGCCATGAAGGCGGGGGTGGAGGCGGAGTTCTTCCTGTTCGCGCGCACGCCGTCGGGGGAGGCGACACGGGACACGCACGACGCGGGCGGCTACTTCGACCTGACGCCGGTGGACCCGGGCGAGGTGGCGCGGCGCGACATCGTGAGCGCGCTGGAGCGGATGGGGCTGGACGTGGAGGCGGCGCACCACGAGGTGGCTCCCGGCCAGCACGAGATCGACCTCCGCCACGAGGACGCGCTGACCACGGCGGACAACCTGGCCACGTTCAAGTTCGTGGCGCGCAACGTCGCGCTGCAGCACGACCTGCACTGCACCTTCATGCCGAAGCCGGTGTTCGGCCAGAACGGGTCGGGGCTGCACACGCACCAGTCGCTCTTCAAGGGGGAGGCGAACGCCTTCCACGACGGCAAGGCGGAGGACGGCATCTCCAGGATCATGCGCTGGTACGTGGGCGGCCTGCTGCGTCACGCGCGCGCGTTCTGCTGCGTGACCAACCCGCTGGTGAACAGCTACAAGCGGCTGGTGCCCGGCTACGAGGCGCCGGTGCACGTGGCGTGGTCGCACCGCAACCGCTCGCCGATGGTGCGCGTGCCGGCGCGGCGCGGGAAGGGCACGCGGCTGGAACTGCGCATGCCGGACCCCTCGGCCAACCCCTACCTGGCGCTGGCGGTTCAGCTGGCGGCTGGGCTGGACGGCATCCGTCGCAAGGCGGACCCGCCGGAGCCGGTGGACAAGAACATCTTCGACCTGAGCGTGCGGGACCGCCGCAAGTACCGCGTGCAGGAGCTGCCGCGCGACCTCGGCGAGGCGGTGGACCTGTTCCGGAAGAGCTCGCTGATGAAGGAGACGCTCGGGCCGCACGTCTTCGCGCACTTCGTGGAAGCGAAGGAGAGCGAGTGGGCGGATTACACCGCGCAGGTGCACGACTGGGAGATCGGCCGCTACCTGGGCGCGTACTGAGCGAGCAGCACAGAGCGGGTCGCCGGCCGGGCACGAATGCCGCCGCTGGCCGGGGCGGCCGCCCCGGCCAGGACTAGAGCGCGAAGCGCAGCCGAACGCACGTGCCGACTTCGCACGGCACCGCCTCGAACCGGCCGCCCAGTTCGCTGCGCGTGAGCGCCTCCACGATGCTGCGCCCGCTGCCCGGCTCGCGCCCCTCGGGCGGATCGACGCGGCCGACGCCGTCGTCGCGTACTTCCAGCGTCGCCTCGTGGTCGTCCATGGTCATGTCCAGCCAGACGGTGCCGCTGCGGCCGTCGGGAAATGCATGGCGGAACGCGTTGGTGAGCAGTTCGTTCAGGATCAGCGCCAGCGCGAACCCCTGCCGCTCGTCCACGGCGATGTCGGGCACCGTGACCTCGAGCCGGATCCGCTCCTCGAGCGCGAAGCCGTTGCGCAGCCGCTGCGCGAGCCGGCCGATGAACTCGCGCAGCCGGACGCCCCGGTAGTTCTCGCGGCGCAGCGCCTCGTGCACGAGCAGGAACGAGCGCATGCGGCTCTCCAGCGTGGCCAGCGCCTCGGCGGCCTCCTCCCCGCGCTTGCGGTTCCGCTCCATGCCGACCAGCCCCAGCATGACCGACAGGTTGTTGCGGACGCGGTGGTCCAGCTCGCGCAGCAGGTCGCTGCGCTCCTCGGCATCGCGGCGCGCCTGCTCGTACAGCACGTAGTTCTGGTCCGCCAGCTCGCTGAGGCGGCGATTCGCCTCGGTCAGCGCCAGCTCAGTGCGGTGCACCTCGAGTCGGCTGCGGATGCGCGCGACCAGCTCGTGCACGCTGAACGGCTTGGCGATGTAGTCGTCGGCGCCGGCCGCGAAGGTACGCACCACGTCCTCGGGCGTGGTGCGCGCGGTGACCATGATGACGGGGAGCAGCGGGTCGTGTTCCTGCTTGATGCGGCGGCACACGGCCCAGCCGTCCAGGCCGGGCAGCATGGCGTCGAGCAGCACGACATCGCAGTCGCGCAGCCGCTCGAACGCGGCCTCGCCGGTCGTGACGGTCTCGACCTCGAACCCGTGGGAGACCAGCAGATCGTGCAGCGTCTCACGGACGAGCGGCTCGTCGTCCACGACGAGCACGCGTGCGTGGGACGTCTCCGGATCGCCGCCCTGCCCCGCCTCGGGTGCGGCACCCGGTCCGGCCGTGGCCGGCATCGGCTAGCGCTGGAGCAGCGGCGCCGCGAGCAGGATCTTGCGCGCCAGGTCGACCATCGGCGTGTTCTTGTCCTGGCTCGTCTTCTGGAGGAAGCGGTAGGCTTCCCGCTCGCTCAGTCCGCGCGTCTCCATGAGCAGACCCTTGGCGCGCTCGATCAGCTTGCGCTCCTCGAGCCGATGCTCCAGCACCTCGCGCTCGCTGCGCGCGTCCTTCCACTCGTTGAAGCGCGCCCGCGCGACCGCCATGGCCGGGGCCAGGTCGTGCGGATCGACCGGCTTGACCAGGTAGTGGAACACCGGTGCCTTGGTCGCCTCCCCCACCGTGCGATCGTCGCTGTACGCGGAGAGGATGATGATCGGCACCGGACGCGTCTGATGGATCGCGTGCGCGGCCTCGGGCCCTGTCATCTCCGGCATGCGGATGTCCAGAAAGATCAGGTCCGGCTCCGTCTCCTTGGCCATCTGGACCGCCTCGCGGCCATTCGCGGCCGTGCCCACCACCTCGTGCCCGAGCTGCTGCAACTGACTGCTAAGGGCCAGGTTGTGCAGGGCTTCGTCGTCCGCGATGAGTACGCGCAGGGAACTCGACATCGGCTTCATTCTCCTCGAGCGGCAGGATCTCCCGGAGGCGGAACGGGAGCGGGATCCCATGATTGCACCCCGCTGTCGGGGGCGGCAAGTAAAACCTCGTCGCGTGGACGAGGGGGCTCCGGCCGGCAGCGCCGCTGGCGCCGTGGCGTCAACGTTCCAGCACGACCTGGGCCACGGCCAGCGCGTCCGTGTGCGACAGCGAAACGTGCATGCGGGCCACGTCACGGGCGGCGGCGTTTTCGGCGGCGCGGCCGTGCAGACGCAGCGACGGCGCGCCGTTCTCGTCGCGCAGCACCTCCACGTCCGTCCAGGCGCCGCCGCGGGCCTGGCCGGTGCCGAGCGCCTTGAACAGCGCCTCCTTGGCCGCGAAGCGAACCGCGAGCGACGGGTCGTGTACGGCCAGGCCGAGGCAGTACTCGAGCTCCGCAGGCGTGAACACACGACGGAGTCCGCGCTCGCCGTAGCGTTCGCGGAACTGCGCGATCCGGGGTACGTCCACGATGTCGATTCCCACGCCGATGATCATCGGCGCAATATAGAGGGAATGGCCTTCCTCTTGCACCGACGCAGGGCATGAAAAGGTCGAAAAATCGCATGGATCAAAGAGATACGACCGGTCGTCTGCGCCCCCTGCTGCTGAGCGGCGCGTGCGGACTGCTGCTGCTGCCCGCCGCGCTGGCCGCGTACCGCGCGCCGGCGCCCGACGCCGAGCGCACGCCGAAAGCGGCCGCCGAGGTGGAGACGGCGGCGCCAGCGACGGCGCCGTCCGCTGTCGCGGCGCCGGCCGCCGCCGCGGCGCCGGGCGCTTCCTCGGCCGAGGTCGAGCGGCTGGCCAGCGACCTGTCGGGCATGATCCGCGTCTCGGGCTGGAGCAACGACGCGTGGGGCGTGATGGTCGTATCGCTCGACCATGGCGACACGCTGTTCGCGCACGGCGCCGACCGGCCGCTCATGCCGGCGTCCAACATGAAGCTGTTCACGTCGGCGGCCGCGCTGCGCTACCTGGGCCCCTCGTACCGCTACGCCACCTACCTGGCCACGGGCGGCCGCATCGAGAACGGCGTGCTCGAGGGCGACCTGCACGTGTACGGCACGGGCGACCCGACGCTGTCCGACCGCTTCCTCGAGAACGACCTGACCATCTGGCGCGCGTTCGCGGACACGCTGGCGCTGTACGGCGTGACGCGCATCGCCGGCGACGTGGTGGGTGACGGCTCGTATTTCTCCGGTCCGCCGACGGGCACGGCGTGGCACGACAGCTACATCAACGCGTGGTACGCCGCGCCGGCCGGCGCGCTGGCGTTCAACGAGAACATCGTCACGCTGCGGGTGCGTCCGGCGGAGCAGACCGGCTGGCGGCCGCAGGTGCGCATGGTGCCGGGCGGCGAGGGCATTGCGCTGGTGAACCTGGCCACGACCACGGCGGGCGGCTCGCGCACGCTGGAGGTCACGCGCGTGGCGTACGACGGACCGATCGTGATCCGCGGCAACCTGCCGCGCGGCAGCGGCGAGCTGTGGCGGGCGGTGCCGGTGGCGGATCCGGCGCGCTATGCGGCCGCGGTCTTTGCCGAGGTGCTCCGCGAGCGAGGCATCCAGATCGGCGGCGTGGTGCGCTCGATCCACAAGCCGTCCAACTCGCTGTTCACGAATCGCACGGTCTTCTCGCCCGCGCTGGGTGAGCAGCCGGACCCGAGCGTGCTGGCGCTGCACCTCTCGCCGCCGCTGCTTGAGATTCTGAAGGTGGTCAACAAGCGCAGCCACAACCTGTACGCGGAGCAGGTGCTGCGCACCGTGGGCCGCGTGGCCGAGAACGAAGGCAGCGTGCAGGCGGGCGAGCGTGCGGTCGAGCGGCTGCTCGCGCGCGGCGCGGGCTCCGGCTGGACGCTGGAGATGGACGACGGCTCCGGCCTGTCCACCTCGAACCGCACCACGCCGCGCACGATCATCCAGCTGCTGGACGTAATGCGCGGCACGCCGCTGTTCGAGACCTACCTGGAGACGCTGCCGGAGGCGGGCGAGCGAGGGCTGCGCCGCATGGGCGGCACGCAGGCGCAGGGCAACCTGCGCGCGAAGACGGGCACCATCAACAACGTGTCCGCACTGTCCGGCTACGTGACCGCGGCCAACGGGGAGCGGCTGGCGTTCAGCATCATGGCCAACGGCGTCCCGTCGACGTGGCGCGCCAAGCGTGTGGAGGATCGCATCGGCGCTCGGCTGGCCTCGTTCACCCGCCCGCGGCCCGCGCCGCGCACCGCGCCGGCTCCGGCTCCTACGGCATCGCCGGACTCCGCGGCGCAGCCGGCGCCGCCGCCGATGCCGCGCGACACGCAGCCGCTCACGCCGAGCGCGACGCAGCAGCAGCCGCCGCAGGCGCAGCCCGAACCGGAGCAGCCGGCCGCGCCGAGCACGCACGTGATCCGCTCGGGCGATACGCTGGACGGCATCGCCCGGCAGTACGGCACCACGGTGAATGCGCTGCGCCAGGCGAACCCGGGGCTGAATCCGCGCAGGCTGATCCCCGGGCGCGAGGTGAAGCTGCCGTAGTTCAGTCCGGCAGGATACGCCGTGCCGAGCGGTAGGTGCGTCGCAGCAGCTGCGCCACGAAGCCGTCGTCCGTGAGGTCGTTCTCGGCGACGCCGCCGTTGGAGATGGACGAGTGGATCACGCCGGGTCCGCCGCTGCTGATGGCGACGTGCGTGATACGATCGCCCTCCTCCGCGAAGAAAAGCAGGTCGCCGATGCGCAGGTTCTGCCAGTCCTCACCCGGCTCGACCGCCTCCCCACGCAGCGCCTGCATGTAGGAGTCGCGCGGCAGCGCGATGCCGTGCATCCAGAAGACGGACTGCACGAGCCCCGAGCAGTCGACGCCCGACGTGACGACACCGCCCCACAGGTAGGGAGCGCCGAGCCAGCGGCGCGCGGTGCGCAGCACGCTCTCGCCGCGGGCGGGAAAGCGATCGACCAGCCGGTCCGCGGCGACGATCTCCATGCCGGGCGCGGGGGTGCCCGAGCGGCCGTCGGGCAGCCGCACGCGGTCGCCCGCCTCGCGCACCACGCGCGCGCCCCAGGGCAGCAGCGCGAAGGGCCGCTCGGCCTCGTCCAGCAGCGCGCCACCCAGCGATACCACCGCCTCCCCTTCCTCGCCGCGCTCCCAGCCCAGCGCCTGATCCTCCCCGGTGCGGATCAGGTAGCCCTCGTGGATCCAGCCGATGTAGCCGTCCTCCCCGCGGATGCGCCACCAGCGCTTGCGCTGTTCCAGCAGGTCGATGCGGTGGCCGAGCACGTACTGCGACAACTGCGGCGACTCGACACGCGGCTCCGCGTGCACGGGCGCGAGCGCGGAGCGGACCAGCGCGAAGGCCTGGTCACCGATGCGCTCGTCGGGCAGACGGGTCACCTGCTCGTCCACCTTGCCGAGCTCGGCCAGCACGGCCTCGACGATGTCGGGCCGGGTGGTGCCGCCCTTCAGCACCTCCCCATCGTCCGCCGCCTCGAGGCGCAGGTCGACGACGGCGGCGCGGTCGTCCCAGGGTGTGCGCTCGCGTACGGTGGCGAGGGCGCGGGCGAGTCTATCGGTGCGTGCCTTGGGCATTCGCATTCAGACGATGGAGTCCAGCAGTGTCACGACGCGCTCGATCTCGGCGGCCGTGTTGTACATGTGCGGCGCGAAACGGAGCGAGCCCTCGCGCAGGGCACAAGTCACGCCCGCGTCCGACAGCGCGGCGTGCGCGGCCGCGGCATCGGGCGGGCGCAGGCAGAGGATGCCGGCGCGACGCTCCGGGTCGCCCGGGCCGATGCTACGGACGTCCGGTCGGGACGCCGCCCAGTCGCGCAGCGGCTCGAGCAGCGACGCGACGTGCGCGCGGATGGCGTCGACGCCGATCTCGAGGATCAGCTCGACGGAGGTCGCGAGGCCGAGCACGTCCTGGAACGCGTGCGAGCCCGTTTCGTAGCGGCGCGCGTCGTCCAGCAGCGGCGCCTCGTAGTCCAGCAGGCTGGTGAAGTCCTCGGCGGCGCGGGTGGCCAGCCAGCCGGGGACGGGCGGCGGCAGTTCGGCGATCAGCTCGCGTCGCACGTAGGCGAAGCCGGAGCCGAAGGGCGCGCACAGCCACTTCTGGCCGCCGGACGCGAGCACGTCCACGTGGGCGCGCCGCACGTCGATCGGCGCGATGCCGGCGGCCTGGATCGCGTCGACCACGAACAGGATGTCGCGCTCGCGGCAGATCTCGCCGAACGCTTCCAGGTCGGCGCGGTAGCCGGTGGCGAACTGCACGGCGGACAGCGCGAAGACGGCCGCGTCGTCCTGCTCGAGCGCGCGGGCGAGCGCCGCGGCATCCGGCGCGCCGTCGGAGTCGGTCGGCACGACGTCCAGCGTCACGCCCGCGTTTCGCAGCCCGCGCCACGGCACCACGTTGGCCGGGAACTCACCGTCGCTGACCACCACGCGGCTGCCGCGCAGGTCGCGGCCGGTGCGGCGGCACCATGCGGGCGCGAGCTGCACGGCGGTGTGCAGGCCGAACGAGGTGTTGGCGCCGAGCGCGATCTCGTCGGGGCTGGCGCCGATCAGCCGTGCGGCCGCGCTGCGCGCGCGGGCGGCGTCCGGCTCGGGATCCCACGCGGCGAACGCATTGGCGCGCTGCCGCTGGCGGGCCAGCGCGTCCACGGCCGCGCGGGTGCGCTCGGGCAGCGGGCCGAAGCTGGCTGCGTTCAGGAAGATGCCGGGCTCCACGCCCGAGAACTCGGCGCGGCGCAGCTCGCGCAGGCGAGCGTCCGCCGCGGCGCCGTGCACCGCGACCGTCACGGCCGGCGCGCGGCCGCTCCGATGCGATTCCGCGCGCCGATCAGCCGGCGGCGCAGCTCGAACTCGGCGATGGTGCGCAGCGTCCGCTCGGCGGTGTGGCGACTCTGCCATCGCACTTCCGGCACGGGCAGCGCGGCCTCTGCGTCATCGGCCGGGTGCAGCACGAGGTACCAGCGGCCGTGGTGCCGCGGCGTGTCCTCCTCGAGCGCGGTCGCGACCCACTGCCTGCCCTCATCGTCGTGGAACTGACGCATCGATCAATCCTGTTTCTCCGTGGCGCGCCGGAACAGCGCGTCCATCTCGTCGTCGTTCATGGCGGCCAGTTCGGCCTCGGCGGCCGCGTGATCCTCGGCCGCGAGCACGGTCTGCATCACTGGCAGCTGCCGCTCGGCGCGGCGCGGCACGAACAGGGCGCACAGCGTGCCCCAGGACTCGCGGCCGATGACCACGTCCCAGGCGCGTCCATCGCTGTCCGTGTAATCGCGCATCGCGCACCCGCTCGCTGGTCCCGTCCGGGCACGCCCTGCCCGCGCGGCGCGGAAACCCGCCCCGCAGGCGGCGTGCAGCCTTGCGGAAAGTAGGCCACCGCCGCAGCCTGTACCAGACCACCCACGGAGGAAATGCATGCTGGAAGTCATCGTGGAGCGCCTGGAGTACGGCCTCTACCAGATCGTCTCGTTCCTGCCGCAGCTGCTGGCCGCGCTGGGCATCCTCCTGGTCGGCTACGCCATCGCCAAGATGGTGGAGCGCGGCACGGCGGCCGGCCTCTCGCGCATCGGCTTCGACCGCTGGATGAGCGACGGCGGCGTGACCGAGGCGCTGGAGCGGACCGGGACGCGTCTGGCCGCTTCCACGGTGCTGGCCAAGCTGGTCTTCTGGGCGGTCATGCTGCTGGTCATCCTGCTGGTGGCCAACGCGCTCGGCCTGGCGGTGGTCAGCGAGCTGTTCGCCGAGATGCTGAGCTACATCCCCAACGTGATCGCGGCCGTCATCATCCTGCTGCTGGGGATGGTGATGGGCGAGTTCGTGAAGGACCTGGTGCTGGCCTCGGCCGGTGCGCTGCACGGCGCACCCACGCTGGCGCGCGCGGCCAAGGCCGCGGTGATCGTGCTGGCGATCTTCATGGCGCTGGAGCAGCTCAACATCGCCGAGGACATCGTGCTGGTGGCGTTCATGGCGGTGGTCGGCGCGGCCGCGCTGGCGGCCGGCATCGCGTTCGGCCTGGGCGGCCGCGAGGTGGCCGCCGAGATCACGCGCGAGTGGTACGACCGCAGCCGCGCGGGTCTGGCCGGCATCCAGGCCGAGGGGCAGCCGCGCCGCCGCCCGCCGGCCCCGGGCTCGACGCCCGGCGAGGCGCCGCCGTCCGACCAGCGCGCATGACGCGGCGGGCGGCCCGCCGCCCCGCACCCTCCGCTCCCCTGCTCTCCCGGCGATGACGCCCGACCACCCCCAAAGCACCACGAGCCGCGTGCGCGGCCGACTCCGCACGGCCGTGCAGGAGTACGGCAGCGTGGTCGGCTCGCTGGGCAGCACGTCCGGCCAGACGGTCATGGTCGCGTTGCTGCCCGTGCTGATGGCGGAGTACGCGCCGTCGGCGTTCATGATCGGGCTGGCCATCGGGGCGGAAGGGCTGTTCGCGCTGTTCGTGCCCTACTGGGCCGGCGCCATGAGCGACGCGCTGCCGGACCGGCTGGCCAGGCGCTTCGGCCGCCGCTCCTTCTTCCTGCTCGCGATGGCGCCGCTGATGGCCGGCGCCCTGGTCGCCGCGCCGCTGCTGCACGGGTACTGGGCGCTGTTCGCCATCGGCATGCTGTATTTCGGCGCGCTGCACGCCTACCTGACGCCGCTCTGGGCGCTGATGGTGGACGCCGTGCCGGACGAGCGGCGCGGCCGGGTGCACGGCGCGCGCGGCGCGCTGCACGCCGTGGGCATCGGCTATGGCCTGGTCGCGAGCGGACTGCTCTTCACACTGTGGCGGCCGCTGCCCTTCCTGTTCGGCGCGCTGATCGTACTGGTCACCACCCTGATCACGGTGCACACGGCGCGGCATGCGGACCGCGGCCCGGCCGTGCGCGCGGTCAGCGGTGACGCCGCGGACGCCGCGGCCATGGACGGCACCGGCATCCCGCCCGAGTCGGCGGGGATGGAGCCCGACGCGGCCGACGCGGCGGCGCCGAACGAGCCGGCGGAAGTGGCCGGCGGCTGGGGCGCCGCGCTGCGCCGGCCGTCCGTGCGCCTGTTCCTGATCGCCAACGCGTGCTGGACCGGCGCCATCGACGGCATCCGCCCGTACGTCTTCCTGTTCGCGCTGAGCGTGCTGGGCATCACGGTGGCGGAGACGTCGCTGGTGCTGTCGTTCCTGCTGGTCGGGCTGGCGGTCGGCGCGGTCGGGCTGGGCCGGCTGAGCGATCACATCGGCCGCCGCGCGCTGCTCGTGGGCGGCATCCTGCTGACCACGGTCTCGCTGTTCCTGGGCATCTTCCTGCGCGACCCCGAGGGCGCGGTGCTGATCCTGGCCCTGGCCGGCGTGGGCGCGGCCAGCCTGATCGCGCTGCCCTTCCCACTCTTCGTCTCGCTGGTCGGCGAGCGAGGCATCGGCCGCAGCACGGGCCTCTACATCCTCAGCGTCGGCATCGCGCGCGTCGGCGCGCCCATGCTGGTCGGCGCGGCCATCGACTACGGCCGGGTGTGGTACCCGGAGATGGAGGGGTATCCGCTCATGTGGCCGATGGCCGCGGGCCTGGCCCTGCTCAGCGTGCCCTTCCTGCTCTGGTCGTTCCGCGAGGCGCGCCGCGAGGGCGTGTCCGTGGACGCCGTGGCCTCCTCGGCGGCGGCGCCGCACATGTAGCCCGGCCGGTCCGACCCGAAAAAAGGTCGCGAACGGCTCAAATGTTTCGGCACCCGGGGCGCCCCCACACGCCCTAAGTGCGCCTCTCGCAACACCTTGCTCCCCGGCATGCGCGTTGCCCTCCCCTGGCGCGCGATTCCTCTCCCCCGAGAATCGATCCCGGCGCTCCTCCCGGCGCCAACAGCCGTAAAGAAGGTCGATGCGGACCTCCAGCAACAGCGTGCCCGTCGCGCTGGCCACGCTCGCGCTCGTCGCGGCGGCGGCCATGCCCGTTCATGCCCAGATGCAGCTGCAGCCGGTGGCGATGGCCTCGGCGCCCGAACCGGTGGTCGCCGGTCCGACGGCCAACCCGTTCGACGAGGCGCCCGTCGCACGCACGCGGCACGTGATCGTCATTTCGATCGACGGGCTGCGCCCGGACGCGATCGCGGAGTACGAGGCGCCGACGCTGCAGCGGCTGGTGGCGGAGGGCAGCTCGTCGATGCGGGCGCGCACCATCTTCCCCAGCAAGACGCTGCCGTCGCACACGTCGATGCTGACGGGCGTGACGCCGGAGGTGCACGGCATCCTGTGGAACAGCTTCGACGACGAGGCGGCCGAGCACGTTGCCGCGCAGACCATCTTCGACGTGGCGCACGCGGCGGGGCATCGCACGGCGGCGTTCGCGGCCAAGGCCAAGTTCCGGCACCTGTTCCGACCGGAGTCGCTGGACCGCTACCAGGCGCCGACCAGCAACGCACGCAACCGCATGGCGCCGGAGACGGTGGCCGAGGCGATCGCCTACATGCGGCACGACCGGCCGAACCTGCTGTTCGTGCACATCGGCGAGCCGGACTTCATGGGTCACACGACCGGCTGGATGGGCGGCCTGTACGGCTGGGCGGTGGGCCAGGCGGACGCGGCGGTGGAGCGACTGCTGGACGAGGCCGACCGCACGTACGGCGCCGGCCGGTATACGGTGATCGTGACGGCGGACCACGGCGGACACGGCCACACGCACGGCACGAATCACCCGGAGGACCGCACCATCCCGTGGATCGCGTGGGGCGAGAACGTGCAGGGAGGCCAGGAGCTGCTGCCGGGCATCCGTACGATGGACACGGCGGCGACGGTGCTGTGGCTGCTGGGTCTGCGCGTGCCGCAGGACTGGGCTGGCCGGCCGGTGATGGCGGCGTTCCAGGCGGCGCCGATCACGCCGCCGGCACTGGCCGCGGAGATGGCCGCGAAGTAACCGGTGTCGGGGCGGCGCCGCCCGGCGCCGTCCCGATCACTGCACCCGCAGGATGGTCAGCGACGGCGCCTCGCCGGTCGTGAAGGCGGCGCCGTAGCGGCGAGTGAAGCCGAGGCCGATCGGCCCGCCGGCCGGCCCCGCCTCGAGCATGAGATAGGCGGCGCTGCCCGCGCCCACCGTCGCATTGCGGACGAAGTCGGCGAGCGGGACGGCCTCAGGCCGGAGCGGGAAGCTGCCGCCGAAGAGCGCGCGCAGGTTCACGTCGGCGATCTCATAGATCGGATCGATGCCGGTGATGCCGGAGTCGTCGGCCCAGAGCGCGGTGCCCCAGCGCGACACGATCTCGGTCCAGCTCAGCCCGGTGGCCGAGGTCAGGTTGGCGATGCCGGACGTGCCGCTCCGCGTGATGTCGGTGAGCAGCTGCGTGCCGCCGCCCTGCCCCTCGAGGTACTCCAGCATGGACCAGACGGCGCCGCGCACGGGCAGCGGCGTGTCGGGCCCCAGCGCGCTGAACTGCTCGGGCGCGTCCAGGTACGCACCGAGGCGCAGCATGTTCTGGATGCGGAAATCGAAGGCGGCCTCGTCGTCGCCGCGGTCCGTCAGCTCCAGCCCGACCAGTTCCTCGGCCGTGTGGGCCAGGCCTTCCGACAGCCAGGGCGCCTCCAGGCCCACGCCGCGTACGAGCACGCGCTCGTTGAAGTGGACCATGTGCAGGAACTCGTGCGCCAGGACCGGTGGCACCGCGGCGATCATCTGATCGAAGGTGCGCACGTCTCCGAACTCGCCCTGCGGGTCCGGCACCAGCGTGTAGAAGATCTCGCCGTCGTTACCCTTCTCGTGGTCCAGCAGATCGATGCCGTAGAAGAAGCCGGCCACGAACGATCCACCCGAGTTGCGCGGCGTCAGCCGGTTCACCACCGGCGTGAACAGCACGATGACGCGCTGGTTGCCGTCCAGGTCGGACGGCTGACCGTAGACCGGCACCATGGTCGAATGGACCGGGTCGTCGAACAGTGCGCCGAACTGCTGGAACTGTGCGGCCGTGAAGCCGCCGGCGGGCGCGTCCACGTCCTGGTACAGCACCGCGTGCTGGCTGACGTGGCGCACCTCGGCGGTGACGCGCTCGAACTGGTTGCCGCTGCCGGCGTAGACCCAGAAGTCGCGGCGATCCCCCACCTGCGGCGGCACGGGCGGCGCCAGCATGCCGGGCCCCGCAGCCTGGAGTGGCACCCCGCGGTCCACCGCCACCCGCTCGCGCTCGCGCAGCGCCGCCTCCCAGGCGTCGTCGAAGCGCGCGGATGCGCGCGACGCGGCCGTGCGCGCCGGCGGCGACGTGATGGCGCCCGGCACCAGCCCGGTCAGCTCGAGCGGGCTGGACGTGCCAGTCAGCGACCCGGCGTTGTGCAGCACGAGGAGGTACTCGGCGTCCGCCGCGGCATCGAGACGGAGGCAGGCGAGCGCGGACAGGTCCGTCAGCGTCACCGCCTCTCCCGGCGCCGGTGCCAGCCCCGTTGCCACGACGCCGGGCTCCACCGTGAACGGCAGCGCGTTGCCGGCCACCGCGCCGAAACGCACCAGCACCGACGCTGTGCGTGACGGCATGCATGCCGGCACCACGACGCGCAGCCGGCCCGCGGTGACGTCCAGCACGGTCGCACGCAGACCATCGAACAGCACCGAGTTCAGCGCAGGGTCGGCGCTGAAGTCACTGCCGTACACCAGTACCGTATCCCCGGGCGCGGCGCGGGCGGGCACGATCGAGTCGAGCATGGCCGCGGCCACGGCCGTGGCGGCGAAGCGCGCGGCCTGGCCGACCCGGCCCTGCACGTCGGCCTCGACCTCGTGCGTGGGCGTGCTGCCGACCGTGAGCTGGTTGGAGGCGAGGCCGTCGCCGTCGGTCACGCTGGTCGCGGTCACCAGCGCCCCGTCGCCTCGCAGCAGGCTCCAGCGGACGGTGACGCCGGGCACCGGATCGTCGGTGGTGGCGTCGCGCACCACCACGCTGAGCGGGTCCGCCAGCGGTTCGCCGAACGCGGCGAACTGCCCGTCGCCGTCGCGCACGTCGACCGTGTAGCGCGCATCCGGTCCGGCCGCCTCCTCGCCGTCGCAGCCGATCAGCGGCAGCAGCGCCAGCGCGGCCAGCGCGATCCGCAGTCGCGGCGCACGGCTCGGATGGCGGCGCGACGCTCCCGCGCTCGGCAGCGGGTCGCCATGGTTCGGGCCGGCGGCAGGGTGCGGGATGGGCAGCATCGTCACCTCTCCGGCCGGCGCGGGCGCCGGCTGGCATCGTTCACGTTTTCAGCAGTCGGCGCCGGGGGATGGCGCCGTTGTGTCTACCGACCGGCGGGCTGGACGTTCCGGGCGCCGCGCAGACACGCCGCGCGGCCAGGGACCGGCCTGGGGGTCAGGAGCCGCTGCGCAGCTCGAGCAGGTCCAGCACGGGGGCGCCCATGACGCGCGAGCGGCCCGTACGGATCCGGCCCAGCACGGTCACGCGCTGCAGCGGGCTCAGCCGTTCGACCTGCGCCACCCGCTCGGGCGGTACGGCGATGTAGACGAACGAAGCCTCGTCGCCCGGTGCGCGCGCGAGCATGAACGGCTCGCCTTCGTAGAAGTCGGTGCGGATCCGCTCGGCGCGCTCCAGCGCGATGAACTGCACGTTCCACTCGACGATGCGGCCGCGGAAGCTGTCCGGGCTGCCGGCGACGGTGGACGCGCTGATGTTGCGCAGCACGCTGCCGCTGTCGGCGGCCGATGTGGAGGACGGCTCCCATACCCACGCCTCGACCCGGACGCGCGCCCAGTTGCCCTCGCGCGCGACGACCTCCATGGCCGTCATGGGTCGCAGTCGACCCAGCGTATCGCCGTCCGGCGCGCCCAGCAGGTACGATCCGGTCGAGCCGGCGCGCAGCCAGTTGGCGGCCAGTACGCTGTCGGTCGGAGTGCGCCCGGCGGCTGCGCCGCGCGGCGCGGCGGGCTGCGTCTGCGCGGGGGTCTGCGCGGGCGGAGTGGCCGTCGTCGTGGCGGACGCCGCCTCCGAGCCGCCGCTTACGGAGGCGCCCCAGATCCAGGCCGTCCGCTCGACGCGCGCCCAGGCGCCCTGCCGCTGCAGCTCCGTCAGTACGGTGCCGCGGTTGACCCTGGCCAGCACCTGACCGTTGGGGGAGGCGCGCAGGTTCTCGCCGTCGACGGCGCTCACGCTCAGCCGGCTGGCGCGGCCGGTCGGTTCGACGGAGGCGCCCCAGATCCAGCCGCGCAGCGTGACCTCGCGCCACTGCCCGTCGGCTCGCACCAGCTGGAGCGGCGTGCCGCGCTCCAGCACGGCGACGACCTGCCCGCGCTGCTCGGCGCGCAGATTCTCCTGCTCTGCGGAAACGGTGACGGTGTTCTGGGCGGAAACCGGCGCGGCGCAGGCCAGCGCGAACAGCACCAGCGCGGCGCGGCGGACGAGCGACGGTGCCCGAACGGCGTAAATGCAAGTCATGACGGAACAAGGATGACGGGGCGGGCACCGGCTGTCAACGTGCCGAGGAGGGTGCCGCGCGCTTGCGGACGGGCGCCGTGGCTCTCAACCTTCCCGCACGATCGAACCCCGTATCCTGAGAGGCAGAAACGTGCGTCGTGTGCTACCGGTGGCGGTCCTCCTGATGTCCGCCGCGCCCCTGTCGGCGCAGGACATCGACTCGCCGTACCGCTTCGTGGATCGCAACCAGCAGGTGGGCGCGTACGCGGGCTACGTGATCACCAACCCGGGCGACCTGGACCTGGGCCCCGAGAGCGCTCCGGCGTTCGGTGCGCGCTACGGTCTGCGCATCAGCGGTCCGTTCAACATCGAGGCGGGCGCGATGCTGCTGCCGACCACGCGCGTTGTCCAGGACACGGCGATCAGCGCCACGGACACGGCGGTCGTGCAGGTGGGCGAGTCCGACCTGACGCTGATGATGCTGAACGCGAATCTGCGCTTCGACATCACGGGCCCGCGCACCTGGAACGGGTTCCTGCCGTTCGCGCTGCTGGGCATCGGCGTCGCCTTCCCGATCAGCGAAGGGGAGAACGATACGCAGGTGAATTCGGACGTGCGCTACCGCTTCGGCACGGCCCTTGTCGGAGACTTCGGCGTGGGGGTCGAGTGGTTCCCGCTGGAGCGCTGGTCGGTGCGGCTGGACGCACGCGACGCGCTCTGGAAGGTCGAGACGCCGCTCGGACTGAGACAGCTGGACGTGCCGAACGAGGAGTGGGTCCAGAACTTCGTGCTGACGGCCGGCATCACCTGGCGCTTCTGAGGCGCCGGGCGCGGGCGGGCAACGCGGCCCCCGACACGAGAACCTGAAACGAGCCGGGAGGCTGGCATGGCCACACGCGAGACGGAGCCCTACGACCTCGAGTCGATGGACGACGCGGAGATCCGCGACCTGATCCTGCAGGAGCTGGAGGAGCAGCTGTCGATCGAGGCCGGCGCGGTGGAGGTCGAGGTGGAGGGCGGCAAGGTGATGCTGTCCGGCCGCGTCGGTACCGAGAACGAGCTGGAGTCGATCGAGCGCGTGATCCTGGACCGCATCGGCGTCGAGGATCTGGAGAACGGGATGGTGGTGGACGAGCTGGTCCGCCGCGAGAAGAGCGAGGCGGCCGACGAGGCCGCCGTCGAAGGCGACCAGCTCGAGGGCAAGCGACGCGTGCGCGGCGATGCGACCGAGCCTTCCGCCGAGCACCTGGTCGAGGATGTGGAGGGCGACCTGTATGGCACCGAGGACCTCCAGAAGGCCATCGAGCAGGGCGAGTCCTACTCCCCGCCCGACCGACCGCACGACGAGGGCACCCGCTCGCTCGAGGACCACTGACCGCACGCGGCCCGCACCGCGCCGCGTCCGCACCGTGCGGATCGCGGCGCGGTGCGCGCTGCTGGCCCTGGTGGCCGCGTGCGCGGCGGAGCCGCAGCGGGATCGGCTGGTGATCGGCGCGACCACGACCATCGAGGACAGCGGCCTGCTCGAGCGCCTGCTGTCCGCGTACGATTCCCTGCCCGATGCGCCGCGCGTGCGCGCCGTGACCGGCGGCACCGGGGAGGTGCTGGAACTGGCGCGCCGCGGCGACCTCGACCTCGCGCTGACGCACGACCCAGCCGCAGAGTCGCTGTTCGTTGCGCAGGGCCACGCCGCGAGCAACCGGCCGCTCATGCGCTCCGATTTCCTGATCGCCGGGCCCGCCGCCGATCCCGCCGCCGTGGCCGGCACCGACGACGCCGTTGCCGCGCTGGCGGCCGTGGCCGAGGCACGCGCGGCGTGGGTCACCCGCGGCGACGAGTCCGGCACGCATCGCCGCGAAATGGCGCTCTGGCGCGACGTCGCCCGCAGCGGGACGGCCCGAGCCCGCGCGGCCGCCGACTCGGTCCTCGCCGGTACGCCGCCCACCTGGTACGTCACGGCCGGGCTCGGCATGGCGGACGCGCTGCGCTTCGCGTCGGAGCGGGAGGCCTACATCCTCTCGGAGAGCGCCACGTTCGCCACGCTGCAACCGCGGCCGGGGCTGGCGGCGCTGGTGCGCGGGGGACCGCGGCTCGCGAATCCCTACGCCGTCACGGTGGTGGCGGGCTCATCGCGAGAGGATGCCGCCGCGCGGCTGGCCGACTGGCTGGTCTCCGATTCCGGGCGCAGCCGCATCGCCGGCTTCGGGGATGGCCGCCTCTTCCGCGCGCCGGACCGCGCTGCCGCCCCGGCCGGCGCCGCCGCCCCCAGCCGCGCCGCCGACTGATGGACCTGCTCGTGGACGCGCTGAGTCAGGCGGGCCGTCTGCTGGCCGCGTTCGACGCATACGTGCTGGACGTGATCCGGCTCTCGGTGCGCGTGTCGGGCGCGGCCGTGCTGATCGGCGTGCTGATCGGCGTGCCGACGGGAGTGGCGCTGGCGCTCGCCCGCTTCCCCGGCCGCCGGCTGGCGATCGCACTGCTCCACACGGGCTTCGCGCTGCCGCCCGTGGTGGTGGGCCTGTTCGTCTACATGACGCTGTCGCGCAGTGGGCCGCTCGGCGCGCTGGAGCTGCTGTTCACGCCGACCGCGATGGTGCTGGCGCAGGCGATCCTGGCCACGCCGTACGTGGCCGGCATCACGCTCGCCGCGGTGCAGGCGGTGCCGCCGACCGTCGGCATGGAGGCGCGCGCGCTGGGCGCATCGCGGGCGCGGGCGCTGTGGACGCACGTGCGCGAGGCGCGGCTCGGCATCCTGGCCGCCATCGTCGCGGGCTTCGGCGCGGTGATCTCGGAGGTCGGTGCCGTGATGCTGGTGGGCGGCAACGTGCTCGGCGAGACACGTGTGCTGACCACTGCCATCGTCCTGGAGACGCGGCGCGGCGAGTTCGGTACTGCGCTGGCCTTCGGGCTGGTGCTGCTGGGTCTGGCCTTCGCCGTGAACCTGGCGCTGACGCGCGTGCAGCAGGGCCGTGCCATCGCGGGCGGCGGCGCGGCGTGGCGCTGACGGCGGCCGTGGCGGCGCGTGCGGCGAGCGGCGCGGATCGGGAGTCCGCGATCGTCGAGGGCGACGGTCTGCGCCGCACCATCGGCGGCCGCACTGTGGTGGACGTCGATCGGCTGGACGTACAGCCCGGCGAGGTGGTCGCGCTGCTGGGGCCGAACGGCGCCGGGAAGTCCACGCTGCTGCGCATGCTGATGCTGCTCGAGCGGTCGGACGCCGGACGCGTGCGGGTGTTCGGTCGGGCGGCGCGCGTCGGCGATCGCGAAGCGCGCGCGCGGTTCGCCGCGATGCTGCAGCAGCCGCGGCTCTTCACGGGCACGGTGCGCGGCAACGTGCAGTACGGCCTGCGCGCGCGGCGCGTCGAGCGGGAGGAGGCGCGCCGCCGCTGCGACGCGGTACTGGAGGAACTGGGCCTGGGCGGTCTGCGCGATGCGGACGTACGCACGCTGTCGGGCGGCGAGGCGCAGCGGGTGGCGCTGGCGCGCGCGCTGGTGCTGGAGCCCGCGCTGCTGGCGCTGGACGAGCCGACGGCAGGACTGGACGTTCTGGTGCGCAACAGTTTCCGCGAAGCGCTCGAGCGGGCCGTGCGCGGCCACGCCAGCGCGTGTCTGCTGGTCACTCACGATCCGGCCGAGGCGTTCCTGCTGGCGGACCGGATCCACGTCATGGAGTCCGGCCGCGTGGTGCAGAGCGGCAGCGCGGATGCACTGGTCGCCGAGCCGGCGACGCCCTTCGTGGCGACCTTCACCGGCGCAGAACTGCTGCTGGACGGCCTGGTCGAGTCACTGGACGAGGCGACGGTCACGGTCCGGCTTGAGGACGGCATGCGCCTGATCGCCGCGCGCGGCGCGTCGGTCCAGGCGGGCTCCCGCGTGCACGTGGCCTACCGTCCGGAGGATGTGGTCCTGGCGGTGCCGCCGCTGGCGGGCGCGACCAGCGCGCGGAACCGGCTGCAGCTGCGCGTGGCCTCACTCACGCCGGCCGGCGGGTCGGTGCGGGTGCGGCTGGATGGCGCCGCGCAACTGGTGGCCCTGGTCACGCGCGACGCGGTCGGCGCGCTGGGGCTCGAGCCCGGCAGCGAGACGGTCGCGTTGATCAAGGCGACGGCGCTGCGCACCTTTGCAGCGGGATCCTGGCGACGGGAGCGCTGACGATGGTGAAACGTGTGGCGCCGGTGGACGAGGTGGTGTGCCGGCTGGAGGCGGACGGCGAGGTGGTGCAGGTGTTCCACTGCTCGCCCGGCCGGTTCGAGGATCTTGCGGCCGGCTGGCTGCTGGGTGCCGGCGTGATCGCGGCAGGCGAGCCGATGGCGGAACTGCGTCACGCGCATGCCGACGGCGTGGACGTGGTGCGCGCGCGCCTGCACGCATCGCAGCGCGCCCGACTGGCGTGGTCCAGCCCGCCGCCCGCCCGCGCGGAGGCCGCGCCGCGCCGCGCCTCCCCGCCCCCGTTCGACGAGATCCCCGCGCTGTTCCGTCAGCTCTACGCGGAGGCCGACCGCTACCACGACACGGGTGGCGTGCACGCAGCCGCGCTGTTCGACTGCGATCGCATGGTCGCGCACGCGGAGGACGTGGGCCGCCACAACGCGCTGGACCGCGTGGTAGGCCAGGCCGCGCGCGCCGGACTGCCGCTGGAGCGGCTCGGCCTGGTCCTGTCCGCGCGGATCAGCGGGGACATGGCGCAGAAGGCGGCGCGGTCGGGCATCGCCTGGATCGCCAGCCGTTCGCTGCCGACCACGCTGGCCGTCGAGATCGCACGCGCGTCCGCCATGCCGATCATCGCGCGGGCCGGAACCGACGCCGCCACCGCTTTCGGCCTGGCACCGCGCGGCACGCTGCCGGAGGACCTCGCCTGATGCAGCGCGAGCTGAGCGCTCCGCTCGGCGTGGTGCTGGCCGGCGGCCGCAACCGCCGCTTCGGCGCGCCCAAGGCGCTGGAGGTGGTGGACGGTGTGCGCATCGTGGAGCGCGCGGCGGCGGCGCTGGAGGGCACAGCGGACCGCGTGGTCCTGATCGCCAACGATCCCGACGTATACCGGGATGTCGGGCTGGAAATGCGGCCGGACCGCATCGACGCGGGCGCGCTGGCGGGCGTGCACGCCGCGCTGGCGTGGGCGAACGAGCTGGGCCTGCCCGGCGCGCTGGTGATCGCCTGCGACATGCCCTTCGTGCCCGCGTCACTGATGAGCGAACTGTGGGACACCGCGACCGCGCCGGACGCGGACGGCGCGGTGCCGTCCAGCGCAGGGCCGCGCGGCGTCGAACCGCTGTGCGCGGCCTATCGCACCTCCTGCCTGCGCGCCATCGAACGCAGCGTGGCCGACGGCGATCTGCGCATCATCGGCTTCTTCGAGCGCGTACGCATCGCCGCGCTGCCGGCAGAGCAGGTGGCGGCGCACGGCGATCCGTCCCGCATGTTCATGAACGTGAACACGCGCGAAGAGCTGGAGCTGGCGCGCAACGCGGAGAGCGCAGGGTGAGCGTACGACGGGAGGCGGATTGGCTGACCGTTGACCGCGCGCTGGCCCGCATCCTCGCCGCGTGCGGTCCGTTGGCGGACGAGGAGGTGCCGATCGGCGCCGCGGCCGGACGTGTACTGGCCGAGCGGGTCGTGGCCAGGGTCGCGCACCCGCCGTGGGACAACAGCGGCATGGACGGCTTTGCCGTTCGTTCGGACGACGTGCGCGGCGCCACGGCCGGGCGGCCGGCCCGCCTGCGCGTGGTCGAGGACATCCCGGCCGGGCACGTCCCCACGGTCGACATCGGGCCCGGGCAGGCCGCACGCATCATGACCGGCGCGCAGGTGCCCAACGGCGCGGACGGCGTGATCCGCGTCGAGCACACGGACGCGTGGCAGCGCGGCGCGGGCGCGCCGCTGCCCGAGCGGGTGGACGTGCTGCGCGACGACGATGCCGGCAGGAACATTCGCCGCCGCGGCGAGGACGTGCAGCCGGGCGCGGCGGTCATGGACGCGGGCGACCCGCTGACCCCCGCACGGATCGGCGTGCTGGCGATGGTCGGACGCGAACGGGTGCGGGTGCGGCGACGGCCGCGCGTCGCGATCCTTTCGACGGGCGACGAGCTGGCCGGCCCGGACCGGCTGGACGAGGTGCGCGCCGGCCGCGCCATCGCCGACAGCAACTCGCCGGCACTGGCCGCGGCGCTGGCCGCCGCCGGCTGCGAGCCGATCCCGCTGGGCGTGGCACCCGACCGGCTGGACGCGATCCGCGAGCGGCTGGACGCGGCACGCGACGCGGACGCACTGATCACCACGGCCGGCGCCAGCGTCGGTGAGCACGACCTGGTCAAGGATGCGCTCGAGGCCGCGGGCTACGAACTGGACTTCTGGCGCGTGCGCATGCGACCGGGCAGCCCCTTCTCCTTCGGACGGCTCGACGGCCGGCCGGTGTTCGGCGTCGCCGGCAACCCGGTCTCGGCGCTGGTAACGTTCGAGGTACTGGTGCGGCCGGCGCTGCGGGCGATGCTGGGGCTGCGCCGCGTCCACTCGGCCGTCGTGACTGCGCGTTGCGGCGAGGCGATGCGTTCCAAGCCGGAGCTCGCGCATTTCCTGCGCGTGCGGCTCGAGCGGGCCGCGGTGGACGGCGCCGCCGTCGCGACACTGACGGGCGCGCAGGGTTCCGGCATCCTGACGTCGATCGCGGATGCCGATGGGCTGCTGGTCGTGCCGGAGGGCTCGACGGGGCTGGCCGAAGGAGCGACGGCGCGCGTGATGCCACTGAACGCCGACGCGGCCGCGGCCGATCGGTTTTTGCTCTGGCCGCCGCCGCCCTAGATTGCCGGGCGGCCGCCAGGCCGTCGACGGCCGAATCGCAGAGAATCGAAAGACCACAGCAGAACCGCAGACATGAGCGACGAACGCACGATCCTGCCCGCGCGGCACCAGCCGCCGCTGCCCTCGGACCTGATCCGGCGCGAGCCGCCCGAGGAGGAGCACGTGCCGATGGACGTGGTCTTCGTGGGCGGCGGACCGGCGGGGCTGGCCGGCGCGATCGAGCTGGCGCGGCTGGTCCGTGAGGACAACGAGGGGGGCGGCGGCATCGGCGACGTCGAGATCGCCGTGCTCGAGAAGGCGGAGTCGCTGGGGGAGCACTGCCTGTCCGGCGCAGTGGTCAACCCGCGCGCGTTCCGCGAGCTGTTTCCGGACATGGACGAGAAGGAGTTCCCGTTCCGCGGCGCGGTCGAGAAGGAGTCCGTCTACCTGATGACGGGCAGCAATGCGATCCCGCTGCCCACGCCGCCCACCATGAAGAACCACGGCAACCGCATCGCCTCGATCTGCGAGGTCGTGCGCTGGCTGGGCGAGCAGGCGGAGGCCGCGGGCGTCAACGTCTTCACCGGCTTCCCCGCCGCGTCGCTGCTGGTGGAGGGCGATCGCGTGGCGGGCGTGCGCACCGCGCCGAGCGGGCTGGGCCGTGACGGGCAGCCGGGGGGCGGCTACAACCCGCCCACGGACATCGTCGCGCGTGTGACGGCACTGGCCGAGGGCACGCGCGGCATGCTGTCGCAGGCGTGGTACGACTGGCAGGACGTGAAATCGGAGAACCCGCAGATCTTCGCGCTGGGTGTGAAGGAGATCTGGGAGACCAGGCGGCCGCTGGACCGGATCGTCCACACGCTGGGCTGGCCGCTGCCCTCCGATGCGTTCGGCGGCAGCTTCATGTATCCGCTGGAGCCTAACCTGGTCGCGCTGGGCCTGGTCGTCGGCCTGGACTACGACCAGCGCGGGCTGGACGTGCACGAGCTGCTCCAGAAGCTGAAGACGCATCCCTTCTTCAGCGACTACCTGGAGGCCGGCGACATGGTGGAGTGGGGTGCCAAGACCATCCCCGAGGGCGGCTACTACGCGCTGCCCGAGCGGCGCCACGGGGACGGCGTGGTCGTGCTGGGCGACTCGGCCGGCTTCGTGGACGTGCCTTCGCTCAAGGGCATCCACTACGCGATGCAGTCCGGCATGTATGCGGCGCGCGCCATCTTCGACGCCCTCAAGGCGGACGACACGGCGGCCGCGCGCCTCGCCCGCTACGACCAGTTGATGGACGAGTCGTACGTGGTGGACGACCTGCGCCGCACACGTAACATGCGTCTGGCCTTCCGCGACGGATTCTTCGTGGGCGGCCTCAAGGCGGGGCTGATGACGCTCACCGGCGGCGCGTTCCCCGGCGGCCGCATCGACTTCGAAGCGGACGTGGCCCACCCGCGCGAGCCGGGCGCGCCGGACACGCCGGCGGCGGACGGCCGGCTCACCTTCAGCAAGGTGGACGCGGTCTTCAAGTCGGGTAACCAGACGCGCGACGACATTCCCAGCCACCTGGTCGTGGGCGAGGACGTGCCCGGCGACGTAGCGGAGTTCTACCAGCACGTCTGCCCCGCCGGCGTCTACGAGCGCGACGGCGATCGGCTGATCGTGAACGCGCCGAACTGCATCGACTGCAAGGCCACGGACGTGCTCGGCCCGCGCTGGACGCCGCGCGAGGGCGGCAGCGGGCCGCGCTACCGGCGCATGTGAGATCGCGGCTCCGCCGCGCAGACCAGCACAGACACGGGGCAGCGTGATCGAACCGATCGTGGGGCGGCGGAAGGGGCGGCGGGTTTCGCGCGCCCGGCTGATCGGAGCGCTGCTCGCGAGCCTGGCGGCGCCGGTGCTCGCGCCCGCACCGGCCGCGGCGCAGGAGCGGCCGATGGACCTCGGCATCGACACGACGGCCGCGCTCGACAGCGTGCCGGCTGACGCACCCGTGGTGATCGCGGGCGACACGCTGTTCGTGCTGAGCGCCCGCCTCGGCCCGTTCAGCGCCCGGGAGCGCGCGCTCGCCATCGAGGCGCGCATCCAGGACCTGATCCGCAACCCGTCGCTCGAACCACTGGTCGTGCGCGCCGAGGCTGATGCCGAAGCGTACGACATCTACGCGGGCGATGTCCTGGTGATGACGCTGACGCCGGCCGACGCGCAGGCGGCGGGTCAGGACATCACGTCGCTGGCGCGCGATCATGCGACCACGCTGCGCGTGACGCTGGAGCGGGAGATCGACGCGTTCAGCCTGACCAGCCTGCTGGTCGGGGCGCTGTACACGATCCTCGCGACGGCGGTGCTGGTCCTGCTGCTGCGGCTGTTCGCCCGCGCATTCCCCGTCGTCTACCGCTTCATCGGCATCACGCTGCGCAAGCGCATCCCGTCGCTGCGCTTCCAGAACCTGGAGCTGCTCTCGCCCGCGCGCGTGGTGCAGGTGCTGGAAGCGATCGTGGTCGCGACGCGCGTCGTGCTGACCGTGCTGCTGCTGTACTTCTACCTGCCGCTGGTGCTCAGCTTCTTCCCGTGGACGCGGCGGCTGAGCGGGCAGATCGTGGGCTGGGTGGTGGACCCCGTGCGCAACGTGGCCGCCGCGATCCTGGCGTACCTGCCCAACCTGTTCACGATCGCCGTGATCATCGTGGTCACGTACTACGCGATCAAGCTGGTGCGGCAGTTCTTCCTGGCGGTCGAGCACGGCACGATCACGTTCGCGTCCTTCTATCCGGAGTGGTCGCGGCCGACCTACAAGATCGTGCGCTTCCTGATCGTGGCGCTGGCCGTGATCATGATCTGGCCGTACCTGCCGCGCAGCGATTCGGAGGCGTTCAAGGGGGTGGCCGCGTTCCTCGGCCTGCTGCTCACCTTCGGCTCGGCATCGGCCATGGCCAACGTGTTCGGCGGCATCATCATCACCTACATGCGCGCGTTCCGCGTCGGCGATCGCGTCAAGATCGCGGACACCGTGGGCGACGTGGTCGAACAGACGCTGCTGGTCACCCGCGTGCGCACCATCAAGAACGTCGAGATCACCATCCCCAACTCGCTGGTGCTGGGCGCGCACATCATCAACTGGAGCTCGACGGCGCGCGAAGGGGGCGTGCTGCTGCACACCGGCGTGACCATCGGCTACGACGTGCCCTGGCGGCAGGTCCACGAGCTGCTGGTCGCGGCGGCGGGCGGGACCGAGGGCATCATCGCCGAGCCCGAGCCGTTCGTGCTGCAGACCAGCCTGGACGACTTCTACGTCAGCTACGAGCTCAACGCCTACACCGACCAGCCGAACCGCATGGCGGTGATCTACTCGCTGCTGCACCAGAACATCCAGGACCGCTTCAACCAGGCGGGCGTCGAGATCATGTCGCCGCACTACGGTGCGCTGCGCGACGGCAACCAGATCACGATCCCGACGGAGCATCTGCCGCCGCAGTACGAGCCCACCTCGTTCCGGCTGTCGGGCAGGCTGAAGAAGGAGGAGTGAGGCGGCGCGCGCGCGCTCACCGACCGCGCGGACGCGGTTGCGGCTGCCGAGCCAGGGCAGCCCGGGGATTCAGCGATCCAGCGCGCCCAGCCTCGCGGTGACGGACGCGATCTCCGGCTCGGCACCGATCGAGCGCGCCAGCTCCAGCGCCTGCGTGTAGCTGCGCCGCGCCACGTCCGCCTCTCCCCGCGCCCGGCGGATGTCGCCGATCATGCGCAGGCACTCGATCTGCCGCCACCGGTTGCCGCTCACCTTGAAGAAGCCGAGCGCCGAGCTGGCGTGCTCCTCGGCCTGGTCGTAGCCGCCTCGCTCGAGCACCGCCTCCGCCAGGTTGACCAGGGCCAGCGCGGCCAGGTCCAGATCGTCCACCTCACGGGCGGCGGCCGCGGCGTCGCGCAGCACCGTCTCCGCCCGCACCGCGTCGTCCTGGTCCAGCGCCGCGCGGCCCAGGTTGACCAGCGCGATGGCGACGCCGCGCGTGTAGCCGCTGGCGCGGAAGCAGGTGAGCGACTCCTCGAAACGCAGGGCCGCCTCCTCGTGGCGGCCCGCCATCGCCGCGAGCGCGCCGAGGTTCTGATGGGCGATGCCGCGGATGCGCCGGTCGCTGGACAACTCCGGGATCTGGCCATACAGCCGCGCCGCCGCGTCCAGATCGCCCTGACACTGCCGCACCGCGGCCTGCGCATTGATCGCCTCGGCCAGCAGGTCGTTCAGGCCGGCGGCACCCGCGACGTGGGCGCTCTCTCGGGCCAGTTCCAGCGCCCTGCCCCATTCGGCACGCGTCCGCAGCACGTCCGCCTGACGACGCAGAGCCTCCGCCCGGTCGGCCGGATCAGTGGCGATATCAGCGGCCGTGGCATAGGCCTGGAGGGCACCATCCAGCACGCCCCCCCGCTCGAGCCGCAGCCCGCGCTCCAGACTCGCCCGTGCGTCAGGCATGGAATCTGCCCCTCGTGATCGCTGGAATCGCCCCTCGAGGCGTCGGCACGCGCTCGATAACGGGCGAATTGGATACGGACAAAGGTAATGGTCAGGAACGGAATCGGAACAGCGGGCGCAGCGATCTTCGCGCTCGGACTCCTCGCCTGCGATGGCTCGCGCGGCGCCGAACACCCGGTCGCGCCGGAGCTGGCGGAGGTGGTCGCGCCCAGCCTGATGCCCTGTCCGGCGAGCGCAGCCGAGGCCGAGACCGGTTCCGTGGGCACGGCGGGTGGCGCGCTGCATCTGGGTGATCACGTGGTGCAGCTGCCGCCGCAGGCGGTGCTGGGCACCACGATGATCCGCCTGACCGACGTGCCGGGGCCGTACCTGATGGTGGACCTGCGCGCCAACCTGAGCGAGCACTGGCGGTTCAACCGTTCGCTCACCATCACGCTGGACTACTCGCGCTGCCCGGCCGAGAGTCTGGCGCGCGGGCCGCTCAGCGTGTGGCTGGTGGACGTCGGCACCGGCGAGCTGCTCGAGCCCATGGGCGGCACGGACGACCGCGCCAATCGACGCATCACCTTCCAGACCGACCACTTCTCCGGCTACGCCATCGCCAACTAGGCAGCGACGGCATTGCAGGAATGCGAACGGGGCCGCCGGCGTCATGCCGGCGGCCCCGTCCGTCAACCGTCCCGGGCGCGAGTGCTATCCCTCGCGTGCGGACTTCACTTCCTGCGCCAGGCGCGGCACGACCTCGAAAGCGTCGCCCACGATGCCGTAGTCGGCGACCTTGAAGATCGGCGCGTCGGCGTCCTTGTTGATGGCGACGATGGTGCCCGCGGTGCGCATGCCGGCCAGGTGCTGGATCGCGCCGCTGATGCCGACGGCGATGTAGAGCTGCGGCGCGACCGTCTTGCCGGTCTGGCCGACCTGCTCCGCGTGCGGCCGCCAGCCGGCGTCGACCACGGCGCGCGATGCGCCCAGCGCCGCGCGCGAGCCGAAGGCGTCGCGCAGCTGCTCGAGCATCTCCCAGTTGTCGGGGCCCTGCAGCCCGCGCCCGCCGCTCACGACCACCGGCGCTTCCGCCACGTCCATCGCGCCGCCCTGAGCCGCCTTGCGCTCGCGCAGTCGCACGCGCGCCTGGCCGGCCTCGGGCTCGAAGGTCTTCACCTCGCCCGCCGCCTGCCGCTGCTGCGGTACGAACACGTTGGGCCGCAGCGAGACCAGCTTCGGCGTCGCGTCGATCGAGACGGTCGCGATGACCTTGCCGGCGTAGGTCGGCCGCGTGATGCGCAGCTCGCCGCCCGACGCGTCGAGGCCGGTCGCGTCCGCGGCGAGCGGCACGTCGAGCCGCGCCGCGACCCGCGGCGCCAGGTCCTTCCCCAGCGAGTCCGCCGGGAACAGGACGGTGTCGTAGTCGCTGGCACGAATGAACGCGGCCACGGCCGATGCGTACGCATCGGGCGCGTACTCCGCCAGCGCCTCCGCGGCGCCGACGTGGACCACGGCGGCGCCGAAACCGCCCAGCTCGCCAGCCGCGTCGGCGACGCTCTGGCCGCCCAGCACCAGCGCGTGCACCTCTCCGCCGGTCTGCTCGGCCAGCGCCGCGCCGGCGCTCACCACCTCGTGTGCGACGCGGCGGATGCCGCCGTCGCGCTGCTCCGCGAATGCAAGAATCTTGGACATGACGTTTCCTAGAGTACCTTCGCTTCCTCGCGCAGCAGCCGGACCAGCTCCGGCACCGCGTCCGCCCCCTCCCCGACGATGCGCCCTTCCTGACGCTCCGGCGGGTAGGACAGTTCGTGGACGCGGAGACGGCTCTCGCCGGTCTGCGCGGCCTTCTGCTCGAGCGGCTTCTTCTTGGCCGCCATGATGCCCTTGAGCGAGGCGTAGCGCGGCTCGTGCTCGCCCTTGGTCATGGTGACGATCGCCGGCAGCGTGGCCTCCATCACCTCGACGCCGCCCTCGACCTCGCGGTGCGCGACGACCGCATCGCCCTCCAGTTCGATCTCGGCGGCGACGGTGACGCACGGCAGCTCCATCAGCTCGGCCACCATCGGGCCCACCTGCTGCTGGTCGCCGTCGACCGCCTTCATGCCGAACAGCACCAGGTCCGGCTGCGCCTCCTTCAGCTCCGCCGCGAGCGCACGCGCGGTCGCCAGACCGTCCATGCCGACCTCGCCTTCGAGCAGGACCGCGCGATCGGCACCCATCGCCAGCGCGGCGCGCAGCTGCTCCGCAGCCGCCGCGTCGCCGACGGTCAGGACCACGACCTCACCGTCGCCCTTCGCTTCCTTCGCGCGCAGCGCGGCCTCGACCGCGAACTCGTCGTAGGGACTGACGACGTACTTCACTCCCGACGGATCGATCGACGTGCCGTCGATCCGGATGCGCGCGGCCGTGTCCGGCACGCGCTTGATGCAGACGTAGATCTTCATGGTCTATGGGCTTTGGGCTTTGGGCTATGGGCTTTGGGCTTTGGGCTTTGGCTGTGCGGGCCGTTGCTTCGCGCGCCAGCGCGCAAGCTGGCCCGTTCCGCCGAACCTGGCTCCAGCGCGGCCGCGAATGTAGGCCGCCGCCGTTCTACCTGCCAGCGCCGTGCCGCCACGGGCAGGCCGCCCAGGCCGCCCAGGCCCCAAGCCCCAAGCCCCAAGCCCCAAGCCCCAAGCCCCAAGCCCCAAGCCCCAAGCCCCAAGCCCCAAGCCCCAAGCCCGATCGATCAGAATCCGTAGCGGGTGCGCCAGACGATCTGGTGGCCGGTATCGGCGATGAAGACGTTGGCCGCCGGGCCGGTGGCGACGCCGCGCGGCAGGAAGATGCCGGTCTCGCCGCCTTCCAGGAGCTCACCGGTGTAGGCCATGTCGCCGGTGCCGGCCAGGTTGCCGAGGCGACCGCTGTCCAGGTTGACCGAGCGGACGCGGTTGTTGCCGGTGTCGGCGATGAAGAGCAGCCCGCCGTCGTCGCTGACGGCCACGGCCTCCGGCGTGAACAGCTTGCCGGTCAGCGCGAGCGTGTCCGTCGCCTCCCACCCTGCGACGCCGTTGCCGGCCACGGTGCGGATGCCGCCACCGACGATGTCCACTGCGCGGATGCGGTTGTTGGTGCGATCGGCGATGTAGAGGGTGCCATCATGGTATGCGAGGCCCGCGGGCGCGTTGATCTGCGCCTGGTCGGCCGCGCCGCCGTCACCGCCGTACCCGGCCGCACCGGTGCCGGCGAGTGTGCGCAGCGTGCCGCCGGAGGTGATCCAGCGGATGCGATGGCCGGCGTGCTCGCTGAAGTAGACGGTGCCGTCGTCCGCCACGGCGATGCCGCGCGGTTCCTCGATCGGGGACAGCGCCGGCGCGCCGTCGGGCGATGCGCCGGCCACGCCGGTGCCGGCCGCGACCGTGAGGGTGCGCGTCGCCAGGTCCAGGCGAAAGACGCGCTGTGCGCCGGGATCTGCGATCCACAGCGCCTCCTCGCCTTCCAGCGCGATGCCGTCGGGCGCGACCAGGCAGGGCTGGCCACAGCCGGGCGCAGCGCTGGCCAGGACGCGGATGCGCGCGTCGCTGGACACGGCCAGGATCCGCTCGTTGCCCGTGTCCGCGATGTAGACGGTGCCGTCGTCCGCGACGGCCAGTCCGCGCGGCAGGCGCAGGCGCGACTGGAACGCCAGCGAATCCAGCGTCGCGCCAGCGGAGTTGGGTACGCCGGCAAGGCGGCGCATGATGCCCGGCTGATCGCCCAGCACGATCAGCGGGTCCTCGCACGCGCCGATGAGCGGCAGGGCGAGCAGCAGCAGCGCGGCGCGTCTCATGGCAGTTGCATCACCCAGACATCGGTGCCCGTCGCGCCCCAGCGCGTGAAGGCGAGTCGCTCGCCGTCCGGCGCGACCGCCGGCTCGCGGTCGCTCGGCCGGCCACCGACGAAGCCGCTGGCGCCGCCCGCGACCGGGACCGAGCGGATGCCATCCGCGCCGGCGAAGTAGATCACATCGCCCGCAGGCGAGAAGGTCGGATCGCGGCCCTGCACCAGCACCTGCAGGTCGGAGCCGTCCGGCCGCACGAGCACCACCTCGGCAGGCGCGGTCTGGTAGTGTACCCGTCGCTCGTCGCAGTCGTGCAGCGGCGGGTCGGGCGGCGGCACCGAGGTGAAGTACTGGCAGGTATAGACCGTGGAGTCGGTCGGAACGACTCGAGTGTAGGCGATCCAGTCGCCGGCCGGGCTCCATTCGGCATCCAGGCCGTAGTCACTGCCCGGGATCGGAGTCGCGGCCGCCTCACCGACGCGCCAGACCAGCAGCCGCATGCCGTCGCTGACCCCCAGCCGCTCGCCGTCCGGCGCCCAGCTCGGCTGGAAGAACAGGTGCCGCTCCAGCACCCACTCGAGCTGGAACGTGTGGTAGCGGGACTCGATGAAGCCGCCCGTGGGCAGCGTCGGGTCGGTGAAACGCGCATGACCCGCGAAGGTGATGGTCAGCGCCGCGTCGTCGGTCATCGGGTTGCCCGCGTCCACTGCGCGCGCCCGCACCACGGCGCTGGTCAGAGGCACCACGGGCAGCGACAGCCCCGGGAGAGAGGCGCAGGTGCCGGACGCCGTCACGCAGGGCAGCGGCGCGCGCGTGGGGCGCAGCTCCACGTAGGCGATGCGATCCCCGTCCGGGCCGAGCGCCGCCGCACCGACCCACAGCGCCGTCTGGTTGCCCGCCTGCACGTTGCGCAGCACGGTGCGCGCCGGCCCCTCGCCATCGGCGGGCAGCGCGAGCGGCACGGCGGGCGCGCCAGGCAGGCCGTCGAAGTTCGACGCGGTGTAGACCACCGTGTCGCCGTCGGCGCTCCAGGCAGGCGCGCGATCGTCCCAGCTGCTGAACGTGAGCCGCCACTCCTGCTGCTCGATCGGAGGCCGGTCATCGACACGGAACGGGTCGACGGCGTCGCGACAGCCGAGGGGCAGCGCGGCCGCGACCAGGCCGGCCAGACCGAGGATCGATCGACGGCGCATCAGAAGCTCACCTCCACGCCGAGCCGCACCTCGCGCGCCTCGCCGTAGAACAGGGACGGGTCCGACCGGTCCAGCGCGGCGGCGAAGCGGGCCGTGCGATACTCCGGCTCGGTGATCAGGCCGTCGGCGTCCAGGTCGATGGAAGCGCTGTAGCGCGCGGACTCGCGCGGGATCGGACCGCCGAACACGCCCGCAGCCGTGACGGCGTCCAGCTCGGCGACGGTCGGCGCGACGCTGGCGTTGTCCCGGCGCCACGCGATCACGTTCTCGCGGCCGAGCAGATTGCGGCCGTCGACGGTGACGCGCCACGAGCATCGATCGCAGCCGGGTGGCGAGCCCAGCTCGCGGCTGGCGCGCAGGTCGAGCACGGCCGTCCACGGCAGGTAGCGCGGTTTGCCGTCGCCCACCGAGTCGGACGCCACGCGCTCGAGCGGGTAGCCGCTGTGGGCCGTGGCAGTAAGCGTCGCGGCCCACGGCGATTCGGCCGCGCCGGCCGCACTGCCCAGGAAGAGCGCCAGGTCGACGGCATGCCGGCGGTCGAACGGCAGCGGGAACGTTTCCGTGCGATCGCCGGAGATCACGCTGTCACCGAAGATGGTCGTGCCGACACCCTCCGCCTTCTGGAGCGAGTATGCCAGCCGCGCGGAGACGAAGCTCCAGCGGGCCCGCGTGCTGACCTCCACGCCGTCGACGCGGCCGCGATCGCCCGTCGTGAACTGGCCCGCCTCCGTGTCGGCGAACTGGATGCTGCCGCTGACCAGCTTGAGCAGGTCCTTGCGGAACGCCGTGACCGAGACGCCGATGGCGGGCGTGAGCAGGTAGCTGCCGCCCAGCTCGTAGGAGCGCCCCTCCTCGTAGCCCAGGTTCGGATTGCCCTGCCGGCGCACGTCGGTGCGCAGCGAATCGCCGATCGTGGTGTCCAGGAAGTAGCGGAAGTCCGGCGGCTGCGCGACGCGGCTGTAGCTGAGGCGGAAGCTGCCGCGGTCCTCCGTGCCGGGGATGATGCCCGCGAAGCCGATGCGCGGCATCAGGCTCAGCTTCCAGTCGGTGTCCGCCACCGGCGAGAGATAGTCGTCCGGATCGGTGCCGAGCGCGATGCCGGAGCGGAACATCTCGCCGCGCAGACCGAACTGCACCTGGAACCGGTCCGCGACGATCATGCGGTACTCGCCGAACGCCGCCAGCGTGGCCGGGAAGAAGCGCGCGTAGTTCAGCACCGCGCCGGGCTCCCAGGCCCGCACCCGCTCATAGGTCTGCACGCGGTAGAAGCGGCCGCTGGTGCCCGCTCGGAGCACCGAGCCCTCCGCGTCCAGCACCTCCCCGACCAGTTCGCCGGCGATGAACTCGGAGCGGCTCCAGTTGGCGATGCCGCTGCCGCCCTTCGTGACGAACAGCCCTTCGGCTGCCGGCCCGAACGGAGAGCCGACCGAGCCACCGGGCTGGACATAGCCCGGCACCGAGCGACCCGAGCGCAGCTGCGCGTTCACGTCGGAGCGGACGAAGTCCTCTCCCAGGAACTCGAAGCCGCCCAGGCTGAAGCCGCCGATGCTGGCGTGGTCGGCGCGCCAGGCCGGATCGATCACGCCCAGGTGCCGGTCCAGCCGCATCACCGCGGCGCGCGCGGTGAGGTGGCGGGCGCGCCCTTCCGCGTGGCCGGCCCAGTCCAGCGCCAGCTGCAGCATTCCGCCGCGTGAACGCTGGCCCAGCCGGTACTCGTCCGCGTACTTGAGTTCGGGCGTGTACAGCTCCTGCTGCAGCCGGTTGTACAGCCCGGAACCGGTCAGCGTGAAGCCGCTGCCGATCGGCACGTCCACGCGCCCGAACCCGATCAGCTTGTCACCCGCCTGCTGCGGCAGCGCAGCCTCCTCGTAGGGGCAGTACAGCGAGGGCGCGGCCGACCGGAGCGAACGGATTCGGTCCGCCAGCTCGGGGTCGCCGTCCTCGGGGCGCACGCAGGTCAGCCCGCGCGCGCGCGGATCCGCATCGCCCATCGACTGGGCGAGCACGTCCATGAAGACGGCGCTGCCGGCCGGCAGCAGCGGCAGCGGGCCACCCGCGCTGGCCGAGACGCCGGTGAAGCCATAGTGCAGCGCGTCCGGCGCCCATTCGTCGGTGCGGACGCCCAGTCGACCGTTCCATCGCTCGGGATCGCCGCGGCGCGTCACGAGCGCCACCACGCCGGACAGTGCGGAGCCGTGCTCGGCGTCGAAGCCGCCGGTCACGACCTCGACCTCCTCGAGCGACGTGGGCGACAGCTCGAGTGCGGCGCCCTGGGTGGAGCCCTCCAGCTGGTTCTTCAGCGCGAGGCCGTCGACCACGTAGGTCTCCTGCCCCACGCGGCCGCCGCGGAAGTGCCCATCGGATACGCCTGGCGCCAGTTCGATCGCTTCCTCGACCGCGTCCACGGGCAGCTCGCGCAGTTCGCGGCCGACCACGATCTCATGCGTGGCGGTTACCTCGGGCTCGACCAGACGCACGCGCTCGGCCTCGACCACCAGGCCTTCCACGTCGATGGGCACGGGGGAGAGCCGCACCTGCACTTCGACCGGCTGGCCGGCGCGCACCAGCACGCCCTCCAGCTCGGTGGCGCGGTAGCCGAGCATCTCGATACGCAGCACCTGCTCGCCCGGCGGTACCGCGGTCAGCACGAAACGGCCGGCGTCGTTTGTGACGGTGCGGAGCGGCAGCCCCTGCACGCGCACATCGGCGCCGGCGATCGGCTCACCGGTCGACGCGTCCCGCACCTCACCCAGCACACGCCCCGTCGACTGCGCGGCCAGTGGCGCAGGCGCCAGCGCGGCCGCGGAGAGCAGCAGCAGGAGCAGCGAAAGGGCCGACCGGATCGAATGGAAAGGCGTCAGCGCGATACCCAGCGGGAGCGGTTCTCGTGGAAGCGGAGCGGCCAGTCCGCCGCCCGCGTGATGCCGATGCGCGGTCCCACAACCACCTGCTCGTGGGGCACGGTCTTGCCGGCGCAGAGCAGCAGCGGCGGCTCCTGCAGCGCGTGCCCGTCCATCTCGCCCGTGATGCCGAGCGCCTCGGCCAGACGGGCAGGGCCGCGGGCGAGGTCCCGATCCTTCGGCGCTCTACCGGTGCGGACGCCGCGACGTTCCCTCATGACGTCCAGCCCCTCCAGCGGCTCCGCCGCGCGGATCAGCACCGCATTGGCCATGTCGGGCTCGCCCGTCACCGCATTGAGGCACCAGTGCATGCCGTAGATGAAATAAACGTAGGCAATGCCGGGCCGTCCGAACATGGATTCGTTGCGGCGGGTCCGGCCGATGCGCTCCGCCGCGTGCGACGCCGGGTCCGGTGCGCCCAGGTACGCCTCCGTCTCCACGATGCGCGCGGCCGTGGTTTCACCGCCGATCGTGGATACGAGAACGGAGCCGAGGAGGTCGCGTGCGACCGCCTCGGCTCCGCGGGCAAAGAACTCGGGCGGCAGCGGCTCCCGCCGCGGCCGGCCTCCGCTCACGCCTGGCCGTCGCCCGAGCCGCTCGCTTCGGCCGGCGCGGCCCGGCGCGCGTAGTCCTCCTGCCACGCCTCGATCAGCGCGGACGCGCGTCGGCCGCCGCCCAGCACCTCGTTGACCCGATCGGGCGCAACGTGCAGTGCAGCGAACACGTGCTCGGCGCCGAACGCGTCCACCACGGCCTCGGCCGTTTTTTCGCCCACGCCGCGGTAGCGGTTGGTCAGGTAGCGCTGCACCGCGCCCCGCTCGACCGGCAGCCCCAGCTCACGCGCGTCCAGCGCGTCCTCGATGCCCGGAATCTCGACCCGGTTGACCGTGATGGGCGCATCGTCCTCCGGACGGCCGTCGTCGGACCGGCCCGCACCGGACGGCGCTGATGCCGGCGCCTGCGAAGGCGCGGGGGACGGCGCCGGCTCGGCCGCCGGCGCGCTCGCGACCTGTGCGGACCGATCGGAACCGGCCGGCTGCGAAACCGCCGGCTGCGACTCCGTCTGCGGCGACTGCGCCGGCTGCGACTCCGTCTGCCGCGACGCCGTGGAGCCCGCGCGGCCCTGACTCGTGCCGGTGCCGGACGCGCTCACGCCGCCTACGCTGCCGACCGTCTGCCCCTCGAACAGCGGCGGCGGTCCGGCCGCGGCGCCGCGGCGCGTGCCACGCATGCCGCGGCCGATGCCGCGCGGCCCCGTTGCGGCGGCCTGGCCGCCCGTGGAGGCGGCCTGCTCCTGCTTCTTCTCGACGGTGGCGCCGGACGGCGCCTGCTCCGTCGCGGCGCTCGCCGCGATCGCAGGCTCGGTCCCTGCCTCGCGCTCGCCCGGCGACGGCCGCTCCTGCTGCGCGGGAGCCTCCTCGCGGGCAGCGGCTGCGCGGCTGCCCGCCGCCTGGTCGTCCGTCGCCTGCTCGCGAGCCGCCGGCCGCTCATCACGCGCCGGCTGCTCCTCGCGGGCCGGGCGTTCCTCGCGGGCCGGCCGTTCGCGGCGCGGGCGCGACTCCTCCCGGGCCTCCCGCGCCTCCGGCTCCTCCCGGTCGCGGCCGCCTCGCTCGCGCCGCGCTTCCGGCTCGCCACGCTCCTCGCGGTCGCGACCGCCGCGGCGACCGCGGCCGTTGCGGCCGGAGCGCTCGCGCCGGCCGCTCTCGCGCCGGCCGCCCCGGTCCTCCGCGTCGGACTCCGCTTCCCGCTCGTCCGGCGCGGCCGCCGTGGGCACGACCACCTGGTAGACGCCATCGCCCGCGCGGCGCAGGTCGATGATCTCGGAGTTGTGCGCCTGGCGCAGGAAATGGCTGAACTTGGCGAAGCCGACGGCGCTCTCGTCCCAGTCGGAGCGGATCTCGAGCATGCGGCGCTTCACGTCGGAATCGCGCACGGCGTCGGTCTGCCCGTCCGCCAGGTCCTTCACGGCGCGGCGCAGCAGGTCGTAGGACTCCTCGAGCGTGGCGCCGCCCTTGTCCTGCTTCGGCTCGCGCCCGCCACCGTCGCCCCGAGCGGCACCGCCCTCCCCGGCGCTGCTGCGCGAACGCCGGGCACGGCCGCCCGCCACCGGACCGACCTCGAACTGGCCATTCTCCAGCTTGCGCAGCTTCAGCTTGCCCTTGGACGCCGCCTCGGTCAGGAAGCGATTGTACTTGCTGAAGCCGAGTTCCTTCTCGTCGAAGCCCTCGTCCATCTCCAGCATGACCTGCTTGAGACGGTCGGAGCGCATGACGTCGTTCTGCTCGACCATGCGCTCGATCGCGGCCTCGACCAGGTCCCACGGGTCCTTGCCCGGCGCCCCCGGCTTCTCCTCACCCGCCTTGGTCAGCCCGGTCAGCGCATTGTACGAGTAGTACTCGTCGCAGTTCTGCACGAGCAGATCCGAGCTGGACTCCTTGATGCCCACGCCGATCACGTACTTGCCGTACTCCTTCAGCTTGAGCACCAGGCTGGAGAAGTCGGAGTCGCCCGACAGCAGGATGAACGTGCCGATCTCGGGGCGCGTGAAGACCAGCTCCAGCCCGTCGATCGCCATGCGGATGTCGGTGGCGTTCTTCTTCGAGCTGCCGTACGCCGGCGCGAAGATCAGGTCGACCGACGCCTCCGCCAGCGGCACGATGTACTGCGGGTAGCGCCGCCAGTCCGCGTATGCACGCTGGACGGCGACCTTGCCGCGGATCACGTCGCTGTTGAGGAGGTTCTTGAGTTCCTTGGTGAGATCACTGCGGATGCCCATCGTGACGTTGTCGAAGTCGATGAGCAGCGCTGCGTTCGGCGAACCGCTCACGGCCGCCGGTCGCCCCTGGTGAGGGGCGGAGTAAGACGAATTCATGTTGTCCTGTGTGTACCTCGTCATGTCTTTCACGAGGCCTCTTCTCCTCTCCCCGGGCGCCGCGGCATCGCGCGGCGGCGTCCGGCTTGACGGACCGAAGAAGCTACGTGTCTTCTACCTCAGGCCCTTCGCGAGCTTTCCTCGGCCGTCATCATGCGGGCCAGCTCGATGCGTCGGACCTTGCCGCTCCCGGTCAACGGGAACGAATCGAGGAAGCGGACCAGGTCCGGGACCTTGTAGTCCGCCAGCGCGCTCCGGCACCATTCCTTGATCTCGGCGCCGGTGACGATCGCCCCCTCGACCGGGACGATGCACGCGCATACCACCTCTCCCAGCACGTCGTGCGGGATCCCCACCACCGCCACGTCCTGGATCGCCGGGTGCGCATTGATGCGATCCTCCACCTCGCGCGGGTACACATTGAACCCGCCGCGGATGATCAGTTCCTTGCGCCGACCGACGATGTGGACGAAGCCCTCCTCGTCCACGATGCCCAGGTCTCCCGTGAGGAAGAACCCTTCCGCGTCGATCGCCTGCGCGGTCTCGCCCGGCTGACGATAGTACCCCTTCATCACGCCGGGCCCGCGCACCGCGATCTCGCCGAGGCTCTCCTCGGGCAGGACCGTGCCGTCCAGGTCGAGCACGCGAACCTCTGTGCCCTCCAGCGGCCGGCCCACGGTGTAGACCTGCTTCTCCTCCGTGTCGCCCGCCCGCGTGATCGACACCGTCGATGCGGTCTCGGTCAGCGAATAGGCGATCAGCAGCGACGGGCACAGTTCCATGCGGATCCTGCGCACCAGGTCGTCACTGATCGGTGCCCCGGCCACGACGCCCACGCGGATCGACGACAGATCGCGCCGTTCCCGCTCGGGCTCCCGCAGCTCCGTGACGAACACGGTCGGGACGCCGTAGTGCACGGTTACCCCGTGCCGCTCGATCAGTTCGAGCGCCTGTGCCGGCTCGAACTGTTCCTGCAGCACGAGCGATGCCCCGGCGAGCATCGTGCCGAGGATGCCCGGCCCCAGTCCGAAGACGTGGAACACGGTCGTCACACCGAACACGATGTCGTCCCCGCGCAGCCCCACCGCATCCACCGTGGACGCCGCGGTGCGCACCAGGTTGCCATTGGACAGGGACACGCCCTTGGGCTTGCCCATCGTGCCGGACGTGTAGAGGATCGCGAACGCGTCCTCCGGTCCCGCCTCCACGTCCGGCAGCTCGCGCCCCTCCCCGGCCGAGACCAGATCCTCGAACTGATAGATCCGGTCGTCGTACCAGAGGTCCTCCTCCCCCACCGTCACCAGGTACTGCAGCGCCGGCAGCTGCGTCAGCATGCCCTCGAACAGTTCGAGGTAGTCGATGTCCGCGAAACGCTCCGCGCACACGACCGCCGCCGCCTCCGAATGGCGGAGCATGTACTTCAGCTCCGGTACCGTGTAGCGGGGGTTCAGCGGGACGATCACCGCGCCGAGCCGCGCCGCTGCCAGCAGCGAGATCACGAACTCGGGCCAGTTCGGCAGGGTCAGGGCGATGCGATCGCCCTTCTCGATGCCGAGCTGATGGAGCGAGGCGGCGAGCGCCGTCGCCCGAGCGTCCAGCTGACGGTACGTGAGGGTGCGGTCCCCGTGATACAGGAAGACCCGGTCAGGATTGTCCGCTGCTCGGGCCGCGAGGGCCTGCGCGACCGATAGATCGCGGAAGCGCTCGAAAAGCGCCATGCCGCCTCCGTCGGGGGTGCACTGTCCGGGTCGTCCCGGGACCGCTCCAACGCGCCGGAAGGTAGCCGCGGCAGCGGGGTCCGTCAAACCTCCCGCAGCTCCCGACATGCGGCCTCCCAGGCAGTGCGCAGCACCGGCTCGGGCACAGGGAGCGTCCAGCCGCCATCGGCCGCGCGTGCCACGGCGCCCACTCGCTCCAGCAGGGCGGCGCGCGTCGCACCCGCACGGTTCTTCTTGTCCCTGCGCGCGGCCGAGACCAGCCGGTCCACATCGATGTCCGGCGGGGCTTCCACGCCCAGACGCCGCAGCGCGGCCGCCAGCCGCGCGGCCGTGCCGGACGCCGTGACGCCCAGCGCCTCTCCCGCGCGGGCCTCCGCGACCATGCCCGCGCCGACCGCGCTGCCGTGACCGATGCGGTAGTCCAGCGCCGCCTCGATCGCGTGGCCGACCGTGTGGCCGAAGTTGAGGATGGCGCGACGCCCGGCCTCGAACGGGTCCGCGGCCACGACGCCCGCCTTGATCTCGACCGAACGCGAGACCAGGTCGGCCGCGAACGCGACGTCGCCGCCGGCCGACGGACCGCCGGCCGCGACGCGCTCGAAGTAGGCCGCGTCCGCGATCGCGCCGTGCTTCAGCGCCTCCACCAGCCCTTCCCGCAGCTGCTCGGCCGGCAGCGTGGCCAGGGTGCGCAGGCCGATGACGACGCCGGCCGGCGGGTGGAACGCGCCGACCAGGTTCTTGCCGCCCGGCACGTCGATGCCGGTCTTGCCGCCCACCGACGCATCGACCATGGCCAGCAGGCTGGTCGGCACCTGGACCAGCGGCACGCCGCGCATGTACGTCGCGGCCACGAAGCCGGCCAGGTCGCAGGCCACGCCGCCGCCCACCGCGACCACGATCGAGTCACGACCGTAGCCGGCGTCGATCATGGCGTCGGTCAGCGCCGCCCAGTGCGCGCGGCTCTTGGAAGCCTCGCCCGATGGGAAGGTGAACAGCTCGGCCGACCGGTCTGCGGAGCGCGCGGCGTCCAGGATCGCCGGCGCGTGGGTGGCGGCCACCGCCTCGTCCGCGAGCAGCGCAGGGCGGCGGCCGGGGTGGCGGTCCAGCAGATCGCGCACGGCGGCGGCCGGCTCATCGACCACCAGCACCGGGTAGCCGGCCGCGGCGCCGGCGGCCACGTCGATGCGGCGCACCGATCAGCGCAGGCCGCGTCGCGCCGCGTGGGCCGCGGCGCGCGGCGTCTCGCTCAGCGCTGCGACGGAGGGCGCGGGCAGCATGGCCCGCGGTACCCCGGTCGACGCATCGACCACCAGCACCACGGGACGGCCGTCCACTTCCACGCGCTGGACCGTGCCGTGGCGCGCCGGCCGCATGTCGAGGATGCGCCGGTATGCGTCGGCGAACGCGTCGGCGGATGCGGCATCGTCCCACACCGTCGCCTGGACCACGGCGCGCTCGCCCAGGCCGCTCTCCAGCAGCCGCGTCATGTCGCCGTCCCACCCGCGGGCCGTCCTTTCGGCGCCGGTGCCGAGGTGGTCACGCAGCAGGATGCATAGCTCCAGTTCGCCCAGCACGTCCTCGTAGACCAGCCGCCAGTCGCCGGCGGGCGCGGCCAGTTCGACCGCGGTCGGCGCGTCGGCCGAGTCCACGAACGCCTCGCGCGGGTGCAGCACCTGCTCGGTGGACCCGGGCAGGATCGACCGGAACGGCGGACGCGCCTCGCCGCCGTGGGCGCGCCAGACCGCCTGCACGAAGTCGGCGCCGCCGACGTACGGGAAGACCAGCGTCTCCTGGATGATGCGCGGCGCACCGGCCAGCACGGGGAACTGGCTGTTCTGCCCCGCAAAGGCCGGCCGCAGCTGCGCGCCGATGTCGGGCAGCTGCGTGATGTCCTGCGCGCCACCCGTGCGCTGCTCCAGCAGCAGCGCGAACATGACCAGCGTGGCGTGCCCCTCGACCGCGGCCTGCGCGGCGGACGAACGGTCGTTGCCCAGCTCCGGATCGATCAGCGAGTCCAGGTCCACGTGCTGGTCCTGCAGCGCGTGCACCAGCTCGTGCGCCAGCACGGGCTCGGCCGCCTCGGCGGAGATGCCCTCGATCAGGTACAGCGTCTTGGTCGGCGGGTCGTAGTAGCCGACCACCTGCTCCGTGAACAGGTCCAGCAGCAGCGCACGCAGGTCCAGCGTGTCCGGCAGCAGGCCCAGCTCGGTGTAGAGCGCACCGACCTTCTCCAGCTCCTCGGCCGGCAGCTCCTCGGCCAGCCGCTCCTCCACGTAGCGGCGCAGCTCCTCGCGGTCGCGCCGCTCGCCGCGCACGGGCCCCGTCGCCTGCATGCCCGACACGCGCTCCACGGCGGGCAGCATCGAGTCGATCATCGCCTGCAGCTGGGACGAATCGGGCGTCGCGTCGGCGTCGCCGCACGCGCCGAGCAGCGGCACCAGCACGGCGAGGCCCAGCCTGCGCATCGTGGTCACGCGTGCGTCTCCCTGCCTGTTCGAATCAGTTCCTCGCCGCGGCCGACGACCATCACACGCTCGAAGCCTCCGCGAGCGAGCAGGTCGGCCAGCCGCTCGTGCGAGAGCGGGTGCACCAGCGTCGGGTCCAGCTCCACCAGCGGCGCGAGCACGAACGCGCGCTCGGTCAGGCGCGGGTGCGGCAGCTCGAGCCCCTCGTCGCGCAGCGCCAGCTCGTCGTAGAGCAGCACGTCCACGTCGATGATGCGCGCCGCGTTGCGCGGGCCGCGCCGCCGGCCCATCGACCGCTCCACGTCGAGCACGCGGTCCAGCAGCGCGCGCGGCTCCAGGTCGGTCCGCGCGCGCACGACCATGTTCAGGTAGTCGGGCTGGTCGGGATCGCCCACGGGCTCCGTCTCGTAGATCGACGACAGCGCATCGATGTCGACCACGCCCGCGAGCGCGTGCAGCGCCTGCCCCAGGCTGGCGCGGCGGTCGCCCAGGTTGGCGCCGAGGCCGAGATAGACGCAGGCGCGGCCGCGCGACGCGCTCACCGGAACCGAACCCGCACGAAGTGCCGCTTGCCGCGCCGCACGACGCGCTCGTCCCCGGCCGCGGCGGCGATGCGCGCGCCACGGTCCTCGACCCGCTCCTCGTCCACGGCCACCGCGCCCTGCTCGATCAGCCGCACCGCCTCACCGTTGGACGACGCGAGCCCCGCAGCCACCAGCAGGCCGGGCGCCCAGACCGTACCGTCCTCGTGGCGCAGCGCCTCGTCGGACAGGTCCAGGTCCAGCTCCGGCATCTCGTCCGGCAGCGCCTTCTGCTTGAAGACGCGGTCGAAGTGCGCCGCCGCCGCGCCCGCCGCCGTGTCGCCGTGGTACTGCGCGACGATGCGCGCGGCCAGGTCGCGCTTGACTGCGTAGGGCTCGTCGCCCGCGCGCGACAGCGCGGGCTCCACCTCCGCGCCGTCGTACGCGCCGCTCAGCCGGATCCACTCGTCCAGCAGCGAATCGGGGATCGACATGGTGCGGCCGTACTGCTCCTCCGGCGGCTGTGCGATGCCGACGTAGTTGTCGTACGACTTGGACATCTTCTGCTCGCCGTCCGTGCCGCGCAGCAGCGGCAGGATCATGCAGACCTGCGGCTCCTGGCCGTAGCGCTCCTGCACCGTGCGGCCGACCAGCAGGTTGAACTTCTGGTCCGTGCCGCCCACCTCGATGTCGGCGCGCAGGGCGACGGAGTCGAACGCCTGCATGAGCGGGTACATGAACTCGCTGACGGCGATGGGCCGGTTCTCGGCGTAGCGTTTCGAGAAGTCGTCGCGCTCGAGCATGCGCGCCACCGTGTAGGTGGAGGTCAGCTCCAGCACCTCGGCCAGGTCCAGCGGCGCCAGCCAGTCCGAGTTGTACTGCACGCGCACGCGCGAGAGGTCCAGGATGCGGCCGACCTGGTCGGTGTAGGTCAGCGCGTTCTCGCGGATCTCCTCGGGCGTCAGCTTGGGCCGCGTCTCGCTGCGGCCCGTCGGATCGCCGATGCGGGCCGTGTAGTCGCCCACCACGAAGATCACCTCGTGGCCCAGCTCCTGGAGCTCGCGCAGCTTGCGGATCGAAACGGCGTGGCCGATGTGCAGATCCGGGCGTGTCGGGTCGAAGCCCTGCTTCACACGCAGCGGTCGGCCGGTGCGCACCGCGCGGTCCAGCTTGCGCGCCAGTTCGTCCTCCGGGATCACCTCGACGGTGTTCCGGAGGATCAGGTCCATCTGCTCGTTGACGGGGGGAAACTGGCTCACGCTGCCGCGCCTGCCTTCTGCTCGAGGGGCGCCGTCTCCATCGTCAACGATGGACGGCGCGGATCCGGGGCTCGGCGCGAAGGCTACGGGCGCGTGCGGAGCGAGGCAACGTCAGTCCGGTGCAGCCTCCACCGTCGGCTGCGCCGGAGCGGCGCCGTCCCCCACGGGCGGGTGGTCCTCCGGCACCGGCATGGGCGGGTGCGCGGGCGGCAGCGCGCCGTCCACGTCCGGATGATCCGGTGGCAGCGTGCCCGCGGCCGGGTGCGAGGTCGCGCCCGCGGCCGGCGAGAGGTCGCGCGAGCGGCGCAGCGCCGCCTCGGCCGCGGCGCTGTCGCCCAGCGCACGCTCGGCCATGTACAGGCCGAACCAGGGCGCGGCATGGGTTTCCTGGACCTCCGTCGCGGCACGGTAGTGTTCGCGCGCGGAAGCATAGTCGCCGCGGCTGAATGCCGTGTTGCCGCTGTCCAGGTGCGTGAGTGCGTCCGGCTGCAGCGCGTCGCGCGTGGCGTGGGTGCGGGCCAGCTGCTCGTCGTCCACGCCCTCGTCGCAGGCGAGCAGCGAGAGCAGCAGGAGCGGCAGGGCGAGGCGGGCAGAGATCATCGAGTGTCCGTGCGGAGACCGTTCAGGACATAGTGGGCCGCGGCATCGATCTGACGCGGCGTGAGACGCGCGACGCCCCACGTGGGCATGCCGGCGGCGTGCCCGACGAAGATGCGGTGCCGCACGGCGTCCAGCGAGTCGGCCAGCGCCCAGTCCGGCTCGACCAGCGAGGGCACGTCCAGCTCCTGCTCCCGGGCGTACGGCGAGTCGCCTTCGCCGAGCGTGCCGTGGCAGCGCCGGCAATGCACCGCATACACCTCGTTGCCGCTGGCCAGCCGGGCGGCGGGTGATTCCCAGCCGATCGTGTCGAAGGAGATCGCTGCGTAGAGGCTGTCGGCGGCAGCGACCTGCGCCTCGCGGTCGGGCGGGTGGAACTCGTGTTCGCCGCACGCGGCGATGGCGCCGAGCGCGACGAGCGTGACGGCGATCGCAACCGACCGGTCGATCATGGCTCCTCGTCCTGCTCGGGATGGATCAGCGATGCGCCGGGCGCCAGGTCGCGGGCCCGCCGCAGCGCCTGCGTGGCCGCGGCGGTGTCGCCGGCGGCGCGCTCGACCATGAAGAGGCCGAACCAGGGTGCGGCGTGTTCGTCGTCGATCGCGATCACCGCGCGGTAGTGCCGCCGGGCGGCGTCCAGCTCGCCGGCGCGATAGGCCAGATTGCCGCTGTCCAGCTGTGCGCGGGCGGCGGGCGGCAGATCGTCGCGCGCCTCCCGGATGTCCTCGATCGAGACGGAACCGGTGCGCTGGTCGTCGTCGCGGTCGCACGCGACGAGGAGACAAAGCGGCAGGAGGATGGTCAGGGCCGGTACGCGCATCACGTGCTCCCCAGCGGATCGCCGAGGTGGCAGGCGAAGCAGACGCGCGCGTTCTTGCCCTGCGCCCGTTCGGGATCGAAGTCGGGCCCGTGCGGGCTGATGCGGAACGATCCTGTCTGCGAGTGGCATTGCATGCAGTCCCTCTGCACGTGGCAGGTCGCGCACGACTCGAGTCCCTGTCGTGCGGCCTGTCCGTGACGCAGCAGCCAGAGCGGCTGGGCGTCGTGGAAGCCGCCGCTCAGCCGGCCGCTGGCCACGGTGCCGCGCTCGCGGTGGCAGTCGCGGCAGAAGCGCTCGGTGCTGTGGCAGGACGAGCAGTCCAGCGAGCGGGCGTACGCGGCGGCGGCGTGACGGTCGGCGAAGTTCGGCGGGTGGTATTCCGGCGAGGTCACGGCCTGATGACAGCTCTCGCAGTCCAGGCGCACGTGGCACGCCGCGCATCGCTCGATATCAGCCGAGGCCGCCACCCCGTGCTCCGTCGCGAATTCGGGGCGGGCGTGACCGGCCGGCGCTCGCCGCAGTTCGCCGACGCCGGGCGCGACCACGCGGCGCACGTCCGCGAGCTGGCCGACCGCCGGCGGCACCCGCTCTCGGTGACAGGACGCGCAGTCCTGCCGGGTGTGGCAGGTCGCGCAGTCCGCGGGCGCCGCCGCGGCGGAGCCACCGTGCAGCTCCAGCCAGTGCGGCTCCAGGTGCGACGGCGGCACGGGATAGCGTGCGGCGCTCACCGGCAGCGCTGCGCCCTCGAGCTGCGGCAGCGCGGCGATGACCGGTTGAGCCGCCGCGTCGACGTGGCACGCGGCGCATCGCTCGCGAGTGTGGCAGACGGCGCAGCGGCCAGGCTCCGCGGCCGCCAGCTCGCCGTGTGACTCGGCCAGGAACGCCGCGACGTCGTGCGTGGCCGGCCGTGGCAGCGCCAGCGCCGCCACGGGTGGCAGCCCGCTGCTCGCGAACGGTCGATGACAGGTCCCGCAGTCGGCGGAGACCAGGTGATCGGGCGCGTCGTGCGGATGGCAGTCCAGGCACGTCTGCACCACGGCGTGCTCCACCGCCATGGCCGGCGCACCGGGCTGCACGTGACACGTCGTACAGTCCAGCTCGCGGTCCGTCTCGCGGTCGTGCGCGGTGTGGCTGAACGCAACCAGCGAGGGCCCGCCGGGCCGCGGCGGCTCGTACTCCACCCGTTCCTGCCGCTCGCCGTCGTGGCAGCCGAGGCAGGTGGAGGCGGCCGGGTAATAGGCGCTGCTGTCGCCAGTCTCGACGCCCTGATGACAGCCCGTGCAGACCGGAAACAGCCCCTCGTGCTCCTCGTGCGGGAACTGCTGAGCCGGCGCGAGCGCGTAGGCGGCCATCGCCGCGGCGGACACGGCCAGCGCCGCGGCGAATGCGCGCACGCGGAGTCCCGGACGGAATCGTCTCATCGTCCGGGCTCCGTGGCAGCCTCGGTCCGGGCAGGGCCGTCGGACCCGCTCGGCCGCGGCTGCTCCGGCCAGAGCCCGGGCGGCAGGGGCGCGGCGCGGCCGCCCGGCTCCGCGCCAAAGCCGTACTCCAGACCGGCCCAGGCGCGACGCTGGCTCCAGTCCACGGCCGTGGGCCGACCGTCGTAGGTCTGGCGGTAGACGGCGCCACCGGCCCAGACGGCGATGCGGTCCGAAACTCGCCAGCGCGCGCTGCCGCCGCCGCCCAGCAGATACGCCTCCCCGAGCCGGAACTCCAGGATCTGCTGCTGTGCGCTGCCGTGCACGCCCAGCTCCAGGGAGCGGACCGGCTGCCACAGCACGGCCGCGTCGCCCGACGAGGACCAGGCGCCGAAGCCGCGTTCCAGCCGGTAGCCGGCCGACACGCGCCACGGCTCACGGGACCATGATCCCGTCAGCGCCGCGCGCAGCGCGTCCTCCTCGAGCGGGCGCCGTATGATCGGTGCGTGGCTGTCCTCGTACGCCCGCCACGCGAGCGACGCGCGAGCATGCCACTCGCCGCGACCCGCGGCCGCGGCCAGTTCCGCCTCGTTGTACGGGACCGGATCGAACCAGCCCCAGATCGTCCACAGCTCGAAATAGGGGCGATAGCGGCGCAGTGTGCCCTCCACGACCACGTCCCGGGCCACCGGCGCCGCCACGGCCAGGCGGCTCTTGCCGAAGCGGGTGCGCGCCACGTCGTAGTCGACGCCGACGTCGATGGCCAGCGGGCCGACGCGGCTCGATGCGTCCAGCGACGCGCGCTCGGACAGCAGCACGGAGCGGTCGGACAGCAGGTCGCGCTGGTAGCGCAGCTCCAGGTCCGAACCCGGCACCGGCTCCCATCCGGCCGCAACGCCGAGCAGCCACGACTGTCGGTCGGGCGCGAACGGCTCGGCCGGGTCGTAGGCGTCATCGCGCGGCTCCTCGAGGCCCCGCGCCAGGCTGCGCCCGCCGTACAGCTCGAGCCGGCTCTGCCACGGCAGCGCCAGCCGCACCTCGGCGCCGTCGTAGCCGCTGAAGCCCAGCCCGGACAGCGTGCGCAGTCGGCCGAGCCGCACGCGATACCGCGTGCGGTCCAGTTCCAGGTAGCCCAGCAGCAGGTCGAACGCATCGTCGGAGCGCGGCCACGCCGCCGCCCCGCCGACGTCCTGCCGGAAGCGCAGCATGCCGACTGCGCTGAGGCCGCGCACGGGCAGCCCCCACGCCGTCACGCGCAGGTCCTGCGTGGCGGCGAGCGCGCCCTCCACGTCCGTGCTTCGGTAGTAGGTGCAGCGATCGACGAGGGGGCAGGTCACGGGGAAGCCGTCGAAGGTCCTGCGTCCGAGGCTGTCGGTCACGACCTGAGACAGGGCCACCGTGTCCTGCACCAGTGGACGCAGTTCATAGAACTGCGCGCTGACGATCCCCGTGCCGCGGACCTGCAGGGCCTGGGCATGCCCGGCGAAGACCGCCACGACCATCCCCGCACCGACCGCAGCGGCGCCGAGGATCGTGCGATGGCGCCCGCTCACGCGCCGCCTCCCGCCTCGGCGCGCCACGGCGGCAGCGCATGGCACTCCGCGCAGCGACGTCCCGGCTCGTGATCCTCCATTCCGGTGTGGCAGACCAGGCAGAACTCGCGGCTCTCCGGGCGCGAACGGAAGGGCAGCTCGGAATGACAGCCGGAGCCCGCGCATGTGACGTGGACCACGCGCGGCGGATGTGCCGCCTCGGCCGCCACGTGACAGGACGCGCAGTCCGAGTTCGCGCGATGGTGCTGCTCGTGGCAGGACGCGCAGCTGACCGCCGCGGCGGAGAGTTCGAGACCCTGGCGATGACACTCCGTGCACGACACGCCACGATGCACCGGATGCGCAAAGGCCAGGCGGCCGGTGCGGGAGCCCACGCTCAGCTCCAGCGTACGGGTCACCGCGCGCGCACCGGTCAGCTCCCCGGCCTCATGGCATTCCACGCACTGCACGCCCGCGCGCGCCGGCACGTGGTGACAGCTGCGGCAGTCCCGTATGGTGGTCACCGTCACCGCGCCGTGACGATCCTGGCTGGTGTGGCAGCTGGTGCACTGCACGCCCCTGTGCTGCGAATGGCGGAACGCCACGGTGTCGGAACGAGCGGTTGCCTGCGGAGTGGCGTCCGCTTCAGCGGCCGAGCGAGACGCCATGGGCTGCGCCGCAGGCGCCGTCGTGAGCGCGACCGTGTGGACCCACGGCGACGACGTTGGAGACGGCGACGGCGGGCGGGCGCCCCTCGCGTCGGCGTGCGCGACCGCGCGCGCCGTGCCCGGATCGTCGTCCATGATGCCGCGGTGGCAGGTGATGCAGTCGGGCTGCTCCAGCCGTGCGTCGTGCGGCGCATGACACTCCGTGCATCGCTCCAGCACCCCCTCGTCCAGGCCGCGGTGCATCGGCGTCAGCGTATCGGCGGACGCGTGGCATCCGGCGCCGGCGCAGGTCTGCACCGCATCGGCCGGGGTGGTCTGCTCGTGCGGATCATGGCACGCGCCGCAGGCGCCGCCGTGCGGATCCCCGGGCGGGAACAGCCCCACGCGTTCGCGCATGGCGTGACAGCTCAGACACTCGCTCGCCTGCGGCCGCAGCGCGTCGGTCTCCCCGGCCAGCACCACGCTGTCCGGCAGCGGCCGGCTGAACTCGTGGCACGCGACGCAGTGGATGGTGAGCCGGCCCATCTCGCCCAGCCGGATGCGCGTGTCCTCGTGGCAGCCCGACTGGCCGCATGTCTCGCTGGTCGCCGCGAACTCGTGCACGCCGCTCGAATGGCACTGCACGCATTGCAACCCGGCCAGCGCGGTGTCCTGCGATTCGAAGTGCACGCGGTGCCCGGCCGAGGCCGAGATCAGCGTCCACTTCTCGGGATCCCCGTCGACGTGGCAGGAGACGCACTTCTCATTGGGGACGACCGCGTGCTCTTCCAGCTCCTCGGGATTCTCGACGATCTGGGTGAGCGCCATGCGGCTGCGCCCCGCGAACGTCGGCATGTGGCAGGCCTTGCAGCCCAGCCCGCGATGCGCGCTCTGCGAGAAGCGCTCGTACGGGTCGACCATCAGGTGGCACGACAGACAGAAATCGTTGTCGTGCTCGATGTAGTCCCAGGTGCGATAGGCGAAGACTGCGCCGACCGCCAGAACCACGACTGCGCCGGTGCCGAGGGCCGCGAGGGCGGCCTTCGGCAACCGGCGCAGTCGAGCGAGCGCGCGCCGCAGGACTCGAATCGGTCAGCGCAGCGGCAGGTCCGCGTGCTGCACGCCCGCGGGTGGCGCCAGGTTGTACTGGTTCAGCACCGCGTCGATGCTCGCGTCCAGCAGCGCCTCCGTCAGGAACGGGTTGTGGACCGTCGATGCGCCCACCGTGAGCAGCGTATCCGGCCTGCCGCTGCCACCGCCGTGGGTCGCCAGCCGGTAGTTGAAGTAGGCGCCCTCGGCCACGGTGAAGGTCGGATTGCCGGCGTCGATCTCGCCCGTCGCGCCCGTCAGGTTCGGATCGACCTGCATCAGCAGACCGATCAGGCTGTCCGCCGCCGTGCGGATGTCGCCCGCGGCCGTCACGAAGGCCGAGCGCGCCGCCGTCGCGTCGAAATGGCAACCCGACCCGGTGCAGCCCTGCCACGAGCGCGCCTGCACCGTCAGCGCACAGTCACCGGTGGTCGGCGCACCGCTCGCGTCCAGGCACGGGATCGCCAGGAACAGGTGGCCCGTCGTATGGACCGTGCCCCCCGTCAACTGATCCTCCGCCTCGAAGCTGGTGACGTGGCACGTCGCGCACAGCGCCTCGTTGCCCGCCGAACCGTGCGAGCCGCGTATGCGGTCCTGGTCCCACGTCACGCCGGGCGGGAACCAGCCGGCATCGCCGATCAGCAGCGGCATCTCCGGCGCGTGCGGCGAGAGACCCTGGCTCGAGCCCGGATCCGGCACCGGCCGCCGGTTGTGACACTGCGCACACAGGTGGATCTCGGGATCCGGTACGTTGCGCACCGGGAAGCGCAGCATGCCGTCCACCACTTCGGCGGGGTCGTTGGTGCCGCCGTGCGGATCATGGCAGACCGCACACACGATCGGCAGCTGCGTCGCGTCGTCCTTCTCCACGTATTCGGCCGTCACGCCGAATGCGCGCAGCGCGCCCTGACCGGTATGGCAGCCCTGACACTCGGGACGGCCCGCCGGATACGCGATGATCGTCCCGTGGCCCGACTGCTGCCACTCGTCCACGAACGGATGGTGCGCCCCGCTGTGGCACTCGCCGCAGCCCGTCGTGGCCGCCGTGTCCGCCAGGATCGACGCCAGCGGCTGCGTCGCGTCCGGGTTCTGCACGTGCTGCAGCCCGGGGCCGTGACAGCTCTCGCACTGCACGTCGTGGTACCGCTCCTCGGGCGCGGCCGTGTAGCCCGCGTCGCTGGTCAGCGCGTTGCCCAGCTGATTGGTCGTGTGACACGCCTCGCAGAACGCCTGCGCGCCCGGACTCGACTGCAGGCCATCCCACGCCTCCGCATGCGCCGTCAACTGCCACTCCGCCGCCTGGCCCACATGACAGTTGCCGCACACCGTCTCGCCTGCGTCCACATCGCTGTAGCCGAGCATGCCCTGCGCGCCCGACGGCGGCTGCTCGAACAGCACCCGGTCACGGAAGACGATGCGCTCGTCCTCACAGCCGAGCAGGGGTGAGATCAGCACCAGCAGCACCGGCAGCAGCCGGCTGGCGCGCGGACGGTCGGCAAACGGGGATGCAGCGGACAATGCAGCCTCCTTGGTCGGGCGGACACTGCACGATAAGGAGGAAGGGCGCAGTAGAAAAGTAAAAAATCCGGATTTCGCGGACTTACGTCGAATATGCCGCCGCCCCTGCCCGAATGCGGATATTCGCGTCCGCTGAACGGCGAGGACGATGCGCCCGAAACGGGCGCTTCAGGCCGGGGGCAGCAGGTCCGCGATCGTCGTCTCATTCAGCGGCTCACGCACCGCGAGCTGGACCTGCGACCAGCGCTCGTGCGCCGCGCACGGCCCGTGCGCATCGCAGTCCCTGCCGTTCAGCAGACAGCGGTCCGAAAGGGCGGGCTCGAAGCCGTCCAGCAGACCGGCCAGCGTCAACTCCGCCGGCTCGACGGCGAGCCGGTACCCGCCGCCCGGTCCGCGCCGCCCCTCCACGAGGCCGCGCTGCGCCAGCTCGGACAGCGTCTTGGCCAGGTAGCCCGACGGTGCATCCAGCTCGCGCGCGATCGCCGCGGAGGGCACCAGTTCATCCCGCCGCTGCGCCAGCAGCAGCACCGCCCGCAACGCGTGTTCTCCGGTCCTGGTCAGCATGCACCGTCCGCTCCTGTGGAAAGCCGATTTTCGACTCCCAATATCGGCCGACGCCGCCCGTGCACCGTCGGGCCCGCTCCGCGAATCGTGTCGGGCATATCCCCTCGCGTCCGCCCCGTCGCGAGCCGGTGTCCCCCCGCTCGAGCCAAAATCTGCGACGCTGCTGCAGATGCAGGAAACTGATTCATCCCAGCGGCACCCGCGGGAGCAGGAACGGTACGTTTCTTGAGACATCTACAGCAGCAATGGAAATCGGAAAAACCGGGGCGCGGGGTCCGTGAGCGGGCGCGCGTCGGCGGTTCGGCAGAGGAGGCGGCATTGGGACAGGCAGTCCAGGCGCAAGAGGCGATCGCATCCCGCGTCGAGGCGCTCGGACCCTGGTTCCATGATCTGGATCTGCAGGGCGTGCGCACGGCGCCCGACCACCCGCTGGGCCGTTTCCACCACGACATCTGGAGCACGATCGAGCACGTTTTCCCGGCGGACATGAGCGGGGCGACCGTGCTGGACATCGGCTGCAACGGCGGCTTCTACACCTTCCAGTTGTGGTCGCGTGGCGCGCGCGTGACGGGGATCGATCACGATCCTCGCTATCTGGCGCAGGCGCGCTACGCGGCGGAGGTGCTGGAGGCGGATGTGGAGCTCCTGGAGCTGGACGCGTACGACGTGGAGCGTCTGGGGCGCGGCTTCGACTACGTGCTGTTCATGGGCGTGCTGTACCACCTGCGGCACCCGCTGCTGGCGCTGGACCGGATCGCGCCGCTGGCACGACGGCGCGCGGTGGTGCAGAGCCTGGTCGCGGGCCCGGAGCACCAGGGGGACGTGGCGGAGGACTACGACTTCCGCGAGCGCGCGATCTTCGACCAGGCTGGATTCCCGGGCATGTACTTCGTCGAGCATCGCTATGCGGGTGATCCGACCAACTGGTGGGTTCCGAACGAGGCGGGGCTGGCGGCGATGATCCGCTCGTCCGGCATGGTGATCGAGGAGCATGCGGGTCCCGGCATCTACGTGTGCCGACCCGGAGGGGGCGCATGAGCAGACGGGTTCTGGTGACGGGGGGTGCGGGCTTCGTCGGTTCGCACCTGGTGGACGCGCTGGTGGCGCGCGGCGACAGCGTGCGCATCCTGGACAACCTGGATGCGCAGGTGCACGGCGCGGAGCGGGAGCCGCCTGCATGGCTGAACGAGGACGCCGAGCTGCAGGTCGGCGACGTACGGGACCCGGACGCGGTGGCGCGCGCGGTGCGCGATGCGGACGTGATCTACCACCTGGCCGCAGCCGTGGGTGTGGGCCAGTCGATGTACGAGATCGCCGATTACACGGCAGTGAACAATCTGGGCACGGCGAACCTGCTCCAGGCGCTGGTCGACCAGCAGGCGGAGCCGGACCGACTGGTGGTGGCCAGTTCGATGTCGATCTACGGGGAGGGCCGCTACCGCCGGGCCGACGGCGCCGAGCCGGTGGCACGTCGGCGATCGGCGCAGCAGCTGCGCGATCACGAATGGGAGCTGCGCGATCCGGACGGTGCGGAGCTGGAGCCGCTGCCGACGGACGAGTCCAAGCCGCTCGATCCCACGTCGATCTATGCGCTGAGCAAGGCGGACCAGGAGGTCATGTCGCTGCTGGTCGGCGGCGCCTACGGCATCCCGACCACGGCGCTGCGTTTCTTCAACATCTACGGCCCGCGTCAGGCGCTTTCCAACCCCTACACGGGCGTGGTGGCGATCTTCTCGTCGCGGCTCCTGAACGGACAGCCGCCGCTGATCTTCGAGGACGGCCTGCAGCGGCGCGACTTCGTGTCGGTGCACGACATCGTGCAGGCGCTGCTGCTGGCCGCGGAGGAGCCGGCGGCGGTCGGGCAGGCACTGAACATCGGATCGGGCCGCGCGGTCACGATCAGCCAGATCGCGGACACGCTGGCCGGCGTCATGGGCGTCGACGTGGAGCCGGTGGTCACCGGAAAGTATCGCGTGGGCGACATCCGTCACTGCACGGCCGACATCGCCCGCGCGCGAGAGGTGCTGGGATACGAGCCGCGCGTCACGCTGGAAGAGGGCATGCGCGAGCTGCTCGCCTGGCTCGAGCGCGAGAGCGCGCCGGAGGACCGGGTCGAACAGCACGCCGCGGAGCTGGCGGCGCGCGGACTGAGCTTCTGAGGAGGTGGAGGAATGGCGGGGTCATACATCCTGATCACGGGCGGCGCGGGATTCGTCGGCAGCAACCTGGCCGACGCGCTGGCGCGTGACGGCGAACGCGTGGTGGTGCTGGACAACCTGTCCAGGCCGGGCGTGTCGCGGAACGCCGAGTGGCTGGTCGCACGGCATGGGACGGGAGTGCGCGTGGAGCACGGCGACGTGCGGGACGCCGCGCTGGTGGACCGGCTGGTCGCAGACGCGGCGGGCGTCTACCACTTCGCCGCCCAGGTCGCGGTCACGACGTCGCTGAACGACCCGCTGGACGACCTGCGCACCAACCTGCTCGGCACGTTCGCGGTGCTGGAGGCCGCGCGGCAGCGGAGCGATCCGCCGCCGGTGCTGTTCACCTCGACCAACAAGGTGTACGGCGGGCTGGACCACCTGCGCGTGGAGCTGGACGGCGATCGCTACCGCCTGGTCGAGCGGCCCTACGGCGTGAGCGAGGAGGAGCCGCTGGACTTCCACTCGCCGTACGGCTGTTCCAAGGGCGCGGCCGGCCAGTACGTGAGGGACTACGCGCGCGTGTACGGCGTGCCCGGCGTGGTCTTCCGCATGAGCTGCATCTACGGCCGCAGGCAATGGGGCACGGAGGATCAGGGCTGGCTCGCGCATTTCGGTCGTGCGCTGCTGCGCGGGGAACCGGTCACGATCTTCGGCGACGGCCACCAGGTCCGCGACATCCTGTGGATCGACGATCTGATCGCGGCGATGCGCTCCGCCATGGCGCGCATCGATGTGGTGGCAGGCCGCTTCCTGAACATCGGCGGCGGACCGGGCAGCACGGTCACGGTGCGCGAAGCGGTGGACCGTCTGGCAGCCGCGCTGGACGTGGAGCCGGACGTCTCCTACGGCGACTGGCGGCCGGGCGACCAGCGGGTCTACGTGACGGATGCCCGTGAGGCGCAGCGGCTGCTGGACTGGCAGCCGCGCGTGCGCGTGGATCAGGGGCTGGACCGACTGCTCGAGTGGCTGCGGGAGGCGGAGTCGCTGGCGCGCGGTCCGGCGCGACGCGCGCGCCGGGTGGCGCCGGGGGCCGCGCTGCGCGCCGCGTCCTGATGACCGCCGCGCAGGATCTCGCGTCGCCGCGGAATGTGGCGGTCACTGCGACCGCCGCCGTGCTCGCGCGTCCCGGCCGGATCGAAACGCAGGCGGTGGATCTCCCCGCGCCCGGCGCCGGCCAGGTGCTGATCAGGCTGGAGGGCTGCGGCGTCTGCTCGTCGAACCTGGCGCCGTGGGAAGGTGCGCCCTGGTTCGACTACCCCTTCCCGCCGGGCTCGCCCGGGCACGAGGGCTGGGGCGTCGTCGAGGCGGCGGGACCGGACGTTTCCGGCAGCCTCGCCGCGGGCACGCGGGTCGCCACGCTGTCCGATCGCGCCTACGCCACGCACTGCCTGGCCGACGCCGCGGCCACGGTCCCTCTGCCCGCGTCGCTGGGCGAGCACCCCTTCCCCGGCGAGCCGCTGGGCTGCGCCATGAACATCTGGCGGCGCGGCGGCATCGAGGCCGGTCAGACCGTGGCGATCGTCGGCATCGGCTTCCTGGGCGCGCTGCTGACGCAGCTGGCCAGCCGGGCCGGTGCGCGTGTGGTCGCGATCTCGCGGCGCAGCTTCTCGCTGGAGGTGGCGCGTCGTGCCGGCGCGCACGAGACCCTGGAGCTGGCCGACGCCGGCGAGTTGGAAGGCCGCCTGGCGGAGCTGACCGATGGCACGCTGTGCGACCGCGTCATCGAGGCGACGGGCGTGCAGCAGGCGCTGGACGCTGCGTCGCGGCTGGTGCGCGTGCGAGGCCGGCTCGTCATCGCCGGCTTTCACCAGGGCGGCCCGCGCACGGTGGACATGCAGCTGTGGAACTGGCGCGGGATCGACGTCGTCAATGCGCACGAGCGGGATCCGGCGCAGTACGTGCGCGGGATCCGCGACGCGGTGGCCGCGGTCGAGGATGGGCGATTGGAGCCATGGCCGCTGCTGACACACCGCTACCCGCTGGACCGGCTGGGCGACGCGCTGCGGGACACGGCGCAGCGGCCGGACGGGTTCCTGAAGGCGATCGTGACGAACGACTGACTGGACCATGGCTACAGCCACGAATGAAGGGGTGCTGGACCGGGCGACGGACGGGGCTCGGGCCGCGGAGACGCGGGGAACGCGACCTCCGCGGCTCGCCTTTCTCGGCGTCGGCTGGATCGGTCGCAATCGTATGCAGGCCGTGCTGCGGGACGGCGCGGCCGCCGCGGCCGTCGTGGCCGATCCGTCGGCGGACGCGCGGGCACGCGCGGCGGCGGACGCGCCGGATGCCCTGCTGGTGGACTCCGCCGAAGCGCTGCTCGAGCGGGCCGACGCGCTGGACGGCGTGGTGGTCGCCACGCCCAGCGCGCAGCACGCCGAGCAGGCGGTCGCGGCGCTGGAGCGTGGGCTGGCGGTCTTCTGCCAGAAGCCGCTCGGCCGGGACGCAGCCGAGGCCGCGCGTGTGGTCGACGCGGCGCGCTCGGCCGACCGGCTGCTCGGCGTGGACATGTGCTACCGGCGCACGCGCGCGGGCGCGGCCGTGGCGGAGCTGGTGCGCTCGGGCGCGCTCGGCCGCATCCGCGCCGTGGACCTGGTCTTCCACAACGCGTACGGCCCCGACAAGGCGTGGTTCTACGATGCCGCACGCGCGGGCGGCGGCTGCCTGATGGACCTCGGCATCCACCTGGTGGACCTGCTGCTCTGGTCGCTGGACGAGTGGACGGTCGAAGACGTGCACGCGCGGCTCTACCGGGGGGCGACGGTGCTCGTGGATCGCGCGGAGGTGGAGGACCTGGCGCACGCCACGCTGCGGCTGCCCGGTGGTGCGACCGCGCGCCTCGCCTGCTCGTGGAACCTGCACGCGGGGCAGGACGCGGTGATCGAGGCGACGTTCCACGGCACGGACGGCGCCGCGCGCATGCGCAACCTGTGCGGCTCCTTCTACGACTTCGTGGCCGAGCGGATGGACGGGACGCGCACGGAACGCCTGGTCGACCCGCCCGACGACTGGGGCGGCCGCCCGATCCGCGCGTGGGCACGACGGCTGGCGACCGATGCGGGATACGACCCTGCCGCCGAGGAGGCGGTGCGGGTCGCGAGGGTCCTGGACGCGATCTACGCATGCGCGTCCTGATCACCACCGACGTCATCGGCGGCGTCTGGAACTTCACGCTGACGCTGGTCGAGCGCCTGCGGGCCTCCGGCTGCGAGTGTCTGGTCGCCATGATCGGCCAGCCGCAGCAGGAGCAGCTGGACGCGCTGCCCGCCGACGTGGACCACGAGTCGCGCGACCTCCGGCTGGAATGGATGGAGGGTGCCGACGAGGACGTGGCCGCGACGGCCGACTGGCTGGACGAGCTGGTGCGGCGCTGGCGGCCCGACGTGCTGCACCTCAACCAGTTCGCCTACGCCGCCCGCGACTACGGCGTGCCCAAGCTGGTGGTCGCGCACAGCGACGTCCGCTCCTGGTGGGGCGAGGTGAAGGGAACGGACGCGGACGCTGCCTGGGACGAGTACAGCCGCCGCGTTCGCGAGGGGCTGGACGGCGCCGACTGCGTCGTGGCACCCACCGCCTACCAGTCCGGGCTGCTCGCCCGCCACTATGGCCGCTTTGCCGACCGCGTGATCCACAACGGCATTGAGCTCGGCGCTGCGCGCGGACGTGAGGCGCCGTCGCGGCGCCCGCTGATCGTGACGGCGGGCCGCGCCTGGGACGAGGCCAAGTCGGTGGCTACGCTCGACGAGGCGCTCGAGCTGCTGGGGGACGACGCGCCCGTGGCCGAGCTGGCGGGAGAGCTGGAGGGCCCGGACGGCCGCACCTACGTGCCGCGCCGACTGCTGCCGCTCGGCCAGCTGACCATCGCGCAGATGGAGCGGCTCTACGACAACGCGGCGATGTACGTCGCGACCTCCGTCTACGAGCCCTTCGGGCTGGCGCCGCTCGAGGCGACGCGCCACGGCTGCGCGCTGGTGCTCAGCGACATCGGCTCGTTCCGCGACCTCTGGCACGGCTGCGCGGAGTTCTACTCGGCGGGCAACCCCGCATCGCTGGCGGGTGCACTGCGGCGCATGTTCGAGGTGCCTGAGCGGATCGACGAGCTGGCGCGTCTGGCGCGCGAGCGGGCGGCCGAGCGGTACACCGCGGGACTCATGGCGGCGCGCTACCAGGAGCTGTACGCCACGCTGGTCGAGCACGGCGGCTTCCCGCGCGTGGTCCGCTCGGGGATCGAGGCCGCACCGCCCGCGCCTGCCCCCGCGCCGGAGGCCGCGTCGTGAGGATCGTCTGCTTCAACCACTCGGTCGCGGCGGACTGGAACCACGGCAACGCCCACTTCCTGCGCGGCCTCATGGACGCGCTGGCCCGGCGCGGCCACGAGACGGTGAGCGCCGAGCCGGTCGGCGGCTGGTCGTTGCGGAACCTGGTCGAGGACGCGGGCGCGGAGCCGATCGTTCGCTTCGCCCGCACGTTCCCGGACATCGCGATCGAGACGTACGACCCCGACGGCGCCGACCTGCCCGATCGACTCGCGGAGCTGGTGCGCGGCGCGGAGCTGGTGCTGGTCCACGAGTGGACCGAGGGGCGCGTGGTGGCCGAGCTCGGGCGGCTGCGCAGCGCACAGGGCGGCGTGTTCCTCTACCACGACACGCACCATCGCGCCGTCAGCCAGCCGGACGTGATGGGGGCGCTGCCGCTCGGCGGCTTCGACGGTGTGCTCGCCTTCGGCGATTCGCTGCGGCGCGTCTACCAGCGCCGCGACGACGTGCGCCAAGCGTGGACGCTGCACGAAGCCGCGGACGTGCCCCACTTCCACCCGCTCGACCGGCCGGACGACTGCGACGTGGTCTGGATCGGCAACTGGGGCGACGACGAGCGCAGCGACGAGCTGCGCGACTACTGGGTCGACTCTGCGCGCGCGCTGCCCGACCTGCGCTGGCTCGCCTATGGCACCCGCTACCCGGCCGATGCGCTGCGCGAGATCGAGGCAGCGGGCATCCGTTTCGGCGGCTGGGCCCCGTCGCTGGAGGTGCCGGAGCTGTTCGCACGCGCCCGGCTCACGCTGCACATCCCGCGACGGCTGTATGTGGAGCGGCTGCCCGGCATCCCGACGATTCGCATCTTCGAGGCGCTGGCGTGTGGCGTGCCGCTGATCTGTACGCCGTGGCGGGACGCCGAAGCGCTATTCCGGCCGGGCGACTATGCCACGGTCGACTCCCCTGCCGCCATGCGGGACGCGATCCGCCGCCTCGCCGCTGACGAGGATGCCCGCATGCGGCAGGCGGAGCGCGGGCTGGAGACGATCCTGGCCCGCCACACCTGCGACCATCGCGCGAACGAGCTGCTCGAGATCCACGCCGGCCTCGGCCGCGCCGGAGCGGGCGGCGCCGCTCGCGCCGACTCCATCGAAGTCCGAGGCTAGCGCATGGCAGGCATCACCTTCTTCGGCTCGTCCATCGTATCCGCTTACTGGAACGGCGCAGCGACGTACTATCGCGGCCTGCTGCGCGCGCTGGCGGAGCAGGGACACCGCATCACGTTCTGCGAGCCGGACGCGTTCGATCGCCAGAAGCACCGCGACCTGTCCGAGGATCCGGACTACGCACGCGTCGTGGTCTACGGCACCGGTGCGGAGCGCGAGAACCTGCTGGACCGCGCCTTCGACGAAGCCGACTGGGTGGTCAAGTGCAGCGGGGTCGGCCGCTGGGACGACGAGCTGGAGCGCGGGCTGATCGCGCGCGCCGGCCAGGGCACGCGCACGGCCTTCTGGGACGTGGACGCGCCCGCCACGCTGGCGCGGCTGCGCGAGACGCCGACCGCACCGCTGCGGCAGGGGCTGGACCTGCTGGACCACGTCTTCACGTATGGCGGCGGCCCCCCGGTGGTCGAGGAGTACCGCCGCCTGGGTGCCCGCGCCTGCACGCCCGTCTACAACGGGCTGGATCCGGAGGAGCACCGCCCGCCGGACCGCTCGGGGCGGCTGCGCTGGGATCTGCTGTTCATGGGCAACCGGCTTCCGGATCGCGAAGCGCGCGTGGAGGAGTTCTTCTTCCTGCCGGCCCGTCTGCGCCCCGAACTGCGCTTCGCGCTGGGCGGCGAGGGCTGGGGCGACCGTGAACTGCCGCCCAACGTGGAATACCTCGGGCACGTGCCGACCGCCCGGCACAACGAGGTCAATGCCGCGGCGCGCGTGGTGCTCAACATCCATCGGGAGTCGATGGTGCGGAACGGCTGGTCGCCGGCGACCCGCATGTTCGAGGCGGCGGGTGCTGCCGCCTGCCAGGTCACGGACGAGTGGCGCGGCATCGAGGACTTCTTCGAGCCGGGCACGGAGATCCTGGTGGCTGCCGACGGCCAGGCCGTGGCTCGGCGTCTGGACGAGCTGGACACGGAGCAGGCCCGCGCCATCGGCCGCGCCGCGCGCGAGCGGGCGCTGGCCGAGCACACCTACGACCGCCGCGCCGCGGAGCTGGACGCGGTACTCGGCCCGCGCGGCGCACGACGGAAGAGGAAGCTGGAGGTGCAGTCGTGAAGCTGGTGTTCGTCGGGTTGTCGATCACGTCCAGCTGGGGCAACGGTCACGCGACCACGTACCGATCGCTGTTGCGCGCGCTGGCCGCACGCGGCCATGACGTGACGTTCTTCGAATGGGACGCGCCGTGGTACGGTGGCGAGAATCGCGACCTGCCCGACCCCGACTTCTGCGAGCTGGTCCTCTATGACGACTGGCGCTCGACGCGCCGGCGAGTGGTGGCCGAGGCGCACGAGGCGGACGGCCTGATCTTCGGCTCGTACGTCCACGAGGGCCCGCGCGTGCTGGACTCGCTGCTGGACGCCGGGCTGGACGTGCACTTCTACGACATCGACACACCGGTCACGGTCGCCCAGCTCCGGCGCGGGGAGGAGGTCTCGCTGCGCATGGACCAGGTGCCGTCGCTGACCACCTACCTGTCCTTCACGGGCGGGCCGTTCCTGTACCAGGTGCTGGAGCGCGAGCTGGGCGCACCGCGCGCGCTGCCGCTGTACTGCTCCGTGGACGCCGATCGCTATCGCCCCGTCCAGCCGATCGCCGAGCTGCGCGGCGACCTGGCCTACATGGGCACCTACGCGCCCGACCGGCAGCCCGGCCTGCAACGGCTGCTGCTCGAGCCGGCGCGCACGCTGCGCGACCATCGTTTCGTGGTCGCCGGCCCGCAGTACCCGGACACGGTGGAGTGGCCGGGCAACGTCGCCCGTTTCGACCATGTGCCGCCGGCGCGGCACCCGGCGTTCTACTCCAGCGCGCGCTGGCAATTGAACCTGACGCGGGCTGACATGCGGCGCGCCGGCTGGTCGCCGTCCGTCCGACTGTTCGAGGCGGCGGCATGCGGCGCGGCAATGATTTCCGACAGCTGGCCGGGTCTGGACCACTTCTTCCGCCCGGGGGAGGAGATCCTGCTGCCGAGTGATGGCGACGAGGTGCGGCGTATCCTGACCGGGGTGGACGACGAGGAGCGACGCGCCATCGGGGAGGCGGCGCGGGAGCGCGTGCTGTCCGCCCACACGTCCGGACACCGCGCGAGCGAGCTGGAAGCGATCGTGGCCGGCGCCGCGCCGACGGCGCGGGCGGAGGCGGACGGGCACGTCGCGACCGGACGCGGACTGACGGTTCCGTGAATCAAACGCGGCTGGGCGACGGCACGAGCGCGCCGACACTGGGGCTGGGCACCTGGCGCCTGAACGGCGAGGCGTGCACACGTGCGGTGGCCACCGCGCTCGAGATCGGCTACCGGCACATCGACACCGCCGAGGGCTACGACAACGAGGAGGACGTCGGCCGCGCGATCGACGGCTGGCCGCGCAAGGAGCTGTTTCTCGTGTCCAAGCTGTGGCGGCAGAACGTGGGGCGCGCTTCCCTGCCCGACCACGCCCGCGCCTCGCTGGACCGGCTGCGCACGCCGTACCTGGACCTGCTGCTGATCCACTGGCCCAATCGCGACATCCCGATCGAGGAATCGGTCGAGGGGTTTCAGGCGCTGATCGAGGAGGGGCTCATCCGCGCGTGGGGCGTCAGCAACTTCACGCCGCGCCACCTGACCGACGCGCTGGACGGGGCGGAGCGGCTCGGCGCGGCACGACCGGCCACGAACCAGGTCGAGCTGCACCCCTTCTTCGCGCAGCGCGAGCTGTCGGAGCTGGCGCGGCGGACCGGGGTCCCGCTGACCGCCTACTCCCCGCTGGCCAAGGGAGCCGTGCTGGACGACGAGACGCTGCGCGCGATCGCCGCGGCGCACGACGCCTCACCCGCACAGGTCGCGCTGCGCTGGGCCACGCAGCACGGCCACCTGGTCATCCCCAAATCGTCGGGCGAGCGCCACCTGCAAGAGAACTTCGCGATCTTCGGGTTCGAGCTGAGCGCTGGGGAAATGCGTCGCATCGACGCGCTGCCGCAGGGCGAGCGGCTGGTGGACGGCGACTGGAGCGAGTTCGACTACTAGGCGCCGCTGCCGCGGCCGGCGTCCGCGTCCGGTCCGACCGCTTCCAGTGCCCACCCGGCCATCAGCTCACGAAGCGTCGACAGCGCCGGCTTGGCCGCACCCTCGAGCGCCCAGCCCGGCCGGTGCCGGATCAGGCCCATGTGATACTCGGCCTCCTCGCGCGGACCGCCGTTCGCCTCCTCGATGGCCACGCGCGCGCCCGGCAGATCGAACAGCGAATACCAGTACATGCGCTGCGCCGGGCTGGCCGCGGCGTCCCGCAACCGCTCCGACTGCAGGTCGTAGCGGCCCCGCTCCCCCGTGTCCTTCCGGTAGGTGGCCAGCCCCGTCTCGGTGATCCAGACCGGCAGGCCACCGGCCAGCTCGCTCATGCGCGCGACCCGATGGTCCCAGCCGTACCAGTGGTCGGGCTGGTCCCACGAGGTGGCGAACGGCTCCCACATGTCGGGAAAAGCGTGGATGCCGAGCACGTCCACGTACTCGAACGCGCCGTGGTGGCGCATCGACTCCATGAAGGCGTGGTCGATCATGGTGACCCCGCCGAGCACGGCCGTCTTGCCGCACTCGCGCGTCCAGTTGCCGGAGTACGCGATCAGCTCGGCGAAGCGGGCATGCTCCGGGTCGTAGGCCGGATCCCACTTGTACGGATTGTTCGGCTCGTTCCACAGCTCCAGCGCCTGGAAGCCGGCGCCGTAGCGGTCGATGACCTGATCGATGAAGTCCGCGTAGAGCTTGGGATGGCGCGGCGGCACGGTGCAGCTCGAGCAGTCGGGATCCAGCGACAGCGACGGCGGGGTATGCCATACGGAGACCAGCGGCTCGATGCCGGCCTCGCGCAGGACACGCATCTGCAGGTCGTACCAGCGGCGGCCGCCCGGGCGGTGGTAGTTCGCCCAGGAGATGCCCGTGCGCAGGTGCCGTATGCCCAGCTCGCCCAGCATCTCCACGGTGGCGCGCAGCAGCGCCTCGTCGTGGAGGTGGAACCACTGCCCTATACCGACGCGGTCGCCGATCGTCCGGCTCATGGCACCACCGGCAGCCAGACCCGGAACGTCGTGCCGACTCCGAGCTCCGTATCCAGGTCGAGGTGGCCGCCGCTCTGCTCCACGATGCCGTAGACGGTGGAGAGGCCCAGCCCCGTCCCCTGCCCCACCGGCTTGGTGGTGAAGAACGGCTCGAAGATCTTGTCGCGCACGTCCTCGGGGATGCCTGAACCGGTGTCGGTCACGGAGATCCGCACGCAGCGCTCCCCTCCGTCCCCCGGCCACTCGGCCGTACCGGTCTCGATGCGCAGTCGTCCGCCGTCCGGCATGGCGTCGCGCGCGTTGACCACCAGGTTCACCAGCACCTGCTCCAGCCGGCTGCGATCGACCTTCACGCTGGGGATTCCCGGTTCCAGTTCGGTGGAGAGCGCGATGGCCTCACCGATCAGCCGCCGCAGCATCTCCTTCATCTCCCCCACGACGGCGTTCACGTCCAGCCGTTCCGGCCGGAGCATCTGACGCCGGCTGAACGCGAGCAGCTGCTGCGTCAGCCGGGCCGCCTGGTCGGCCGCCTTGCGGATCTCGGCCAGGTCGGCACGCGCCGGGTCTGCCATGTCCTCCTGCAGCAGCAGATCGGTGTAACCCAGGATCGCCGTGAGCAGATTGTTGAAGTCGTGGGCCACACCGCCGGTCAGGCGTCCAACGGCCTCCATCTTCTGCGACTCCAGCAGCTGGTGCTCCAGCGCCCGCCGCTCGGTCACGTCGCGCGCGATGATCAGGTAGCCGTCCCCCAGCTTCGAAACCTTCATCTCGGCAATGACCTCGCCGCCGTCGCCGCGGGCCAGGCTGCGCTCGCGCACCAGCGGATGCCCCGCGCGCACCGGCTCGTAGACCATCGGCCGATCCCGCTTGGACGCCTCGGTGACCAGGTCGCTGACGTGCAGGCCTGCCAGCTCCTCGCGTTCGCGCGCGAGCATCTCCAGCGCGGCACCGTTCGTTTCGGCGATGCGGAAATGCTCGTCGAGCAGGATGATCGCGTCGGCGGCGCGCTCCAGCACCGCGCGGTACCGGTGCTCGCTGCGGGCCAGCGCGGCCTCCATCGCGCGTCGCTCCGTGACGTCCTCCGCGATGCCGGAGACCCCGACCACCTGCCCCTCCAGCCGGATGGGTACGGTCACGCCGCGCAGGTTGCGCAGCGCGCCGTCCGCGCGAACCACGCGCAGCTCGTACCAGTTCGCGTCACCCGCCAGCGCGCGGCCGAAGACGTCGGCAGCGACCGGCAGGTCGTCCGGGTGTATCAGGTCCGCGAAGTGCCGCCCCTCGAGCTCCGCCCGCGTCATGCCGAGCAGGTCCAGCGCCGCCGGGTTCACGGCGGTGACCACGCCCTGCGGATCGAAGTCGTAGACCACCTGGGGCGTGTGGTGGAACAGCGAGCGGAAGCGCTCCTCGCTCTCCGCCAGCCGGCGCTCGGCCAGGCGCTGCGCGGTGACATCGCGTCCCGTGACCACCAGGCCGGGTCCGTTCTCTCCGAACAGGCTGCCGGCCAGGAACTCGATGATGCGGATTTCGCCGTCGGGGCGGACCACGCGTGCCTCCAGCGCGGACGGCGTGTCCAGTTGCCGCAGTCGCACACCGACCCGCTCTCGCACCGCCGCCCGGTCGTCCGGATGCACCATCTCATCCGGCAGCCGGCCGATCATCTGCTCGCGATCGACGCCGGCCAGCGCGAGCGCCGCCGCGTTGGCGTACACGATGCGCCCGGTACCATCCAGCACCAGCAGCCCTTCGCTGATGTGATCGAGGAGCCGGTGCGCATCGAGCGAGGTCGGGTCTTCCGCCGTCATCAGCGTGGCCGCCCTAGCTGGGCTCCAGGACTACCTTCACCCATCCCGAATCTCGACGATCGAACGCGCGGAACGCCTCGATCGCATCGGTCATCGGCTCCTCCTGCGTCAGGACGCGCGACGGCTCGACCACGCCGGTGCGCACCATCTCGACCAGTTCCGGGATGTAACGACGGTGATTGCAGTTGCCCATGTTGACGGTGAGGTTCTTCTCCATCGCCTCCCCGATCGGGAAGGTCTCCAGCGCGCCGTAGACGCCGATGATCGAGAGCGTGCCCGCCTTGGCCAGCCCCTCGACGGCCCAACGTAGCACCTGCGAAGGTGCGTCGCCCGGCTTCCACTGCTCGCCGTCCGGGTCGGCGTCGGGTGCCACCTGCTCGACCTCCTTCCCGAATTGATCCGCCTGCTTCTTCGCCTTCTTCGCGGCCGGCCCGTGGTGCGGGTGCTCGGCGTCCACGCCCACCGCGTCGATGACGCGGTCCACGCCGATGCCGCCCGTCAGATCGAGCAGCGCCTCGATCGGATCGTCACTGTCGAAGTCGATGATCTCGGCACCCTGCCGCCGCGCCATCTCCAGCCGCGACTCCAGCGCGTCGATCGCGATCACCCGACCGGCGCCGTGCAGCTTCGCGCTCATGATCGCGAACTGGCCGACCGGACCGCACCCGAACACCGCAACGGTGTCGCCCGGGTCGATCTCGGCCAGCTCCGCGCCGAACCAGCCGGTCGGGAAGATGTCCGAAATCATGATGGCCTCGTCGTCCGTCACCTCATCCGGCAGCAGCACCGGCCCGACGTTGGCGAACGGGACGCGCGCGTACTCCGCCTGGAAACCGTCGAATGCGCCGCTCTCCTCCGGACCGCCGAAGAAGGCCGTGCCGGCGCGCGAGCCGTTCGGATTCGCGTTGTCGCACTGCGCGAAGTAGCCGGCCCGGCAGTACGAACACCAGCCGCAGCCGATGGTCGACGGGATCACCACGCGGTCGCCCGCGCGCAGGTTGCGCACGTTGCTGCCGACCTCCTCGATCACGCCGACCGCCTCGTGGCCCAGCACGGTGCCCTTCTTCATCCCCGGCATGGTGCCACGCACCATGTGCAGGTCGGTGCCGCAGATCGCGCTGGTGGTGATGCGCACGATCGCGTCCGTCGGCTCACGGATCTCCGGCTCCTTCACGTCGTCCAGACGGATGTCGCCGATGCCGTGCCAGACCACTGCCTTCATGTGCCACCCCTCGCATGATCGCCTGCCGAAAAAAGAAACGCCGGCCCTGTGCTGGGCCGGCGTCGAACCGTCCACGGAAGGGGCAATGCCCGTGCCGCAGACGGCCAAGGAGGATCATGCGGGCGCGGCGCCGCAGAGCGGAAGCCGCACAGCCACCATCAGGCGCTGCGCTGATAGCGCGTCGCGGCCGCGGGGGCGCACTGCGGGCAATAGGGGCTGCCGCCGGTCGGGCTCAGTGAGCCGTCCGTGCGCACCCAGACGGCCTCGTGCTCACGGATGTAGTCGCCGCACTCCCCGGCGCACGGGTACTCCATCACTCCGCAAACCGAGATGCGGGGGTGTCTGCTCATCTGCTTCGCCTCCATCGGCGGGTTCTGTCGCGTTGCTGCCGCTGCGAGGGGCAAGGCGCGCGCCAGCGGCCCGGCAATCGATGCGGCGCAGCAATCGGCTTCCGATCGGCGGTCCGCCACGGTCCGTCCCGCTACCGCTTCAGCCCGTTCCGACGGGATGCCGCAGCCGCGAGGACGCCTCGCCCACCCCGATGGTCACGACGGAGCCGATCAGACTGAACCACAACGGGTTGACCAGGGTCGGCACGGCCTGGAACTGCTGCACGCCCCAGAGCGCCGCCATGACCAGCACGGCGGTGCCGATGCCGGCGATGGCGTCCCGCTCGCGCGCCCGCTTGGACAGCACGCCCAGCAGGAACCCGCCGAGCAGTCCACCGTAGGTGAAGGAGGCGATCTGTAGCGCGATCACCACAACCGGCGTGCCCTGCGCGGCGAAGCGGAACAGGATCGCGCCGCCGACCAGCGCCACGGCCCAGACCAGCGTGAACGCCTTGCCCACGCGCATCAGGTGCGTCGCATCGTCCGCGCGCCCCGACAGCGGCGCGTACAGGTCCAGCGTGGTCGAGGATGCCAGCGCGTTCAGCGACGACGACAGCGTCGACATCGCCGCGGCCAGGATGCCCGCGATCATGAGTCCGGCCAGTCCGGACGGGAAACTCTCGATGACGAACGCCGGGAACACCTCGTCCGGCGTCGCGAACGCGCGGCCGCCGAAATGGACCCACAGCCCCGCGCCGATGGCGAGGAACAGGGCGAACTGGAGCAGGACGAGCAGCGCGTCCGTGACGAGCGCGCGTCGCGCGGCAGCCAGGTCGTGCGCGGCCATCAGCCGCTGCACGATCAGGTGATCGGTGCCGTGAGACGCCATCGACAGGAAGGCGCCGCCGACCAGCCCGGTCAGGATCCACGTGCCGTCGCTCACGCCGCCGGCCCAGTGGAACACGGTCAGCTTCTCGTCGGGCAGCGCCGAGAGGATGCCGCCCCAGCCGCCTTCCACCAGCCCGCCCAGCAGCACCACCGCGATCGCGCCGCCCAGCGTGTACAGCGTCAGCTGCACCACGTCCACCCACACCACGGCCCGCAACCCGCCGACGTAGGTGTAGGCCACGGTCACGACGCCCGTGATCAGGATCGATTGCCAGTAGGGCAGCCCGGTCAGCAGGGCGACGGGCACGGACGCGGCGAAGACGCGCACCGAGTCGGCCAGCGCACGCGTCACCAGGAAGATGGTCGACGCGAAGCGGCGTGCAGTCCGGCCGAAGCGCTCCTCCAGGAAGGTGTAGGTCGTGGTCGCGCCGCGGTGGAAATGCACGGGCAGCAGCAGCCACGCGACCGCGATGCGGCCGACCAGGTAGCCCAGCGCCAGCTGCAGCATCCAGAAGTCGCCCGTGTACGCCGTCGCCGGCACGCTGATCACCGTCAGCGCGCTGGTCTCCGTCGCCACCGTCGAGAACGCGATGGCCGGCCAGGGCAGCGCGTGAGAGCCGAGGAAGTAGTCGTCCGCCGTCGCCTGCCGCCCGGCCAGGGCCAGACCGAAGGCCGTGACGCCGAGCAGGTAGGCCGCGAGGACGACGAGGTCGAGCGGAGTCATGCAGTAGCGAGTAGTGAGTGGAGGGCGGGTGGGGTGGCGGGATTGGATATGGTGGTGCCCGCGTCGGGGGGCAAGCATGGCGGACGCCAAGGCCTGCCTCCGGGCGGTGCTGGCGCCCTCGCGATCCGGCTGGCCTCCGGCCTGACCAGTCGCTTTCCGGCAACCGAGCGCTGGAGGCTGACATCGCAGCTGCGCCGCGCTGCAAGTGTCGGTCTACACGAACATCGCCGAGGGCTGCGGCCGCACCACCAGTGGCGAGTTCCACAGCTCGCTCAGCGTCTCAACCGGCTCCGCCTTCGAACTCGATGCGCCTCCTCCGACTGTCGGAGGAACTCGGCTACGGCGAAGCAGCCGAGCTACGGGAACTGTCGATCGCGGTCACCAGATCCGGAAGATGCTGCACGGCCTGATGCAGGCAATCCGCAACAAGCCCCGCCGGTAGCCATCCCCACTCACTACTCACGACTCGCTACTCACTTCCCACGACCACGAACGCTTCGATCGCGTGGAACTCCGGCAGCCCCAGCGCGTCCACCTCGCGGGCGGTGCCGGTGTTGCGCGCCTCGACGCGCTGCCAGAATTCGCGCTCGTCGTACGGGCCGGGGAACGGCGGCACGTCCTTCTGCGACTGGTGCTTGAAGATGGCCAGCACCTTCTTGCGCAGCTCCTCGCGCGACAGCGGGACCAGCACGTCGGCCTCGTGCACCGGCCACTCCTGCCAGGCGCCGCGATAGTACCAGACCTCGGGCGCCGGGCCCCGGTACTGCGCGAGCGCGTGCTCGATCGCTTCCTTGCACTGCCGGTGTGTGCCGTGCGGGTCCGACAGGTCGCCCGCGACGAAGACGATCTCCGGCTGCAGCTCGTCGAACAGCTCGCGCACGATGCGGACGTCCTCCGGCCCGATCGGCTCCTTGCGGACCTGCCCCGTCTGGTAGAACGGCAGGTTGAGGAAGCGCGCGGCCTCGGGCCGCAGACCGGCGGACTCGATGCCGCTCACCGCTTCGGCCTCGCGGATCTGGCGCTTGATGTCCTGCACCTCCCCGATGTCCACCTCGCCCGGCTTCTTGGCGGCCAGCGTCGACTCGATGTGGTCGGACAGCCGCCGGATCTCCGCGCGGCCCTCCTCCGACTCCGCCACCTCCGCGTGGAAGCGGCGCAGGAAGTCCAGGTAGCGGCGCACCTCGTGGTCGAAGACGGCGATGTTGCCCGACGTCATGTACGCCACCGTGACGTCGTTCCGGTTCTCGTTCAGCTTGCGCAGCGTGCCGCCCATGCTGATCACGTCGTCGTCCGGGTGCGGGCTGAAGACGATGACGCGCCGGCCGGCCGGCAGCCGCTCGTTGTCGCGGATCTTCTCGTTCAGCCGCGCAAACACGGTCTTGGTCAAACGGTCCACGCTCTCGTAGCCGGCGATGAGGTGGCCCAGATGGTTCTCGCGGAAGTCGTGCGTGGTCAGCCGCAGCAACGGCGTCTGGATCTGCTGCGACAGCCAGATCACCGCGCGGTCGACCAGTTCGGGCTTCCATTCCACGTCCCGCACAAGCCAGGGCGTGCGGATGCGCGTCAGGTCCGACGACGCGGCGGCGTCCACGTAGATGGTGGCGTCGGGATGCTCCTGCAGGAACGTGGCGGCGATGTCCCGCGTGACGTCGCCCTCGACCGTGCGGCGGATGATCGGCGCCTTGTGCTCGCCCGTCGCCAGCAGCACGATCTCGCGCGCCTCCAGGATCGTACCGACGCCCATGGTGATCGCCTCGCGCGGAACGTTCTCCTCACCGAAGAAGTCCGCCGCCGCGTCCTTGCGCGTCACCGCGTCCAGCGCGATCAGCCGCGTGCGCGAGTCACGTCCCGAGCCGGGCTCGTTGAAGCCGATGTGGCCCGTGCGCCCGACGCCCAGGATCTGGAAGTCGATGCCGCCCGCGTCCACGATCGCCCGCTCGAATTCCTCGCAGTGCTGCGGCACCAGATCGCGCGGGATGTCGCCCCGCGGGATGTGGATCTGGTCGTCCGGCACGTCGATGTGGTCGAACAGGTTCTCCCGCATGTAGCGGTGATAGCTGTGCACGCTGTGCGGGTGCATCGGGAAGTACTCGTCCAGGTTGAACGTGATGACGTTCCGGAACGAGAGACCTGCCTCCCGATGCAGGCGGATCAGTTCGCGGTAGATGCCGATCGGCGTGGAGCCGGTGGCCAGGCCGAGCACGGCGTTGCCGCCCTCCCTGGCCCGCTCACGGATGAGATCGGCGATGCGCTCCGCCACGACGCGCGCGACGTCGTCGTGGTCGGGCAGGATGCGGACTGGAATCTTCTCGTGTTGTTGCATGCGGCCGCGCCCGTGCAGGAGGCGGGCCATCGTACGGCGTCGCGGCGGCGCCGAACCCGACTCGTCGGCGCGCGCGCGCCGCATCATTCGATCGCGCGCCCGACGATCAGCCGGTCGATCTGGCCAGGTTGCGCGCGATCGTCGCGAAGGCGCCCGCCGCCACCAGCAGCCAGGCCAGCCCGATCAGTGTGTCGCCGAAGAGCAGGCGGCCGACGCCGAACAGCGACGCGTAGACGCTGATCACGCCGGCCACCCAGTTGACCCACGAGAGCGCGCCGTCGGCGATCGGCTCGTGCGGCAGACCCAGCTCGTCCTGCACGCGGCGCCAGCCGGGGCCGCCCGGTCGCACCCGCCGGTAGAACGCGTGCAACTGCTCGGCGGTGGTCGGTCGGGTGGCGAAGGTGATCACGATCCAGCCGACGGTGGTCACCGCCGTCGTGGTCAGCATCAGCAGCGCGCCGCCCTCGGGGTCCGTCGCATCGAAGACGCCCAGCCCGCTCAGCACCAGGAACGTGATCAGCGCGACCAGCATCGCGCCGATCTCGGACCACGCGTTGATGCGCCACCAGTACCAGCGGAGGATGTAGACCAGGCCGGTGCCGCCGCCCAGCGCGATCAGGATGCGCCACGCCGCCTCGATCGAGCCGTAGCGGTGCAGCCACCAGGTGAAGCCGAGCGACGCCGCGAAGATCGCGACCGTGGTGACGCGCGACACGCGCACCGTTTCCCGCTCGGTGGCGTCCGGCTTGACGAAGCGGAGGTACACGTCGTTCACGATGTAGGACGCGCCCCAGTTGAGGTGCGTGCCGACAGTGGACATGTACGCCGCCGCGAACGCGGCCAGCATGAGACCGGTCAGACCCGGCGGCAGCAGCTCGACCACCGCGCGGACGTAGCCGTCGGCCGGGTTCTCCAGGCCGGGGTACAGCACCACCACGGCCAGCGCGGTCAGGATCCACGGCCAGGGCCGCACCGCGAAGTGCGCGATGTTGAACCACAGCGTGGCCAGCATGCCGTCCCGCTCCGTGCGCGCGCTGAAGATGCGCTGCGCGACGTAGCCGCCGCCGCCCGGCTCGCTGCCCGGGTACGAGCTGGCCCACCACTGCACGGCCAGGTACGTCACGAACGCGGTCATGGGCATCCAGGCCGCGTCGGTGGAGGGCAGTACGGACAGCGCGGCCTCGGTCGAGCCGAAGTGCTCGGGCAGGCGCGCCATCAGCACGTCGATGCCGCCCACGGCATCCACCGCGAACCCGGCCAGCGCGATCGAGCCTACCATCGCGATCGAGAACTGCAGCATGTCCGTCACCACCACGCCCCACAGGCCCGCGGTGGCCGAGTAGAGCAGCGTCAGCGCGAACAGGAACAGCATGCCCTGGAAGGGCGGGATGCCGAGCGCCACGTCCAGGATCGTGATCATGGCCAGGTTGACCCAGCCCATGATGATCAGGTTGATCGGCCCGGCCATGTACAGCGCGCGGAACGCGCGCAGCGCCGCCGCCGACCTGCCGCTGTAGCGGATCTCGGCGAACTCGACGTCGGTCAGCACCTCGGCGCGGCGCCACAGATGCGCGTAGAAGAACACGGTCAGGATGCCGCTCATGACCATGTTCCACCACAGCCAGTTCCCCGCGACGCCGTTCTCGGCGACCATGCCGGTCACGGCGAGCGGCGTGTCGGCGGCGAACGTGGTGGCGACCATGGACGTGCCGGCCAGCCACCAGGGCAGCGAGCGGCCGGACAGGAAGAACTCGACCGTGCTGCGCCCGGCACGCCGCGCGAAGGCGAGGCCGACACCGGCCGAGATCAGGAAGTAGGCGATGATGATCGCCCAGTCGAGCGGCGTCAGGCGCATGGGGCTCCGCGCATGGGGTTGGGACGTGCGCTCACGTCAGTCGACGATGGCCCTGCCGATCGCGTCGTGCACCGCGCGGCGCAGCACCGTGTGGCCGCCCCGTTCGCGTGTGGGGTTGACCCGGTTGGTCAGCAGCACGACGAACAGTTCGCGCTCCGGGTCGATCCAGATGCTGGTACCGGTGAAGCCGGTGTGACCGAACGCCCGCGCCGACATCAGGTCGCCTGCGCTCGAGCCGAGGCCGCGCCCGTGCCAGCCCAGCCGCTGATCGTCGTGCGTCGCGGCGGCCACGCGCGCGGCACCCGGACGGGTGAACGCGTCCACCGTCGCGGCGTCGAAGACGCGCGTGCCGCCGGGCGCGACACCGCGGTCGAGCAGCGTCTGCGCGAACACGGCCAGGTCCGACGCGCTCGAGAACAGTCCGGCATGGCCGGCCACGCCGCCCATGGCGTAGGCGTTCTCGTCGTGCACGTGACCGCGCACCAGCGCCCGGCGATACGTGGTGTCGCGCTCCGTCGGCGCCACGCTCCGCGCCGCCGCCCAGCCGGCCGCCTGCGCGTGACGGCAGCCCGGCGCTGCCGGCGCCACCGGCGGCTCACCCGCCGGCCGGAACCCCGTCGCCGCCATGCCCGCGGGCCGGAATACCGCACGGCGTACGAACGCGTCCAGGGGCTCGCCGCTCACCGCCTCCACGATACGGCCGAGCAGGATCACGCCCGGGTCGCTGTACTCCCGCCGCTCGCCCGGCATGGACTCCAGCGGCAGCTCGGCGATCGCCTGCACGTAATCGTCGCTGCCGCACCGCTCACGGAAGAACGGGCGCCACGCCGGCAGCCCCGCGGTGTGCGTGAGCAGATGCCGCACGGTGATCGGCGCATCGCGGGCCAGCAGCGGGCCGTGCGGCGCGTCCGGCTGCTCGACGTCGCTGACGGTCCACGGCGCCGGCGCCGTGTCCGCGAACTGGGGCAGGTAGTCGGACACGCGGGCGTCCAGCTCCAGCCGCCCCTGCTCGACCAGCTCCATCACCGCCGCCGTCGTGGCCACCACCTTGGTCAGGGAGGCCAGGTCGTACAGCGTGTGCTCGTCCACCGCCGCGCTGCCGGGGGCCCAGTCGGTGTGGCCGTAGCCGCGCAGGCGCACCAGCCGCCCGCGCCGGCCCACGGCCAGCGCCGCGCCGGGTGTGACTCCGTCCGCGATCGCAGCGAGGATGATCGAGTCCGCGCGCGCGAGCGCGGCTTCGTCCATGGCTGCCTCCGCGGCAGACGCGCGCGGCAGCCGAGCCGCGCTGGTGCCGGCCGCTTCGCCGGCCGCGGACCCTGCTGCGGCTGCGCGCTCCGGAACCGGTCCGGCCGCGCCGAGCCGCTCCCCCTGCCCCGCCGGCACCAGCGGCGGGATCGAGATGGGCAGCGTGGCGTCGACCGGCGTACGGCCGAGCAGCGCGTCCGCGGCCGCCCGCTGCATCAACGGCGTGCCGCCCCAGGCGAGCGCATAGGCGCCCACGTCCGGGATCTCGGTCAGCAGGTACGGGTTGCCGAAGGACACGGCCACGACCGGCCGCTCGCGCGCGATCTCGGCGAGCGCATCCGCGAGCGCGGTCGGCATGGCCACGTTGCCGGCACCCGCACGCGGCGGCACGAAGAACGACACCAGCACCAGGTCCGCCGACGCCGCCTGCTCGGCGATGCTGGCCAGTGCTGCGGAGTCCGCCCGCTGCACCAGCCGCTCCAGCCGCCAGCTGCCGCCGCTCTCCGACAGCGCCGTGTGGAACGCGCGGCCGGCCCACGGATCGGCGTAGGCGCTGTACAGCACGTGGAGCACGTCGGGCGTGCCGCGGATCGGCAGCAGGCCGGTCCGATTGCGCGCCACCGTGATGGACCGGGCCGCCGCCGTCTCCGCTGCGGCGCGGTGTGCGCGCCCGCCGACCCGGTACGGAATCGCCGCGGCATCCACGTAGCGGTCCCGGGCTAGCCCCAGCGCCGCCTTGGCCGACAGGATGCGCCGCACCGACGCGTCGATGCGCGCCTCGTCCACCCGCCCCGCGCGCACGGCGCCGGCCACCGCGCTGATCACGGCTTCCACGTCCAGCGGCTGGAGCAGCACGTCCGCGCCCGCCTCCACCGCCAGCACACCAGCCTCGGCCTGCCCGTAGCGCCGCACCAACGCGCCCATGTCCAGCGCGTCCGTGATGATCAGGCCGTCGAAGCCGAGCTCGTCCCGCAGCAGATCGGTCAGCAGCCGCCGGTTCAGCGTGGCCGGCACCGAATCCCCGGTCAGCGCCGGGAAGGCGATGTGCGCCGACATCACCGCAGCGACGCCGGCGTCCACCAGCGCGCGGTAGGGCACCAGTTCGACCGCGTCCAGTCGGGCGCGGTCGATCGACAGCAGCGGCATCTCGATGTGCGAATCGATCGTGACGTCGCCGTGACCGGGGAAATGCTTGGCCGTGGCGATCATGCCGCCGGCCTGCAGCCCGCGCGCGTGCGCGGCCGCCATGCGCGACACCAGCTCCGGCCGCTCGCCGTAGCTGCGCACGTTGATGATCGGGTTGGCCGGGTCGATGTTGACGTCCACCACGGGCGCGAAGTCCCAGTGGATGCCGACCGCGCGCGCCTCGACGGCCGTGATGCGACCCATGTTCTCGGCCAGCGCCGGGTCGCCCGCCGCACCCAGCCCCATGACGGGCGGGAAGTCGGTGCCGCCGCCCAGGTCCCAGCCGTAGGGCATCAGCGTGCCCGCGTCCAGCCGCTGACCCGGCCCGTGCTCCATGTCGGTGCCGACCAGCAGCGGCACATCCGCCAGGCTCTGCAGCAGGTTGAGCCGCAGCGCCACGTCGCCCGCCGGGCCGATCGAGACGATGACCCCGCCCACGCCCAGGTCCTCCACCCAGTGGCGCAGCCGGTCCATCTCGTCGGAATCGGCGGACAGATAGGCGCCACCCGTCCACGGCACGACCATCTGCGCCACCTTCCGCTCGAGCGGCAGCGCCGATAGCGTTCGCTCCACCCACGCGCGCTGCGCGTCGCCCAGCTGGATGCCGCCACCCGGCCGGGTCCGGATCGGCGCGGGCGCGGCGGTCGAACCGGTCGACGGAGCGCGGACGCGGCGATCCGCGGCATCCGGAGTGCGTGGCCCGCGCTCGGCACCGCCCGTACAGGCAGCCAGCGCGAGCGTCAGGGCAAAGGCGGTGGTGCGGAACGAGCCGCGCCACGCAGGTGTCGTTGTCATCGACGTGCGGATCATGCGCGTGGTACTTCGTGAGGCGACGGGCGGGTCCGTCGCGGCGAGCGATCGCAACAGGGAGAGAACGTGAGGCAAGGTAGACGCGGCATGCGGGAGCGGCAATCGGCGGCCAGCACGGGTGCGGCGGCGCACATCCGGACCCCGTTCCTCGGCGCCGCTCTGATCGCGATCGCCACGACCGCGTGCTCTGCGCCACCCGCGCCGCCGGCGTCCGAACCGGCCGCCCCGGCCACTCCCGACGTGAGCGTGCTGCCACCGGTGCATGCCGCGCCGCCCGCGGCGGACGGGGGCGCGGAAGCGGCGCCGCCCGTGCTCGCCGGCATCGACGTGCTCCGTGCGGACGGCGCCGGCCCCCTGGCCGGCCTGACGGTCGGGCTGATCACCAACCACACCGGCGTGACGCGGGACGGGCGCAGCACCATCGACGCGCTCGTGAACATGGGCGGCGTTCGGCTGACCGCGCTGTTCGGGCCGGAGCACGGGATCCGCGGCGCCGCGCAGGCGGGCGAGCGGGTGGAGGGCGGCCGCGACCCCGCGACCGGCCTGCCCGTGTACTCCCTGTACGACCGCACACGCGTCCCCACGCCGGAGGAGATGGCCGGCATGGACGCGCTGGTCTTCGACATGCAGGACGTCGGCGCGCGCTTCTACACCTACGTCTGGACCATGGCGCTGGCGATGGAGGCGGCGGGCCAGGCCGGTCTGCGCTTCGTGGTCCTGGACCGGCCCAACCCGATCACCGGTCTGCACGTGCAGGGCAACGTGCTGGATACCGCCTTCGCCTCCTTTCTCGGCATGTACCCGGTCGCGACCCGGCACGGACTCACGGCCGGCGAGCTGGCGCGCATGATCGTGGGCGAATGGGGCGTGGACGTGGACCTGGAGGTCGTGCCCGCCCGCAACTGGACGCGCGACGCCTGGTTCGACGAGACCGGACTGACCTGGGTACCGCCCTCCCCGAACATGCCGTCGCTGGAGAGCGCGCTGCACTACCCGGGCACCTGCCTCTTCGAACAGACGTCCCTCTCGGTCGGCCGCGGCCTGCCCACCGCGTTCCAGCAGATCGGCGCACCCTGGCTGGACCACGAGGAACTGGCGCGACGCATGAACGCACTCGCGCTGCCCGGCGTCCGCTTCGAGGTGATGACGTTCCCCGCGGTGCGGCCCGAGAGCCAGTCGCACCTGGGCGAAAGAGTGCCGGGCGAGCGGCGCGGGCTGCGCTTCGTCGTGACCGACCGCTCGGTCTACGACCCCGTCGCCGCGTCGGTGCACGCGCTGGTCGAGATCCGGCGCATGCACCCCGACCGCCTCGAGTTCGCCGGCAATTTCGACGCGATCGCCGGGACCGATCGGCTGCGCACCATGCTGCTCGCCGGGGCCGGCGCCGACGAGATCATGGCGCCATGGCCGTCCGCGCGTGCACAATACGAACGGCGCCGCGAGCCCTACCTGCTCTACCCGCCGCGCCGCACCACCGACTGAACGTACCCGAACCCTGGCGACGATGCCCGAGCTCGAGCCGATCCGCAGTCCGCTCCCGATCGACCCACGCCCGGCGAGCACCCGCCGCTCCCGAACTGTGCCTCCCCTGCTGCGTACGGCGACGCTGATCGGCCTCGCCTTCGCCGCCGCCTGCGGTTCCCGCAACGAGCCGCCCGACCCGTTCGAACGCTCCGCGCTCCAGCACCAGAGCATCAGCGACCGGATGGCGGAACGCATCGCCGCGGCCGATTCCGCGGCGACCGCGCGCGGGGAGGAGCTGACGGTCGGCGTCTCGCTGGTCGACCTCGCCACCGACGAGCGGATCGGGCTCGGGCAGGACGTGCCCATGCACGCCGCCAGCACCATGAAGGTGCCCGTCCTGTTCGAGCTGTTCCGCCAGGCCGAGCAGGGCCGGCTCTCGCTCGACGACCAGATCGTCCTCCGCAACCGCTTCCGCAGCATCCTGGACGGCAGCGAGTACAGCCTCACGCCGGAGGAGGACAGCGACTCCACCCTCTACGCACTCGAGGGCAGCCGCGTACGCATCCGCGACCTGGCCGACCTGATGATCACCCGCTCGTCCAACCTGGCGACCAACGTGCTGATCGAGCTGGTCGATCCCGACAGCGTGCGCAGGACCATGGCTCGCCTCAACGCGCAGGGCATGCGCGTGCTGCGCGGCGTCGAGGACATCCCCGCCTACCGCGCGGGGCTCAACAACACCACCACCGCCCACGGCCTCGCCCGCGTACTCGAGGCCATCGCCCGCTGCGAAATGCTCAGCGAGGCGAGCTGCCGCGACATCCTGGCCATTCTCGAGCGGCAGGAGTTCCGCAGCGGCATCCCGGCAGGGCTTCCCGCCGGCACGCGCGTGGCCAACAAGACCGGCTGGATCACGCAGATCTCACACGACGGCGCCATCGTGTTCCCGCCGAATCGGCAGCCCTACGTACTCGTGGTCCTGACGCGCGGCATCACCGATGAGGCCGTTGCCGACCGGCTGATCGCGGATCTTTCGCGCATCGTTTGGCAGGAGGTCGTCTCGCCCTAGGCACGGTTCTTCCACTCTTGCTCGTCTCGGAGCGCCCGACGAGGGTGCGCAACCAGAGGAGGGCCGCATGATCACGACCTACGGCAGAAAAGAGATCGCCGTCACGATGCTTTTCGGCATCGGCGCCTGGGCGCTCGTCGGCGGATTCGGCCTGTTGTTCTTCGAAGGTGTGGCAGGGGGCAGCTATCCGGCCGACGGGCTGATCGGGCGCATGGCGTGGGTGCTGGTGGCGGGCATGGCGCTCAGCTGCACGGCGCTGACGTCGGCCGCGCTGGCCCTCCGTGCCCTGGCGCACGCCGACCGCGTGGTCCATGCCCAGGACCCGCACCGGATCCGCCCGGCCTGACGGGCTGACCTCGAAGCCAGGCACGACCACCCCGCGGCAGCGGGGTGAGCCGCGCTCCGGCTAGCCTTCCAGCAGCGCCGGGATCGTCGAATCGAAGGCGCGCGGGTGCACGAGCACGTTTGCGCCCTCCGGCAGCTGCACCTGCACCGCCTGGTCCCGCACCGCCCGACGGAATCCCCGTCCTTCCAGCACCCGCTGCACGTAGAGCCGGCGGCCGATCACCATCACGCACGCCAGCACCGGTACGGCCACGAGCAGTCCGATGAAGTGCAGCAGTTCGGCCATGATCAGCACCGACAGCAGCGTCAGCACCGGCGGCAGCGACACCTGCCGCTCCATGATCATGGGCGCGACCATGTTGGCCTCGATCAGGTGGATCACCACGCCCAGCAGCACGACCAGCAGTGCGGTGATCACGCCGCCGCTGCCGAGCACGAAGAACGCCGGCAGCAGCGTGGACACGATGGTGCCGAAGAACGGCACCAGCGCCGCGGCGCCGGTGAACACACCGAAGGCCAGTGAGTAGGGCACCTTGAGCAGGGCCAGCCCCCACCAGGTCAGCACGCCCAGGATCAGCATGGCCAGCAGCTGCCCCACGATCCACGCGCGCAGCGTGCGGCCCAGATCGTCCAGGATGTCGCGCGCCAGCTCGCGGTGCACGGGCGGGAACACCGCGATCAGCCCCTCCTTGTACATGCCGGGCCGGAGCGTCAGGTAGACGCCCATCACCAGCACGGACACGAAGTGGATGGCGAAGCCGATGCTGTCGAACAGGTAGGGCACCACGCCGCGGAAGTAGCCGCCGATCTCCTGGGCGATGGAGCCGACGTAGCTCTCGCCTTCCTGGATCGGCCCGATCGCCTGCGCGATCATCGGCTGGTTCTCCGCCAGCGCCAGCAGCTGCGCCTCCCACTCCGCGGCCTGCACGGGCAGCGTCTCCAGCAGCGCCTGCGTCTGCTCCAGCAGCGGCGGGATCAGCATCCAGCCGATCGCCGTCGCGCCCGCCATGGTCACCAGCAGTGCGATGGCCAGGCCGGCCCGACGGGGCACGTTGAAGCGTCGCTCCAGCCAGTCGGTCATCGAACCGAGGTAGAGCGAGAACAGCACCGCGATGAAGGCCAGCAGCAGGATCTCAGCGATGCTGTAGAAGAACAGCAGCAGCAGGATCGCGAAAATGGTCGCGATCAGGACGCCGAACGGGCGGCGAGCTTGTTCAGCCAAGGGGCCTGTCAGTCCTCGTGGTGCGATGTACGTGATGCGCGAATGCGCGAAGTGCGTGAGGCGAAGTGCGGAGTGCGTTCGCTACCCGCAGTTCGACGGGGTCCGATGTGCACTTCGCGTACCGCAGTCCGTCCCACGCACACCGCACTCCGCAGAAACGCCTTCCGGCGCGTCAGGGCCGCGTCTCTTCCTCCAGCTCGGCCTCGTGCACGTCGCCGTCGTCCTCGTCGGCGGCGCCGCTCGGCAGCAGCCCCATCTCCTTCTTGAGCTGGAGCAGCCGGTTCTCCACGCCGGCCTGCCCCTTGCCGCTTTCCAGCTGCTTGAACTCGCGGTCGACGGTATCGCCGGTGAGGGCCTCACTGACCTCCTCCCCCGCCGCGATGCGCCGCTCGGAGTCCTCGATCTTCTCGGCGACCTGGTCGAAGGCGTCGAAGGCGGAGCGGTCGGACAGCCCGCGCATGGTCTGCTGGATGCGCTGCTGCGCCTGCGCGCGCTTCTGCTTGGCGATGAGCAGGTTCCGCTTGCGCTTTGCCTCCTCGATCTTGTCGTTCAGCTCGCGCAGCGACGCCTTCAGCTTCTCCGTCTCCGCGGACTGCCGGCGCCAGGTGTCTTCCAGCGAGCGGGAGCGCTCGTCGTGCTCCTGCTGCCGGACCAGCGCCTGCCTGGCCAGGTCGTCGCGGCTCTCCTTGACGGCCAGCATGGCGCGCTGCTCCCAGTCGCTGGCCTGCTTCTGCTCGTCCTCGAACTGCGCCCGCAGCTTGCGCTCGTCGGCGATCGCGACCGCGACCTCCTGCTTGGCGCGCACCAGCTGACCGCGCATGTCCTCGATGATCTGGTTCAGCATCTTCTCCGGATTCTCGGCGCGTGCGATCGCGTCGTTGATGTTGCTCCGGAGCAGACGGCTCAGCCGATCGAAGATCCCCATATCCTTCCTCTTCTCGCTCGGGGATTCAGTTGTGACCCGCCGGCACCAGCTCGGCGAGTTGGGCGGGGTGACTCGAGGCGGCCATGACCAGGCTCTCGAACGAGCTGCGCAGCTCCACGAAGTCCAGCGCCTCCAGTTCCATCGCGTCCGAAAGCACGACCTCGCCTTCCTCGATGCCGTAGCTGCCGTGCACGAGGTCGTTGGCGTTCAGCTCGAGCAGGCGGCGGAACAGCGGCGCGAGCGATGCATCGTCCCCGCGCGGCAGGTCCATGATCTTGACCCGCAGCAGCACGAGCGGGCCCGTGTGGTTGACCACCACCGCCGCGCCCGCGTCGCTGGGCCGCACGACCCACATCCCGTCCTCCACCTCTTCCTGCTCGCCGCCCAGGCGGATCAGGTAGCTTTCCAGATCCTCGCGTGTGACCATTCGACCTCCCGGGTGTGCCCGCGACGGCATGTCCGCCGCAGTGAGGGGCCCCTACGGCCGGAATGTGCATTTGTTTCCGCTGCGACGCCAATGTCGCGTCCGCTCCGCCCGGACCCCGCGGTCGTGTACGCAGCCGCCGCGGGAGCGCCGCTTTCACTACGGCCGGGCTCCCGCATATCTTCCCGGGGAACCCGACCCGGAGACGACGACGATGATGCGACCCCGGCCCGCGCGCCGCCGCGCCAGCCCGCTCCCGCTCCCCCTCCTGCTGGCCCTGCCGCTGCTCCTCGCCTGCGGCGGCGGCGGCGCGATCAGCGACACCGCGCCGCGCGGTCCCGCGCCCGCCGACTTCATGAGCGAGCGCAACCTGTGGATCCTGGACTTCAGCCTGGACGACCCGGACGCGCAGGCGCGCTACTACGCCGATGACGCGACCGTCGTCTTCTTCGGCCAGGAGCACAGCGGCCGTGCCGCGATCCGGCAGTGGCTGGATGGACAGGCGTCGACCATCGTAAACCTCAACGTCACGTCGGCCGAGTTCGACGCCGCGGAGGACCGTGTGGTCGAGACGTCGCGCTATCGTGTCGAGCTGCAGAACGCGAACGTGGCCGAGCAGACCGGCACCTTCGAGGCGACGTGGGCACCCGGCGCCGACGGCGTCTGGCGCATCCAGCGACTGGTCGTGGAGTAGCGACCGCCGCACCGGCGGCACGCGGCCTGCCTTCCTGAGGCGCGATGCAATACCTGGCCATCCTCTCGGTCCTGGTGATCATCGCGGTCTCGGTGATCGTGACCAAGGTCGCCACCATCGCGCTCGCGCATACGGGCATGTCGCGCGAGATGGCGCGATTCCAGGCCCGCTCCGCCTTCACCGGCGTCGGTTTCACCACCAACGAGGCCGAGAGTGTGGTGAACCACCCCGTGCGCCGTCGCATCGTCATGATGCTGATGCTGCTCGGCAACGCGGGGATCGTGACGGTCATCTCGTCGCTGATCATCGGCTTCGTCAACACGCGCGCCGAGGGGCCGGCCATCCTGCCTCGCATCGCCATCCTCGCCGCCGGCGTGGCCGCGCTCTGGATGCTGGCCAACTCGCCGATGGTGGACCGCGTGCTGAACCGCGCGATCAACCGCGCGCTCAAGCGCTGGACGACGATCGACGTGGCGGACTACGGCGAACTGCTGCACCTGCGCGGCGACTACCGCGTCGGCGAGTTGCGGGTCGAGAAGGGCGACTGGATGCAGGGCGAGACGCTGGAGGGGCTCGGCATGCGTGACGAGGGCGTCAACGTGCTCGGCATCGAGCGGGCCGACGGGTCCTACGTCGGCACGCCGCGCGGCAAGACGTGCCTCGAGGCGGGCGACGTCATCATCGTCTACGGCCGCACGGAGGCGATCACGCGGCTGGACGAGCGGCCGGCCGACTGGCTGGCCGAGCGGGAGCACGAGAAGGCCGTGCTCGAGCACCGCCGGCGGCTTGCGCGCGAGATGCAGGAGGAGCGCAAGCGCCGGCGCGAGGGGGAGCAGCCAGAGGCGCAGGCGCAGGCGTAGCTCACCCCGTCCAGTTCTCGCAGTCCTCACCGCTGAGGCCAGACGGCTCCGAGACCGGCGCGCCCAGGTTCTCCAGCAGCGCCTCGCCGCGCACCGTGACGCAGCGCGCGATGATCGAGACCTCCCGGAAACCGCGCATGTACCAGTCGTACTGCGGCCGCAGTGCGACCGGATCCGAGCGGTAGAACTCCTCGATCGGCGCGTCCAAGCGCGGCAGCAGCATCTGCTCCGACAGGCGACGGAGCTGCTCCAGCCGCACGAAGCCGGCATTGAGCAGGTTGTAGAACTCGGAGAGCCTGTAGAACGTCTCCACGTCGAGCAGCTCGATGCCACCGCCGGCGATGGTGGACTGCCAGATGTGCGTGTCGACCAGGATCGGCTCGAGCATGGGGTTCAGGCGCGGCATCTGGCCGCGCGCGACCAGCGAATCGCGCATCGCCAGCTGCGGCGGCATGTTGACCGCCACCCGCCCGGTGTTGTCGATGATGCCGGCGATCTCCTCCGCCAGCGCCGCTCTGACCATCTCGGCGCGTCGCTCCCGCTCCCGGCTCTCCTCCCACTCCGCCAGCGCGAAGGCGCCGTATACGCCGACGAACACCACGGCCAGCTCGGTGGTCCAGCGGGCGATCACGCCCCAAACGCGTCTGCGGTCGACCATGCACGGCCTCGTGAGGCGAGGGGTCCTGTCTGTCGGAAGGTGCGGCGGTTGCGGTGCTCAGGCCGCCACGCTGCTCCCGAATTCGCTGCGCAGGAACCGGCCGGTGTGGGATGCTTCCACCTCCGCCACCGCCTCGGGCGGTCCCTCGGCCACGACCGTGCCGCCGCCATCGCCACCCTCGGGACCGAGGTCGATGATCCAGTCGGCCGTCTTGATGACGTCCAGGTTGTGCTCGATCACCACCACTGTGTTCCCCTTCTCGACCAGCCGGTGCAGCACCCGCAGCAGAAGGCGCACGTCCTCGAAGTGGAGGCCGGTGGTCGGCTCGTCCAGGATGTAGAGGGTCTGACCGGTGTCCCGCTTGGCCAGCTCCGTGGCCAGCTTCACCCGCTGCGCCTCCCCGCCCGACAGCGTGGTGGCCGACTGCCCAAGCTTGATGTAGCCCAGGCCGACGTCCGCCAGCGTCTCCAGGCGGCGGGCGATGGTCGGCACCGCGTCGAAGAAGTCGTGCGCCTCGTCGATCGTCATTTCCAGCACGTCCGCGATCGAGTGCCCCTTGTAGAGCACCTCCAGCGTCTCGCGGTTGTAGCGCTTGCCGCGGCAGACATCGCACGGAACGTAAACGTCGGGCAGGAAATGCATCTCGATCTTGACCAGCCCGTCGCCCGCGCACGCCTCGCAGCGCCCGCCCTTCACGTTGAAGCTGAAGCGGCCGGGCGAGTAGCCGCGCATCTTGCTCTCCGGCAGCTCGGCGAACAGCGCGCGGATCGGCGTGAAGAGACCCGTGTAGGTCGCGGGGTTCGAGCGCGGCGTGCGGCCGATCGGCGACTGGTCGATGTCGATGACCTTGTCCACGTGGTCCAGACCGTCGATGCCGTCGTGCGCGCCCGGCAGCGTGCGCGCCTTGTAGAAGTGTCTGGCCAGCGCGCGGTACAGGATGTCGTTGATCAGCGTGCTCTTGCCGCTGCCGCTCACGCCCGTGACGCAGGTGAACGTGCCCAGCGGGAACGTGACGTCGATGCCGCGCAGGTTGTGCTCGCGTGCGTTGCGCACCACCAGCGCGTGCCCGTCGTCCGGCTCGCGGCGCGTGTCCGGCATGTCGACGTCGCACTCGCCGCGCAGGTAGCGCGCGGTCAGCGAGCGCTCGCTCGCGCGTACCTCGTCGTACGTGCCCTGCGCCACGATGCGGCCGCCGTGGCGGCCGGCGCCCGGGCCCAGGTCGATCACGTGGTCGGCCGCCTCCATCGTCGCACGGTCGTGCTCCACGACGATGACCGTGTTGCCGAGGTCGCGCAGCTGCTCGAGGGTGCCGATGAGCCGCTCGTTGTCCCGCTGGTGCAGCCCGATGGACGGCTCGTCCAGGATGTACAGCACCCCGACCAGCCGGCTGCCGATCTGCGTGGCGAGACGGATGCGCTGCGCCTCGCCGCCCGACAGCGTCTCCGCGCTGCGGCCGAGCGTCAGGTACTCGAGCCCCACGTTCTCCAGGAAGTGCAGGCGCTCCGTCACCTCCTTCAGGATCGGTCCGGCGATCTCCGCCGGCAGCGTGTCGGGTGCGCCGCCGTTGCCGGACGGATGACCGCCGTCCGCGCCCGCCGCCTCCTCCTGGGCCGCACCCGTGCCAGCCGAGAGCGGCAGCGCGGCGAAGAAGGCCGCCGCGTCCCGCACGCTCAGCAGCACCACGTCCCCGAGCGAGCGGCCGGCCACGGTCACGGCCAGCGACTCCGGCCGCAGGCGCGTGCCGTTGCAGGTCGGGCACGGCAGGGTGGTCATGAACGCCTCGATCTGCTCGCGCACGTGCTCGGAGCTCGTGTCCTCCCAGCGCTTCATGACGTTGGCGACCACGCCCTCCCACGGCTCCGAGTAGCTGCCGGCCTTGCCGCCCGTCCGGTAGGGGAAGTCGACCGGCTCCGTTCCCGTGCCGTAGAGGACGCCCTGACGGGCTTCCTCGGAGATCTCGCCCCACGGGGAGTTGGGATCGAAGTCCCAATGCGCGGCCAGACCGGGGATCACCGACTTGCGCAGGTGTCCGGTCGGCTCGCCCCAGGGCAGGATCACGCCCTCGAGCAGCGAGATGATCGGGTCACCCACGACCAGGTCCTCGCTGACGGCCTTGCGCGTGCCGAGTCCGCCGCACGCCGGGCAGGCGCCGTACGGCGAGTTGAACGAGAACTGGCGCGGCTCCAACTCCGGCGTGGACGTGCCGCAGTGGACGCAGGCGTAGCGCTCGCTGAACAGGTGCGTGGTCTGCTCGTCCCCGTGCTCGACGACCTCGACCACGCCGTCCGCCGTGCGCAGCGCCGTCTCGATCGAGTCGGCCAGCCGCGTGCGGTCCTCCTCGCGCACGACCAGTCGATCCACGACCACCGAAACGTCGTGGTTCTCGTAGCGATTCAGCTTGGGCGGGCTGTCCAGTTCGAAGGTCTCGCCGTCCACGCGCACGCGTACGAAGCCCTTGCGACGCATGTCCTCGAACAGGTCGCGGAACTCGCCCTTGCGGCCGCGCACCAGCGGCGCGAGCACCTCGATGCGCGTGCCCTCGTCCCACGTCAGGATGCGGTCTACGATCTGCGTCGCCGACTGGCGCCGCACCGGCCGGCCGCAGCCCGGGCAGTGCGGCGTGCCCGCGCGCGCCCAGAGCAGGCGCAGGTAGTCGTAGATCTCCGTGACCGTGCCGACCGTCGAGCGGGGGTTGCGGCCCGCGGTCTTCTGCTCGATCGAAATCGCCGGCGAGAGCCCTTCGATCGAGTCGACGTCCGGCTTCTCCATCAGCCCCAGGAACTGACGCGCGTACGCCGACAACGACTCGACGTAGCGTCGCTGCCCCTCGGCGTAGATCGTATCGAAGGCCAGCGACGACTTCCCCGAGCCCGACAGGCCCGTGATCACCACCAGCCGGTCGCGCGGGATCTCGACGTCGATGTCCTTGAGGTTGTGCTCGCGGGCGCCCCGGACGATCAGCTTTTCATCTGCCATAGACGGGTATTTTCGCCAAAGCCGCCGCGCGATTCAAGGCGGCTCGCTCCGCTCGCGGGGAGGCGCCTGCGGCGCGGGGGGCTCGCTCCGTTCGCGGGGAGGCTGGCCGGGACCTGGCCGCGGCTAGTAGCTGCCGGTGGCGGGGTTGCGGGCCGCGGCGTCGCGCGGCTCCAGAACCAGTTCGGCGCCGTCGGTCATCTGTTCGTTGACCGTGCGGTCCAGGTAGACGCCGTGGTCCGTGCGCTCCTGGTCCCGGTGGCGCAGCCGCCACTCGCCCTTGCGGTCCAGGTCGATGCCGAAGTTCTCCAGACTGCGGAGCAGGATGCGGTCTGCCCGCTCCCCCTGCCCGACCGTCGTCCGGAACGTGTCCTCACCTCGCCGCACGGTAACGCTGATGTCCTTCATTCATTCCCCCCAGAATCAGTTCGGGGGATGGAGGCGCAAACTCCGTGCGGCCATCCACTGCCGTTCCCGCGAGCGCAGCGAGCCGCTCCGGAACGCGCCTTGTATGCTACCGGGGCGGCGGAGCAGAACGAGCCACCCGAATCCGCGAGAGGCAGACAAATGGAGCGACTCCGCGTCGCGGCGTTGCAGTACTACATCCGGCCGGTCCGCAGCTTCGACGAGTTCGCTGCCCAGGTCACTTCGCTCGTGGCGACCGCGAAGGACTATCGGGCCGGACTGGTCGTCTTCCCCGAATATTTCTCGACGCAGCTGCTGACGCTGGGTGACCTGGACCGGCCGATCGACCAGCAGATCCGCAACCTGGCCTGCCAGTCGCCGCGCATCGTCGAGCTGATGAGCGGCCTGGCGCGCAAGCACGGCGTCTACATCGTGGGCGGCACGGTGCCCGTGCTGGGCGACCAGATCATGTCCCCCGCCTGCGAGGTGACGGACGGCGAGGCGGTGGCGCCGGAGGCGGAAGGGCGCGGCGACGGCCGCAGCCTGCACAACGACGCAGTGCTGTACGGGCCATCGGGCCAGTTCGCGGTGCAGGGCAAGCTGCACATGACGCGCTTCGAGAAGGAGGAGTGGCTGGTCTCGCCGCGGGACCGGCTGCGCATCTTCGAGACGGATTTCGGCCGCATCGCCATCGCGATCTGCTACGACGTGGAGTTCCCGGAGATCGCGCGCGCAGCGGCGCGCCAGGGTGCGCACGTGCTGATCGTGCCGTCGTGCACGGACGATCGCCGCGGCTTCTGCCGCGTGCGCTACTGCGCCCACGCACGCGCGATCGAGAATCACATGTACGTGGTGCACTCGCCGACGGTCGGCTCGCTGCCGATGGTGCCGGCCGTCTCGCTGAACTACGGCCAGGCGTCGATCCTGACGCCGAGCGACTTCGCGTTCCCGCGCGACGGCATCCTGGCGGAGGGCAATCCCAACGAGGAGACGATCGTGATCGCCGACCTCGATTTCGGCTCGATCATGGAGGCTCGCACGTTCGGCACGGTGCTGCCGCTGAACGACAGCGAGCGGACGGGCGAGCTGATCGCCGATCCCGAGATCCTGCTCGTCTGACCGCATGAGGGCCGCACGCACGGCCGGCGAGGACGCCGGCATCACCATCCGCTCGACCTCACCCGCCGATTTCGACGCGATCGCCGAACTGACGGCCAAGGTCTATCCCGGCGCGCGACCGTGGCCGACGGAGCAGCTGCAATCGCACCTGCGCGTCTTCCCGGAGGGGCAGTTCGTGGCGGTCGACCGCGCCGACGGCCACCTCGTCGGCATGAGCGCGTGCCTGATCGTGCGCTGGGACGACTACGACATGACCGGCAGCTGGCGCGACTTCACGGACGAGGGCTGGTTCACCAACCATGACCCGTCAGGGCGCACGCTGTACGGCGCCGAGACGATGGTCGACCCGGATTTCCGCGGCCGCGGCGTGGGCTCGCGCATCTATGAGGCGCGCCGCGTGCTTGCGCGCCGGGTCGGACTGGAGCGGATCCGCTTCGGCGCGCTGCTGCGAGGCTATCACGAGTACGCGGACCGGCTCTCCCCGGAGCAGTACCTGAAGCGGGTGCTGGCGGGCGAGATCCGCGATCCCACCATCGGCTTCCAGCTGCGCCACGGCTTCCACCCGATCGCCGTCGTGCCGAACTACCTGCGGCAGGGTGCCGACCCGCGCAGCCGCGGCCACGCGGTGGTCATGGAGTGGCTGACATCGTCGGCCGACGACGGCGACTAGCTGGCGGAGAGCGTGGCCGCGCGCTCGACCGCTTGGATCAGCGCATCGGGGCGCGTCTGCGGGATCGCGTGGCCCACGCCGGGCAGGACGACGAGTTCGGCCGCGGGCGCCTGTGCCGCGAAACGCAGCGAATTGCGCCGGTGCTGCACCAGCCGGTCCCGATCCCCCGTGAGCACCACGGTCGGCACGCGTAGTCGTGGGTAGAGCGGCCGGAGCCGCCGCAGCGTCTCGGCCAGGGTGCTGAAGTCCTCCATCATCGCGCGCACGGCGGTGGGCCGGACCCAGACGTCGCGTGCTCGCCGGAGGTAGGTCATGTCGAGTGGCTGCGGGTGGAACGCGCGCGCGAGCGGGATCGCGATGTAGGGCCGGCCGATCGGCACGAGCCCCAGCCCGAGCAGTGCCTCGTCGGCGACCGGCGTACGCAGCAGCCAGTACAGCAGGTTGCGCGGCGGCTCGCCCTGGTGGGTGGTGCCGCCGACCAGCACCGCCGCGCCCATCTCGTCGGGCCACAGCTCGGCGCAGGCGAGCGCGAGCGCGCCGCTCCAGGAGTAGCCGACGACGATGGGTCGATCGAGGCCGAGCTGGCGGACCAGCGATCGCAGCAGCCGCGCCTGCGCGTGGGCGCTGGACGCGCTGTGCGGGATCGCCTGGCTGAAGCCGTGGCCGGGCCGGTCCAGCGCGATGGCGCGGAAGCCTCGCTCGCCGAGCGGCCGGACCACCGCGTCGAAGTCGTGCAGCGTGCCGGCCGCGCCGTGCAGCAGCAGGACCGGCCTGCCGCTGCCGTGCTGCACCATGTGCAGGCGCACACCGTCGACGGTCACGTACTCCCCTGCGGCGGGATGTCGGCCCTCCGCCGCGCCCACCTCGCGGAGGTTGTAGCGGCGGAGGCGGTCGACGCCCAGCGCGGCGCCGAGGGTGCCGGCGACCCCCGCGAGGAAACCGGCGGCGAAGGCTGCCGGTCGCACGGGGCTCAGACCCTGTGGCCGGTCATCCGGTCGATCAGCATCGCGGCCGCCGTGGCGAACAGCAGCCCTGCGCCGAAGCCGGTGACGAACCCGACGTCGATCCACAGACCCACGACCAGGACACCAGCCCGGCCGGCCAGGCCCAGCGGAGGCGTCGCCTCCGTTCCTCCGGCGTCGGATGCATCCAGCTCATCAGCGCACGCGCTCCAGGTATGCACCCTCTTCCGGGTCGACGCGCACGACGTCCCCCTGGTTGATGAACGCGGGGACCTGCACGGTCACGCCGTTCTCGAGCTTCGCGGGCTTGGTCACCGAGGTCTTGGTATCGCCGCGCGCGCCCGGATCGGTCTGCTCGACGCGCAGCTCCAGCGTCTTGGGCAGCTGCACGCCGACGGGCGATCCCTCATGGAACTCGACCTGGACGATCAGCTCGGGCGTCATCCACTGCGCCGCATCGCCGAGCGACTCGTCGTCCATCATGACCTGCTCGTACGTATTGGTGTTCATGAAGTGGTAGTGCGTCGCGTCGCTGTAGAGGAACTGGAGATCGTGCGTCTCCATGCTCGCCTCCTCCACCGTATCCGCCGCACGGAACCGCTCCTCGAAGATCGAACCGGTCTTCAGGTTCCTGAGCTTGGTCTGCATGTAGGCCGGACCCTTGCCCGGCTTGACGTGCTGCGCCGTGACCACGCGGTGCAGCTCGCCGTTGTGGATGATCGCCTTGCCCCTGCGGAGCTGGGATCCCGAGATCGCCATCGTATTACCGTCCGTCGTTGAGTCCGCGGCGCGCAGGTCGCTGCCGTGCGCCGAGCGCGTGAAGATGTCTGAATGGCCCGCCGCCGATCAAGTCGGCCGCTGCGGCTCCACCGGCGCGGCCCGCTCCGCATCCGGCTCCGCATCGGGGTCCGGCGGCGGCAGCAGCTCGATCGTGCTGTTGTAGTCGTAGCGCTGGGCCCGGGTGATCGGCTCGCCCTCCGCGGCCGTCATGGTGATCTCGCCCTCCAGTTCGCCGACACGCCGGCGCTCCAGCATCACCTCCCGTACGGGCGCGTAGACCGCAGTGCCTCGCTCGACGCCGGACAGCTCCGTGCCGAGCGTGGCGCCCTGCGGCGCCGAGCCGGCCGAGCCCATCTCGATGCGAGTCACGTATTCCACGACCAGCGCCGGCAGCCCGTGCATCACGGTATCGCCGGTGACGGCATAGTCGGTGGTCGCGCGGCGAAAGACCTCGCCCTGCGGCGTCGGCGGCAGGTCCAGCTCCGTCGTGTCCGACCAGGTCGCGCCGATCGTGCGCTTGTCGGCCGGCACGCGCACGAAGAAATCCTCGAACTGCTGCCGCACGTCCGTCATGCCGGCCAGCTCCGGCGGCGTCGGGGGCGTGGCGCGCACGTCGAGCTCGCCGTCCTCCCCGATCAGCATGATGAACGGCGCATACAGCACCGCGCTGGTGTTGGGGCGCGTATCCAGGTCGGGCCCGCGCACGCGCATGTACAGCATCTCGTACCACGCGAGCAGCGTGTCCGGCGCCCAGCGCGTCACGTTGATCACCGCGTCGTGGCGCGCGGACAGGCGCAGCGTGTCACCGGACTCCTGCTCGATGCCGGTATTGGCGACGGTCAGCTCCCGGTAGACGACGGAATCGCCGACCAGCGCCAGCCCCGGCGAGTCCGGCCGGACCGGTGCCGTGGCCTCGACATCGGCGCGCGACGCGCAGCCGGCCGCCAGCAGTGCGGCGAGCAGGATCGTGGACGTACGTACAGCGTTCATGCCTTCTCCATTCGGTGAGGTGCGGCGCCGATGTTCGCGGACGCCGCGCGGAACGTCAATGGGCGCGTCGCGCTTCCAGCCATTCGATCAGCCGCGGCCACAGCTCGACACGGGCGTGCGGGCTGGCGATCAGGTCCGCGTGCCCGTAGTCGGTGTCGAAGCCGTTCTCCCTGCCGGCGAGCAGGAAGGTGCGGTCGGGGCCACCCAGCCGCTCGAGCAGGGCCTGGCACGAAGCGGGCGGCGCGAACAGCCGGTCCGCCGCGCCGGCCACGGCCAGCGTCGGCACCCGCACCGACGGCAGCGCGGCGCCGTAGTCCAGTCCGTCGTGCCCCGTCATCCGGCCGCGCAGATTCCAGCCCATCCACTGCCGCATCACGCCGTTCAGCTCGTCCTCCGGGCCGAGTCCGAGCAGCCGCGCCGGGAAACGCGGCATGAGCCACGTCGCCAGCCGGACCAGCCGGGCGCCCGTGCGGCGGAAGCCCTGCGTCCACGGCAGTGGCGTGCCGGCGAGCACCAGTCCATCCAGCCGCTCGCGCAGGTCCGGCTCGGCTGCCAGCGCCATGAGCAGCGTGGCGCCGCCGGCGGAATGGCCGACCGCGAAGCCGGGCGTGCCGCGCCGGTCTGCGGCGTCCAGCGCGGCCCGCAGCCCGGCGGCCAGATCCAGTCGAGCCCAGGCGTCGAAGTCCGCCGGCTGCCCGCGTCGCGGCATGGCGCTGTCGCCGTGCCCGCGCAGGTCGAGCACCCAGGCCTCGAAGCCGTGTCCGGCCAGCTCACGTGCGAAGCCGCTGCCGCGGGTGCCCAGCCAGTACCGATGATTCGAGAAGGTGCCGTGCACGCACAGCACCGGCGCACCGCCCTCCGGGCCGACGCAGTGGAGGGCCAGTTCCAGTCCGTCGCCGGCGCTGAGCCGCCGGACCCGCACCTCAGGCGGGGACGAGGATACGGGCGCCACCGGGGAAGGTCCGGGCCGTGATGGGCGTGGTGCCGGCGCAGTCGCCGTCGATCTGCACGGCTATGGGCGGGTCCGCCTCGATCGTGACCTCGCGGGCCTGGAAGTGGATCAGACGCTGATCATTACCGAACCGCCGTGTCGCGGCGCGCCACATCACGTTGGCGATGTCGCCCACGCCGCGCGGCGCCACGATCAGCACCTCGAGCAGGCCGTCGTGCCAGGAGTCGGTGGGCGTGGGCGCGAGTGGCACGCTGAGCCCCGGCATGAACGCGGCGAACAGTTCGCCCATGTTCGCCACCATGACCGTCACCGCGTCCACCTCCAGCTCCCGGCCGTCCGCCTGCACGCGGAAGCGGGTCGGCTGCATGGCCAGCGCTTCCTTGACCGCGGCGAACACGTAGGCCGCAAAGCCCCAGCGCTCCTTCATCGGACGCGTGGCGCTGGCCATGACCGAAGCGTCGAAGCCCGCGCCGGCGACCAGCGCGAAGGCGCGGTCGCCCAGCAGTCCCAGGTCCATCGGCCGCGGCTCACCGTGCACGGCCACCTCGACCGCGGCCTCGATGTCGCTCGGGATGAGCAGGTTGTGCGCGACCTGGTTGCCGGTGCCGCGCGGCACCAGTGCCATCGGCACACCCGAGCCGGCCAGGCCGGTCGCGACCTCGGCCAGCGTGCCATCGCCGCCGACCACGCACACCGCCCGGTAGCCCAGCTCGGCGGCGGTGCGCGCCAGGTCCGTCGCGTGACCGGCGTACTGGGTGTCGACCATATCCACGGCCGCGCGGCGGCCGGCGAAGGCCGAACCGAGCGTGCGGCGCAGACGGACCGGGTCGTCGTGTCCGGCGTTCGGGTTCAGCAGCACCAGCGTGCGGCCGGAGTACGGGCCTGCCGACCAGGGCAGGCCCGCCAGCGACGAGCCGGCCGCGAGAGGTTCCGTCACGAACTCAGAGCGCCGGCGCGGTGCTCTGCGCCATCGCCTGCAGCCGCTCGACGCGCTCCTCCGTGCGGGGATGCGTGCTGAACAGGTTCATCAGCCCCGCGGCCCGGCGACCCGACAGCGGATTCACGATCGCGAGCTGCGCGGCCGCCGGATTCACCTCCATCGGGATCCGGTGCGCGTAGGCATCCAGCTTCTGGAGCGCGCGCGCCAGCCCCATCGGGTTGCTGGCGATCTCCGCGCCCGTGCGATCCGCCTGGTACTCGTTCGTGCGGCTGATCGCGAACTGGATGATCATGGCCGCGATCGGCGCGACGATCGCCATCGCGATCAGCCCGACCACGCCGCCGCTGTCGTCGTCGCGGCTGAAGCCGCCCAGGATCGCGCCCCAGCGCACCACGCTGCCGATCATGGCGATCGCGCCGGCCATGGTCGCGGCCACCGTGCCGACCAGCATGTGCCGGTGCTTGATGTGCGCCAGCTCGTGCGCGGTCACGCCCTCCAGCTCCTCGCGGCTGACCAGCTTCAGGATGCCCGCCGTGAAGCAGACCACGGCATTCTCGTGGTTGCGGCCCGTGGCGAACGCATTGGGCTGCTCGGACGGCGCGATGGCCACGGTCGGCATCGGCAGCTGCGCCCGCTGGCGCAGGCGATCCACCATGTCGTAGAGCTCGGGCGCGTCCGCGCGCTCGATGGTGCGCGCCTTGTACATGCGCAGCACCATTTTGTCGCTCCACCAGTACATCGCGAAGTTCATCACCGCCGCGAGCACGAAGAAGACGATCATGCCGCCGCGGCCGCCGAACCAGCCGCCCAGCACCACGAGCAGGGCGGTCAGCCCCGCCATCAGCATGAAGACCTTTACGCGATCCATTGATCAGACCCGGTAGTGAGTTGTGAGTACTGAGTAGCGAGTACCGTGCGCGAGTCGTGCGCGATCCATCGAACGACCCGTCCGGAGGTTGCTCAGCCTGCGAGGCTCCGTGCGGTCGAGTCTTCTACACCGAACCGCCCGGGAGTTTCTCCCCCATCCCCATCCCCATCCCCATCCCCGCCCCCGTGCGCCGCACGCCCACGCCCCACCCCCCAAGCCCCACGCCCGAGGTTCAGTATCCCCACTCCCGGAACAGGAACAGCCCGAGCACCGCGCGCGATTCGAGGTTGCGGTCGAAGCCGGAGTTGGCCGCCTGCGCCAGCCGGTCCTCCCAGAACGCCTCGGCGTTCCAGGTCGGGTGGAAGCGCCACTCGATGCGGCCGCCCGGCGCGATGGTGTTGCTGTCGGTGGACGGTACGACCTTGGGCGTGAAGGCGACGAACCACTCGTCGCCGAAGTAGCGGCCGAGTTCGAAGCGGGTGCCGACGAAGAGCTCGTCCGGCTGCCAGCCGTAGTTGAGCGCCTGATCGACCAGGTCCTCGTTGGAGATGGAGACGTAATCGATGCCGAACTCGCTGGCCACGGCCTCGACCTCGCTGGACGCGTAGGTCAGGGCGAGCGGGATGCCGAAGTTGGCGACGGTCGATACCGTGGCGGCGGTCAGGTTGTCGCGCACGCCGTCGCCGAGTGCGCGCGCCTCCCCCTGCGACAGCGCGTAGGTCGGGCGGCCGAAGATGATGTAGCTGGCCAGGTCCGACTCGGCGATGGGCGGGTCCGCGTCGCTGGTCAGCCGCACCTGCGGCGCGCGCATGGTGCCGTCGACGATGGCCATGATGTCCAGCGGATCGCCGTTGGTGGTGCGCGCGCGGTAGGCGGCGGTCACGTCGAGGTTCGGATTGATGCCCGGCACGCCGACGAACTCGATCGCGCCGCTGCGCACGGCGAAGCGGCGGATCGGGAAGCCGCCGACGCGGAAGTTGTAGAAGCCGCGCGTGGCGTCCAGCCGGCCGACCATGGTGATGTCCTGCGCCTCGCTGGCGTAGTCCAGCAGCACGTCGCCGGCGACCTCGATGTTCAGCACCTCGCTGCGCACCCAGAAGTTGCCGCGCACGTCGGCGTCCAGGTTCAGCACCAGGCCGGCCAGGAACGGGTTCTGGTTCTCGCGCAGGATGCGGCGCACGGCGACCTGAGACGTGTCGACCGCCTCCATGAGCAGCGGGTTCTGCAGCCCCACGACCATCGCCTCGCGCACCAGTTCGTCCAGATCCAGCGACCCCTGGTCCACGGTCATGTGGCCGGCCAGTCGCGGCGCGCGGTAGCTGCCCGTCAGCTGGGCCCAGCCGGTGACGGACGCCTCCAGGTCGCGCCGCCGCGAGAGCTGCAGGTGCCGCGCGTCCAGTCGCACGTCGAAGGTCGGGTCGTCCAGCCGTGCGAGTCCGATGCGGCCGCGCACGCGGGCCGAGCCACCCTCGGTGCGGCCGCGCCCCTCGACCTCCAGCTCCTGATCGCCCAGCACGCGCACCACGCCGGCGACGCCGGTGTAGCGCACGCCCGCTTCGGCGACCGTGAACGCGCCGCGCGTGACTTCCAGCTCGCCGTCCAGCGACAGGTCGAAGGGCGTGCCGCCGATGATCAACTCGCCGCTGATCTCGCCCCGCACGTCCTCCAGTCCTTCGACCAGTCCGGCGGGCAGCGCGGCGGGCATCTGATCGGCCACGATGCGGCCGCTGGTCGGCAGCGGCAGCCGACGCACGTCCAGCGGCGCCATGCGGATCTCGCCGGGCAGCTCCAGCTCCGCCTGCACCACGGCGCGTCCGTCGCGGAACGCGTCGACGGCGGCGTGCGCGACCCGGTCGCGATAGTGCATGCGGCCGCTGACCCGTTCCAGCTCCACGTCCTCGTAGCGGAACTCACGAAGCACGCCTTCCGCCTCGATCACCGGATCGATGGCGGGACCACGCAGCCGCAGCGTGCCCAGCAGCAGCCCGTCCAGCGTGGACTCGGGCTCGACCAGGTGCACCAGCGCGGCCAGCGGCGCGTCCTCGGCGGACACGGTCAGGTCGACGCGCAGCGGCAGCGCACCGCCCGAGCTGCCGCCCGGGGCCACGCGACCGCTCAGCCCACGGAAGCCCTGCCCGAGCGCGCTGAGCAGCCTGCGGGCACTGCCGGAAACACCGCCCGCCGCCTGAACGCCCACGTCGAGGCCGAGCGGCGGCGGCTCGATCCAGGGCGCGCGCCAGGGCACGAGCCCGGCCACGCGGACGCGGCCGCCGTTCTCGCGGTCGAGCGTGAGCGACTGCACGTGCGCGCCGCGGGCGTCCAGCCGGACCAACGCCGGTGCGGCCAGCCGCCAGTGGTGATCCCCCTCGCTCAGGCTGAGCGTCCGCACGTGCGTGGCTGTGGTGTCGCCGATGCCGTCGTAGTCGGCCACCAGCTCGTAGCGCTGCTCGAACGGCGTGCGCACCCGAACCGCGACCGTGCCCGCGCCCCTGCGGTCCAGGTCGCCGGTCAGCTCGATCACGCCCAGCCGCCGCTCGCCGAGCGTCGCCCGCTCCGCAGCGGCAGTGAGCTGCACCGCGGGGGAGGTGCCGGCCGCCCAGTCGAAGGTGACGCGGTAGTCGCCAGCCGGTGCGGACAGCCCGCGGAACCACGCATCCGTCATGCGGCCGGTGCCCTGGATGCGGAAGTCGCGGTAGTTGCCGGCGAGCACGCCGTCGAAGTCCGCGCTGCCACGCAGCAGCCGCTCCTCGAGCGGCAGCCCGAGCATCGGCGACAGCGCCAGGGCGGAGTCGGCCAGCGCGCGCACGCGCAGCGCGCCGATCGCGCCCTCGTCGATGCCCAGCCGGCCCGTCGCGGCGATGCGGCCGGCAGCGCTCTGCAGGCGCAGCGAGTCCACGTGCAGCACGCCGTCCAGCAGGCGTCCGCCGAAGCGCCCCTCGCGCAGCGGCACGCCCATGAAGTGGCCGCCGGCAAGGTCCACGGCCAGCCGCGTTCCCGGCTCGCCCGGCCGGCCCGTCACCCGGACCACGCCGCTGGCGCGTGAAACGGGCATCGGCTCCAGCACGCGTTCCAGGGCAACGTCGTCCAGATCGATGCGCAGGTCGAAGCCGAGCGAGTCGCCGCGGGGAAAGACGCCGGCCACCACCAGCCCGCCGTCCGCCGCGCGCACGCGCGCATCCACCCAGACCGTGTCGCTGGCGGACACGACGTGCACCGGCCCGCTGGCCGCGTCGCCCAGGATGCTCAGCTCCGGCACGAAGCGGTACAGCCGCCGCAGCGCGTAGCGGTCCGCATCCACGCTCACGTCCACGCGATGGCCGGTGTCCGTGCGGTCCACGATGACGCGGCCGGCCACCCGCTCCTCCCCTGCCTGCTCGGGCAGCCGCAGCTCCGCATCGATCTCGAGGCGGCCATCCAGCGAACCATTGGCGAGCAGCCGGCCGTCCGCCGGCCGGTCCAGCCGCAGCTGTTCGGGCGCGATGCGCGCGATGAGCGCCGTGTCCAGGCCGGTGAAGTCGATCTCGAGGGCGTGCACCGAACGGCGCTGCAGGTCGAGCGTGCCGTTCCAGCGCGCGCGCGTCCAGCCGCCACGATCCGCGTGCGAGAGACGCGCATCGCCGCTGCTGCGCAGCGACGAGATCGGTCCCTGCACGCGCACGTTGCCGATCATCAGCCCCTCGACCGGCAGACCGCCCGGCAGCAGCGAGCCGACGAAGTCCAAGTCGACCGGGTCCGCCTCGAGATCGACGCCCGTGAAGTAGAGCGAGTCGCCCGTGACGATGCCGAACGACCCCCGCATGCGCGTGCCTGGCCCCTGCAGGTCCAGTTGTCGCGCCTGCACCAGCGTGGAGCCGTCGTCGCGCTGCAGCACGCGCAGGATGCCGCTGCCGCCGCCCTGCGCCGGCAGGTCGGGGCGCAGCCAGCGCAGGTCGGACATGGCCACGCGGTCGATGTCCAGCTCCAGGTCCAGCCGCGTCTCGGGCTCGGTGCGCAGCCGCCCCACCCCGCTCGCGCGCGTCTCCGGCAGCCGCAGCTCGTCCAGTTCGAAGCTGACCAGCGAGTCCCGCATGGTCACCACGCCCTGCACGTGCTCGATGCGCGCCGGCGTCTCGTAGACGTAGGCGTCGGTCGACAGCCGCTGGATGCGGAACAGCCGCCCCTCCTCCCCCGGCGACTCGATCACCAGCCGCGGCAGCGCGGCGTCGATCGACTCGAACCGCATCTCGCGCACGACGCCAGCCGGCGTATGGTCCAGCATCAGCCGCGCGGTGTCGGACGGCTCGACCGGCTCGTCGGGGTCCGGCTCCCAGGGCGTGCGCAGCAGCACCGTCCCGTCGTGGACCACGGCGCGCTCCAGCAGGACCAGGCTGCTGCCCTCCCCCGGCGAGCTGGCCGTATCCGGCGCTCCCGAGGCGAAGGCGCGCTCGAAGTTCCACACCGAGTCGCCCGGCATGCGCTCCAGCACCGCGTACGGGCTCCACAGCTCGACGCGGTTCAGCACCACGTCGCCGCCGATCAGCGTGCGCAGGTTGTAGCCCAGGCGGGCGCTGTCCGCGCGCAGGAACGGCCGGCCCAGCGAGTCCTCCAGCACGACGTCGTGCAGCATCACGCCGCGGAAGATGCCGCCGCCCGAGACGCGGCCGACGCGCAGGTCGCCCGCGATCTTGGAGTCCAGGAACGCCACGGCGCGCTCGCCGACCTCGCGCGTGCCGAACTCGGTGCGACCGAGGATCAGCACGGCGACCAGCACGAGCAGCACGAGGCCGAGCACGACCCCCGCCACCCAGCCGAACGTCTTACGTGCGCGTGACAATTGCTAGAATGCCTGACCGATGGATAGATGCAGCTGCAGGCGATCGAACAGATCCTCCCGCGGATCCCAGCGCACCGCCGCCAGATCCTGCAGCTCGTTCGTGTTGACCAGAAGCTCCGGATCATACACGACTCCGGGGGCCGGTGCCACGCAATTCGTCAGCTCCGTCCCGACTCGCTCGCAGGCGAGGACCGTCGTCGTCTTCACGCCCAGGGTCTCCGGACCGAGCGCGTTGTACCCCACATCCACGCGAATGGGACCGATCGGGCTGAGCACCCGCACGCCCACGCCGGGCGTGAACGCCAGGTCCGAAAGCTCGGCCGGACCGATGCTGCTGTTCCAGACCTGGCCGACGTCCACGAACGCCACGCCGCGCAGCCGGTTCCAGAACAGCGGAAAGCGCACCTCGGCGTTGCCCTCGAGCAGCAGCGTGCCGCCGGTCGGGCGCGGGTCGAGCAGCGAGGCCGGCACCGGCGAGGCGTCGCAGCTGCCGTCGTTGACGGAGGCGGCCAGGCAGCCGGCGCCGTTCTCCTCCACCGGCAGCGCCAGCTGGCGGCCGTTGATGACCAGCACCTTGGGACCCAGGCGCGACTGCGCGAAGCCGCGCACGCTGTTGGGGCCGCCGGCGAAGAAGCGGCGCTGGGGGTGCAGCCCGAGGTCGCGGTCGCCCGCCACACCGGCAATGGCCTCGGCCCAGCCGGAGCGCACCCGGCCGGCCAGCACCACGTCGGCCGGCAGCGTGGTGTAGACAGCCGCCTCCCCGCTCGCGCGGGCGTATGGGAAGTCCGACCCGGTGAAGCCGGACGCGAACTCGCCGTCCAGGCGGAACAGGAAGCCTTCGGTCGGGGACAGCACGTTGTTGGAGCCGTCCCAGAGCAGCGACGCCGTGAGCGGCGCCAGCCAGTGCGGCGAGCGCAGTACGTCGATGCTCTGCTGGTCGCAGGCCAGGAAGCTGACGCAGAAGAAGGGGTCGCCGCCCGCCACGAAGTCGGTCAGTGCCGGGCGGTACGCGACGACCAGCGAGCGGCGCTCGCCCAGACGCCGGCTCAACGAGACGTACGCGCCGCGCGTGTCGCGCAGGAAGACGTCCGGCACGCTGCGCCGCTCCAGCGACAGACCGGCGCCCAGCGCGTTGTCCGTGCCGAGGAACCACGGCTGCACGAAGTCCGCCGTGAGCCCGCCGGTCAGCCGGCCGAAGATGTCGCCCGTGCCGGCGTTGACGCAGGGGAACTCGTTCAGTTCCTCGGCCAGCACATTGGCGATGCGGCCGCCCAGCTCCAGCCGGCGTGCGCCGCCCAGGAAGCTGCGGCTGATCCAGCGCCCCTCGGCGTTGCCGCAGTCCAGCGAATTGAGCCCCGCGCCCAGCCGCACCCGGTGCACGTCGCCCTCGTTGATGCGGACGGTCACCGGCACGCGACCGTCCGCGGCCGAGTCCGGCACCGCCTGGATCGACGCGTGCTGGAACAGCTCCAGCCCGTACAGGTTGCGCTGGCTCTGCAGCACGGCGTCGCTGCTGTAGACGTCGCCCTCGGCGAAGGTCAGCATGCGCCGAACCACCTCGGGCGAGACGGCGCTGGCGCCGACCACCTCGATCTCACCGAAGACCGCCGACTCGCCGGGGAACACGTCGAAGGAGACGCGCGCGATGCGCGGGCTGTCCGTGGGGATCAGGTACGCCGCCAGCGCCTGGCCCGAGGCGTAGCCGTTGTTGCGCAGCCGACTCTGGATGGTGTCGCGCGTGGCCTGCAGCAGCGCCAGGTCCAGCGGCCCGCCGGTGCGCAGCGGCAGCGGGTCCTCCATCGCGGCCGGCACCCGCCCCGCCTCGCCGCCGAACTCGATGGCCCGGACGCGGACGGGCCGCCCCTCCTCGACCGTGAAGACGACCGTCGCGCCGTCGCGCGCCACGTCCACGCTGGACTCGACGGTCGCGTCGCGGTAGCCGCGCTCGAAGTAGAACAGGCGGAGCCGCAGTTCGTCGGCGCGCACCAGCTCCTCGTCGAGCAGGAAGCGCTCGACGCCGACGCCCATCCAGCACAGAGGCGCCAGCAGGGTACGGCCGCAGCGGGTCTCGCGCGTGCGGATCGCGCTGCGCAGCCGCTCCTGGGCGATGCGGTTGGCGCCTTCGAAGCGGACCTCGACCACCTCGGGCGCGTCCAGCGTCTGGGCGGCGAGGGGGGCGGCGGGCACGGCGGCCAGCGCCGCGGTCGCCAGCGCGGCCGCGGCCAGCAGCGGGAACGACAGCCGCGTCACGACCGGTCGGCTCCGCCCGCGCTGCGGTCGGTCATGAGCGCACCGGACGGGAAGAACTGCCGGTCGGAGCGCGGGAAGATGTGGCGGCTGACCGGCGCGAAGCCGGCCGCGTCGTCGAAGTACATGTAGTGGGTAACGCGCACGACTTCGTCGCCGATGCGGATCACGTTCACCGAGTTCTTCTCCCGCTCGCGCGCGCGCCCGCGGCGCGAGGTGCTGGTGCCGCTCTGCACGATGATGATGCCGTGCTCCCGGTCGGCGCCGGGATACACGTCCAGCGAGTTGCCGATGTAGGCGCGGTGCAGGTGACCGCCCAGGATCAGGTCCACCCGCTGCGACGTGAACGAGTCGATCGCGCGCTTGGCCTTCGGCATCACCTCGCCGCCCTCGTAGTCCGGCGCCGGCGCGAAGTGGTGGTGCGTCACGACGATGCGCGCGTCCTGTTCGGGTGCTTCCGCAAAGGCTCGCTCGCAGAACTCGAGCTGCCAGCGGCTGATGCGGCCATTGGTGATCGCGCGGCGCGGCGCGGTCGAGTCCAGCGTCACGATCGTGGCGCCGTCCACGCGGGTCACGCCGTTCAGCTCCTCGCTGATGTACTGCTTGTAGTGCCGATGCGGCGAGAAGATCCGCTCCCACAGCCGGTAGAGCGGCACGTCGTGGTTGCCCGGACAGACGATGAGCGGCACCTGCGGCAGAGTGTCCAGGTAGTCGCGCGCGGCGCGGAACTGCTCGGGCCGCGCGCGCTGGGTGAAGTCGCCACTGGCCACGATCAGGTCCGGCTCCACCGAGTAGGCGAACGCGAGCAGCGCGTCGCCGACGCGCGGCACGAACGGCGGCCCGAAATGCAGGTCGGACACGTGCAGCAGCGTCAGCACGCGGCCACCTCCACCGCCTCGACCATGCCGGGGAACGGCAGGTCCGCGCGCGCGGTCAGGTCGGCCGCGGCGGCGCCGTCCCGCTCGAAGCGGAAGCGGCCGGCCGCGGCGATCATGGCGCCGTTGTCGGTGGCCAGCCGCGGCGTCGGGTGGTACAGCTCGCCGCCTGAGCCGAGCGCTTCCGTCATCGCCTCGCGCAGCGCGCGGCTGGCCGCCACGCCGCCGCCCAGCACCACGCGCCGGCAGCCGGTGGCCTCCACCGCGCGCATGGTCTTGGCGACCAGCACGTCCACGACCGCGGCCTGGAACGACGCCGCCACGTCGGCGCGCGACGCCTCGAGCCGGCCGGCAGATTCCAGCTCCCGCACGCGGTTCAGCACCGCGGTCTTGAGGCCGCTGAACGAGAAGTCGTAGTAGTCGGCGTCGCCGGGGCGCTGCGTCGAGGCGAGCATCGGCCGCGGCAGCATGTGCGCTCTCGCGTCGCCCGCGGCCGCCTCGCGCTGGATCACGGGGCCGCCCGGGTAGCCGAGCCCCAGCAGCTTGGCCGTCTTGTCGAACGCCTCCCCCGCCGCGTCGTCGCGCGTCTCGCCCAGCTTCTCGTAGCGGCCCCACTCGGGCACCCAGAGCAGCAGCGTGTGGCCGCCGGAGACCAGCAGCCCCACGAAGGGCGGCTGCGCCTGCGGCTGCTCCAGCGCGGTGGCGAAGAGATGCGCCTCCATGTGGTGCACGCCGACCACCGGCCTGCCGAGCGCGAAGGCGGCGGATTTGGCCCAGGCCACGCCCACCAGCAGCGCGCCGATCAGGCCAGGGCCGGACGTGACGGCGAAGAGGTCCACGTCGCGCAGCGAGACGCCGGCCTCGCGCAGCGTGCCGGAGACCACGTCGTCCACGACGCGCAGGTGCGCGCGGGACGCGAGTTCGGGCACGACACCGCCGTAGAGCCGGTGCACGTCCTGCGACAGGATCACGTGGCCGGCCACATCGCGCTCGCCGCGCAGCAGCGCCGCGGAAGTCTCGTCGCAGGAGGTCTCCAGCCCCAGCACCAGCACCGGCGTCACCTCGGGCGCAGGCGCGCGGCCGCGGGAGCCACGGTGCGACGAGTCGTGTCCACGGGCGTCAGCTCGAAGCGGACCGTCACCTCCAGGGGCGAGATCTCCACGCCGAGGCCGGCCGTGTCCAGCACCACACTGCGCGTCACCAGGCCGGAATCGCGCGGCACGTCCCGCACGATGACCGGCAGCGAGTCCAGTTCCTGGACGCGGTTGCGCGGGCCGGTGACCTGCACCTGCGCCGGCTCGGCCGACGGGTAGCCGCGCAGCGCCATGCCGTTCGGCATGCGCGTCGGCTGCACGCGCGCGGCCAGCGGCACCATGCGCGTCTCGATCGGCTGGAAGAACAGCTGCGCGATGCTCGGCGAGATGTTGTCGATGCGGACGTTGTCCAGCCCGCCCTCCATCTCGACCCAGTCGCTCTGCAGCCGGTACACCTCGACCGAGTCGTCCACGTCCTCGACCGGCACGACCACACGTGGATCGCCGAAGCCGACGCGCACCAGCTCCCGTACCGGGCCGTAGAAGTCGATCGCCACCTCCTGCGGCGCGGGCGGCGCGACACGCACCCACTCCTGCTCGGCCGTGCGCACCATGACCGGCACGTTCTGCATGCGGTAGCGCGTCTGCGTCTCGCTGCGCACGCCGGCCCACAGCAGCACGGCCAGGCCCAGCGCGGTCAGCTTCAGCTCCCAGTTCTCCGTGATCAGCCGCGGCGAGATCTGCACGGTCAGCCCTCCAGCAGGCGGACGATGCGATCGCGGTACTCCGCGGCGTCCCAGTGCCGGCCGCCGATCACCTTGCCGTCGATGCGGCCGTCGCGATCGATCACGTACGTGGTCGGCAGTCCGCTGACGTTGTAGGCCTCCTCGACCACGCCCTCCGGGTCGAGCAGGATCGGGAAGGTCAGCTCGAGCCGGTCCACGTACTCGCCGACCAGTTCACGCACGTCCTGCCCGGGCGGCGGCGCGTCCAGGCTCACCGCCAGCACCACGAAGCCGTCGTCGCGAAGCTCGTCGTAGAGCCGCTGCATGGACGGCATCTCCTCCAGGCAGGGCGGGCACCAGGTCGCCCAGAAGTTGAGCATGACGACCTGCCCTTCGTAGTCGGCCAGGCGGACGGAGTCGCCCGCCAGGTCCACGGCGGTGAAGGCGGGCGCATCGGCGCCCGCCTCGGCCGCCACGAAGCGGTCGCGTTCCGCCCAGCCGAGCACGACCAGCGTGACCACGACGGCCACCGCCGCGGCGACGCCCGCGTACCCGCTCCAGCCCGCGCGTACATCGCTCAAAAACGCATCCTCGTGTCGTCGGGTTCGCGCCCGTCCTGCCGCGGCGCCTGCCCGGCCGCGGCCGGCGCCCCCTCCTCTTGCGGCTCGCCGAAGAACCAGCCGCTGTCCGGCGGCGCGACCTGAGTCGTGTCTACCGCGGCCGGTCCGCTGCTGACCCACACGACCAGTCGCGCGGGGGGCTCCACCCGCGCCCCGGCGACGGGCTCCGTGCGCAGTACCTGCCCCGCCGGCGCGTCCGCCTCCTCCGCCTGCCGCTCGACGGTCAGGCCGACCTGGCGCGCGAGCACCTCCGCGCCGTCGGCGCGCATGCCGACCAGGTCCGGCACGACCACGGTGGGCGCGCCGGCGCTGACGCCCACGCGCACGGACGCGCCCGGCCGCAGCCGCTGGCCGGCCACGGGCGCCTGGGCCAGCACCACGCCCTGCGACCGCTCCGGCGACCCGACCTCACGCGTCTCGCCCAGACCCAGGCCCACGGCGTCCAGCGCCGCGCGCGCGTCCTGCAGCTCGAGACCGACCAGGTCGGGCACGGCGACCTCGTCCCCGGCCAGTGCCGGACGCGGGAACAGCACCGTGGTGGCGACCAGGTAGCCCAGGCCGAAGGCGGCCGCGATCGCGAGCAGCCCACCGCCGATCCAGCGCAGCGGCCGCATGCGCGGTCCCGGCCGCGGCTCGCGCGCGTGCGACTCCCGGGCCGGCTTGCGCCCGCCGCGCCGTCGCCGCATCGAGTCGCCCAGCATCAGCCCTCCCGCCGCAAGCGCGCGGCGAACGCGCCGTCGAAGCCCGTGTGCTGCGGCAGCGCACGCAGGCGGCCGTGCCCGTCGATCAGCCGATCGTCCAGGCCGTCCTCCCCGCGCTCGACGCGGAACCCGTCATGCTCGTTCAGAAAGGAATCCACCTGCGCCTCGTTCTCCTCGTTCTCCAGCGAGCAGGTCGCATAGACCAGCAGTCCGCCCGGCCGCACCAGCGCGGCGGCGGCGTCCAGGATCGCCGCCTGGATCTCCACCAGCGCGTCCAGGTCCGCCGGCCGCAGCCGCCAGCGCCCGTCCGGGTGCCGACGCAGCGTGCCCGTGCCCGTGCAGGGCGCGTCCACCAGCACCGCGTCGAACGCGCCGTCCCGCAGCGGCGGCGTGCGGGCGTCCATCGCCACCGGCAGCACCTCTGCGCGCGCCAAGCGCTCCCGCGCCTCCACCACGCGCGACAGCCGCGCGGGCGACAGGTCACCCGCCACGACCATACCGCCAGCCCCCTCGACGCGCTCCATCCCCCCGCCACCCTCCACCGCGGCGCCGCGCGCCACCTCGGCCGCCAGCGCCACCTCGGCCGCCAGCGCCAGGCTCTTGCCGCCCGGCGCCGCGCAGACGTCGGCGACGCGCGCTCCCGGCGGCACGGCCGCGTAGCGCACGACCAGCGTCGCCGCCGGATCCTGCACCACCGCGGGCGTCGCGGCCAGCGCCTGCTCGGGCGACAGCCCTTCGACGCGCACGGCGTCCGGCGCCAGCTCGACCACCTGCGCTCGCGCACCGGCCCGGTCGAGGTCGGCGGCGGCCCGCTCGGCCGACCCGCCGACCGGCCGCAGGTACAACTCCGGCCGCTGGTTGTCGGCTGCCACCAACCGCGCCGTGTCCTCCAGCCCGAACCGGTCGATCCAGCGGTCCACCAGCCAGCGCGGATGCGAACCCTCCGCCGCCAGCCAGGCCGCGTCGATCCGGTCAGGCACCCCCGGCGCGGGCGCGCGCTCCAGCGCGCGCAGCACGCCATTCACCAGCCCCGCGGCCCGCGCCTTTCCCGCGGCGCGCGCCAGTTCGACCGATTGCGAGATGGCCGCATAGCGCGGCACGGAATCCATCTCCAGCAGCTGGTATGCGCCCAGCCGCAGTACGTCCAGCACGTCTTCGTCCAGCGCTTCCAGCCCGCGCCGCACGTGCGGGGCGAGGCGCGCATCCAGCCGGCCGCGCAGCCGCAGCGTGCCCATCACCAGCTCCCAGGTCCATGCGCGGTCGCGCGGTTCCAGCGCGTCCACCCGATCGGCCAGGATCCGATCCGCCAGCTCACCGCGGCGCGTCGCGCGCAGCACGTCCAGCGCGATGCGGCGCGGGAGCGTCGCGCTCAATCCAGCATGCCCTCCACGGGGGAGGACGGCACGGCCCACTCGCGGCGCGGCATGCGGCCGGCCAGGAACGCCAGCCTGCCGGCCTCGACGCCCAGGCGCATCGCGCGGGCCATCGAGACGGGGTCCCGCGCTTCGGCGATCGCGGTGTTCATCAGGATCCCGTCCACGCCCTGCTCCATCGTCTCGCACGCGTCGGACGCCGTGCCGACGCCCGCGTCGACGATGACCGGTACGGACAGCCGTCGCTTGATCTCGCGCACGTAGTACGGATTCACCAGGCCCAGCCCGCTGCCGATCGGGCTGGCCAGCGGCATGACCGCGGAACAGCCGGCGTCCTCGAGGCGCAGCGCCATGACCACGTCCTCGTTGGTGTAGGCCAGGACCTTGAACCCGTCCGCGACCAGCTCGCGTGCGGCCTCCAGCGTGGCCTGCACGTCCGGCAGCAATGTGTGCTGGTCGCCGATCACTTCCAGCTTCAGGAACTCCGTCATGCCGGCGGCGCGCGCCAGCCGCGCGTAGCGGATCGCCTCGTCGGCGGTGTAGCAGCCGGCCGTGTTGGGCAGCAGGAAGTACTTCTCCGGATCCAGATGGTAGAGGACGCCCTCCTCCCTGGTGCGGTCCAGGTCCACTCGCCGGACCGCTACCGTGACGGTGTCCGCGCCCGACGCCTCGCAGGCGCGCACCATGGTCGCGTTGTCCGCGTACTTGCCCGTGCCGACGATCAGCCGCGAGCCGAACTCGCGGCCGCCGATGACCAGCCGCGCGTCCGCCCGCTCCGCCACCGCCGCTCCGTTGCCCTGCATCAGCCGCCCCCCACGAAGTGAACCAGCTCGAAGCGGTCGCCCGCGCTCACGCGCTCGCCCGCCACCGCGTCCCGTTCCAGGATCTCGCCATTCTTCTCGACCACGACGAGCCGGGGGTCCAGATCGAGGTGCCGCAGCAGCGACTCCACGTCCAGCCCGTCCGGTACGTCGCGCTCCTCTCCGTTGATCGTCACGCGCACGCGCGCCTCCCTGTCCGGTTCCTCATGCGCCTGCGTGTACCCGTGCCCGCGCGTCATGGTCCCGCCGATTCCAGCGCGTCCAGCAGCGCAGCCGCCGCTTCGACCGGGTCGGCCGCGTCCCACACGGCGCGGATGGCCGCCACGCCGTGCGCACCCGCCGCGCGGGCCGCGGCCGCGCGCTCCGCGTCGAAGCCGCCGATGCCGATCACCGGCACGCCCGCGGCGGCCACACACGCCGCCAGCGCGGTCTCCCCCGCGCCCGGCCGGCCGGGGTGCGACGCCGACGCGTGCACCGTGCCGAACACCAGGAAGTCCGCGCCTCGGTCCGCCGCGCCGGGCAGTCCGTGCAGCGATCGCCCGATCGGGCGGCCGTCGCCCAGCAGCGCGCGCGCGTCCGCCACCGGGATCGAGCCGGTGCCGAGCTGCACGCCGTCGGCGCGGGCCGCCAGCGCCACGTCCACCCGGTCGTTCACCAGCACCGCACCGCCGCCATCGGCCGCTGCGTCCACCAGCGTCGCGGCCAGCGTGTACAGCCGCGCCGCGTCGGTCGCGCGGCCGCGCAGGTGCAGCGCGAGACGGGCGCCGTGCGCCCGCAGCAGGTCGGTCGCACGCGCGCCGATGTCCGGCCGCTCCAGCGTCCTGTCGTCCGTCACGACGTGCAGGCGCGGAAGCATCATGCGTCAGTCGCCCAGCCGGTCCCCGACGCGGGCACCGCCGCCGCGCAGCCACTCGCCGGCCGTCATGCGCCGCTTGCCCTCCGGCTTGACCTCCCCGATGCGCAGCGCGCCGGCGCCGCAGCCCACGATCAGGCTGCCCTCCCCCGACGCGTCCGTCTCCAGCACCTCCCCCGCCGTCCCGTCCCGCGCCTCGACCCTGGGCCGGTAGACCAGCAGGCGACGGCCGTCGTGGGTGGTCCAGGCGCCCGGCACGTCGTCCATGCCGCGCACGTGCCGCGCGATCGCGCCCGCGTCCAGGCTCCAGTCCACGCGGGCGTCGTCGGAGGTGATGCGCGGCGCGTAGCTCGACGCGTCGTGGTCCTGCTCGCGCTCGGGCAGTTCGTCGATCTCCAGCAGCGCCAGCGCCTCGACCAGCGCCTCCGCACCGATCTCCGCCATGCGCGCCGTCAGCTCGGACGCGGACTCGTCCGCGCCGATCGGCTCGCGCACCTGGAACAGGATCGGACCCGCGTCCAGCTCCTGGACCATGCGCATCACGGTGACGCCGGTCTCCTCGTAGCCGCGGATGATGGCCCAGTTGATGGGCGCGGCGCCGCGCAGCTCGGGCAGGATGGACGCGTGCAGGTTCAGCGAGCCGCGCGGCGGCAGCGCGAGGATCTCCGGCCGCAGGATCTGGCCGTACGCGACCACCACGGATACCTCCGGGTCCAGCGCGCGGACGACGCGCTCGAAGTCCTCGCCGCGCGGCTTCTCCGGCTGGAGCACCGGCAGCATCTCCTCCTCGGCCAGCACCTTGACCGGCGGCGCGCGCAGCTTGCGGCCCCGGCCGGCCGGCCGGTCGGGCTGCGTCACCACGCCCACCACGTCGTGCCCCTCCCCGAGCAGCGCGCGCAGCGATGGCACCGCGAAGGACGGCGTGCCCCAGAACAGGATGCGCATCAGCCCTGCGTCTTCTGCCACTTGCGGAGCGCCATGCGTCGCTTGAGCGGCGTCAGGCGGTCCAGGAACAGGATGCCGTCCAGATGGTCGACCTCGTGCTGGAGCACGCGCGCCAGGAAGCCGCCCGCCTCGATACGCACCGGCTCGCCCTCGCGGTCCAGCCCCTCGACGATGCACGTCGACGGACGCTCCACGATGTCCTTGATGCCCGGGATGCTCAGACAGCCCTCCTCGGCCCGATCGGTTTCCTTCCCCGTCTCGACCACACGCGCGTTGATCAGCGCGAACGGCTCCACGTCCGGCTCGTGCGGGTCCACCACGATGATGCGCCGCGACAGCCCGATCTGCGGACCGGCCAGCCCGACGCCGTCGGCCGCGTACATCGTCTCGAACATGTCGTCGATCAGCGCGCGCACGTCGTCGTCCACGCCGTCGAAGTCGTCGGCGCGCGTGCGCAGCACGGAATCGCCCATCAGGATGATTTCGCGAACCATCGTCCCTCCTACTGCTTCTCCTCCGGCCGACCGACGCGCGCGATCTTGGAGCGGGCGACGACCAGACGCGTGTCACCGGACTTGATGGTGACCTGCTCGTCCTTGATGTGCACGACCTGGCCGATGATGCCGCCCTCGGTCAGGATCTCGTCACCCTTGCCCAGCTGTGCCAGCATCTCCTGGTGCCGCTTCTGCGCCTTGCGCTGCGGCCGGATCAGCAGGAAGTAGAAGATCGCGAAGATCGCGACCATCTGGATGATGAAGACGGTACCGGCGCCCGCGCCGCTGCGCTCGGGTCCCGCCAGCGCGATGGCGCCGAGAATGGTGAGGCTCACGAATTCGCTCCCGCGTGTGTACGGGCCCGCGCGGCACGGAACCGCTCGAGCCATTGCTCGCTCCAGCCGCCGAAGCGGCTCTCCTCGATCATCGTGCGCGCCCGCTCCGCCAGGCGGATCAGGAAGCGCACGTTGTGCAGCGATACCAGCCTCAGCCCCAGCACCTCCCCCGCCACGAACAGGTGCCGGATGTAGGCGCGGCTGTAGTGCCGGCAGGTGTGGCAGTCGCAGTGCGGATCCAGCGGCCGCTCGTCCGAGCGGTAGCGCGCCGCGGCCACGTTGACCTGGCCATCCTCCTCGATCCACGCCGTGCCGTTGCGCCCGTTCCGAGTCGGCGCCACGCAGTCGAACAGGTCCACGCCGCGCGCGATCGCCTCCAGCAGATCGTCGGGGTAGCCGACGCCCATCAGGTAGCGTGGTGCCGCGTCAGGCAGGTGCGGCACCAGGTTCTCCAGCACCTCGTACATGATCGGCTTCGGCTCACCGACCGACAGCCCGCCGATCGCGTACCCGCCCCACTCGCCCATGTCCCGGATCGTGCGCGCCGACTGCGCGCGCAGGTCGTGGTGCGCGCCGCCCTGCACGATGGGCAGCAGCGTCTGCACGGGCCCGCCCTCGAAGGCTTCGAAGCGTTCACGGCAGCGCGCCAGCCAGCGCGCGGTGCGGTCCAGCGACTCGAGCACCCGCGATCGGTCGGCCTGACCGGGCGGGCAGTCGTCGAACGCCATGATCACGTCGGCGCCCAGCGCGCGCTGGATCTCCATCACCCGCTCCGGCGTGAACAGGTGGCGCGTGCCGTCGATGTGGCTCTGGAAGACGACGCCGTCCTCCCGGATCTCGTTGGTCTTGGCCAGGCTGAAGACCTGGAAGCCGCCCGAGTCGGTCAGCACCGGCTTGTCCCACTTCATGAAGCCGTGCAGCCCGCCCATCGACTCGACCACCTCGTGCCCCGGCCGCAGGAACAGGTGGTACGTGTTGGAGAGCATGATCTCCGCGCCCGCATCCGCCACCTCGAACGGCGACAGCGTCTTCACCGTCGCCTGCGTGCCGACCGGCATGAACGCCGGCGTGTGCACTCGCCCGTGCGGCAGCCGCAGCCGCCCCGCCCGTGCCGCCCCCTCCCGCGCCGTCACCTCGAATTCGAACACCTATCGCCCGCTCGCCAAGCCTCGATCCCCCATCCCCCATCCCCCCGTCCCGGCCCTTCGCACTGCGGGCCGTTTCAGAGCACCGCCATCGCGTCGCCATAGGAGTAGAAGCGGTACTCGCGCCGCACCGCCTCCCGGTACGCCGCCATCACCTGTTCGTGCCCGCCCAGCGCGGCGACCAGCATGAGCAGCGTGGAGCGCGGCAGGTGGAAGTTGGTGATCAGCCGATCGACTGCGCGGAAGCGGTACGGCGGCCGGATGAACACGTCCGTCCAGCCGCTCCCCGCGCGCACCCTGCCCGCCTCGTCCGCCACCGTCTCCAGCGTGCGGGCGACCGTGGTGCCGACGGCCCAGATCGCGCCGCCCGCGGCGCGCGCCTCGTTCAGCGACGCCGCCGTCGCCTCCGACACGGCGTAGCGCTCCGCGTGCATGCGGTGCGACGCCGGGTCCTCCACCTCCACCGGCCGGAACGTGCCCACCCCGACGTGCAGCACCAGCCGCTCCACGCGCACGCCGCGCCCCTGCAGCGCGTCCAGCAGCGCGGGCGTAAGATGCAGGCCGGCGGTGGGGGCTGCAACCGAGCCTGTGGCACGGGCATAGACCGTCTGGTAGCGCTCGCGGTCCACCCCCTCCGCCTCCCGCTCGATGTAGGGCGGCAACGGGATCCGGCCATGGCGCTCGATCGCCTGCTCGACGGTCAGTTCGGTCTCCAGCTCGACCACGCGCTCGCCGTCCGGCGTGGAGTCGAGGATGCGCACGCGCAGGTCCGGCGCCACGTCCACCACGCGCCCCGGCTTGAGCTTGCCGCCCGGCCGCACCAGCGCGATCCAGCGGCGCTCGTGCGCGGCCGTCCCCGCCTCTGCGCCTCCGCCTCCGCCTCCGCCTCCGCCTCCGCCTCCGCCTCCGCCTGCGCCTCCGCCTGCGCCTTCCCGGTGCGCAGCCGCCGGGTGCAGCAGCAGCACCTCCGCCGGCGCGCCCGTCGGCTTGCGGCCGACCAGGCGGGCGGGAAACACCTTCGTCTCGTTCAGGACCAGCGCATCGCCCGACGGGATCAGATCGACGATGTCGCGGAAGAGCAGGTGCCGGGTGCGACCGCTGTTCCGCTCCAGCACGAGCAGGCGGCTCTCGTCACGGCGCGCCGCGGGCGTCTGCGCGATCAGTCGCTGCGGCAGCTCGTAGTCGAACGCCGAGGTCGGGAACTCGCTCAACCGTCGCGGACGGTGTCGGCGTCGGTGACGTCGCGCAGCATGCGTACGCGCTCGGGGAAGATCCACAGCTCGGCGCCCGCATCCCCGTCCCGCCAGGAGGCGACCGCCCGCAGCAGCCGCCGCTCCAGCGGGTGCGTGGCTGGATCGCCCACGCGCGCCAGGCGCACGCACAGCTCGGCCAGGTCGATGTCCAGCGCGCGCTCCAGCCGGCGCAGCGCGACCAGCCGTTCGCGCGCCTCGTGCTCGCCGGCCTCGCGCAGCGCGACGGAAGCGCGGCGGAACGAATTGCCGAAGCGCTGTGCCCGCTCGCGCAGCAGCCGCTCGTCCTGCGCGCTGAGACGTACGACCTCGAAGCCGTCGTCGGCCTTCACGGCGCCTCGCCCCTGCCGAACAGCTCCGGCTGCGAGCCGCGCTCCTGCTCGGCGCGGCGCTCGGCGGGCAGCGTGAAGCCGAAGCGCTTGTACGCCTTGGCGGTCGCGACCCGGCCGCGCGGCGTGCGCATCAGGAACCCGTTCTGGATCAGGAACGGCTCGTAGACCTCCTCCAGCGTGCCCGAGTCCTCCCCGACCGCGACGGCCAGCGTGTTCAGGCCGACCGGCCCGCCGTCGAAATGCTCGATGATCGCCATCAGCACGCGCGCGTCCATCTCGTCCAGGCCGTACTCGTCCACGTCCAGCATGCGCAGCGCGTCGTCGGCGACCTTCGCGTCGATGACACCGTCCGCGCGCACCTCCGCGTAGTCGCGCACGCGGCGCAGCAGGCGGTTGGCCACGCGCGGCGTGCCGCGCGAGCGCTTCGCGATCTCCAGCGCGCCCTCGTCCGAGCAGCCCACGCCGAGGATGTCCGCGCTGCGCTGCACGATCACGGTCAGGTCCTCGGTCGGGTAGTAGTTCAGCCGCTGCACGATGCCGAAGCGCGCGCGCATGGGCGGCGTCAGCAGCCCGAAACGCGTGGTCGCGCCGACCAGCGTGAAGCGCTCCACCGGCATCGTGATCGTCTGCGCCTTGGGCCCCTCCGACAGACGGATGTCGACCTTGTAGTCCTCCATCGCCGGGTAGAGGAACTCCTCGATCACCGGCCGCAGACGATGGATCTCGTCGATGAAGAGGATGTCACCCTCGGCCAGGTTGGTGAGGATGCCGACGAGGTCGCCCGGCTTCTCCAGCACCGGGCCCGACGTCGTCTTGATCGACACGCCCAGCTCGCGCGCCATCAGCACGCCCAGCGTGGTCTTGCCCAGACCCGGCGGCCCGTGGAACAGCACGTGGTCCAGCGGCTCGCGGCGCGCCAGCGTGGCGTCGATCGCGATGCGCAGCGTCTCCTTGACGCGCGCCTGGCCGATGAACTCCTCCAGCCGCTGCGGCCGCAGCGACAGCTCGACCGCGCTCTCCTCGCTCAGGACTTCCGGTGTGGTGATCTCGCGCATCTACTTCCGGGATGGGTCCGCAAAGGGCGAAGGTAGCCGGAGCGTGTGGGTGCGGGAAAGCGGCGGGCTCGGCACGACGGGGGACGCGTCGCTGCGCTGCGCGGGGACGGCGCCGGCGGCGCCGGGGACGCGGCCTGTGGCCGCGGGGACGCTCGCTGCGCTCGCGGGAGACTGCGCGGTCGCGGCGGCGAGTCTACCTTCACGCATGCCCGCACCCACCAAGATCGTCTGCGTCGGACGGAACTACGCCGCACACGCGCGCGAGCTCGGCAACGAGCTGCCGGAGCGGCCGCTGCTCTTCCTCAAGCCGCCGTCGGCGCTGATCGGGGAGGGCGAGGCCATCGTGCTGCCGCCGGAGTCGTCGCGCGTGGAGCACGAAGGGGAGATCGCGGTCGTGATCGGGCAGCGCGCGCGACACGTCTCGGAAGCGGAGGCGATGGAGTGCGTCGCCGGCTTCGCCGCGCTGAACGACGTCACCGCGCGCGACCTCCAGAAGACGGACGGCCAGTGGGCGCGCGCCAAGGGCTTCGACACCTTCTGCCCGGTGGGCCCGACGATCGCCGCCACGGACGTGGACTGGCGCGAGCTCGGCGTGGTCTGCCGCGTGAACGGCGCGGAGCGACAGCGCGGGCACGTGCGCGACATGGCCTTCCCGATCCCCACGCTGATCGCCTACATCAGCCGCATCATGACGATCGAGCCCGGCGACCTCATCGCCACCGGCACCCCCGAGGGCGTCGGCCCGCTGGTAGATGGGGACGTGGTGGAGGTGGAGCTGATCGGGGCGGCGTCGCGGGTGCGGAACGGGGTGCGGGCCGGATAGCAGCTGCGAACGGCGGGCGTAGTTATAGTGGGACGGCGGACACGAGAAGGGTTGGGAGCGCCGACAAGTCCCGCAGTTCCCGCGGCCAAAGGCCGCCTCCCCGCGCCGACAGGCGCCTCCCCGCGAGCGCAGCGAGCCTCCCCGCGGCCGCGGGCCGCCGCCACGGAACCCGCGAACTTCGCCCGCCCGACTGTGTAGTATCGCCCCGAACCGCGCTCCGGGCCTCCCCACCGGTCGCGTCACAACGACAATCCGTATCGGAGAAGAACCCATGGTGCGCAGCGACGTCGGAATCCTGGCGCGCAGGCTCGCCGTCGTGCCGGTCGCGCTGCTGGCGCTCGGCGCGACCGCGGCGTGCGGCAGCAAGCAGGTTTCGCGGATCGACCCGAACAGCGTGACGGACCTGTCGGGCCGCTGGAACGACACGGACTCGCGTCTGGTCGCCAACGCGCTCATCGAGCAGAGCCTGACGGGCCCGTGGCTGAACCGCTACATGCAGAGTCACGCGGGCGAGGCGCCGACGGTGATCGTCGGCACGTTCCGCAACCGCTCGATGGAGCACATCCCGGTCACGCCGTTCATCCGCGACCTGGAGGCCGCGTACGTGAACAGCGGCGCGGTGCAGGTGGTGGCGAGCGCGGACGAGCGCGGCGAGGTGCGCGCGGAGCGCGAGGACCAGCAGGAGAACGCGAGCGCCGAGACGCGCGCGCGCATCCGGCAGGAGACCGGCGCCAGCTACATGCTGCAGGGCGATATCACGTCGATCGAGGACGAGGAGAACCGCGAGAAGGTGATCTACTACCAGATCGACGCGACGCTGGTCGACCTCGAGTCGAACGCCAAGGTCTGGATCGGTCAGCATCGCATCAAGAAGTACATCGAGCGTCCCCGCTTCGGCTCCTGATCGGGAGGAGGCAATCATGTATCGCACTACCACGATTCTCGGCGCGATCGCGCTGCTGGCGGCGTGCTCGTCGAAGAAGGTGAACGAGCAGCCGATCATGGAGAACGGCGACCGCGTGCCGTCGACGGAAGTCACGGTGGCTGTCGCGCAGGAGCAGGTGAACCGGGACCGCGCCATCGCGGAGCAGCGGCAGGGCGAGCTGATGGCCGATGCGCTGGCCACCTGCTCGGGCGCGATCTGCGAGGCGGTCACGCGCGGCGAGGTGGTCATCGGCATGACCACGCCGCAGGTGCTGGCCGCGACGCGCACGACGGAGGACGCCTGGTCGATCCGCCAGTCGGGCAACGCGACGGTGCTGGCGCCGGCCACGCGCCTGGCCGCGCCGAGCGACGCGGTCGGCGAGCTGGCGCTGGTGCAGCTGCGCGACGGCCGCGTCATGACGTACGGCTACCGCGAGTCGCAGGGCATGCGCCTGGTCAGCAACCCGTCCGAGGCGACGACGGCGGGTGTGGCGCGCTCGCGCGCCGACGCGCTGATCCGCGAGGGCGACGACTACGCCGCGCGCGGCGACCTGGACGCGGCGCTGGACCGCTACGACCGCGCGAGCGTGCTGTCCATGGACGATCCGATGCTGGAGTACCGCATCGCGACCGTGCTGGACAAGGCGCTCCGTCCCATCGAGGCGCAGCTGCGCTACCGCATGTTCCTGCACCGCATGGAGCTGGAGCGCATCGACGCGGTCGGGCAGGCGTACGCCAACATCGCCGCGGCGATGGTGCACGCGCGCGAGCGCATCATCGTCCTGGAACGCCAGGGTCGATGAGCCGATCGGTTCGAACGGCGTCGCGGTTTGCGCCGCGGCGCCGTTTCGCCTTTCTGCTGGTGGCGGCGCTCGCGCTGCCGTCCGGCGGATGCGCCGCGCTGTTCGGCGGCATGGAGACCGCGCCCAACGGGCTCAGCGTCTCCGACGACGCGCTGCGCCGCCAGCTGGCGCGCGGCGAGTACGTGGACGCGTGGAGCGCGCTGGCGGCGTCGGACGCCGAAGTCCTGCCGACCGACGAGCTGCTCGCGTCGATGTACCGCGGCGTGGTCGCCTACTACGCGGGCAGCTGGGACTCGAGCCTGGTGCACCTCGATCATGCCGAGGCGCTGGCGCAGGACCGTGTCACCACGAGCCTGTCGCGCTCGGCGCTCTCCACGCTGACCAACGACCGCATCCTGCCCTACGAGCCGGGCACGAGCGAGCGGCTGCTGGTGCACTACTACGGCGTGCTCGCCGGCACGCGGGCGGGCGAGTCGGACGTGGCGGCCGTCGAGGCGCGTCGCCTGTCGCACCTGCTCGCGCAGTACGACGAGCAGGCGGACTCCTCCGAAGCCGACGCGCGGCGGCTGCGCGCGCTGATGCACTACCTGTCGGGCGTCGCGTTCGAGCGCGCGGGCGAGCGCGCGGACGCGGAGGTCAGCTACCGCCGCGCCGCCGCGCTGTCGACCGCGCTCGCCGAGCCGGAGCCGCTCGGCCACGCCGATTCAGGCGATGTCGTGGTCGTGCTCGAGCGCGGCTTCGTTTCGCACCTCGCCCAGGAGACCATCTGGGTCCTGCTGCTGCCCGACGAGGTCGAGACGCTGACCTCCGGAGAGCTGGGCGAGAAGCTCGCGGTCGCGGGCATCGTCGCGCTGCAGGTCGTCGCCGAGCTGTCGGCGCGGCGCGACGGCCGCAGCATCGTGTACGACGACCGGCACAGTCGCCGCCGCGTCTACTACAGCGAGCACCACGACTACGATCACGACGACGACGACTCGGACCAGCTGCCCTGGCTGCTCGAGATCGCCTGGCCCGTGCTGCGCGACGACTGGCAGAGCGGCGGCACACCACACGTCGCGGTCGGCGCGGCCGCGTCGGCCGACGGCGCACGCAGCCTGGCCGAGTACCGGGCGGACGTTTCGGCCGCCTACGCGCGCGACATCGCGACGGAGCGCGCGGCGGTGCTGGGCCGCACAGTGGTGCGCGCCGCCAGCCGCTTCGCACTGACCAAGGCCGCGGAGAAGAAGGCGGACGAGGAAGCGGACGGGTTGGGGGGCCTGGTGGGCGTGCTCGGCAACCTGGGCAGCGTGCTGCTGGAGCGCGCGGACACGCGCTCGCTGCACCTGCTGCCGGGCGAGATCGGCGTCACGCGCCTGCGCCTGCCCGCGGGCGAGCACGAACTGTGGGTGGTCGAGCAGCCCGCCGCCGGCAACCCGCGCCGTTTCCCGCTCGGCACCGTGGTGGTGCAGCCGGGCGCGGTGGTCGTGACGACGACGCGGCTCTGGCGCTGAACTGCGGGCTCGGGCTTTGGGTTTTGGGCCTTCCGCGTAGAGCCTGACAGCTCCCGCCTTCTCACCTCGCGGCTGTAGACCCCGGCTGCCGGCTGATTCCTTACTTCACCGCGCGCGCCAGCGCGGCCCGGATCAGCCCCACGCCCTCCAGCCCCGGCTCCTCGTCCAGCGCCTTGCGGACGGCGGTGCCTGCGGCGGACTGGTTGTAGCCCAGCGCGACCAGCGCGTTGACGGCGTCCTCGGCGCCGGGCGCGGCCGGCTTGCCGTCGGTGGCGGCCAGCAGCGAGTCGTCCAGCCGGTCGCCGAGCTCCAGCGCGATGCGTTCCGCGGTCTTCTTGCCGATGCCGGGCACCTGGGTGAGCAGCGCCAGGTCTCGGTCGGCGATGGCGCGCACCAGGCGGTCGGGCGACAGCGTGGACAGCATGGTGAGCGCGAGGCGCGGCCCGACGCCCGACGCGGACATGAGCCGCACGAACAGCAACCGCGACCGCTCTTCCAGGAAGCCGTACAGCGAGACCTCGTCCTCGCGCACCACCTGGTGCGTGCGCAACTCGACGGGCTCGCCCACGCGCGGCAGCCGTTCGTAGACGCTGAGCGGGATGCGGATGTCGTAACCGGTGCCGCCCGCGGTCATGATCTCGACGCCGTCCAGTTCGCGCCGGAGCAGCGTCCCCTTCACGCGGCTGATCACGCGCCGCCCGCCCTGCGTCGCGTGACGGGCAGCTCGGCGTCGTCCAGGAAGCGGCCGACGCCGCTGCCGCTCCGTTTGCCGCCGGCGGTCGGGTCGGCCGCGCGCGCCGCCTGGATGCGCGCGGCCAGATCGCCCGCGCCGCGGCGAGCCGCTTCTGCCTGTGCCTGTGCCTCTGCCTGTGCCTTCATGCCGAAGGCATGACACAGCGCGACCGCCACGCCGTCCGCCGCATCCGCGGGCTTCGGCGCCTCCTTCAGGCGCAGGTGCTGGCGCACCATGAACTGCACCTGCTCCTTGGTCGCGCGGCCCGTGCCGCACACGGCGTTCTTGATCTCGGCCGGGGAGTACTCGGCGACGGGCAGGTCGGCCAGGGCTGCGGTCAGCATGATCGCGCCGCGCGTGTGGCCCAGCACCACGGTCGTGCGCACGTTGCGGCCGTAGAAGACGCCTTCGACGGCCACGCGCGCGGGACGCACGCGGCCGATCACCTCGAGCAGCCCCTCGTGCACCACGCGCAGCCGATCGGCCAGATCGTCCCGCTCGCTGGTGCGAATCACCCCACACTCCAGGAGCGACACGGCGCCGCCGTCCCCGCGGACGACGACGCCGTAGCCCGTCGCTGCCGTGCCCGGATCGACGCCGAGTACGATCAAGCGCCGACCTCGGCCAGCACAGCCTCGTCGATGTCCGCGTTGGTGTGCACGTGCTGCACGTCGTCGTTGTCGTCCAGCGCGTCCAGCAGCTTGAGCAGCTTCTGCGCCTCGGCGCCGCCGAGGCCGACCATGTTCTGCGCGATCATGGCCAGCTCGGCCTCGTCGATGTCGACGCCCTGCTCCCTGAGGCCGTCCTGCACCGCGTGGAACTGCGTGACCTCGGTCGTGACGACGTACGAGTCGTCCTCCCGCTGCACGTCCAGCGCGCCCGCCTCCAGCGCGGCCAGCATTAGACTGTCCTCGTCGTGGCGCGTCGCGTCCACCCAGATGCGCCCCTTGCGCTCGAACTGCCAGGCGACCGAACCGCTCGTGCCCAGATTGCCGCCGTGCTTCTCCAGCGCGTGGCGCACGTCGGCGACGGTGCGGTTGATGTTGTCCGTGAGCGCCTCGATGTAGAGCGCGACGCCGCCCGGGCCGTAACCCTCGTAGGCGACCTCCTCGTAGTTCACGCCCTCCAGGTCGCCCGTGCCGCGCGCGATGGCGCGGTCGATGTTGTCCGCCGGCATGTTCGCGGCCTTGGCGGTGTCCACCGCCAGGCGCAGCCGCGGGTTCATCTCCGGATCGCCGCCGCCCTCGCGCGCGGCGACCGTGATCTCACGGATGAGCTTGGTGAACTTCTGGCCGCGCTTGGCGTCGTTCGCGGCCTTCTTGCGCTTGATCTGCGCCCATTTGCTGTGCCCGGCCATGCGCCGAACTCCCTGCTCGGATGCCGCTTCCCGCCGCGGGCGCGGCGGGTGCCGCGCGCCCTCGTCACGGCGCGGAAGTCCGCGTGGAATATAGACGGACGCGCCGGCCGGTCAAAGGGAGCGCGGCCGCGTCGGGGCGGGCCGCCGCCCCTGCGCGCCGGTAGCACGTCGCTTGCACCGGAAGAGGGGGAGGAAACACGAAAACGACGCACCGGGAGGAGCCATGATCGGCCGACTGCTCAAGACCTACGCGTACAGCAAGGCGCCGCGCTCGACCTTCGCACTGCGCCATCCCATCGCGGCGACCAAGCTCTACGCCTACGGCAAGGCGCCCGTGGCGACCTTTGCGCTGACGCATCCGCGCACCGCGGCCCGCCTGGCCAAGATGCGCTGGGATTTCCGCCACGCGTACGCGCCGCGTGTCGCGGCGATCGGTGCCGCGGCGATCGCGCTGCCGCTCGGACTCGCGCTGGGGCGCGCTCGCCGCAACGGCCACGCGGAGGACTGACCGGCCGCCGTCAGGCCACCATCTGCTCCCAGGGGTCGACCTCGTACACCGGGGTCACCCCGCGCGGCGGTGCATGGTCAGGTCGAGCAGCGACTCGGCCACCTCCCGCTCGTCGCGCACGCCGACGGCCACGGCCAGACTCGCCTCCGCCAGCTCGTCGGCCACGTCGTCGTCCCCGAGACGGCGACGCAGTGCGGCCATCTCCCGCAACAGGCGGGAGGCCAGCGGCCCCGCGTCTGGATCCTCCACGCACCACGTCAGACAGTGGAAGCATGCCTCCAGCTCCTCGAGCATGGCCGGCACGTCGTCAGGGCCTGCGCTGCGCGTGACCGCCTCGATCCGTTCGCCCAGCGTCATCCGCTCGACGGCTACCATCGCTCCTCCTGGATGGAATGTGGGGGTGCATCCAAGGAAGGGCGATTTTCACGCCGTGCGGCATCTCCTCCGCCGACAAGTCGGAAGTCGTTTACCAGCCTCCACTTGGGTGCGGCAGACGACCAACGGATGGCTCCGTGCGGCGCAACGCTGCGTGTCAGGCAGCGCGCGCGGCGCGTAACGGTGCGTTCCGACTGCCTCGCCTGAGCCAGCGCGTGGCGATCACGCCCCGGTGGCGGACGGCGCCGCCGACTCGTGGCCGCCGTCGGCGGGCACGAAGTTCCGGTAGTGGTCGTAGCGCTCGAGGATGAGCGAGACGTAGGTGACCGGCTCCAGGCCGCGGCAGAAGCCGTAGCGGACGACCTCGTCGGTGTAGTAGCGGCGGTGCGACTTCTGGACGAGCCAGTAGGCGACGTCGTCCCAGTCGTTGGGATCGCCGCCGTACTTCTCGGCGAGTCGGCGGGCGTCGCCGACGTGCCCCGCGCCGGCGTTGTAGCTGGCGAGCACGAAGCGCAGCTTCTGTTCGGGGTCCTGGATCTCGTCCCACTGGTCGGTCAGCCAGTCCAGGTAGCGGACGGCGCCCTGCACGTTCTGCTCGGGGTCCCACGGGTCGGCGACGTTCACTTCCTGCGCCGTCGCGGGCATGAGCTGGAGCAGCCCCATCGCGCCGGCCCACGAGCGGGCGTCAGCGTCGAAGCGGGACTCCTGATACGCCTGCGACGCGAGCAGCCGCCAGTCCCAGCCGATCGCGGGTGCGGCCGCCTTGATCAGCGCGTCGTACTCGGAGAGCTGACCGGTTTCCGAAGTCAGGTAGTCGCTGGCCACGCGCTCGCGGAAGCCTTCTCGGTCCTCGAAGTAGCGCTGGAACGCCTCGTCGATGGTGCCGTCGCCGCGTGCGCGCTCGATGAAGCCGTCGAGCGCGGCGAGCAGCGCGTCGGCGTTGCGTCGCACCGCCCACACCGTCTCGGTGGTCGGGCCCAGCGCCGGCCGCACCGTGATGTTGCGGTAGTACTCCTCCTGCAGCTGCGCCACGTCTTCGAGCGAGGCGGTGAAGCGCAGCTCCCCGCGCGCCACGCGGGCGATGAGCGGCTCGACCCCGGTGACCTCCTCCAGCTCGACGATCGTGATGTCTCCCGTCAGGCTGTCCGACAACTCGACGATGCGCTCGTTGAGCGGGTAGCTGCCCGGCAGGTGCAGCGTATCGCCCGCCAGTTGCGCCGGCCGCGAGACCAGGCGCGCTCGCACCTGCACGGTCGGCAGCGCGTCATCGGGACGCGACTGAGCGGTGTCGGGGCGCGGCCGCACGCTGTCCAGCGGCGCACCAGACGTGTCATCCGCACCGGGCTCGCCCGCGCCGCTGCCCTCCAGCACGTCCGGCCGCCGCAGCTCGGTCGGCGGACCGCTGCGCTGCACCAGCACCGGCCGCGTCGCGCGCAGCCCTTCCGTGTACGCGACGTCCGCCGAATCGGCCACGGTCTCGACCAGCGAGGCGGCCACCACGTCGCCCTCCCCCTGGTTCAGCATGTGGAACAGCTCATCGCGGTCCTTCACGACGATCGGTCGCAGCTCCAGCCCCTGCTCCTCGGCGAACTGCCGCAACAGCGAATACTCGAAGCCCATCGGCTGACCGCGGTAGACGAAGTAGCCGGTCGGATTGTACGTGAACAGCACGCGCAGTTCGCCCGTCTCCTGCACCGCCTCGAGGTCGCGGTCCACCGGCTCCGGCAGATCGCCGCAGGCGCCGAACAGCGTCGGGATGAACAGCAGTGCGCCGAGCAGGCGGCGGGCATCGTGGATCATGGCAGTCTTGGAGTGGGACATCGCTCTCGGTTGCGCGTGAATGAGGCCGCTCGTCAGTACGCGCAGGACGCGTTCCTCCGGAACCGGGAGCAACAGCCAGCCTTCCCGGCATCCGGCACCGCGATCTATCTTGCTCCTCGGCGTCTCCCCCTTCCTCCCACGTCACGGAGCACACCCATGGATCTGGTCGTCGGGGCAACGGGTCATCTCGGTTCGGCCATCACGCAGGGACTGCTGGCGCGCGGGCGGGACGTGCGCATCCTGGTGCGTCCCGGTTCGGACGCGTCCGCGCTGATCGCGGCGGGTGCGGTGCCGGTCACTGGCGATCTCAAGGACCCGGCGTCGCTCGAGGCGGCCTGCGCGGGGGTGGACGTGGTCGTGACCACCGCCAACTCGGCGATGCGTGGCGGCGACGACAATCCGGAGACGGTGGAGGTGGCCGGCAACCGCGCGCTGATCGACGCGGCGCGCGCGGCGGGCGTCGAGCAGTTCGTCTTCGTCAGCGCGCTCGGCGCGGCCGAGGATCATCCCGTCCCGTTCATGCGCGGCAAGGCGATGGCCGAGCGGCACCTGCGCGAGAGCGGCGTGCCGTGGACGATCGTCGCACCCAACGCGTTCATCGAGGTGTGGGTGCCGATGGCCGTCGGCACGTTCGTGGATGCGGGGCGGCCGGTCACGCTGATCGGGGAGGGGCGCCGGCGCCACGGCATCGTATCGATGCGCGACGTGGTCGCGTTCACCGTCGCGGCGGTCGGCCACCCCGCGGCGCTGAACCGCTACCTGCCGCTGTGCGGTCCCGACGACCTCACCTGGCCGGAGATCGCCGGGCGCTACGCGCGGGCCCGCGGCCGCACCGTCGAGGTGCGCCTGGTGCCGCACGGCTCCCCGATCCCCGATCTGCCCGAGTTCGTGCAGGGCATGCTGGCCGGCTTCGACACGTACGACTCCGTCGCGCCCATGGACGAGCTGTGGGCGACGTTCCGCATCCGGCCGACGCCCATGGAAGAAGCGCTGGGGCTGTCGGTGAGCGCTTGAGCGGCGCCGCTCGATCGCGAGCGGCCGGCCGGCTGCTGCTCCTGCTCGCGCTGCCACTCGCCGGCTGCGCCGCGCGCGGGCCCGTCCCGCCGACCGAGGTCGCGTCCGACGAAGCCGTCCGCGTCGACACGCGCGCAGGCACCCGTTACGAAGGTCGGCTGCGTGCTCTGGCGAGCGACTCCATCCGCGTTGTGCTGGACTCCGGTGACGTGGCGCTCGCGCGAGCGGACGTCACCGCCATGAGCGTGCAGCGTAGCCAGTGGCAGCGCGGCGCATGGATGGGTGGACTGCTCGTCGGCGTACCGTCGGCGGCCGCCTTCGCCTTGTTGTGCGCCATCAGCCGCGCCGACAACGGCACGATCGGCGACGAAGGCTCCGGCCTCGACTGCGCCGTTGTGTTCGGCCTGGCCGGCGGCGCGGCCGGCGGCCTGCTGGGCGGCCTGATCGGCTCGCGCTTCGATCGCTGGGTGGCCGTCGAGCTGTCCGAGTGATCCACGGGACCGAGCGCGTGTCGCCCGCGCCTCAGCCGAAGTCCTTGGACCGGCTGACGATCGGCCGGTGCTCCAGCTGGTGGAAGCGGAAGCCGACCACGCTCTCCACTGCGTCCTCCCGCTCGAAGCGCCCCTCGACCAGCAGGAACGGCGAGTAGTTCACCACCTCGCGGTTCAGCTTGTACAGCTTCGCGGGGACGATGACGTTGACGAAGCCGGCCTCGTCCTCGAGCAGCACGAACACCGTCCCCTTGGCCGTGGCCGGGTGCTGCCGCGCGACGACCAGGCCGGCCACCCTGCAGCGATCGCCGTCGCGCAGTTCCTTCAGCCGGCCCGCGCCCAGGATGCCCTGCGCGTCCAGCCGGTGGCGGATGTACTCCATCGGATGGCCGTTGGTGCTGATGCCGGTCGCCAGGTAATCCAGGAACGCCAGCTCCTCGCCGTCCATCTCGCGCGGGTCGAACGGCAGGTGCCGCGCGGGCGCGAGCGGCAGCGTGTCCCCCGCCGCCCTGAGCGCCTGCCACGCCGCGCGCCGCCGCCCCGGCTGGAACGCCTCGAACGCGCCCGCCCGCGCCAGGTGCAGCGCCTCGGCGCGGTCGAGGCCGGCACGCTTGACGACATCGTCGATGGATTGGAACGGGCCGGATTCGCGCGCGGCGAGCAGGCCCTCGCGGGCCTTTTCGCCCAGACCTCGTATGTGTTTCCAGCCGACGCGGATCTGGCCAGGGGGGGCGGCGCCTGCGGCGCCGGGGGCGCGGCCGTTGGCCGCGGGGACACTCGCTCCGCTCGCGGGGACACTCGCTTCGCTCGCGGGGATGCTCGCTCCGCTCGCAGGGATGTCGCCTGCGGCGACAGGTGGAACCGCCTGCTCCTCTCCCGCCGTTTCCCGCGCGCGCAGCGCGCGTCCCCGCGAACGAAGTGAGCGTCCCTCCGCGCGCAGCGCGGATCCCCGCGAGCGCAGCGAGCGTCCCCCGTCCTGCGCATCGACCGGGTGGGGAACACACTCCGGCTCGGGAACACGCTCTCGCCCGGGAACGCCCTCCCGCTCGGGCACACACTCACACTCCCAGTCGCCGTCCCGCATGCACGGTCCCAGCACAGTCACACCGTCGCGCCGCGCCTGGTGCACCAGTGTGGCGGGCGGGTAGAAACCCATGGGCCAGGCGTTCAGCATGGCCATGAAGAACTCGGCGGGGTGGTTGGCCTTGAGGTACGCGGTGGCGTAGGCGATCAGCGCGAAGCTCCACGCGTGGCTCTCGGGGAAGCCGTAGTTGGCGAAGCTGACCAGGTCCTCCACGATGGACGTGGCCTTCGCCTCCTCCAGGCCGTTGGCGATCATGCGCTCGCGCAGTTCGCCCAGCACCCGCTTCAGCTTCGAGAGCTTGCGCTGGTTGCCCATGGCGCGGCGCAGCTCGTCGGCCTCGGCGGCGCTGAAGCCGCCCAGCGCCATGGAGATGGCCATCGCCTGCTCCTGGAAGATCGGGATGCCGTAGGTGCGGGCGAGGATCGGCTCGAGGCGCGGGTCGTCGTAGGTGACCTCCTCGTGGCCGCGGCGGCGCAGCGTGTAGGGATGGACGAAGCGCGCCTGGATCGGGCCGGGCCGGATCAGCGCGACCTGCACGACCAGGTCGTAGAGGCGATCCGGTTTCGTCTGCAGGATGGACTGTATCTGCGCGCGCGATTCGATCTGGAAGGTGCCGACCGTGTCGCCGCGCTGGATCATGTCGTACGTCTTCGCGTCGTCCACGGGCAGCCGGTACAGTTCCAGCTTCTCGCCCGTGCGCGCCTCGATGGCCTGGAAGGCCAGGTGCACGGCGGTCAGGCCGCCCAGCCCCAGGAAGTCGAACTTGGGCACGCCCGCCGCGTCCAGGTCGTCCTTGTCGAACTGCAGGATGGTGCGGCCCATGGTGGTGGACTCGATCGGCATCCACTCGCCCAGCGGCTCGGCGCTCAGCACGAAACCGCCCGGATGCGTGGAGCGCAGGCGCGGCACGTCGTCCAGCGCGCGCAGCGCGGACAAGAGCGCGCGGCCGCGCGTGTCGTGCACGTCCAGCCCGAAGCGCGCGCCCAGCCCCGCCTCGATCTCGTCCGCACCCTCGGACGGCTCCGCGTGGTGCAGTCGCTTGGAGATGCCGAACGCCTGCTCGGCCGGGTAGCCCAGCGCGCGCATCACGTCCTGCACCGCGGTCGGCGCGTGGTACGCCTGCGTGACCGCCGTGATCGCGGCGTGCCGGCGGCCGTAGCGCTCGTACATGTAATCGAGCACCTCCTCGCGCCGCTGCATCTCGAAATCCACGTCGATGTCGGGCGCCTCGGTCAGACCGTCCGTGCGCACCTCCGACAGGAACCGCTCGAACAGCAGGCCGTGCCGCACCGGGTCCACGGCGGTGATGCCCAGGCAGTAGGCGACGGCGCTGTTGGCCGCGCTGCCGCGACCCTGGCAGAGGATGTCGCGCTCGCGCGCGAAGCGGACCGCGTCCCACATGACGATGAAGAAGCCGGCAAAGCCCAAGCGTCCGATCACGCCCAGCTCGTGGTCCAGCTGCGCGACCTGCCGCGCGTCCAGCTCGCCCCAGCGCGTACGCGCGCCCGCGAACGCCAGCTCGCGCAGCAGGTCGTCGTCGCCGCGACCCTCGGGCACCGGGAAGCGCGGCAGCGGCGGGCGCAGCCAGAGCAGGTCGAAGTCGCACTCGGACGCGATGCGGAGCGACTGCTCCAGCCCCTCCTCCCTGCCCTGCCACAGCGCGGCCATCTCCTCCGGCGACTTGAGGCGCCACTCGCCGTTCGGGTGCAGCACGCCCCACGACGCGGCCGTCGCCACGTCCAGCTTCGCGCGCAGCGCCGTCAGCAGGTCGCTCACCAGCCGGCCGCCGCCGTCCAGGTAGCGCGGATCGTTGGTCGCCACCCACGGCACGCCCGTCCGCCGCGCCAGCGCGATCAGCGCGTGCGCCAGCGCCGACTCGCGGCCCGACACGTGATGCAGCTGCACCTCCACCGCCAGCCGATCGCCGAACACGTCGCGCAGCTCGCGCAGCAGCCGCTCCGCCCGGTCGCGCCGACCCAGCTGGAGCAGGTACGCCAGCTCCCCGTTGCTCGGACCGGTCAGCACGTGCAGCCCCGCCTCGCACGCGTACAGGTCCTCCCAGCCGATCTCCGGTCGACCGCGCGCAGGGGGGCCTGGGGCCTGGGGCTTGGGGCTTGGGGCGTGGGGGGAACGGCGCCTCCGCACCTCGCGCAGGTCGCGCGGGTAGCGCCCGCCCGGCACCCAGCCATCGCCGACGGCCGACGCCCGCGACCCTGCCCCGACCGACCCGGCAGACCGATCGCCCCCCGGCCGCGCCCACCCCGCACCTTCGTCCGAGTCGTGCGCCGACCAGCTCCCCAGGCGCGCCTTGGTGACCAGGCCGGCCAGGTTGCGGAAGCCGCGCGCGTCGCGCGCCAGCACCGCCAGCGGCCGGCCGCGCACACTCAGCTCCGCGCCCGCGATCGGGCGGACGCCCTGCTTCGCGCACTCCAGCGCGAAGCGGATCACGCCGCCGATGTCCGTCGCGTCCGTCAGACCCAGCGCCGGATAGCCCAGCTCCGCCGCCCGCGCCGCCAGCGCCTCCGGCGCGCACGCGCCCTCCCCGAACGAGAACGCCGAATGCGCGCGCAACTCGATGAAGTCCAATCCTGCTCCTCCCGCTTCCCGGATTCGCTGCCCACCCGCAGCCTATACCGAACAAAAACCGAAGACAAGAGAGGCCGGCGGGAGACGTGGAGGAGTGCGGGTCGCGATCGCCCTGCGGCGGCGACGGCTTGCCGGCGCCGTGACCGGCGGCCCACTTTCGCCCATGCCCTTCGCCCCGCAGACCCCGTCGCGCCCGGCGATCCCGCTCCTGCTTTCCAGGCTGCTGGGTCTGCTGCTGCGTCCGCTGTACTGGGCGGCGCTGCGCTGGCTGCCGGAGGGCGATGCGTGGGAGGTGTTCCGCATGCCCGTCTCGTTCGACCGTTTCGGCGCCGGCTCGCGCCACCGCTTCGACTGGTACCACGAGGGCGAGAGCGGCGTGAGGTGCGAGTCGGTGGAGGACGTAGTGGCCTGGCTGCGCGGCTGCGAGTACGAGGACGACGGCGAACTGTTCCGCGAGGCCGACTTCTGGCAGCACCCGGTGACCTTCGAGCGGCTGCGCCGCGGCGACTGCGAGGACTTCGCGCTGTGGGCCTGGCGCAAGCTGAACGAGCTGGGCGTGCCGGCACGGCTGTTCGTGGGCAAGGTGCTGAAGGACGGTCGCGCTTCCCACGACGGCCATGCGTGGGTCGTGTTCGAGGACGGCGGGCAGGAGATGCTGCTGGAGCCGGCCAGCCGCGAGGACGATGCGACGGTGCGCCCGCTGTCCGCGGTGCGGCACGAGTACCGGCCGCACTACTCGGTGGACGCCGAGGGGCGCACCGCGTCCTACGGCGGCCTGCTGACGTCGCTGCGCGAGGACCGCGCGCTGCGTCGGACGAAGGACGCCGGAATCGTCCGCGCGCGCGTGGGCGCGGTGGCAGGGGACGCGGTTCCGTAGTCGGAGTGTGCCGCGGCGGTGCCCGGGCGCATCCGCGGACGTGCTCCTTGCTCTCCGGACGGCCGCACCGAACCTTCGGGCATGGAATACGTCCTGGTCGTGCTCGCCATCTTCGTCGCCGCGCCGCTGGCGCACGGATTCGCGCAGCGTCTCTCCGGCGGCGCGTCGGAGGAGCTGGAGAAGCGGCTCGAGGCCGCCGAACAGCGCATTGCCGAGACGGAGCGGCGGCTGACGGAAGCCGACGATCGCCTGGCGTCGAGCGAGGACAAGCTGGCGTTCTACGAGCGGTTGCTGCAGAAGCCCGGCGCGTGAAGAGGAGGCGACGCGCGGCCGGTTCGGCGGCGCTCGCCGCGCTGCTCGCGCTCGGCGCGTGCGATGCCGACCCGCGCGACGCCGCGGCCCGTGACGCCGCCGCGCCGGCGCCCCCCGTCGACCCTGCCGCCGCGCCGCGCGCGGCCGTCACCCCCGCGCTCCCGATCGACTCCACCGGCATCGGCGCCGCGCGCCGCGGCATGACGGTGGGCGAGGTGCGTGCGGCGCTCGGGGAGGGCGTGCGTCTCGGGGAGCCGGACGACCGTTTCCTGGTCGACGCGGTCGCCGTCCCCGTCATCGAGGGAGGCGACACGCTGTATCACCTGCTCTTCTTCGGCCGCGACGCCGTGTCGGACGCCGATCTGGTCGAGCACGTCGCGACGACCAGCCCGCGCGCGCGCACCACCGAAGGCATCGGCCCGGGCTCGACGCTGGCCGCGGCCGCCGCCGTCTACGGGGAGCCCACGCTGTCGTTCCACACCGCCGACGAGTCGCGCGAGTACGCCGCCTTCCCCGCGCAGCCCGCGCGCGTGCGGTTCCGCGTCCTGCCCGGCGCGGACGACGCAACGTTCGCCGGCGAGTACGGAGCGCTGGAGGAATTCAGCACCACGCGCCGCTACGACCCGGACGCGCGCATCGGCATGGTGCTGGTCGACCTCCGGCCGTCGTCGCAGCCATGACCGCGACGGCGATCGCCGACTCGCGGCGCGGGAATGGTTCCGACCGTGCCGCCGGCAGCGCTACGACGCTCCTGCTGATCGCGTTGGCGACGGGATGCGGGCCCCGGTCGGCGGCGCCCGCATCACCTCCGGTCGCTGCGACGGAACTGCCCGCGCCGACGGCTCCGCTCGCGGGTTCGTGCTTCGATCTGGTGGTGGAGGACTGGAGGGGCGACCGGGCACTGCTGAGCGACTCGCTCGCGTTCAGCCCGCCCCCGCGCGTGCTGCTGGACACGGCCGGGCCCGCGCCGCGCCTGAGCAGGATCCATGGAGCGCGGCTGCTGCGGCCCGCACCGGGGGCGCTGCCCAGCGCGCATCGCTTCGCCTTCTGGCGCCCGCTCGAGGGCGACAGCGTCGAGATGCGATGGTCCACCGGCTTCGTCGGTCTGCACGCGCGCCTCGCCCGCCGGGGACCGGACCTGGGCGGCAGCGCCGAGACCTTCACGGACGCGATGGGGCAGGAGCAGGCAGCCGCCTCGATGATCGCGATGCGTGTGGACTGCGACGCTCCGCTGCCGGAAGCGCATCGCTTCCGCTATCGCTACCCACGCGGCATCGCCGTCGAAGGGGCGGATTCGCTCCGGCTGGGCGAGTCGCTCGATCGATCCGGGCTCGACGTCGTGGGCGGCAACCCGCGCGCGATCCGCATCGGCAACCGGCCGCTCGACGAGTGGGCCGGCGCGGACTCGCTGGTGGTGTTCCCGGGCGAGGGGCGCATCGAGACGATATGGCTGACCTACCCTGAGGGCAGTTACGACGAGGTGTACGCGCAGCTGGAGGCCGCGCTCGGCACGCCCACGAACCGCGCGCCCGCGCAGGGAGAGGGCTGCCTGCCGCACGCCTTCTGGATCGACCGCACCACCGTGATCCAGCTGGCCGGAGAGGGGGCCGACGGGTGCGGCCTGCTACCGCGCGTGCGCATCCGGGGGAACCGCACGCCGTGAACTCCGCTGTCGCCCGCCCGTGCGACCTCGACGGTGCCGCGCAGGCCCGGCATTTCTTATCTTCGACCAGCCGCCCCGGCCACAGTCGCGCCTCCCTTCACTGCCGGGACGGCTCCAAGCGCGACATTTCTTCGTGAAGACGCCAAGGCTCGGTTCTCAGCACGACCGTTCCGCGGAAAACTGAACCGTTAACGCCAAGCCACCGTGGTGAAAATCTCTCTAGCGATTGTGGCGAGTCTGCTGACGGTGGCGAGTGCACCGGGGCAGGAGTTCGACCGTCCTGGGGCATGGCTCCTCACGCCGTTCACGGGGTTTCCGGACGTGGTAGCGGTGTCGCTCTGAGTCCTGAGTTACCCCTTGAGCGAAACGGAACTCGTCATGTACGTCGCGGCGGGGGCATGGATGTCCTGGAATGTCACGTCGGGTCTGCATTCCTCCGATTGGGACGGCGCAGTGCTGCCCTCGGTTCGGATAGGGCTCGGCAGACCTCGGTAAGCAGACGATGATGACCGCCCCGGCCGCGGACCGCCTCAACACCATCCTTTTCGCCGTGATGGCCGGCGGCTGGCTCGCGCCGCTCCTGATGTTCTGGCTCTACGTCTGGGGTCCGCTCCGTCCGTATTCCTATCCAGCGGGTCACTTGCTCCCGGGTCCCGGCTTCGCGGTGCTGGTGGCCGGCTGCGTCGCGCTGTGGTGGGTGTTGCCCCGTTCGTACTTCCGGGTTCATCGCTTCGAGCGCAGCGGTCGGCTGTACGAGAGGCTGGGCGTCCGCGTGTTCCGCGGGGTTGCCCCCGACGGCGACCTGGTCAACCGCCGGGTGCGACGTTCCGATCCAGGCTACAGGGTGGTGCGGGGCCGCCGCGGGGTCGCGGCCTGGGTGAAGCGGACCGAGCGCAGCGAGCGCGGCCATGCGGTCCTGCTGATGCTGGGCGTGGTTTCGGCGGCGTACGCGTGGACCATCGGCTGGCGCGGATGGGCGCTCTACCTGACGGCCGGCAACGTCCTGGTCAATCTCTATCCGATCCTGCTGCAGCGGTACACGCGGAGCCGGCTGCGACGCTGGTTCGCGGCGGCGCCTGTCGAGCGGCGTCGCTACGCTGCCCCGGTAAACGGCGCCTGACGTCCACCCCGAACCGTCGAGGACACGACCAGCCGATGTCCCGTTCATGGCATGCGGAAGCGCACTACAGTCAGCGCATCGGCTGGCTTCGCGCCGCGGTGCTCGGCGCGAACGACGGCATCGTGTCGACGGCCAGCCTGGTGGTGGGCGTGGCGGCGGCGGCGGCGACGCGCGGCCAGGTGATCGTCGCCGGCGTGGCCGGGCTGGTGGCGGGCGCCATGTCGATGGCGGCCGGCGAGTACGTATCGGTGAGCTCGCAGGCGGACACGGAGCGAGCGGACCTGGCGCGCGAGCGCCGGGAGCTGGAGCGGCATCCGGAGCTGGAGCTGGAGGAGCTCGCGCAGATCTACGTGGACCGGGGGCTGGATCACGGCCTGGCCCGCGAGGTCGCACAGCAGCTCACCGAGGTGGACGCGCTGGGCGCGCACCGGCGTGACGAGCTGGGCCTGACCGAGACGCACGAGGCCCGTCCGGTCCAGGCCGCGCTGGCGTCGGCGGCCGCGTTCGCCGCGGGCGGCATCCTGCCGCTGGGCATCGCGCTGGTGGTGCCCGATGCCTTGCTGGGCGTGGCGGTCAGCACCGCCTCCCTGGCGGCGCTGGCGGCGCTGGGCGCGCTGGCGGCCCGCACCGGCGGCGCGAGCGTGCCGCGTGGCGCGATCCGCGTCGTGGTCTGGGGCGCCGGCGCGATGGCCCTGACGGCGCTGGTCGGGCGCGCGTTCGGCGCGGTGCTGTGAGCGCGCGACGCCGGGTCACCCGGTCCGCTCGCTCCCGATGACCATGAACAGGGATCGGAAGCTCGCGATCGGCATCGTGGTCGCGGCTGGAAGCCGAATGGCGGGCGAGCCTGCGGTAGCGGCCGGGTGGATCAGCGCGCGGCCGCCGCCGCATCCAGCGCGGCGTGCGAGAGCTGCGAGCCGTACAGCGCGACGCCGTCCGCCCCTTCGACCCACGCATGCGCGCTGAGAGAGTGCACGGTCGCATCGCCGTCGGCGCGCACGCCGATGCGCAGCACCGCCGCGTGCCCGTGCCGACGCAGGATGATGCAGGCGGCGATGGAGCGGTGCAGACAGCGATCGCGCCAGGGCGCGCGGCCGCCGCCCAGGCGGCCCAGTCGGCGCAGCATCGCGCCCGACGCCGCAATCGCGGCGCGGGTATGGCCCGCCAGGTCCTGGCCGCGGCCTGCGCGGTCAGGACGGTGACCGGCGCGGTCAGGGTGGTGACCAGCGCGGTCAGCACCGGAGCCGGCGCGGTCCGGGGGATGGCCGGCGGCGCCGGGCGTTGCGAGCAGCCGGCGCAGCACCGATGCGCGCGTGCAGGCGGGCGCGGCCAGCGCGGCCGCGACGCCCAGCGCCCGCGCCCGGATCACGTGCCGGCCGCCCGCTCCACCAGGCGGTACGCCTCGAGCTCGGCGATGAACTCGTCGACGGCGGCCGCGGCCTGGTCGGGCTCCACGGCGTAGCGCTCGACCAGCAGCCGTGCGGCGCCGGCGGGCGTCTGGCCCGACTCCAGCGCGCGCCAGATGGTCTGCCCGGTGTCGTTCAGGCGGAAGTAGCGCCTGCGGTCCATCTCCAGCAGCACGGCCTCGTCCTCGAGGTGCGCGGCGAGGACGGAACCGGCCGGTCGTGCGTCGTGCATGTTCGCCCTCGCTAGTTCATGATCTGGAGGCGGAAGCGCGTGTTGACCACCTCCCCGCGCTCGATCCGGAAGGGCGGCCGCACCACCACGTTGCCGGTCATGGAGTAGGTGCCGGTGACGCGTGTGCTCGGCAGGACGCCGACCATGCTGGCGCCGCTGCCCGTCAGCTGGAGAACGCCCGTGCTGCTGTCGATGCCGCCGGACGTGCCGGTGGCGACGTCGCCGCTAAGCGTGAGCGCGTGCGTGCCGAGCCCGAGCGTGGCCGCGTTCTCGACGGTGAGACCGGCGATCTGCACGGCCCCGGCCAGCAGCGGGTAGTTGGATGCGGACACGGGCACGACCACGGTGTCGCGGTACATCGGCAGTGCGCCCATGGACCAGTTGCCGGTGTCGGACCAGCTGGTGCCGATGGCGCCGGTCCAGGTGCGGGTCACGCCCGCGACCTCGATGTCCTGCCAGCCGCGCTGGCGGCTGCCGACCGCGCGCAGCGTCGAACTGCCGTAGTCGGCCCAGGTCACGTCGATCTGCGCGGTCCCGCCCGTCAGCTCGGCTTCCGCGCCGATGGTGATCGCGGGGCCACTGTCCTGCTCGATGCGCACGGTGTCCGCGGCGCCCGTCATCATGTTGCCGTAGCGGTCCATGCCGACCACGGTCAGCGTGAACGGCACGTTGGTGGCCGGCCGGTCGGCGGCGCCGGTGCGGAAGCCGGGCTCGCAGGCGTCCACCGTCTCACCCGGTCGCAGCATCATGTAGTGCGCGAGCGCGGCGGGTGCGGTGATGTCGCGCGTGGGCGAACCGGCGGCGCCCGTGGTGCGCACGGAGCAGATGCGCCGCTGCCCCGGGTAGTCGGCCACGCTCGCCAGCGGCGCCATGCTGCCCGCGAGCACGGTGGTCGTCGTCGCGCTGATCTGCGCCGCGCGGTCGCGCAGCCGCTGCACGGCCGCGGTGTCCTGCGACTCCTCGATGCTCTCGGTGATGCGCGCCTCGTCGTCGGCGTAGGCGACGGCGAGGAACGTGAACGAGAACGGGTCGGTGCCGTTGGACGCGGTCAGCGGGAAGCGGAACGAGAAGGTGAGCACGCCGCCGTAATCGTTCGCGTCGACCGCGGGCGCCAGCGCGCGGTCGGCGGCCGCGACGTCGCGGCTGCGGACGACGAAGCCGTAGGGGAACAGGCCGGTCACGCTGTCCGGCATCGGCAGCGCGGCGACCTCGCTCTCGTCGAACACCTGCAGCACGTCGGGGAAGAGCGAGTACAGCTCCAGGTCCTCCCCGAGGCCCACCGCGCCGGTCGGCACGATGCCTTCCGCGATGGAGTCCGCGGCGTTGGACCCGTCGAACAGCTTGAGCCGGATCCACGGCGTGCCGGGGATCGTGTTGTCGGTGGTGCTCGGGATCAGTGTGACGTTCGCCATCGTGGAATCGGTGGCGTTGCGTACCCGGTAGTGCAGCGTGATGTAGCGCTGCCCGCCCGCGTCGCGCGCCCCATCCACGAAGCTGCTGACCGAGGCGAGCTCGAACGCCAGCGCGCTGTCGCTCATCAGCTCGGGCACCAGCGTGCGCTGCGGCGTTACGGACGCCGTCATGTCGGGGCCGCCGATGCCGGTCACGGTGAACTGGTAGACGCCGATCGGCGGCGCGGGCAGCGGCTCGCCGCCCTGCTCCGGCGGCTGACCGGCCGGGCCGGCGATCTCGTCGTCGCCGCAGGCGGCGGCCAGCAGGACGAGCCCGAGCAGCGCGCCACGGCGCAGCCAGTGGACGCGATCAGGCGATGCGAACGATTCCATGATCCTTCCTCGGTTGATCGCCGACGATGGCGGCGGCGTGCACGACCTCCGCCAGACGCGCTGGCGCATCGAACGAATCGGACCCGAGGCGCAGCCGGTACACCGGCAGTGCCGCGAGGTCCTCGAGCAGGGACAGCAGCCCGGCCGCGGCCGGGCGATCCGCCAGCAGCCACGGCGACTGGCGGATCAGCGCCTCCAGCGCCTCCGCGGGGCGGATCGGCTCCAGCGCGGTCGGCCGGTCGGGCCGCACACGCGGAAACAGCAGACCGGCCACGGGCGCGCTGCGGCGCCACGCATCCGCCCGGAGCGAGGCCGGCGTGACGGGGCCGCGCAGGCCGGTCGGTCGGCCCTCGAAGTAGCCGGTGTCCAGGTTGAACGAGCGCGGCCACCCTTCCGCGTGGAAACCCGTGGCCGTGCGCCGGCGCACGATGACCTGGTCGTCGGCCAGGAAGCGCCAACCCGCCCGGACCAGATTCGCGCACGAGGTGCTCTTGCCCGCTCCGCAGTCGCCCACGATCAGCCAGGCGCGGCCGGCCGGGTCGACGGCGCCGGCCGCGTGCAGCAGGCAGCGGCCGCGCCGTCCCAGCAGCAGCGCGGCCGTCACGGTCAGCGCGGCGAAGGCCTGCCGCGCGGTTTCCGCGTCCACTTCCCCGCCCGGCACCCGCACGCGGGCGCGGGACCGCCCCGGCTCCACCAGCGCCGACACCGCGCCCTCCGCGCTGCGCAGCAGGACATGCTCTCGCTCGACCCAGCCGCTCAGGTCCAGCACGCGGATGGCGGGCTCGCCCGCCGGGCGCTGCGGCGCCTGCGCGCCATCGGCCACGACCTCGATGCGGCTGACTTCGACGCCCGCGTCTGCCGGGGCGCGCGCATCCAGGCGCGGCAGCCAGGAGCGCACGGCGGCGTGGGCGGCCGGTTGCACGGCCAGCACCAGCCGGTCGTCCTCGACCAGCGAGAGAAGCGGCGCCGCTTCGTGGGACATGGCTGTGGGGACGTGTGTCAGAGCGTGCCGCCGAACTGGCGGGTCAGCTCCTCCAGCCGGCCCGCCTCACGTACGGTCGGACGCGTGAAGGGCTTGCGGGGTGCGGCGTTCGGCTCCGCTGCCTGCTCCGTCGACTCCGTGGTCGACGACGCACGCTCCGGGCGTGACTCGGCCATTTCGATACCGTTGCTGAAAGCGAATCGGGGGGGAGGTCGGCCCCGAGTATCGCCCCCGTTCCGCGGGGGGTCAACCCTGACGTGAAGAGGCGCGGCCGGCGACCGCTGCGCGCCGGCCTGCCCGCGCCAGCAGCGCCGCCGCCGGCAGCAGCACGGCCAGCCGGCCCGCGCGCAGGGCCACCCGCGCCGCGTGGCCGAGGGGGCCGTCCTGTCCGGTCCTGGCGAGCAGCCGGCTGCGCAGCGGCCGCCCGTATTCCGGCTCCAGCAGATGCGCCGACGTGGGCAGCAGGGCGCCCCACAGCCGCCGCGGCGGCTCGCCCCGGCCCGAGAGGAATGCGGCTACGGCGCCGGCGTAACGCGTCGCGGCCAGCGCTTCCAGCGCCTGGTCGTCCTGCGCGCCTGCGGCGGCTGCCAGCACGCGGCGCAGCATCTCGGCCTGGCCATGCGCGTCGATGCGCGCCTCCACCTCGGCCCGCTCGCCCCCATCGCACGCGGCGGCGGCATCGCGCACCACCAGCAGGTCGCGCAGGCAGCTGCGGCGCTCGGGGTGCTGCAGGACCAGGTGCAGCAGCGCGTGCCACAAGTGGTCCGCGGGGGCGAGGCGCAGCAGACCCGGCGCGCCGTCCACCGGCAGGGCGCGGTCCAGCGCAATGCGCAGCGTTTCCGGCTCGACGTGGGGCAGCGCACGGTGCAGCTCCACCGCGAGCGCGCCGGCCTTGCGATGTGGGGGCAGGTGGTGCAGCGCGCCGCCGTGACGCCCCGCGTAGCCGCGCCGCTGCAGGGCGGCGGACAGACGCGGCAGCGCGTCGTGCGGAGCCAGCACGTCCAGGTCGTTCAGGTCCACGGCCCGGTTCGGGTGGAGCGCCGTGACTCCGCCCTTGAGCAGCACCACGGGGGCCCGGATCTCCCGCGCGACCTCCTCCAGCTCGCGCACCTGGGCCCGCGCCATGAGGACGCGGCGCATCTCCTCCATGCGCTGCCGCTCGATCAGCGGGCGAGCGGCCTCCCCCAGCGACCCCGGGCCGTCCTCGCCGGCTGGCCGCGCCGTCAGGGGCAGCGCGCACCGCTCGGTGAGCAGGAACGTGCGCCAGGCGTCGACGGACGCAGACGGCGGCGGACCCACGGGCGCCGGCGTCCCGGCTTGCAGCAGTCGCGGCCGCACGCAGCGTCGGATCGCCAGTGCCTCCCCGGCCAGGCGAGCGGTGCGCGGGGCGGCGGCGGCGGCCAGCATCTGCATGGATCGGAGCATGGCGGCAAACTACGGACGGGGCGCCGCTCGCGCCGGGGCCGACTTTCCATGGAAACACGACAGGGTTGTGCTCGGGGGCGGTTGCCATGATCTTGGGCGCCGACTCTCCCCGCAGGCGTCGATACGCGGCGCATCCAGTCGACCAGAAAAAGCGAATTCATGCGTAGACGCATCGCGCTGTGCGCCGCCCTCGTGGCGGCGACACTGGTGCCGGGTACTGCCCAGGCCCAGTCCGACGTCCTGCTCCAGCTCCGCTCCGGCAGCCCCGCCGGCGACCGCTTCGTGGTCGACAGCGCGGGCGGTTTCGTGGCCAAGGGCGTCCTCGGCATCGGCATCATCCCGATCCAGGGCTCGGGCGAGCGGATGATGTGGCATCCGTACAAGGCGGCGTTCCGCGCCGGCTCGATCGGCCTCGGCGGCAACAATTGGGACGATGCCAACGTCGGCTTCTACACCTGGGCCGGCGGCTACAACACGCTGGCGACCGGGCTGTCTTCCTTCGCCATGGGCTACCAGTCGAAGGCCACCGGTTCGTACTCCAACGCGTTCGGCTACATCGGCAACGCGACCGGCACGGGCTCGATAGCAATGGGCTACCGCTCTACGGCGGACGCCAGCTACTCGGTCGCGATCGGTCAGCGCGCCAGCGCCAACGGCTACACGGGCGCGATCGTCTTCTCGGACGCATCCACCACGGACAGCACCGAGGCATCGGCGACCAACCAGTTTACCGTGCGCGCGGCCGGCGGCATCCGCCTCTTCACCAACGCCAGCCAGACGACGGGCGTGTCGCTGAACGCCAGCGGCAGTTCGTGGAACGTGGTGTCGGACCGCAACCGCAAGGACGAGTTCCTGCCGGTGGACGGTGAGGACCTGCTGCTGCGGCTGCGCGGCGTGCCCGTCACCAGCTGGCGCTACAACGCCGAGGACGACGGCATCCGTCACATCGGTCCCATGGCGCAGGACTGGCACGCGGCGTTCGGGCTGAACGGCGATTCGCTCACCATCAACATGAGCGACATCGACGGCGTGAACCTGGCCGGCGTGCAGGCGCTCGAGGAGCGCAGCCACAGACAGGCGGAGCGCATCGAGGAGCTGGAGGACCGTGTCGCCCGGCTCGAGCAGCAAATGATCGAGCTGACGCGCATGCTGGAGGCGCGCAGCGAGTCGCCCTGAACCGGGCGCACGCGCCGCTGAACCAGAGCCCCCGCACCGGAAACCGTGCGGGGGCTCGTTCTTTTCCGGCCGCGACATTCCGGATACCGGACCGCGCCGCTATCGTGAGAGCAAGGCCTCCTTCGGGGCCCTGCTCACGCAACGACGGCGTATCGAATGAACTCTCGCGTCAGGATCGCCCAGCACGACCGCACCGCCAAGCCCGGCGGGCCTGCCGCCGGCTGACGTGGCGATCCGCATCGTGCGCCTGGGCTCGCCGCGCGGGCCGACGGAGGGGCTGCGCGTGGGCACGGTGCGGCGTCCGCCGCGCGGGGTGCCGAAGGCCGAGCACGCCAGCGGCGACTGGTACGACGTCTGGTTCCCCACGCTCGCGCCGAGCGACGAGACGGTGAAGCTCGGCCGCGGCGCGTCGAGCGATGCGGAGTGGGCGACGTTCGAGCGGCGCTACCGCGCCGAGATGAAGGCGCCGGACGCGCGTCACGCGCTGGCGCTGCTCGCCGCACTGTCCCGCGCCAGCGACCTCGCCGTCGGCTGCTACTGCGAGGACGAGGCACGCTGCCACCGCTCGATCCTGCGCGCGCTGCTCGTCGAGCAGGGCGCCGACGTCGCGGACTGAGCGGACCGCGGCTGCGGCTCGCGGCGCCCGCGGCGTCTCCGGCAACAGGAAGCTGGCGCGGCCGGGCTGATCGACGCACCGTGCTGGAGGAAGCTCGCCGCCGCCCCGGGCCGCGCGCCGTCCACCCCCTGGAAGGAGGCGATCCATGGGCACCATCGTCGCTCGCTTCTCGACACGTCACGAGGCCGACTTCGCGCAGGGGCTCCTCATCGACGCGGGGATTCCCGCCGGCGTCTTCGCGGACGACATCGGCGGCACGCTGCCGCGCAGCGCCGCCGTGCGCGTGGAGGTGATGGACGAGCACGCCCAGCAGGCCACGCGGCTGCTGGCCGAACACGGCCTCCTGCCGCAGCCGTAAGCGGATCCCGCGGCACGAGCGGATCCGCCGCGTCCCAGCCCGCACCCGGGTCGGAGCCGCACACTCAGCCCAGCGACGCGACCAGCTCCTCGCTCGACACGCCCGCGCGCGCCTGCTCCACGATGGTGCCCGCGCGCGCGGCGGCCGTGGCGATCAGGTCCAGTTCGGCGTCGTCCGGCGCGCGCGGCGAGTCGTAGTACATCGCGAACGTGCCGAGCACGCTGCCCTCGGAATCGCGGATCGGGTGGGACCAGCACGCCGCCAGGCCGAAGGGCCGCGCGATGTCGCGGTACATCGTCCACAGCGGGTCGTGCTCGATGTCCGTGACGATGACCGGTTGGTTGCGCCACGCGGCCGTGCCGCACGAGCCGGCGCTCTCGCCGATGAGCAACCCGTGGATCAGGCGGCGGTACTCGTCGGGCAGGTTCGGCGCGGCGGCGTCCAGCAGGTGCAGGCCATCCTGCGACAGCAGCAGGATCGACGCGCGGAAGTTGCCCGAGCGCCGCTCGACCAGACGCACCAGCGCCTCGAGTACGTGGGAGAGGTCCGGCGTCGGACGGCGCGGGGTGGAATCGGCGGGCATGGCTGCCTCCGGGGCGAGGGCCGCTTCCGCTTCCACGATAACCCGAGGGCGCCGACGATGCACCGTTCGCGTCGCCCCCGGCGACGTCGATCCGTCGAGCCATGGTTGCGCGCGCGCGGGTCGACTAGATTCGGTCCATGCCTCGAAAGAAGATCCTCTCCGACGGGACCCCCCTCACGCTGCCGCAGTACGACAAGCTGCCGCGTGAGGTGCACGGCGAGGTGGTGCGCGGACGACTGCTGCGTGAACCGCCTCACAGGACCGTGCATGGACTGCTGGTCGCGCGCGTCTCCGCGCTGCTGTCGCACTTCGTGGACGAGCGACGGCTGGGCGTGGTGCTGAGCGAGTCCGGCTACATCACGGCGCAGGACCCGCCGACCGTGCGCGGACCCGACGTCTCGTTCATCGCCGCCGAGCGCGTGGCGGACGGGCTGCCCGCCGACGGCTACTGGGAGGGCGTGCCCGACCTCGCCGTCGAGATCCTGTCGGCCGAGGATCGACCGGGCGCGACCGCCGACAAGGTGCTCGAATACCTGGGCGGCGGCGCGCAGGCCGTCTGGATCGTGCAGCCGCGCACCCGCGCCCTGGTCGTGCACCTGCAGGGCGCACGCATCCACGCGCTGCAGGAAGAGGACGTGCTGGACGGCGCACCCGTCCTGCCCGGCTTCCACCTGCCGCTGACGCGCCTGTTCCAGGACGTGCCGAGGTACTGACGGCCGTCAGGTTCTGCGACCGACCGGCGCGCGGGTGTGGGCGCCGGTCGCTCAGCCCCACCACCCGTGCAGGAACCAGCCGCCCGAGAACGGGTCGCGGAAGATCCATAGCGGCGTGCCGTTCGCCGTGATGCAGCGGAAGTACTCGCGCGCGTAGCCGCCCTCCCAGTGCCCGCCCGACAGCCGCTGCGGGCCCGCCGCGGCGAGCAGCTCCAGCCACTCGCCGGCCTCGACCGGCACCGCCGTGTGCGGCCGTTCCAGCAGCACGTGCGTGGGCGCGACGTGGTCGCGGCGCGGCTCCGTCTGCACCTGGACCCGGCGCGGCTCCGGCAGCAGCTGCAACACGATGGCCGCGCCCTCCGCCTCCGCCTGCGCGATCGCGCCGTCGTCCGCCGCCAGCCATTCCACGCGCCGCTCGGCCAGCGGGTGCGCGCTCGCGGACGGGCGCACCACGACCGGGCCCTGCTCGTCGACCAGCCGCATCAGCGCCGCCTCGACCGCGCCGGCCGTCGCGAAGCCGCGGTCGAACAGGTCGCCCTGCTGCGCGCCCGCCTCCTCCGTCGACTGCACCTCCAGCCACATGCCGGACACGGCGTCGGGCACGGTCAGCCGCTCCAGCTGCGAGCGGATCAGCGCGCGCCAGCGCGTGCGGCTGGCCGTCGGCCGCGCCGCGCGCAGGCTGCGCTCCCACGACTCGCCGTTGGCCAGCTCCAGCCGGAGCAGCAGACGGCGCGCGTGCACGCCACGACGCCGCATCCCCTCGCACACCGAGCCGAGCAGCGCGTTGGCCGTGAACAGCAGCCGCTCCGGGTCCGTGACCACGTAGTCCACGAAGTCCAGTGACGCGTGCGGCCGGTCCGGCGCCGCGCGGCCGAACAGGATGCGCCGGTCCTCCCCGCGCGCGCGCCGCCAGAGGTCGACGCCCTCCGGTCCGAAGCGCACCTCCACGGCTTCCCGTTCCAGCGCCGCCAGCGCGCCGCACGTCTCCACGCCCACGCCGCCCAGCAGCTCCAGCAGCGACGGGTGCGGGTCCAGCAGCGTCAGCGGCAGCGGTGCCAGCCAGGCGCGCTCATGCCCGGCCGGAATCATCGGGCTTTGGACTTGGGGCTTGAGGCTTGAGGCTTGGGGCTTGGGGCTTGGGGCGTCGGGCTTCGAGGACGGCTGTTCGTCCGGCCTCGCGGAACCATTTTCTGCCCCCTCGCTTGCCAGCCGCGCGGCGACTTCGGCCACGACCGGCACGGCGGCGATGGCCGCGCCGGCTTCAGGCCACCCTGCCGCGGCGACCCGGTCCAGCAGCTCCGCGACGGACCGACTCGCGTCCAGGCCAGCCACGTCGGCCCAGATCCGGCCGCGCGGATCGATCGCCACCCGCGGCGCCGCCTCCAGCAGCGACGCCTCCAGCTCCAGCCGGTCCCGTGCGTCGGTCGGCGTCGAAACGGCCGAGGACTCCCGCTTCCGCCTCGAGCGCCGCGCGGACGTCCCGGTCGGCGGCGCCCCTTCGGTCGACCAGGCGGGGATCCAGAGACAGGCGATGCGCATGATCCTTCACCGGCAGACTGTACGTCACCTCGCGACTCCAGCCCATGGAGCGCGCTTCCACTTCGATCGACAGCGACTCCAGCTCCGCAGGGTCGCCGAACGGGTCCGGATGCCACACGTGACCTTCCGGCCGGTAGCGCGACCACAGCCGCAGCCGCGCCGCGCCCGAGCCCGGCACACCGCTCGCCTCACCGCGCCCGAGCGGACGGCCCAGCAGCACCAGCGCGCCGCCGCCGTCCCGCGCCACCCGCGACAGCCGCACCGACTCCCGCTCCGCGCCCGCAGCCGCACCCGACACCACCACCAGCGCGAAACCGCCGCTCCGGAGCAGCTCCTCCGCCGCCGACAGCGCGCCTCGCTCGTCCTCCGGCCGCACCAGCAGCACGCCCGCCGGCCACACGTCGCCCACCACCGTGCCCGCGCCGTCCACCCAGACCGCCCGCTCCCCGCGCGCCACTGCCGCCGCGCACGCCGAGCGCAGCGTCGCGTCCGCGCCGCCACCCATCCGCCACACCGACAGCGCGCCGCGCGGCAGCCCGCCGTTCGGCAGCACGCCGTCCAGCGCGCCCACCCCCGTCGCCACCGTCGCCACCGTGCCCTGCGACAGCGGCATCGCGTCCGGAAACCGCTCCGCCAGCACACCGCGCAGCGCCCGGATCTCCAAGTCCCGTGCGGGTAGTCCCATGCTCCTCCCTGCCGCGGACGAAGAAGCCGGACGGCCGCCCCCTTGCGCCCGCTCCGGCCCTGTCTGCAAGGTATACCGAACAAAAACCGAAAACAACGGGCTTGGGGCTTGGGGCTTGGGGCTTGGGTGGCAGGGCGACACGCACGCCGGAAACAGCCGTGCCGCGACCTCTGTACCCGACGCCCGGGACGGGCTACCGTACGCCGACAGCCGAAGCCCGAAGCACGAAGCCGGCGAACCCAAGCCCCAAGCCCCAAGCCCCAAGCCCGAATGTCTCGCACCCGAACCCAGGGCATCCGCGTCACTCACGAGCTGGACGCGGCGTTGCGCGAAGAGATGCGTCGTCGCGGCATCGGTGAGTGGTCGACGCTGGCGGTGGAGCTGATCGAGGAGGCGCTGCGCATGCGGCGCGCGCCCGGGGTGGTGTTCGCGGACGGTCCGACCGGTCGTCGCCCCGTTGTCGCGGGGACCGGTCTGGACGTGTGGGAGCTGGTCGCGGCGTGGCAGGAACTGGGTCGCGACTACGCGCGGCTCCGGGTCGCCTACGACTGGCTGAACGAGCCGCAGCTGCGGGCGGCGCTGGCTTACTACGAGGCGTACCCGGCGGAGATCGACGAGCGGATCGATCTGGAGCGGGAGCTGACGCCGGACCGGTCGCAGCAGGCGTTCCCGTTCGCGAAGCCGCGCGGCTGATGGCGGCGCCGCGCTTCCTGCTGGACGAGGGACTGCCGCCGTCGATCGTGCGGCATGCGGACAACTCGGACCTGGACGTGGTTTCGGTCTACGACCTGCGCCGCGCCGGCCTGACCGACTGGGCGCAGATGGAGCTGGCTGCGGCGGACGGGCGGGTGCTGGTCACGCGCAACCGGCTGGACACGCTGCTGTCGACGGCGGAGTCGTTCCGCCTGAACCAGCCGCACGCGGGTGTGCTGGTGGTGCCTTGGTCGTTGCCCAACGACCGTCCGCAGGCCATCGTCAGGGCGCTGCAGCGCTGGAGCTACGCGCACACGCACGGCGCCACCGAGTTCGGCCGCTATCATGTGGATTTCCTGACCCCCTGACCCCGAGCCCCATGCATCGAGCCCGAAGCCCGAAGCTGCTCGCCCTGCTGTTCCTGACGGCCTGCGCGAGCAACGGCGGTGAACCCGCATCGGCGCCGGCGCTGGCCAGCGGCGTGACGGCCGCGCAGCTGGACGAGCGGCTGGCGCAGTTCGCGCCGGCCGAGATCGATTTCGACGCGTCCTCGCTCCAGCCGTGGGAGAAGAACGTGCTGGTGCGGCTGGTCCACGCCTCGGAGCTGCTGCACGAGATCTTCATGCTGCAGGTCTCGCCGCGGAACCTGGAGTGGCGCGCGGCGCTGGCCGCGGCGGACGACCCGGCGGGCCGCGCGGCGCACCGCTACTTCGAGGTGATGGCGGGGCCGTGGGACCGGCTGGAGTCGGACGCGCCCTTCCTGGCCGTGGGCGACAAGCCGCTCGGCGCGGGCTACTACCCGGCGGACGTGACGCGCGAGGAGATCGAGGAATGGCTGCGCCGGCATCCGGAGGACCGGCAGGCGTTCACCGACTACTTCACGATGATCGAGCGCGACCACGGCATGCTGGTGGCCGTGCCGTACTCGCGCGCGTTCAGCGATCGCCTGTCGCGCGCCGCGGCGCTGCTGCGCGAGGCCGCCGACTTCTCGCAGAACGAGACGTTGTCGGCATACCTGCGCTCGCGCGCGGACGCGTTCGTGTCCAACGACTACTTCGCGAGCGACATGGCGTGGATGGACATCGCCGGCACGCGCATCGAGCCGACCATCGGCCCCTACGAGGTCTACGAGGACCGGCTGTTCGGCTACAAGGCCGCGTTCGAGAGCTTCGTCACCGTCGCCGATCCCCGGGCGACGGCCGAGCTGGACCGGCTCAAGGGCCTCATGCGCGACCTGGAGATGGCGCTGCCGATAGAGGAGCGCCACCTGAACCTGGAGCGCGGCTTCGAGAGCCCGATCCGTGTCGTCGACGTGGTCTACACCGCGGGCGACGCGCGGCGCGGCGTGCAGACCATCGCCTTCAACCTGCCGAACGACGAGCGGGTGCGGGAGGCCAAGGGCTCCAAGAAGGTCATGCTGCGCAACGTGTCGCAGGCCAAGTTCGACAACATCCTGGAGCCGATCGCCAACGAGGTGCTGGCGCCCGCCCTGGCGTCGCGCGTCCGCTTCCAGCCGTGGTTCACCAACGTGCTGATGCACGAGCTGGCGCACGGCCTCGGCCCCGGCAACATCACGACCGCGGCGGGCGAGACCACGGTGAACCAGGCGCTGCGCGAGCACTACTCGGCGATGGAGGAGGCCAAGGCCGATGTGGTCGGCCTGCACAGCCTGACCGTGCTGGCCGAGCGCGGCATGTACGACCAGGACTTCGTCGAGCGCGCCTTCATCGGCCACCTGGCCGACATGTTCCGCGCCACCCGCTTCGGCGCCACCGCCGCCCACGGCCGCTCCAACCTGATGCAGTTCAACTGGTTCCTGGAGCGCGGCGCGATCACGTACGACGCTGCGAGCGGCACGTTCGCGACGGACTTCAACGAGCTGATCCCCGCCAACGAGGAGCTGGCGCGTCGCATCCTGACCATCCAGGCCGAAGGCGATTACGCCGCCGCCGGCGCGCTGCTGCAGCAGTACGGCACGATCGGCCCCGAGATGCGCGCCGCGCTGGACCGCCTGGGGGACGTGCCCGTCGACATCCGTCCGATCTACACGGTCACGGAGAAGATGACCAACTGGTGAACTGCGGGCTTGGGGCTTGGGGCTTGGGGCCTGGGTTGGCGTAAGCAAAGAGCCCGGCTGGTCGACCCCAGCCGGGCTCTTCATGCTTCCCAGCTCGGAGCCGACCGTGGGTTCGCAGTTCCCCCAAGCCCCAAGCCCCAAGCCCCAAGCCCCAAGCCCGAAGTTCAGGCCGAGACCGGTTCCTCCTCGGTGCGTTCCGCTTCCGCGGCGATCTTCTGGGCGAGGTGCGAGGGCACCTCTTCGTAGCCGTGGAACTTGCGGTGGTGGGCGGCGCGGCCCTGCGTGAGTGAGCGCAGCGTGGTGGCGTACTTGTAGAGCTCGGCCTCGGGCACGAGCGCGCGGATGGTGTTCTTGCGGCCCTCGGCGTCCATGCCGAGGATCTTGCCGCGCCGCTGGTTCAGGTCGGCCATGACCTCGCCCAGGTACTCGTCGGGCGTGATGACCTCGACCTCCTGGATCGGCTCGAGCAGCACGGCCCCCGCGTCGGCCGCCACCTTCCGGAAGGCCATCGACGCGGCGACCTGGAAGGCGACGTCGCTGGAGTCGACGGTGTGGTAGCTGCCGTCGTAGACCTCGGCCTGGAAGTCGACCAGGGGGTAGCCGGCGACCACGCCGCGCTCGGCCGCCTGCTGCACGCCCTTGTCGACGGACGGGATGAACTTGCCCGGGATGACGCCGCCGACGATCGAGTTCTTGAACTCGTAGCCGCCGCCGCGGGTCATGGGCTTGAGGCGGATCCAGCAGTCGCCGAACTGGCCGCGCCCGCCCGACTGCTTCTTGTAGCGCCCCTGCCCCTCGGCGCTCCTGCGGATCGTCTCGCGGTAGCGGATGCGCGGCTGCTCGGTCTCGACCTTGACCCCGAACTTGCGCTCCAGCCGCTCCATCTGCACGTCCAGGTGCAGCTCGCCCGTGCCGCGGATGATGGTCTGCCGCAGCTCCGGCTCGAACGCGCTCTGGAAGCTGGGATCCTCCTCGTGCAGCTTGGCCAGCGCCACGCCCAGCTTGTCCTCGTCCGTGCGGCTGGCACCGTGGATCGCCGTGGTGATGTCCGGCTCGGGGAAGGCGACGCCGTCCAGCAGCAGCGGCTTCTGCCGCGAGCAGATGGTGTCGTTGGTGTGCGTGTCCTTGAGCTTGGCGACGACGCCGATGTCGCCCGCGTGCAGGCGGTCCACCTCGACGCGGTCCTTGCCCTGCGCCACCGACAGGTGCGCCAGCTTCTCGGCCTTCTCGTGCTTCGGGTTCCACACCTCGTCGCCGTTGCCTACGCTGCCGCTGAACAGGCGGAAGTAACTGAGCTCGCCGACGTGCGGTTCGGTGGCCGTCTTGAAGACCAGCGCGCTGAGCGGCTGGTCGTCGCGGCAGGCCAGTTCGATCGGCTCATCCCTGCCGACCGCTCGTGCAATCTCGCGCGGCGTCTCCGCGGGGTGCGGCATCAACTCGACCAGCTTCGAGAGCAGCGCGCGCGTGCCCCACGTCTTCTCGGGCGCGCCGCAGAACAGCGGGAACAGCTCGCCGCGCATCATGCCCGCCTTCATCGCGGCGATGGCTTCCTCGCGCGTGATCTCCTGCCCCTCGAGGTAGTGCTCCAGCAGCGTGTCGTCCGTCGTCGCGATGGACTCGAGCAGCTCGGTGCGCCACTGCTCGTATTTCGCCCGGAACTCCTCGGGGATCTCCTGCTCCTTGTACTCGCCGGACTTGTCCGGCTCGTACACGTGCGCCTTGCCGCTGAAAAGATTGATGATGCCGTGGAAGTCGTCGCCCTCACCGACCGGGATCTCGACCGGGATCACCTTCTCGGTCAGGTGCGTCTTGATCTCGCCGTACACCTTTTCGAACGCGGCGTTGTCCTTGTCCATCATCGAAACGAAGAAGAGTCTGGGGATGCCGCGGTTCGAGCAGTATTCCCAGACTCTCTCGGTACCGACCTCGACGCCGGTCGTGGAGCCCAGCACCACGACCGCGCCGTCCGCGACCCTGACCGCGGACAGCACCTCCCCCGCGAAGTCCAGGTAGCCGGGCGTGTCCAGCAGATTGATCTTGGTGTCGCGCCATTCGGCGTGCGCGGGAGAGGCCTGCAGCGAGATGCCGTGCGCCTGCTCCTCGGGCGCGTGCATCGTCAGCGCCGTGCCGTCCTTCACGCTGCCGTGGCGGCGCGAAGCGCCGGAGACGAAGCAGAGCGCATCGATCAGACTCGTCTTTCCGGACCCGCCGTGGCCGACGACCACGACGTTCCGGATGCGCTCGGTGGGATACGATCGGGCGGATGCCATCGCGTACCTCCTGTTCGGGTGGGGCCGGTAGAGTGGCGAGGGGTTGCCCGTCGGGCAACCCCCGCCACGGGGAGGCTCGCTGCGCTCGCGGGGAGGCGGCTGCGCCGCGGGGAGGCGGCCTGCGGCCGCGGGGACGCTCGCTGCGCTCGCGGGGAGGCGGCCTGCGGCCGCGGGTAACAGCAACAGCCCAAAAGCGGGCGCCCGACGCCCCACGCCCGCTGGAAACTCTCCGGCGTCGGCGGTGTCCTACGTCGGTCACGGCACATCCACCAGGACGGACTCCACGATGACCAAGGCTCTTCTCGCTCTGCCGCTGCTGCTCGCGGCGGCGCCGCTGTCCGCGCCCGAGCAGTACCAGATCGACGGTTCGCACACCTACGTCGGCTTCGAGGTGCGGCACATGATGGTGAGCAACGTGCGCGGGCAGTTCGAGAACGTGCAGGGGGACATCGTCTACGACGCGGCGGACGTCGCCAACTCGTCGGCGGAGGTGCGCATCGAGACGTGCAGCATCGACACCAACAACGACCGGCGCGACAACCACCTGCGCAGCGACGACTTCTTCAACTGCGAGCAGTACCCCTACATCACGTTCCGCAGCACGAGCGTGCACGCGGCCGACGACGGTTTCGTGATGGAGGGCGACCTGACCATCCGCGACGTCACTCGCCGCGTTTCGATCCCGTTCGAGCTGACCGGACCCGCCGACGCCGGCAACGGCCGCAAGGTGATCGGCGCCGAGGGCGAACTGGTCATCGATCGCCACGACTACAACGTGCGCTGGAACCGCACCACCGAGGCGGGCGGCCTGGTCGTCGGCCCCGAGGTCAAGGTGGAGCTCAAGGTGGCCGCGCGTACCGCGGGAGCGTGAACGGCAGCGGCCGGCTTTCGGTCGTCAGCCGACCCCTCAGTTACTCCGATACCGCCGGCTCACCTCGTCCAGCAGCTTCCGCTCGTCGGCGGTCAGGCTGGCGATGCCCTGCGAGCTGATCTTGTCCAGCACGCGGTCCACCTCGTCGAGGATCTTCTCCTCCTCCTCGCGGCGAGGTCGCGGCGCCTGCGGACGGGCCGCGGGCCTGCCGCCGCCGGCCAGCGTGACGTGGTCCTTGCGGCGCAGCTTCTCCTTGAGCCCGGCCAGGCCACCGCCGCCCCCCGACTTCTTCCCCGCGGCGCGATAGGTGTCCCCGGTCCAGCGGTTCTTCTGCAGCCAGCGGATGTACAGGAACGCCGCGGCCACGCCGCCCAGGTGGGCGAAATGCGCGGTGCGGTCGCCCGGCGAGTTCAGGATCATGCCCCACAGGTCGAGGAAGACCAGACCCGTGACCAGCCACTTGGCCGGGATCGGCAGGATGCCCCAGATGTAGATCGGCGAGTCCGGCCAGAACAGCGCGAAGGCGACCATGACGCCGAGCACGGCGGCGGACGCGCCGACCACGATCGAGTCGTAGGCGAAGACGAAGGACAGCGCCGCGCCCGCGAAGCCGCAGATCAGGTAGAGCTGCAGGAAGCGCCGGCTGCCGAGCCGCCCCTCGATGGGCGGCCCGAAGAAGAACAGCAGCAGCATGTTGAAGAGGATGTGCATGAACCCCGCGTGCACGAACATGTACGTGAACGGGGTCCAGGGCGTGTACATCACCACGCGCGGCACCAGCGCCAGGTAGCCCTGCACCTGCGGGATCAGCCCCAGCAGGACGAACACGCCGATGTTGGCGATGAGCAGCCGCTTGACCCAGGGGGTCAGCGAGAAGCCGAAGCCGAAGCCGGAACCGCGATACGCCATCGTGTGAGTCTGGGGGTCGAGTTCTGCTGCGAAAAGCTAGTCGCGCGCGGTGCCGCCGCGCGAACGATGGTACTCGATCGCGAGCTCGCAGATCCGCTCGCAGATGCGCGGGAACGCGATGCCGGCCGCTTTCGCGGCCTTGGGATAGAGGCTGGCGGCCGTCATGCCCGGCGCGGTGTTGGCCTCCAGGCACCACAGCCCGCCGTCCGCGTCCATGCGGAAGTCGATGCGGCTGTAGCCGCGCAGCTTGAGCGCGCGGTGCGTGCGCAGCGCCAGCTCCTGCGCGCGCGACTTCACGTCGTCGTCGATCTCTGCCGGGAACACCTCGCTGGCCATGCCCGGCTGGTACTTGCACTCGTAGTCGAAGATCTCGTGCTCGGGGATGATTTCGCCCACGGGCAGCGCCTCGTCGCCCAGCACCGGCACGGTCAGTTCGCGGCCGGCGATGAAGCGCTCGATGATGACCTCGTCGTCGTACTGGAACGAGTCCTCGATCGCCGCCTGGATCTCCGACTCCTGCTTGACCAGGTGCAGCCCCACGGTCGAGCCCTGCTTGCTGGCCTTGACGATGATCGGCATGCCGAGCGCGTCCAGGATCTCCTCGTTCGTGCGCGGCGCCATCAGCCAGTCGGGCGTGGGCACGCCGGCGTCGCGCATGACGCGCTTGCTGATCTCCTTGTCCATCGCCAGCGCGCTGCCCAGCACGCCGCTGCCCGTGTACGGCACGCCGGTCAGGTCCAGCAGCGCCTGCAGCGTGCCGTCCTCCCCCGCGCCGCCGTGCAGGGCGAGGAACAGGACATCCACGCCTTCGAGTTCGGGCGCGTCGGTGATCGCGGTCGGGTCGCCGGTGCGCATCACGTCCAGCGCGGCCTGCTCGGGCGGCAGCGCGCGGATGCCGCCCTCGCGCAGCCTGGTTTCCGCCTCGTCGTCCAGCGGCCCGCGCGCGGTGTCGACGGCAACCACCTCGTGCCCGGCCTCGCGCAGCGCGCCCGCGACCTGGAGCCCGCTCTGGATCGAGACGTCGCGCTCCTCGCTGGTGCCGCCGAAAAGGACCGCGACCTTCACTCGACCCTCGCCCCGGTAGCGGCGTCGATGCCGACGCGGCCGTCCGAGTAGGTCACGAACCAGCGTTCGGGGCTGGTCGGCACGAGCAGCATCGGCACGCGCGTGCCCGTGTCGAACGCGGGCGCGGCGGCGATGGCGGCCGGCGAGTCGATCCATTCGCTGCCCAGCACGCGGTCGCCGATCACGAAGCCGGGCGGCGACTGCGGCGCGCGCTCGGTCGCCTCCACATCGGTCGGGCGCACGGTCACCGCCAGTTGCTGCGACTCGCCCGGCGCATCGTAGACGAAGCGCCAGTAGCCGGCGTCCGGCAGCACGCGCCCCTGGTTGTCCACCGCCGCGCCCTCGACGTAGCGCAGCCGCGCATCCGTCGACCAGCCGCGGGCCTGCGAGCGCGCCTCCGCCCACGCCTGCCGCGCGGTCAGCGCCAGCGCGTCCACGTCCACGGCGCCGCGCGCCGAGCCGCAGCCGCCCGCGAGCAGCAGAACCGGAAGCGCCAGCGCCCCCATCCGCATGGTCTTTCTCATCCACACCCCGTTCGGTTCGTGTCGGATCGTCCGGCGCCCTCGTATGCAACGACGGAGCCAGTCGGCGTCCGCATGGCGCCGTCGGCTCACCCGGCCGGCTGCGCCGCGGCCAGGTGGCCGAGCTCGTTTTCGCGCAGCCACTCGTCGTTGAAGAGCTTGGAGAGGTAGCGCTCGCCCGTGTCGCACAGGATCGTGACGACCAGCGCGTCGGGGTCGTCGATCTCGCGCGCGACCTCCAGCGCCGCGTGCACGTTGAGCCCGCTCGAGCCGCCGACGAACAGACCCTCCTCCCTGGTCAGCCGGTGCGCCATCGCGAAGGCGTCGGCGTCGCCGACCGTGCGGTACTGGTCGACCATGTCGAACCAGAGCGTGCCGGGGATCTTCTCGTTGCCGATGCCCTCGACCTTGTAGGGGCTGCCCTCGGTGCGCTCACCCGTGCGCCAGTAGTGCGCCAGCGTGGAGCCCTCGGGGTCGGCGCCGATCACCTTCACCTCGGCGTTCCGCTCCTTCAGGTACTTGCCGGTGCCGCTGATCGTGCCGCCCGTGCCGGCGGACGTGACGAAATGCGTGACGCGCCCCTCCGTCTGCTCCCAGATCTCGGGGCCGGTCGTGGCGTAGTGCGCTTCGGGATTGGCCTGGTTGTAGAACTGGTCCGCGAAGATGGCGTTGGGGATCGAGTCGGCCAGCGCCCTGGCCTTCATCACGTAGTTCTCGGGATCGTCCGGCGCGACCTGCGACGGCGTGATGATGACCTCGGCGCCGAAGGCCCGCAGCAGCCGCACCTTCTCCATGCTCATCTTGTCGGGGATCGTGAAGATGCAGCGGTAGCCGCGCTTGGCCGCGGCGATTGCGAGCCCGATGCCGGTGTTGCCGCTGGTGCCTTCGACCACCGTACCGCGCGGCCGCAGCCGGCCCTCGGCCTCCGCGGCCGCGAGGATCGCCTCCCCGATGCGGTCCTTGACCGAGCCGCCCGGGTTCATGAACTCCGCCTTGGCCCAGACCGGCGTGCGCACGTCGGCGCCCACGCGGTGCAGGCGGATCAGCGGCGTGTTCGCCACCAGTTCGGCGACGTCGTCGCAGGGGCGCGGCAGCGGGTTGGCCAAGGAGTTCCGCACGTCGCTCATCGCGGAGCCTCCACCGCAGTGCTGTCGCCGGCTGCCCGTTCGACGGCCGGCGCGACCGACGCCGCGGCCGCGGCGCCACCGTCCATCGAGAAGCGGACGGGCAGGCGCACCCACACGTCCACGGCCTCGCTGCCGCGGCGCGCGGGCTGGAAGCGCAGTGCGGGCGCGCCGGCCAGCGCGGCGGAGTCCATGGCCGACCGGCCGCTCGAGCGCTCGACGTACGCGCTGTCCACGCCGCCCTCCGGCGTGACGTGCACCATCAGCATGGTCTCACCCTCCACCCCCTCGTCCCAGAGCGCTTCCGGATAGCGGAACGGCGATTCGGCCGGCCCGCTGTAGATCGGCTGCGCGGTGCTGAGCGGCGCGTCGTCGGACGCGGCGCAGCCGGCCGCCAGCAGCACGCAGGTCAGCGCCAGCATCGGCGCGTGTCTGGCTGTCATGTTCCTGTCGTTGAGCGTGTTCACTCGGCGGTGATCCGCCAGATGCGGCCGCCGGCGTCGTCGGTGACGTAGAGCGCCCCGTCGGGGCCGATGGCCAGACCGCTGGGCCGGTGCTGCGCGCCGCGGGGCAGCTGGCCGTCGCCCGCGAAGCCGTCGGCGAAGACCTCCCACTCCCCCGTCGGCTCGCCGCCCCGGAACGGCGCGAAGACCACGTTGTAGCCCTGCTGCTCCAGTGGCGCGCGGTTCCACGAGCCGTGGAAGGCCAGGAACGCGCCGCCGCGGTAGCGCTCCGGGAACGCGGAAGCCTCGTAGAACACGAGCCCGTTCGGCGCCCAGTGGGCGGGAAACGCGATCACCGGCTCCTCGGCGTCGGCGCAGCGGCCCGCCTGCTCGCCGTCGCCGCCGTACTCGGGCGCCAGCACCTTCTCGTCGCGCTCGGGGTCGTGGTAGCAGTAGGGCCAGCCGAAGTCGTCGCCGCGGTCCACCCGCAGCAGCTCCTCCGACGGCAGCTCTGCGTTCTGCTGCGCACTGTAGCCCCAGTTGGACAGCTGATCGCGCCCGTGCTGGGCCACGAACAGCTGGCCGTCGGCGCGGGCGTCCATCGCCACCGCGTTGCGGATGCCGGTGGCGTAGCGCTCGCCGTTCGCCAGGGTCTGGCCGGTGCGGCGCGCGTCGAAACGCCAGATGCCCGCGCGCGTTTCCAGCTCCGGGCACGGATCGACGCCGGGAGAGCGGCCCTGCCGGTCCTCGACCTGGCAGGCGTTGGATGGCGAGCCGTGGTTCACGAACAGGTCCGTGCCCCGCACGACGATCGACTTGGCGCGGTGGCTCCGGTCCGCCGGCAGCCCGCTCACGATCGTGACCGGATCGCCCGCCGGCTCCAGTGCGCCGACCGGGACGCGGTAGCGCAGCACGCGGTCGTCGGGCGCGAAGTAGAGCAGCGTGTCGTCCACCAGCGCGATGCCCGTGCCGCCCATCTCGCCGAAGCGCGCGCGGCGGTCGGCCACGCCGTCGCCGTCCGTGTCGCGCAGCGCGACGATGCCGCCCTCGGCACTGCGCGTGTCCCGCAGCGCGACGAACAGCGTGCCGTCGGCCCGCACGGCGATGTGACGCGCGGCGCCGACCTCGTCCGCGACGACCGTCGCGCGGAAGCCGTCCGGCACGCGGATCCTCGCCTGGTCGTCCTCCCCGGCGAACGCGCCCGCGCTCACGGCCGCGCCCATCGCGACCGTCACGCCGATTGCCGCGCCAGCATTCATGCGGCGGCGCCCGCGGCGCGTCGTTGCCGGCTCCCTCTCGATCGGCTCGTCCATGCTCAGCTCTCTGCCATTCGTTTCAGCTCGGCCAGCGCCGTCAGCGCGTCGAGCGGTGTCATCCGGTCGGGGTCCAGCGCGCGCAGCCGCTTCAGCGCGGCCGGCTCGGGCGGCGCGAACAGCGCGAGCTGGTCTTGGTTGGCCGCGGTACGCGGCCGGCGCGCGCCGCCACGGCCGAGTCCGCGCCCGCCGCCCGTGTGCGCGCCCTCCAGCTCGTTCAGGATCTCGCGCGCCCGCCCCACCACGTGCGCGGGCAGACCCGCCAGCCGTCCTACCTCGATCCCGTAGGATCGGTCCGCGCCGCCCTGCTCCAGCCGGCGCAGGAAGATGATGTCCTCCCCGACCTCCCGCACGGCCACGTTGCAGTTGAACAGCGCGTCCAGCTGGTCGGCCAGCTGCGTCAGTTCGTGGTAGTGCGTCGCGAAGATCGTCTTGGCGGCCAGCGTCTCGTGCAGGTGCTCGGTCACCGCCCAGGCGATGCTGACGCCGTCGTACGTGGCCGTGCCGCGCCCGATCTCGTCCAGCAGCACAAGCGACCGGCGCGTGGCGCCGTGCAGGATCGCCGCGGTCTCGTTCATCTCGACCATGAACGTGGACTGGCCCCGGACCAGGTTGTCCGACGCGCCCACGCGCGTGAAGATGCGGTCGCACACCGGCAGCCGCGCCGACGCCGCCGGCACGAACGAGCCGACCTGCGCCAGCAGCTGGATCAGACCGACCTGGCGCAGCAGCGTCGACTTGCCGGCCATGTTGGGGCCGGTCAGGATCATCACGCGCGCGTCCTCGTCCAGCACCACGTCGTTGGGGATGAACTCCTCGCGCGGCATCATCGTCTCGACCACCGGGTGCCGGCCGCCGCGGATCTCCAGCGCATAGCCGGTGTGCACCTCCGGCCGCGCATAGCCGCGCTTCTCGGCCAGTTCCGCCAGCCCGCCCAGTACGTCCAGCTCCGCCAGCGACTCGCCCAGCGCCTGGATGCGCCCGACCTGCGCCGCCAGCGAGACGCGCAGCGCGGCGAACAGCTCCGCCTCCCGCCCCGCGATGCGGTCCTCCGCGCCCAGCACCTTCTCCTCCCACTGCTTCAGCTCGGGTGTGAAGTAGCGTTCGGCGTTGGCCAGCGTCTGCTTGCGCACGTAGTCGTTTGGCACCTTCTCGAGGTTGGCGCGCGTGACCTCGAGGTAGTAACCGAACACCTTGTTGAAGCCGACCTTGAGCGACGAGATGCCCGTTCGCTCGCGCTCGCGCGCCTGCAGTCGGGCGATGAAGTCGCGCGCGCCGTCGCGCGTCTCGCGCAGGTCGTCCAGCTCCGCGTCGTAGCCGGCGCGGATCACGCCGCCCTCCCCGAGCGTGGCCGGCGGCTCCTCGTCCAGCGCCCGCGCCAGCGTGTCCCGCACGTCGGCCATCGGGTCCAGCCCGTCGCGCAGCGCAACCAGCCGGCCGGACGTCGCGTCCCCGATCGCGTCGGCGATCAGCGGCACGCGCTCCAGCGACGCAGCCAGGGCGCCCAGCTCGCGCGGCGAGACGCGCGCGGTCGCGATGCGGCCGGCCAGCCGCTCCGTGTCGCGCACGGGCTTCAGCGCGTCGCGCAGTGCACGGCGGATGGCCGGCGAGTCGAGCAGCTCCGCCACCGCCTCCTGCCGCAGCCAGATCGGCTCGGCCACGACCAGCGGGCGCAGCAGCCAGCGGCGCAGCAGCCGCGCGCCCATCGGCGTCGCCGTCTGGTCGACGGTGGCGAGCAGCGTCCCGTCCCGCCCCTCCCCACGCGCCAGGTCCGGCCGCAGCGGCTCGATCAGCTCCAGGTTGCGCCGGGTCATCTCGTCCAGCGCCATGGAATCGCCGCCTCGCTCGACGCGCGGCGGGCGCAGCGCCTCGATGGCCGTCGGCTGCACCTCGGCCAGGTAGGTCAGCAGCGCGCCCAGCGCGCGCAACGCCGCGGAGTCCTCCGCCTCGAAGCCGAAGGCGGCGACCGACTTCACGCGGTAGCGGCGGCACACCTCCTCGACGGCGTGCTCGGCGTCGAAGATCCAGTCCGAGCGGTGCGTCAGGCTGGGCCCGTCCAGCGGCGCGCGCTCGCCCTCGCGCGAGCCCGGCAGCAGCAGCTCGGCGGGCTCCAGCCGCGCCAGCTCCGCCTCCACGCGCCCCTCGATCGACGGCAGGACGACCACCTCCCCGGTCGAGGCGTCCACCGCCGCGGCCGCGACGGCGTCGTCCGCTTCGCACACCGCAACGAGGAAGTTGTTGCGCCGCTCCGAGAGCAGCGCGTCGCTCAGCACGGCGCCGGGGGTGACCGTCTCCACCACCTCGCGGCGCACCACGCCCTTCGCCTCGGCCGGATCCTCGACCTGCTCGCACACGGCCACGCGGCGGCCCATGCGCACCAGCCGCTCGAGATACTCGTCTCTCGCGCGCGCGGGCACGCCCGCCAGGGGGACCTGCGCCGCCGCGCCGTTGTTGCGCGACGTCAGCGTCAGCCCCAGCAGACGCGCGCCCTCCTCCGCATCCTCGTAGAACATCTCGTAGAAGTCACCCACCCGGAAGAACACCAGCGCGTCCGGATGGCGCGTTTTGGCGTCCCGCCACTGCTGCATGAGAGGGGTGTCCGACATGTGCTGCTCGTACCCGGTTGCGTCACGTGCGAGGGGCTCGTCGCGGCCAGCAAGGTAACCCGGCGACCGCGCTCGTCGCACGCGAAGCGGGCTACGGGCTACGGGCTACATGCTACGGGCGTGTTGGCACGCGCGATGCCCTCGGTGCGCGCGGTCACTGGATTCGATCAAGACAAGGATGTCACGTGCGCGCCCCTCCTATCGCCATCACGACCCTGCTCCCGCTCGTATTCGGCGCCTGCGCTGCGGGGGGCGGTCCAGGCGCTCCCGGACCGATCACGGGTCCGGGCCCCGGGCCGGATGCGCCGGCGGTGGACTACCGCGGCGTGCCGGGCTTCGATACGCGCGATCATCCGGGCGACGGCGTCATGGCGCGCTGGCTGGAGCATTCGCCCTACCGGTGGGTCGGCTACTACCTGCCGGCGCCCTGCTACACCGGCACGTCGTGGGTCGGCAAGCGGTCGGAACTGGAGCGGCAGGGCTGGGGCACCGCGGTGCTGTACGTGGGGGAGCAGGACTGGGACGCGATCGCCGGCGCACCGGCGCTGAGCGACTCGGCCGCGGCCGAGAACCCGCGCTGCGCGGCCGTGAACCTCACCGCGGACCAGGGACGCGAGCACGGCCGCGCGGCCGCCGATGCCACGGCCGCGGAGGGCTTCGCGGCGGGCAGCACCATCTTCCTGGACGTCGAGCGCGTGTCCGCCGTCTCTCCGGAGCTGGCCGCCTACGTCGCGGCATGGTTCGACGCGGTGGCGCGCGACGGCCGCTACCGGCCGGGGCTGTACGCGCACGAACGGAACGCACGCGAACTCACGACGATCGCGACCGATGCGCTCGCCGCGGCGGGCGGCTCCGGCTCGCCGCGGCTCTGGGTGGCATCGGGCAGCGGTTTCGACCTGCGTGCCGCGCCGGGCGAGTCCGGCTTCGGCGGCGCGACGGCGTGGCAGGGCGCGTTCGACGTGCGGGAGCGCTGGGGCGACGTGACGCTGAACATCGACGCCAACGTGGCGGACCGCGCGAGCCCGAGCGCGCCCTGACGGGGCGCTCAGCCCAGCACGTCCTCCAGCCGCTCCTGCTCGTCGGGATCGCCGATCACGACCAGCGTCGAGCCGGCCTCGATCACGGTGTCGGGTCCCGGCGTCGGCAGGAATGCATCGCCCTTTTCGACGCCGATGATGACCGTTCCGCTGTGCGCGCCGAGTCCGATCTCGGCGACGGTGCGCGGCCGCGCGCCACTCGGCACCGCCAGGCGGAACAGCTCGATGCCGCCGCCCATGAAGACCACGTCCCGGCCGCGCAGCATGGACACGATGGACTCGACGCCCAGCTCCGAATAGCTGAGCGCCAGGTCGGCGCCGGCGCGCAGCACCGCCTCCATGTTGCGCTCGTGCGTGATGCGGCTGACGATGCGCAGCCCCGGGTTCAGCCGCCGACAGTACACGGCCAAGTAGATATTGGTCGCGTCGTCGTGCGTGGTGAGCAGCACGGACGGCGCGTCCATGATGCCGGCCTCCTCCAGCACCGTGCGGTCCGCCGCATCGCCGTGGATCAGCCGGTCGGGCAGATCGCCGATGCGCTCCAGCATGTCGGGGTTCTTCTCCACCACGTGCACCGGCATGCCCTTGGCCTTGAGCGCCCGGCACGCGGCGCGGCCGACCTTGCCGCCGCCGATGATCAGCACGGGGTTGAAGTTGGTGGCGTAGATGACCAGGAACGTGTCCAGCTCGAGCAGCTGCTCCTCGTTGCCCACCACGACCAGCACGCTGGAGTCCTCGAGCACCGTGTCAGGCCGCGCCGGCTCCATGCGCCCCTGCCGCCACACGCCCACGATGCTCACGCCTGTCACCTCGCGGATGCGGCTGTCGCGGATGCGCCGGCCGACCAGCGGCGTCTCGTGCACGGGGAACTCGGCGATCAGCACGTCGCGGAACCGGCCGATCACATTGGTGTGCGCGTGCCCGGCGCTGAGCCGGTTGGCCAGGTGCTCGCCGAGGCTGTGGCGCAGCGGCAGCACGCGCGAGACGCCGGACAGCTCCAGGATGTCCACCGCGTCCAGGCTCTCGGCGATGGCCACGATCGGCACGTCGGGCGCGACCTCGCGCACGGTCAGCGCGATGTTGGTGTTCTTTGCGTCGCCGGCGTTGGCGAAGACCAGCCGCGCGCGTTCCACGCCCAGCGCGCGGTAGGTCGCGCTGGATTCCGGCTGCCCCGATACCACCGACACGTCCTCCGTCATCAGACCGGCGGCTCTCACGTGGTCGGGCTCGATGATGTAGTGGGGGATGTCGTAGGCGCGCAGCCGCTGCGCCAGGCCGGGCGCGATGTCGTCCCAGCCGGTGATGATCACGTGGCCGCTGACGTCCTCGTCCACCCGACGCGGCGCGCGCTGGCGCACGCGCGCCTCCAGCCACGGCGCGTAGAAGTAGCGGATGAAGATGAACGGCAGCAGCACGAGCAGCAGCACGATGCCCGTGATCAGCACCAGGATGCTGAACGCGCGGCCCAGGTCGCTGGTGAACGTGATGTCGCCGAAGCCCAGCGTGCTCATGACCACCAGCGTCCAGTAGAAGCCGGTGATCCACGAGTGCTCCTGCCCCTCGCGCAGCATGATCATATGGAACGCGATCGTGAACGCGATCACGACCAGCACCAGGATCACGAGGTACTTGAACAGGACGCCGAGGTTCTCCCTGGCCTCCCGCTCGTGCAGGAAGTAGCCGAACAGGCTGCCCAGCGCTTTCATGCCTGGCTCCTCGGGCGCGATGGTGCGGATGCGGTCCGGAAGGGTGCGCCCGCCGGCGCGGTCGCGCAACGATTTGCGCTGGACCCGCGCGCTGCCGGCACGGTATTATCAGCACGATTCGTGGGCGCCCGTTTCCGACGGAGGATACGCGCCGCAGCCACGAGACTCATCGAGCCGAACAGATCGCCTTGAGCACCTTCGATAGCCTGAACGCCGCCTACGTCCAGGAGCTGTACGAGCAGTACCGCCGCGACCCCGCCTCCGTGGACGTGGAGTGGCGCCGCATGTTCGCCGCCGAGGACGCGGCCGCGGGCGAGGCCGCCCCCGAGGAGGCGGGGGGCGCCGACGCGGTCGTCGCCGCGTTCCGCGGACCCGCCGTGGGTCCTGCCGCCGGCAGCGCACCCGCCGCGGCCGCCGGCGCCGATTCCGCCACCATCGAGGCGGCCAAGGCCGCCGCGGAACTGGTGGACGCGTACCGCCTGAACGGCCACTACGCCGCCGACCTGGACCCGCTCGGCCGCGGCCGACCCGGCCACCCGACGCTGGAGCCGTCCTTCTACGGCCTGTCCGACGCCGACCTGCAGCACGGCCCGGCCGCCGAGCTGGTGGTCGAGACGCTGGAGTGGCTGAAGACCACCTACACCGGCACGATCGGCTACGAGTACGAGCACCTGGAGGACCCCGAGCGCCAGAGCTGGCTGCGCGAGCAGATCGAGGCGGGCGCGCACCTCCGGCCGCTGAACGGTGAGGAGAAGCGGCGGCTGCTGCGGCGCCTGACCGAGGTCGAGGCGCTCGAGCAGTTCCTGCACAAGGCGTATCTCGGCGCCAAGCGCTTCAGCGTCGAGGGCAACGACATGCTCGTGCCGATGCTGGACCTGGCCATCGAGCGCGCGGCGCAGGCGGGCGCACGCGAGGTGGTGCTGGGCATGGCCCACCGTGGCCGGCTCAACGTGCTGGCCCATACCCTCGGCCGCACCTATCAGGCGATCATCGGCGAGTTCGAGGGCAAGCACGCCCTCTCCAGCGGCACCGGCGACGTGAAATACCATCTGGGCGCCGAGGGCACCTATGCCACGGCGTCCGGCGAGCCGCTCACGGTCACGCTCGCGCCCAACCCCAGTCATCTCGAATTCGTGGGGCCGGTGGTCGAGGGGATGGCGCGCGCCAAGCAGTCCGACCGCGGCGCGGAGGGCGTGCGGCTGCACACCGAGTCGGTGCTGCCCGTGCTGATCCACGGCGACGCCGCGTTCATCGGCCAGGGCGTGGTCGCCGAAACGCTGAACCTGGCGGAGCTGGACGGCTACACGACGGGCGGCTCGCTGCACGTCATCGTCAACAACCAGATCGGCTTCACCACGCTGCCGCGCGACGCGCGCTCGACCTGCTACGCCAGCGACCTGGCGCGCGGCTTCGACGTGCCCGTCTTCCACGTGAACGCGGACGACCCCGAGGCCTGCCTGGCCGTGGTACGGCTGGCGCTGGCCTACCGTGAACGCTTCCACGGCGACGTGGTCATCGACCTGATCGGCTACCGGCGCTACGGCCACAACGAGGGCGACGAGCCGGCCTACACGCAGCCGACCATGTACGACGCGATCGGCGCGCACCCGCGCGTGCGCGAGATCTGGATCGATCGGCTGAAACAGAACGGCCTGTCGGACGACGACGCGCAGGCGGAATGGGACGCCGCCTATCAGCGGCTGGTCGACGCGCAGGAGGAGGTCCGTGCGGAGAATGGCGCCGACGAGGACGAGCACGGCGCGGCCGCGCCGACGGACGTCGCCCCTCGGCCCGAGGTGGAGACGGCGGTGGACGCCGAACTGCTCCGCTCGCTGGACCGGCAGCTGCACAGCTGGCCGGACGGCTTCCAGCCGAACCCCAAGCTGGCCAGGCAGCTCGGCAAGCGGGCGCAGGCCATCGAGGAGGGGCGTCCGCTGGACTGGGCGCACGCCGAGTCGCTGGCGTTCGCATCCCTGCTGGCAGAGGGTACGCCGATCCGCCTGACCGGCCAGGACGCGCAGCGCGGCACGTTCAGCCAGCGCCACCTGGTGCTGCACGACGGCGAGAGTGGCGAGAGCCGCGTCCAGCTCGCGCACATCGAGGAGGCCGAAGCCGCCTTCGAGGTGCACAACAGCCCGCTCTCCGAGCTGGCGTGCATGGGCTTCGAGTACGGCTACACCACCGCCGCGCCCGAGACGCTGGTGCTGTGGGAAGGCCAGTTCGGCGACTTCGTCAACGGCGCACAGATCATCATCGACCAGTTCCTGAGCGCCGGCCGCGCCAAGTGGGGGCAGGACAGTTCCCTGGTCCTGCTGCTCCCACACGGCTACGAGGGGCAGGGACCGGAGCACTCCAGCGCGCGCATGGAGCGCTTCCTCCAGATGGCGGCGGAGGACAACTTCCGCATCGCCGACTGCACCACGCCCGCGCAGTATTTCCACCTGCTGCGCCGGCAGGCGCGGCTGGAGGAGCGCCGCCCGCTGATCGTCTTCACGCCCAAGAGCCTGCTGCGGCATCCCATGGCGGTCTCGCCGGTGGAGGAGCTGACCGGCGGATCGTTCCGGCCCATGCTGGACGACGCCAACGCGGGCGAGCGGCGCGACGCGGTGACGCGACTGCTGCTCTGCACCGGCAAGGTCTACTACGACCTGGCCGGCTCGGAGCTGCGCGCGGACGCGAAGCATATCGCGATCGCGCGGCTGGAGCAGCTCTATCCGTTCCCGGCCGAGCGGCTGAAGGAGCTGGTCGGCGCCTACGGCAGCCTCGAGGAGCTGGTCTGGGTGCAGGAGGAGCCGGCCAACATGGGCGCCTGGCACTTTGTCGAGCGCCACCTGCGCGAGCTGCTGCCGAAGGGAATCCGGCTGCGGTACGTAGGCCGGCCGGAGCGTTCGAGCCCCGCGGAGGGCTACGCCAACGCGCACGCCGCCGAACAGGACCGGATCGTGCGTACGGCGCTGGAAAACGTCGAGGTCGGCGCAGGCCGCGGCCGCAATGGAGGACGCCGCTAGCCCGCCCGCCCGACGCGGGACCACCCGCGGGAGTGGAGGTGCGGAATGTCGTCGTTCGGCATCTATCTGTTGGGCTTCATCGTCGTCATCGTCGGTCTGGCCATCGCGGCGTACCTGCTGGGCGTGCCGCCGGTCTGGATCGCGGTCGGCGTGATCGTGCTGGCGGGCATCGGCATCCTGACCGGCGTTTCGAGGACGAAGCGACCGGATCCGCCCACCCAGCCGTAGCACCGGCCGGCTCCCCCGCCGGCCGCCCCCACAAACCGGAGGAACCGCGATGCTGTGGGTGATCCTTGCGCTGGCGGCGATCGGCGTCTTCTTCGTCGTCGTCTACAACAGCCTGGTCCGGCTGCGCGTGCTGTCGGACAACGCCTGGGCCGACATCGACGTGCAGCTCAAGCGGCGCGCCGACCTGGTGCCCAACCTGGTCGAGACCGTGAAGGGCTACGCCGGTCACGAGCGGGAGACGCTGGAATCGGTCACACGCGCGCGGCAGCAGGCGGTCGAGCTGCGCGGCGGCACCCCCGCCGAGCGGGCGCAGGCGGAAAACATGCTGTCCCAGACGCTGCGCTCGCTGTTCGCGCTGTCCGAGGCATACCCCGACCTGCGCGCCAACGAGAATTTCCGCGACCTGCAGGGCCAGCTGTCGTCGCTGGAGGACGCGCTCCAGAACGCGCGCCGCTACTACAACGCGGTCGTGCGCGATCTGAACACCAAGATCGAGCAGTTCCCGTCCAATGTGGTCGCCAACGCGTTCAACTTCCGTAAGCGCGAGTTCTTCGAGGCGGACGAGGGGGACCGCGCCGTTCCGCAGGTGAAGTTCTGATGCGTCGCTTCGCGGCCCGCGCGGCGCTCGCGCTCGCCGTCGCGCTCGCCGCCCTCGCCGCGCCCGCCACTGCCCAGCAGCGCTCGATGCGCATCGAGCACTTCGATGCGCGCTACGAGATCCTGCGCTCCGGCGACGTGGACGTGACCGAGACGCTGCGTGTCCGCTTCGACGGCGAGTGGAACGGCGTCGAGCGCATCCTGGTCGCGCGCGTCGCCGACCCCGACACCACGATCGAGCGCGAGCCGGGTCAGGGCGCCTACCGCCGCACCACCATCGAGGTCGACGATGCGACGGACGCCGCCGGCACCCCCCTGCGCACGGAGACCAACCGCTCCGGCGAGAACGTGACGGTGCGAGCCTGGGTGCCGGGCGCCCGCGACGCGACGCGCACCGTGGTCTTCCGCTACACCATCGAGGACGGCGTCGGCTTCACCGGACGCCACGACGAGTTCTACTGGAACGTGACCGGCGAGCAGTGGCGCGTGCCGATCGATTCGGTCGACGTGCTGGTGATCCCGCCCGCCGGCGCGCAGCCGGACAGTGTGCTGGTGTGGGCGGGCGCCGGCGGCTCCAGGGAACGGAACGCGGTCGCCCGGGTCATCGAGGGTGGCGCCACCGCCACCAGCACGGCGTCGCTGCCGCCCGGCTCCGGGCTCACCATCGCCGTGCGCTTCCCGCGCGACGTGGTCGAGCGGCCGGGAGCGCTGGACCGGGCCGCCGCCTGGATCGCGCTCTTCTGGCCGTTCGTGCTGCCACTCTTCTCGGTCGGTCTGATGTGGCGGCACTGGAGCGCGCGCGGCCGTGACCCGGACCGGCTGCCGGTCGCGGCGCGCTACGAGGTGCCGGACGAGCTGCGGCCCGGGGAGGTCGGCACCATGCTGGACGAGCGGGCGGACCTGCGCGACGTCACCTCCACCATGGTCGACCTGGCCGTGCGCGGGCACCTGCGCATCGACGAGGTGGACGGCACCAGGATCTTCGGCCTGGAGCTGGGGGAGGACTACCGCTTCGTGCGCACGCCGCGCGACGATGACGAGCTGCTGCCCCACGAGCGACGGCTGCTCGACGCGCTGTTCGAGGACGGCGACGCGGTCGAGCTGTCGGACCTGAAGAACGAGTTCTACAAGGACCTGCCCAGGATCCGCGACGCGATGATGGACCGGCTGGTCGAGCGCGGCTACTACACGCGCCGGCCGGACCACGTGCGCGCGTTCTACCTGATCGGCGGCGGTGTGCTCTTCGTCGCGCTGATGTTCATGACCGGCTGGCTCGCCTCGATCGGTACCTCCCCTGCCGTGTTCCTCGTGCCGGCGCTGACCGCCGCGCCGATCGCGCTGTTCGGCTGGTTCATGCCCGCACGGACGCTGCGCGGCGCACGCGCGCTCGAGCGCGTGCTCGGCTTCCGCGAGTTCCTCGCCCGCGTCGACGGCGACCGGCTGCGCCGCATGTCGGTCGACCCGCACATGTTCGAGCGGCTGCTGCCCTACGCCATGGCAATGGGGGAGGAGAAGCGCTGGGCGAACGCCTTCGAGGGCATCTACCAGGAGCCGCCGCAGTGGTACCATGGCCCGCCCGGCCAGCGCTTCGTCCCCTCGACCTTCGTGGCCGACCTGGGCCGCATGACGTCGCGCGCCGGCAGCGCCATGAGCAGCTCGCCCGGCGGCAGTTCGGGCGGCGGCGGCTCCGGCTTCAGCGGTGGCGGCAGCGTGGGCGGCGGCGGCGGTGGTGGCGGCGGCGGCGGCTTCTGACCGGGTGCGAAACGTGCGACGCCCGGACCGCCGGCCGGGGCACGGCGGCCGCGGCCGCAGGCTGGAACCCTCACACGCGCCGGTGTAGCACAGGGCGAGCGAGACCCGTCCACCCGGAGGAGCCCAGGTCGTGAAGCCCGTCGTCGTCGTCACGTATCCGCACGCCGTACCGCTCGAGGTGCAGCGCTTCAAGCACGATTCCGTGCCGGACAACGCGGTCGGTCTTGCCTACTACTTCCGCGGTGGCCTGATCGCGCGCGGCGTCGTGAGCGATGATGCGCTGGCGTCGATCGAATCGCTGGTCAGCGACCCCGTGCACGTGGCGCTGGCCGCGCAGGAGGACGACAGCGGGAACATAGAGGGCCGTCTCTGCCTGGTGCTGCCGATGGAGCTGGGCCGTGAACTGATGGAGGACGACGAAGCGGAGGACGCGTCGGAGCCCTGGAAGGCGAGCGTCCCCACGCCGCCCACCGAGTCCGACGGCTACGGCACTGGCGGCGAGGACGACGAAAAACCACAGATGGCGCTGCTGCCCATCGGCAACGTCGTGCGCAGCCAGTCCGCCCGGAACCACCCCGACGACGTCTCCGCCGACGCCCGCGAGATGCTGGTCAACCTGCTGACCGGCGGCGGCGAGGACGCCGTGAAGCGGGCGATCGACGATCTGCTGGATTCGATCTAGCTACACCGCCTCCAGCGCCTGCTCCAGATCCGCGATCACGTCCTCGGGGTGTTCGATGCCGACGGACAGGCGGATCATGCCTTCGGTGATGCCCATGCGGCGCTGCTGCTCGGGCGGCACGTCCGAGTGGGTCATGGTGCCGGGATGCTCGGCCAGACTCTCTGTCCCGCCCAGTGACACGGCCAGCTTGACCAGCCGCAGCGCATTGAGCAGCCGGAACGCGCCCGCCTCCCCACCCTCCACCTCGAAGGAGAAGGTGCCGCCGGCGGCGGCGCACGAGCGGGTGTAGATCTCGTGCTGCGGGTCGCCCGGCTCCAGGAACCCGAGGTAGTTGACCGCGCGCACCTTGGGATGGTCGCGCAGGAACTCGGCGATGTAGCGCGCGTTCTTCATCTGCGAGGTCATGCGCAGCTTCAGCGTCTCGAGCGAGCGCAGCAGCAGCCAGCCGGTGTGCGGATCGGCCATGGTGCCGAGGATGGTGCGCATGCCGCGCACGGGCGCGACCAGCTCCTCCGCGCCGAGCACCGCGCCGGCGATCAGGTCGCTGTGCCCGCCCACGTACTTGGTCAGCGAGTACAGCACCAGGTCCGCGCCCAGGCCGAGCGGCTTCTGCCAGAGCGGGCCGAGGAAGGTGTTGTCCACGGCGACGATCGGCCGGCGCCCCTGGTCGTCCGTCGCGTCGCGGGCGGCGCGCGCGCACGCCTCGATGTCGACCAGACCGTTGGTCGGATTCGCCGGCGTTTCGACGTAGATCATCGCGACACGGCCGAGGCCCGCCGCCTGCTCCATCGCCTGGTCCAGGGTACGGCCGTCGCTGCCGGCCGCAAAGCCCACGCGCTGCACGCCGAACTGCGGCAGGATCTTGTGCAGCAGGAACTCCGTGCCGCCGTACACCGGCTCGCTGTGCACCACCACCTCGCCGGGCCGCAGGTACGTCCACAGCGTGGTGGAGATGGCGGCCATGCCGCTGGAGAAGATCAGTCCCGACTGCGCGTCGTCCCACAGCGTGAGCCGGTCCTCCACCACCTCGAGGTCCGGGTTGTTGATGCGCGAGTAGATCAACCCCGGCTCCTCCGCCGGCGCGCGCTCGCGCAGCCCGTAGGCCAGTTCGAAGAACGCCTTGCCGTCTTCCGCCGTCGGGAAGACGAACGTGGAAGTGTGGAAGATCGGCGGCTTGACCGCGCCCTCGGAGAGCGCAGGATCGTAGCCGTAGCTCATCATCAGCGATTCGGGTCGCAACTTGCGCTCGCCGATCGCGCGGTGACGGTGTCGCTTGTCTTGGTCCGTCACGAATTCCGCTCCCTTGGATGGAGGTGGTCCGGTGGTCAGCAGCGTACGCGCGGAGGATCGGTTCCGCGACGTCTTCCGTCGTGCCCACGCCGCCCACGCAAGTTGCACGCGGGACGAGTGGCTCCGCACGCCCTGCTCGGACGCGGGCGGCGTGGTCGACCGGCCGCTGGCCTGGTCCCGACGGAACGGGCCGTGGCAGGAGGTGCCGGTGCTGCTGGTCGGCGCCGCGCCTGGCAACGCGGGCGGGCGCGGCTCCGGGGACATGGGCGCGCACGCGACGCGCATCCCGTTCGGCGGCGACGTGGCCGGCGCGAACCTGGACGTGCTGCTGGCCGCGGCGGGGCTCGATCGCAATGGGATCTTCATCGTCGCGGCGCTGAACCGGCTTCCGGACGCGGGCGGCGGCGAGCCCACGTCGCGCGAGTTGGCCGAGCCGGTCGGCGACTTCGCGACGTCGCTGCACCTGCTGCGCGCGACGCTGCTGGCGGCGCGGCCGCGGCTGCTAATTGCGCTCGGCAACGTCGGCCTGCGCGCGACGATCTCCGCTGCGACGGGCATCCAGCCTTCGGCCACAGGCGTGCGCATGCCCGGCCTGGCGCGGCTGCGACGCGCGGGGCTGGAGCGCAACGTCGGCGCGCCGTGGCCCGAGGAGTTCGGCCCGGACTCAGAGTTCCTGTCCGACTGGGAGTCGGACGGAGCGCGCCCCCTGCCGCGACTGCTCTGGCTGACGCACCCGAGCGCGCAGAACATGAGCCCCTACGCGGGCGTCGAGACGGCGTTCCACCAGCGCATGGTGGAGGCGCGTGATGCGCTGACGGAGGCGGTCCGCACCACGCTCGACATCGAGCCGCCGGCCGAGCGGCCCGAGGTGCCGACGGCCGACGATGCCCGACGGCGTGGCGGCGTCTACGCGCTGCCGGAGTGGCTGGAGGCGGTGGGTCCGCGACACGCCGAGCTGTCGGCGCTCTGGCGGCACAAGGGCGTCTGATTTACCGTTCGACCATGGGTTTCTCAGCACGGTTCCCCGCGCGAAGCCGCGTGCCGACCGTCGTGGTCCGACTGGCCACCGACGACGGCGAGGTGGTATTCCGTGCCCGCTGGCGCGACCGCGCCATCGACCTGCAACGCCGCATCCTGTTCCGCCTGCGTGAGGGCAAGCCGCTCTGGTTCGAGGACGAGCGGGGCAACAGCCATTGCTTCAAGCCCGAGCGCGTCTGGAAGGCCATCGTAGCGGAACGCTGACCGACCGAACGCCGTACCTGCCGGCCGTGCTGCTGGCGGCGCTCTCGCTGGTCATGGCGCTGCTGGCCTGGCATCCCGCCATGGACGCGGGCGGCGACAGCGCCGCCTACTGGTCGCTGGCCGAAGCACTCGCGGCCGGCCGCGGCTATGTCGAGGCCTGGGACCCGGCCGGCCGGCCGCACGGCCAGTACCCGCCGCTCTTCCCCGCACTGCTCGCGCTGCCGATGCTGCTCGGCGTGACCAGCTGGGGCACGCTCAAGCTGGTGGTCGTGACGGCGGCCGCTCTGGGCACCGGCCTCTCCTACCTGTGGATGCGCCGCGCCGCAGCGCCCGGCGTCGCGCTGGCCGGCGGTCTGGTCCTGGCGCTGTCGCCAGGCATCGCCGTGCTGCCGCGCGACCTGCTGTCGGACGTGCCGTTCTGGACGCTGACAATGGCCGCGCTGCTGGTGCTGTCCCCGGCCGCGCCCGCGTCTCGCCCCGTGGTCGCGTCACGAACCGCGCCCGCGTCACGAACCGCGCCCGCGTGGCGCACCGTGGTGGCGGGCGGCGCGCTGGCTGGGCTGGCCTACCTGACCCGCTCCGCCGGCGTCGCTCTGCTCCTCGCCGCCGCGGTGCACTACGCCTTCCGGCGCGACTGGCGCCGCCTGGCCCTGTTCCTGGCCGCCGCCGCGCCCGCCGTGATCGGCTGGTGGCTGTGGACGCGGCTGGCGGGCGCGCCGTCCTACGCCGGCTGGCTGCGCTGGGTCGACCCGTACCGGCCTGAGTTGGGCACCATCGGCGCTGGCGACCTTTTCGACCGCATGGGTGACAACGCCGCCCGCTACGGGCTGCGGCACCTGCCCGCCCTGATCGCCGGCTACGCCGGGGAGGGCGCGCGGGCGCTCGTGCTGCGCGCTCTCGCCGCCGCGCTGGTCGTGCTGGCGCTGGTGGGCTGGGCGCGTCGGCTGCGTTCGCCCCGCGTGGCCGAGTGGTGGTTTGCCGCCTACGGCGGACTGCTGCTGATCTGGCCCGCCACCTGGTCCGGCGAGCGGCTGCTGCTGCCGCTTCTGCCGGTGGGGCTGCTGTACGCCCTCGACACCGCAGCCCTCGCGCTGCGCGGCCGCTCACGCCCGCTGCGACTCGGCGTCCCCGCCGCTGCCGCCGCGCTGCTGCTGGTGCTGGTCGGTCCGGCGCTGGCCGGCGCGGTGCGCACGGCGCGCCACTGCACCGCGCAGCACGCGGCCGGACGGCCTTATGCGTGTCTGCCCGCCGCCTACGCCGAACTGCTGGAACTGGCGGAGCGGCTGCGCGGCCGTCTACCCCCGGAAGCGCACGTCCTCTCGCGCAAGCCGACCATCGTGTATGTGCTGTCCGGCTACCCGGGGCGGGTGTACCCGCTGAGCGCCGATCCCGACGTCTTCTTCGCCGCGGCCGACGCGGCGGACGCCCGCTACGTGATCCTGGACCAGTCCCCGGACCTCGCCACGCTGTACCTGCATCCAGTGGTCGGCGCGCGCAGGGACCGGTTCTGCGTGCTGACGGAGCCGATGGTCGGCGCAACCGCGCTGTTGAGGATCGAGCCGCCCGGCTCGCTGACGGCGCCGCAGTGGGCCGACAACGCCTTTCGTGCATGCGACGCGGCGGGCGCGGAAGGATGAGCCAAGCCATCGACTACGCCGGCAGCGAGCTGGACGCCATGGACCGCGCGTCGAACTATCGCGCCTGGATCCTGGACGAGCTGCGGCCCTTCCTGGGCGAGCGCGTTGCGGAGGTGGGCGCCGGTCGCGGCGCCTTCTCGCGATTGCTGCTCGCGGAGCCGATCGATCGGCTGCTCGCCGTCGAGCCCTCCCCCTCGCTGCTGCAGCCGCTGGCACATGCGATGGCGGGCGATCCCCGCGCCAGCGTGTGCGCCGGCACGCTCGCCGCCGTCCAGGCGGAGCCGGCATCGAGCTTCGACAGCGTGCTGTACCTGAACGTGCTGGAGCACATCGCCGACGATCGGGCGGAACTCGCTCGCGCGCGCGAAATGCTAGCGCCCGATGGGCACGTATGCGTCTTCTCGCCGGCACTGCCCTGGCTGTTCAGCCGGTTCGATGCGCAGGTCGGACACCATCGGCGCTACACCCGCGCCCGCATGAGCCGGCTGCTGCGCGACGCCGGATACGAGCCGGTGCTCGTGCGCTACATGGATCTGCCCGGCGTGCTGGTCTGGCTGGTGGCGCTGCGGCTGCTGCGGCTGCCGCTGAGCGGCTGGATGGTCGGCCCCTACGACCGGCTGGTCGTGCCGCCGCTCCGCCGCATCGAGCGGTGGCTGCGCATGCCGATCGGGCGCAGCCTCCTGGCCGTCGGTCGCGTACCGGGCTCGACCTAGCCGCCGCGCAGCACGGACAGGAGTCCGCGCAGCCGCTCGCCGCCACGGCCGTGCAGCGTGCGGATCAGGCCGAGCGCTCGCGCGGCGCCCCAACGCCGCAGCGGGAAGCGCCCCGGCTCCCAGCCCATGCCGCCGCGGTCGACCAGGAAGGAACGCGGGCGCGTCAGCTCGCGCAGGCCGTCGTCACCGTAGACGCGGCCGAAACCGCTCTCTCCGGCGCCGCCGAAGGGCAGCCCCGGAACGGCGCCGTTGACCAGCGCGTCGTTCACGCAGACCATGCCCGCATTGAGCCGCGCGGCCAGCGCCGTCGCGCTGCGGCGCCCGCCCCACACGCTCGCACCCAGCGCGAAGCCGGACGCGTTGGCGCGGCGCACCGCCTCCTCCTCGTCCTGCACCCGCAGCACCGGCAGCACCGGGCCGAACGTCTCCTCGCGCACGATCGCCATGTCGTCGGTCACGTCCACCAGGACGGTGGGCGCGTAGAAGCGGCCGCCCGGCAGTCGATGTCCACCGGTCAGCGCGCGCGCCCCACGGTCCAGCGCGTCTCGCACCTGCCGCTCGATCAGTTCCGCCTGCGATTCGACCGTGATGGCGCCCACGTCGGCATCGGGGTCGTGCGGCGGGCCCACGCGCAGCGACGACGCCTCACGCACCAGCGTATCGACGAAGCGGTCGTAGACCGGCTCGGTCACGTACGCGCGCTCCAGCGAGATGCAGATCTGGCCGGCGTTCCAGAACGCGCCGTTCGCCGCGAAGCGGGCCGCCCGCTCGACGTCCGCGTCGGGCAGCACCACGATCGGGTCCTTGCCACCCAATTCCATGGTGACGGGGATCAGCCGCTCCATCGCCGCGACGGCGACCCTGCGGCCGGTCGGCACGCTGCCCGTGAACGAGAGCTTGTCGACCCCCGCCTCCACCAGCGCCCGACCCGTCGAGCCGTCGCCGGTCGCGACCTGGAAGACCGCGGCGGGAATGCCCGCCTCCAGCGCCAGCTCCCTCACCCGCAGCGCGGTGAGCGGCGTCGCCTCCGACGGCTTCAGCACCACCGCGTTGCCGGTCACCACGCCGGCCATCACGGCGCGCATGGTGTTCAGGATGGGGAAGTTCCACGGCCCGATCACGCCGATCACGCCGTACGGCTCGCGCACGATCCAGGCGCGCTTGGTGATCAGCCAGCCGGACGGCACCCGCTCGGGCGCCTGCAGCTTCGGGCCGCGCCGCACGAACCAGCGCGCCAGGTCGCAGGTGGTGAGCACGTCCACCATCAGCGCCTCCACCGGCAGCTTGCCGCTCTCGGCGCAGCTCAGGTCGGCCAGCGCCCGCGCGTCGCGCGCCATCAGCCGCCGCAGCGTGTCCAGCCGACGCGCCCGCTCGGCCGCGGGCAGCGCCGCCCAGGCGGGCTGCGCCCGGCGCGCTTCCGCGACCATCGCCGCCACCGCATCGGCGTCCAGGATCGGCACCTCGCCCAGCCGCTCGCCCGTCGCCGGGGAGGTCACGGTCAGGCGGCGCGTCGTCGCGTCGGTCATGGAGCGGGTATCAGCGAAGTCGTTCGGCCAGGAAGTCGATCAGGCGAGACCAGTCGCGCGTCGCGGGGACCTCGGCGAGCCGCAGTTCCGGCGCGCGGCGCGACCGCGCGAGTGACGGCGGCTCCGCACGCACCAGCGCGACGGCGCGCAGCGCCTCGTCGCCGTCGGCCGCGCCGACGGCCGCGGGTGCGGCCGAGCCGAGCGCGACCACGGCCACGCGATCGCCGTCCACGTCCTCGCGATCGCGCAGGTGCTGCGCGATCGCGTACAGGTCGTCCGCCGCGTCCGCACCCGCGTCCGCGACCGGATCCGTCTCGAAGCGCAGCACGGCCCACCCGGCGCGCACCAGCGCGGCCGTCAGCGAGGCCGCCGCCGCTCGGCCGTCCCGGTCCAGCGCCCGCGGTACGGCCAGCACGACCGCCGGGTACGGCGCCTCGGCGGCGGGCAGCGCCAGCGTCGCCTGCAACATGTGTCCGGGAAAGGCCGTCACGCGGATGTCCTGCACGGGAACGGCGGTCGGCTGCTGCGCCAGAAGGCGGACGGGCGCCCCGCCCGCGATCGCGAGCAGGGCGCCCATCAGCACCAGCCGGTCGAACGGAACCGCCGCTCGCCGCATCACAGCGGTCGGACCGGAATCCTCACACGCGTGTCCTCCCATTCCAGCACCAGGGCTCCCTGCTCCCCGCGCAGCGTCAGCGTTTCCACATGCTGTTCGGTGGAGGCGGCGGGCACCGTGCCGCGGCCGACCTCCTGCGCGCGCACCTCCTCCGTGTACGCGCTCTCGTGGCCCCACTGGTCCACCGATCGGTTCAGGATGACTTCCCACTCGTTCTCACCGGGCACGGTATAAAGCGAATACGAGCCCGGCTGCAGCGCCACGCCGGCCACCTCCGCGGCCACCGGCAGGTGCAGCGTGGTCGGCTCATTGGCGCCGGTGCGCCACAGCGAGCCGTAGGGGACGGCGTCGCCGCCGATCATCGTGCGACCGCGTGCGGACGGGCGGCCGTAGCAGACCAGCGCCGTCGCCTCTCCGATCCGCACCTGCGCCGAGTCGTACGGGCTGGTGCGGCCTTCCAGGGCCATGCGATCGGACATCGGAGCACACGCCATCGCAGATGCGGGACCGCTCACCGCAGCCGCCTCCCCCTGCACGACCGGGTCCGCCCCGGCCGGCTCCGCCTCCGACGATTCCGGGCCCGCGCAGGCGCCCAGCAGACCGACCATCGTGATCGCCAGCAGTCCCCTCCCCGTCCCACCGATCATGCGGATCCTCCGTGCACGTTGCCCACAGCCCGCCAGAACGGCGGGCGCCTCGTCAATATACCACGCTGCCGCGGAAGTACGTGATGCCCATCGCCTCCCGCACCTGCTCCATCGTGTCGCGCGCGACCTCGGCCATGCGACGGTTGCCCGCCTGCAGCACGTCCTCCACCAGGTCCGCGCGCTCCGCCAGCTGCGCACGCCGCTCACGCATCGGCTCGAGGAACTGGTTCAGCGCCGCGGCCAGCTTGCGCTTGACCTCCACGTCGCCGACTCGCCCCTCCCGGTATCGCGCCTTCAGGTCCTCAACCTCGGCCGTGTCCGGGTTGAACAGGTCGTGGTAGATGAAGACGGGATTGCCCTCGACCCGGCCGGGGTCCGTCGCGCGCAGGCGGTTGGGGTCGGTATACATCGACATGACGCGCTTCTGCACGTCGTCCGCGCCGTCGGACAGCAGGATCGCGTTGCCCAGCGACTTGGACATCTTGCGCTGGCCGTCCGTGCCGACCAGCACCTCGTCGGACGTGAGCAGCGGATCGGGCTCGGGGAAGACCTCGCCGTACAGATGGTTGAAGCGCCGCGCGATCTCTCGGGTCACCTCGACGTGCGGCAGGTTGTCGCGTCCCACCGGCACCACGTGCGCACGCGGCAGCAGGATGTCCGCCGCCTGGAGCACCGGGTAGCCGACCAGGCCGTAGGGCAGCACGTCCAGGTCCGCCGCCTCGGCCATCTCCTTGATGGACGGAATGCGCTCCAGCCGCGGCAGAGAGACCAGCATCGAGAAGATCAGGTTCAGCTCGGCGGTCTCCGGGATGGCCGACTGCACGAAGATCGTGCTGCGCTCGGGATCGATGCCGGCGGCCAGGTAGTCCAGCACCATCTCGCGGATATGGCCGGGCACCTCCGCGATGGACTCCCGGTCGGGCCGCGTGGTCAGCGTGTGCAGGTCGGCCACGATGAAGAAGCAGTCGTATTCGTCCTGCATCCGCACGCGGTTCTGGATGCTGCCGACCCAGTGTCCGAGGTGCAGCTTGCCCGTGGGCCGATCGCCCGTCAGTACGCGCTTCCGTTCCGTCATTCCCCTGTCATCGTACGGCGCGGCCGGGCCGCGCATGGTATGCAGTTCCGTTCAATCGTCCGGTCCCACCGGCAGCTGTTGCGCACCGCGCAACAGTTCGCGCAGCTCCTCCTCGAAGAGCTGCGCCAGCCGGCCGACGGGCACCAGCGCCTCTCGCAGCGGGCGCTCGGGGCGGGACGCCCGCGCGAAGCGCACCGCGTCCAGTCCGGCCAGGCCTACGCGGCCGGTACCGCCCAGTCCCGTGCCCGCCGAGCGAGCCAGCCACTCCTCCCCCTCCGCCTCGAAGCGCCGCACCAGGGCGGGCGGCTCGGGCGAGCGCTCCTGCGGCTCTTCGGGCGCGGCGGTCGCGCCGTGCCCCTCCAGCCGCGCCACCACCTCCCGCACGCTGAGCGGCGCGCTCCCGCCACGGCTGGCTCCCCCTTCCCCGGCCGCGCCGCGCGTCGCGTCGGCGCCGGCCTGATCCGATGCGTCCGGGTCGCGATCCGGTGCGGCCGGCGTCCGATCCGATGCGGCAGGGACGCGACCCGCCGGATTCGCGCTCGGATTCGCTGCGCCTGGTGCATGCGGGGCGCCCTTCACCGCGTCGGGCGTCACGGCCGATCGATCGCCGTTCGGCTGACGGTCGGACGCCGACTCGTCCCCGCCCGCAGGCCCGCTCGCGGCGGGCGGCGGACCATTGCGCCGCTGGCCGCCGCGCCGGCCCCGTCGGCCGCCGCGCCGGCCGCGCCCGCGCCCGTTCCGCCCCGCGCTCATCGCTCCATGTCCCGCTCGTGCAGCTCCGCGTACAGCCCCTCGTCCTCCTCCAGCCGCAGGCGGCTCAGCCGCGCGCCGGCGGGCAGGCCATCGCGGATGCGCGGCCAGAGGTACAGCAGCAGGTTCTCCGTGCTCGGAATCCGCGCTCCCGCCGCGAAATCCGGCACCGCCTGGTTGATGTGGCGGTGGTCGAACACATCCGTGACCTCGCGGCGCAGCAGCGCGTCCAGCGCGGCCAGGTCCACGGCGAAGCCGGTCTGCTCGTCGACCGAGCCGCCGACGGTCACCTCGAGACGGTAGCGATGGCCGTGCTCGCGGGTGCAGGCGCCGAAGCGGGCGCGGTTCTGCTCCTCGCTCCACTCGGGGCGGTGGTAGCGATGTGCCGCGGAGAAGCAGACTTCGCGCGTGAGGTAGGCGGTCGGCATGCGGCAAGGTACCGGCGCGGGCCGAGACGCGTCCAGTGCATGAGGTGCCTGCGGCGGCCGTTGCATGGCCGGGGATTTGCATCGAGCGGACTCGATCGGCGGCAGGCGCCGCCGCCCCCGTTCAACGATCACGTCATCGACTATCGCGCCAGCCACGAGGAGCCGCGCGGTCGCCGTTGCCGGACAGAAGAAGAGTGCTGGCAGAACGAGGCACTGCAGGAGAGACGGCCGAGAACCGCGCAGGCGGACCCGCACGCAACACGGGTCCGCGCGTGCTGCTGGCCGAGGACCATTTCGACAGCCGTGATGCGATGCGTGCGCTGCTGGAGGCGCACGGCTATCAGGTTATCGAGGCGGCGAACGGTCGAGAGGCCGTGGAGCGTGCACAACAGCATCGCCCCGACGTCATCCTGATGGACATCATGATGCCGGAGATGGACGGCTTCGAGGCGACGCGGCTGCTGCGCCGGGACGATGCCACACGCCTGGTGCCGATCATCGCGGTCACGGCGATGGACGGCGCGCAGCGTTTGTCGATCCAGGCGGGCGCCAACGACTACGTCGCCAAGCCGATCGACGCGCGCGCGTTGCTGGGCAAGATCCGCGAGTGGCTGCGGGCGGAGCCGCCCGAGCCGCGTCACGTCACCAACTGACCCGGCACCCCTCCGGGTTCAGCAGTACTCCGGGTAGAGCGCCCGGAGCGTCTCTTCCCCGTAGAACATGCGGATGTACTTGGCCTGGACGGGCGTGATCCTGCGCACGGCCCAGACCAGTTCCACGTAGTTCGGCTCGTGCGGCACCCGGTCCAGGTGCAGCCCCGCTTCCTCGGGCAGTCGGCTCCCCTTGCGGTTGTTGCAGGGCGAGCACGCCGTCACGACGTTCTGCCACGTGTTGCCGCCGCCGCGCGAGATGGGCACGACGTGGTCCCGGGTCAGGAACTGACGCCCCCTCAGTTCGGTGCGATGGCGCCCGCAGTACTGGCAGGTGTAGCCGTCGCGTGCGAAGAGGAAGGTGTTGGTGACCTGGCGGCGGAACTTGCGCGGGACGTGGACGAAGCGGACGAGGCGGATCACGACGGGGCACGGCAGCTCCGTGCTCTCGGAGCGGTAGACCCGCCCCTCGTCGACCTCCAGGATTTCCGCTTTCCGATCGAGCACCAGACGCAGCGCCCGGCGGACGGGCAGGACGGTCAGAGGCTCGTAGGAAGCGTTCAGCGTCAAACACCCCATACTCGTCGAGGCACCTCCTGCGGCCGCAAGTGCGGAAGCTGCAGCGACGCCCGGGGCGCGGCACAATGCTCCCGGGCGGGCGGGCGTCGGCGCTCGATGGCGCCGGTCGACGCCTGCTGGATAGTAGCGCCGGCGGCGCGGCGGTGGCAACGACCCCGGGTCACAGCACCGTCACGGGGTCGCGGTCGAGCACGAGGCGGAGGTCGGCGGCGCCGGCCGGCGGACCTTCGCGCAGCAGGGCCTGCCCCACCCGGCCCAGCTGCCGTACGCTGCCGCTGCGCAGCAGGAAGTGCCAGCGCCAGCGTCCCCGGATGCGGTCGATCGGGCAGGGTGCCGGTCCGATCAGCATGACGTCACGCAACGCGTGTCGCTGCAGGATGGCGAGGGTACGGTCGGCCGCATCGACTGCGGCGTCGTGCACGGCGCGTTCGTCGGTGCCGGAGATGATCGCATTGATCAGCCGCACGTGCGGCGGGTAGGGCGGCTGGCGGCGCTCCTCCATCTCGCGCGCGGCGAAGCCGTCGAAGTCGTGGGACAGCGCGAGCTGGATGGCGTAGTGGTTGGGCAGTCCCGTCTGGATCAGCACCTCGCCGCCGCGCTCGCCGCGCCCCGCACGCCCGGCCACCTGCGTCAGCAGCTGGAAGGTGCGCTCGCTGGCCCGGAAGTCGGGCAGGTTGATGCCGACGTCCGCGTTGATGACGCCGACCAGCGTGACGTTGGGGAAGTCCAGCCCCTTGGCGATCATCTGCGTGCCGAGCAGCACGTCGATCTCGCCGCGGCCCACACGCTCCAGGATGCGGTGGTGCGCCCACTTGCCGGACGTGGTGTCCACGTCCATGCGCGCGACGCGGGCGTCGGGCAGCGCCTCCTCGACTGCCCGCTCGACCTGCTCGGTGCCGACGCCCCGGTAGGCCACGACCTCCGAGCCGCACTCGCCGCAGCGGGAGGGCGGCTCCTGCTCGTGGAAGCAGTAGTGGCAGACCAGGCGTCGCCGCCCGCGGTGGAACGTCAGACTGACGTTGCAGTCCGGGCAGTGCCACACGTTGCCGCAGCCGCGGCACTGGATGAAGGTGCTGTAGCCGCGTCGGTTGAGCAGCAGGATGGTCTGCTCGCCGCGCGCGATGCGGCCGCGCATGGCCTCCAGCAGCGGCGCGCTCAGGATGGGCGGTGGTCCGGAAGCGGCCGCGCGCGCTGGAGGGCGCACGCCGGCCGCGGTGGCGACGGGCGGCGGCGCGGCAGCGTTGCCGCGGGCGTGTGCCTCCCCGGCGCCCGCCGGAGTGGCCTTCGGCGCGCCGGCCGATTGCTCGCGGCGCCCCTCGCGCAGGTCCACCACCCGCACGGCCGGCAGCGGCCGGTCACCGATGCGCGCGGGCAGGTCGATGCGCCGGTACTTGCCGCGCCGCGCGTTGTACCAGCTCTCCAGCGCGGGCGTGGCGCTGCCCAGCACGCAGGTGGCGCCGGCCATGGCGCAGCGCATGACGGCGACCTCGCGCGCGTGGTAGCGCGGCGCCTCCGACTGCTTGTAGCTGCCCTCGTGCTCCTCGTCCACGATGATCGCGCCCAGCCCCGGCACCGGCGCGAACACCGCCGAGCGGGCGCCGATCGCGATGCGGCGCTCCCCGCGGCGCAACGCCAGCCATGCGTCGTAGCGCTCTCCGTCGGACAGCGCCGAGTGCAGCACGGCCACGCTGTCGCCGAAGCGGGAGCGGAAGCGGGCGACGGTCTGCGGCGTGAGCGCGATCTCCGGCACCAGCACGATGGCGCCCTGCCGCCTCTCGCGCACCACGTGGTCGAGCAGCTCGATGTAGACGCGCGTCTTGCCCGACCCGGTCACGCCGCGCAGCAGGAACGGACGCGCGTCGCCGTCGTCGGCCACCAGTTGCCGGCGCGCCTCCTCCTGCGCGGCGGTGAGCGGCGGTCGCGCGGCCGGTTCGACGTCGACGTCCGCGAAGGGGTCCCGCTCCACGACCTCGTCGACCATCCGTGCCACGCCCTTCTCGACCAGGCCGTCCAGCACGGAGCGCGAGAAGCCGAGCCGCTCCTCCAGGTGCCGCGCCTCGGCCATGCCGCCGGCACGCTCCAGATACTCGTAGCATTCCCGCTGGCGATGCGCGCGGCCGAACAGTTCGTCGCGGCCGCGCAGGCTCGGCAGCTCGCGCGTGAGACGCAGTACGCGCGTGGTCCGCACCGGCGGCTCCGGCCGCCCCGGCCGCGACAGCGCGGCGGGCAGCGCCGTGCGCAGAACCACGCCCAGCGGCGCCAGGTAGTAGCCCGCGATCCAGCGACAGAGCTCGAGCAGCTCGGCGGGCACGGACGGCTGGTCGTCCAGCACCTGACCGACCGCGCGGATCCGGTCGGTGTCCGGCTGCTCACGGCCGGGCCCCGCCACCCAGCCGATCAGGCGGCGGCGCCCGAACGGCACCAGCACGCGCGTGCCGGCCGCGACCGGGCCGGCGCCGTCCAGTCGATAGGTGAAGGTGCGGGGGATGGGCAGCGGCAGCGCGACTTCGACGAGCATCCCTAGCGGGTCATGCGCACGAAGTCGTAGGGCGGCCACGGTCCGGTGATGTCGAAGACCAGCTCGGGGTGCCGGCGCGACAGCTCCTCGGCGCGGTCCATGAACTGGAGCCACTGCGTGCGCGGCACCAGGAACGCCGCGCTGAGCACACGGTCGCGCTCGTGGGCGAAGGGGAACGCCGAACGGGCGAAGCGGCGCAGCTCCGAGTACGCATGCAGCGCCGCCTCGCCGGCCTCCGGCCGCGTCTCCTCGTCCGCCGGCGCGACGTGCATGCGCAGCTCCCAATGCCCCTCGACCAGCGCCAGCCCCTCGTCCAGCGGGATGTACTGGTCCTGCAGGAAGCGGATCACGGCGCGCCGGCCGCGGAACACCACGCCGAACGGCGCCGGCAGCAGCCCCTCGCGCTGGCTGGCCGACCAGACGATGCGCTGGTGCTCCTGGATGCGGTCCCGATCGTAGTCGGGCATCGAGAAGGCGACCGGCCGAACCACCGCGTCCAGGTCGCGGTAGCGGATGCGCAGCAGCTCCTCGCGGTCGCTGCTCCCGCCGCGGAACCCGCGCCACGCGCCGGCGCGGGAGATGCCGTACAGGTAGTAGCCGCCGCCGTCGCCGTCGCTGCTGCGCTTCGCGCGCTCCGCGTCCTCGGAACGGCGGCCGCGCGCGGCGCGCTCGTCGGCCGCCTCGGCGTCGCGCGCCGCGTCGTCCGGCGCCTTCACGCCGTCGCCGGTGGCGCTCACGACCACTCGCCCAGCAGCGGGAACACGTCGGCCTGCGGCCGCGGCGTGGTGACTTCCGGACCGTCCGGCCCCATGTACACGTCGATCTCCGTGCGCAGCCCGACGTCGCCCGTCAGGTATACGCCCGGCTCGACCGAGAAGCCGACGCCCGGGATCAGGCGACGCAGTTCCTGCGTCTCCAGGTTGTCGATGTTGGGACCCATGCCGTGCGTGTCGCGGTCGATGCTGTGGCCCGTCCGGTGGATGAACGCGTCGGCGAGTCCGCGCTCGCGGATCACGCCGCGCACGACGTCGTCGACCTCGTGGCCGAGCACGTCCTCCCCGTCACGCCAGCGCTCCTGCACGAACCGGACTCCCGCGTCGCGCCCGTCGCGGATCGCGGCGAACAGCTCTGCCACGCGCTCGGGCACGCGCTGGCCCAGGTAGCCCATCCAGGTCTGGTCGGCGTAGATCGCGTCGTCCGCCTCCTTGCCCCACAGGTCCAGCAGCACGACGTCTCCCTCGCGCAGCTCCGCGCCGCGTCCTTCCGGCCCGTAGTGCGGGTTCGCGGCGTTCTCGGTGCGCGCGACGATGCAGTCGGCGCCGACGCCGGTCCCCTCGCTGCGCAGCCGCTCGAGCACCCAGTCGCGCAGCTCGCCCTCGTGCATGTTGCTTCCGGCGCGCGTCCGCTCGGCGAGCAGCCGGAACGCGGCGCGTGCGGTCTCGGCCAGCGTGGCGGCCGAGCGGCGGTGGCTGGCGAGTCCCTCGTCCGACCAGGCGGAGTAGAAGCGGCTGACCAGGTCGCCGGACGCGACGATCTCGCGCGCGCCGACGGCGCGCACCAGCTCGACGACGCCCCAGGGCACCAGATCCAGCGCGGGCACCGCGTCCTCGGGCGAGACCTCCATCGCCAGGCGCCGCCCCCGGACGAGGCCGGCGAGCTGTTCGCGCAGCGGCGCCCAGCCGACGTAGACGGTGCTCTGCCACGGCCAGTCCTGCCAGGGCCCGCGCTCGATGCCGTGGATCAGCGCGTGCGGCTCGCCCTCGGCGGGCAGCAGCACGAAGTAGCGGCGCGACAGGTCGCCGACGCCGGTCAGCGCGGCGGTCACGCCGTTGCGCGCGTGCAGGTCGTAGAGCAGCCAGCCGTCGAGCCCCAACTCGCGCAGCGTGGACTGGATGCCCGGCAGCGCCTCGCGCAGCCGTGGGAAATCGCTTCGAACCGCCTTGCCGCCCACTCCGCTACCTCCCCTGTCGGTCGGGGGCGCCGTCACCGGGCGCCGGGTCGCCACCGCCCGCACCGTCGGCGGGCTTCTCGGTACTGGTGCGGCCCCGCCAGCGCGTGCCGCGGATCAGTGACAGCGAGAGCACGCGCTCCCGCTCGATCAGGTGCCGCACCTCGTTGCCGTGCAGCACGGTCTCCCACACGCCGCTCCAGCCCCAGCGCCGGAACGCGCGGCCGAGCACGCCCAGCCGGTCGCGCAGGTGGAAGAAGTCGGTCACGCCCGCCACGCCGAGCAGCGGCTGGCGCGGTGCCGCGGCCTGGTCCGTCAGATCCTCGATGTGGAGGTCGACCACGCCGGCGTCGCGCAGCATCTGCTTCCACTCGACCAGCAGCAGGGGCCGGATACCCAGCTGGCGGACCAGCGTCTCGCGCCGGACCGGGTCCAGCTGCCGGGTCCAGACCAGCTGCAGCAGCACGACGGTGCCCATCGGCTTGACCACCCGCACCAGTTCGTGCACGGCCGAGGCGGGATCGCCGCTGGCGCCGAGCCCGATCTCGCCCATGGAGAAGTCGAAGACCTCGTCCTGGTAGGGCAGGTCGGTCAGCTCGGCGACGTCAAAGTGAAGGCGATCGGCCAGGCCGGCCCTGCGCGCCCGCTCCTGCGCGGCCTCCACCATGTCCGGCTCGGGATCCACGCCGGAACCGGCCGCGCCGCTGACCCTGGCCAGGAACTGGGCGGTCATGCCGCGCACGCACGGCGCGATCACGAACTCCTGCTCGGCGTCCAGTTCGACCGTGCGGGCGATGCGGCGGTACAGCGCCTCGGCGGAGGCGGAGAGATAGGGTCGCTCGCTCAGCCGGCTGACGCCGATGACCGACGACGCATCGCCGGCCGGCGGACCTACGGCGTCCGGCTCGCCCGCGCCCGCCGCGGCCGGCCGGGGCCGGTCCCCGGCGTCCGACGGGGGAGCCGACCGGTCCGGCGCTGGATCGATCGGCCTCTGGGAATGCATGGCTGCGAAGGTAGACGGCGCGTCGCGGGCCGGTCAATCCTTGGGCGGCAGGCCGGCCAGCGCCCGCATCACGTCCACGACGCCGGCGCCCAGCCGGTCCGGCGCATAGCCGCCCTCCAGCACGAGCGCCATGCGGCCGTGCGCACTGTCGCGCGTGGCGTCCAGCAGCCAGCGCGTCAGCCAGTGCAGGTCGCGCGGTTCGAGCCGCATGCCGCCGAGCGGGTCGCCGTCCAGGCAGTCGAAGCCGGCCGAGACCAGCACCATGTCCGGCCGGAACTCCGCCAGCGTCGCGTCCAGCGCGCCGGTGACGGCCTCGCGGAACGCGGCGCCGTCGGTGCCCGGCGGCAGCGGCAGGTTGCGCGTGGTGCCGCGCCCCGGGCCCGCGCCGCGCTCCCCCGCCGCGCCCGTGCCCGGGTAGTGCGGCGCCGCCAGGTGCGACGAGAAGTAGTAGACGGTGGGGTCCTCGTAGAAGGCGTCCTGCGTGCCGTTGCCGTGGTGGACGTCCCAGTCCACGATCAGCACCCGCTCCATGCCGCGCGTCTGCGCGTGCCGCGCCGCGATGGCGACGTTGTTGAACAGGCAGAAGCCCATGGCGCGGTCGGGCGTGGCGTGGTGTCCGGGCGGGCGGGCGGCGGCGAACGCGGTGTCCGCCTCGCTGTTCAGCACCAGGTCCACCGCGCCCAGCGCCGCACCCGCGGATGCCAGCGCCGCCTCCCAGGACGCCCCGCTGACCGCCGTGTCCGGATCCAGCCTCACGATCTCGCCGGTCTCTCTCGCGCGCGCGACCGCTTCCCGCACGGTCTCGATGTGCGCGGCGCTGTGGACCAGGCGCAGCGTGTCGGGCGCCGCGGGCACGGCCTCCTGCTGCAGCACGTGCTCCTGCAGCGCGGGCGTGTCCCGCTCCAGCGCGCGCACGATCGCGGGCAGGCGCCCCTGATGCTCGGGATGGCCCCAGCCGGTGTCGTGGCGGCCGCAGGCGGCGTGCGCGACGAACGCGGTACGCCAGCTCACCCGGCGGCCGCCCGCTGGGTCGCGTGGATCAGTGGAGGCCGGCTCACGCGCCCGCGTAGGCGCGGTCGCGGCCGGCTGCGCTGCCGGTGCGCCCGTCGCCCGCCCCGGCGTAGCGCTCCTGCAGGCTCATGACCTCGCGCGTGCGAGAGCGCAGCGCGATCACGGCGTCGCACGCGGCCGCGGCGGCGGACATGGTCGTGCAGTACGGCGTCTTGTGCGCGATGGCCGCGCGCCGCAGCGCGTAGTCGTCGTACTGCGACTTCTTGCCCAGCGGCGTGTTGATCAGGAAGGTGATCTCCTTGCTGATGATCGCGTCCACCAGGTTCGGCCGCCCTTCCCCGACCTTGAAGATGCGCTGCGCCGGGATGCCGCGCCCCTGCAGGTAGCGCGCGGTGCCTTCCGTGCCCAGCACGCGGAAGCCCAGGTCGTGGAAGCGGCGGATGATCGGCGTGACCGTGGCCTTGTCGCCGTCGTTCACGGTGACGGCGACCGAGCCCTGCGTCGGCAGTTCCATGCCCGCCGAGACCTGCGCCTTGGCGAACGCCATGCCGAACGACTCGTCGATGCCCATCACCTCCCCGGTCGAGCGCATCTCCGGGCCGAGCAGCACGTCGACGTTGAACTTGTTGAACGGGAAGACGGCTTCCTTGACCGCCACGCCGCGCACCATGGCCGTGGCGAGGTCGCCCGCGTGTGAGGGCAGTTCTGGGAAGCCGGCTTCGTGCAGCGAGAGGCCGCCCATCGCGCGCGCGGCGATGCGGGCCAGCGGCACGCCACACGCCTTGGACACGAACGGGATGGTGCGTGACGCGCGCGGGTTCACCTCCAGCACGTAGACGGTGCCGCCCTTGATGGCGAACTGCACGTTGATCAGGCCGACCACGCCCAGTTCCTCGGCGAACCGGCGCGTCAGGCGCCGGATCTCGTCCATCTCCGCATCGCGCAGCAGGTAGGGCGGCAGCACGCACGCGCTGTCCCCCGAGTGCACACCCGCGTCCTCGATCTGCTGCATCACGCCCGCAACAACGGCAGTCGTGCCGTCGCAGATGGCGTCCACGTCCGCCTCGAACGCGTCCTCGAGGAACTGGTCGATCAGCACCGGCCGCCCCGGCGAGACGCGCGCCGCGTACGTGAAGTAGTTCCGCAGCGACGGCTCGTCGTAGACGATCTCCATGGCGCGTCCGCCCAGCACGTAGCTCGGCCGCAGGAGCACCGGATAGCCGATGCGGTCCGCGATCGCCGCGGCGTCGTCCACGCTGGAGGCCATGCCGTTGGCGGGCACGGTCGCGCCGATCTCGCCGCACAGCGCGGCGAAGCGGTCGCGGTCCTCGGCCCGGTCGATCGCGTCCACGCTGGTGCCCAGGATCGGCACGCCCAGCTCGGCGAGCGGGCCGGCCAGCTTGAGCGGCGTCTGCCCGCCCAGCTGCACGATCACGCCCTCCGGCTTCTCGCGCTCCACGATCTCCAGCACGTCCTCGAGCGTGAGCGGCTCGAAGTACAGCTTGTCCGAGACGTCGAAATCGGTGGAGACCGTCTCCGGATTCGAGTTCACCATGATGGTCTCGAACCCGTCATCGCGCAGCGCGAGCGCGGCCTGCACGCAGCAGTAGTCGAACTCGATGCCCTGGCCGATGCGGTTGGGGCCGCTGCCCAGGATCACGACCTTGCGGCGGTCCGATGGCGGCGCCTCGCTCTCCTGCTCGTAGGACGAGTAGAGGTACGGCGTCGCCGCGGGGAACTCGCCTGCGCACGTGTCGACCATGTGGTAGGTCGGCCGCACGTCCAGCCGCCAGCGCTGAGCGCGGATCGACGCCTCGTCCAGCCCGGCGATGCGGCCGAGCTGCGCGTCCGAGAAGCCGAGCCGCTTCATGTGCCGCAGCCGGCCGGCCAGCTCCCCGTCGTTGTCGCGGGCGGCGCCGAACGCGCTGGCGAACTCGCGCTCCGCCTCGACCAGCGAGTGGAGTTGCGACAGGAACCAGGGGTCGATGCGGGTCAGCTCGTGCAGCTCCTCGACGTCCAGCCCCGCCTCCATGGCACGCTTGATCTGGAAGACGCGCTCCGGGTTGGGCCGGCGCAGCTGCGCCCGCAGTGTCGCCATGTCGTCGTCGGCCAGGCCGTCGCCGCCGGGCGCGTCCGCGCTCTCCCAGCCGGCGCGGTCGATCTCCAGACCGCGCAGCCCCTTCTGCCACGCCTGCCGGAACGTGCGGCCGATGGCCATGGTCTCCCCGACCGCCTTCATCTGCACGCCCAGCGTGTTGTTCTCGGCCGGGAACTTCTCGAAGGCGAAGCGCGGGAACTTGACCACCACGTAGTCCAGCACCGGCTCGAAGGACGCCGGCGTGGTCTCGGTGATGTCGTTGGGCAGCTCGTCCAGCGTGTAGCCGACGGCCAGCTTGGCACCCACGCGGGCGATCGGGAAGCCGGTGGCCTTGGAGGCGAGCGCGGACGAGCGGGACACGCGCGGGTTCATCTCGACGACCAGCATCTCGCCGTCGTCGGGATTGATCGCGAACTGCACGTTGCAGCCGCCCGCCTCGACGCCGATCTCGCGGATGATGGCGATCGCGGCGTCGCGCATCTTCTGGTACTCGACGTCGGACAGCGTCTGCGAGGGCGCGACCGTGATCGAGTCGCCGGTGTGCACGCCCATCGGGTCGACGTTCTCGATGGAGCAGACGATGATCACGTTGTCGCGACCGTCGCGCACGACCTCCAGCTCGAACTCCTTCCAGCCGATCACCGAGCGGTCGACCAGCACCTCGTGGATCGGCGACTGGTCCAGCCCCTTGCGCACCGCCTCGACGAACTCGTCGCGGTTGTAGGCGATGCCGCCGCCGGTCCCGCCCATGGTGAACGAGGGGCGGATGATGGACGGGTAGCCGGTGCCCTCCACGATCTCGAGCGCCTGCTCGAGCGAGCGCGCGAACCCGCCGGTGGGCACCGCCAGTCCGATGCGCGCCATCGCCTCCGCGAACTCTTCGCGGTCCTCCGCCATGCGGATCGCGCGCGCGTCCGCGCCGATCAGCTCGACGCCGTGCCGGTCCAGCACGCCATCGTCGTAGAGCTTCAGCGCCACGTTCAGCGCGGTCTGGCCGCCCATGGTCGGCAGCAGCGCGTCCGGCTTCTCCTTCTCGATGATGCGCTCGACCCACTCGGGCGTGATCGGCTCGATGTAGGTCCGGTCAGCCAGGTCCGGGTCCGTCATGATCGTGGCCGGATTGCTGTTCACCAGGATGACGCGGTAGCCCTCCTCGCGCAGCGCGCGCACCGCCTGGGTCCCGGAGTAGTCGAACTCGCACGCCTGCCCGATGACGATCGGGCCGGATCCGAGCAGCAGGATCGAGTGGATGTCGTCGCGGCGCGGCACGTCAGCGCTCCGGTGTCGGCGGGGTCTCGGAGGCGGCGGCTGCGGCGGGAACGGCGGCTCGCGCCGCCCGGCCCCGCTCGCGCCGGAGCGCGGTCGAGACGATGAGCAGCAGGCCGCCCCAGACGAAGGCGGCGATGACGGCGAAGGTCACGACTGCGGCAGGATTCATCGGGGCGGAAGATGGGGTCGGTCGGCCTCCCCTGCAACGCTCCGCCGTCGCGGATGCGGCCGCCCCGCTCAGCGCACGACGAGATCTCCGATCAGAGCCAGCAGGAGCAGCGGCAGTACGACCAGCGAACTGAGGAAGAGCCGCCGGGCCGGAAGCGGCTCCGGTCGCCGCACGAAGCTCCAGGCGAGCGCGGTGTAGGCGCCGCCGGCCAGCAGCGCAGCGCCCAGGTAGAGCGGTCCGGCATCACTGACGACGCCCAGGACCGCCGCGGCCACGAGCATGCCGCCCGCGTAAACGAACGAGACGCGCGCGCTCGAGCGGCCGGTCCCGTCCACCACGCTCAGCATCGGGCAGGCGGCGCTGCGGTAATCGTCGCGTGCGATCCAGCCGATGGCCAGGAAGTGCGGGATCTGCCACATGAACAGGACCGCGGTCAGCGCGAGCGGCGCCGGGCCGAGCGGCTGCCCTGTCGCGGCCGCGCCGGCCAGCACCGGCAGCGCTCCCGGGATCGCGCCGGCCAGGGTGCACAGCGGCGTCCGGTGCTTGAGCGGGGTGTAGACGTTGACGTAGCTGACGTGGCAGAGCCCCAGCCAGACGGCGGTGGCCGGCGGCAGAATCCATAGCGACATGGCCAGGCCGCAGCAGGACAGCCCCCAGCCGAGCAGACGCGCCTCCCGTACGCTCACCCGCCCCGCGGGCAGCGGCCGCCGAGCCGTGCGCCTCATCAGCGCGTCCCGGCCGCGTTCGGCCACCTGGTTCAGCGTCGCCGCCCCTGCCGACATGAGCACGGTCGCGCCCAGCACGGCGGCGAGCTGGCCGGGCAGGGCCCAGCCGCCGGCAGCGGTCAGGAAGCCCGTGGCAGCCGTGATGCCCACGAACAGCGTGATGCCGGGTTTGGTCAGCTCCAGCCACGCCGCCGCGCGGACCGCAACGGCGTCACGCATCGCGGGAGCGCCCGGTCATGCGCAGGGGCGCAATACGCACCACCACCGCGCCGGCGAGCCGCGCAGCGTCTCGCATCGACGCGGACACAGCGCGGTGCGGCGCCACCTGGCGCCGCAGCGCATCGAAGGCTGCGAGACGCTCGCGGGACGCCTTCACCTGTTCGGCGCGTCCGGTCACGACCACCGAACGCCAGCGCGTCGCCCCGGGTTCGACCTCGGCGATCGTCAGGCAGACGCACGGATTCGCCAGCAGGTTGTCCAGCTTCAGGCCCGCAGAACTCGCCAGGTAGAACGCACTGCCGTCGTAGCCGTAGACGATGGGCACCGCGTACGGCTGGTCGCCGTCGGCGGTGGCCAGCACCGCCCAGTAGTTGCGCCGGACCAGTGCGTCGATCGCAGGTCCATCGAGCGAGGTCGCGCCGCGTGCCGTGGACGTTCTCATGGAGGCCCACCCCGCTCCGCCGCGCCCGGTGGCGGACGTCGCAGTGGTGCCGCGGCTCGGCGCACCAGCTCGGCCACTGCCGCATCGCCGCCGGTCGATGCGTAGGCGATGCGGCCTGCCGGGTCGATCACGTACAGCAGCGACGGGTGCGTGACCTCGCCGGTGGTGGCGTCGCGGCTGCGTGGCACCTCCCAGTCGTCCAGCACGGACTCGACCTCGGCGGGCGATCCGCTGAGCACCCAGGCGTCCTCAGCCGGCAGCGCCCACTGCCGAGCCATGGCCGGCAGCCGGCCGGGCGTATCGCGCCAGGGATCCAGCGTCACGATCAGCACGGCTGGCCGGTGCCCGGCCTCCCGCGCCAGCCGCTGCGCCGCGAGCGCATCGCGCACCACGAGCGGGCACACGGTGGTGCAGTGCGCGAAGGCGAAGGTGACGATGGCGGCACGGCCGCCGAGCGCCGCCAGATCCACCGTGGCGCCGTGCTGGCCGACGAGCGCGAGCGGCGGCGCCGCCCGATCGATGCGCGGATAGGTGGCGGCCGGCATCGCGGTGGGCACCTCGATCGCCGCACCCGCGGCGGCGGCCTGGCGGACGCGCAGCGAGGCGCCGCCGAGCAGCAGCGCGCTGCCCAGCGCCAGGCAGGACAGAGCCGTGGCGACACGGGCGGAGGTGCCGGCCCGCCGGAGCAGGCCGGTCACGCCGCGCCGCCAGCCCACGACCAGGATGGCCAGCATGCCGAGCGGCGCCCCGACGAGCCCGACCCAGCCGCCGGCGTCGGGCAGCCCACTGTCGCCGACGCCGAAGCAGACGTAGCGGGTACGCTCGAGCCAGTCGGGCGCGGCCGCCACCGGCCAGAGCGCGAGCGCCCACCAGGCGGCGGTGATCGCGAACAGCGCGGACAGACCCGCCATCGCCTGCGCCTCTTCGCGGCGCGAGCCGCTCAGAGGCGGGATGGCCGCGTGGCTCACCCGATCTTCCAGACGAAGGACAGCAGCTTCCAGTTCGCGAAGTAATAGACCGCGAACGCCGTCAGGAAGATCAGCACCAGCACCATCGTCCCGGGCGCGGCACCGAAGCGTCCCGTGGGCAGGTTGGCCGAGTCGGCGGCCACGACCGGCCGCGGCGGTCGGATCAGGCCCTGGGGAATGCCGTTGGCGCCCGGTACCCGGTCCGCGTCACTGAACGGCTTGCCGAAGAAGACCGACCAGACGGTGATCAGGATGTAGAGCCCGCCGCCGATCGCCGCGATGATCCCGCCCAGCGCCATGACCGCCATCAGCGCATCCACCGCAGGATGGAACGCCTGCTCGAACGGCGCGTTGCTGAAGTTGATGTCCCAGTGGCGACGCGGCACGCCGAACCCGCCGGAGAAGGACATGAAGATCGAGAAGATCAGCATGCCCCCGGCAAAGAGGTACGGCTGCACGCGGGCCAGCGGCCAGAACGCGACGCGCTTCCGGAAGATCAGCGGGATCAGGTAGTAGGTCAGGCCCATGAAGGCCATGGCCGTGCCGCTCACCACCGTCGCATGGAAGTGACCCGGCACCCGCAGCGTGTTGTGCACCACGATGTTGATCTGCTCGGTGCCGATCGTCACGCCCGTGATGCCGCCGACGAAGCCGAACACGACCACCGACAGCACCAGCGAGCTGAAGCCCGGGTCGCCCCAGGGCGCGCGCTTGATCCAGCCGAACAGCCCCTGCGTCGCGCCGCGCAGCCGCTGCCCTACTTCCACGCCCGCGGGCACGGTGAAGCCGTGCAGCATGCTCGCCAGCACGGCCATGTACATGAAGTAGCTGGTGTTGACCACCTTCCACGACGAACTGAAGCCCGGATCGACCAGCAGGTGGTGGGCGGACGCCATCGAGATGAACAGGATGTAGAGCACGAACGCCGTGCGGCTGATCTTCTCGTTCAGCACGACCGCGCCCACGGTCAGCGCGCCGAGCAGGTACCAGATCGCGACCATCGCCGCGACGTTGATCTGCTGCGAGGAGTGCCCCAGCGCCCACCAGAGCATGCGGTACACCTGCGGGTCCACGCTCATCACGCCGATGGACCACAGGAACGTCGGGATGTAGGTGGCCGCACCGTGCAGCAGCGTGATGACCGCGATGATCGCGGCGGTCACGGCGCCGAACGTGATGAGCGGAAGTGACCCCTCGTAGGTCTTCTCCCGTTTCGCGATCACCAGCGTCGCGAAGAACTGGAAGCAGACCAGCAGCGCGCCCACCGCGAACAGGATGATGCCCAGGTAGTAGAGCGGGTCCGCGCGCAGCGGGATGTAGGACGTCATCAGCACGTCCGCCTTGCCGGTCCAGATCATCCACTCGACCAGCACCGCTCCCACCGTCATCAGCCCGAAGTTGAACCACCCGAACTTCGGCGCCGCGATGCGGCTGTTGAGCAGCGGTCCGGCCGCGAAGTACAGCACCGCCATCTCGAAGAAGATGATGAAGAAGATCAGCATGCTGATCCCGTGCGCCGTCAGGACCCGGTAGAACATCACGGGCTCGAGCAGGTGCACCGCCTGCCAGCGGGTCAACAGGATCAGAACTGCGCTGATGCCGCCGATGAGCAGCGCGACGGTCGCGGCCACGGCGTGGGCCTTGATCAGCCGCTCGGCCGGGCGGTGCAGCAGGAGTCCGGTCACGCCGCAGCGGCGGAACAGCCGGTCCGTGAGCGACGGAGGGGGCTGCGGCGCGTCCGGCCGCTCGAGAACGGTGGTGCTCATCGGGAGGTCTCCATGGCCGCAGCGGGTTCACCGGGCATCGAGCCGTCTTCGTTGGTGACGATGACCTTGCCCAGCATCATGTGGTGGCCGATACCGCAGAACTCGTTGCAGATGATGCCGAAGTCGCCCGCTTCCGTCGGCACGATGCGGAGCGCGTAGTCGTAGCCCGGCACCACCTGGAAGTTGATGTTCACCGGGTACAGCGAGAATCCGTGGTTCACGTCCACGGACGAGAGGTGCAGCGTGTACTCCGCGCCCTTGCGCAGCTTCAGCACGGGATACCAGCTCCACATGCGGCCGAGCAGGTAGACGTCGCTGCCGGGCGGTGGCTCCACCACCGGGAAGCCGTTCAGTTCGCCGACCTGGTAGTCGGCCACGAACTGGTCGACGCGTGCGCTGAACGCGGCAGGCTCCACCCGGCCGCGGATGCCGGACGCATTCTGACCGCCCTTCCAGTGCCAGAGCGGCATCATCGCGAAGAGAACCATGCACCAGGCGAATGCGATGCCGAACCACACCTTCTCCGAGGTGTGCGCCGGCACCCACCAGCGCCCCTTCGGCGCCACCATCCCGGTGTGCATGGGTGCCTCGCCGTGCTCCTGCTCGCTCATGGCAGCGCCCCCTGCGGCAGGCTGACGATCTCCCACAGGCCCCAGCCCGTGTAGATCACGGCCATGATCAGGATCCCCGCGACCATCAACAGGAACCAGTTGTCATAGAGCCGCTGACCCAGCGGCATCTGCTCCGGCTCGTTCGACGAACCGGCCTCCGGCACCACGCTCATGGCGCTGTCCTCCGAGGAGTCATGGGAACGGCGGCGGCGCCGGTGGGCCCGCCCGTGGAAGGTGTGCTCGCAGCGACGGCGGGCGACGCCGCGCCGGCGAGCATCGAATCGATCGTCGTGCCGCGGAAGAAGGCGTTCACCCCCTCCGACATCGCCTGCCACTGCCGGTGCGCCGCGCACGGTTCGCTGCCGTCGCAGGAACGGTCGCCGAGCAGGCAGACCGTACGCTGCGGCAGGCGCTGGAACGGCTGCACCACGTCGGCGATCGTCAGCCGCTCCGCCGGCACCGCCAGACGGAAACCGCCCTGCGGCCCCCGCTCCGACTCGAGCAGTCCGGCCCGGCCGAGCGCGTGCAGCACCTTGCCCAGGTAGTTGCGCGGGATCCCGGTCGCCCGCGCGATGTCGGCCGACCGCACGGTCCCCGTCCCCTCCCGCTGCGCGATATAGAGCACGGAGCGCAGTGCATGGTCCGCGGAGTGGTTCAGCATCGGCTCGTGGGTGAGGGAGCGGGCGGCGTGGAACACGAATTCTTCATGATCAACTCAGATTAGGAGCGAGCGGCGCGGCCACCATCGGAAGAATCCCCCTGCCGCCATGGGGAAATTCCCGACAGCGGCACGCCGCGCCGGCCGGTATGGTTGCGACTCGCGACACGTTCTCGCCGGCCGCGCCGGCCCACCGGACAGCCCATGCGACCACGCTTCAGCTTCAGACTGCTCGCACGGGTCGACGCCGCCGTGAATCGCGTCTACGGCTCGCGGTGGAATCCGCTCTACCACAGCGGCGCCATCACCATCGCGCTGCTGGGAGTGCTGCTGGTCACCGGCATCTACCTGCTGGTCTTCTACCGGCTGGGCGCGCCACACGCTTCCGTGGAGCGGCTGACGGAGCAGGCCTGGGCGGGCCGCTGGATCCGGGGGGTGCACCGCTTCGCTTCGGACGCCGCGGTCGTGGCTGCGCTGATCCACGCGTTCCGGATGTACGCGCAGCGGCGGAGCTGGGGGCCGCGCGCGCTCGCGTGGGTGAGCGGTGTCGTGCTGCTGGCGGTGATCCTGGTGTCCGGCTGGACGGGCTACGTGCTGGTCTGGGACAGCCACGCGCAGCTGCTGGCCGTCGAGGGCGCCCGGCTGCTCGATGCGCTGCCGATCTTCAGCGAGCCGATCAGCCGCTCGTTCACGGGCGAGCGCGAACTGCCGAGCGCCTTCTTCTTCGTCAACCTGTTCGCGCACATCGCGCTGCCACTCAGTCTGGGGCTGCTGCTCTGGGTGCACCTGGCCCGCGTGGCGCGGCCGGTCATGCTGCCGAACCGGCGCGTGCTGTGGGGCACCGTCGCGGCCGTGACGGCCACCGCGATCGTCTGGCCCATCGCCATGGCGCCGGCCGCGGACCTCCTGCGGGCGCCGGTGGACGTGCCACTGGACTGGTTCTTCGGGTTCTGGCTACCGGTCACGCAGCGGATGCCGGCGCCGGCGGTCTGGATCCTGGGCGGCGCGTTCACCGGGCTCGCCATGGCGGTGCCGTGGCTCACGCGGCCCCGTCCGGCGGCGCTGCCGGCACCCGCGGTCGTGACCGAGCGCACCTGCACCGGCTGCGAGCAGTGCGTGCGCGACTGCCCTTACGACGCCATCGAGATGATCCCGCGCGGCGACGGGCGGGACGGCATGGTCGCGCGCGTGAAGACCGAGCTGTGCACCAGCTGCGGCATCTGCGTCGGCTCGTGCCCGCCCATGGCCATCGGACCGGAGGGCGACACGGGACGCGAGCAGATCGCCCGCGTGCGGGCGTTCCTCCAGCGTGTGGCACCCGGGCCACGCGACATCGTCATCGTAGGCTGCGAATGGAGCGCCGCAGCCGCCGTGGCGGAGCGCACGGGCGCACGGCTGTTCCCGGTCTCGTGCGTCGGCGCGATGCACTCGTCGACGGTGGAGCTGCTGTTGCGCGGTGGCGCGGGCGGCGTGCTGGTGGCCGGCTGCCCCGAGCACGACGGTCGCACCCGCGAGGGTGTCACCTGGGCCGAGCAGCGGCTGTACGGCGGGCGAGCGGCCGATCTCAAGCCGCGCGTGGATCGGCAGCGCCTTCGGCTGGTGCAGGCGGCGCTGCGGGAGGGCGTGGTGCTGCACGCCGCGACGCTGGCCTTTGCCGCGGAGATCGAGGCGCTCACGGATGCGCCGGCACCACCGCCAGCGCCCTGCGCCGCCCTGTCGGAGGAACGGGAGTGAGGCCCCGCGCCGCAGCGATGTTCGCGCTGAGCGCGGCGGTCGCGTTCGGCATCGCGGCGCTCAGTCGAGCGCCCTACTCGCCGCCGGGTGGCGACGCGGCGCTGCTGCGCATCTCCTTTCGCACCACGGTGAGCGTGCGGGAGCGCTGCCGGCCCCGCACGCGGGAGGAGCTGGACGCGCTGCCGGTGCACATGCGCACGCCCGAGATCTGCACCGCGGAGGCCGCGACCTTCTTCCTGATCGCCTCGATCGATGATGCGCGCGCCGATACGCTGGAGCTGGTGCGCGGCGGGGTGAAGGGCGACCGCCCGCTGTTCGTGCTGGACGAGCGGCCCCTGCCGCCGGGCCGTCACCGGGTCCGCGTCGAGTTGCTCCGCGCGGGAGCCGACTCGGGCCAGCGCGTGCTCGCGGCCCTGGATACCGTGCTGTCGCTGCAGGCCGGCGCCGTCGGTCTGGTGACGCTGGACGGGGCGGGTCGGCTCGTGGCGCGCGGTCCGTCGGAGGCGCGCTGACCCGATCCTCGCGTCAGCCGCCGCGCGCGAGGCGCACGGCCGCCACCACGATCACGATGCCGAGCACCGCGCTGATGCGTGCGAGCAGTGCGGCCCGGCGGCGCGCAATCAGCATTTCCGGCGATCCGGTCGTGAGCCGCGACGCCGCCGGGCCCAGCCAGAAATCGTGCACCGCCTGCACGGCCAGCATCGCCGTAACCGCGCCCAGCTTCCAGCCGAGCGCGACGCCGTAGGGGCTGCCCCAGAACCGGGCGTCCATCCACAGCGAAGCAGACAGCATCCCGCGGAAATGCAGGTTCAGCACGCCCGTGGCGATCAGCACCGCGATCGTGATCCAGCCGACCCGGCGGAACTGCTCACCCAGGCTGCGGAACAGCGAGGCCCGCAGCTCCGGCGGCTCGACTCTGCGCAGGACCGGCGCGCCGACCACGGCCAGAAAGAACATGCCGCCCAGCCACAGCAGTGCCGCCAGCACGTGGATGGTGACGTTCACCCAGTAGAGCACGCCTCAGTCCTCCAGGATCGGCAGTGATCGCGTAGCGCCGACGCGGCGAGCGAAGTACGCGTCCACCGGCTCCGCCTCCCCCGTCTCCACCATGCGGCGGTAGCGCGCGGGTACGTGCGCGCAGAACGGCTCCGACTCGAGTGCGTCCCCGGTGACCGCGTAGGCCCGGGCTCGACTCCCACCGCACACGTCGCGGTACTCGCACACGCCGCACTTTCCCTTCAGCAGCGAACGGTCCCGCAGCGACCGGAACAGCGGCGAGTCGCGGTAGACCGCCACCAGATCGTCACTTCGTACATTGCCGGCGGCCACGGGCAGGAAGCCCGAAGGGTAGATGGCCCCGGTGTGACTGACGAACAGGAAGCCGTCGCCGTCATTGACGCCCTTGGAGCGCCCCACCCCGTCGGCCAGCGAGAAGCCCACGCCGGCGGTCAGCGGCGAGGGGGTGTCGGCACGCTCGCCGGCCCGGCGCTCCGCGACCTGCCGCTGCAGCACGACGCGTCGATACTGCGGTGCGGCCGTACTCTTGATGTCGAACGGCGCCGTCCGCGACAGGTCGTACATGCGATGGAACACCGACTCGAACTCGTCGGCGCTGGCCACGTCACCCGCCCGCGCCCGGCCGGTGGGCACCAGAAAGAAGACGCTCCACAGCGCGATACCCAATCCTACCATCAGCTCGCACAACGCATCGAAGTCCTCGAGGTTGTGGCGGCTGACGGTGGTGTTCACCTGCGTGGTCAGGCCGAGCTCCCGCGCGGCCTGCAGCATGCGGATCGTCCAGTCGTAGGATCCCGCCACGCCCCGGAACGCGTCGTGGATCGCGGCACTCGAGCCGTCCAGACTCACGGCCAGCCGCGCCAGACCGGCGTCGGCGAGCTGCGCGAGCACGTCGCGCGTCATCAGCGGCGTACCACTCGGCGTCATGGCCATGCGCAGACCGATGGACGTGCCGTACGCCACCAGCTCGACCACGTCCGGCCGCTTCAGCGGGTCACCACCGGTCAGGACGAACAGCGGCCGGCCGAAGCGGCGCACATCGTCCATCATGCGCCTGGCCTCCTCCGTGGACAGCTCCAGCGGATGCCGACGCGTCACCGCTTCCGCACGGCAGTGGAGGCAGGCCAGATCGCAGGACCTGGTGGTCTCCCAGATCACCAGGAACGGCGAGACCGCGAAATCGAGCGCATCCAGGTCCGGCCGCATCCCGCGCTCAGGCCGCAACGGTCGCCTCCCCTCCCCTCACGACCCCGTGCAGCCAGACCAGCCAGACCCCGAAGAGCAGCATCGCCGTGGCCTGGTGCAGCACACCCAGGCTCACCGGCACGTGGTACAGCAGGGTCAGGATCCCCAGCAGGTACTGCGCGCCCATCCCCGAGACGAGCACGATCGCGCAGCGGCGGGAGCCGGCGTCGCGCACCCTGCGCAGGACGAGGACCGCCAGCCAGAGCACGGCTGCGGTCAGCAGCGTACCCAGCACGCGATGCGTCCACTGCACGGCGATCGGATTCGCGACGAAGTTGAGCGCCGCGGACTCCATCCACAGCAGCTCCGCCGGGACCAGCCGCCCACCCATGAGAGGAAAGCTCGGGTAGTACTTGCCCGCCTTGAGCCCGGCGACGAACGCGCCCCAGACGATTTGCACCGCGAGCAGGCCCCCGACCACGCTCAGCCCCCGGATCAGCAGGCGCCGTGCGGGCGGCTCCAGTCCGGGGCCGCGTCGATCCGCGAGCTCACGCGCCAGCCAGACGGCCCAGCCGAAGATCAGGAACGCCAGCGACAGGTGCGCGGCCAGGCGGTAGTGGCTGACGCTCGGACGGTCGACCAGCCCGCTCCGCACCATCAGCCAGCCCATCACCCCCTGCATCGCGCCGAGGCCGAACAGGGCCAGCGCCCGCCCCAGCATCGGCCGGTTGAAATAGCCGCGCACCCAGAAGACCACGAACGGCACCGCGAACACAACGCCGATGCCGCGCGCGAGCAGCCGGTGCAGGTATTCCCAGAAGTAGATGAAGCGGAACTCGTCCAGCGACATGCCGCGGCGCCAGCTCTGGTACTCGGGGAACTGGCGGTAGGCGTCGAACGCCTGCTGCCACTGCGCGTCCGTCAGCGGCGGGACCACGCCCATCACCGGATCCCATGCCACGATGGAAAGTCCCGACAACGTCAGCCGGGTGATCCCGCCCACCACCAGCACGCCGAACGTCATCGCCGCGACGCTCCACAACCACGCCCGCAGGTGGCGCCGCCGCGCCGACGGAATGGCCGCGCGCCAGTCGGAAGCGGTGGGGGCACGTCGCGTGTGCAGCGGTGCGGCGGCGGTCGTCACATGTGCTCCGTTCAGGGGGGCCACCCGGCGCGCAGGCGGTGCCGCGCAGTCGTGTCCTCCAAGCTAGGCAGCGCCGACATCCCGGCCGTCGGGCATTGCCGGATTCGCAGGTCCGAGTTCCTGCGGCTGTCGTGGGAGAATCTCCTACGCGGGGTCGGTGAGGGGCGCACGTCTTGCAACGCTTCGGCGGACCCCCGAAGGAGGATGACGGTGATGCCGACCGAATCCAGCGACCTGCCGACCCCGCAGCCCGACGAGGCCCGCGAGCAGCTCGTCGGCAGTTTCATCCGCGAAGGTCAACGGCAGGAGGTGTGGGTCCGCGCCCAGCGCGTGGAGGGGACCTGGCACAACGCGCTGCTGTTCCGGCGCGACGGCATCCTGTCGACGCCGGAGGCGACGATCACGGGGCTGGAATGGCACCTGCCGCCCGAGCAGGCGGCCGACCGTGCGGCGTCCCTGGAAGAGAAGGAGTGGATCGATCTCTACGAGCGATCGCTGCGTCCGCGCCCGCCGTTGCTTTAGTCTGCCGCCGCCGTATCCGCGGCCGCCGTGTCGGCCGTCGCCGCCGTATCCGTCGCGGTGGCATCCGGGCCGGCCGCGGGCTGCGGCACCTCTTCCTCCTCGGCCGCCTGCGCGTCGCGCATCATCGGGATGCGGATCGGATCGCCCAGCTCCGACATGCGCGTGGCCTCCTCGGACTCCACGAACCAGCCCGGCTCCTCGAGCGGCGCCTTGGTGTAGCCGCGCGTGTCTGTGGTCTCGGCGTCGCCGCATGCGACGGCAAGCGAGGCAGTGAAGGCCAGCAGGGTCCAGCGTCCGCGCGTCATCGTTCGATCCGACTCCGTGTTGCGTGATGCCCGCGGCGTGCGCCGCCGGCCGGGTCGCGGGCGAATATGGCGGCGTGCGCCGATGCGCGCCACCGGCCCGCTGTTACACGCCGCGTGGCCCGGACCGCTTGACTTTGGGATATTTCGGCGGTTCTTTAGCGCCGTGCCCGAGCCATAGTGGCCGTCTACCCCCAGAAAGCGGAGCATCAAATGGCGGACGCACATGACAAGATCATGGCGATGATCGAAAAAGAGCTGGCGGCGAATCCCGACATAGAGAACGCCGAGCTCAAGAAGAAGGCGGAGCGCATCGACGGCTCCGTCGGCAAGCTGAACGCGCGCCAGTTCAACGCGCGCTACCCGCTGCAGGTGAAGCGGCGCATGAATCCGCCGAAGCGCCGCCGGCGCGCGGCCAGCAAGGGCGGCCGCGCGCGCGGCGGCCGCGGCGGCGGCAACCGCGAGACTGTGCGCGCGGTACTGCTCGACTTCGCGCGCGACGTCGCCGCGGCCGAGGGCAAGGCGCAGATCGTGGATCTGATCGCGGGCGTGGACCGGTACGTGGACCGCGTCGTGAAGGCCAAGGGCTGATCGGCAGACGGGCCCGGCGGCGCATCGCGTGCCGGGCCCGTTCCCTTGCCGCGCGCCGCCCGCCGGCGCGCTGCTCCGTCTCCATCCGTCGCTCCCCCCGCGACGGCCGGCTACTCCGGTGCGGGCGCGCGCAGCACCCGCGCCTCCTGCACGCCCCGACCCTTCACCGCCGTCACCTCGAGCAGCACGCCCTCGTGTTCGATCCGGTCGCCGATCGCGGCGGGCCGGCCGAGCCGGGCGATCACCAGGCCGCTCACGGTGTCCACCTCCTCGTGCTCCAGCACCAGTCCCAGCGCCTCGCCCAGTTCGTCCAGGCGCACGGTGCCGGCGACGGTGAGCAGCCCCTCCTCGCTGCGGCGGATGTCCGGGCGCTCGCCCGGGTCGGCGATGTCGCCGACCACTTCCTCGAACAGGTCCTCCAGCGTGAGGATGCCGGCCGTGCCGCCGTGCTCGTCCATGACCACGGCGAGCTGTGAGCGGCTGCCGCGCAGTGTGGCCAGCACGCGATCCAGCCGCTCTGTCGCTGGCACGAAAGGCAGCTCCCGCACGAATGAACGGCGCAGCGTGCCGCCGTGGCGGAAGCCGGTCAGCAGGTCCTTGACGTGCACCACGCCCACGATGTCGTCCAGCCCCTCGCCGTAGACGGGGAACCGGGTGTGGCGCCCCTCGGCGAGCACGGCGGCCACCTCCTCGCGCGTGGCGCCGAGCGGCAGCGCGACCACATCCGTGCGCGGCACCATCACCTCCCCCGCGGACAGCTCCGAGAACTCCAGCAGTTCCTGCACGATGCGCGCGGGCTCGCGAGCCAGCAGGCCGCCCGCGCGGCTCTCGGCCACGATGAAGCTGAGCTCGTCCGCCGTGCGGTACGTTTCCTCGGTCACGGCGCTGCGCTCCACGCCCATCAGCCGGAGGATGCCGTTGCCGATGCCGTTCAGCACGAGCACCAGCGGGTAGAGCGCCAGCTCGATGGCGCGCATCGGCGCGGCGATGGCCATGGCCACGCGCGCCGGCGACTGCAGCGCGAGCGACTTGGGCACCATCTCGCCCAGCACGACGTGCAGGTAGGTCAGGAACGCCACGGCCAGGATGCTGGCCAGCGCGTGAGCGCTCAGCCAGCGCAGCTCGCCCAGTGCCTCGAGCTGGTGGGCCAGCCACTCGGCCAGCAGGTGCTCGCCGTACATGCCCAGCGCCAGGCTGGCCGACGTGATGCCGAGCTGCGCGGTGGCGATGTAGCGGTCCTGCTCGCGCGCGTCGCTCAACACGCGCTCCACCAGGCGCGCCATGCGACTGCCGCGCCGCGCCGCCCGCTCCACGGCCGGCCGCGACGAGCCGATGATCGCGAACTCGGCTGCGACGAACACGCCGTTCAGCGCGATCAGCAGCACGATGATCAGCGTGGGGATCACGGCTGCTCCACCTCCCCGCGCCCTGCGCCTTTGCCATCGACCTCGCCATCGCCATCGCCGCGGCCGCGCTTCTCACCGGGCGCGGGCGCGGGACGGACCAGCAGCGAGACCACCGCGTGGCGCTCGACGGCCTCGACTTCCACGCTCACGCCGTCGATGGCCAGCTGGTCACCCCGTTCGGGGATGCGGCCGAGACGTTCCATGACCAGGCCGCCTACGGTGTCTGAATCGCCCTCCCAGTCGGCGTTCACCCACGGAACCGCCTCCTCGATGAGCATGTCGCCCGGCAGACGGACACGCCCGTCGTCCAGCCGCTCGGGCGGGCCGCCCGCGTGCTTGAATTCGTCGGCCACATCGCCGAGCAGCTCGCTCAGGATGTCCTCGGTGGTGATGATGCCGGAGGTACCGCCGAAGTCGTCCACAACGATGGCCATGACGCCGCGCTCCTCGCGCATCAGCGAGAGTACGCGGTCGGCGGACACGGTCTCGTGCACGGCCAGGATCGGGCGCACGTACGGATCGAGCGGTGCGTCGTCCGCGACCGCGCCCGACAGCAGCGCCGCGGTGATGTCCTTGGCGTGCACCAGGCCGATGATGTGGTCCACCGAACCGCGGTAGACGGGCAGCCGCGTGTACGGCAGGGTGGCCGCCGCCTGCGCGGCCGGCTCGATGCCCGAGCCCTGCTCCACGGCCACGATGCGCGTGCGCGGGACCATCAGTTCGCGCGCGGTGCGCTGCGTGAGGCCGAGCGCGTGGTTGAGCCGGCGCTGGTCCTCGGGGCGCAGCAGCCCGCCCTCCCGGCTCTCCGCCACGAGGTACTTGATCTCCTCGGCCGAGTGCAGGTGCCGGTGCGCGCGCGGCTGCACCCCGATCGCACGCAGCACCAGCCAGCCGCTGCCGTTCAGGATGGCGATGAACCAGCCCAGCAGCTTCTCCGACCAGCGCATCGGCAGCACGGTCAGCAGCGCCAGCCGCGTCGGGTACTGCAGCGCGAGGGACTTGGGCACCAGTTCGCCGAGGATCATCTGCAGCGTGGTCAGCGCGACCAGCACCACGGCCGCCGACGCGGACTGCGCGGCCACCGTCTGCATGTCGCCCCAGCGCGCGAACAGCGGCGTCAGCGCCTCCCCCAGCGACGCCTGGCCATAGGCGCCCAGCACCAGGCTCGAGACCGTGATGCCGACCTGACACGCGGCGATGTAGCGGTCCAGCCGAGGCGCCTCCATCAGGGTCGGCAGCAGGCCGCGCGCGAAGCGGTTGCCCTCCTCCGCCATCTGGCGGATGCGGCTGCGCCGGACGCTGACGGCCGCGAACTCGGCGGCCACGTACAGCCCGTTCAGGAAGATCAGCAGGGCGAGGATCGCCCAGGTGACGGCGGACATACGATCGACCGGCTAGCCGCGGTCCAGACCGAGCTGGTCGGCGATGCCCTGCATCGCCTCGATCACGTTGGCGATGTGCTGCGTGAGGTCGACGCCGATCAGTTCGGCGCCGTGCGCCACCTCCTCGCGGTCCACGCCGGCTGCGAAGGCGCGGTCCTTCATCTTCTTCTTGACCGACTTGGGCGTGAGATCGGAGATGCCGGTCGGACGCACCAGCGCCGTGGCGGTGATCAGGCCGGTCAGTTCGTCACACGCGACCAGGTGCCGGTCCATCGCCGACTCCGGCTGCACGCCCGTGAAGCCGGAGCGGTGCGCCAGGATCGCGCGTCGCACGTCCTCGGGATAGCCGCGCCGCTCCAGCTCCTCGACGGCGCGCAGCGGGTGCTCCTCGGGATGACGCTCCCAGTCCAGGTCGTGCAGCAGCCCCGCCAGCCCCCACGCCTCCTCGTCGGCGCCCTCCCGACGCGCGTACCAGCGCATGGCCGCCTCCACGCACAGCATGTGGTTGCGCAGTCCTTCGTTCGGCACCCACTCGTGCAGCAGTTGCAGCGCTTCGGCTCGGTCGGGCATGGTCGCTTCGCTCGGGTTCGTCCGTTCCACGAACGGGGACCTTGCCGCCGCGACCGCGCCCGCGCAACCGCACGGGCCCTAGAACTTCTCGCCGCGCGCCTCGCGCAGGTGGCTGCCGACGGGGCGGATGCGCGTCCACATCGTCCAGAAGTACAGCGCGAGTCCCGCCACCTGCCCCAGCCCGCCCAGTACCACGATCCAGGCGAGCGGCTCCGCATCCGACCAGGCGCGTGCACTCTCGGCCAGGAAGCGCGCGCCGGTGGCGGTGGCGAGGACCCAGTAGCTGAGCTCGGCGCGCGCGGGGCGGTAGCGGTCGTCGTCCTTCGCGGCGCGCGGGAACAGCCACAGCGCCACGCCCAGGATCAGGAACATGACGAAGCCGACGCCGACCGCGTGCGCGTGGGCCGAGACCAGGTGCGGGTGCGGCCACACGCCGAACAGCTCGCGCCGCACCAGCATCCAGGCGCCCAGCAGCAGACCCGCGAACAGGAAGCCGATCCCGGTCTTGATGAACCGGCGTACCAGCGTGTACATGCGGTTAGAAGCGCGCGTCAAGCATCAGGTAGCCGAACCAGCGGTCCTCGTCGAAGCCGCGCACGGCCTCCAGCGCCGGCCCGACGTTGACCCAGCTGGCACCCGCGCCCAGCCGCAGCCCCTCGCCCAGCGGGTAGCCGACGGTCAGGTCCACCTCCTCACCGAAGCGCGAGGACGGCAGCCCGTCGTCCGCCGCGGCGTCGAAGCGGTGCAGCGCGAGAACGAGCGCCGCTCGGCGAAACGTACCGTCCAGGATCAGCGCGAGGTCGCGCAGGCCGCGGCCGCCGGTGTGGAGCGGGATGTCCGTGAAGACGTCCGCATAGCCGTAGAACTTATGGTTGGTCGCGAACAGCGTGTTGAAGACCTCGGTCGTGCCGTCCAGCGGCTCATCGTCGCCGGACAGGTGGTCGTACCACAGCGTCACGCCGACCGGGCCCATGTCCGTGCCGAGGCTGGCCGACGCCATCCATGCGCTCACGTCGGCCGCGCCGACCTCGCCGCGCTGCAGTGCCGCCTCCCCGTGCCACTCGAGGACGGAGAGCGATGCGAGCGCGCGGCCGCCCGCGGTCCAGCGCCAGGCGTCCTCGCCGTCGGCCAGCGCGAAGCCCTCGACGAGAAGCGGTTCGGCGCCCCACGTGGCGTAGCCGCCGGCGAACTGCCGATCGTCGGGCGCCGTCGCGGCCGCCTGCTCGGCCAGCTGCATGCCGATGAAGTCGAAACGCAGGCCCGCGAGCGGTACGGCCAGGCGCACGCCGTCGAACGCGCGCGCCTGCTGCACCCAGTCCAGTGCGCCGACCAGCCGCTCGTTGCCGAACGATACCTCCTGCCGGCCCGCGCGCAGCCACAGATCATCGCCGCCGACGGTCAGCCACGCCTGGTGCACGTCCAGCGCGTTCGCATCCGGATCGACCGTGGACAGCTCCTCGCCCCAGAGCCGCACGTCCTGGATCTGCACGAACGCGCTGCCCCAGTCCAGCGCGTGCGCCACGTGCGCGCGGGTGCGCATGGATACGAAGGCGTCCGTGCCCGTCCGGTTCTCGAAGCGCGGCCGCACCTGGCCGCCGATCGCGGTCTGCGCGGCCGCACCGGCCGGATCCAGCGTCAGCAGGCTCGCCGCCGCCAGCAGCGCGAGTCTCGATCTCATTTCGTCCTCTGGGTCAACCGGCCGTGTGGCGGCGGATCGCAGCGATCGTCTCGTCCGTGCGACCCAGCCCCATCTGCCGGTGGATGATCTCGCCGTCCTCGTCCAGGACGGTGAGGATGTTGGAATGCATGAAGTCGGTGTCGGAGATGCGCCGGTAGCGCACGCCCAGCACCATCGCCAGCTCGAGCAGGTCGTCGTCCGCCCCGGCCAGCAGGGTCCAGCGCTCCGGGGTCAGGCGCGAGCCCTCCGCGAAGGTGCGCAGCCGGTCCGGCGTGTCCCGCTCCGGGTCGATCGACACGAGCACGAAGCGCGCATCGGTCTCGGCCTCGATGCGCTTCATGTCGCCGACGATGCGCGGGCAGGCGAACGCGCAGTTGGTGTAGACCATCGCCACCACCTGCACGCGCCCGCCCAGGTCGCCCAGCTCCAGATCGCGCCCGTCGGCATCGGTCCAGGCGCTGGACAGGTGGTAGATCGACATGTCGGCGGGCTCGGAAACCTCTCCCGCGGCCGTCCGGTCACCCGTCTCCATCGCGTGGTGATCGTGGCCGCCCGATGCTTCCGCCGTGCCGGGCGCCGCCGCCGTCACTGCGTCGGCATCGTCGGCCGCCGGCGTACCCGTCGCCTCGCCGCACGCGGTCGTCCAGAGCAGCGCCAGCAGCGCCGCGCCCATCGCCCTGCGGGTCATGACGCGTCCCTCGCGCAGCGGAAACCGAGAGTCCTCGAGGTGCTGCGCGCTTCCGCCGCTGCACGGAAGGCGTACCTCATGAACGCCGCGTAGTCGCGGCTGTCGCCCGTCGCCGTGGCGCCCGCCGCGCAGGTCAGCGAGCGATCGCCGCTCGTGGTCTTGCGCGAGTCCGCGCCCGCGAACGCGGTGTTGAAGTCCAGCACCCATTCGTTCATCACGCCGTGCATGCCGCGCACTCCCCAGGCGTTGACGAACCCGGAGCCGGTCGCGGGCTGGCCCGCGCGAGGCGCCAGCGCCAGGTCCAGCGCGCGGCGCAGGAACGCGGCATCCGAGGCCGCGTCCGGGTCGTGCTCGTCCGCCCGGGCCAGGAACTCCCACTCCGCGGTGGTCGGCAGCCGCGCGTCCCGCGCACGGCAGTAGGCCCGCGCCGCGAACCACGACACCTCTGTCGCCAGCAACGTGTCCTCACCCGCCCCGGGCTGCGCAGGCCAGCCGGCCAGGTAGCCGTCGTCGGCGAAGACGCCGGGGACGCGACCGCGCTGCCAGCGGGGATGCTCGGCCAGGAACGCGCGGTACTCCGCGCGCGTCACCCCGCGCGTGTCGATCAGGAAGGGCGTCACGACGGTCACGCTGTCGCGGGCGTCCGAGTAGAGCGGCTGGTAGCTGCCGCCCACGATGCGCACCTGCGTCGCACCGGAACGACCCGTCCCGCTCGCCCCGAGGGCGAGCGGGATCAGGGTCAGCATTCCGATCAGGATCCAGGTGCCGCGCATCGTCGTCTCCGTCGGAATGCGCGGAGATCAGTTGGCCGCGACCGTCGGCTCGGCTGCGCCGTGCCGGTAGATCTCGGGCCGCTCCTCACCGCTCACCGCGATGGTCGCCAGCGCACCCTTGTTGAAGACGCGGGTGATCGCGTGGTCGACCAGCAGCACGTTGCTCGGCACGTCCGCACGGAACTCGACGATCGCCGCGCCACCCGCCGGGATCACCGTGGTCTGCACGTTGTTGTTCACCATCGAGCCGCCCTCGACGTACACGTTGTCGAAGATCTCGCCGATCGCGTGGAACGAGCTGGTCAGGTTCGGGCCGCCGTTGCCGACGAACAGACGGATCGACTCGCCCACGTTCGCCTGCATGGCGTTGTCGCCGTTCAGCGCGCCCTTGGCGCCGTTGAAGAGCACGTACTCGGGCTCCTCGTCGAACAGCTTGTCGAAGTCGAAGCCCTGCAGCCCCGCCTCGCCGTGGTTGCCCGCGGTGTAGAAGTCGCCCTGCATCACGTAGAACTCACGGTCCACCGGCGCCATGCCCTCGGCCGGCTCGACCAGGATCAGCCCGTACATGCCGTTGGCGATGTGCACCGGCACGGGCGCCATGGCGCAGTGGTAGACGTACAGGCCCGGCTGCAGCGCGCGGAACGTGAAGGTGTTCGCCTGGCCCGGCATGACGTTGGTCGCCTCGGCGCCGCCGCCCTGACCGGTCACCGCGTGCAGGTCGATGTTGTGCGGCATGCCCGAGTCGTGCGCATTGCGCAACGTGAACTCCACCTGGTCGCCCTCGCGGACGCGGATGAAGTTGCCCGGCACCGTGCCGCCGAAGGTCCACATCTCGTACTCCACGCCGGGCGCGATCTCCATCACCTTCTCGATCACCTCGAGATCGACCTTGACCGTGGTCGCGTAGTCGCGCGTGATCGGGGAGGGTACCGCCGGCGGCGCCACCATCTGCGCCGTCTCCACTCCCTTCAGTTCCGGCAGCTCCGGGACCGGCACGCCGGCCGGAGACTCCACGCCGCTGCGCGCGCCCAGGGCCACGAACAGGGCCAGCAGGATGACGAAGGCGCCACCCGCGATGCCGTAGTTCTTCTGCTGCTTGCTCATCTTCCCCCCTCAGAGGTTCGCCACGATGGGTTCCATGTGGCTCCCGATCGTGGGAGCCGCCGCCAAGCCCTCCGCCAGGGAGGGCGACTCGTCGAGCAGATCCGAAAGACGGAGCCGCTCCATCGCCGAGAAGGCCTGCTGCCGCGCCGCGCTCCACCTGACGTGGGCCGCGCACGGCCTCGCGTGATCGCACGGCCGATCGCCCAGCAGGCAGAGACGCGAGGTGTCCGGCGCGCTGAACAGCTCCATCAGCTCGCCCACGCGGACCTGGTCCGCGGGACGCGCCAGCGCATATCCGCCCTTCCGACCCATCCGGCTCCGCAGATGCCCGCTCGCGGCGAGCGACTGGAGCAGCTTGGCCAGGTAGGCGGCCGGTATCCCCGTCGCGTTCGCGATGCCCGACACCGACACGTGGCCCCCGCCCTGGCGGCCCAGATACAGCAGCGCCCGAAGCGCGTGTTCTGCGGTCTGTGTGAGCATCGATCCCTCTCTCTCGACGACGTCTCCAACTCGGACGCCTACATCCTACTTTTTCGCGAGAGCGATCTCTGTCGGAGGACCTGCGGAAACCGCGTGGGGAGGAGTGCGCGGCGTGGGTAGGGCTTTGGACTACGGGCTACGGGCTACGGGCTATACGGGCTATACGGGCTGCCGGCTGCGGGCTGCGGGCTGCGGCCTGCGGACCACGGGTCCGCCATTCGACACCGATGCCCGGTGCCCGTGACCCGTCGGCCGATGCCCGAGTCGCAGTTTCAGGCGCGCAGCTCGTCGAGCAGCGCGGCGAGGTCGAGGCCGTGGCGCTCGGCGACGGTCTCCAGGGTCAGTGCGCCGCCGCAGCAGCTGTCGATGCGGTGCCTGTGGAAGACCGGCTGGGTCTCGGGGTAGCGGCCGAGGACGGCGTTGACGGTATCCGTCGGGGAGATCGTCCGCTTCGTCGTGGTGCTCATGATGCCTTCAGGGTGCGGGTTCGCTTGATCGTGACGGGTGCGGGCGCGGGCGCGGCGTCGAGCGTGCGCCAGACGTTCCAGGCGAAGAGCAGTGCGCCGCTCGCGGCGACGGCCGCTCCGGCCTGCAGCAGCGGCGTGCCGATCGCGAGCAGGTGGGCACGCAGCAGGAAGCCGCCCACCATCGCGGCGAGGCCGGCGTTGGCCAGCACCAGGTGCAGCGCGGCCAGGCGGTCGCTGTGCAGCGGCGCGCCGGTGAAGCGCGGGATCACATGATAGGCGACGCCGAAGATCATCATCGACACGAAGCCGAGCAGGTTCGCGTGCATGTGCGCGGGCCGGTACAGCACGGCTCGGGGCCACGTGGCCATCAGCAAGCCCAGGCTCACGCCCACCACCAGCCACAGCACGCTCGCGCGGATGAATCGTCGTACGTACGGCGCCATATGCTCCTCCGGCCATCGGATCGAGCGTCGAATCTCGAAGCGATGGCCGGAGATGTCTGTGGGAGCTACCCGGAGATTGCTGTAGGGCGATCCCCTACACGGGCCGGGATGCCCCGATGGGCGCTGCGCCCCTATGCCGGCTGCGACTCCCTGCCCGCCCCCTTCCCGGCGCGTTGGCCCTCGTGGCGGCCCTCGCCGATCTCCTCGATCATCTTGCGATTGAACGCCGGGATGTCGTCGGGGTTGCGGCTGGTGACCAGCCCCTGATCGACGACCACCTCCCGGTCGACCCACTTCGCGCCCGCGTTGATCAGGTCGGTGCGAATGGACGGGTAGGACGTGACGGTGCGGCCGTTCAGCACGTCCGCCTCGGCCAGCATCCACGGTCCGTGGCAGATCGCGGCGACCGGCTTGCCGGCCTCGAAGAACGCGCGCACGAACGACACCGCGTCCTCGTCCTGGCGCAGGTGGTCGGGGTTCATCACGCCGCCCGGCAGCACCAGCGCGTGGAAGTCGTCGGCATTCGCCGAGGCCACCTGCAGGTCCACCTCGACCTCGTCGCCCCAGTCGGTTTGGTCCCAGCCGCGGATGCTGCCGTTCTCGGGCGACACCACCACCGCCTCCGCGCCCGCGTCGCGCAGCGCCTTGCGCGGCTCCAGCAGCTCGACCTGCTCGAACCCCTTGGTGGCGAGGATCGCGACGCGCTTGCCGTTCAGGTCAGTCATGGTTGTGCTCCTCTATATCATTGATACGCAAAGGTTTGGATGGTCCGATAAGGGGCAAGATGCGTGCGAGGCTGCGGGCTACGGGCTACGGGCTACGGGCTACGGGCTACGGGCTACGGGCTACGGGCTACGGGCTACGGGCTGCGGGCTACGGGCTGCGGGCTGCGGGCTGCGGGCTGCGGGCTACGGGCTGCGGGTCGCAGAGGAGCGATTGGGTGCCGGGTTCGGCGCCGTGTTACGGACTCCCGTTCGTGACCACTCGTGCTTCGTCCCGGATCGACCGGTCACCGGACGGCGCCATATGCCGCTGATCGACCAGTCGCTGCTGAGCTTCACGGGCGAGGGGTCGATCAGCGTGGTATCGCGAGTCTTTCCGACCAATCGAGCCGATCGGCACGATGATGGGTCGAAGAGCGGGCCTGTGGGCCGATGGTCCCCTACCGGATCACCGCAGCCAGGTCCTGGGGCGAGGCCATCGGCGCGGAGCAGCTGTTGCCGACGCACAGGTAGGCACGCGGCGCGTCAGCGGAGAGGGCGGCGGCGAGGGGCGCGGGCAGGTCGGTGGGCGTGGCGCCGGGGTCGAGGCGGCGCAGCGACAGGCGCGGCAGGTAGATCCGCCGGGCGGCATGCCAGAGGGCGTCGTCCTCGGACGCGACGACCAGCAGGTGCGTCGCTCCTCGCGACCAGGCGTCCATGGCGCGCGCATACGTGGTGGCCATGGTGCCGAGCCTGCGTGACGCGCCGGCAAAGGCGCGCAGCACGGCGCCCGCCGCTTCGCGATACGGTTCGTGGTCGGTCAGCGCGTGCAGCCGGAGCAGCGTCAGCGCGGCGACGGCGTTGCCGGACGGCTCGGGCGCGTCGACGATGGGCCGGTGCGGCCGCGTAAGTGCGCCCTCCCCCCCGGCGCCGACCGGCCGGTCGAGGAACGCGCCGGCATCGTCGCGATAGGAGCCGAGCATCCCGTCCACCAGCGTCCGTGTGCGCTCGAGCCATTCAGGCTGCTGCGTCCACTCGAACGCGTCGAGCATCGCGGCTGCGGCGAACGCCTGGTCCTCGAGCAGCGGCTGCGACGCCGGGTCGCCCGCGCGGTGCGGCAGTCCGTGGTCCGCCGGGCCCTGACCCCAGAGCCGCTCGAGCGCGGCCAGCCCGAGCGTGGCCGCGCCGTCGGCGCCGCCCCACCTTTCGGCGGCGATAAAGCCCGAGGCGAGCATGGCGCTCCACGACGTGAAGACGGTCTGGTCGACGAACGGCTGCGGCCGCGCGTCGCGCGTCTGCTTCATGGCACCCCCGGCGCGCGCGAGCGCCTTTTCGACGGCGGCCTGCTCCTCTTCCAGCGCGGCGGCGACCTCGGCGATCGTGCGCGCCTCGTACAGCACGTGCCGCTCGGGCTCGTGCGGCATCGCGCTTTCGGCGCGGTCGACGCCCCAGCGCAGGATCGCTGCGCGCGCGTCGGCCTCCTCCTCGCACGCGGCCCGGATCTCGTGGGCGCTCCAGGTCCAGTAGGCGCCGTCGTCGTCGGGGCCCACATCCGCATCCTGCGAGGCGGGTGGCTCGCCGCGCCGGACGGCCTCGGGCGCGATATCCAGATAGTAGCGCACCACGTCCGCCGCGACCGCGCCGAACGGCGGCTCCTCGAGCGCCGCGGCGGCCTGCGCGTAGGCCGTCATGAGCAGCGCGTTGTCATACGCCATCTTCTCGAAGTGCGGCACGTTCCAGCGGCGATCGACGCTGTAGCGGTGGAACCCGCCGCCCAGGTGATCGCGCACGCCGCCGCGTGCCATGCCGCGCAGCGTGCCGACGACGATGTCGCGGGCGCCGTCGTGGCGGCCGTCCACGTGCAGGTCGAGCAGCAGCCCCAGTGCGGGCGCGTTGGGGAACTTGGGCGCATCGCCGAAGCCGCCGTGCTGCGGATCGTACTCGGCGGACAGCTGTCGCCCGAGCGTGATGGCCAGTTCGGGATCCGGCTCCCCGGTCGCGCCCTCGGCGCGGGCGATGGCGTCCAGCCGCTCGTCGATCTCGCGCGCCGCGCTGGCCGCGCGCTCGGGCTGTTCGCTCCACACGCGCGCGATCTCGCGCAGCACGCGGCGGAACGACGGCCTGCCGTACGCGTCCTCGGGCGGGAAGTACGTGCCGCCGTAGAACGTGTCGCCGTCGGGCGTGAGGAAGGCGGTGAGCGGCCAGCCGCCCTGCCCGGTCATGAGTTGGACCGCACGCTGGTAGCGCGCGTCCACGTCGGGTCGCTCGTCGCGATCCACCTTTACCGGCACGAACAGCTGGTTGATCAGCGCCGCCGTCTCGGCGTCCTCGTAGCTCTCCCGATCCATCACGTGGCACCAGTGGCACCAGACCGCGCCGATGTCGAGCAGCACCGGCCGGTTGGAGGCGCGCGCCTCCTCGAATGCGTCGGCGCCCCAGACGCGCCAGGCCACGGGCTGCTCCGCGCCGTGGCGCAGGAACGGGCTGGACGATCCGGCGAGCGGCGAGTTCATGGTCGGCTCAAGGCTCGGCCAGCGGCACGGCGCTCTCGAGGGCCTGCGTGCAGGCCGGGCAGATGCCGTGTGTGATGGCCGGCGGCCGGTCGCGCAGGAACACGCCCAGGCGCGCGGCTGCCTCGTCGGTATCGACCCAGTCGTCCTCGAGGCGCGCCCGCTTGCACCAGCTGCACACGCTGAGCAGCTCGTCCGCGTGCGGGAGCGCAACGTCGAGGATCGGATTGCGGCGGCGCGGCATGGTGCCCAGCAGACGCGTGTGCACCAGCACCTCGTCGTCCGCGCCGCGCTCCGCGCGCCATTCCATCATCCGCTGCAGCCCGGGCGCGTCGCAGCGGAAGCCGATCGGCCTGACGCCGCCGCGCGAGCGCGCCAGTTCGATCAGCTCGTGCAGCAGCTGCAGCACCTCGCGTCCGGCCACGAACTCGGCGAGCGGGCGGTTCAGCACACGCTCGACCATGGCGGCCGGGCAGTCGTTCGCGAGGGCGAACTCGTCCCAGCCAGGGCCGATCTCGATGATGCGATTGTCCCCATCCAGCGTGTAGAACCAGCGGTCCCGCATCGATTCCATTCAGCACCTCCCGTCCATGGCCGTCACTCGGAGCGACGGCTCATACCCGGCTGCTGGGGCACAGGTCGCTGACGGCGCAGGCCTCGCAGCGCGGCTTGCGCGCGACGCACACCTGGCGGCCGTGCCAGATGAGCAGGTGCGACAGATCGGTCCACTCCTCGCGCGGCACCAGCTTCATCAGGTCCCGCTCGATCTTCTCCGGGTCCTCGTGCCTCGTGAACGCGAGCCGCTGACTGAGCCGCCGCACGTGTGTATCCACCACGATGCCCTCGTCGATGCCGAACGCGTTGCCGAGCACGACGTTGGCGGTCTTGCGCCCCACGCCCGGCAGCTTGCGCAGCGCGTTCATCTCCGCGGGGATCTCGCCGCCGTGCTCGTCCACCACGCGCTCGGCCATGCCGAGCAGGCTCTTCGTCTTCTGCCGGAAGAAGCCCGTGGAGTGGATCATCTCCTCGACATCGGCCGGGCGCGCTCCGGCCAGCTCCTCGGCGTCCGGATACTTCTCGAAGAGCGCGGGCGTGACCATGTTCACCCGCTCGTCCGTGCACTGCGCGGACAGGATGGTGGCGACCAGCAGCTCGTACGGGTTGCGATGGTCCAGCGCGCAGTGCGCATCGGGATACTCCTCGTGCAGGCGGCGTACGACCTCGGCCGCCCGCTCCTTTCGGGCCGCGACGGATTCTCGGGGCATCGCACTCCTGGTCACGAGCGCGGCCCTGCGCCGCGCCTCATCCGCTTCGCTCGCGGCGCCACCGCCGCGGTGGTCCGCTCAGTCGCGCTCGAACGCCGCGAGCACGTGGTCCAGCGGCTGGCAGTTCAGCACGTCGTCCGTGGTCAGCCAGCCCTTGCGCGCGATCTCCGCGCCCAGCCGCACATTCTCCAGCGCCAGCGTGGAGTGCGCGTCCGGATTGATCGCGCAGCGTACGCCCAGGCTCGCGGCCAGCGGCCACCAGCGCCAGTCCAGTTCCATGCGGCGCGGGTCGCAGTTCAGTTCGACGACCACGTCGTGCTCCGCGGCGGCGCGCAGCACGCGCTCCACGTCCAGCGCGTAGCCATCGCGCGACAGCAGCAGCCGACCGGTGGCGTGGCCGAGGATGCGCACGTGCGGATCGGCGATCGCACGCTCCACGCGCCGCGTCATCGCCTCGCCGTCCATCGAGAACGACGAATGCACGGACGCGATCACGAAGTCCAGCGACTCGAGCACGGCCGGCTCGTCGGCGAAGTCGATGGTGCCGTCGGGCAGGATGTCCGCCTCCAGGCCCTTGAGCAGCCAGAGCTCGTCCCCGTGGTCGCGGTTCCACGCGTCGATCTCCGCGTGCTGCCGGCGCAGGTCGCCCGCCGTGAGACCACCGGCGTAGAACGCCGCCTTCGAGTGGTCACTGATGCCGAGGTAGCGCCAGCCGCGCTCGCGTGCCGCCTCCGCCATCTGGGCGACGGTGGCCTTGCCGTCGCTGTACGTGGTGTGGCAGTGGAAGCAGCCGCGCACGTCCTCGTAGTAGACCAGCTCGTCCAGCCGATCCAGTCGCGTCTCGATCCCCCCGCCCTGCTCACGCAGTTCGGGCGGGATCCAGTGCAGGTCGAGCGCGCGGTACAGCGCGGCCTCGTCGCGTAGCTTCCGCCGGCGCGAGCCGCGACGCAGACCGTCCGGCCTCAGCTCCAGCCCGCGTTCGCGCGCGCGTTCGATCAGCCAGTCCACGTGCGCGGCGGAGCCGGTCAGGAACAGATGCATCGTCGGCGCCTCGGCGGGCGGGACGCACCAGGCGCGCACGCCGAAGCCGTCCGAGAAGCGGCCGCTGGCGTCGGGCTCGCGCACGTCCGCGTGCCGCTCCTCATCGGCGGCGGCGCGTCGCGACGGGCCGCCGGGCGCGGCCTGCCCGATCGACGGCAGACCGTTCAACGCGTCGCACGCGCCGGTGGCGTCGGGCTCGTCCATGACCACGAGCAGCTCCGCGGCCGCCGCGGTCTCCACTCGCCGGCGTACGCCCCCGACGGTCAGCACCTCCGCCGCACCCGGCGCGGTGGACAGCGCGCCGGCCACGCGGTGCGTGCCCTCCAGCGCGTGCAGCAGCAGGCGACGGCCTGCCGCGCCGCGCACCCAGTCGATGCCCTCGAGGATGCGCGCCTGCGTCTTCTCGCCGAAGCCGTGCAGCCGGGCGATGCGCCCGTCGCGTGCGGCGGCTTCCAGGTCGGCCAGCGAGTCCACGCCCAGCTCCTCGTGCAGACGGGCGATGCGACCGGCGCCGAGCCCCGGCACGTCCAGCATCTCGACCATGCCCGACGGCGTGGAGGCCTTGAGCTTCTCGTGCAGGCTCGATCGACCCTGCTCGGCCAGTTCCCGGATCACCGCGATGCTGGCGCCGCCCAGCCCCCGCACGTCCTCCAGCGCGCCGGAGCGCAGCGCCTCGACCAGGTCGCCACGAACGCCCTCCACCGCACGGGCCGCATTGCGATACGCCTTCACCCGGAAGCGGTCGCCACCGGTCAGCTCCAGCAGCGTGGCGATGTCGTCCAGCACCAGCGCGGCGCGATGCGCATCCAGCTTCACGGCTGCGCCCGCCCCGGCTCCCCCTCCCACGCTTCCACCACGCGCCGCCCCGGCAGCCCCTCGCGGTCCGCCAGTCGGAACGCGCGTGTGACGAGCTTCAGGGCCTCGGCTTCGGTCGTCACCGCGAGCAGCTCCTGGAGCTCGCCGCCCGGCAGCACGTTCTCGAAGTCGCGCCCGCCCGGCCGGGCCGCCGCGTCCGCCCACCCGGCGCCCGCGGCACCATCGGCTCCGATGTCGGCGCCCAGCGCGACGGCCGTGAAGCCTGGGCGATCCGGCCGCACACCCAGCGCGAGCAGCAGCTCCAGTCGCGCGCCCGCCGCCCAGAACATGCCGTCCACCGGCTCCGGCGGCTCGGCCGGGTCCGGCCGGGCCCAGACCAGATTGCGCGGCAGCTGCAGGTAACCGGCGTCGTGCGGCGCGGCGAAGCGCCAGTCGCCGGGTGCGCCGGGTGCGCCGGGCGTGGCGCCCGTCTCGCCGGCCGTCTCGCCGCCGGCCACCGGCTCCGCCACCAGAGCGCGCAGCCGCTCGACGTCCAGGTGCAGAACCTGGCCGCCCGCGCGCCAGAAGCGCAGCGCGTGGAAGATCAGCGCACCCATCTGCTCGATGGCCTGCGCAGGCACCGCCTGCCACGCGGCGCCGCCGTCGTCCTCGGCGTCGTGCTCGAGCAGCATCTCGCGCATCAGCGCGCCGACGGTGCCGAGCATGACCAGCGGACCCGGCCGCTCCAGCGCCACGTCGCGTGCTTCCGCCTCCGACAGGATCGCCGGGAACCGCTCGGCCTCGAAGGGCACGGCGCCGCCCTGGAAGACCAGTTCGTAGGGCGTGGGTCTGGGGAAGTCTCCGTCGTTCATGCCTGCCGCACCGCCACCGGGTGTTCGCTCCGCTCCGTCGGTCGACCGCGCAGCACGCGGGCCAGCCGCTCGAGCAGACCGACGCGGCGCACCAGCACGACCTCGACCAGGTCCACGGGCGCGTCGGTATCGGGCGGCTCGAATCCCTCGTCCAGCGTCAGGAACGCGACGTCGCCCACGTCCTCCGGCACCTCCAGCGACCAGCGGCGGTCCGCCCACCGCAGCGTCAACCGGGTCGGGGGCGCCGTACCGGTCCAGCCGGCCTCCACGAACCAGTCGTTCTCCACGCGCCAGACCACCGACTCCAGCTCCTCCAGCGCCGGCCCCTCCGCCGCGGGCACGCGATCGCCGCGCTGGAAGAACCACGGGTCGAAGTCGCCGCCCTCCCAGCGCCGAAAGTTCTCGTCGGCGGCGTAGTCCACGTCGCCCAGCGCATCCTCGTCCGCCAGCGCCTCCAGGTGGTGCCGCAGTTCGTGCGTCAGCGTCTCCCAGACCTCGTGCTCCCAGTCGAAGTCGGGATCCTGGTCGGCCACGTTGCGGAACGAACCCCAGTACAGCACGACGGCGGACCGGATCGTGTCCGGCCCGCCGAAGTCGGAGGGGTACGCCTCCGTCACGCACTCGCCCAGCGTCCACACGTCGTCCAGGCCGGGGTGCGGCTGCGCCGCCCGCACCACGCTCAGACCGTCGATGCCCGCCTTGTAGGACTCGGGGATGCGCTGCCAGTCCCGCCAGGCCAGCTCCTCGAAGTCCTGGAAGCGCACTAGCGCGACACGACGTCGATGCCGCCCGCCTGGTGGTGCACCTCCGCCGAAGCGACGCGCTGCAGCGTCTCCAGGTCGATCACGTCCACCGTGCTCAGCGTTGCGCCGATCGACTCATTGCTGATGAAGGCGTAACGACCGGTCGGGTCGATCGCCACGCCGTGCGTGATCGGCTGCGTGGTCGGAACGCGGGCCAGCTCCGTGCCCTGTTCTAGGTCGAAGATCGCCACCGCCTGCGCGCCCTTGAGCGACGCGACCAGCAGGTCGCCGTCCGGCGTGATGTCCATGTTGTAGGGCGCCTTGCCCGTCGGGAAACGCCGCGTCACGCGATCCTCGACGACATCGATCTCCAGCACTTCCGCGTTCTTGTTGCACGGCACGTACACGAAGCGATTCGCGCGCTCGCCCTTGCCAGGCGTGGCCCAGGTCGGAGAACAGACCGCGGCCGCCGCCGCGCCACCCGCGCTCGAGCCGTGCATCGCGTGATCCATCTCGCCCAGGTCGTCCAGCGGCAGCGCCTCTTCGTGGCCCGGGACCAGCGAAATGCGCTTCGACACCTCGAACGTCCGCGTGTCGATCTCGACCAGTTGCTCACTGTGCATGCACACCGAGTAGTGCTTGGTGCCCGCGGCGTTGATCCGGCTGCCGTGCGGCATGACGCACGTGGTCGGTCGCGCCAGCTCCGCCATGGTCGGCGTGTGCACGATGCTCACGCTCGACGGCACCGGATCACCGTGCAGGTTGAAGTTCACGATGAACAGCATGTCGCCGCTCGGCGTCATGTCCATCGACGCGGGGAACAGCCCCAGCTCCGTCTCGCCCTGGTACTCGTTCCCGTCCGTCGTGAACTTCCACAGCTTGCCGAACGGCGTGCCGTGCGCCAGCGAGACGTACCAGTACTCGCCGCTCGGCGAGACCTTGAGCCCGTGTGCGCCGTCCACGTCCGCCGGCATGATGCCGACCGATACGTCGTCGACCAGCTCCAGCTCGCCGCCCGGCGAGTAGACCAACTCGCTCACCAGGTCCGAACTCTCGTTGGCGACGTAGATACTGATGGGCGTGGGGCTTGGGGCTTGGGGCGTGGGTGCCCCGCCTCCCGCCCCTCCCGCCCCAC
>Ga0207847_100037_pt1 | contig 249380 bp, 196 predicted proteins | sample TtaePargueraPR_8_FD_187736 | JGI IMG/M metagenome (GOLD analysis project Ga0207847, IMG submission 187736) | Aerobic enrichment media microbial communities from Bioluminiscent Bay, La Parguera, Puerto Rico - Tt and E1 (SPAdes) | ecosystem: Environmental > Aquatic > Marine > Unclassified ... | reverse complement strand
GAAACAAATTATTGTCAAGGATCTTTGCAGTGGTACAAAGAGGTACTCCTTATGTGGATACATATGGGTTCGCAGCATAAAAATTGTAATATTTTTATTGCTTAAGTCTTAGAATACTGGCGGATCAGGATGACTTTTACATAGCTATTTGGCTACATGTAGCTTTCCTCCCTGATCATAATAAATATCTCCTTTCTCCAGTAAGTTTTTTATTGCTGTCAAGAGTTCCTCACTTTTGATATTCATATTTTCCTGAATGATCTCTTTCTCAGATTTTGGATTGGTTGAAATGCTTTTTTTTACTGTTTGAAGGAGAGAATCCAGATCGGTTTTTACTTTTTTCTTTTTTGACAGGCAAATGTCGCATAATCCACACTCATTTTTCAGATCTTCTCCAAAATATCCACAAATCCATTTCATTCGGCATTGATCGCTCTCAAGGTACTCAAGCACAGAATTGAGCTTATTTTGAGCGATCATTTTTCTTTCTTTTAATCGCCTTGTATCAAGACGTAAATTGGAAGTATCCAATCGCTGAGTCAGAAAGGTGAGTTGAGGAGTATCCTTTATTTTGTCATAATAAATGATACCATTTTTGTGCAAGGATTCCAGCTTTTTGATGATTTGATAGGTTGTTGCATTCAGGTATTTGGCCAGCTGCCTTTCGGAAATACTGGCAAATTGTGCAAACGCTTCTCCACCATAAAACCTGAGCAGGCCTTTGATCAGCAAATCATAATCCTCATGTACTACCTGATACTCGTAGATCTTTTCTTTATCCGTGTTGAAAATAAATTTGGAAGGATGATAGAAGCTTTCATTCAGATCGATGTATCCTTCCTCTTTTAGCTTTTGAATGGCATTGTAGACATCGCTGATGTGAAAGTTGAAATTGGATGAAAACTCGTGAATGTCGAAATCATAACTTTCCATTTCGCTGCTCCCCACTGCGATTTTCAGGTAATTGGCCATCGCCTGATAGATTTTCTTGATAAAATCGGGCTCGGGATGACTTCTTTCCAGGTTTTGCTGTTGGATGATCTTATCGCTGTTTTGGAACAGAACTACCGAATAGGATAATTTTTCATCCCTTCCTGCCCTTCCTGCTTCCTGGTAGAAAGCTTCCGGAGATGAAGGGATATCATAGTGAATGACCACTCTTACATCTGATTTGTTAATTCCCATACCGAAGGCATTGGTTGCTACCATCACCCTGATCATATTGATCTGCCATTCGTCCTGTTTTCGCTGGCGGCTGTCATGACTGAGTCCGGCATGATAATAATCCGATTGAATATTGTTGTGATTTAACCAGACACTGATCTCTTTTGCGGATTTTCGGCTATTGACATAAATAATAGCGCTTCCCGGCACCTTGCTTAATATTTCCAGTATTTTCTGGTCCTTGTCCTCCGTCTTTCTGACAGAAAGCGATAGTTTTTTGCGAACAAAACTTCCATTAAATACATTGACCTCATGAAGGTCTAATTTTTCAATAATATCTTTTTCCACCTCGGGAGTAGCTGTTGCCGTTACCGCCAGACAAGGCACATCAGGAATCATTTCTCTGAACTCTGTTATTTTCAGATAAGAAGGCCGGAAATCATATCCCCATTGAGAAATGCAATGAGCCTCATCGACTGCAAGAAGATTTATATTCATCTGGCTGGCGCGAACCTGGAAAATTTCCGATTGAAGCCTTTCGGGGGAAACATAAAGCAATTTTGCATCGCCATAGATGCAATTATCGAGCGTGATATCAATTTCCTTTCTCGACATACCCGAATACAAAGCATAAGCCTTGACACCCATATTTTTTAAAGCATCAACCTGGTCTTTCATCAGGGAGATCAATGGTGTGATCACAATGCAAATCCCTTCTTTGTTAAGCGCTGGAATCTGGTAGCAAATGGACTTTCCTCCCCCTGTTGGGAGCAGGGCAAGCGTATCTTTCTTTTGCAGGCAGCTTTGAATAATATCTTCCTGCAAAGGCCTGAAGGACTTATATCCCCAATATTGAGATAGTATTTCGAGTGGTTTATTCAATTCGGAAATATAAAAAATGAATTCAAAAGGATAATATTAAGAAAACTCACTGATAAAAGTTTGATGCAATTGTTGAATTGAAACAAAAGAAACATGATTGGAAATACAAACAAATGTTCCTGATTAGAGATGTCGAAGCCGAATGATCAATTTATTAGCTAATAGTCAAAATTAAAATCCTCACCGGTAATCACCTTATTCTTATCCTCACCGTTCAATCTCAGATCAGATGAAATTCTGTCACGGGTTGGATTTCCAATCGAAAATAAAACAATCAAAACGGCGAAAATGATTCCAAAAATCTCATTTGCACATAAAAAAAGACCGCATGTAGTGATAGCCGATGCTATGAATAAAAGTAAAAATTTCCTCTCAGAAACCTTTTCATAAATGATTAGCTTTTCCTTGAGCAATTTTTCTTCTGATGCCAGACTCAGTCCACTTTTGAAGATCTTTAAGGCCATCCAAACTAATAATCCTACGGAAATGATGGTTGCTATGATCACAATGTATTCTGACATTTCATTTACAACAGGCTGCATATCATTGTGCATGAGCTCGAGAAAAAGCCATAGAAAAAACAACAGTGGAATACCGATCGCGGCATAGGCAACGTTAATCAATTTTCTCTGGTAATCTTTACTGTTTTTATAAGGAAAATCTTTACTTTTCATTATTAACCGGAATCTCGATGCGTCAAAAACTTAATATGCTAAAAGGCCAATTTTCAATATTGTTGCTTCTAATCTTAATAGTCGGGGCAAATTTCATCTTTTCATGCAAAAAAAGAGTCTCCCAGGAAACAGAAGTTTCTATTTCTGCAGATTCTATTGTCACGAAATTATCAATCCTCCGCGATAGTATCGATCGGGCATGGGTAATCATGATCAATGATGATAATGAAAAACTACAATATTTGAAAAGGCTATTGGATGAGGTCTCCTATAATAATTACAACATGAACAGGTATAAAGAGCTTTCAGCGATGGTCGATGATTTGAAAGGTATGAGATATGATAGAGAAACTATGCGTAATTCGGCCCTTATCGATCAGTATGACTCGGCAACCAGTGAAGTAACGCGGCAGGTGATTGAATTTTCAATGAATTATCCGGGATATGAAACAAATGAGCTGATGAAGGAATTGATTGAAGATATTAATTTCAAAAATGGCTATGTGTTACTTCACCGTGTTCACTATGACATTTTTGCCGAAGAATATAATGAGTTGCTTGATGATTACTCAAATATTCCTGATAATGAGGTGGTTAGATCTGAAAAATTTCCTCTGTTTAAATTACCTCCGGATAACATTTAATGTTACAGTTGAGCTTAAACAATTGGGTTGCCTTCAACGTTTTACTTATTTGTTGTTTGTATATTCAGAAATAGTTTGAAGAGCACAGTATTAAGTATTAATTTTACACTTTCAAAACCTGAAGATGAGCGATGTTATAAAGCATGAATGTGGGATTGCGTTGATCAGATTGCGGAAACCACTTCAGTATTTTATCGATAAGTATGGCACCCCAACTTACGGTATGAACAAGTTGTATCTTCTTATGGAGAAGCAACACAACAGGGGGCAGGACGGTGCAGGTGTGGTAAATATTAAAATCGACAATCCTCCGGGAGTACGCTACATCAGCAGGTACAGGTCAATAGACAGTCGACCGATTGCAAAGATTTTCAACAAGATTTCCAAGAAATACAAGAAAGCCTACAAAAAGGATCATAAGAAGTTTTATGATGCTAAATGGCTGAAAGAAAACGTGGCTTTTACCGGTGAAGTCTGGCTGGGACACCTTAGGTATGGTACCCATGGTGTGAATAACCTAGAAGCTTGTCACCCAATGTTGCGTCAGAATAACTGGAGAAGTCGTAACCTGGCCGTTGCCGGAAACTTTAACATGACCAATGTGGATGACTTGTTTGATATCCTGATCAAATTAGGTCAGCATCCGAAAGAAAAGGCAGATACCGTTACGGTTATGGAAAAGATCGGTCATTTTCTCGACCTGGAAAACCAGGATATTTTTGATAGCCTGAAAGACAAATATTCAAATCAGGAAATTACCGAAATCATTGAAAATGAGTTGGACCTTGGCCGGGTTTTGCAAAGAAGCTGTAAAGATTTTGATGGTGGATATGCCATGGCAGGTTTGACGGGATACGGCGCATCTTTTGTTGTAAGGGATCCATCTGGTATTCGTCCGGCATATTATTATATTGATGATGAGGTGTTGGTTGTGGCTTCTGAAAAACCAGCTATTAAGACAGCATTTGATATTGATTTTAATGAGATAAAGGAAATCAAGCCAGGATATGGTTTGATTACCAATAAAGCAGGTGATTTCAAAGAAGTTAAGATCCTGGAACCTCTTGAAAAGAAATCCTGCAGCTTTGAAAGAATATACTTCAGCAGGGGATCTGATCCTGATATCTATAATGAAAGGAAAAAACTTGGCAAACTCTTAATTCCGCAGATTCTCGAGTCAGTTAAATTTGATTTAAAGAATACTGTTTTCTCCTATATTCCTAATACTGCCGAAACAGCATTTTTGGGAATGATCTCCGGTTTGGAAGATTATCTCAGCCAGAGAAGGAAGGATTTTATCATTGAGAATAAGCCGACACTGGAAAAAGTTGAAGATCTGCTTGACTTTAGGCCAAGAATCGAAAAGCTGGTTTCGAAAGATGTAAAAATGAGGACTTTCATTACCGACGATGAGCATCGGGATGATTTGGTTGCTCACGTTTACGATACCACCTATGAAGTAGTTCGAAAGGGAAGGGATACGATTGTTGTGCTGGATGATTCGATTGTAAGAGGTACAACACTAGAAAAAAGTATTCTGAAATTGCTGGATAAAACAGGAGCACGAAAGGTTGTAATTGTTTCTTCTGCTCCACAAATACGGTTTCCGGATTGTTATGGGATCGATATGTCAAGAATGAAGGATTTTGTAGCTTTTAGAGCGGTATTGGAACTGCTGAAAGACACGAATCAGGAAGATCTTCTGGATGAAGTTTATCAGAAATGTATTGCTTCGATTGCACAGAAAAAGGTTCCTAACTATGTAAAAGAGCTTTACGATCCGTTTACTTATGATCAGGTATCCAAAAAGATCTCTGAAATTGTTACCCCGGAAAACATGAAAGCTGAAGTGGAAGTCATTTACCAAACAGTTGAAAACCTTCACAAAGCATGTCCCAATCACTTGGGAGACTGGTATTTTACTGGAAATTATCCTACTCCCGGCGGCAATATTGTAGTTAATAAAGCTTTTGTAAACTACATGGAAGGAAAACTGGTGAGGGCGTATTAAGCGGGGGGACCGAAGCGGGAAGCTGGAAGTTTGTAAATGTGCAGATAGGTTTTGAAGTTTCTAAGTTTCTCTACTTTGAAGATTTTGTTGCTGATTACCGTTCCAATCTTAGGTCTTTTCTCTTCCAACTTCAGGCTTCCGTCTTCCCACTACCAATCTATTTCTTTTTCCCCTCTGCTTTTTAGATATTCATTGGTCTTGGAAAAATGTTTGCATCCAAAAAAACCACGATTTGCTGCAAATGGAGAGGGGTGAGCGGATTTCATTACCAAATGTTTACTTTCATCAATAACTTCTCCTTTTCTCTGTGCATAGGCCCCCCAAAGTAGGAAAACGATCCCTTCCTTTTGCTTGGAAATGGTTTTGATAACCGAGTCGGTAAACTCTTCCCATCCCTTATTTTGATGTGAGCCTGGGCTATGAGCCTTGACGGTAAGTGTTGCATTGAGTAACAAGACTCCCTGATCAGCCCATCTCTCCAGGTTTCCGCTAGTAGGAATATCTTTTCCTATATCACTTTTGATTTCCTTAAAAATGTTGATCAATGAAGGAGGCATGGGGACGTTGTCAGCTACGGAAAAACATAATCCGTTTGCTTGCCCAGGTCCATGATAGGGATCCTGACCAAGGATTACAACCTTGAGATTGTCAAAAGTGCAATGCTCAAATGCAGAAAAGATCTTTTTTCCTGGTGGGTAAATTTTTGAGTTTTTGTATTCTTCCCGAACAAACCCAGCTAAATTCTGAAAATAGGGCTTAGTAAATTCATCAATGAGTTTTTCCTTCCAGGAATCTTCAATTTTAACATCCATTTTTCGAGGTTATATTGTTGAATAAAAAAAGAGAATTTTTTGTTCGAAAAGTTACCTCAGACTTAAAAACATTGCAATTATAAAATTAATTGTGATGTTTACGTAAACTTTATACGAAAAGAGATAACAATTTTAGTTAAATTAGAAGTCTTTAATCAAGATTTGCGCGTGATGGTTACAGAAATAACGAGTGGTATAAAGGTGAGTGTGGAGACGGAATATCAACCTTCATATTCCAGTCCGGCGCAATATCATTTTGTTTTTACCTACAGAATCACCATAGAAAATTTAGGAGATAGTACCATAAAACTGTTGAGAAGGCATTGGTATATCCATGATGCGTGCAAAACAGTGCGTGAAGTAGAAGGCGAGGGGGTTGTTGGCGTACAGCCTGTTTTGGAACCCGGTCAATCACATCAATATGTTTCAGGTTGCAACCTGAAATCGGGCCTGGGAAAGATGTATGGTACTTATCTGATGGAAAGAGTAATGGATGGCAAGAAGTTCAGAGTAATCATTCCCGAATTTAATATGGTCGTCCCATATAAGCTCAATTAAGTTAATTTATTAGTACTCAGAGCAGAACGAACCCAATTTTGCTCATTTTTCTTACACGTTTTTTTGGAACCACGCTAATCAGGATTCCTGTCTGACCATTTTTATTAGATAAATTTGCACAGTAAAGTGTGAAGGAATTTTTATTGAATGAGGCGAACTAACTTAAATCTTTTTTTTGGAGCTATTATTTTTTTATTGTCTTCCTGCTTCAACGAGGAGGATTATAATTTTAGCAAGATAGCCGAAGTAGAATGGGATCCATCGTATGCATTCAAGGTAATGCATGGAGAACTATTCCTGGAGGATTTTGATGATGATCTCGATGGATTCGAAATCAAATCCTATCCGGATGGTTTGCTGTACATGCATTATGAGAGCTACAATGAATCCGATGATATTTCTACATTGATTGAATTTCCGGAGGTAGAAATAGAAACCGGTCTCAAATCCCTGATCGGTTTATCTGGTAACTTGAAAAAGGAGATTACAATTATCGATCGGACAATCACAGTCGATATGAAAATCAAAGGGGCCAAGCTTGATTCGGTATTTTTTGACAGCTTTGACCTCAATGTTCTTGTTGGTTCGACGGTTAACCTGGCATATGAAGTAAGTCTGGATTTTCCCACACTATTGGTTGATGGTGTTCCTCTTAGTAAGAAATACACCCGCCAAATGAATGAACCGAATATCATCGAGGATTTCAATCATCTCACAAATTTCCTGGCTGTATTGGATCAGGCAGATATACCTTATAACAGGTTTCCGGTTCACATTACGATGAAACTGCTTCCTGCAAATAACATTACCATCACTACGGATGATATTTTTGTCTTCAAGCTGGAAATCACAAACCAGGATTTTGGATGGGTAAAAGGATATTTTATCCCTGATTCAAGAATAGTTTCGGATAAAGAGCTTCACGTAAAAATATTTGAGAACAATTTTAAAGGAGATTATTCCCTGGCAGGGACTCTTATGACCTATGAGATAGGGAATGATTTTGGAGTTCCCATAAAGCTTGTATTCAATAAATTAGAAACAGCAAATTCAGAAGGAGAGACCCTCCCCATAGAATTAAATCCTCCCAGCCCATTCGAAATTAAGTCCCCGGCCAGGTTGGGAGAAACTGCTTACTCAACTATTCAGATTACCAATGCTGCTGATATTTTCAATTTTAGACCCAATACTTTTAAATACAATATTGAGGCTTTTATCAATGATGGATATTCGGCAGGAAGAAATTTTTTGGCTGACACGAGTAAGGCAAGGATAAAATTTATTGCAGAAGTTCCATTTTGGGGACACTCAGGAAGTATTTTGTTGAGGGATACAGTTCAGCTCAACATGGGAAATCTTGAAAGTGATGGAATCGAGATCGGAACGGAGTCGGCTCACTTGAAAACCCGTGTGATCAACGGCTACCCGGCAGATGTGGCCATTCAGGGAATTTTGCTAAATGAAAACTTTCAATACATCGACTCTTTGTTAACAGCTGAACAATCGGTCATCGTTCGGTCGTCATTGACGAATGATACCGGGATAATAGAGGATGGGGTTTTTGATGAGATTATTGAGTTGGATAGTGATAAAATGGATGCATTATTCGATGCAAAGTATATGATAATTTTGGCAGTATTGAACACCTATACAGATTCGGATGGAACACGACCACAGGTTAAGTTTTTTGATACAGGTTCTATCAAAGTTGATATGGGATTGCAGACGGATTTGAATGTAACGGTTAAACCAAATTGATTTTAATTGTGAAGAGGCTATTATTATTTGTAGGTTTTATTTTTTTCATTGGAGCTAATGAACTATTTGCTCAGCAGGAATTTACTCTACATATGATGCGTACGATTCCTCAATCTGCCTACAACAACCCTGCTTATGTTCCAAAATTTAATTGTTACGTCGGATTGCCGGTAGTTTCATCCATCTATACAAGCGAATATAGTAGTGGATTTAATTACAATGATATTTTTTCGAAAAGAGCCGAGGATGATTCACTCATTCTTAACCTTGAAAATCTAAATAACAAGTTGAAAAAGAGAAATTATCTCATCAACGAACAGGAAATCGATGTGCTGAGTTTTGGGTTCAGGATCAATCCAAAATTATATTTCAATTTCAACCTGACTGGAAAAGATGTTGCTATGATGGAATATCCCAGGGACATCTTGGCTTTGTTAGTGGAAGGCAATAGTGATTATGTAGGTCAGACAATGGATCTGAAACTAAATGCACATGGAGTAGGTTATTTCGAGACTGCTGCAGGACTTTCCTACCAGGTTAATGACCGGCTATCTGTTGGAGGGAGATTGAAATACCTGAGCGGAGTGATGAATGTTCAGACGAATCAGGCAGAATTTTCACTTTTTACGGATGAGTTTTACGAATTGACTATTTCAGGCAATATTGATGTAAAGACCTCAGGAGTAGAAGAATTATTTAATGACAACTATTCTTTAAGCTTTTCAGATTTGGGAAAATATTTCAAGAATTCCGGTGTAGCAATAGACCTTGGGGCTACCTATGAATTAACAGAAAAACTGACAATTGGAGCGAGTGTCTCGGATATTGGTTTTATCAAATGGAAAAGCAATGTCGCTCAATACAGTATGGACTCCGAGTTATCTGAATTTACCTGGGAAGGCCTGGATATTTCGAAGTTAATTCGTGATGAAAATGAATTAGACGATCTTCTTGATTCTTTGGGAAATTCCTTTGAATTTACAGAAACGCTGGATGGAAGTTATACAACTAAATTGCCTCTGAGAGCTTATTTTACCAGCTCATACCAGCTGCCTTATAATGCGCAGCTCGGAATGGTTCTTTTTGGTGAAAAGATCGATAATAGAATATTAGGCGGGCTTGGAGTAGTTGCCAATAAAAGAATTGGTAAATATGTAGATTTTTCATTGTCGTATTCTTTCAGGAAAGACGCTTACAACAACCTGGGTGGCGGGGTCTCGTTGAATTTACCTCCATTTCAGATCTATGCAGTGAGCGATAATCTGCTCGGGGCGGCAATGAATATTAATGAAGCAAAATATTTAAACTTTAGAGTAGGCTTGAATCTCGTGTTTGACTGGCAAAAATTTGAAGTGGCCCTACCTACATCCAATTCAGATTGATAAACTATGAAGCGATTGAATACTCAAATATTGACATTGTTTTTATTGATTCATTCGATCACAATTTTTGCGCAAAACTACCAAATCGAAAATCTCGGAGAAGCCATCAATTCCGAATACGAAGAAATTAATCCGGTTTTATCGGGAGACGGTGAAAAGCTATTTTTTGTAAGGGTCAACCACCCTGAAAACCATTATGGAGATGACAGTCAGGATATCTGGCTTTCAGTTAAAAGTCCGGATGGCAAATGGCAAAAAGCAAGGCATTTGTCAAATGACATCAACATCTCACAGTATAATGCTGTCTTGTGGTCCAACCAATCGGGAGATGAGTTAATCATTCAGGGAGAATTTGATAAAGATGGGTCTACATGGAAAAAACGAGGATTTTCGTTTATTTCCAATAAAAATGGGTCCTGGAGCCGCCCCTTACCAATTAAAATAAAAGGTTACGAAAACCTGAATGATGGCGCCTTGTCTTCTGTCAGCATAAGTCAAAAAGGAACGATGTTGGTGATGGCTTTTTCCGGTTTTGAGAGCAAAGACCGGGCTGACATTTATATCAGCGTAAAAATTGGTGAAAGCTTTACACGACCGGTCAAGATTAAGTCTCTTAGCTCTAAATACGATGAGCAGGCGCCATTCATCAACGCCGATCACAATATGATGTACTTCTCATCTAATCGTGCCGATGATTCGAACGGATATGACATTTATGTCTCCGAAAAATATCCCGGTGACGATTGGACACTATGGTCAGATCCGGTTAAGATGGACGGTGGGATCAATACAACTGGATATGATTCTTATTTCAGAATATTGGACGAGGGACAATTTGCATTGTATGTATCTGATCAAAACTCATTGGGAAAAAGTGACATCTTTAAAATAAATTTTGAAGAGGTTGAAGAAAAAATGATTGAATTGACGGCAGTCATTCTGAATATGGAGACAAATCAGATTTTGACTCAGAATAAATTCAGTTTAATGGTAGATGGTCAGGAAGTAGACTATCGTCTGGAGAATGCGGATTCTGCAATTTTTACTTTCGAAATGTCCGAGAAAGACTTTATTAATGTATCGGTTGACCTACCTGGCTATACCATTGAGCCATTGTCCTTAAAACCAGAGCAGAATGCCAACAGGACATATGATTTCGAATTGTATGCTGATAAGATCTCTGATGAACCAGACACCCCATCGGAGCCTGTAGCCGTTGTCGAATCAGACCAGAATACAATTGATCAGAAAGAAAGTGTTCAGACGTCGGCTACAATGGTCGCACCTACCTTGGTAGCCAGCACGGAGACCCCGGTACAGGTTGATGAATCCCCAGCAGACGACCTTATTGAAACTGTGGCCGAAGAAAGCCCGATCCAAACTGATGTGTCGAATAGCTATGAAGCATTTCCCGAAGAATTATCAGGCGGATCAACTGGAAGTATGAATGAAAATATTTCCCCGATCAATGAACCTGATTTTGTTCTGGTTAGTGGATCGTTTATCAATTCCAACACAAATGAACCTGTAGCTGACCGTTCAGAAATCGAGATTTTTGTGGATGGGAAACCGGCGGAGGATGTAACTTTTTCAAATGATGGAAAAACCTATCAACTAAATCTTGAACAAGGAAAATCACATACTCTTTCAGCAGAGATTTCGGGATATTTCAGTACGACTGAAAAAATCGATTTGACTTCTTCAAAATCAGACAAAGTAATCAAGAATTTGAATCTTGCGCCTGCAGAAGTTGGTCAGACTGTGCAGCTAAACAATATTTTCTTTGCAACAGGTAGCTACTTTTTATTGAATGAATCCATACCGGAATTAAATCGTTTAGCTGATTTTATGAGAAAAAATCCTAATGTTGTCATTGAAATAGCCGGTCATACGGATAATATCGGTGGTTTTGCTTTCAATCAAAGACTTTCTGAGGAACGCGCCAAATCCGTTGCCCGTTACATCATATTAAAGGGATTTACTTTGGAACGAATTAAATTTAAAGGATACGGCGAATCCAAACCGGTTGTATCCAACAATACTCAGCGGGGTAGAAAACAAAACAGGAGGGTAGAAATAAAAGTTCTGGAAAATTAAGAGCTGTTGCCTTGCATAAATTATTAGAAAGAATTCCCCTTTACCTGAATTATTTTCTCCTCAAGGTAGATGAACATTCCCTTCAGGCTCCCTACGCTTTTTCATTTTATACAGGAATCATAAAAAACAAAAATTTCACGCCAATTGAGAAGATTGAAAATGAGAGATTGAAATTGCTTAAGTCACAGGGTGAAATAGCTTATCAGACTTTTGGCATTCCTTCCAAATTATCAAAAACCTCTCGTTCTAAAATTTCGAAAATTGCCAGAAGTGGTATTAGCAGCTTGAAAAAGTCCCTTTTATTGGCATCCATTATCAGTGAATTAAAACCTAAAACGATATTGGAATTGGGTACTTCGTTAGGGATCAACACATGCTATCTGGCAGAAACCTTAGCAGAAGGAGACATCTTTACTTTTGAGGGAAATAAGGACTTAATTATGTATGCGACAGATCTGTTTGACAAATTGAATTATCAAAATATAAAATTAATTGAAGGAAATATCGACCAAACCCTCACATCAGTTATTTCAAAAGTTTCATCGATTGATTTAGTTTTCATCGATGCCAACCACCATTCCAAATCTGTTCTTAAATATTTTGATTTGCTGGTTGGAAAAGCCCATTCAGATTCAGTTTTTGTTTTTGATGATATTCGCTGGAGCAAGGACATGTATCAGGCGTGGTTGAAGATTATCCAATCAGCTGACGTAAGTTGCTCATTTGACCTTGGTGATATAGGAATTGTTACATTTGAAAAGAATCTTTCCAAACAGAATTATATTGCGGATTTTTAGAGAGAATTTCTTCGAATAAGAAATTCCTATGAAAAGAGAAAAATTGCAGTGGAATTGTTTTCATTCCTTATTTTTGAATATAAAGAAAATCAATTTATGTACGTTTCTTTAATTAAATACTTGCATTAACTTTGCTTACAGCTATTTTTGTCAATTAAAATTACTAAACCATGACTGAGAAACCGCTAGGTACTCCAGATAATAATCCACAAAAACCGACAGGTGGGGAAAACCGACCCGCGTCTTCACCAAATAAGAAAAGTAATACCGGACTGTTGGTAACAGCCATCATTGTACTGGTCATAGCCTTATCCGTTTTCCTATTTCTAACTATACAGAGAGGCTCCAAAATGGAAAAGCAGGAGAATGAATTGATGCTGGCTTACGGAAGGTTGGATTCGATCGGTGATGTACTGGATGATAAGATTGTGCAGATCGAGGAGTTGGGTGGAAATGTTGAGGAATTGACAAAGGTGCGAGAAGAACTGGAAGCAGAGAAAGAGCAATTATTGAGCAATAAGAAATATTCTGATACTCAGATAAGGAACCTTAGAGACCGCCTGGAAGGTTACAGGGAGCTACTGGTGATGAAGGATACGGAGATCGAGGAATTAAAGTCGGTTAACGAGCAGTTGGTTGTAGAAAACACCGAACTGAAAACAGAACGTAATCAACTAAATCAAACGATTAAAGAAGTAGAAAAGACTGCCCAGGAATTAAATAATAAAGTAAAAGTTGCAAGCCAGTTGGAAGCTGAAAATATTGCTGTCTATGCCGTGGGTAGTAATGGCAAAGAGCGTGAAGGAGAATTCAGGGCTCGGCAAATAGATCAGATAAAGGTGGAGTTTAGCATTGCCAAAAATGATGTGGCTCCAATAGAAGGAAAGGAAATTTATATCCGAATTCTTGATGAGAATGGCAATCCGATATTTGACGTAGCCAAAGGTTCAGGAACATTTGAGTTGGGTGGGGAAGAGACTTTCTACACCGCCAAGCAGGAAATTCTATTTGACAATACTCAGCAAACGCTTTCCTTTATTTATGATAAGGAAACGGAATACGAAAGAGGCACATACAAAATGGAAGTCTTCACGGATGGTTATCTGATGGGGACTAAAACATTCAGGGTGAAGTAGTTGAAAAGGTGTGATCTGACCGGATTTCGTATTGGAAATTGAACCTCTCCACGAATAGTTGATTAAGTGTTTTTTAATTATCGTGATAGTTTTGCCTTTAAAATATTATCAACTATCTTTGCAGGCCAAAATTAAAAACTTTAAAAATTATTTACATGAACAATTACGAGACGGTATTCATTTTAACTCCCGTTTTGTCTGAGACCCAGATGAAGGATGCTGTCGATAAATTCACACAAATCCTGAAAGATAATAAGGCAGAGATTGTGAATGAAGAAAATTGGGGGCTGAAAAAATTAGCCTATCCGATTATGCATAAATCGACAGGGTTTTACAATTTAGTAGAATATAATGCTGATCCTAAAGTTGTTGCAGCTTTGGAATTGGAGTTCAGAAGAGACGAAAGAGTTATGAGATTCCTCACCACGAAATTAGATAAGTGGGCAGTTGAGTACAACATTAAGAGGAGAAAAGGAGAATTTAACAAAAAAGAAGAACCTAAAACAGAAGCAGCGAAATGACACTCCAGAACGAGCCAATAAATAGGGAACAACAAAGAAAAAAGTATTGCCGGTTCAAAAAGAACGGTATCAAATACATCGATTATAAGGATCCTAATTTCTTGTTGAAATTCGTAAATGAGCAGGGAAAGATCCTTCCAAGAAGAATTACCGGTACAAGCATAAAGTATCAGAAAAAAGTATCTCAGGCGATCAAGAGAGCAAGGCATTTGGCATTGCTTCCTTATGTGACTGATTCATTGAAGTAACCTTAAATTTTTTCAAACATGGATGTGATTTTAATTAAAGATATTCAGGGATTGGGTTACAAAAATGATACGGTAAAGGTAAAACCGGGATATGGTCGTAACTATTTGATCCCCCAGGGATTAGCAATTGTAGCCAGCTCGTCAAATGTTAAGAAAATTGACGAAAACATCAGGCAGGCTGCACACAAAGCAGAAAAGATAAAGAAAGATGCTGAAGCAATAGCTGAAAAAATCAGTGGCGTTTCATTGGAAATTGGAGCAAAAGTAGGAGAGTCAGGAAAAATCTTCGGAGCTATCACTACCCTTCAGATTGCAGATGCATTGAAAGAAAAGGGAATTGAAGTTGACCGACGTCAGATATCTTTTCCTAAGGATGTAAAAGAAGTGGGAGATTATGTTGCAGTTGTTGATTTGCACAAAGAAGTTCATCCCGAGATCAATTTCAAAGTTGTAGCAGAGTAAGCTTAGAAACTTATATAAATAAAAAGCCTTTCAGAAATGGAAGGCTTTTTTTGTTGGCGAATATTTTCAAAATTGAAATATGTTCCGCACTGAATTGTCCGTACCACCATCCGAAAGAAAAATAAACCTGAAAAATCAGGTATTTTCTATCGGATCTTGTTTTGCCGTTCATATTGGCGAGCAGTTACAGAAGTTTAAATTTCAAACGCTTACCAATCCGTTCGGAACCATTTTTAATCCAATCTCCATTTTCGACCTCATCGAAATATCATTGAAAGATCGTTCGTTTCCAGGGTGGACATTTGTTGAAAACCAGGGGGTTCATAGGAACTACCTGTTGCATTCGGCAATTTCTTCTCCAAATAAAGATCAGTTTATGAAGATGGTTGAATCCAGAAAAAAAGAGGTTTCAGATTTTCTTAAGCGGACGGATGTTATCCTTCTAACTTTTGGGACAGCTATTGTCTATGAGCTAAAAACAAATCAGCAAGTAGTTGCCAATTGTCATAAGGTTCCTGCAAATCAATTTGAAAAGCAATTTTTGTCAGTGGATGAGATTGTTCAAGGTTTTGGGGAAATCTATTCAAAACTGACTTCATTAAACAAAAACCTTAGATTTATTCTGACTGTCAGTCCAGTCAGGCATCTAAAAGAAACTCTTCAGCTAAACGGTGTTAGTAAATCAATCCTGCGGGTGGCTGCACACCAATTGCAGGAAGAGTTTGATAATGTTGAATATTTCCCATCCTACGAATTGATCATGGATGATTTGCGGGATTACCGGTTTTTTAAGGAAGACATGCTTCACCCCAATGACCAGGCTATCCAATACGTTTGGGATAAGTTTAGTCAGGCTTATTTTGATGAAGAAACGATGGGATTTTTAAAAGAGTGGGAAAAAATAATCAATGCCTTAGATCATAAGCCTTTTTACCCAGGTTCGGTGGAACATCAGAAATTTATTGCCATAACCCTTGGAAAAATAAATAAGTTTAAAAATACTATAGATGTTTCCTACGAAATTGAAAGACTAAACCAGCAGTTAGATGATTGACCAATATACAAACCAGCTAATTCATTCAACAAGCCCATACCTCTTACAACACGCCCACAATCCTGTCAACTGGTATCCATGGAGCAAAGAGGCTTTTGATGAGGCAAACAATCGTAATGTCCCCATTATTCTCAGCATCGGCTACAGCTCGTGCCACTGGTGTCATGTGATGGAAAGGGAATCGTTTGAAAATGAGGAAGTTGCCAAGGTGATGAATGACAATTTTGTCTGCATCAAAGTCGATAGAGAAGAGCGTCCGGATATCGACCAGATCTACATGCAGGCCATCCAGACTATGGGTTTGCAGGGAGGCTGGCCATTAAATGTATTTATCACCCCCGATCAAAAACCTTTCTACGGTGGGACTTATTTTCCACCTGCTCAATGGAAGCAGATTTGTTCAGGGGTTTCCAAAGCTTTTCAGAACAACACGCAGCAATTACTGGAATCGGCTGAGCAATTTTCCCTGGAAGTTAACCGTTCCGAATTGTCAAAATATGGAATTGAGGTTTCTCAATCAGAGCCAAATTTTTCTATCCTGAAAAAGATGGCAGATATCCTGAAAAGTAAATTTGATCCGGAATATGGTGGAATGAATAGGGCGCCAAAGTTTCCCATGCCTGGAATTTGGAAATTTCTATTGTATGGCAATTCATTTTTGAAAGATAAGGAAGTCAAAATCTACCTCGAAAATACTCTGGACAAAATGGCAAAAGGAGGAATTTATGATCAGATAGGGGGAGGTTTTGCACGTTACAGCGTGGACGAGCAATGGTTTGCACCGCATTTCGAAAAAATGCTGTATGACAATGGCCAGTTGATTAGTCTGTATGCTGATGCCTATAAAACATATCCAAAAAAACTTTATAAAGATGTGGTTTATGACACCATCAGATTTGTTGAGCGAGAGTTACGGCATGAGAATGGAGGTTTTTATTCGGCGTTTGATGCGGATAGTGAGGGGAAAGAGGGTGAATTTTACGTTTGGCAATCTGATGAGCTGAAACAAATTCTTGGAAGTGATTATGAGACTTTCGCAGAATATTATCAGGTAAAAGAAGACGGAAATTGGGAAGGAGATAAAAATATTCTTCATTTGGATTCAAACAAGGCAGAGATTGTGAAAAAGATGGATCTTGACGAGTCAGGGTTTGATAGAAAAGTGGAGGAATGGAAGGGTATGCTATTGACAGTACGAAATCAGAGAATCAAACCTGGATTGGATAACAAGGTCTTGTCAGGATGGAATGGGTTGATGCTAAAGGGTTTGACAGATGCTTACCGGACGTTTGGTGAAAAGTCATTCCTTGACCTGGCTTTGGCTAACGCCCGGTTTTTGGAAACTGAAATGATTGAGAACAATGAATTAAAAAGGACATTTGGCAATGATGATATAAAGGCTTGTCTGGAGGATTATGCTTTTGTCATCGATGGTTTGATCGGACTTTATCAGTGCACGTTTGATGAAAAATGGATTGAACTGGCTAAAGGTTTAGCAGAGAAGACCATTAAATTATTTTTTGATAGCGGGGAAGAATTGTTCTATTACACTTCATCCAATTCAGAGAAATTGATCGCCAGGAAAAAGGAGATTTTTGATAACGTTATCCCAGGATCGAATTCGCAGATGGCAATTAATCTCTTTTTGTTGTCAAGGGTCTTTTATGACGATAAACTTGAAGATTTGTCAAAGAAAATGCTGGGTAAAGTTGCAAATATGATGGAAACACAGCCATCATACCTTTACAATTGGGCAACTCTTTATTTTTATCATTCTGTAGACCTTGCAGAGATTAGTTTAATAGGATCAGATAATAACAAGATGGCTCTGGAAATTGATCAACAGCCCATCTATCACAAAATAATTTCAGCTTCTGACGGAAAATCCGGACTTCCTGTTTTGGCCTCCAGGGAGATGGTAAATGATAAAAATACCCTTTATGTTTGTTACAATAAATCGTGTAAATTGCCTGTTCATACAGTAAAAGAAGCTTTAAAACAGATCAATTTTGAGCCTGACAGGCCATAACGAACTTTTTAATAATACCTGGTTTGCAGATGTAATTGTTCCGGTTCCCATACCCAAACTCTTTACTTACCGAATCCCTCGAGAATTTGAGAATCAGGTGTCCGAAGGTTGCCGGGTGGTCATTCAGTTTGGCAGGAAAAATATTCATACAGGAGTCATTTCAAAACTTCATCATCAGCCTCCAAAAGAATACGAGGCCCGGTATATTTTGGATGTTTTGGATGAAACGCCTCATGTAAACTCCTTTCAGCTGAAATTGTACAACTGGATTGCCGGATATTATATGTGCACGATCGGGGAGGTGATCAACGCCGCTCTCCCTTCCGGACTGAAACTCTCCAGTGAGTCTTTTGTTGAGCTAAATCCGGATTTTGATTTTTTCGAATCGGAGTTTGAGTTTTCAACACATGAAGAAACGATTATCGATGTTCTGCAAAGGGAAAAAACGCTTTCATACAGCGAGATCTCAAACATATTGCAGCTTAAATCTTATCAGAATGTCATTAAAAGCCTGCTGAAAAAGGACGTAATTATTCTGTTCGAAAAAGTGAAAGAGCGTTACATCCCTAAGAAAGAAAAATATACTCGTTTAGCTGACGAATACTTAGAAAAGAATGGGGCATTGGAGAAGTTATTGGATGAGCTGGAAAAAAAGCCAAAGCAGCAGGATGTTATTTTAGCATATTTGCAGAAGGTTCCGGTTTTTCATGATGTAGAAAAAAACAGGAATGGGTTGTCCAAAAAATTGCTTTTTCAAAATGACTTGTCTGAATCTTCTTATAGAACCCTTGTCAACAAAAATATCCTGGATGAATTCGAAGTTGTCATTCCCAGATTTGGGTTTGGCAATAGCCATGAAGAAAGGGAAATAAACCTAACTCAGGAACAGGAAATCGGCAAAAATGAGATATTAAAATGCTTTGAATCTCAGCAAACGGTTTTGTTCCATGGAATTACAGGGAGTGGAAAGACTGAGGTTTACATTGAGATCATCAAGGAAGTTTTGAAGGGAGGCGAGCAGGTGTTGTACTTATTACCTGAGATCGCTATCACTACGCAAATGGTTAATCGGCTGCAAGAGGTCTTTGGAGATAAGTTGGGTGTTTATCACTCGAGGTATTCAGACAATGAACGTGTAGAAGTCTGGAAAGGAGTTTTAAATGGCAGATTTCAGTTGATTCTCGGAGTACGATCATCGGTTTTTCTTCCTTTCGATAATCTCGGATTGATCATTGTAGATGAAGAGCATGAGTCGAGTTTCAAACAATTTGAACCGGCTCCCAGGTATCATGCCCGTGATGTAGCTCAGGTGCTGGCACAAATTCACAATTCAAAGGTTTTATTGGGGTCTGCGACCCCTTCAATCGAGTCTTACTTTTTAGCGAGATCAGGCAAATATGGATTGGTCGGGTTGGAAAAGCGGTTTGGTGATTCCAACCTGCCAAGTATCCAGTTCGCAGATATCAGAAAGTCGAGAAGGGAGCAAACTCTGAAAAATGATTTCACAAGCGAGTTATTTGAAAGTATTCAGCAGGCACTTACGCAAAAGGAACAAGTAATTATTTTCCGGAACAGAAGAGGATATTCTCCCCATCTGACTTGTGAGGATTGTGCCTGGATACCTAAATGTGAAAACTGCTCGGTGAGCTTAACTTATCACATGTTTAAAAATGTGATGCAATGTCATTATTGCGGATATAAGCAAAAGGTTTTGCAGTCTTGTCCAGCATGTGGTTCTGCAAAACTCAAGGGAGTGGGGTTTGGCACAGAGAAGCTGGAAGAGGATTTGAAATTGTTCTTTTCGGATGCGACGGTAAAGCGTATGGATTTAGACACAACACGAAGAAAATTCGGTTACCAGCAGCTCATACGGGAGTTTGAAAAAGGAGAAATCGACATTTTGGTAGGCACTCAAATGGTCGCAAAAGGTCTCGACTTTGACAATGTCGGATTGGTCGGTGTGATGGATGCGGATGTAATGCTTCATTTTCCCGATTTTCGTGCATTTGAAAGATCTTTTCAGACCTTGACTCAGGTAAGTGGTCGGGCCGGGCGACGGGAAAAGATTGGTAAAGTGATTATTCAAACGAGTAATGTTGAACAGCAGATTTTAAAATGGGTGAGACAGAATGATTTTCAGTCTCTTTATTCGTTTGAAATTGGAGAGAGGCAAAAATTTCGTTATCCGCCTTTTTACCGCTTGATAAAAATTATCGTTCGCCATAAGGAAAAGGAAGTTTCGGAGAGATATGCCAGACATCTGGGGAGCTTGTTGAAGGCAGATTTAGGACATTCCCTGGTGATTGACCCCCATGAGCCCATGATCTCAAAAATCAAGAATAAATACCTGATGGAAATATTGATTAAAGCAAAAAGGGAAGAAGTTAGGCTCAGCACTCTGAAAGAGATTATTTCGGACAGGACGATGGGATTATTGGCCGAAAAAGAATTTAAACAAGTTCAGGTGGTTTTTGATGTGGATCCCTATTAATCGCTTATTTTTACAGCAGTTTTATGAAAGTACTTTTTTACATATTTGGATTTGCATTGCTGTTATCGATCGCGTGTGAGGAAGTGGATGATCCTGCAAGTGATGCGAGAGACCCGGGCATTAGATTGGATTTTGTGGGTGCTCAGACAAAGGAAAAAGTAAATATGGAATATGATAGTGTGAGTGACACATTGACCTATTTTCAAAGGTCATACCGAGACAGTTTGGAGAACGAAGATCCTGATACAACTTTTGCATCGGAAATGATTCACACTTTAACTCCTATTCGGGATTCGCTGAAGATCATTAATGATCAGCTTAATGCTGGTCGCGCACAACTCGATTCGGTATTTGCGAGAGGAGGTTTGACTTATTACACCGATACCATTAATTCCGTTTTCAATTTGCCGCTCAATATTCAATCGGAAACTTCAACTTTTATATTTTATTATTATGGATTGACAGATAGCATAACCTTTTCTTATAAGACCAGATCGCAAGGCGGAATTGAGAGGATTAACGTGGTCGCGTATGACATTAAGGTTCCGTTTGATTCGTTTGACAGCCTGAGCAGGCATAATTGTTTCAGAGAAAATTGTACAAATAATGAGGTTCTTTTCAAGGCATACTTTTAGGAAAACCTTTATTTTTCTGCTTTTGGCGCTGATCTTTTCCTTATCTAAAGCTCAGGAAAACAGGCCAGTTGTGACTGACTCATTAAATTTATCTATTGAAGAAAATAAGCCTCAGGTCGATTCCGTAGAAGTTGAGCCGAAAAAAGAAAAAATTAAAAAAGCAGATACTACCGGCTTGTTCTCAAGTGGAATTTATTTGAAGCTGGATTATGGAAAATTGCTCACATACTTTTCAGATTTTGAGAGTAAGTTAGAGGGAGAATTTGGTATTATTCTTTTTAAACGGCTGGTGCTAAATGGTTCATACGGTGTTGCTGAATTAAACCCGAAAGGAGCTTATAAGAATGTAGAATACTATACTATCGAAGGGGATTATATGCGATTTGGCATGGAGTACTATTTTTCGATCAACCCGAAAAACTTCTTAACATTAGGAGGGAAATACAGCATGTCTACCTATTCGGATGATGGGAAATTCCTTGTTGGGAGTGAATTTTGGGAGGAATATGAAGAAGAATTTGGAAGTGAGAACCTTGAAGCACAATGGGTAGAGATCGTACTAAATACGGAGACAAGGCTTGCCAAAAATCTATTTCTGGGGACACAATTTAGCCTGCGTTTCATGCTCGATTTTGAAACAAGAGAAGACATTCCTGTTTATGCTATACCCGGCTATGGACGTTATTTTGATAAATCTATTCCTGCGGCAAATTTATTTATCCGTTATAAAATTCCGTTCTGATCAAATTTCCCATTCTTTATTGAGAATGCTGATAGCGTGGTAGGCAGTTAGATCGTATTGTGTGGGGACAACAGAGGTATAATTATTGGCTATGGCCCATTCGTCGATATCTTCCCCCTTGTCCATGTTCACAAAGTTGCCTGCCATCCAAAAATACCTTCTTCCATTCGGGTCGAATCGCTGATCGAACTCTTCCTGCCATTTGGCCCGCGTTTGCCTGCAAATTTTAATCCCTTTTATGGATTCATTTCTTTTGGGAGGGAAATTGACGTTAAGTGCAACCCCCTTAGGAAGACCTTTATCGAGCACCTGTTGTGCGATTTTAATAACAAACTCTTCTATGTGCTCCATGGGAGCTTCTTCAGAGTAATCACAGAGTGAAAAACCAATGGCCGGGATCTCTTCAATAGCCGCCTCAATTGCCGCCGACATGGTACCTGAGTAAATCACGCTGATTGAAGTATTGGACCCGTGGTTGACACCACTAACAACCAGATCAGCTTTTCTGTCCTTGAGAATGACGTTTTTTGCCAGTTTCACACAGTCTGCCGGGGTCCCGGAACAGTGGTAGGCTGTCAATCCGTCAAAAATATCCGTCTCATTTAAGCGCAGAGTATTTCCGATCGTTATGGCATGTCCCATTCCTGACTGAGGACTATCGGGCGCCACGACAATTACTTCGCCAAGTTGCTGCATTAATTTTACCAACAGGCGTAATCCTTTTGAGTAGATTCCGTCATCGTTCGTGACAAGTATAAGTGGTTTTGACATAAAGAGTTGACAAATAAAATTATGACCCTACTATTGCATTATAATAGGAAGTTATCCGAACCAGGTCTCTTAGCTCATCGTGTTTCAAGCGATTTTTTTTCATGTATTGATTAATCTGCTTCGAATGTTTGCCAAAGATAGCAAGCAGATCATTTTTTTTGAGGTTGTAATACCTTATTTCACCACCTTCTTCGAGAAAATAGAATTTATAAGCTAGCCTTTCCCTTGTGTAATTATTGTATGGAGACATTGGATAGTAGTAATAATTATACTGAGAAGCGCTAACATTTTCGGTAACTATTTCTTCTCTTGCCAATAGCGAAATATTTCCTTCGAATAAAACCTCAAATAAAATAGGGGTTTCGTAATCTGAGTGTACTTTATAAGGAAGCGAATAAAAATAGCGATGCCCTCCTGCCATTTCATCAAAAATATCAAAGTAAAAAAGCTTTCTTGCTCCATACGTTTTGAGAATACCATTGGCATTAAGCTGGATCAGATCATTTTGAAAATCATATTTGATATCACCTTTTACTGTATCGCCATTGATCAGCACAACTTTGCCATTGTGCCAAATCTCAGATGGAAAATCCTGAGAAAAGGCTGATTCAGCAGAAATGAAAAATAGGACAACGATAAAAAGTTTTAAGACTAATTTCATATTTACCTCAGTGCTTTAAAATATTATGACCCATACGGTCTCTTTTGGTTTTCAGGTAATGCTCATTGTGTGGATTTGGAGCATATTCTATTGGAATGGATTCAACAATTTCCAGGCCATAACCGATCAATCCAGCCCTTTTCTTAGGGTTGTTAGAGATCAATCTGATCTTTGTAATCCCCAGATCCCTTAATATTTGAGCACCAATACCATAATCCCTGTGATCCATGTCGAAACCAAGCTTTGTATTGGCATCAACGGTATCATAGCCTTCTTCTTGTAATTTATAGGCTTTTAATTTATTAATAAGACCAATTCCCCTTCCTTCCTGGTTCATATAGAGTACCACTCCTTTACCTTCTCTTTCGACCATTTCCATGGCACCATGTAATTGCTCTCCACAATCACAGCGATACGACCCAAAAATGTCTCCTGTTACACATGAAGAATGGACACGGACCATAACAGGTTCATCTTTGTTCCAATTTCCTTTGGTTAGGGCCATGTGAATTTCGCCACCGTTAATCTGTTTGTATGCTGTCAGTTCAAAGCCTCCATGATGAGTGGGCATATTGACATTGATGACCTTCTCAATTAATGACTCCTTCTGTAAGCGATAGGCAATCAAATCCTCGATGGAGACAATTTTCATATTAAACTTTTCAGCTACTTTTAGCAAGTCAGGAAGACGGGCCATGGTACCATCATCATTCATAATTTCTACCAAAACTCCAGCCGGGTAAAGTCCGGCTAGTCGGGCCAGATCAATAGCTGCTTCAGTGTGGCCGGATCGTCTCAATACTCCGGATTTTTTAGCTTTTAGAGGAAATATATGTCCTGGTTTTCCCAAATCTTCAGGCTTGGTATTTGGATTGACCAATGCCTTAATGGTTTTGCTTCTGTCTTCGGCAGAAATTCCTGTTGTAGTTTCAGGACTAATAAGATCAACAGAAACTGTAAATGGAGTTTCGTGCACAGCAGTATTTTTGCCGACCATTAAATCCAAGCCGAGCTCTTCACACCTTTCTTCAATCAACGGAACGCATATTAAGCCCCGGCCATGCTTAGCCATAAAATTCACAACTTCAGCTGTTGCGTGTTCGGCTGCGCAAATAAAATCCCCTTCGTTCTCACGGTCTTTGTCATCCACAACAATGACTATTTCTCCTTTTTTAATGGATTCAATAGCTTCCTCTATGGTGTTAAGTATATTTTCCTCTTGCATTGTTCAAAACATTATTAATTCACAACAACTGAATTTATAATAGTTAGTTTATAAAAACTATGACAAATTCCCACCTAATTGATAATATAGTTCTTTACGGAAAAGAAACCTAGTTGATTAATTTAACCTATAAAAGCAAAAACTTGTTTTGAAGTCCAAATATTCTTCAAAACAAGTTTTTGCGAATCACTATACTTAATTATTACCTGATCAGATCAAATATTCTACTCCACCTTACTTTGCTGAAGAAGCTCTCGGTTTTGTCATACGAAAACCAGATAATGAAAGCTTTTCCTACAATATGATCTTCAGGAACAAACCCCCAAAAGCGTGAATCTGCTGAATCATGTCTGTTATCACCCATCATGAAATAATAATCCTGTTTAAAGGTGTATTCGGAAATTTCTTTTCCCTCAATGGAAACCTTCCCATTTTGGACTAATACATCATCATTATTTTCATAGTAGTCAATTACAGGTCCATATAAGGCTACATTTTCTTCTGTTAATTGGATTGTGGCTCCTTTTGCCGGTATGGTAAGAGGACCAAAATTATCTTCATTCCAATCAAACAATTCAGGATTGTTAGGGTAAATATGAGGGTTTGGTGTTCCTTTTGAATATTGACTGAATACATCTACAGATTCTATAAATGGTTCTGAAGCAATAGACGTCGCAGCCTCGTCAGTGGCCCATACATAATATCCGTCATTACCCTTTTGCCATTTAGAAATGTTATGTCGTTTGAAAACCCTTTCGTTGATCATGTTCGTTCCGGGACTCGTTTTCATAAACCTTACATATTGCATTTCCGGGGGATTAGTGAATTCTCTTCCATTTATGAATACCTGCCTGTTGATGATCTCAATAACATCTCCTGGTTCAGCAATGCACCGTTTGATGTAATTGGTTTTCAGATCGACAGGGTGCTCCAATTCCATCGGATAGTTAAAGACGACTACATCATTTCTTTTGACATCGGAAATACCAGGCAGCCTGTATTGCGGAAGTTGGATCCAGTCCAGGTAGGAGGGGATTCCTCCATTTACAAATGCTTCAGAAAACCAGATTTTTTGATGCGTCAGAGGTAGTTGTAGAGGTGTTATTGGAGTTCTGGGACCATAGTGTATTTTACTGACAAACAGGAAGTCACCTACTAACAGGGATTTTTCCATAGAAGGGGTGGGGATGGTGAATGCCTCCAGGAAAGCCCACCTGATGATTGTTGCGGCAACAACGGCAAAGACAATGGCATCAACCCACTCACGGGTAGCTGATTTCTTCTTCACTTCTCCTCCTTCAGCATTTTTTCTTTTCCAAAATTTTAAATTCATTTTAAAAATATCTTTAGACAAAACTTTTTTAAAAACCCAAAAAATCATTCATTCCAAATATACCTTTTTTATCAATGAGCCATTCCGCTACGATAACAGCGCCTTGGGCAAATCCAGCCCTTGAGTGAGCAGTATGTTTGATTTCAATATCATCAATTTCTGAAGTATATTTTACTATATGTGTTCCCGGAACTTTCTCTTCCCTCAATGAAATAATGGGCAATTCATTCTCTTTTATTTCTTTTTTGTTCTTCCAGGAAGCAAATTTATCATTTTCTTCCATAATACCTTCTGCCAGTGTGATAGCCGTTCCACTAGGCGAATCAAGTTTTTCAGTGTGATGGATTTCAGTTATTTCGGTCTTGTAGTCAGGGTATGACTTCATAAGGCTGGCTAACTTTTTATTTAGATTAAAAAACAAATTCACTCCCAGGCTAAAATTTGAGGAATAAAAGAAGCTGCCGTTTTTTTCGAGGCAAAGAGCATTAATTTCCTCTTTTTGATCCAGCCAGCCAGTTGTTCCACAGACAACAGGTATTCCGTTATCCAGGCAATATTTCAAATTGTCTACTGCTGAATCAGGTTGGCTGAATTCGATAGCAACATCTACTTCATCAGGCTCAATGAATTTTAGTGCATTGATATTATTGATATTGATTTTATGTGAGATGGTATGCCCTCGATCCAGAGCTATTTCTTCAATAGCTTTTCCCATTTTCCCGTATCCCAAAATGATAATATTCATACTCAAAAATTTAATGTCAATGTTAAACCATAATTCCTCGTTTGATAGTTACTCATTTCGATCATAGGCCTGACGTTGAATGAAAGGTCTTCCTCTATGGTAAACTCATTCAGGTGTCCATCAACATGTGCATCTACAATGTTAAGTAAATACCAGGCTATCGTCAAAATGATTACGAAATCCCTGTTTCTACGATAGAAATCAGTTCTTCGTTGTATGATATCTAAACTTGTTGATTCGGTGAATGGTGGCTGGACATTTGTTCGGTCGTCTCCGTCCTGAACGGCAAATAAAGCTTCCCGAGACTCTACATAACCATCATGGTTGTATTTAATGATATATCCCCACAAAACAAACCCGCCGTAAATGATGGGTATCTTCCAGGCTTTGTTGTTGTAAACTTGTCCTAATCCCGGCAGAACGGCAGAATAGATTGCTGCTACATTTGGCTTGTCGCCGGTTGTGTCTGTAACGATCAACTCTGCTTCCCGGCTAAGCGAATCAAGAATTCTTTCGTCGTCCGTAATGATTTGGCCATCTTGTGAATAACTCAAATAAGGGATTAAAAAGATCAACAAAAGTATTCTTTTTCCTGTTAGCATAGGATACTCAGAAATTGATTATCTCAAGGATCCTGTTAAGATCCTCATGAGACACATAAGGTATTTTAATTTCTCCCTTATTCCCTGAATCATTCTTCAACATCACTTTTGTTCCAAAATGTGATGATAGCTTGTCCTGGATGGATCTTAATTCGTAGTTGAGCTTTCCTTTTACCTTTTCATTTCCCTCATCCTCTTCTTTTACAGATTGATATTGCCTGACAAGATCTTCCGTCTTTCGAACACTCAGGTCATTTTTAAGGATACTCTTAAAAAGCTTTAGCTGTGTTCCAATATCTTCAATATTAATCAATGCTCTGGCATGACCCATGGTCAGTTTACCATCTCTTAATCCCGCCTGAATATCCGGAGGCAATTTTAATAATCTAAGATAATTATTAACAGTTGTCCTTTTTTTGCCCACTCTGTCACCAAGCTCTTCCTGTTTTAAATTGCACTCAGCTATTAATCGCTGGTAGCTCAAGGCAATTTCAATCGCATTAAGATTCTCCCTCTGGATGTTTTCAATCAGGGCCATTTCCAGCATTTGCTGGTCATCAGCTATTCTGATATAGGCAGGGATCTTATCCAAACCGGCAATTTTTGATGCCTGTAGCCTTCTTTCACCAGAGATAAGCTGGTATTGATTGTTGGATAGCTTCCTCACAGTAATTGGCTGAATAATTCCCTGAATTTTGATGGATTCAGCTAATTCCTCCAATGCTTCCTGATCAAAGTCCGTTCGTGGCTGAAATGGATTCACCTCAATTTCATTAAGGGGAATTTCGTTCATATTGCCAATGGGAGACGATACCAACTCCTCCTTTTCACTTCCGCTGTCCTGAAGCAAAGCCCCCAGACCTCTTCCCAGTGCGTTTCTCTTTTTTTGTTTATTATCTGCCATGTCAGCCTAGACCGTTTTTGGATAGAATTTCTTTTGCCAAATTTAAATAACTAATAGCGCCTTTACTTTCAGCATCGTGAACGATGGCTGGAACCCCAAAACTTGGCGATTCACTTAGTTTGATATTTCTGGGGATGATGTTTTCAAAAACCATTTGCTTAAAATGGGTTTGTACATCTTCCACCACCTGGTTTGAAAGGCGAAGCCTCACATCATACATGGTCAGCAATATCCCTTCTATTTCCAGGTTTTTGTTTAGTCTTTTCTGAATGATCTGTATGGTATTGAGTAATTTCCCTAACCCTTCCAAAGCAAAGTATTCACACTGAACAGGTATAATAACCGAATCAGATGCTGTCAAGGCATTGATCGTAATTAAACCTAACGAAGGAGAACAGTCAATTATGATAAAATCGAAGTCGTCTTTGATAGGAAGTAACGCCGTCCGCATTTTTTCTTCCCTGTTTTCCAGATTGACCATTTCTACTTCCGCACCAACTAAATCAATATGGCTGGGCAATAAGTACAAATCCTTTTGAGAGGTCTCCATCACGCAATCTTTCGCTGGAATATTGTCAACCATACATTCGTAGATGCTCTTGTGCACTTCTTTTGGATTGTGGCCGACACCTGATGTTGAGTTGGCCTGCGGATCTGCATCTACAATAAGTGTTTTATGATCAAGCGCAGCAAGGCTTGCGCCCAGATTGATAGCTGTTGTTGTTTTTCCGACTCCCCCTTTTTGATTAGCGATAGCTATTATTCTACCCATAAACGAATTTGATTATTGCTAAAAATACTGTCATTGAAATAAGTCCCCGCAAAGATAAAGTTTTCGATAAGAAAATCTTAATATAAATTTTTGCGACTTGTTTTTTGTAAAAGCATGTATTGAAAACCTAAATTTTGTACCAAAAAAATCAAATTATATAATTCACACGTGCAAAAAAATTATCATTTGACTCATTCTATTTTTTCTTTCTCTTTTTCGCGTCTTCACTTGCTTTCATGGCTTCTTCCAGCCTGGCTTGAAATTTCGATTTCTTTTTATTCTTGTTCTTAAGTCTGTTTTCATCCAAAATCCTTCTGATTTTTTCTTCATCGACAAACTTTTTCATCAAAGAAATCTGTCCGAATGAAACAAGGTTTGATACAAAGTAATAAAAAGTTAGTCCGGAAGGATAACTATTCAGGACAAACATGAAGATCAACGGCATCATGTATTGCATGGTCTTCATTGGTCCCTGAACAGTAGCAGTCATTTGACCTTGCGACCAGGTAATTAAAATAGTTGATAATGTCATGAGTAAGGTAAACAAGCTGACATGGTCGCCATATCCCGGTATATTGAATGGTAAATGGAAGATGCTGTCGTAAATAGATAGATCCTTCGCCCACAGGAATGGTTCATGACGCAGTTCAATGGCGTGTGGAATAAACTGGAACATGGCGAAAAGGATAGGCATCTGAAGAAGCAAAGGAATACACCCGCTGAGTGGATTGACCCCTACTTGCTGGTAAAGCTTCATTTGCTCAGACTGGATCTTTTGCATGTCGCCTTCATTTTTTTCCTTGATTTCATCAAGCTCAGGTTTAAGCACCCTTGTCTTGGCCATTTGCATGTGCGACTTATATGTCAATGGCGATAAGATCAACCTGATAATGAACACCAGGATGATGATGATCAAACCATAACTTCCTATAAAATTTTCCAGCAAATTGAAGGTTGTAATGATGAGATACCTGTTGATCCATTCGATAACCGGCCAGCCCAGGTTGAGGTTTTCTTCAAATCCAGGGGCAACATTTTTTAATATTTTAAATTTTGTCGGACCGAAATAGTAGGTGTATGCATAGTTTGGGTTGTCATAATATTCCAATGGGATCTGCAAAGAGATCTTTGAATTCTTGACATGCAGTGAATCATTTTCATCGGCGACGGTAGAAATATAGCCATTTTTGAAGTAGCTATTACTTACTAGGCCTGTTACAAAAAAACGTTGCTTAAATGATACCCAATTAACAGGTTCAAAAAATGTCGTTTCCTCCAGGTCATTGGATCGCTCACCCAGGTCATCTAACCCATCCGAAGGACTATAGTATTTAATGGTCGTGTAATTTCGATTGTATTCTATATCATTCTCAAGCTTTTTCAGGTTATTGTTCCAGTTAAAAGTGATTTTTTCATCGGTGACTTGTTTGTTTAATTCGTCGTAATTATTGGACTGGATCAATGTGTAGGCATCTTCTGGCAGGTAATAAGTATGAGTAATTTCACGACCATTGTCCAAAACTAACCTAAAACTAATTCCTGTAGTATCTGCTTTTCTGCTGAAATTTTCATTGGGCTCAAAATACATTTCGGCGAGATTTATTCTGCCGGCATTCGTATTGATATTTAATTCAATGTTACTGCTTGTCTCATCCAAGAGAACGAGTGGTTCGTACAGGTAATTTTCATATTCTTTAAGGGTAACCTTTTTTACCAAACCACCCTTATTGGAAAATTCAACCTTGATCTTATTGTTTTCCAGAGTGGATGTGGTTTCATCTCCTTCAGTTCCCGTTACAAATACCCCGTATCTCTTTTTTTGTTCTTCGTTAAAAAGTGAATCACTAACAGCTTCGACACTAGCGGTATCTGTTGAAATATTAGTTTGGTCTTTATCAGAAGTCTCTCTTTCAACCTGTTCGGAAGTGACTTGCTCTTCTTTTGGTAATTCAGAAGGTTTAGGTGCGAAAAAATAAAAATAGGCAACTAAAAATAAGGCCATTACAACCAGTCCTATCGATTGCGATTTGTCCATGCTAAATAATATGTTTTCTTATTAGTTTTCTTCTCTAATTTTTTTGTATTCAATGGCAGCTTTAATAAAGCTGACGAATAATGGATGTGGTTCCGTTACAGTGCTTCGTAGTTCAGGATGAAACTGGGTTCCGATGTACCAGGGATGCTTTTTTAACTCAACAATTTCAACCAGATTTGAATCCGGATTGATCCCACTTGCTTTCATTCCATTCTCCTCAAATGCCTTAAGATATTTGTTGTTAAACTCGTATCTATGCCGGTGTCTCTCAGATATTTTAGCTTTTCCGTAAATGGAAGCTACTTTCGATCCCTTTTTAAGCTCGCAAGGATAAGCACCTAATCTCATTGTTCCACCTTTTTTTGTTATTTTTTTCTGATCATCCATCAAATCGATGATTGGATGTTTGGTGTTGGTTTCAAGCTCGGTTGAGGCTGCGTCTTTATATCCTAACACATTCCTCCCAAACTCAATGACGGCACATTGCATTCCCAGGCAAATTCCAAAAAAGGGAATATTGTTTTCCCTTGCTTTTCGGGCAGCAAGAATCTTCCCTTCAATTCCGCGCTCGCCAAATCCCGGAGCGATCAATACTCCATCTATACTGTTAAGTTTTTCATCAATGTTTTCCTTATCCAGAAATTCCGATGAGATCCACTTTACATTCACTTTGCATTCATTGGCAGCACCAGCATGAATAAATGATTCCACAATGGACTTATAAGCATCATAGAGCTCCACATACTTTCCAACCAACCCAATGCAAACATCATCTGTGGGATTTTTTAGCCTTCCCAGGAATTCTTTCCAATAATCCAAAGTAGGTTCATTTCCTGTAGGCAAGTTTAACCTTTCCAATACACGCTCGTCCAGTTTTTCCTTACGCATCAGCAAAGGAACATCGTAAATAGTTTCAGCGTCTTGTGCTTGGATGACACAATTGACCGGTACGTTACAAAATAATGCGAGTTTTTTACGAATATCCGTTGAAATGGGCCTATCAGACCGACAGACAAGAATATCGGGTTGAATTCCGGATTCCAATAATTTCTTTACCGAGTGCTGTGTTGGTTTGGTTTTTAATTCGCCGGCTGCTTTTAAAAAGGGAATCAGAGTAAGATGGATGACCAGAAAATTTGAAGGCCCCAGGTCCCAGCGCGCTTGTCTCATGGCCTCAATAAAGGGTAGGGATTCAATATCACCTACAGACCCGCCTATCTCTGTAATAATGATATCATAGCTTCCATTATTACCAAGAGAATAGAAATTATTCTTTATTTCATCTGTGATATGGGGGATAACCTGGACTGTTTTTCCAAGGTAATCTCCTTCTCTTTCTTTGGTAATGACGTTGTTGTAAATTCTGCCGGTTGTTACGTTATTGGCCTGCGACGTGGTAATATTCAGGAACCTTTCGTAGTGTCCCAGATCCAGATCTGTTTCAGCGCCATCTTCCGTTACATAGCATTCTCCATGTTCATATGGGTTCAATGTACCCGGATCAATATTGATATAAGGGTCGAACTTTTGAATGGTAACTTTATAACCTCTTGATTGTAATAATTTACCGAGAGATGCTGAAATAATGCCTTTGCCTAGTGATGATGTGACCCCTCCTGTAACGAAAATATACTTGGTATTGCCCATAAGTGTTTTTAAAAAAATCTAAACTTATGGGGTACAAAGGTAAGAGAATGAATTTAAAATGTTCCGTAAATTCCAATATTTGTTTTAGGAATTCAGTCAAGTTTCTTACAGACTTCAGAGCTCGTTTTTTGACTTGTACCAATTCCTTCTAAATTTGCGGCATATTAATTTTGAAGCCCTGACTTTCAGAGCAAAATGAATTTTTCCAAAAAATTAACGGATCCTGTTTTTAAGGTAATCGCTGAAGCGGGAAGTGACGTAGAAACCTATCTCGTTGGAGGATTTGTAAGAGATTTGATCCTGAACAGACCCTCGAAGGACATTGATGTGGTTTGTGTGGGAAGCGGAATCTCATTGGCCAAAGTTGTTGCAGGAAAGCTGGGAAATCATGTGAATGTGAGCATTTTCAAAAATTTTGGTACAGCTATGCTCAAGCATGATGGAGTAGAGATTGAATTTGTCGGCGCAAGAAAAGAGTCTTATCGAAGGGATTCGCGGAAACCAATCGTGGAAGATGGTACATTGGAAGATGATCAGAATAGAAGGGATTTTACGATCAATGCACTTGCCATCAGCTTGAATGAAGGAAATTACGGGGAGCTGATTGATCCGTTTAATGGACTGGGAGATTTGAAAAAGAAATTGATCCGTACGCCACTCGATCCGGCAATTACTTTTTCTGATGATCCTTTGAGAATGATGCGGGCCATCCGCTTTGCTACCCAGCTGAATTTTGATATAGAGGCAGACACATTCGAAGCCATCATCAATAACAAAGACCGTATCAATATTGTCTCACAGGAGCGTATCACTGATGAATTGAATAAAATCATCATGTCTAAGAAACCCTCTTATGGTTTTAAACTACTGTATCATGGCGGTTTGCTGGAGTTGATCTTTCCAGAAATGGTAAAGCTTCAGGGAGTGGAAAATATTGACGGAAAGGGACATAAGGACAATTTTTATCATACGCTACAGGTTTTGGACAAGGTCGCAGAAAAGTCTGATGATCTTTGGTTGAGGTGGGCAGCTATTCTTCACGACATAGCCAAGCCCAATACGAAAAGGTTTGACAAGGAAGTGGGATGGACCTTTCATGGTCATGAGGATAAAGGAGCCAGAATGGTTCCGGGAATTTTCAGGAGAATGAAATTACCTCTTCACGAAAATATGAAGAAGGTGAAAAATCTCGTTAAGTTACATCTGAGGCCTATTGCCTTGGTTAACGATCGTGTGACTGACTCAGCTTTGAGAAGATTACTCTTTGAAGCAGGTGATGATCTGGATGATTTACTTTTACTTTGCCGGGCTGATATCACCTCTAAGAATATGGATAAGGTGAAGAGGTACCTGGGCAATTTTAGCAAAGTCGAGAAAAAGCTAAAAGATGTTGAGGAAAGGGACAAGGTTAAGAATTTTCAACCTCCAATAAGTGGAGAGGAGATCATGTCTCATTTCGCCATCAAGCCGGGACGCGATGTAGGTGTAATAAAGGAGGAGATCAAGGAAGCAATCCTCGAAGGAAAAATAAGAAATAACTATCAGGAAGCGTTTGATTTGATGATAGAAATTGGCGAGAAAATTGGACTAGGAAAACAAAAATAAATATGAATATGATGAAAAAGTACTTTTTAATAATTGGAGCATTTTTCTTGATGAGCAATACCCTTATTGCTCAAAACAAAGTCAAAGAGTCAGGGCTTTATAAGCACAACCAGATGAAATATGTGTATGCCATGAAATATAATGATTGGCGAATGGCAGCTGGCGCATTATACGACCTGATAGCCATGGATCCTGCTGACGATTCCATAAAGGTTAATCTGGCTTACCTTTATTATGAGAACAATGGCATTGCTTCTGCATTATTTATTTCTGCTGACGTGCTAACCCGTCATCCACAGAGTGAAGAGGCATTGGAACTGAACGCCGTTTGTTATGAGAGGATGGGATTAAAGGAAAAAGCTGTTCAGGCTTACGAATCACTTTATTTAGTGAATAATGATATCAATGTGCTATTTACTACGGCAGCTTTGCAGTATGAAACAAATCGATTAAAAGAAGCTGCAACGAATGCGAAAATTGTTTCCCAAAACGCGAAAGCAAAGGAAATTAAACTTCAATATCCGGTTGGCGAAAACGATACACAGGAAATACCGATGAATGCTGCTGCTTTAAATTTGCAGGGAATGATCGAAGCCAAAAATGGGAATAAGGAACAAGCCAGGGAGTTTTTTAATCAGGCTTTGGCCATAGCTCCCGATTTTAATTTGGCCAAAACACAATTGGATGAATTGAAATAGATATTCGATTTAAAAAAAATATAGCTGGCTAAAAGCAGAATTCTATCCTGCTTTTAGCCTTTTTTTTTTGAATATCAGGTCAAACGATATCCCGATAGTTAGTGGGACGGTCTGACTATCGTCTGACCTAAACATTTCGGATCATCTCCCTTTTGGTTAACTTCAAAAAGATTTTTTATTTGAAATGCAACCATCCTGAAAAAGAAAAGTCCTTTTTATGAAATCGGATAAATTGGAAGCGGCAACAGTAACAGACATACACTCGGATATCATTGAAAGATGTAAAGAAGGGGATAGCGCCGCTCAATTTAAACTATATAATTTATACAAAAGGGCCATGTACAATGTTAGTCTCAGAATATTGAATAACACAGATGAAGCAGAAGATGTGCTTCAGGAATCTTTTCTCAGCGCTTTCAGGAATATGGATTCTTATGAAGGCAGATCAACATTTGGTGCCTGGCTTAAAAGAATTGTCATAAATAAAGCACTTTCATATTTGAAAACGAGGAAAGTGGCCTTTGATAGCATCGAGGAAAAGCATGATTTTGCAGACGAAGGAAATCCGGTCAATGAGGATGAGCTGGATTTTCAGGTATGGAAGGTTAAAAATGCTATGAAGGAATTGCCTGACGGTTTCAGAATGGTCTTGACGCTCTATTTATTTGAAGGCTACGATCATAAAGAAATTGCTTCGATATTGGGTATAACAGAGTCAACCAGTAAATCCCAATTTCTCAGAGCAAAAAGAAAATTATTAGAGGTAATGAAATTGAACGATCATGAGTAAGCTGGAAAAATTTATTCAGGACAATCGGGAGGAGTTCGATTCGGAAGAACCCCGGGATGAATTATGGCAAAATATAACGCGTGAATTAAAACCGGAAGTGAAGATCACCAAAGGGAAAAGTGGGTTCAATTTCTGGAAAATTGCCGCGATAATTCTATTGTTGGTCAGCTTTACTTTGGTCCTTGATAAATACTATCTACAGAAAGGAACAGAAAGCATTTCCGCCGAGAGTTACCTGACGAATGAATTCCAGGAAGCGGAAAGCTTCTATTTGAATTTGGTTTCAGAGAAAAAGGAAGCTCTTGAACAACAGTTTAAAAATGATCCGGAACTGAAACGAGAATTTTTATCCGAGGTCGAAGGACTTGATCAGCAATACAATCAACTTAAATCTGACCTGAAACTGGGGAACCAGGATGAGATTCTGGATGCCATGATTATCAACCTTCAGCTTAGAATTGAAATACTGAACAGGCAACTGGAAATTTTGGAAAACTTGAATGAAAAGGAAAGAGAAAATGAAGACATCAATATTTAAAACATTTTTCATAGCTGTTTATGTGATTTGCATAACAGGGGTAGCAAATGCCGTTCAGCAGGAAAAGGTCATTAAAAAGTCCTATAAGGTAAAACCTTCCACACATATTGAGATTAATAATAAGTTTGGAAAGGTTCATGTCAATACCTGGAATAAAAACGAGGTGATGGTGAATATTGTCATTGATGTGGACGGAAAAGAGCCGGAAAGAATTCTGGAAAAGATCAACATTGAATTTGATGATGAAATTGGCGATGATTATTTAGGCATTAAAACTGTTCTGGAGGATATCAAGGGAAAGTCTTCGTTTAGCATCAACTACACCATTGACATGCCAAAAGGTAATTCCCTGGAGCTGACTAACAAATTTGGCGATACCTATATTGCTGATCTTTCCGGTGACCTGGAGCTGGATTTAGGTTATGGATTATTGAAAGCAGGAAATCTGACAGGGAATGCAGAAATAAAAATGGAATTTGGCTCAGGTATGAGCCAGATTGGATCGCTGCCAAATGCAGAATTAGATATTAAATATTCAAAATTGACAATTGATGATTCCAAAAATCTTGAAGTTGAGTCGCAGTTTTCTGAGGTGATCGGAGGTAATTTTTCCGATGTTCAGATCAGCATGAAGTATGGTAAATTCAGGGCGGACAATATTAAACATCTCAATGGAGAAGTTCAGTTTTCAGGAATTGAATTGCACAGACTTAGTGGTGATGTGTATTTAGATTTAAAACATACACAATTAGATATTCGGGCGATTGATGATAGCATGAATGAAATAAGGGTTGATGGCCAGTTCAGTAAAATGAACATTACCCTGCCAGCAGACCTAAGCATATCGCTCAACCTGGATTTTCAATTTGCTGATCTGAAATACAGGGGTGAGGATATTACTTTCAAAAAGATCATTAAGGAAAATACGACTAAGGAATATGAAGGATTTTTGGGCAAGGAAAACTCCGGAAGAAATCTGACTGTTGATTCAAAATATGGGGATTTGAGTTTGGATATTCAGTAAAAAACCTTCCTAAGATCAAGGATTAACGATATACCCCCGTTAGTTCAAAAGTTTCATATTTGGAATCGAGCAGTTTTCCATTTTCGCACTTGAGGATCCTTCCAGGATGATTGGTGACAAGATGATGATCATGAGTTGCCATGAACATGGCGGTTCCGCTTTTGTTTATTTCCTGGAATAATTTAAAAATACCCTCCGAGACATCCGGATCCAGGTTTCCAGTAGGCTCATCGGCAATGAGAACAAGGGGTTCATTGAGCAACGCCCTGGCAATGACAACTCGTTGCTGTTCTCCGCCACTGAGCTGATGAGGCATTTTGTTTCCAACGGAACCCAATCCAACTCTCATAAGTACATCTGTGGCACGGGCTTTCATTTTTGATTTATCTTTCCACCCTGTTGCTTTCATGACAAAATGAAGGTTTTCGTCTACCGATCGATCCTGGAACAATTGAAAGTCCTGGAATACAATTCCCAGTTTTCTTCTTAACAATGGAATTTCATTCCTTTTGATCCTGCGCAAACCAAATCCGGCAATATCGATATCACCTAACCGCAATGGCAGATCTGCATAGAGGGTTTTGAGCAGGCTGCTTTTTCCACTTCCTGTCCGGCCGACGAGGAAAACCATTTCTCCTTTTTCAATCTCAAAGTTGACATCATTCAATATGACATTGTCTTCCTGGTAGATAGAAGCTCCGTTTGCCTTAATGATAGGATCGTTTGAAAATGACATGTGTTATAGTTCTAATTTTTGAACCTTTCCAAATGGAAGTTCTTCGATCATCTTAATAAAATCTTCTTCTTTCAGTTCAATTCCCAGTCTGTCCAAACGACTTTTGATCGACCGCCCTTCGCGGTAGCTAAAATAGCCAACAAGATTAAAGTCTTCATCTCTCAATTGTATATAATTGGGGATTTTATTTTTTCCTTTAACTTTTATGATGTACATAGGCTATTTTGGTAATACGAATTTATACAGCATGGAATGGAAATAAATCAAAAAAGAAGGCAAACCAGCATCGCACCGCTACAACCGTCTACCCTTGCTTCCTTCCGGACCTGGGGGAGTTCGACAGGAGCTGGTCGTACCAGTTTGCCTTCGCAAAGTTAAGTAGATTTTAATTCTATGAAAACGATTGATAATAATTAGTAAATAATAATTAGCTCCATCGACCAGGTTAGTCGAGGAGCGTGCTTTGATCTGTATCATCTCCGATGTTCAGATCATCATCTTCGGGCTCGAAATCGAGTTTTAGATCATCCATTTCAAGGGTGAGTTCAGACTCAAAATCCTCCAGCCCAAAGTCTTCATTTTCAAAGTACTTCATGGTATTAGATTTAGGTTGAAAAATGAAAAGAAAAAATTAATTGAGATTTAAGTCAAAAAAATCGAAATAATTTCAATCGATTATACGACTTAAAAGTAAATCGGATGAAATTGTTTCGTTAATTTTTTATTAATGATTTTAATAAATGTCATCAGACAGTTGCAATTCCCCGACCTTTGGTAATTGAATTTTTTGTAATAACTGTTTTTCTAAAAGACCCGCCCATGTTTGAAGGTAAATAATGACGTCTTCCCGCTTGTTGTGCATAAGGTTTTTTCTGTCTTGAGGTAGTCTTTTCAATATTTTCCTGTCAGAAAGTTTTTCAAGGTTTTTCAGGTCTTCAATTGACAAACCTGCATTGAGCATGGTGTAAATTAGGTCATCCATCGCCAGTCCACTTGTTGGACAAAAATCGTCACACTGATCATTCCAGTCGCCCATTCTTTTCATAGCTCTTTCGTGAATTTCCTGTTTGGATAGCCTGGATAATTCCTGCGCCAGATTTCCGCAGTTGCAGGCTCCCATATGGCCCCACATATATGGCGCTCCATCTCGTAATTTTCTCGCGGTGTTTCTCAAAGCTATGATCAATTCAGCATTGGGTTTGGCCATGACTCTTTATTTTAATGGAAATTATTTATAATATAATAACTCGATGTAAAAAACAAATGTTATGGGAAAAGGCGATAAAAAAACCAAAAAAGGTAAAATAGCCAAAGGTACTTTTGGTGTGAGAAGACCTAAAAAGAAAACAGATTCAGGTTCGAACAAGAAAAATGAGCCTAAGTCAAAAACGAAGAAGTAACAAAAAAGGAGGCTTTTGTTGAAACACCTCCTTTAATCTGTTTTATTAATCATTAGCCAGATTTGACTAGTCAGGTTTATGTTTTTTTTGCCAAAAGAAAACTATTAAAAATGCTACAATAAGAATGGTTGGTATGATCGCGATATTTAATAGCGTAGCCTGGCCAGCAGCTAGTTCCAGTGATTCTCCAGTAAGCCCTTCTTCACTAAGGGATTTTCTATGTCCCTCTATCCAACCGCCTATGATTGGTTGAAATATTGAAAGGCCCAGCATTCCTACCCCGCCTATCAGGGACATTCCCAAAGCTCCCGTTTTTGGTAAATATTCTGCAACAAAAGAAATCATGTTTGGCCAGAAATAACAAACTCCTATGGCAAAAAGTATTGCTGCCACATAAACCATAGCGCCTGTTGCAATACTCATCAGAAATATGGCGATGGCGGATATGATCGCTGATCCTAATAAAACACCGGTGATGTTTAGTCTATGAATGAGTGGGCCTGCAAACAATCTTCCCAATGCCATCAAGCCTGTTACCAAAGCTAATACTAACAACGGTTGTGCCCCTGAATTAGCCAAAATACGTTCTACCCAAGATTGGGTTCCCAGCTCTGTTGTGGCGGTTAGCGCCATGCATATCAGCATAAACCAGTAAATAGGGGAAGAGAAAATGGCCTTGATATTTCCGGAAGTGGTTACAGTTGTTTCTTTTGGTGGTTCAGGAAATTTTTGTCCCAGGAATAGAAAAAAGTAGATCAAAGCCGGAACATACATAATGGTCAGTTTCATTTGCCATCCACCTCCCATATTAGCGACCAAAAGAGCAAGAACAGAGCCTATTGCGATTCCTCCCGGAAACCATACATGAAACCTGTTAAGCATAACCGCTCTTTTTTCAGTATACATTGCGGCGATCATTGGGTTATATGCAGCTTCTACCATACCATTTCCAAAGCTTATGAAGAAAGTTGAAAAAAACAGTGTGTAGAAACTGTTAGAAAGAATGGAGAATGTAATACCAAGTATATGACATACAAATGCAATATTCCCGATTTTTCTTGGCCCTAACGAATTGTATAATGGTCCACCAACCAATGTAGCAATTGGAAAGCCGAAAATACCCATGAAATTGATCCAGCCCAGCTGCGAGTCGTCAAGGCTCATATCCGATACCAGGTCATTCATTATTCCAGCACGAATTCCAAAAGCAAAAGCTGTTGTGAGTAGAGCAAAACAACTTGCTACAAACAGTCTCCCTTTATTAATATTCTCCATAGTTTAAGATTAAGTTAATTCTAAAAATTAATTCAAGTGATCTAATAGCATTGTTTGGAACACAAAAGTTCAAAATATAGGATTATTCTTCTTGTGATGTATAATATTCAACAGAAATTTTATTCTTTTTTGCGGATTCTAAAAAGAAAAAGCTGAATGTGAGAATGGCATTAATTGAAAAATCCCAAATGTCTGAACGATCATATTTTACTCAGCATTAGAGTAAAACGATTATTCAACAGTTTCATCAAAATGCTTGAATAGATTTTTGTGTGCCTTCTCCAGTTTTTTGGGATTGGGCTTAAGTTCTATCCTGTCATAGGTGAAAAGGCCATTTATTTCACTCTCTACATCAGAAATTTGGGTGTAAATTGCGCCCCCAAGTCCCTGGTCGATTAGAACATGTAATTTTTCGATGTACTCAATGTATCGTTTTTCCAGATCACTTCTGGAAGTTAGATTCTGGTATCCCCAGTTTTCTTTATCGGTAAATGTATGTCCCTCTACAGGCAACCCCAACCCGCCGTATTCACCAATAACTGTCACCCTGGAACTATCAACATGTGGCAAAATCGGATCGGGATAATGATGAAAATCCAGAATATCACCCACACCAAAAAAATTGCCACCGCTTGGACTATCCAAGAGGCGGGTTGTATCCATTTCATTCACCCAATCAAAAATTTCTTTAGTTTTAAATTGCCCCCACCCCTCATTAAACGGAACCCATGCTATGATGGAAGGGTGTTCACTATTTGCTTTATAAATAGCTTCAAATTCAATTTTGTATTGTGATTCAGAGGCAAATTCCCGATCAATTTCTTTGAAATCTATACCGCTTGGTGGCTCCCATTCGGCATGTTCGTCCCCGTTAGGCATATCCTGCCAGACCAGCATCCCTAGTCTGTCACAATGATAATACCACCTTTCTGGCTCTACCTTTACGTGTTTTCGTAACAAATTAAATCCCATTTCTTTTGCCTGAAGGATATCAAATTCAAGCGCTTTGTCTGAAGGAGCGCTGTAAAGTCCTTCAGGCCAGAATCCCTGGTCAAGCAATCCCAGCAGAAAAATGGGTTGGTTATTCAGGTAAAATCTTTTGAACCCGTTCTTGTCATTTTTTACTTCAATTTTTCTCATTCCAAAATAGCTGGTTACGCTATCTATGAGATTTCCTTCCCTAAGAAGCTTTAGCCGAATGTCATATAAAAATGGTTGCTCAGGAGTCCACAATTGAGGATTATCCAATTTAAAATGAAAGGTTTCTTCGACAGGTTTTACATCAGACTTTAGGACTCTGCTTCCTGCTCCAATCTGGCAAATGATTGAATCACCAGCAACAGCCTGGAAAGTGGTGGGAATAATGGTGATAGTAGAGTCATCCACGTTAGGAATATTTTGAATGTCTTTGATGGATGCCCACATGACAGGTTCAATCCAGACTGTTTGCCATACTCCGCTGGTGGGGGTATACCAGATTCCTTTTGGATCAAGATTTTGTTTGCCTCGAGGCTGGTAGGATTGATCGGATGGATCCCACACTTCTATTTCTATTTCCTGTCTGCCTTCCTCTTTCATTAAAAAAGTTATATCAACCGTAATTGGATCATAGCCTCCGCGATGAGTACCGGCTTTTTCCCCATTGACATAAATTGTTGTTTCCCAATCGGAAGCACCAATATGAAGAAGAATGTATTTATACGACCAATCCTCAGGAATGACAAAATCCCGCTTATACCAGATTTTTTCGTCGGGTGTAATTTTTCGCTTTAATCCCGACAGGGATGATTCGGGAGGAAAAGGAACCAATATCTGGTTATCGTAATTGGCAGGTTTTGAAGCTTCCTTTGGCTTGATTGTGAATTTCCACAAGCCATTTAAATTCATCCAGTCTTTCCTGACCATGGTTGGTCTTGGATATTCATGGTGAACATTGTAAGGATCCAGATTTTCTCCCCATTCTGTGTATAACCCATCTTTTACAGGGAACCACGCAACTGTTTGACTAAACATGGATTGTGAAAGAAAAAAAGCAAGAAATAGTAATAAATATTTCTTCATAGAAAGGCTATTGGTTTGGATTTGTACAATATTAGTTAAATGTACAATTAAATTGAAACAAGTATAGACGGATTGCTCGATGATTACTTTATCACCAGGTTCTGATGAGTTTCGCGGAGCAGATCATTAACGGTCTTGACAGGGTTAAAGGTGATGACAGGAACCTCGACAAAAAGTGTATTCCAGTCAGACATAGCACCGTTCCATAACCCGGGAAGTTCCTGTGCTTTCAGCTCTTTTCCACTTTTTGACTTTTTGGAAATGAAACCTGTGTCAGGATCTACATATTTGGTGAGATCATATTTTTTTCCCTTATAGTCTTTCACTCCCAATACGAGATCAACCGGGTTGAAATGAGTAGATGACTTTAGTATATCTTTTTGATTTCGATCTTCGGAATCAATTTGAGAAGACTCCGCTATTTGCAGGGAAATGGTGCCATCGGAGTTTTTAGCAAAAAATGGTCCTCCGCCAGGTTCCCCTTCATTCTTAACCATTCCGCAAATCCTTATTGGGCGATTAAGTTTCGATTTCAGAAAAGTAACTTTTTCATCATCCAGATGGAATTCCGGAATATCCTGAATGTTCAATGTGTTTTTCAGAAAATCAATTATTTCATCTGTTTCAATTTCCTCTTTTTTAGGATTTTCGAGCTGCTTCATGTATTTGAAAACCTTTTCCTGAATTTCGAGGAGCTTTCCTCCAAGAATTTTCTTAAAGCTAACGGTTGTTCCCTTGAGCGCGTCGGGAACGACGTTATCAATATTTTTCACAAAAATCAGATCGGCATCAATGTCATTCAGATTTTCAATCAATGCTCCATGCCCGCCTGGTCGGAATAATAACTGACCATCTTCATCTCTGAATGGTTCATTTTTCATGTTGACAGCAATCGTATCAGTCGAAGGTTTTTGGATGGAGTAGTCAATAGAAAAATTGACATGAAAAGTCTTTTCATAGATTGACAGGACATCCTTAATTTTCTCTTCGAAATTTTGCTGGTGCTCAGGTGAAACTGTAAAATGTATGCTCACTTGGTCTGAGTCATGTTTTCCGTAAAGAGCTCCTTCTACCAAATGCTCCTCCACAGAAGTCCGAGTATGGTCAAAATAAGCGTGAAACTCGAGTAATCCTTTTGGAAGGTTACCATAGTTTAATCCATCTTCATCAAGGAGAGTCCTGAGAATATCTTTATATTTTCTTTTCAGCAGGCCTTCCTCTATGGTCAGACCTTTTTTCTCATATGCTTCCTTTAGGGAATTAAAAAAGGCAAAATCTGTGATGTTCTTAAAAAATGTATAGACAGATTTATATTTTTCGTGGTTTACAAACTCTTCATAGCCCTGGTCATCATCAGAGTACTTTTCAACAAATTCGTAAAGGTCCTTGAACATTCGGCTGGCTGCTCCGGAAGCAGGTACAAACTTTACGACTGAAAGTTTCTTGATAGCCTGATGGTATATTTCTGTGTAGGATTGCTCCTGGTCTTCATCCATGGAAAGTATTCCATCATCTACTGTGGCTGGCTTACTTAATTTCAGGTATGGGAATCCTTTTTTGAAATTTTGAATTTGCTTTTCGACAAGTGGCAAACTTGATCCTCTGGATTCTATCTGTTGAAGGTCGCGGTCGGAAAACATAGAATTTAATTCGAGTTGTGGGACTTCTGTTTTGGTGAATATATTTCAGAATTGTGAAATTAATTATTCAAATAGTACAAAAGCAAGTCTTAACCCATCTTTTTTATACAATTTTTTATTAAAATCGTCTAACTCTTGTTTTCAATTCCAAATAATACCCTTCTGATGTCATTTGCTTTCTCCATCAAATGGAAGGATTGATCCGAATTATCGGATTCTATTACTTTTTTAAATTCCTCCAATTGTTGAATATAAGCACTCAGAGCTTCTAGTACGTTTGAATTGTTTTGTTTAAAGATAGGTGCCCACATAGCCGGAGAGCTTTTAGCCAGCCTCACAGTTGAGGAAAATCCACTACCGGCCATTGTAAAAATATTCTTTTCGTTTTTTTCTTTTTCCAGTACCGTTAGCCCAAGGGCAAAGGAGCTAATGTGACTGAGGTGTGAGACGTACGCAATATGCCGGTCGTGTTCTTTGCTATCCATATGGCTGATGTGCATTTCCAGCTGTTTGAATAGCCGTTCAACTTTTTCTACAGCATCTGTATCACTTTTATTTTTATCACAAATGATCATCATTTTGTGTTTGAATAGTGCTGAAAAAGCTGCTTCAGGCCCTGAGTTTTCTGTACCGGCCATTGGATGACAGGCAACATATCGTGATCGTTTTGGGTGCTGACTTGCCGTTTGGCAAAATAGGTCTTTTGTAGACCCCAGGTCTATCAATACTGCATCATTTTTCAATCTATCAAGCGAATCGATAATTTGAGAAGCAATTATATTGACCGGAGTGGCCAGAACAATTAAATCAGCTGTTGTAGTGGCAATTTCAAAATCCACCAGTTCATCCACTAAACCTAGTTTCATTGCAGTTTTTGAATGATGATCATTTAAATCATATCCAATAAAATAATGAGATGGATCTACTGATTTTATGCCCAATGAAAAAGAGCCTCCGATGTGGCCCAAACCGATAATTGCAATTTTCATCTGTATGTTTTTCTATTTTTAAAAGCCAGATGGAATTCACCAATAAAGATTTATTCTTTTAAGAAGGTTATGAATAAATTTTTGATGGCTCATTTCACATTTTATTGTAGTCAAAACCCGACAGCCTGTCTTTTACTTTGTTCAGTACTTCTTCATCTACACAAAGTGAGACCCTGATATAATTTTTTCCTTTCTCTCCAAAAATAAATCCGGGAGCTATGAAAACGAGGTAATTGTACAAAAGATGATCGATAAACTCCTTTGCTTCAGTGCCTTCAGGAAGTCTGGCCCAGATAAACATTCCGACCTGTTTTCTATCATATTGGCAACCCAGTAAATCTAAAATGTCATAGGCAACGGACCTTCTCCTCCTGTAAGTTTCATTTCTTTCATCGTGCCATTCCTTTGTATTTTCCAGCGCCCTGGCAGCTGCAAGCTGCAATGGTTTGAAAATGCCGGTGTCAACATTACTTTTCACCTTGAAAATATTGTAGATGTAGTCTTTTTGACCTGCCAGCCAGCCAATCCGCCATCCGGCCATGTTATGGGATTTACTGAATGAATGCAGTTCCAATGCTACATCTTTTGCTCCTGGAATGCTTAAAATGCTGATAGGATCATTTGTATTCAGGACCAAGGAGTAGGGGTTGTCATGACACAATAATATATGATGTCTTTTGGCAAATTCTATCAACTTCTCAAACATATTTATGTCGATAGAAGCACCGGTCGGCATGTGAGGATAGTTGACCCACATCAATTTGACTCTCGATAGATCTTCATTTTCCAAAGCCGAAAGGTTTGGTTGCCAGTTATTATTTTCATCAAGTTCATAAATCCTCGGAATAGCGCCTATCATTTCCGTGACAGCTCTGTAAGCCGGATAACCCAATTCGGGAACCAATACCTCATCACCCGGATCGAGAAATGTAAGTGAAATATGCGTAATACCCTCTTTTGAACCAATTAATGGCAATATTTCCGATTCTTCATCCAGCTGAATGTTGTAGGTGCTTTCACACCATTTTTTTATGGATTTGCGTAATTGTGGCAAACCCTGGTAGGGTGGATAATCATGTAGCCGGGGATTTTTGACATTTTCGATGAGTGAGTTAATAGTTTCTTCTGAAGGAGGAAGATCCGGACTGCCAATAGCAATATTGATCACGTCTTTTCCTTCTGCGATCATTTTTCTGATTTCCTGTAGCTTGACAGAAAAATAATACTCCTTCGTTGCGCCAAGTCTTTTGGCTATATCAATGATCATCAATCTCTTATTTGCCTGGAAAAAATTAAGGTGCAAAATTAAATTAATTATTTGTGAAAAGAAGATATGGAGGTCAAATCATTATTTTATTATATTTAAATGACCTTACAGATTATAACTTTTTCTACCATCCATGCATTCCGATGTAGACTTCCTTAAAGAAAAAATCAAAAGACTTGAAGAAGAAAATCATACCTTGAGGGAAGATGCGGCATTCAGACCGATTTTTGATCATTCCCCGCTTGGGATTTTCAGGACAACACTAGAGGGAAAATTTTTAAGGGCAAATCAGACACTATGCGAAATCTTAGGTTATGATCATCCGGATGATCTTATTTCTTCTGTCAATAATATTTCGATGGACATATATGCGAAAGAAGAAGATCGACAGATGGTCATGAACCAACTGAAAAATGGTAAAAATTATATTCGATTTGAAATAGATTTCAAGAGAAAAAATGGTGAGGTATTTCCCGGGTTTGTTTCCGCAAAGCTTATTAAAGATGATAATGGAAATGCCAAATACATTGAAGGGACAGCGGAGGATATCTCGGAATTCAAACAGGCTGAGATTGAAAAGAAAAAAAGTGATAATCTCTATAAAACACTCATTAACACCATTTCAGACTCGATTGTTATAAGTGATATTTCAGGTATGATTGAGTTTGCATCACCATCAGTTGCAGAAATTACCGCTTCAAATTCTACGGATACCATCCTAAATACCAACATTCTTGACTGGATTGACGAGCGATATCATCATAAAGCAAAGGAAAACCTTCACAAGATTATTAATAACCTTCCCTACAATTACGAGGAGTATGAAATGAAACGTGAGGATGGAACCACTTTTTTTGCTGAAATCCGGACAACAGTTCTTAACAGTGAGAACGGTAAGCCCTTTAAGTTGATTTCCCTGATCCAGGACATTTCAAAAAGGAAAAAAACGGAAGAAATACTGAGGCAAACACAAGACCTCTACCGAACAATTATTGAACTATCTCCAGCCGGAATTCTGATTGTTTTTAAAGGGAAAATACTTTTTCTGAATTCGGCGTCAGCCAAAATATTTGATTCTACCAATCAATGGGATCTGATCGGAAAAGACTTAGGTGAACTTATTGCAAAGGACCATGAAAAGGACTTGTTGAAAACCCTTCGCAAGATTGAAAGTGGCGAAATAGAAAGCCGGTCTGTCCAGATTCAATTAATTAGCACCATTCGGCAAATTAAAGATGCCCAGGTTCTTGCATCACCGATTTTTTACGATGGGAAGAATTGTACGTTTTTATTCGTCAGTGATATTACTGAAAGAATCAATGCTGAAAAAGAGCTTAAAAGGGAAAAACAACTGATGGATACTTTTTGGGATCACGTTCCTGATTCCATCACTTTTAAAAACCTGGAAGGAAAATACATAAAGGTAAACCGTGAGTTTCTTCGGTGGATAGGGGTGAAACACCCGGATCAGGTCATCGGAAAAAAGGTAAAAGATATTTTTGGTCCGGAGCATTTTAAAATCGCCCAAAAGGAAGATAAGGATGTAATTGAATATGGTCAGCCGATCATGAACGAGTTGAGGGAGGAGATCTGGCCGAAAAATGTTAAAAAATGGGTGATGTTGACAAAAATGCCTCTTTTTGATATTAACCAGAATATTGTTGGAGTCTTCTGTATGACCCGTGATATTACAAAGGAAAAGAAAGCTGAATTTGAAATCAGGAACAGGGAACAATGGTTCAGACATATTTTTGATCAGTCTCCAATTGGCAAAGTTATTATCAACCAAAAGTATGGAATAACTCGTTTCAATAATTCCACGCTGACTCTTACCGGTCTGACGGAAGATTACCTCGGTAAAAAATCCATTTTTACTTTATTCGACAAGGAAGACCACAAAATATTGAGCGAAAAGCTGGCATCCATCAATTCCGTCAAAGAAAAAAGCTTTTCGGTTGAATTAAGGTTGAAAACCCATAAAAATGAATATCGAAGTGTTATTGTGCAAGGTGTCAATCTGAAAGATTCGGGAAGACCCTATGGAGATTTTTTAATACACTTTATTGATATACATAAACGAAAGTTGGCGGAAGACCTGTTGCTGGTTAGAAATACTGAACTAAATAATTTTGTTTACAAAGTTTCACACGATTTGCGTGCTCCTTTGACTTCTATTAAAGGTTTGATCAACCTGATTAACCTGGAAAAAGATCCCAGTGTATTTCACGAATACCTTCAAATGATCAGCGGTAGGGTGGAAAGACTGGATAGTTTTATTCGGGATGTTTTGAGCCATTCAAAAAATCTCAATCTTAAGATCAGCATTGAAAAGGTAGATCTAAAGGAAATCATTGATGATTGTTTAAACAGGGTTGCTTATCATTCTTCTCTTAAAATTACTCCATCTGTAAGTGTAAAAGGAAAGGATTTTTATTCTGACTACCAGCGAGTTCATGAAATTTTGCGAAATCTGATTTCAAATGCTTATCAATACAGCAAGAAGAATAAGAAGAATTCGCAAATAAAGATCATTACCAAAACAACTCAGAAATATTCGCGAATTATAGTAGAGGACAACGGAATAGGTATAAAAAAGAAATTCCAGCCTAAGATCTTTGATATGTTTTACAGGGCAAATGAGAAAGTGGAAGGATCGGGATTAGGACTTTATATTGTGAAACTATCCGTGGAAAATCTGAAAGGAGAAATCAAATTTACCAGTGCCTATAACAAAGGGACACAGTTTGAGATTATTCTTCCAAACCATATCCCCGGATAATTCTATTTACCAACAATTCTGAATTCTACACGCCTGTTTTCCTGTCTTCCTTCATCGGTATCATTTGAAGCAACCGGTTCTGCTTCCCCATAGCCTTGAGAGGTGATATTTACATCTTTAATTCCTTTTGAAAGAAGATATTCTCTGACCGATTTAGCACGAGCCTCTGAAAGTTTTTGATTATAGGCATCGCTTCCAACATTGTCCGTATGACCCGCAATCTCTATTTTAAGGTTTGGATATTGCTGGAAGAATGGTAAGACCCTGTTGAGTTCTGCAAATGACTCTTTTTGAAGGTCTGCCTTATTAAATTCAAAAAAGATATTATTAAGGGTTAGTGATTCCCCGACCTCCACAGGAACTAAAAACAGATCTCTGTTGACCGTTGCATTTGGAGAATATTTATCTGTATCAATATTCCTGTTTTCAGATAGGAAGTCTTCTTTTTTAGCGTAAAATGCATAACGGCCACCTACAGGAAGGTAAACTTCATACGTTCCGTCCATGTTTGAAGGTCCCCCTGCGACGATCGCACCGTTGTCCATGTTTTCGACCACCACATCTGCCTGCATGGGTATCCGGTCACGTTTATTGTAAATGGTTCCTCTTAACGTGATCTTTTCACATTGTACCCTGCCATTATTGTATAGTGCTAAAACTTCTCTTTCATCCAATGCACGTCCATATATTCTCATTTCATCAATGTATCCTTTGTAGGCCCTGTTTTTTCTTACTACCTGACGTCCAATTTTTACTGACAGATCTGATCGGGTGTTGATACCTCTTCCTGTTTGCCTTCCTATTTGGTCTACTTGTCCGTTGATATAAATTCTAATTTCACCGTTTCTCTTCCAGGTAGTGACAACATGATACCACTTATCAGGTTCCAGGCTTTGTTTACTGAAAACTCCTTCTTCCATTGTTCCGGGTGAGCTAAAAGCCGCAATGATTTTGTAAGTAGGATTCAACCAAAGACCGAATTGGTCCCTCCTTTCGTTAAATCCCCATTTCCCAACGATGGTGCTCAGTTCATTGTGAACAATCTCAGATGGCATGACCCAAGATGCGATTGTCATGGATGAGAAATTATAATTTAATGACCGGTCGGTGCCACAATCAATATAGGCATCTCCACCATTAAAAAAATATGCATTATCACCACACCGGCTACCTAATTCTAATGTCGCATTATAAACGGTACCATTGTTTACGTTCATCGCGTCGGAGGCGTCATTCGTAAAGGGATAGTAAGAAATAAGATCCTCTTTCATGAAAATATCCTGAGATAAGGCGAAAGTTGTAATGATCGTTAGAAATAGAGTTGTAAAAAATCGTATCATTTTCCGTTCAGTTTTTGAATTGAATTTGATGTATATAGTTAATGATTGTAAAAAATGAATTCTTCAGCTTACAAAGCTAAATCACATGTAGAAAAGGAAAAGGCTAATTTGGTGGCATTTCAAACTATGTAATAAAATAAGCTTTGGTCAATCAAGTTTCATGCTTCGGAGATCAGAAAAAATAAACATTAAATTTACTATTTGGTTCGTTATTACGTATTATGTCATAATCTCTAAACAAAATCACTTTGATTACTGAACTGCCAAAAACCCGTACAGAGACGAAAGAGGTGCTATTGGAAAAGTACCTTTATGTTCGTCGATTAAGTGAAAAAATTTGCCAACCCTTACAAACCGAAGACTATGTTGTTCAGCCAATTGTGGATGTTAGTCCACCAAAATGGCATCTGGGACATACTACCTGGTTTTTTGAAACTTTTGTTTTGATTGAACAAGGAGGAATGCCACCCTATCATGATAATTTCAGCTTTATTTTTAACAGCTATTACGAGACGGTTGGGAAAAGGGTCATCCGTGCGAACCGGGGAAACCTTTCCCGTCCAACGGTCGAGGAAGTTTATAATTACCGCAGACATGTGGACGAGAAAATGATTGAATTCCTTCAAAATGTTGAAGATTTAAGGAATGAATTGCTTTATGTGCTCGAAGTAGGTATCCATCACGAACAACAACATCAGGAGTTGTTGATCACAGATATTAAATACATTCTTGGCCATAACCCGATTTTTCCTTCCTATTCTGATTGCCCGGGATTGACAAAGATAAGAGAAATTGCAAATCTGGATTTTGTAAGCGTTCAGGGCGGTATTCATGAAATAGGTCATGATGGAAATGGGTTTTGTTATGACAATGAGTTGGGTCGTCACAAAGTGCTGATCGAGGATTTTGAGATTGCAAATCGGGTTATTTCCAATGGAGAATACCTGGAATTCGTTCAGGATGGTGGATATAAAGATTTTAACTATTGGCTGTCAGAAGGTTGGGATTGGGTGAATAATAATAGTGTCAGCAAACCTATGTATTGGCATCAGGTGGATGACGATTGGTATGAATACACATTAAAGGGGTTTCTTCCGTTAAATCCGGATTTGCCTGTTACACATATCAGCTTTTTTGAGGCTGATGCATTTGCCAGCTGGAAAGGTTTAAGGCTTCCTACCGAATTTGAATGGGAAGTTGCCTGTAATCAATTACAACCTGTAAATGAAAATGCACTTTATGTTGAAAGCGAGTGTTTCCATCCGGAATTCAGAAAGAACGATCTTCAGATCCTCGGGAATGTTTGGGAATGGACAAGTAGCGCCTACGTAGCGTATCCTGGGTTTAAAAAAGCTTCCGGAGCACTTGGTGAGTACAATGGCAAGTTCATGGTCAACCAAAAAGTGTTGAGAGGTGGATCGATAGCAACTCCGGATCGTCATTTGAGAAGAACCTACAGAAATTTCTTTCAGCCGCATTTAAGGTGGCAATTCACCGGAATCAGATTAGCGCGATGATCGACCAGCTGACAGAAAAAGACATAGACGTATTCGCGTCTGATGTAGAGAAAGGACTTTCTGCAAAGCCCAAGTATCTTAGTTCAAAATACTTTTACGATTCCACGGGAGATGATCTTTTTCGTGAGATTATGAAATTGCCGGAATATTATCTTACAAAATGTGAATACGAGATTCTGACAACAAACCGGCAAAAGATATTGGGAATAATCAAACCAAAAGATCAGGAATTTGATCTGATAGAATTTGGTGCGGGGGATGGATTTAAAACAAAGGTTTTGTTAAAATATTTTCTGGCGAAAGAGGTCGATTTTAAATACATGCCAATTGATATTTCTGAGAACGCCTTGGAAATTTTAAGATCAGGGTTAATTAAGACATTGCCAGATCTAAAATACAAGCCTTTGCAGGGAGAGTATTTTTCAGCTTTGGAGTCATTGAATAAGATTGATTCCTGCAATAAGGTTATCTTATTTTTGGGGTCTAACATTGGAAATTTTTCATGGACCGAAGCCAATGGGTTTTTGTCCAGGTTATCTGATCTCTTGAACAACGGCGACAAAGTTATCATCGGATTTGACCTGAAGAAAGATCCGGAAGTCATTCGAAAAGCCTATGATGATTCATCGGGTGTTACTCGTGCATTTAACTTAAATTTACTAACGAGGATCAATAACGAACTGGACGGAAATTTTGACCTGACCAATTTTAAGCACTATGCCACTTATAATCCTCAATCGGGAGAGGCGCGGAGTTTTCTTGTCAGTAAGAAAAAACAGGATGTCAGAATCGGTAAATTGGATAGGTCATTTCATTTTGATCTTTGGGAAAGTATTTACATGGAAGTTTCACAGAAGTATGACGTGGAAACCATTAATGAATTAGCTATTGGAAATGGCTTTCGGGTATTGGATAATTTATTTGACTGCAAACATTATTTTGTCAATTCTGTCTGGGAGAAGGAATGATCATTTTTAAAATGAAAACTTCTCATCGTAAATGAAAATGTATTAATATTGCAAACCTTTCATCAAGCCAATGAGTTTGATGAGTCACAATTGCGCACGTGGCGGAATTGGTAGACGCGCCAGGTTGAGGGCCTGGTGCCCGTTTCAGGGCGTGGAAGTTCGACTCTTCTCGTGCGCACAAAGCCGGCTTTTGACCGGCTTTTTTTATAGCCTAGATTTTAGACATTCGTCATTTTTAAGGTAAAATTTACTCTTTATTCATTGATAATTTCTTAAAATAACATGGTTAATTAAGATTTGTGTTAATAAATTTTGAATTATCTGATTAAATTCCAATATTTATTATTGCTTGATGATCACACGCATATACTATGAGTAAAGCGGAACAATTTAAATGGAACAATTCAAATCATGAAGAGGTTTCAGACCGTGAATTGTGGTGTGAGATAAAAGTAGGAAATCAGTCAGCCTATTCATTTCTTTATAAGAAATACATTAAGAATTTATTTAAATATGGTTTTTTTCTGGTGGCCGATAAGGACATTGTAGAAGATTCTATTCACGATATTTTCGTTCGGATCTGGTCAAATAAAAATAACCAGATAGATATCCATTGTATCAAATCTTATCTCTATACATCCCTACGCAGGGAGGTGATATCCAGGAAAAAGGAAAATCTTAAAATCACCCATCAGTTGGAGTGTTTAGATGACAAATTTTGCGGACAGCCATCTTGTGAGGAAGATTGGATTGATCATGAAAGGAAAGAAGAGTTTGTTTCAAAGATGAGACACTTTATCAATCATTTATCTGATCGACAGCGTGAAATCATTTACCTGAGATTTTATCAAAATCTATCCTACCAGGAGATTTCCCACTTATTGGGAATTGATCAGAACTATGCTTATAACCTGTCCTCAAAGGCATTTGCCCAATTGAAAAAACAGATAAGCAAATTGTGAAATTCTTATTAATTATTAAAATTTATTGAGGAACTCGCATTCATCCTTTTGTTTTAATAATCAGAATTCAATTTTTAAAATATTTTTCAATTTCAATAGTGAGATTTTCTGACAAGGTCACTCTTTATACTTAAGATGAAGAGAATTGACCATCCACATAGCATCGACGAATTGGTTTCAAATCCTGATTTTAGAAACTGGGCTCTTGAACAGGATCCTTCTCAGAATGCTTATTGGGAAAACCTAATCTCGAAAGATCAGCTTACAAAAGAAAGAATATTCCAGGCCAAACTGTTGGTTCTTACTTTAAACCGCCCGAAAGTTGAATTTAATACAGAGGATGAAAATATACTTTGGGATAGGGTCCAATCCAGTATTGAATTACAACAAGAAAACGAAAATAAAGTCATACATATCAACCCCTATCCAGACGGTTCTGAAAATAAAACGAATTATAAATTTTCCATGTGGTGGAGAATTCTTGTGGCGTCGGTCGCAGTTTTTCTGATCACTTATTTTTCAATGGAATTCCAGAATCAGTCTGAACCAGTTGATCAGCCAGTAGCCATGATTGAAAAGAAAGTGGCGAAAGGTCAGAAACTCAAACTCTATTTACCGGATGGTTCGAAGGTGGCATTGAATTCACAAAGCAAGATTGTCTACCCTGAAAAGTTTGAGGGCAATTTTCGTGAAGTAGAGATAGAAGGTGAGGTATACTTTGAAGTAATGAAAGATTCACTAAAGCCCTTCATTGTAAAAAGTAAGGATATGATTACGGAAGTGTTGGGTACTTCTTTTAATGTTAATTCCTACCCTGGATCTGTAAATTCAACAGTTTCGCTTTTGGAAGGAAAAGTCAAGGTTAGCCTTGTAAATCCTGAAGAAAATCGCAAAATTGAAGAAGCATTAACCATTGATCCCGGAGAAGAAATTACCTTCCATACACCCTCCGGTGTTCTTTCAAAAGGACAAATTTTGAATAAATATAAGCTTCAGTGGGTTGACGGCGTACTTGCCTTCAACAGGGAGAAGCTTCCCGATGTATTTAATAAGCTTGAAATGTGGTATGGGGTGAGATTTGTGTTTAACAGGTCTCTGCCTCGTGACAAGGTTTTGACTGGTAAGTTTACAAACGAATACCTTGATAATGTTCTACAGAGCATAAACTACACCGTTACCTTCGATTATGAAATTGATGGGGATACGGTTTATGTAAATTTCAAAAATTAAAAAGATTAACTGCTTATGAAGTAAATTATCTACAGCCTATCAAAAGCCACCTTGTGAAGCATAAGGGGTGATAAAACAAACCCGGCTCATTCAAATCTTGGCGGATCGAAATCAAGCCGGGCTGTAATCATTTGTTTAACGAACATCTTAAAATTATGAAAAACTATTTACATTATCTGTATATGATTACTAAGTTTTCAATATATGGATTTATCATTCAGTGTTTTTTATTCTCAGCTTTGATGGCGAGCGAAGGTAATGCTCAGGTGAAAAACATTCAAGAAGTCAAAATGACCATAAGTCTGGATGATGCAACCGTACAAGAAGCTTTAGCAGAAATTGAAGTAAAGACCGGATTTAGTTTTGTCTTCAATGAAAATGAGATAAAAAACGGAGAAAAGATTTTTTTAGAGGCAAGGGATATCTCTCTTGCAGACGTTTTGGAAGAAATTTCCAAACAGGCAGAAGTGAGCTTTAAACAGGTAAATCAAAATATCAGTGTAAAGCCGATTACAAAGAAAAATATAAGGATCACCCCGGATGAAAGGGTTTTTCAGGGCAGGACGATAACAGGTAAGGTAACAAGCGATGACGATCCGGAAGGATTACCAGGTGTAAACATTATCCTTCAGGGAACAGATAGGGGTACAGTTACGGACCTTGAAGGTAATTATAGCCTGGAAGTTGATGGCCCCGAATCTGTATTAGTCTTCAGTTCTATTGGTTTTGTTACGGAGGAAGTGAGAGTGGGAAATCAATCTGTTGTCAACATGCTAATGGTGCCGGATATAACCGCGTTAGAGGAAATAGTGGTTGTTGGTTATGGTACGCAAAAGAAAAGCGATCTTACGGGAGCAGTTAGCTCAGTCAATCCGGAAGAGATGACTAAACAAGCGACAAATGATGTAACCCAGATGATGCAGGGTAGGGTTGCCGGTGTATCAGTCACATCTGATGGACAACCTGGAGCAGCTCCTGCTGTACGTGTTCGTGGTGTTAGTACATTTGGATTAGGTGCCGGGGCAGAACCTCTTTATGTTGTTGACGGGTATCCAATGTCCGGTGGGATCAGGGATATCAACCCCAATGACATCGAATCGATCCAGGTATTGAAAGATGCAACTGCCGGGGCTATTTACGGAAACAGGGCAGCAAATGGTGTGGTCATCATTACTACCAAGGGAGGAAGAAAAAACCAGGAATTCACAGTCGGGTTTAACGCCTACTATGGTTTGCAGACCATTCCTCAGAGGCTACCGTTACTTCAAAGAGAAGGATATCAGGATATAATGAATGAAGCATTGATCAATGCCAATCAGCCGTTATTACCTGGTAATGATCCCAATAGTCCTGAATTTATCGATGACATCGATACGGACTGGCAGGACGCCGGCTATAAGGATGGATATATTCAAAACTATAACCTCAATTTGAGTGGAGGTACTGAGAAGTCAACATATTATCTATCACTTGATTTTTTGGATAATGCGGGTACGTTGGTAGGAAGTGGTCCTGATTATAAGCGATATTCATTTAGAGTGAACTCTGAAACACAACTCGGCCGCGTAAAAATTGGGGAAAACGTTTATGGGATGAAATCGGATGAAAATCCGTTGTTTTTTACAACTACCATAAGTATTCCAGGTAATAGGCCTTCATTGGTCAATGATTTGGTTCAAGCTGCTCCAACCATCCCCCTTTATGATGAAAACAGATTAGGTGGATTTGGTGGTGCTGACCAGGATATTCATCAATCTATTACCCTGAACGTTCCCGGACTAAATACATTGATCGACAATTCAACTGTTGTTAATAGGATCCTTGCAAATGTCTATGGTGAGGTTGAAATTATTGATGGACTGACCTATAAATTAAATTTGCAATACGACAATACCTCGATTACAGATGAACTGTTTGTTCCGGAGTATGATTTGGGATATTTTTTCCCCGGACCAACTGCACAATACCAGGTAGGTGATCGTCAGTACAGTTCGTTCCTGGTTGAAAATACCTTGAGGTACGAAAACACATTCAATGAAAAACACTATTTGAATGTCATGCTTGGTCAATCCTACCAGGATTTTGAATCAAGGGAAATCAGGACCTTTGGATCAGGCTTGGAAGCTCCATATATTTTATCACTTGGAAGTGCTGCAAATATTAGCGCTACAGACAATCAACAACCTTCCTCCATCGCTTCTTTGTTTGGAAGAGTCAATTACACCTTTGATGATCGGTACCTTTTAACGGTGAATGTCAGGAGAGACGGATCTTCCAGATTTAATGAAGATAACCGATATGAAGTATTTCCTTCTGTAGGTCTTGCCTGGAAAATTCATAATGATTTCAACTTACCAACCTGGATCACTGACTTGAAACTAAGAGGAGGATATGGACAACTTGGAAACCAGGAAATTGGAAATTTCAGATATTTACGAACTGTTAACCGGGCTATTCCATATCAGTTTGGTCCCGACTTGGTTAATGACAGGGTGTTGGGAGCTGCTGTAACTATTCTTACCGATGCTGGAATCCAATGGGAAACCAGGACAACCAGCAGTATTGCTTTAGATGCAGTTTTGTTAGATGGTCGGCTTGAATTTACAGCTGAATATTATGACAATACATCGGATGATGTCCTGATGGATCTGCCTATTCCTGGTGCCAATGGTTCATTGGAAGGACTTACCACCAATGCCGGATCTATCAAAAACTCCGGTATAGAATTATCTGCAGCCTACAGACAGTCTTTTGGCGATTTTGATATTTCTATCGAACCCAATTTTTATACCGTTAACAATGAAGTGTTGGATTTAGGCCCTCTAGAAAATATTCAGGAGGGTGGAGCCAGAACTGTTGTTGGTAGATCCATTGGAGAGCATTATGGCTATGTCTATGAAGGAATTTTCCAGGATGCTGGTCAAATTAATACCGTAGGTCCGGCAGATCCTAATTTTAATCCAAACGCCCATGCTTTTCAGACTCCACAAACTGCTCCTGGCGATGTCATGTTTGCAGATTTAAATGATGATGGTTCAGTTAATGATGCAGACCGGGACTTCCTGGGAAATGGTTTGCCAACCTATTACTATGGGATAAATATTGTTGCAAACTTCATGAACTTTGATTTTACCTTTTTTGGGTCCGGTAGTGGTGGAAACCTCATCAATAGCAATATTTATCGAGGTTTGATGGGATCTGATGCTTTTGGTTTTACCAACAGGCATGAGGATATATTAGGTAGGTGGACTCCGGAAAATACCGATACCGATATACCAAGAATGATCTATCAGGATCCAAATATTAATGGAAGGGATTCTGACCGGCCAGGATGGTTGCAAAAAGGAGATTATTTCAGGATCAATACCATTTCATTAGGCTATACCCTGCCTGAGGATCTTGTCGGTAAAATAAAAATGAAAAGTGCAAGGGTTTATGTGACCCTACAAAATGTTCACACTTTTATGAGTTACAAAGGTTACAATCCGGACTTCCAGTCTGGTACTCCAATTCCTGGTACAACCGACTTTGAAAATGGTATTCTGAATCCAGGATTTGATTACGGTACATTCCCAAGACCGAGAACGACAATGTTTGGTGTCCAAATTAAATTTTAATGATCATGATTAAGAATATAATTAAAATAACTGCATTCGTATGGGCGCTTTTTATTGTCCATGCATGTAATGACAAACTGGAAATACTTGATCCGAATAGACTTTTGGTGGAAGATTTTTATCAGACACAAGATCAGGCTATTGCAGCTGTTGATGCGATATATAACACAATGATCATCGATGGAATGTATCAACGTATAACACCTACGATCGGTGATGGAAGAGGAGATGAGCTAACATCGCTGGGGGGATTTCCAATGTGGGAGCAAACAGCAAATTTTGTTATTCCGCCTACGGAATTATTTGTTCAGTTTGCCTGGGACCATCATTACATTATGATTTCAAGAGCCAATCAGGTCCTGGAACAAGTTCCCGATATTCCTGATGTCGATGAAGATCTAAGACAAAGATTATTGGGACAAGCGTATTTCCTGAGAGGATTTGCCTATTTTACCCTGGCTAATATCTTCGATAATCCTGTTTTAGTCCTGGAAACCCCCGAAGGTCAGCAAGATTTTTATCCCTCAAATGAAGGAGTTACGCAAACCGATGTATATGCACAGGCAAAAGCGGATGTCTCCCAATCGATCAATATGCTACCACTAGATTACAATTCTGTAAATGGTCCTGACAATGGCCAGGTAGGTAGAGTTACAAGAGGAGCAGCTAATTCTCTCATGGGTAAAATTTTGCTATATGAAGGAGATTACTCAGCTGCGCTACCTTATTTCCAGGCAGTTGTTGAGTCAAATGTTTATGAACTTGCGCCAAATTATGCGGATCTTTTTTCGCAGGATCCAATTGTTGAAGCTTCCAATCCAGGTAAAATTTTCTGGGTTGAATTTACCCAAAGCCAAAATCCGGGGGACAACTGGGGTGGTGACCCAAATGCAAGCTGGAAGCAATTCTCAGCATTGGCGCCCACTTATTCCAGAGCTGATTTTAGTGACTACGGCCCAACGGAATTTCTATATAATGAAATGAGGGAAGAGCGAACAATTGATGATCTTTTGGACGAGAGGTTTTCGGCTACAATTTTATCGTATGAGCCAGAGCAGGGTGATACGACAGCTTACGGTCAGCCATGGCCTTATGGTCCGGATGAATACTGGATCAAAAAATATACGTTGGCCGCTACTGGTGGGAATCCATTTACTTGCGGTATCAATTATCACCTGATCCGATTTGCAGATGTGTTGTTGATGTATGCAGAATGCCTGGCTAATACAGGAAATATGCCAGCAGCAGCAGCACAGGTTCAAAGAGTTCGTGACCGGGCTAATCTTCCTGATAGAGAGGCAGAATTTGCCGCTTATTCATTAGATGAATTCATGGAACAATTAGCCCATGAAAGGGTAATGGAGTTGGCAGTTGAGGGATTGAGATGGTACGATGCCACGAGATGGGGTTGGTTGGATGATCAGGCAAAGCTGGCTGAATTAAGGGCAAATGACCCTGAAATTGAAAACTATGTACCGGCAAGAAAATTCATGCCTATTCCTCAGAATGAGTTGGATTTAAATCCAAATATGGTTGGTAATTCAGTGAATAATCAATAGTGAACAAATTATATTGGAAGATGCGTGAGTTGACACGCATCTTCTTTTTTTAATCATTCATTTTCAAACCTAAAAATTGATGCGCATTTTTTTTCGATTGCATTCATTTATCCTGATCGTAGTACTTGGATGTGTCGGAAGAGATCGTCAGCAATCGGATGCGCTGTTTCAAATGTTGTCAGCAGACCATACCGGGATATCCTTTGTCAATAGAATTGAGGAGAACGATTCTCTGAATATCCTCAATTACGAATACATGTTCAATGGCGGTGGGGTAGGCATTTTAGATGTCAACAACGATGGTTTGTCGGATATTTTTTTTACAGGGAATCAGGTTGCCAACGCACTTTATCTTAATCAGGGCAACCTTAAATTTAAAGATATCAGTCAATCGGCTGGAGTAAAGCTGGAAAATACCTGGTGTACAGGAATCTCAGTAGTTGACATCAACAGTGATGGATGGGATGACCTTTACATATCAGTTGGAGGGCCGGGAAATAAAAGCATTTTTCCCAATAAGCTTTTCATCAACCAGGGGGATTTAACTTTCGTGGAAATGGCTGATGATTACGGATTGGCAGATCCCGGTGAGTCAAATCAGGCTCTATTTTTTGATTACGACAAAGACGGTGACCTGGACATGTACCTGCTTACAGGCGGTGGATTGGAGAGATCGGCTATCACTGTGCGACCGATACAAATGGAAGGGCAAAGCAGAAATACGGATCAATTGTACCAGAACACTTATGATAGCCTGAAGGGACACCCTGTGTTTACCAATGTTTCAAAACAGGCTGGAATCACCATAGAAGGTTACGGATTGGGTGTATCAGTGATCGATGTCAACCGTGATACGTGGCCGGATATTTATGTTTCCAATGATTATCTGTCGAGGGACCTGCTTTATGTCAACAATCAGGATGGAACATTCACAGACCAGTCGTTAAAATACTTTAAACATACTTCTCATTTCTCCATGGGCAATGATGTTGGCGACATCAACAATGATGGCCTGATGGATATTATCACTGTGGACATGTTACCTGATGACAGAGTGAGAAAGAAGCTCATGTTTGATCCCAATCAGTACGATCGCTTCTATCAGTCTGTCCAATTAGGATATGGTTACCAATACATGCGAAATATGCTCCATTTGAATCATGGGAAAGGTTTCAGTGAAATTGGTCAGTTAGCAGGAATTAGTCAGACGGACTGGAGCTGGGCGCCACTCATAGCTGATTTTGATAATGATGGCTATCAGGATGTTTATATCACCAATGGTTTTGGCAAGGATATTACGGATCTTGATTTTGTCAATTTTCGAAGGGAAGCTTTTGCTCCGTTTGCCAATCAAATGAAAATGCAAAAGGTTTTTCTGGATAGTATCAATAAGCGTCCCCCCATCAGTGTCTCCAATTACATTTTCAAGAATGAAGAAAATTTCACATTCTCAGACCAATCAGAAAAGTGGGGCATTAAAATTCCTTCTATTTCAAATGGCGCCGCCTATGCCGATTTGGATAATGATGGTGATCTTGAGATCATCGTCAATAACATTAACCATGAGCCATTTATTTTTAAAAATACAACAATAGAGAAAAATTCTCCTACCGGTAGTTATGTAAGGGTCAAACTAATCGGTCCAAAACACAACCAAACCGGATTTGAAACGAAAGTGATTTTATATCACAATAGGAAATCCCAGCATCGATATCATCAGGTTATAAGAGGATTTGAAAGTTCTATCGAGAATGTTCTTCATTTTGGATTAGCTGCGGATTCTGTTGCTGATAGCTTAGAAGTTATCTGGCCGGATGGAAAGGTGAATCTTGTTTCTTCTCCAACCATCAATTCGACCATTGAAGTCGATTATCAAAATTCCACGTCAAACTCAACCAATGAAAATGTGATTATCAATGAATATTTTCAATTGATATCCAACTCTTCGATAAGCTATTTACATAAAGAAATTGATTTCAATGACTTCAGGATTCAGCCGTCTTTACTCCACAAACATTCCAACCAGGGACCGGGTATTGCAGTTGGAGATGTTAATAAGGATGGGAAAGATGACGTATTTATTGGTGGTGCTTATGGGGCATCAGGAAAAATATTCATACAAATAACGAATAGTAAATTTGAAGAGAAATCGATTTCCGGAGAAGAATTTGAAGATTTAGGCGCCATCTTTTTTGATGCGGATGGTGATAGTGATTTGGATCTCTATGTTTCCAGCGGAGGTTCTGAGCGATATCCCGGGCACGCCGGATTCCAGGATCGGCTATATCTAAACGACAGAAACGGAAATTTTCAAATTAATCCGAATGCGCTTCCCAAAATTCTCACAAGTACTGGTTCAGTAACAGCGGGAGACTACGATCTGGATGGGGACATGGATCTTTTTATTGGAGGAAGGCTTACTTCTACCAAATACCCTCAAATACCGGAAAGCTACTTACTGGAAAACAGGCAGGGAAAATTCATTGACGTTACGAATGAAGTAAGCCCTGAACTGCGTAGTATTGGGATGGTCACATCTGCCATCTGGACCGATTTCAACAATGATCATCAGCCTGATTTAATCCTAGCCGGCGAATTCATGCGAATAACGTTTCTTGAAAATCAAAATGGCAAGTTAAAAGATATCACCGATCAAACCGACCTGGCAAATTCCCTTGGTATGTGGAACAGCATTTTGCCAGTTGATATCGATAACGACGGAGACATGGATTATGTGGTAGGAAATATAGGTTTAAATACGCCATTCAAAGTTTCGACTGATAATCCTTTGAATGTTTACCATACCGATTTTGATAAAAATGGGACGATTGATCCCATTTATTCAGTTTCTGAAGATGGAAAAGAGTATCCGTTTTCTTCGTTCGATCAACTGAAAGCCCAAATCCCAATTCTGACAAAATACATTGCCAGTTATGGCCAGTTTGCAAAAATGACAACCAATGATGTTTTGGAGCTATTCAAAAATGCCGAATACGAAACTTTATCATGTACAATTCAAACATCATCCATCATTGAAAATCTTGGTAGCAATCAATTCTCGATAAAAGATCTTCCGATAGAAGCACAATTTGCTCCGGTAAACGGAATATTAGCCGAAGATATCAACCTCGATGGTCTTCAGGATCTCATTTTGGTTGGAAATAATTACAGTCCGGAGGTGGCAAATGGACGGTTTGACGCTTCCATTGGCACGGTTCTTTTGAACCAGGGAAATGCTGAGTTTAAATCAGAAAAACATGCGGGATTGAAAATAGATGGCAATGCAAAGGCTTTGGTTCGAATGGAATTGGGTGAAAATAAATCACTGTTGTTGGCTTCCCAAAACAATGATTCAACAGATGCCTATTTAATGGAATTTTATCATGGAATGGATAGGCTTTTTCTAAAAAATGATGAGGTAAACGCGTTAATTTCAATGACAAATGGCAAAAAGAGAAAGGTTGAATTTCCGATTGGAGGCTCCTATTTGTCTCAAAGTTCAGCGAGCATCGTCATCACTCCTCAGATAAGGGAAATTGAATTGTTCAATTACAAAGGAAAGATGACAAGAAAAATGGAATTTAATTCATTAGCAATAAATAATTCAGTAAACTAATTTTTATGACAAGGAATTTATCAGGAAAAAGTAAGAAAAGTGCAAGGTGGAGATACCTGATTATTTTTTCCATCATGATTTTTTTGGGATCCCTGGCTTCATGTGGCGAAGAGCAAGATCCCATAGATGATGATAATGACACGACCGATGTGGATACCACGGATACGAATCCGCCTGCTCCCGATCCACAACCTGTTCCTCTCGAAGAGATAGAAGACACGTATTATGACCTGGCGCCGGTGGAAAATGTTTACAAATGGGGCCCTTACAATGTACATGACCCCTCCATTATCAAGGACGGCGATTATTTTTATTCTTATTCAACGGATGTTGCCTTTGGTGCTACCATCAAACCGGGTATCCAGATCAGAAGATCAAGAGACCTTGTTGAGTGGGAATTCTACGGGTGGGTTTTTAATGGATATCCATCAATGGGATTAAAATTTATCAGGGACAACGGGGGTGATCCCGTGGAAAATCTTTGGGCGCCCTACATCATGAAAGTTGATAATCAATTCCGTTTGTATTATTCGCTTACTTCCCCCACACCCCGACTAAGTGTTATTGGCCTGGCCACTTCCGATTCACCTACAGGCCCCTGGATAGAGCAGGGTCTTGTAGTCACTTCTACTGATGGAAATTATGTTCAAACCAATGCCATTGATCCAACTGTGGTAGTCGACCAGTCCGGGAGCCATTGGTTTTACTACGGATCAGCATGGGATGGAATTTATATGTTGCAACTAAATCCTGAATCCGGATTAGCTCAGGTAGACGGCGATAAGGGAGTAAGGGTCGCTCAACGAGGGTTTACCGGAAACAGCATCAATGGGAACATTGAAGCACCCGAAATTATTTACAATGAAGAATTTGATAAATACTATTTATTTATTGCCTATGACTGGCTGGAGACGAAATACAATGTTCGTGTCGTGAGGGGGGATTCCCCGGAAGGACCATTTTACGATTATCATGGAAATGATGCGAATGAAGAGCATGACGACCAGCCGATGATCCTTGCACCTTACAAATTCCAGGGGCATAGCGGATGGCAGGGGGTCTCTCATTGTTCGGTATTTAAAGACGGAGATCAATATTATATGGCCAATCAGGGCAGGCCTGGCGAAAATAAGTTTTTCATGATCATGCATGTTCGGAAAATATTCTGGACGGAAGACGGCTGGCCGGTAGTCTCGCCGGAAAGATATGCCGAACTGGATCAAACCCAGGTTGAGGAGAGTGAACTAATTGGTGATTGGGAACAAATTGTGTTAGGATACAACGTGGTTCCCGGTTACGCAGAAGAGCAAATTTTCCCTAATTTTCAGAATGCTGTCGACATGACCATCGATGTAGAAGGAACGATCAATGGAGACGCCAATAATACCTGGACATACGATGTCCCATGGTTGGAATTGAGTTGGAGTAATGGTGAATTTATCGACAAGGTTCATGTCGAAAGAGGACGGGATTGGGAAAATGAAATAACATCCACCCTTATCTTTTCCGGATTGAACAATGAAGGAATCGCTGTTTGGGGTAAAAAGAAAAGCAACTAATAAGCACTTAATAATACATAAAAATGAAAGATAGATTACGAAAATTAATTATTCCCGGACTGGGTTTGCTGTTGGCTTCCGGTGTTTTTGCACAGACAAAAATGGAAGTTCAGGTCAATAAGCCCGTATCGGATATTCAGCCAACTATGTGGGGGATCTTTTTTGAAGATATTAATTTTGCTGCGGATGGCGGTATCTATGCGGAGATGGTCAAAAACCGTTCGTTTGAATTTGATACGCCATTGATGGGATGGATCCAGCCTAACAGCGATCGCCACTCGCTCAATGAAAAATCGGGCATGGCCACCGTTATCAAAGAAGGGGATGAACCTAACAATCATTTTGCCAGAATACAGGTAAGCAATGCAGATGGATATGTTTTGATCAATGAAGGTTTTCGCGGAATGGGTGTGAAAAAAGACAATGGATACAGGCTGTCTATCATGGCTCGAAGACAAAATTCCGGCATTGAAAGAATAAATTTTCAACTACTGAATGAAAATGATAAGGTCATCGCTGAGACCAGCATTTCTCCGACCTCTTCAGACTGGAAGGAATACAAAGCAGATTTCAAGGCAACTGACACAGAAGCAAAAGCAAAATTAAAGATAACTTTTGAAGGGACCGGAGAGGTAGAAATGGATATGATCTCTCTTTTTCCGAAAGATACCTGGATGGGCAGGGAGAATGGCATGCGGAAAGACCTGGTCCAGCTGTTAGCTGATCTGGATCCTGGATTTTTAAGATTTCCGGGTGGATGTATCGTGGAAGGAAGAACGCTTAATAAAAGATATCAATGGAAAAAAACTGTAGGAGATGTCGCTGATCGCGAAATGATCGTCAATCGATGGAATACCGAGTTTGCTCATCGTTTGACGCCGGATTATTTTCAGTCATTTGGTCTTGGATTCTTTGAGTATTTCCAATTATCAGAAGATCTCGGATCAGAACCGCTGCCCATTTTGAGCTGTGGCATGGCTTGTCAGTTTAATACCGGGGAATTGGTTCCAATGGATGAGTTAGACCCTTACATTCAGGATGCATTGGATCTGATAGAATTTGCAAACGGATCTACGGATTCTGAATGGGGCAAGATTAGGGCAGACATGGGTCATCCGGAACCGTTCAATTTAAAATACATTGGTATTGGAAATGAACAATGGGGTCCCGACTATTTCGATCGTCTAAAGGTTTTCATTGAAGAAATAAAAGCCAAATACCCTGAAGTAATCATTGTTTCGGGTACCGGGCCATTTCCGGATGGCGAGCATTTTGACTACGCAGAGAAGGAATTGAAGAAGTTGAATGCCGAGATAGTCGATGAGCATTACTACCGTCCGCCAAAGTGGTTTATGGAAAATGCTGATCGCTACGATTCATACGATCGGGACAGCTACAAAATTTTTGCCGGGGAATATGCCGCGCAGAGCGTAGCCATTGCTAGTCCGGATAATAAAAACAACTGGCTTTGCGCCTTGTCCGAAGCAGCCTATTGTACCGGGCTAGAAAGAAATGCCGATATTGTTCATCTTACTTCCTATGCGCCATTATTTGCGCATGTCGATGGCTGGCAATGGACGCCCGACCTGATCTGGTTTGATAACCTCAGCTCCTATGGCACTCCCAATTACTATGTGCAAAAACTCTTTGCGACCAATAGCGGTACAAAACTTATCCCTATTCTTTCAGATAAAAAGCCATTGAAAGGACAAGATGGAATTTATGCTTCTTCAGTTTTGAATGAGGAAACAAATGAGATTATCATAAAGGTTGTCAATGCCACAGCAGGAGAAAATGAAGTCAATATTTCCTTAAGTGGAGCTGGAAAACTCTCACCTGAAGGGAAAATAATTGTCTTGAAAAGCGATGATATGGATCAGGTAAATTCCATAGAAGATCCAATGGCGATTTCGCCGGAAGAACAATCATTTGATGTGAAAGGCAAAAAACTCGATGTTAGTTTACCGGCACATTCACTTTCGGTCATCAAAGTAAAACGGCAATAAGAAAAAGCAGCAAACATAGAAAAGTTATTATTGACATTTTAAATGATGCGACCTACCGCTAATACTCATGAAAGTACATAAACAAATATTGGTATTCGTTATTTTTATTATTCTTGCTAATTCCCGGGAAGGTTTGAGTCAGGATTTTATGGATATACGAGTGCATGACCCGGTGATGATCAAGGAGGGCGATACTTATTATTTGTTTTGCACCGGATGGGGGATTTCGGTTTATTCTTCTACAGACATGCAGGAATGGAAGGAGGAAGAACGTGTTTTTGAAAATCCTCCTCAATGGGCGATCGACGCGATTGCAGGCTTCAAGGGACATATATGGGCTCCTGACATTTCCCATCACGAAGGCCAATATTATCTTTATTATTCAGTCTCGGCTTTTGGAAAAAATACCTCCTGTATTGGAGTTGCAACCAACAAAACATTAGATCCCAATCATCCCGATTTCAAGTGGGTTGATCACGGAAAAGTAATCCAGTCCATTCCCGGAAGGGATTTGTGGAATGCCATCGATCCCAACCTCGCATTTGATGATCAAGACAATCCCTGGATGACATTCGGATCATTCTGGAGCGGGATGAAGCTGGTAAAAATGGATGAAAGCCTTTCAAAAATTGCGGAACCTCAGGAATGGTATACTATTTCGAAGAGGGAAAGGGATTTTACTACTGATGACTACAAGGCGGGAGAAGGAGCAGTAGAGGCTCCGTTCATATTCAAAAAGAATGGTTATTACTATTTGTTTGTGTCATTTGACAAATGTTGTAAAGGTGTAGAGAGTACCTATAAAATCATGGTTGGCCGTTCTGAAAATATTGCCGGACCCTATTACGATAAAGCCGGAGAGCGGATGGATCAGGGTGGTGGCTCACTGGTTTTGCAAGGCAACGAAAGCTGGAGTGGGGTGGGTCATAATTCTGCCTACACATTTGACGGAAAAGATTATCTCGTCAGCCATGCCTACGATTTGAAAGATGAAGGAAAACCAAAATTAATTATAAGGGAAATCAGCTGGAAGGAGGGATGGCCGGTTGTTTCCTGGTGAGCCAGGCAGCTTAGTCAAGGCAGCACTCCAAGTGGTGCGATGACTTGACTACCACCTCCACCTCTATGATTGGTGTCTCAAATATTTAGAATCAAAAACACAACAACTATGACATACTTAAAACAATTTGCATTAATACTCATTTTGATAGTTTCTTCTTTTGGGTTGGCCATAGCCCAAAATGCCAGGATAAAGATTGATACGGATCGAACGATTGGCGATGTGAGTCCATTGATCTATGGAAATTTTGTGGAGCATCTTGGTCGATGTGTTTATGGAGGCATCTACGATCCTGATTCCCCAAAAGCCGATGAAAGAGGTTTTCGTACAGATGTGCTTGATGCAGTAAAAGGGTTGAATGTATCGATCACACGCTATCCCGGAGGAAATTTTGTTTCCAATTATCACTGGCTGGATGGTGTTGGTCCGAAGGAAGAAAGAAAAACGAGAATGGAACTGGCCTGGCATCGGTTGGAACCGAATCTTTTTGGGACAAATGAATTCATTGAATTCGCCAAAGAAATTGATACTGCACCCTATTTTGCAGTGAACATGGGGACAGGCACCATTGAAGAAGCTCAGCAGTGGGTAGAATATTGCAACATAGAAAGCGGTCCTTATTATGCGGAGCTGCGAAAGCATCATGGTTATCCCGAACCACACAATATCAAATACTGGAGCCTGGGAAATGAAATGGATGGCTTCTGGCAGATGGGTCATCTGAATGCCGAGGACTATTCCAAAAAGGCAAGGGAAGCGGCAAAGTTGATGAGATTGACAGATCCTAGCATAAAATTGATCGCAGCAGGTTCATCCAACTATCGTCCCTGGGCAGATCCTGATGGTTGGAATAGTGCAATTTTGAGTGAATTGAAAGATGTCGTCGATTACATCGCGCTGCATATCTATGTAGGAAATCCGGATGACAACTATTACAATTTCATGTCAACTCCCCAGGTTATGGATCAGCGAACCCAGATCGTAAAAGGAATGATCGCAAGGGAAATGCGAACGGCAGACCGGGAAGGTCGGGATCCGATTTACATTGCATGGGATGAGTACAATGTCTGGTATCGGGCCAGAAGAGGTGAATCTGCCAGGGGAGAGCGGGCTTTGGAAGAAAAATACAACCTGGAAGATGCTTTGGTAATAGCCGGATTTTTAAATGTATTTGTTCGTAATGCTGATGTAGTGAAAATGGCCAATATGGCCCAGCTGGTGAATGTCATTGCTCCCATATTTACTAATGAGGAAGATATGTTTAAACAAACGATCTACTTTCCGTTACAACTTTTTGCCAATCATGTGAAAGGAACTTCCCTGGATGTTTTTGTGGATTGCGAAACGTATGATACAGACGAAGACTTTAATATCGGTCTGGGGGAATTAACCACTACACAAACAGAGGTGCCCTATCTTGATGTGTCTGCAACCTATGACAATGGCGAAGTCACAATTTGTGTAGTTAATCGGCACAGGGACCAGGCGATTACAACGGATATCATTTCTCAAACAGGAGAGTTTACCGGAAATATGGAAATCTATGAGGTCAACGGACCGGATATAAAATCGATGAATGATTTTGACAAAACGACGGTTGAAACAAAGCAGAAAGAGGATATCAAGGCTAAAGGAGACAAAGTTACCTACTCGTTTCCTCCACATAGCTTTACTTTAATAAAGGGTAGAGTAAAATAAAAACCTTAAAGTAAACTGTGATTCCAATGTGAAGATAACTGTTGAAACCCATATTTTTTTTCTAAAAGCTGAAAGTAAATTTTCAACTTTATTGAAATCATACTTATGCAATTAGATAATGTATAAAATTAAAAGAGTAATTTGTACCTTTATTTTCTAATTCAACAATCTAACTTGATAAATGAAGAAAACTTTCATCTTGAATATCAAAAAGACAAAACCTTTTTTCTTGTTTGTATTGATAAGTATTATGATTTCCTGCAAGTCCAACGTGATGGATCTTACAGTAACCAGCCCAAGTGACTCCTTAAGAATTAATGTTGCAATGTCCTCGGAAAAAGAAGCCTATTTCAATGCGGAAATCAATGGAGTGAAAGTCTTAAACAATTCTAAGTTAGGCGTAAGTTTGAACAACCTTGAATTCTCTAACGAACTGGCTATTATAGGCACAACAGGTCCTACAAAAATTGAGGATCAATACGAACTCATACACGGTAAGAAAAAGCAAATAATTTATCGGGCCAACGAGAAAATATTTCATCTGGAGAATAGTCAGGGAAAGAAAATGGATATCATTTTCAGGGTTTCCAACGATGGATTTGCTTTTCGGTACCATTTCCCTGAAAATCCCGATTCCATGTACGTTATTGAAGAGGAAAAAACTACTTTTCAATTTCCAGAAAATACAACCAGTTGGCTTCAACCGATGTCGCCCTCAAAATCGGGATGGAGCGAAACCAATCCATCCTACGAAGAACATTACCTGGAAAATATACCAGTTGGTACAGTTTCACCCCTGGGCTCAGGCTGGGTATATCCGGCCTTGTTTAAAACAGGGGAGAACTGGGTGTTGATTACTGAAACAGGGCTGGACAGAAATTATTGTGGTACAAGATTAAGAACTATTCCTGATACACATTCTGTAAAAATTGATTTTCCTGAAAAAAAGGAAATCTTTCCTGGGGGAATGTTATTGCCAAGTTCTTACGAGCCCTTTTACTCACCCTGGCGTGTCGTGACAGTTGGTTCCTTGCAGACCATTGTTGAATCGACACTGGGCACCGATCTGGCCGATCCTGCTATCAAAATGGAAACCGACTGGATCAAACCCGGGTATGCCTCCTGGAGCTGGGCAATCTTGAAAGACAATTCCATCAAATATGATATTCAAAAAGAATTCATCGATTATGCCGCAGAGATGAACTGGCAATACTGCCTGGTAGATGTGAATTGGGATACCACGATTGGCTATGAAAAAATTGCTGAATTATCCCAATACGCACAGTCCAAAAATGTGGGGTTGATCCTTTGGTACAATTCATCCGGCGATTGGAATTCTACAGAGTATCATCCAAAAAGTAAATTGTTAACCCATGAAGATCGTATTGCTGAGTTCACAAAGCTTAAGAACATGGGTATCAAAGGGATCAAAGTGGATTTTTTTGGTGGGGATGGTCAGTCGGTAATTGCTTATTACCACGATATATTCAAAGATGCTGCAGATTTTGATTTGATGGTTAATTGTCACGGATCTACTTTACCAAGAGGATGGCAACGTACCTATCCCAATTTAGTAACAATGGAGGCTATCAAAGGATTTGAGTTTATCACATTTGAACAGCAGAATGCCGATCGTGCTCCGGGTCACTGCGCGTTGCTACCCTTTACACGAAATGCTTTCGATCCGATGGATTTCACGCCCATGTGCTTGCATGAAATTCCAGGGATCGAACGAAAAACAACGAATGGCTTTGAACTGGCGCTTCCGGTATTATTTCTGTCAGGCGTTCAGCATCTGGCAGAAACTCCTGAGGGCATGGAAACAGTTCCGGATTATGTCAAGGAATATTTACAACATCTTCCAACGCAATGGGAAGATGTTCAATTCATTGATGGTTTTCCCGGAAAGGAGGTCATGTTGGCTAGAAAAGCAGGAAATGAATGGTATATCGTTGGAATAAACGGAGAACAAAAAACCAAATCATTGAGTCTTGACCTCAGTGAGTTCGGTAAAAAGGGAACCTTAATCACCGATGCAGATTCTTCCCGTTTATTCAAAACCAGTGAATTAGACCTCTCGAAAGAGGTGAAATTAGATCTAATGCCAGCCGGAGGCTTTGTCATCAAAGCAATTAATTAATTAGCTTGTTTCGTTATAACAACTAAAACCGGTATGTCTGTTAAATTCTTTTAATCAAGGTTTGAAATTTATAAATTCATCAAATTTCTTCACTGATTAAGTTTAATTAGTTTTGATATTATTTTTTAAGTGTAATTATTACCTTTATTAGAATTAGAATCATTCAAACTATAAATAACATGAAACTTAATTTAACGATGATTTTACTGTTCCTAGGTTGTCTTGCTGTTTCGGCACAAGACGCTCAGTTGATCATTCATGCCGATCAGGGAAAGGAACAAATCAGCAAACATATTTATGGACATTTTTCCGAGCACCTGGGTAGGTGTATTTATGGCGGTATCTGGGTAGGGCCGGATTCAGACATTCCAAATACAGATGGTTATCGAAATGATGTGCTGGAAGCTTTGAAGAACCTTCAAATTCCAAATTTGCGGTGGCCGGGAGGGTGTTTTGCAGATGAATACCACTGGATGGACGGAATCGGCCCCCGGGAAGATCGTCCACGGATGGTCAATACCAACTGGGGAGGTGTGGTTGAAGATAATAGCTTCGGTACGCATGAATTTTTGAATTTTTGTGAACTAATTGGCACAGAGCCTTATTTAAGTATGAATGTAGGGAGTGGTTCTGTGGAAGAAATGGCCAAATGGGTCGAATATGTGAATTCTGATGGGGATAGCCCCATGGCTAATCTTCGTCGGGAAAATGGCCGGGAAGAACCCTGGAATGTTAAGTTTATTGGTGTAGGAAATGAAAGCTGGGGTTGTGGTGGATCTATGAGACCAGAATATTATGCAGATCAATATAGGCAATATGCCACTTATTGTCGTGACTATGGCGATAACAAACTTTTTAAAATAGCATCCGGTGCAAGCGATTATGACTTTAATTGGACCAAGGTATTGATGGAAAGGATTGGTAATCGCATGCACGGACTTTCCCTTCATTATTATACAGTTAAGGGTTGGAGAGGAAGCAAAGGATCGGCGACAGATTTTGACCGTGATGAATATTTATTTACCATTAAGAAAAGCATGGGCATTGAACCGGTATTGAAAAAGCATATCAGTTTGATGGATTATTATGATCCGGAAAAAAATGTCGATTTAATGGTCGACGAGTGGGGAACCTGGTTTGATGTGGAACCTGGCACCAATCCGGGATTTTTGTATCAGCAAAATACCCTCAGGGATGCGTTCGTTGCAGGAATTACCCTGAACATTTTCAACAAATACGCCGATCGGATTAAAATGGCAAACATTGCGCAAATAGTAAATGTTTTGCAGGCAATCATTTTGACGGACGAAGAAAAAATGGTCCTTACCCCAACGTACCATGTTTTTGAAATGTACAAAGTTCATCAAGATGCGATATTGTTGCCAAGCGATATCACTTCTTCCGTAGATTTGGAATACGACGGTGAAGGTTTGCCCGTGTTAAATGCTTCCAGTTCAAAATCGGAAGATGGCTTTATTAATATCAGCCTTGTAAATATCCATCCTGATAAAGATATCGAACTGGAATGTTCACTGCGTGGAGCTGATGATGTCAAATCAGTAACCGGACAAATCATTACAGCCAGCGACCTGAATACTCACAACACATTTGATGCTCCGGAAAACGTGACTTTGGAGGCATTTGACAAAGCAAAGGTTAAGAACAACGTGATAAAGGTTACGATTCCGGCTAAATCGGTGGTATTGTTGAGAGCCAAATAATAGCAGAATTTTCACGAAAATGAGAGGCAAAATTTGTCAGTTAGAAAAGGCAAGATTAGCCTCTTTTTTTATTCATAATGATTTAATAACCAATAACTTATTGCCTGACTAACTCAATAGTCATCCTTTTCCTTGATAAATATTGAATAGTAAAACATAATTTCTGCTAGGTGTTACACCTTAGATTTTTCAAAATTTGATCGGTTCAAAATTTTTGGTCACTCAAATGACCATTTTTGACTACAATACATTTGGAAATGCAGCAGCATGGAAACAAGTAATTTTCTGGTAAAGTTATTTTTACTGGCAGTCGTAAATCTGATTATAACAGGGTGCAAAAATAAAATTGAGGACGAGCAGGAAAGCACTGTAAAAGTCGATCCTTCCCTGGAATATATTCAACTTGCAGTTGAAATGGCTGATTCGGATATCAAAAGAAACCCCGAAGCCTGGATGTTGGATTTTAATTCCCAACCACGGTGGAATTATACTTATGGAGTTGTCTGTACAGCACACGAAAGATTGTGGAAATATACCGGAGAAAAGAAGTATTACGACTACATTCATGAGTATGCAGATTTTATGATCGATGAAGGCGGGGGTATAAAAACATATGATTTTGAAGCCTATAATATTGATATGATCAATACCGGAAAATTCCTGTATTCGATCTATGATAAAACGGGTAGGGAGAAATATAAAGAAGCAATTGATTTGCTACGAGAGCAGATGAAAACCCATCCTCGTACTTCGGAGGGTGGATTTTGGCACAAAAAAAGATATCCATGGCAAATGTGGCTGGATGGTCTGTACATGGCTTCACCCTTTCTGGTACAATATGCCAGAGAATTTAATGAGCCTGAACTTTACAACGAGGCAGCTGATCAAATACTTCTGATAGATAAATATGCACGTGACCCGGATACAGGTTTGTATTTTCATGGCTGGGATGAATCCCATGAACAGGCCTGGTCAGATCCGGAAACGGGACTTTCAAAAAATTTCTGGGGAAGAGGAATGGGCTGGTATGCCATGGCACTGGTGGATGTGTTGGACTATTTACCAAAAAATCATTCACGGTATGATGAAATAGTGGGTATAACCCAACACATAGCTGAAGTGATCGGGGAATTCCAGGATGACAAAAGCGGGGTTTGGTACCAGGTTTTGGACATGGGAGATAATCCTGGCAATTACCTGGAGTCATCCGCTTCTACCATGTTTGTTTATTTTCTCTACAAAGCTGTTCGATTGGGTTACGTTGACGATCGATATATAGAAGTTGCCGACCGGGGATTGGAAGGTATAATAAAAGAATTTATTGAGTACGATGACAATGGACAGATGAATATCACAAAGGCATGTGCCGGAGCAGGTTTGGGTGGAAATCCCTATCGTGACGGGACTTACGAATATTACATTAACGAATCGATCAGAAGTAATGATCCTAAAGCGGTTGGCCCATTTATTTATTTATTAATAGAGAAAGCAAAGCTTGTCTCAGATAATCCAACCTCTTAAGCAAAATATCACGTGATGGTTTTTGTAAAAAATAAAGCAGATGAGGATTTAAAGCTTAAAACCTTCCTGCCAAAGTATAACTCTCTGGACTTAAATCATTTTTTTTATAGATTAGATTGAACAATTAGGTTGGCTGGGTAAAACCGGTCAACCTTTTTAATTACAATGTCATGATGAAAAACTATTTAACATATTTCGTGTACTTGGTAATGCTAATTAGTTGCCAGGTAAAAATCAATCAGGATCCGTCGAATGCAAATGAAGATCCTCAGAATCAATTTGATGAAATTTATGAAGGACTGGAGTTCGAAATGCCCAGGGTTCTGGAACCTTCAATTCCTGATAATTCAGTAAATATTACTGATTTTGGAGCTGTTTCCGGAGGAATTGAAAACAATACTGAGGCGTTTAAATCCGCTATTGATGCCCTGACAAAAGACGGTGGAGGAAAAGTTATTGTGCCTAGAGGAATCTGGCTGACAGGCCCCATTACATTGAAGAGCAATATCAATTTACATCTGGAAGAAGGGTCTCTGATATTATTCTCCAGGGATTTTGATGAATATCCACTGGTAGAAACAAGTTTTGAAGGGTTAAATACTGTCAGATGTCAATCGCCCATTAATGGCAGGGATTTAGAGAATGTTGCCATAACAGGAAAAGGGATCATTGACGGATCCGGCGATGCCTGGAGGATGGTCAAAAGATCAAAGTTAACAACACAACAATGGAAAGACCTCGTGGCTTCAGGTGGTGTGCTAAGCGATGATGGTGACACATGGTATCCAACCGAAAAGTCTAAAAAAGGAAGTGTTACTACAGGTAATTTTAATGTACCAAAGGGCTATTCGACCATGGAAGAATTTGAAGAGATCAAAGATTATTTGAGACCCGTAATGGTTAGCCTGATCAATTGTAATAAGGTTTTGCTGGATGGATTGATCTTTCAGAATTCACCTGCCTGGAATATTCATCCACTTATGTGTGAAAATGTTATCTTGAGAAACCTGACGGTTCGAAACCCCTGGTATTCGCAAAATGGTGATGGTTTGGATCTGGAATCCTGCAAAAACTCTATTATTTACAATTGTCAGTTTGACGTGGGTGATGATGCGATTTGCATAAAATCAGGAAAAGATGAAGATGGAAGGGAACGGGGAATCCCTACTGAAAACCTGATTATTAAAAATAATATTGTATATCACGGCCATGGCGGGGTTGTTGTCGGAAGTGAGATGTCAGGAGGAGTAAAAAATGTCCATGTTTCAGAATGTATGTTTATTGGAACAGATGTCGGCTTGAGGTTTAAAAGCACACGAGGCAGGGGAGGAATAGTTGAAAACATCTATATTTCCAATATTGATATGATCGATATTCCCACTGATGCTATTCGGTTTAACATGTATTATTCCGGCAATTCCCCGGTTGTTGAGCCCGAGCAGGAAGAAGTTGATGTGGAAGCCTTAATGGCGCAGATGCCTGATGTTACAGAAGAAACTCCACAGTTCAGAAATATCTTTATGAAAGACATAGTTTGCCGTGGGGCAGGAAGAGCGGTTTATTTACAAGGGTTGCCCGAAATGAACCTTGAAAATGTCACCATTGAAAACGCTACATTAATTGCAGACAAAGGATTGGAATGTTTTGATGCAAAAGACATCGTTTTGAAAAATGTATATTTTGAATCTGATTCTGAACCATTGATGCTCTTCCTCAACGGAAAAAATGTGCAGATTGAAGGACTGACTGTTAATGAGAACAAAAGCACTGATGTTACGATCTCCGGGCCATTTACAGACAATATTCAGTTCACTGATTCTGAAATAAATAAAGAGAATGTGACTATAGCCAATAGTGTGAAAGAAGAAGTTATATTCAATTAATTTTAATCCTTTAAAGGCTATTGTTAAATGCGCAGGTTGTTATTTTTTATTCCTTTAATTCTCATCGGGTTTCAGCTAAAAGCCCAATATAAGACCAGCTATGTTGTGGCAAAGGACGGAAGCGGCGATTTTGAATCTATCCAAAAAGCTATTGAAGATTGTAAAGCATTTCCTGATAAGAGAATTACCATTATGGTGAAAAATGGAGTCTATAGGGAGAAAGTGAAGGTGCATTCCTGGAATTCCAATATTACAATGATAGGAGAATCAAGGGACAAGACTATCATTTCTTACGATGATTATTTTGATAAGATTGATAAGGGAAGAAATAGTACTTTTTTCAGCTGGACATTGCTGGTCGAGGGGGATGATTTTATTCTTGAGAATCTTACTGTTGAAAATACAGCTGGCGAAGTTGGTCAGGCGGTTGCCCTACATATAGAAGCCGACAGGGTGGTAGTCAAAAACTGCGATATTGAAGGAAATCAGGACACCATATATTTGTCCGGAGAAAGAAGTAGACAATATTTCAACAATTGTATGATTTCTGGAACGACGGATTATGTTTTCGGAGGCGCTACAGCGGTATTTGAAGATTGTACTCTTTTCACAACGCGTGATTCATACATTACGGCGGCATCTACTCCTCAGGGAGTGGAGTTTGGGTTTGTGTTTATTGATTGTCAACTTAAGGCACCGGATTCTGTCTCACAGGTATATCTTGGCAGGCCGTGGAGGGACTATGCCAAAACAGTATTTATTCAATGTGACCTGGGTGATTTCATCCTTTCGGAGGGATGGAATAACTGGGGAAGTGAGGAAAAAGAAAAAACTTCATTTTATGCGGAGTTTGAAAATACAGGACTGGGATCTGATATTTCCGGTAGAGCTGATTGGTCTCATCAGTTATCAAAATCGGAATCCAAAAAATATAGTTTGAAGTCAATTTTTTCTGTAAAGAAAGATCATTCTTCCAATTCAGAGTGGTATAAAAGATAATTCACAATATGAAAATCGAGCATTTTGCAATAAATGTTAAGCAACCTCGGGAGATGGCCAGGTGGTATGTAGAGCACCTGGAAATGAGGATTGTGAGATCAATGGATGTGGCGCCATGCACACATTTTTTAGCTGATGATTCCGGGCAGGTCATGATTGAAATTTATAATAACCCACCTGACGAAGTTCCCGACTATGCGAAAATGCACCCTCTTTTGTTGCATCTTGCCTTTGTCTCAAATGACCCTATGAAAGACAGGCAGAAATTGGAATCGGCAGGTTGTACCTTTGTCGAAGAAGTAAAAATGAAAGATGGCTCCCACCTGATCATGATGCGCGATCCATGGGGTTTGGCCCTTCAGCTTTGTAAGCGTGGTAATCCGATGATATAATCTCAAACAGCCTTAAAATTTAAGATAAAGTTTTCACCTATTGTTGTAGTTTCCCTATTTGTTTAATTATATTGAGATTTTCCTTTTTATCCGGGCTTAAAGGCTTGATGAGGGAATTGACTAATTTTTATTTTATTCCTTAGCAAAATTTTGAAGCTATTTAAGTGCTTTTAAAAAATAATTTCAATGTCAAAAGCGCAAAAAATTATTTCTGAAGAGGTTAAAAATTCCAATATCAAATTAGATGATGAGAATTTAATTTTTGTGGGAGGAATTGCCCGATCTGGCACAACGTTGGTACAGAATGTAATTGACTCTCATTCTAAAATATTGGGATTGCCAGAGTTCAAGAATACGGAAAGAATCATCTATCTACACAGGCAAATGAAAGATGAGATTAAGAAAGGATTTATAGATTTAATATGCAATGAACAGGAGTTGGATTTATACTATAAGAACTTTATAAAATCATTTTTTGCACCACTTAAGGAAGAGTATAATGTAGAATTCATAAGTGAAAAGCATCCACCAAATTTAAAAGTGTTTGATGATTTGATTCATCTATTTCCAAAATCAAAATTTGTTCTGGTAACAAGGGATCCAAGAGCCATTTTAAATTCAATGAAACATGTAAGGCATAGAGCCCGGAAAAAAAGATTAATTGCTCTTACTGGTAGTTGGAATGATATCACCAATCGGATAAAAAATGAATTTGAACTAACTTGTAAACTTTATGAAAAATATCCAAAGAAAATTTTTTTTATAAGATATGAAGATATTGTGACTGATATTGAAGGTGTTACCAAGGATTTTTGCAGATATATGTCGATTGAATGGGAACCAGAAATGATGAGACCGGGGGACCATGAGCATCTTAATGAAAAGGGTATGATTTCTGACTATAATGCTGCTTTCTATGACAAAGTATCTTTCAATAGAAATGCTGATACTTCATCTCTTTACAAATGGAAGGATGAGTTGACAAAGCAGGAAAAAAACGATATATACGATTTGCTTAAATCAAGTGGAATTGAAAATAAATTTGGCTATAAATTATCAAAAGAACCAATGAGTATTTTTGACCATATTAGTGGCATAACCATAAGCGCTTCTCAAAAATTGGTTCGTATTTTTTATATAATTCAAAGATATGCTCAAAAATTTAATCGGATTTAATTTAAAGCTTTATAATTCTGTTAGTTAAATAATTTATGTGCCTCATGCATAAGCTGGATTTTTTATCCAATGTTAGGACTTTTAACTTTACGGTCAAATTACTTATGTTACTGAGACTAAAATTTATGTTCTTTTTTCGCGCCAGTCGAAAAATGTAATAACCAAAAAATGGAGCAGTCAATTTTTAATAGTCGAATAAAATAAAGTAAACCTCAAAACACATATATCCAATGGCAATGAGCAGGGGCCATGATTAGTCACCGAGGTAGACAATCTATGTGACTTTCTTCTTCAGGTTTGTAAATGTGTCAATCCAATGTTATAAATTCACAAACTAAATTTATTTTTTATGAAAATGAAGAATTTAGACTTACTTATGGTTTTCCAATTTCTTTTCTTATATTAATAGCATCCTAATTTGCATTTGTCCATAGGTTATCTTCGGGGAGATTTGACCAAATCCACATGTTATTTTATCCTTCCTGTTTTACAATTGCTTAGTGCCAATCATCTAAATATGAGGTGTAATGAGTATCGCGCAAAAAGTAGTAGCTGACAGAGTAAATGCCAATATTCTTAACTTAAGTGATGATAGCCTGATCTTTGTCGGGGGAATTCCTCGTTCCGGAACAACCCTGGTTCAGAATGTAATTGATTCGCATTCTAAAATATTAGGACTGCCTGAATTCAAAAATATTCATAGGATCATCAATCTTCAAAGACAAATGAAAGATGAGGTCAAGAAGGGATTTATAGATTTGATTTGTACAGAGCAGGAATTAAATTCTTATTTTAAAAGTTTCATAAAATCCTTTTTCGAACCTCTAAAGAAAAAACATGGGTATGAGTATATCAGCGAGAAGACACCACAGAATTTACTCGTTTTTCAAGATTTAATTGAGCTTTTTCCTAAATCAAAATTTGTTTTGGTAGTCAGAGATCCAAGGGCGATTGTTAATTCAACAAAAAAAGTAAATGAGCGAGCCCGGAAACAAAAAGTACAATCAGCAGTCGGTAGTTTTTATGAGTATACTAACAAGATCAGAGAGCAATATCAATTAACAAATAAACTCATAAAAAAATACCCGGATAAAATTTTCTTTATCAGGTATGAGGATTTAGTCAATGATATTGAAAGAATCACTAAAGATTTTTGCCAATACATGTCGATTAATTGGGAACCCGAAATGATGAAACCTGGTGAACAACATCATTTAAATGAAAAGGGAATGTTGACTGACTATAATAAGGCCTATTATGATAAAAAATTATTTGGTAGAAATGCAGATAGTTCATCACTTTATAAGTGGAAAAAAGAACTAACAAAACGTGAAAAGAACTATATATACAAGCTGTTTAAAAGAGAAAGGCTTGAATATAAATTTGGTTATCAACTGGAAAAAGAGCCAATGAGTATGATTGATCACATTTACAGTACAACCAAAAATGCCTCAGAAAAAATGGTCAGAATTTATTACTTGATACAAAGATATGTGAGGAAATTTAGCAGGATTTAACACTTCCTTCATTATTAAGATTAAGCCAGTAATCTCATGGTTTCATTGGCAATAACCAATTCTTCATCTGTTGGGACGACCAAAACTTTAGTGGGAGAGTCATTATCGGTTATGCATTCTAATTTCCCTCGTGTTTTTTCATTTATTTTTTCATCGAATTTTAATCCGATAAATGCCAGCCTTTCACAAATACTTTTTCTGGTTTTTGCAGAGTTTTCTCCAATTCCACCGGTAAAAACGATGATATCGACACTACCCATTACTGCTGTATATGAGCCAATGTATTTGAGTATGCGATAATAGAACACCTCTAAAGCCAGTTTTGCTCTTTCATTGCCTTCGTCCGAGGCTTTTTCAACCTCCCTCATGTCGGATGAAATTCCGGAGATTCCAAGCAATCCGCTGTGTTTGTTGATGAGCGTATTGGCAGAAGCAACACTTAGCTCTTCTTTCTCAATGAGGTATGTCAATACTCCCAGATCGAGATCGCCTGAACGTGTTCCCATCATCATGCCTTCCACGGGAGTCAAGCCCATGGATGTGTCAATAGATTTTCCATTTTTGATGGCAGTAATAGAAGCCCCGTTTCCAAGGTGGCAAGTTATGATTCGCTGTTTCGTATAATCAACTCCCAAAAATTCACAGGCCGTTTTTGAAACATAATAATGGCTTGTTCCATGGAAACCGTATCGCCTCAATCCATATTTTTTGTACAATGAATAGGGGATGGCATACATATAAGCATAGTCTGGCATGGTTTGGTGAAATGCCGTATCAAAAATTGCTGTTTGAGGCGCATCAGGCAAAAATTCTTTCATGGCATAAATCCCCTTTAGATTAGGAGGATTATGAAGTGGCGCCAACTGTGAGCATTTTTCAATCTTTGAAATGGAATCATCGTCAAGTATGACACTGGATTGGAAATACTCTCCTCCATGAACAACCCTATGTCCCACAGCGTCAATTTCGCTTAAATCTTTTATAGATCCATGCTTTTTGCTGACCAAAACACCCAGGACAAATTCAATTCCTGCCTGGTGATCGACTATTTCTCCTTCTAGTTCTACTTTGTCTCCATCACTTCGGGTATGAGTGAGAGTCGATCCGGCCAGACCAATTTTATCAACGATTCCCTTAGCCAGTACCTGACTTTTTTTCATATCGTAAAACTGATATTTAATGGAGGAACTTCCGGAATTTAGAACGAGTACTTTCATTTAATTGCTTTCAAGTATTTTATAAGACGTTTTAATAGATTATTGCAAGGAGCAGAGAGCATAGGGCAGAGAGAAAATTGCAATTTTACTATTCACTTAATTCGCTTAGTCAACTGGTTAACTCAATAACTAACTTCAAACAACCTTCCTCCCTTCCTCATTATATTCATAAAAACCAATGCCTGTATCTCTACCAAGGTGATTTGCACGTAGTTTTTTCATTAGCATGGGGCTGGCTTTGTATTTCAGATCGCCATATTCGCGATACATGTTTTCCAACCATCTGACTACCAAATCGATACCTATTTTATCGGCCAATTCAAATGGTCCTAGCGGAAAGCCAAATCCCAATTTCATGGTAGCATCAATATCCTCCATTTTGCCTACACCTTCCATTAAAATTCGGCATGCCTCATTGATCAATGGAGCAATTAATCGTGTGCTGATAATACCAGGTGACTCAATAACCGGGATAACTCTTTTCCCAAATATCTTTGCGAATTTACATGCCCTGTCATACGTAGCATCATTGGTATGCAAACCCCTGGCAATTTCAACAACCTGTGCTTTGTCGGCCGGAGATAAAAAATGCATACTCACACATCTTTCGGGATTCTTCAGCTCCGATGATAATTCCGTTATGACAAGAGTTGTGGAATTAGTGGCAATGATACTTTCCTCTGAAATGTGATCTTCAATCTCTCTGAATATTTCCTTTCTTAAATCGACAACGTTTTCCCTAGACCTGGTTTTAACCGCTTCAATTACTATATCGGAATCTTTAAGAATATCAAATTTTGTTGATCCTTTTATTCTTGAAAGAATGGCTCTTTTTTCACTTTCTGTCATGCCCCATCCATGAATCATATCGTTAAGATCACGAGTTATTTCCGTAATCGCCTGTTTGATCTTCTTGTCCGAAACTTCCACAAAGCGAACCTCGATTCCATGGGCACTTACCATCCTGGTAATTTCCTGACCAAGTATACCGCAACCGATAATACCGACTTTTTTAAATGAGCTACTGCTGGTATTTACTTTTTTGACAGATTTAAGAGCATATTCTTCAATCGGTTCCACTGGAATTGACATAATTCTTTATTGAGTTTTTATTTTTTGGCATATGACTGATTGGCCGTAATGGCTATCATATTGACGATATCTTCTACTGAGCAACCCCTGGACAAATCATTAATAGGTGCTGCCATCCCCTGCAGGATCGGACCAATGGCTTCTGCTCCTGCCAATCTCTGAACGAGCTTATAGGCAATGTTTCCCGATTCGAGATTGGGGAAAACCAGTACATTGGCTTTTCCGGCAATTGGACTATCTGGCGCCTTGCTCATCCCAATTGCTTCGATGATCGCAGCATCTGCCTGAAGCTCTCCATCAATTGCCAAATTGGGTTTTTGAGCTTTTACTAAATTGGTTGCTTCTACCACTTTGTCAACGACCTCATGTCTGGCACTTCCTTTTGTTGAGAAGCTAAGCATTGCAACACGTGGTTCGATGCCAACCAGAGTTTGGGTGGTTTCGGCTGTAGCAATAGCAATTTCAGCTAATTGTCTGGCATCCGGAACAGGGTGTACAGCACAATCCGCAAATACCATGATACCGTTTTCACCAAATTCCTTTTTAGGTACGATCATAATAAATGCACCTGAAACTACGCTGATGCCCGGAGCAGTTTTTACGAATTGGAATGCTGGTCTCAACACATCACCTGTTGCGTTGTTTGCCCCGGCAACTTCCCCGTCAGCATCGCCATTTTTGATCATGATGGTGGAAAGATAAAGAGGGTTGAGCAGGAGCTTTTCTGCATCATCTTCTGTTAATCCTTTGTTCTTCCTTAATTCAACCATCAACTGAACATATTCATCCTTTTTTGCATTAAATGATGGATCAATGATTTCGGCTTGAGTTATATTTTTCAGTCCTAACTTTTCAGAAGAATGAAGAATGAGCCCTTCATTTCCTAATAATATAATTTTTGCTAATTCCTTTTCGATCACATAGTCAGCAGCGCGAAGTGTCCGCTCTTCTGTCCCTTCCGGCAAAACGATCCTTTGCTGATATCGCCGGGCGTTTTCCCTGATTTTGTAAAGAAGATCCATATTGTTTGGTAAGGTAAACTTTGTGCAAGATTTGGTTTATCTTTTTCTCTTGCAATGACAATTGTTATGCTTTGAAGGTATTAATTAATTTCCCTCTCTACAATGTATGCGTCCTTGAATTTTGTTTCATTCAGAATAATGAGCAATTGATCCTCCGCTTCCTGCATAGAAGAGTAGTCTCCCGACAAATACCTGGTCATTCCGTTTACCTTTTCTTTGTAAATGGTTGGAAAATATTTTCGGCTAAATGACGACGATTTCAAATTATTTTCGGATACAATTAATTGGATCCTAAAGGTTGTTTTAGGATTGCTATTTTGAGCAAAAGAATGGTTTGTTCCTGTTTTAGTTTTGGATTGATTATTCAAAATAAGTTTAGTCGTTAGATGGTCTTCCTTTGATTTTCTGTATACAAATTCAGCCTTATGATTATAAAAGGGAAGGTGGAAGACCGGGTATTTATATTCCTTTATCAAGCCCTTGTTTTCATTTTGGAATAATTGTCTTGAATCGGTAAGGAATAATTCCATTTGATCCAAATCACTTTTATCGCTCAATAGTTCTCTTGAAGAATGTTGCGCAGCCGGTAAAATGAAATATTCGCTGTGACTTCCGGATGGTTTCTTGTAAACCCAGGTTAGCTGATAACCTGCTTCTGCAATTTTGTGATCTCTGCTCACAGGATCGATCTCAACTTCAACTGAGAAGATCATCCCACCATCTTTGTAGCGGTCCCTTTGATTTGAGACAAAGTTTCCTAAGGAATAGACGACAAGAAAATCCTCGTCCCATTCATTTGGTTGCAGAACATGGGGATGTGAACCGATGACCATATCAACTCCGTTTTTTCGGCAGAATTCCGTAAGCATTTTTTGCTCTTCGTTGGGTAATCTTTTGTATTCCCAACCCCAATGCACAAATAAAATTGTCAGATCGGGATTCACTTTAGCTGCATTTTTTAGGTCGAGTTTAATTTGTGTTGTATCAATCAGGTTGACGATATTCGGTTCTGTTACCGGAATTCCATTCGTTCCGTATGTGTAATTCAGCAAAGCAATTCTTGCTCCTTTTTTTTCGATGATATATGGATAGGAAAAATTTCGCTCGTCCTGGTTGATAAATGTGCCAGTATGAGGAATCTTCAGGGAATCCAAAACCCTTATAGTGCGTTCCAGACCTTGTTGTCTTCGATCGAGGGAATGGTTATTGGCCGTGACGAGAATATCCACTCCACTTTGCTTTAAAGCAACCGCAAGCTCATCCGGAGCACTGAAAGTAGGATATCCACTGTATGGTTTTCCAGCCAGGGTCAATTCCAGATTGGCAATGGCAATATCTGCCTGGCGGATTGATGGGGCGATGTATTGCAGGCTTGGAAAATAGTTGTAATTATCATCAATGGGATTATATGCCCCTCTTATTTGCGGTCCATGTTGCATGATGTCCCCAATAAAGGAAAACCGGATCTTGATAGGATCATTAACCTGGGCTTGGGCCAGGATGGGAAATAAGAAGAAGAATGAAATGATAAACTGTTTGACCATGCGCTGCATTCGAATAGGTTATTAAATTAATCCCAATCACTTAATTATAAAATGTAAAATAATGGACTTTTTATGAATTATTATTTACCAAAGATTTACTTGTACATTTCTAAAAGTATACATCATAGTTATTTGAAAAATTTTACCATGAAACACATAGGGATTTTAGTTTTTTTGTTCGTCTCAATGATATCAAATTCTTACTCCCAAAACTGCGATATTCAAATAGAGATATTACCTGAGCAATATATGTTTGGTACTGCCAAAGAAGTGAAAGAGGAAGTAAAAAAGATTGATGTACAGTTCAAAGAGAATACAATGGAGGTCTTTTTACCGATCGATGGGAAGGGTTATTTACTTTCAGTATTAAATGAAAATTGCAAAGCGTATTGCAAGAGGCAGAAAAGAGTACGTCAGCTTCATTCAGGTGATGAGAAATTAGTTAAGAATCTAATCAAGGGTCGGGAGTCCGATATTGCCCGACAGTTGAAAAGTTGTGGGGGTTAGTTACATTTTTAATTTTCTCAAAATCATAAAAAAGTAATTTTATTGTATTATTTTAATAGTGTTCAACTATTAAACCGTGCAATATTATGTTCAAACTATTCCTTTCCCTGATTGTATTAATCGCATTAGCCTCCTCATTTACCTTTCGTCTAACAAAATCTACAGCAGATCTGGAGTTTCCTGAAAATGTAAAGGCCATCATCGATGACAAGTGTTACGGTTGTCACAGTGATAAAGGAAAATCGGATAAGGCAAAAGAAAAACTGATGTGGGATGAGCTTTCAGGCTTGTCAAAAATAAAGCTCATCAGTACCTTGGTAGATATTTCGGAAGTAACGGAAAAAATGGAGATGCCTCCTGAAAAATTTCTGAATGACCATCCCGAAAAGAAACTGACAGAGGAAGAAGCTTCAATTCTGTACGAATGGGCGAACAGTTCTGCTCAAAAAGTTTTGGAATAACTGTTATTCATTCATTATCAGAAGATCAGGATTATCTTCTAATCATTTTGAGGATATAAATAAAAAACCTCTACCAGAGTTATGTGGTGAGGTTTTTTTAATTTCATAACTTGATGACAAAAAATTCAATTCATATGTTTATAAAATTCAGACTAATACTTTCAGTGTTTATTTTCATAATGGCTATTAATGGTTCTGTCGCTCAAAAAGCCACTGATTCCAATACTCCATTGCATCTGTCCAAGCCGGACTACAAAACTCCTTATGGAATACCAACGGAAGAATCAATTATCCAGACCCTTGACAAGGTGTATGGATATCTTGAAAGTTCGACTCCTGCGATAATTGTTAATGATGAATCCGGAGAGGAAATCACAAATTTTGACTACATAAGCCGGGCTAAACAAATTTCTTTCAAACAGGCGGATTTCAGATTGGTCAGTTACGAATGGGGCGTAACTTACGCCGGTATGTTAAGAGCTTCTCAAACCACCAATGACCCTAAGTACGCAAAATATACCCTGGACAGAATGGAATTGCTGGCGGAATTGTACCCTAGGTTTTTGGAGCAGGAAAAGAAACAGTCAGGTTTCCGCCATCCGATGAAATCTGTCCTGCATCCCGATGCTCTGGATGATGCCGGAGCAATTTGTGCTGCGATGATCAAGTCGAAACAGTATGGTTTCAAAGGAGATCTGGATCCAATGATTGAGAATTTTATCGATTATATAAGTAATGAACAATTGCGTTTGGAAGATGGTACATTGGCCAGAAACAGGCCGATGAAAAGCTCCCTTTGGCTGGATGACCTGTTTATGAGTGTTCCAGCTTTAGCCCAAATGGGAAAGTATTCCGGTGATAATCAATATTTCGACGATGCAGTAAAACAAGTTATACAGTTTTCAGACCGAATGTTTAACCAGGAAAATGGATTGTATATGCATGCCTGGATCCTTGGAATGAATGAACATCCGCAATTCCATTGGGGTAGGGCAAACGGTTGGGCAATCATGACCATGGTCGAATTGCTGGAAGTATTACCGGAAAATTATTCCGGAAGGGAAAAAGTGATCGATTACCTGAGAAAACACATTTACGGTCTTGTAAAATACCAATCAGGTGAGGGTTTCTGGCATCAACTCATTGATAAAAATGATTCTTATCTCGAAACTTCCGCGACAGCTATTTTTACCTATTCAATAGCAAAAGCAATCAATCGCGGTTATGTCGATGCTAAAGCTTATGGACCCATGGTTTGCCTGGCATGGAATGCCGTCGCCTCCAAGGTAAATGACAAAGGCCAGGTAGAAGGAACCTGCGTGGGAACCGGGATGGGTTTTGATCCTGCTTTTTATTATTACCGTCCGGTTAATGTCTATGCTGCTCATGGTTATGGCCCGGTTCTTTTGGCTGGCGCCGAAATGATCGAATTATTACATAACGCCTATCCGAAAATGAATGATAGCGCTGTACAGTTTTATTCAGAAGAAATAAATACCGATGCGCCAATATTTGAAGAGAAATGAGGGTTGGACTTGTAATCGCGGGTTTAGTGGGTTACTGGTTTCTTGTTGCTCGTAACTTGTAAAACTCAAAAAAAATAACTCTGTAATAGCAAACCGAATAATCTAATAGAACGATGAGAAAATTTTTTCTGAAAATGCTAATCGTCCAAATTATCATTGTTACCTGGAATTTGCCATCTTTTAGTCAGATCGGTACCCGTTTTCCATCAGAAAGGAAGGTGGTAAAAGATCCGGTGACGGGGCATAAATTGATTTTCCTGACCAGTACACCGGCAGGCGATTCTAAGATCTATCCCACACATAACCAATGGACATCCGACGGTAAATGGGTCATATTTCGATCGAAAAGGGTAGAGGGAGAAGCAATGGCTGTTAATGAGGAAACAGGTGATATCGTGCAAGTTTCAGAAGGTGGCTATTCGGGAATGCTAAACGTGGCGAGAAAGTCAATGAACCTCTATTTTATGAGAAAACCTGTGGACAATCCGGATGGGAATATTTTGGAAATCATTGAAGTTGATTTAGAGAGCCTGTTTGCGGATAGTGAATCGGGAAATTTAAAAGCGGCATCGGAATATCAACGGGTATGTGGGACCACTCCACCTGAGCTCGGCGCTGGAGGAGACATGGCGCTCGATGCGAATGAAGAATGGGTATGGTTTCGGGCAGGTCGGGAAGCAGCCATGAAAAACCTGCCGGAAGGAACGAAAATTGAGGAAGATTTTGGCCCCAGAAATATGGGTAAAGGGCCGGGAGGTATTGCAGGAATGAATGTCAAAACCGGCGAAATAAAATATGTGATCTCTGTTCCGTTCCAGGTGGGACACATTCAGAGCAATCCATGGGTGCCTGGGCAGATTGTTTTTTGTTGGGAAACTGGCGGAAAGTCTCCGCAACGCACCTGGATCGTCAATTCGGATGGAACAGGGTTGAGGCCACTATATCCAGAAGCACCTTATGAATGGGTAACACACGAAGCAGTGATTGGTCCTAAGGAAGTTGCATTTGCTATTATGGGACATCGTAAAATACCGGGAACTTCCGAGGATGCTCCCAAAGGTACAGGAGTATATGGGGCTAATCCTGGTCAGGAATCGGAGTGGGGTCCATCAGGAACCAGGGAAAAACCAACCGGACTGGGTATTGTCGACATCAATTCAAGAGAAATGATTATTGCTGGACAGACAAAAGAAGGAAGCGGACTTTGGCATGTCCATGGTTCATCCGATGGAAGATTTGCTGTCGGGGATGATTTTGACCGTAATATTTATCTCATTGACAGAAATACCCGTGAGATGATTCTGCTTTCAACTGGGCATAAACCCACAGCCGCTGATCATCCTCACCCCACCTTCAGCCCTGACGGAACAAAAATAGAAATTCAATCAGCGATGTTGTCTGAAGACAACCGGACCATGAACATTTGTGTCATTCCGGTTCCTGAAGATTGGTTGAAAAGAAAATATGATTAAACCGAGGTTGATATTTGATTGGATGTGACATTTTTTTTGCACAAGATATTGTAAGATGGTAATTTAATCTTCACTATATTAATGATGGTTTCATTCCGAAACCCGATATTAAAAACTAAACGTGCGAAAATATTTATTATGAAAAAGGCCCTCAAATGGATTGGTATCATTCTTTTAATTGCATTCATCATCATTCAGTTTTTTCCAAAAAATTACCCTGAAAACCAGCCTGTTACAGAGAATGATATCATTACTCACCACAATGTTTCAGATGATATTGCCTCTATCTTAAAGACGAGTTGCTATGATTGTCATTCAAACCAGACCACATATCCGTGGTATTCCAAAATTGCTCCGGTAAGTTTTTTGCTCAAACATGATATTGAAGAGGGCAGGGGAGAATTGAATTTTTCCGAATGGGGAACCTACGATGTAATGGATAAAATCGATAAGTTGGATGAATTGGTAGAAGAGACACAAGAAGGAAAAATGCCATTGCCGATCTATACATTTATGCATGGTCATGCCAAACTATCTGACTCTCAAAAAGAACAAATCGAGGTTTGGGCGAATAGCCTCATGGAAGAAATTATCTCAGAATAATTGAGATTTGTGGTAGAGATTCTGTTAATTATAAATTAGAACAATTCCAATTGTGTGGGCAGAAGCCGGAATGATTTTCTGTGATAAACCGTCACACCATGTTTCTTAATGGCCTCTCGATGGGCATTTGTTGGATAGCCCACATTATTTTGCCAATCGTATTCCGGATGATCGCTTGATAGTTTTTCCATCAGACGGTCACGGTAATTCTTCGCCAGAATCGAAGCAGCAGCAATGGAAGAATATTTTCCATCACCTTTTATGACACATTCGAAAGAAATGTTTTTGTAGGGTTTAAAACGATTGCCATCTATGAGTAAAAATTCAGGAATCTGAGTAAGCTGATCCAACGCCAGATGCATGGCCAAAAAGGAAGCATTCAGGATATTGATCTTGTCAATCTCATGGTTAGAAACTTCAGCAATAGCATATTCCAAGGCTACTTCTTTGATTTCTTTTTCCAGGATATCGCGGCTCTTTCTGTTTAGCTTTTTGGAATCATTGATCAAAGGCAGGTCAAATTCCTTAGGCAAAATGACGGCTGCTGCAACAACAGGGCCCGCCAGGCACCCCCGGCCAACTTCATCACAGCCTGCTTCGGTCTTGTCTTCTGTAAAAAAGGGTCTTAGCATTGAAACAAATTAGCCCGAAATTAAGAATAGATCTATTGTTTTATTCAAAATAAAAAACTCATTGCTAATTGACTAAAAAATTCTGAAAAAGGAATTTTTTGTCAGATTCAATCCAGACAAAGTTTTACTTTCGTCTACCTGTCGGTCAAATTATGTTCTTTTTAACGTAATTTGAGAATAACCTATTTTCGTCATAACAATTGCGGTTAATTCTAATGAATTACATAGTAAAATGAAACTCATTTTATTTATAAATTGATTTCTGCAATTGAAAATGTACCGTTTTGGAGTTTCCTCATTAATAAAAGCAAAAAATGATTGACAAAAAATTTGAAAATCCCTGGAAGAAAAAATCCTCAAAAGATATTTATGACAATGCCTGGATCAAGGTGATCGAGGATCAGGTCATCCGCCCCAATGGTTCGGATGGCTTGTATGGGAAGGTGCTGTTTAAAAATAAAGCCATTGGGATTTTGCCTCTTGATGATCAAAATAATACCTGGCTTGTCGGTCAATTTCGTTACACCCTGGACGAATATTCCTGGGAAATTCCAACCGGTGGGGGCCCACAGCATGAAACACCCGAAGAGTCTGCATTACGGGAATTAAGAGAAGAAACGGGTCTACGGGCCAATAAATTAACCAATATCCACAGGATTCACACCAGTAATTCCGTTACAGATGAGGAAGGTTTTTTATTCCTGGCTCAGGAACTGGAAGAGGGCGAAACCGATTTTGACGACACCGAAGACCTGAAGATCTGGAAACTGCCTTTTGAGGAAGCATATCAATTGGTGATGGAGAACAGGATCTCCGATGCTTTGAGTGTTGCTGCAATATTAAAAGTGAAATGTCTGCTAAACCTTTGACTGTCTGCAACTTGAATTATAAATTTATTTACATTCGAGATTAATCATGATCGGCCGAATAAAGGAAAAAGAATTAATGAATGAAGCCCTGCTACATTGCCGGGAAAATCAGCCTTTTATTTTTTTCATAAAAGGTGGAATGGGAATCGGAAAATCATATTTTGTCCATCAATGTCTGGAAATTGCTGCTGATAATTTTACAATCATCGAATCGAGGTTGATTGAATCTTCGCGAAAACCGTACAGTTTCTTTCTTCAGGTTATCAATAATCTGGTTTCCATCTATCCTGATTTGAGAAATGAAATTGATAAATCCTCTTACATTTCTACTTCGATGTCAGAGGGTAGAGCAATAGATGATGAGACTGATGAAAACATTCAGATAGTTATGGTGGATTTCCTTTTGAAGGCAGCTCAAATTAATCCATTGATCATTGTATTTCAAGACTTCCATCTCGCTGATGCAGCTTCAATTGAATTGGTTCCCAAGCTATTCAATGGACTAACCAAGATTCCATTTGGAATGATCATTGATTTTAAGAACGAATCCATTGGTTACACCCATATCTTTAAAAAAGCACGTGTAGCGCTGAGAAAGGAGACACATTTCTATGATATTGAATTAAAGCCTTTTAATAAGGCCGAGGTTGAAGAATACCTGACTTATATTTTGAAGGATGTTCCTTCGGAAAATTTGATCAATACCATTCTGGAGATGAGCCAGGGCAATCCTTTTTTCATCGAAGAAATTATCCAATCTCTGAAACAGACGGGTAGGTTAACTGGCTCGGATAATGGTGTAGCAATGGAAATGGCCAGTGGCTGGATCATCCCGGAAACGATCAGGGATGTGGTAGCTTTACAGATGGAAGACCTTTCTGAAAAGGCCCGTGAATTGCTGGAAATAGCTGCCATTACCGGACAAGATTTTGAATTTCATTTACTGAATAAGCTGACCGATAAAAGTTCTGCGATTGATGAATTGATCGAAATGAACCTGATCTTTGAAAAAAAAGCTGGAATTGGAAGTTTCAGACATAAACTTATACAGGATGCGGTAAACAGTGAAATTTTGTGGTCCAGACGAAGGTCAATTAGCAAGAGGTTGGCAGAGGTATTTCAGGAAGAAGGAAAACACCCTGAAAAGGAAGCTGAGTATTGGCTGGCATCGGGAGAAAAGGAATGGGCAAGAATTGCATTTATAAAAGCTGCCAGGCAATACTGTAAAATCAATGCTTATCATGATGCAGCTAATGTAGCCAACAAAGGCCTGCAACTCTGGCAAGAAAATGAAAACGAGGAAGAGAGAGTAGAAATTCTTTTGGAATATGCCCGATGCACACAAATTAACGGACAACTTTCTGAAACCATCAAAGCACTGAGAGAGGTGTTGGAAAGCAAGACATTAGTAACTAAACCTTCAAAAAGTGGGGAGATCTACAGGTCACTGGCGACCACGCAGGCGATTCAGGGAACATGGAACAAATATGCAGAATACAGGGAGAAGGCCGCGGAAAATTTTGAGCAAGCTGGTGAATATGTCGAGGCAGCTAAAGATTGGATTGATCTGGCCAACAGAAAACTCGATATTCTCGATGTTGACAGCGCTATTGAATTTTCAAAAAAGGCTGTGAAAAATTCAGAGCTTAAAAACGATCAAAAATTATTATCCAAATCTTACAGTATTCTGGCATATGCTTATTCTGTCAAAGGAAATACACAAATTGCTAAAGAGACGGCCAATAAGGCCATTAAAATAGCTGAGTCTGCAGGTGACAACGAGACCTCTGCTTATGCTTATCGCAAACTGGCAGGCGTGCTGGAGTATTCTTCAGAATTTAAAGAATCCCTCGCTACTTATGATAGTGCTCTTTCATTTTGTCAACGAGAAGATCTGGATATGCAGGCCGTTTTTTGTATTAGCTGCATGTCATGGGTGTTGTTTCGTTTGGGAGATTGGAAACGAGCCATAGAATTAAGCTATGAGGTTATAAACGATCAAAAATCAAATGATGCCAGCAGGTCGACAGCTTATGTGGTTCTGGCCTTGATAAAAGCGTATAGAGGAGAAATAAAATCATCTAACAATTATATTAAGACCAGCCTGGAGCTAGCACGAAAAGAAAATTTTAAGTTGATCATTTTATTGCAACACTGGGCAAATGCAGTAGTTTTTGAGCAGGATGGGAATAAAAATGAGGCTTATCATCAATACAAAAAACTGATTGACGACTGGTACCTGTTAAAGGACGTCCATGACTCTTTGGGTGGCTTGTTTTCGTCAGCCATATTTTTTTATGAAAACAATCAAATTGACGATCTGCATGAAATTTTAAAAATTTTGCATTTCATTGTAGATGTTACCGGAAACAATGAAGCAATTTCCTGCCTTTCTTTCGTTAATGGTCTTGTCGGTCTGACAACGCGAAAACTCAAACAGGCTCAGGAGCATTTTGGCTCTGCGGTTGATCATTTAACTGATTTGGGTGTACCCCTCCAGTTATTGTTTGCTGAGTATTATCTGGCAGTCGCTAATCATAAGCTCTCGGAAATTGATAAGTCTGTTAAATTAATGAAGAAGATTTTTCAGGATGCCAAAAATCAGGGAATGCGGCCATTCTCCCAGATGGTGGAAGCGTATCTCTTAAGGAACCTCAATGAAAAAGCTTCAGAGCCCAGGAGTGAGATACACCATTCAAGAAAGAAAAAGGGAGGATTGACCAATCGCCAGATGGAGATCCTTTCCAATTTATCCGAAGGCTTTACCAATAAGGAAATCGCGGCAAAGTTATTTCTCAGTACAAGAACTGTCGATATGCATGTACGGCATATCTACGATCATCTGAATTGTCGTTCCAGAACGGAGGCGGTCAAAGTAGCAAAGGAGAAAGGAATCCTTGTTTGACCTATCCCAAGCCAAACGAATTTTGGCTTGAATTATACCATTATCCTCCTGTCTGTCCACCGTACAAGGCTTTGGCAGGTGGAAGAGGAGATTCAGAGGTGTGTTAATTAAAAAACCTATAATTCAAGTCAAAACTCTTCAATCTTATAATAAGCTCAGGTAATAGAAGGTAATTCCGGAGATCCCTCATAAAATGAAAAATACTCCGGAATGTTTCAGGGTTGCTCTCAGGTTGAAAGCCAAACTACTTTTTTTGGATGATGAAGAAACAATTTTGAATATCATGTGGCAATCTCTTGATATCGATTTTCTGAAAACCAGCATCTTTTAACATTTCCATGGCTGTATCAACACCCCACATGGTTCCCAGACCCATCCCATTTTGGGCCAGGGATACAGTCATGCAATGCATGGTTGAGACAGTATACAGCAACGGCCCAAGCGGATGATCCATGTTTTCACTAATATTAGAAGAAGCATCAATGTCCTGCATGAGAAAATATCCACCATCTTTCAATGCCTGATAGATATTCCTGAGAATGTTGTCTGGTCTGGCCTGGTCGTGGATGGCATCAAAAGCAGTAATGAAATCGAATTGTCTTTCATGCTGGTAATGGGTCAGGTCGCGCTGTTCAAAATAGATGTTTTTTAAGCCTAATTTGGTAGCCTCTGCAATGGCATCTTCAATCGGTTCCATGCAGTAATCGTATCCGTAGAACCGACTGTTTGGATATTTGTAAGCCATTCGGATTAGTGCTTTTCCTCTACCACAACCAACATCTAATACATCAATTCCACTTTCCAGCTTGCTTGTAACACCAGGGACTAAAGGAAGAATATCAGTGAAAAGGGATGATAAGACGGATTGACCACTATCTTCGGCCATTACTTCATGGAAACGATTGAATTCATCATAAGACACACCTCCACCGTTTTTGAAACAATCAACAATCCGGTCTTCAACACTTCCAAGCGTTGCTATGTATTGAGAAAACACACCAATATTATCTGAACCAGCTGACCTGGTCAGAAATGCGGCGTGTTCAGGTGGCAGTCTGAATCGTTTGCCTGTTACATCTATTTCAATGATTCCGCCTGTAGTAAGCGCCCCCAACCATTCCCGAACGTATCGCTCATTCAATCCCGTTTCACCAGCTATTTCATCCGAGCTTGCGAAAGGCATGTTTTCCATTGTATCAAACAGCTTTGTCCGATGACCAATGGAAACCATTAGGGATAAAGCCCCCATGTTCATCATGTCCAGGAGATTATCTGCAAAAGCGTCCTGGTTTATATTCTGAAAGTCATTACAAATTTTGCACATAGTGTTAATTTTTTGTGGTTAATAATTAATTGGAAAATTTAATTCTGATTTTATCTGATAGATTGATCATTCATTGGTTCCCAAACAAGGTTCTTATTGAGCTCCTCACCTTTTTTGGAGTGAGTAGGGAATAATATTAAGAGGAAATTTTCAACGGAACTTCTCAAGGTTGAAAATGGGCTGGCATTTAATTTTTTCATCATTTGTGTTGTTTTGTTGTTGATGCAAATGTGAAAAAAGGCAACATGCCTAACTACACCCGAATTACCGTAGTTTTAAAAAGTATTGCCGTAGGGAGAAATAAGTAAAAGTCAGTAAAAGCTTGATTATTGGCTTTGTTGAAGCTCTAAATTAATTTTAGGAAGTCCAATTAGTGATATTAATTCCTGTCAAATTGTTAAAATGTTTAGGATTATTGGTTACAAGAATCATATCATTCACGATAGCCATAGAACCAATCAATAAATCAAAATCGTCGACAATATTACCCGATTTTCTTAATCGAGCTTTTTCATTAGCATAAATATCTAATGAGTCTATAATGGGTAAAATTTGAATTCCTGAAAGAAAATCATCCAGGGTCTTTTGATTTTTCTTTTTGTGATCGCTTTTTGCCACGCCAAATTTTAATTCTGCGAGAGTAATTTCTGAAATGAAAATTGAATCAGGGTCCACAGTGTCAAATTTTTCATTTAGTTCATATTTACCCTTCATGTAGTAAATACAAATGTTTGTATCCAGGAGATATTTCTTCAAAGTTTTTCTATTTGTCGATTGGTATTTCGGCTTTCTCGTAATTTTTCAATAATTTCTTCTGCCGATTCTTCTGAACTCCACTTACCAAATGACATTTTAATGCGAGATTTTTTCGAAATTTCAGATTTTAAAGAAAGAGTTAATTTTTCAATTAAATCCAGTTTTAGCTTGGCATTTAAACCTGATAATAGTTCCCAGTAACTTTTCAATATTTTATTTTCAGAAGATTTCATTTTCTAAATTTACGAAAAAATAGATTTATTGATTTTAAGCCTTCATATTAAAAAAAATCAATATCGACATTAAATGGGGATTTCATTAATAATCTAAGACCTTCGTCTACAGTCAACTCGTCTGTCAGGATCTTGTGAAGGGTCTCGGTAATGGGCGCACGCATTTTGTAGTTGTCCAGCAATCGCACCAGTAATTCAACTGTATTAACCCCTTCTGGAATTTCCTCCATCGTATCAAGAATGGTCTTAATATTTTCACCTTGCGCCAATCGTTTCCCTACCGTAAAATTCCTACTCAAATTACTGGAGCATGTAGCGACCAGGTCGCCAAGTCCGGCTAAACCGAGAAATGCCTGTGGATTGGCACCCATCAACTGTCCCAAATAGATCATCTCGATCAATCCCCTGCTGATTAAAAGAGACCTTGAATTTACCTCAAATCCAAGTCCATCAAGAGCTCCGGCTGCAATGGCAATCACATTTTTTAGTACCCCACAAAGCTCAATACCAAGCAATTCTTTCGAGCCATAAACCTGAAAATTATCATTTCTCAGTAATTTCTGTCCTTCCTTGATGACCTCGTCAAAATGACTGGCCACGACTGTCGCTGCTGGCTGTCCATCTGCCAATTCCTTCGAAAGATTTGGACCAGCCAGACAACCGACTCTTACAGCAATGCTCTCCTCCTTGATCACTTTGCTCATTGTATAAATGTCCTCGACAGTCAGTTTTTGTGAGTCAGCTTCTTTTGGAGCCACATTTATTCCTTTTGTCCCATGGATCAGGATGTGATAGGGCTTAAGATAAGGTGATAACTTCTGGATCATTTCCCTAAAGTAGGGTGAAGGGATGACCGGGAAAATGACATCACATTCCTTTCCAATCAGCTCCAGATCATTGACAGGTGTGATCCGTTCGTGGATCTTTTGACCGGCTGATTTCCTCGTTTTTTCTATTTCAACTGCAACCTCCGGTTTGCGTGCATACAATAAAACCTCACAGTTGGATGCAAGAATATTGGCAACGGCTGTCCCAAAACTACCGGAACCAACCACAGCGACAGGTTTATCAGATGTATTTTTCGAGCTCATAGCCTTCCATTCTATTGTGATAATAATACAATGTATTTAGATCCTGTGTCGCAATATTTCCTGCTTTATTAAAAATCAAAGGATGCCTGGCATGATACATTCCTACGTTTTCTACCCCTTCTTTTATGACAGCATCAAGATCAGATGTCAGGGTTGGCGCAATATCTACCTTGCCATTATTGTAAAGTTCTATGATGATATTTCTGAGTCTGTCGAACGTTTTTTTATACTCTTCATATTCAATTTCCATTTCTTCAATAGGAAGTCGCAAAAAGCTGAATAGGTCCATTTTTTCATGTCGCTTTCGCAGAATCTGAAAAGCGACAAAGGGTGCCAGGTGGCTTGGTAATACCTGGTTGATCCTGTGATATTCTTTGACAATTTCATCAGCCAGCATTCGGGTATACTCTTCTTCCCGTTGGGCATCGTAGGTAATCTCACCTTTGAAAAGAAAATAATCCCTTGTATTAATGTGGTTCCCATTCACATCGATACTCTTACCTTCCTCATCTACATAATTCCCAAAAAGATCCATCCCCTTTCCAAAAGACATAGAGATGTGGGAGCCTTTTGTAAAGAATTTGAGCAAAAAGGACAATATTTTTGAAGAGGTGGAAAACTCGTCATTTTCAACATAATACCTTTCCTGACCGCTACTTTCGAGATAATCGTTTATCAGGCTCGGAGCCTCCAGTACAAAATTGTAATTGATCACAACCGGCACAACAAATATTTTGTTTTCCCTGCCTTCCTGCGGATCGATCATATAGTTAGCTCGTTGGGCTTCAATAGCCGTACCTAACAATCCCAGCTTCAGGCGGTTTTCAATTTTTCCTGACCGACTACGTGTACCACCTGGAAAGAACAAGCTATGGCACCCTCTTTGAATAGCCTGCTTGCTATACGTCCTGAGGGTTTCCATATAAATGAGGTTTTTCTTCCTTCTGTCTACCTTGTAGGCACCAAGGCTATTCATGAAATAACTGAAAATGTTAATATTGAAAAGGTTTAGCCCCGCGCCATAAATGAATGGTGGTAAACCTAATTCATTAATTGCCCAGCCCATCGTAATGGAATCAAGGTTGCTGAAGTGGGTGGGTACCATAATGACGGTGCCGATTTTAGCCAACTTTCTTAGGTGTTCCACTTCTCCTACCAGCTGAATTTTATCCTGCAGGGAATATTCCTTTTTCAAAAAAGCATTCCACCCTTTCAGTTTGGCGGCGTTGAGCAGACGGGCAAATCCAAAATTGGCAACCCTCCTCGCAAGCTTATAATGTGATTGCTTGAAATTTCCTGTAATCTCGTTCGCATAACGGCTGGTAATATCCCTCAAAGTATCTTCGGCTATTTTTTCAGCTTCCTGATCACTGGCATTTCCCGCATCTACCAGCTTTTGCTTGACCTTTTCCCAGTAGACCACCTCGTCTTCCGGATCTATTTTCCAGGGGTTGGTCTGAATTCTAAGCTTTTCCTTGTATCTGGTTAGCTCCAATTCATCAATGAGTCCCGGTGTTGTATTTCTGATAACCTTCACGCGCTGGGTGCTCTCCAGCGTCACTTCATCAATAAAATTTTTTCTATCCCTGGCCAGCTGGACTACCGGCCAATCACCTGTTTCCGGAAGGATATATTCAAATTTCCGTTTGCGATAAAATTTACTTAAGGGTCGTTTAAGACTTCTCAAAATTCTAAGTTAGCATGTAATAAATTGAAATAATTCCCTCAGCAAAAAAAGCTTTTTTTGGGAATTCTTTCAATAATAGTTCACAATTGAGAATTAATTAAATCATTTTCAATACTTAATGTTCCAAAAGCTCTGGGTCTTAGCTTTCCGGTTTGATCCCTTTCAAATTTTATTTGGATGGTTGGGAGCTTATAGTTGATACTTAAAAAATGCATTTCCCCATCATAAGATTCCTGTTTTTTCTTTTGGAATTCTTTCGTTGTCAGACATTCTTCGCCGGATTGATTCAATTCTAATATGCCGGTATTTTTTAGTTCCTTAAATCTGTCATTGTCAAGTGGAAGGTAGAAGGTTAACACAGTTTCCTTTTCATTTCCACTAATTATATCATTCAAAAAACTGACAAATTCTTTTAAGTTCGGAGAGATAGAATGAAGGAAAATTTCCCTGACATCATTTTCAGTTTCAATTCTAAATGTTCTTTTTCCAGCTATCCCAAGGTAGAAGGCCAAAACGGAAATTAAAAAGCCAGATAAGCTTATGGCTGGATGAATGGAATGATTGAATAAGGCGATAAAGAAAAAAGGCCCGAATGCGCCACCTAAAACGATGGGAAGTAAGAATATTTTATCTGAAAATTGAGCTGATCTGATCTTTTCAAGGCCAATAATGTGTGTTTTGCCTTTTGATATGATGATCAATGATTGATTTGTGAGGAGGCATCTATTCTTTTCATCGTTTGCCTTTGTTAAATACACGAATGCAATGGTATCGTAAGACAGATCTTTCAAATTTACTATCGATTAAAAATCGAAAATAGTGAATTATCAAGTGCCAAGTCAAGTGTGGTGTGTGGAGTAAGTGGCAGTAATTTTTGTTCTGAGCAAGGTAAAAAATTTGAGCATAGTAATAAGCTACTTGTCTCGAAAGCTTTCGGGATTAACGCCGTTCATGGCAAAAATGACAAAACTTGGCTCTACTAAACTATGCTTGACTTGGCACTAACTTTTAAATATTTTTTTTGTTGCGGAATAGTTCCCTGTCCTTAGCTGCACAAAATAGAGTCCCGATGAAAGGTGACTTATGTCTACAATACTCGTGTTTTCCTCATCAAACAGTATTCGATCGAGTTTAATAACCATGCGGCCGGATACATCAAAAATATAAAGTTTTGTATCCGATTGAGAAAAGTATCCACTTTTTAATGTGAATTGATTGGCGACGGGATTAGGATATAAGTCAAAAGGTTTTTTCAGATCTTTTGCGACTTTCTGGTACTGCGGTAGGTCTTGGCTATGCGCAGTATTCACCTGTGTTTTGTTTGTGAAGAATACGAAAAACGGTAGAAGAAGTAAAATAAACCTCATGGCATATCCCTTTTTTCTTAATTAGACACAACAATTTTGCCAAGGGTTTAAACAAGGGTAAAATTTATAGAAGATTTAAGATTCCCAGATACTGCCCGTCTTCCTCCTGGTAAACGATTTGGGCTTCCCACCCTTCTTCAGAAGCAACTTTTTTCAAGGTTTCTTTATCGATATACAACCAGGTAAACCATTCCCCAAACTCATTTTTGTATTCGTACTGATATTCTATTTCTCCGAGGTATTCCTTTTGTGGAAGTTGATATTCTTCGTTTAGATAGGAAACATCTGCGCTATCAACGATAAGGATTCCACTCTCTGATATCAGGCTTTTAGCACGATTCAGGAATGATCTGAACCCCGGAACATTTCCTGTTATACCAATGCCGTTCATTAGCATAAAAAGTGTGTCAAATTTTTGGTCCATAGGATCAAAAATGTTTTGATGAATGATGTTTTTGACACCATTTTTCTTCATTAACTCACAACAGTGGTGAGAAATGTCTAATGCATAGACTTCCATACCTTCTTGCTGGAGATAAAGTGAATGCCTCCCGGCAGCAGCGCCAATGTCAAGGATCTTACCTTCGCAAAAACTAAGAGCGATCAAGTCAAAATCGTCTAATTCGTCAGCTTTGAAAAAATATCCATCAAGCTCTAAACTATCTGGTTTGCTAAATTTATTGTGTAAAACGAGAGGGTTTTCGCTATCTCCCAGATAATAATCCAGTAATGCCTGCCCAAATAAATCTTTCATCTTCGCAGAAAATATTCAAAATTGATGGATTAAAATTTTGGTTAGTGCCTTAATTTATTTTCATTTAACATGATGTTGTTTGCATTATCCAGTATCAAGCTTATACCTTACATAATCGAAGCCCCAACCTTTATGGCCTAAATTAGTTCTAAATTCTAATAAAATAATATGAATTTTCTGGGACACTTTTTTTTAGCTACTGATAGCGAGCCTTTGATTATCGGCAATTTTATTGCTGATTTTGTAAAGGGCAAGCATTATAAGGATTATCCGGAGGAAATTGCTGAAGGTATTTTAATGCATCGTGAAATCGATTCCTTTACGGATCAGCATGAGTATTTCATAAAGAGCCGTAGGCGAATTCAAAAGAACCAGCATCATTACTCGGGCGTGGTGATGGATATTTTTTATGACCATTTCCTGGCGGCAGATTTTGATGCCATTGCGAATAAAGATCTGACGGAGTTTTCCGAACATATTTATGGTGTCATTGATAAGTATAAAGATGTTTTGCCGGAACAATCAAAATACTTGTTCAGGTATATGAAAAGAGATAACTGGCTTGAAAGGTATAGCGATGTGGAAGGGATCCGCAGAACATTACTAGGCATGTCGCGAAGAGTAAAGCATAAAAACAATATGGCTGAAGCCTTGGTCGATCTAGAGGAAAATTATACCGAAATTCAAAATGACTTTTGCAAGTTTATCGTAGATGCCCGGACAACTTTTAATCCAAACCACAAATAATTTTAAAACTACTTACCATTTGCTTTAACTTTTAAAATACCTGATTTTTGCAGCATTGTATTCCGATGAAAGATATTTTATTGATTGGTCTTGGTGGTTTTCTCGGCAGTACCTCCCGGTACTTCACACAGGTTTACGTTGATCAGATATTCATGAGTAAATTCCCTGCGGGAACTTATCTGGTCAATATTGCAGGATGTTTTTTCATTGGACTGATTTACGGATTTGCAGAAAGAGAGCACTTGCTGCATGCGGAAACCAGGATGTTTTTGGCCGTAGGATTTTGTGGAAGCTTTACTACCTTCTCTACCTTTGCTCATGAAAACCTGAAGTTGATGTCTGAGGGTAACATCATAACCCTCCTGACTTACACACTTATGAGTGTGGCCCTGGGGATATTTTTTACCTATCTGGGGATAATCATAGCAAGGAGTATGTAGCTTTTAATGTGACCAGTCAAATTCTGACATGTTTTCCAATGCCTTAACCAGCAATGAAATGCTATTGGAAATATCATTTTTATTGGCCATTTCAATTACCTGGTGCAGATGCCGGGTAGGGATGGAAATCGCTCCGGATATGGCGCCATTTTTTCCCATTCTCTGTACACCAGCTGTATCAGTTCCACCTGCTGGAAGAATTTCCGGTTGCCAGGGAATGCTATTGTTATCTGCTGTTTGCTTTAGGTATTCCACCATTCTGTAATCACAAATAACAGAGCTATCCATGATTTTTATAGCAGCACCTTCACCTAACCTGGTGATTTTCTCGTGGTCCTGTGCACCTGGTACATCATACGCAATAGTGGTGTCCAGCGCAATACCAAAATCGGGATTGATCTGATGGGCTGAAACGTTTGCTCCTCTCAAACCGACTTCTTCCTGAACAGTAAATACACCGTAAACATCAAATGCGGGATTTTTTATCGACTTCAATGCTTCGATTAAAATAAAAACAGAAACCCGGTTGTCGATGGATTTGCAGTTGACACAATCTCCCATTTCGATCAGTTCCCTTTCCCAGGTGATAGGATCGCCGATTTTAATATGCTCAACCAGGTCTTCTTTTTTCATTCCCGTGTCTATGAAATAGTCAGTCGATTTGGGCAATTTATTTCGCTCTTCCTGGCTCATCACATGTATGGGTTTGGTCCCCATTACTCCGGAGATGGTTTTGTCTTTACCGTGTATTCTTACTCTCTGTGCCGTGAGAGTCTTGGGATCAAAGCCACCAAGCGTGTGGAATCGTATGAAACCATTGTCATCGATGTGGGTGACTATGAATCCGATCTCGTCCATATGGGCGGCCACCATGATTTTGGTATCGGAATGATTCTTTGATTTTTTAACAGCGATGATGTTTCCCAGGTTATCGATTTCGATCGAGTCAACTTTATTCTCTAACTCGTTTATCACGAGGTTTCTGATCTTGGTTTCAAAGCCGGGAGCCCCGGGGGTTTCACAGATTTTCTTCAATAATTTTACATCCATTATTCTTCATCAATAAATAATCCAATTAATTCTTTCGATCGCTATATATCGAAAGAATTGCCCTTTTCGTCTTAGTCAAACCGGAAATGATCGGTTTTGTTCATAAATTAATTTTTTTTCGATAATAAGAGATTAATTGTACAATAAATAGTTATCTGTTGCAAAAAGTAAGAAATGAAACGGATTGAAAAACTTTTTGAAGTAAGCGGAATTTTTGTTTTTGCTAACTAACTGTAGAGTAGGTGTTTAAAATACTTTTTTGAGTACCTGAATTCACCGAAGTTGATGAAAGATTTTTGAAGGTATTTCTGAAAAAAAGAAACGAGTTTAGACAATATTTAATAAAACACATTATTCCTTACGCAAGACAATCAATACCCAAACATGAAATGCAAAGTAATTTAGTATGGTCTACTTTTAAATCATTAATTGTTCAACTAACACAGCAAATTTAAAAGACATATGGGTATGATTTTAACTATTTACTTAATCTCGCTGATCTGGATGGTCATTTTTCTAACTAAATTCGTTAAGCCTTTTCGTCAGAAAAAAAGACTGGAACAAAACAAAATCAAATACATACCACTTAAACGAGCAAATGACCCTCACAAAAAGTATTATGTATTAAATTCTGGTGAGTTAATTGAGGTGACAAAGTAATAACTCTCAAAATAACTGTAACTAAACATTCTCTCAGCCAACTTCTCTCAGTTGGCTTTTTTATTTTTTCAGTTCGGTTAAAGAAGCGTAAACTACCTTTCGGGCGTTTGCCTTTCTCAATTCCTGCTGAACATCGGTGACAATCCCCATTTCAACATCCTTATCAACTTTTAAAAGAACTATTAATTGATCCTTTTCAAATTCCGAAAGTTTCGATTTGCTCTCTTCAATGAATTGAGGTACCTCACTTAATTGTATAATTCTTCCGTTGGCCTGGATAACAGCTTCGCTCCCAAAAGTCACACTTTGTTTCGGGTAGCCGATAATTACCTCCGTAACAAGGCTTTTCTTTTCAATCTTTTTGATTTGTTCGGCATCAGGAATCAAGTACTTTACCTTATCTTCCTTTTCCTTCAAAACTGTTGTGACCATGAAGAAAAATAAAAGCATAAAAATAATATCAGGCAATGCTGAAGTTGGTATTTCGATCTCACCTAATTGATAACTCTTTTTAAACTTTGCCATGTCATTAAATTTTTGAAGGTTCTGCAATAGAAATGTTCATAGGAATGCCTTCCCTTGCTTCCAGGTAACGAGTCCTGTCTGCTGCGTCGGAAGAGTTAAGTTTTCGGAACTCCGCCGCGGTTATTCCGATCCTTTCTCCGTAGATTTCATAATAAGTTCCCTGTATTGCATCTAATACCTGGATGAAGGTATCGTATTTAGTTCCCCGGTCCACTTTGAGAGAAACAATCGCTTTTTGCGGAGAGACAGATAGGTTCGGGTCTACCCCACTGTTTAAAACAAATTCTTTTACCTGTTTTTGGAGTTTTTCATACGATTCGAAGTCTTTACCCTCCACCAGGATTTTATTTTGGGAATTGATAAGTATCTTAAATAGATTCCGGTCATGGATCGGTTGCTCATCTGTTATTTCGGGAGGAAGCTTGTTACTGAGACCCTGGTGAGTGATGATGGTAGTTGTGACAAGGAAAAATATCAGCAGCAGAAAAGCGATATCTGCCATTGATCCTGAATTGATCTTAACCGGTTGCCTTGATTTACTTCTTTTCATGATGGTTTTTTACCAACATAATTGCGGGAAATGGAAAAAGTAACAGGGTTGATTGAATTCTGAGTGAGGATGCTAAGGTTGGTGCGGCCGAATTATTGTTCAGATAAGTATAAAATACCTGAATATTGGCCTGTTTAAGCAATAATTTTCACCTACAATAAATAACCAAGGATTGAATGTTGCCCTCTATCTGATAAGTTTATCAAGTGAAATCTTCCCTGGCCCGGTAATAAAAATGGAGGCATACATACCCAGAAACAGGAATGCTTTTTCTTTCGTGCCAAAATCATCAGCACCATGAACGACAAAAAATGCTACAATCATGGTGATGATGAGTGGGATAGTTGCAAATCGTGTAGCCAAGCCAAGAATCAGTAGGATGGAACATATGAATTCGGCAAATACTGCCAGAAAAAGAGAATTTTCAGGTCCAATTCCAATAGGATCTCCGAACTTGAAATTACCGTCGAGAATTTTTTGGAATTTCGGCCAACCGTGGGTGATCATTGCTACACCAGCTACAATCCTAAGGATCAATAAACCTAAATCTATCGATAGTGGCCTTGCTGAAAAGAGTGTTTTTCTCATATGCTATTAACTTTTGCGATTCTACCAACTGCCCATTGTAATCGAAATCTTAATTTTATAAGCGATTGATTTAAGGGGATAGAAGGATAAAACCCTGATAATTTACATCGTTAAAATATGGTTTTAAAAATAAGCAGAGTTGCAAGAAATAAAAACTATCAAGGATAAAGAAGAAAAATTCCAGGCTAACCTTGCAATTAACCTGGAACCAACTATGAAAAACATGAATCAATCTTTCAGGATTTATTTATTCTTTTTTGGCAATTGTCAGATCTGTTGGTATGTTTTCTTTTTCATTTCCATTGGATTTGCGATGGTTGGAGAATGAAATAAGGTATTTTCTTAAAGTCTTCTTCACAGATAAATGACTGGGGTCATTCTTCGCATGCCCTTTGGCAATAGTATTATCATACTTTAAATAAGTTTTTTGAAAGTATTCCCAATAAGAAGCGAGATTTGGTACCTGATACAAAACATGACCGAATTCGTGTGCAAGTACTTTCAACATTTTATAATGGCTTAAATGAGCGATCTTAATACTAGCCGAATGGTCTCCATATTCGGAATGATAAACATGAGAACTTTTTTTGCTGTGCGCAACATTGGTGGTGGCCAGTACACCCTGATGAGTAAAGTCTGTCTCATCAATTACACAAACATAGACATCTGTTGAATGCTCTGTATAATCTCTAAGCTGATTAACAGCATTGTAAATACCGGGAGAAACCTCTTTGAACATATCCAGGAGTTCTTGCGTTCGTGAATACTTTTTTTCGAGCATTTTACTTCTCCTCAGCACACTTTTGTGTACAGATATTAACCGGTCATTTTCCGGTGAAGACTCAAGCAGGGAGTCCAGGTTTCGTAAGTTGTCAATGGATAATTTTAATTCATCTTCATATCCGTTTTTAATGTCTGCATAGGTTGTTTGGTTGAAGAAAAACCATACAGACATGATAGCAATAAAATATCGTGTCATGATCTTCCATTTTAAAGGTTGTTGTTTGGTTAATTTTGCTCGTCCTCGGAGCAGGTATTAGGGTGGGCCCACCTTTAAATCGGAAGTTTTCTTCCTTTGAATATTAGTGTATCAGGGGAGTATGATATAACCCATTAAATGGTATTTTTTTTATAAAAAGTTGTGTCTGATGAATTTGTTAAAGGAAATAATTATTATAGCTGCATAAAAAATCCAGTTCACATTATGGAATCTCTTTCGTTCAGGCATCATACCGGAAAAAGAGATATGAAACGATACTTATTTTTAATTGCCCTGTTTGTTCATCAGGCAAATGCACAAACTTTTAATGAACATTCCTTAAATACTACAATCAAAGAAGTAACGGTCTTTTTGCAAGGCGCCCAAATTAATCGTGCAGGAAAAACAACTATTCCATCGGGGAAATCAATTATTCTTGTTAAGTCATTATCACCTTATGTTGATGAAAAAAGTATTCAGGTGAAAGCAGAAGGGCCTTTTACAATTTTGTCTGTTAATCATAAGCTGAATTTCCTTGATCAATTGAAAAAGGGCAAAAAAACAGACAGCCTTCGGCTATTGATTGATGAGTTTGATCTGAAAATAGCCCGGCTCAACTCCAGACAGGAAATTCTGAGGGAAAAACAAAGCCTTCTGAATGAAAATAAGAATCTTGGTGGATTTAATTCCGGAGTCACACTTACTGAGCTTGAAGAAGCCATGAGCTTTTATGATCAGGCGCTGTCAGATCTTAAATCGGAAGAACTAAACAATAAATACCTGATCGAGGAATCGCAAAAATTGGTGTCGAAGTATGCAAAGCAGATAGCTGATGTCAATACCAGGGAAGAAAAACCAATGGGGGAAATTGAAATTAGAGTAGAAGCTAAAACCAGGATTGAGGCTGAGTTTCAAATCAGTTACCTGGTAAAAAATGCAGGATGGTTCCCAAAATATGATGTAAGGGTGAAAGATGTCGAAAACCCCATAAGCCTTGATTATAAGGCTAATGTCTATCAGAATACAGGTATAGATTGGGAAAATGTGAAGCTTAAATTTTCCAATGGCAATCCCAATCAAAGTGGGACAGCGCCTGAGCTAAGTGCCTGGTACTTAAACTATGCAAGAAACACCATTTATCAGTATAATGATAACAATGTATCCTACAATGCTATCGGGAGTGTTTCCGGAAGGGTTATTGATGAGAATGGAGAAGGATTGCCGGGAGCTAAAATTTTAGTGAAAGGAACCACTGTTGGAGCTGTAACAGATTTAAATGGAAACTATTCCATTACCTTGCCGAATAACAATTCGCAAATTGTCATTTCATATATCGGGTACATGACAGAGGAAATTTCAGCAACCTCTTCAACCCTAAATGTGCAATTGCAACCGGATCTTACCCAATTGAGTGAAGTTGTGGTAAGAGGATTGTCTGGTAGAGTTTCTGGTGTTAATGTCCAAAAGAAGAATTTAACTTATGGTGTAAGTAGAGTTGAGGCCGAATCTATCACCACCACAACCATTGAAAACCAGACAACAGTTGAATTTGAGGTGCCAGAACCTTATAGCATCAAATCAAATGGAGAGACATTAAGTGTGGATTTGAAGCAATTCGAAATACCGGCTGTTTATAAATATTATGCAGTTCCTAAGTTGGATAAAGATGCATTTTTGATTGCCAGGATTTATGATTGGGACAAATATAACCTGTTGGAAGGGGAGGCCAATTTGTATTTTGAATCCGCCTATGTAGGTCGAACGATCCTGAATGCAAAAGCCCTCGTGGATACCCTGGATATTTCATTAGGAAGAGATAAAAGTATTGTTGTTGGTAGAACGAAGATAGATAGTTATTCCAGGCGAAGGACATTGGGAACGAACAAAATAGAAAATCGCGGTTTTGAAATTTTGGTTAGAAACAAGAAAAGTAGTGTGATCAATATGACGGTTTTTGACCAGATCCCGGTTTCGGTTGTCGATAATATCAATGTATCAGTTGGAAACATATCGAACGGTTTGCTTGCCGAAGATACAGGAATTGTCAAATGGGAGTTACAAATCCCATCGAACGAACAAACTAAGTTGGATTTGGAATATGAGGTGAAGTACCCCAAATGGGAGAAGGTGGTGTTGGAGTGAAATTCACAAGTTATCCTGAATGGAAGGTCAACGATCCTGAACTTCAGGAGAGACTATGATATTTATACCCGATACCCCTCCTTGATCAAAAAATGTTTCTCAGGATGTTTTTTTAGGTAGGCGGCTACAAATGGGCACAGTGGGATAAGCTTCAATCCTTTCTTTTCAACATATTCCAGTACCAGTTCAACAAGTTTTGTTCCTAGACCATGACCTTCCAGGGAGTGAGGCACTTCAGTATGGACCAGGTAAATGCCATCATTTGTGAGGATATATTCCATAAAAGCAGTCTTACCTTCTACTTCAAATTCAAATCTTTTTTTATCACTTTCTTTGTTGTTTTTGAGTATCAAGTTATCCATCAATCTAAAGTTCGTTAAGTGCCTTTGTTTTTAATTTATCAACATCCCAACCTGCCAATTTCGCCCCCGCCTGGTAACTGCTTTCTAAAAAGTCCAAAAGTGTCTTTCGTGGATCAGTTTCCTTTAAAAGATCATCGTACCGATAAAAAGCCATCGGACTTCCATTGTTATCGTTCCAGGTTGCTTCCTTTGGTAGAAGCTCTGTTTTGTCCAGATCCTCAGGAGATGGATAGGTGTAAGAATAAAACGCTGGTTCCCTTACATTTGGATCACCCGCCCAAAACCCAAAACTGATCACTTCGTGTGAGTAGGCATCCTTATCTGATAATCTGGCTGAAGGATCCATTGGAGGGCCCTCCCTTCCCGAAAAACGTGTAACTGCCAGGTCCATATGGTGCCAGTAGATCTGAACCGGACACGTTTTTCCGTAAAACCGGCCGCTGAATTCCTTGAACACGCCTGTCACCCATATCATGGTTTTCCAGAATCTGCGGATAAATTCAAAATCAAAATGATGAAACTCCATGATTTCTGAAAATGGCTTGTCAATCCCCAGATCGAAAGGTCTGTCAACAATTTTTGGATTAATATTTAAAGCTGTTAATGAATCGATAAACTTTTTGTAAAAGTCAGCTATGGTCAGTCCATCGTACAATTTGATCACTTTTATTTCACCAAAGCTTGTTTCAATTTCCAATTGTTTTTTGTGCACATTTAACACAATATCGAATGTGTCGAATCCATTATGACAAGGTATAGAGGAAGTAATGAACCCCTTAGAAGAAACGTACTCAGTGATGTACCACCAATGATTCTTGCGGGGTGTCATTTTTAAACGAACCTTGCCCATAATCTGAAGGATGAGATGCAAAGTCATTTTGGTTTTCTCCCACTGATCGAGTGGCAGTTCAGGTAGCATGTGATTTTTTGACATATCGAAATTGGAATTATGATTTACAAAATAGTTAATTTCAGGACGTTGAGGTCATACTATCTGTAACTGATTTTTGAATTCAATGTTGAGCCTAATGGGTATTCTGTAGGTAGTAATCCATACTCAATTTACGAAAACAACATCTCATGGAATTAAATGTATTTTACGACATTGCCATAATCTTCGGCTTAGCCGTGACAGTGGTAGTTTTATTTAATTACCTTAAAATCCCACACCTTGTAGGCTATCTCATCACAGGAATTTTACTGAGTCCAAATACGAGTTCAATATTGAGTCATGCACATGATGTGGAAATATTTGCAGAAATCGGTGTTGTGCTCCTCCTTTTCACCATCGGTTTGGAGTTTTCCTTTACGAACCTGAAAAGGATCAGCAAATTCATCCTGGTTGGAGGAGGGTTTCAGGTTCTTCTTACCATTGTTTTGACTGCGATCCTTATCATCCTCATGGGAAGACCTGTGGATGAGTCTGTTTTCTGGGGATTTGTGCTGGCACTGAGCAGTTCGGCGATTGTTATTAAAATGCTCCAGGATAGAATGGAGATCACCAGTTCACACGGAAGCATCACATTAGCAATTTTATTATTCCAGGATGTGATGATTGTTCCACTAATGCTATTAACGCCTATTTTGGCCGGGCAAGTAGAGAAAAATGTAGGGATAGAAATCGGTTGGCTAATCCTGAAAATAATTGTAATAGGAGGAGTTGCATTTTTACTGACAAAATACGTGATTCCTCGCTTCTTTCGACAGGTTCTTAAAACCAAAAGCCAGGAAGTATTTTTAATCGCAACCTTATTCTTCGTCATTATCATTACTTTGTCAACGTATCACCTTGGACTGTCTATGGCGCTTGGCGCATTCGTGGCGGGGTTGATCATATCAGAGACAGATTACAATAGAATGGCTATTTCGTGTATCCTTCCATTCCGGTATGTATTCATCAGCTTCTTTTTTATTTCGATGGGAATGCTGCTGGATTATCATATTTTTCTTGACGAGTTTTTACTGGTGATTTTCTGGTTTTTGTTCATTCTCTTGGTGAAAACAACTGCAGCATTTGGCGCAGCAAGATTGTTGAAAGTTGATCGAAAAACGGCGCTTATAGTAGGTTTTTCCCTGGCACAGATCGGGGAATTCTCTTTTATTCTTGCTCAATCAGGATTAGAGAACAAATTGATCAGCGAAACAAATTACCAGATTTTCCTGGCCGTTTCCATTATGACAATGGCATTGACACCGTTTATATTGGAAAATAAAGCAAAAATGACGGATCTGTTCGTTAGAAAACAATTGGCAAATGCAGGATAAGAAAATCGTGTTGTACGGAGCAAATTGGTGCCCAAAAACTTCGGCTTTAAGAAATTACCTTCAAAGTAAGTGGATTGACTTCCAATATCTTGATGTGGAAGACGATAAAGAAGCAGAACAAACAGTAAGGAATATGTTTGACGGGAAGTTAAAATTTCCGGTACTGGTGATTGGTGATGAGTTCTTCAAAAATCCCGGTATTGGTTTTTTAAATGAAAAGTTACCTAAACTTTAGGATTTAATCAATAATTCCTTGAAAGTCACGCCTTTACAACCTATTAAATAAAAATTCGTTACCTTTGTCGAGCATGAAACGGATCATCGCCATATTCTTCGCAGTAATTCTACTTGTCAGCAATGTCGGTTTGACATATGCTACACATTTCTGCATGGGGATTCCGGTTGAAAACCAGTTGATGCTCGGACAGCACTCATTGGATTGCGGGATGCCGGATATGGATGTTCCGTGTGGGAACAGTGAAAATGATCAGGAAAAATTCAACAGGGAACATTGCTGTGACAATCATTTTCAAACCCTTCAGGTAGAAGATCCATACAAATCAGACATTCAAAAAGTGGATTTGAATGTTCAGTTTATAGCTGCATTTGTTTATTCTTACTTTCTTTTTACGAACTATTCCGATGGTAATCAACTATTTTCGGAATATCAATCGCCCTCACCTCCCGATCAGGATTTACTCGTCCTGAATCAGGTTTTTCGTTTATAAAATACATGATATGAATTTTTGCCGTGCAAAATACTTGCATGGCTAAAGGCATTTTCTGTCTCTGAATCAATCCAATTGATTTCATTTTCAATTTTCATATTATGTTAAATCACATTATTAAATTTTTTCTGGAAAACAGGCTGGTGACGATCCTCCTTCTGTTGGTCTTTATTGCCTGGGGTTTGGTGACTGCTCCATTTGGATGGAATATCAATTTTCTTCCTTCCGATCCGGTGCCGGTTGACGCCATCCCTGATATTGGTGAAAACCAGCAGATCGTTTTTACCCAGTGGCCGGGACGATCCCCTCAGGACATTGAGGACCAGATCACCTATCCACTTACTTCTTCACTACTGGGTATTCCGGGAGTGAAATCCATTCGCAGCTCCTCCGTTTTCGGATTTTCAAGCATATACATCATTTTCAATGAGGATATTGAATTTTACTGGTCCCGCTCCAGGATACTGGAAAAGCTCAATTCCCTACCTGCCGGATTGCTTCCTGAAAATGTCCAACCAACACTCGGTCCCGATGCAACTGCCCTCGGACAAGTATTCTGGTACACATTGGAAGGCAGGGACCCGGATGGAAATGTAACCGGTGGATGGGATTTGCATGAGATCCGTACAGTCCAGGATTTCTATGTTAAATATGGGTTGAATTCAGCTGAAGGAGTTTCTGAAGTTGCCTCCATCGGAGGCTTTGTCAAGGAATTTCAGATCGATGTAAACCCCGATGCATTGAAATCCTACAACATCTCACTCATGAAAGTCATGGAGGCCGTTCAGAAATCCAATCGTGATGTGGGGGCGAAAACCATTGAGATTAACAAAGCAGAGTACCTGGTTCGTGGCCTGGGATATATCAAAAGCATTGAGGATATAGAAAAAGCGGTAGTTGCTGTCAATGAAAATGTGCCAATTCGTATCAAGGATGTTGGCTTTGTCACGTTGGGACCCGCCTCCCGAAGGGGAATTTTGGATAAAGAAGGGGCAGAAGTAGTTGGAGGTGTCGTGGTTGCGCGATATGGGTCAAATCCTTTGGAAGTAATTGATAACGTTAAACTAAAGATCAAAGAAATTGCTCCGGGATTACCGAAAAAGACGCTTCAAAATGGTGTTGAAAGCCAATTAACAATCGTTCCTTTCTACGATCGCACCCAGCTCATTCACGAAACCATTGGTACCCTTGAAAGGGCGCTTTCACATGAAATTCTCATCAGTATCATCGTTGTACTCGTTCTTGTTGTAAACCTTCGGGCCTCGGTCATCATTTCCGGACTGCTTCCTGTTGCCGTCCTCATGACCTTCATCATCATGCGATACACCGGTGTGGATGCCAACATTGTTGCACTATCCGGGATCGCAATTGCGATCGGAGTGATGGTGGATGTTGGGATCGTCTTTGTGGAAAATATAGTTCGTCATTTGGAATTTCCTGAAAACAAGGATGCGAAAGGAAGAAAATTGCTCGATGTCATTTATCGGGCGGCGAGTGAAGTTTCATCCGCCATTACTACAGCTCTGGCTACTACTATCATCAGTTTTTTACCGGTATTTGCCATGGAAGCGGCAGAAGGCAAGCTTTTCCGTCCATTGGCATTTACCAAAACATTTGCATTGCTGGGTTCATTTGTTTTAGGATTGGTCGTTCTTCCAACCCTGGCTTATTTGGTATTTGGGATTCGGTACGATTCAAAAAAGATCGGGAGGATTGGAAATATTGCTTTGATTGTTGCAGGAATTCTGCTGGCTTTTTATGCTAAAATGTGGCTTCCACTGGTATTGATATTAGTTGGGCTAAACAACCTGTTGGCCAATAAGTGGCCGGTTGAAAAGGATAAATATCCAAGGTATATCAACCTGGCGCTTATCGTTTTTATATCCTCGTTTTTTCTGACAAGGGAATGGATGCCTCTCGGGCCTCAACTTTCTGTTTTTGTAAACTACTTGTTTGTCCTTGTTTTGATTGGATTCATACTAGCCGTCTTACTTTCAGTTGTTCACTTTTATGGACCAATTTTAAAATGGTGCCTGGAGAGTAAAGGAAAATTTCTACTTGTCCCACTCTTTACCATCCTTTTTGGGCTGCTGATATGGATAGGATTTGATAAAAGCTTTGGTTGGATAGCAAAGGGATTTGGCCAAATTGGATGGAACATTCAAGGTTCAGCTTTTTGGCAGAGCGCTTCCAACCGCTTTCCAGGATTGGGGTCTGAATTTATGCCCTCCCTGGATGAAGGCAGCTATCTTCTTATGCCTACTTCTATGCCTCACACCGGCGTGGAGAAAAACCGGGAGGTTGTTGGCATGATGGATAAAATGGTTGCTAGTATTCCCGAAGTTGAATTGGTAGTCGGAAAAATGGGCAGGGTGGAATCGGCTTTGGATCCCGCGCCTGTTTCCATGTTTGAAAATGTCATCAACTACAAACCTGAATTTATTCTGGATGAAAAAGGACATCGTGTTCGATTCAAAAGTGATAAAAAGGGAAGGTTTATATTGACAACAGGCGATTCACTCAGCAATGAGGAGGCTTTGGCGCTGCGAATTACAGATGATCAACTCATTTCTGATCGAAATGGGGAATACTTCCGGAATTGGAGAGTGCAAATCCACTCACCTGATGATATCTGGAATGAGATCGTTAAGGTGACAAAAATACCTGGTGTTACTTCTGCTCCCAAGCTTCAGCCCATCGAGACCCGCTTGGTCATGCTTCAGACAGGAATGCGGGCTCCCATGGGCATCAAAGTGTTTGGCCCTGGTCTTGAGGTTATAGAAAGCTTTGGAAAAGAGCTTGAAAGTATTCTAAAAGAAGTGCCTTCTGTTAAATCTGAAGCGGTTTTTGCAGATCGGATTGTTGGCAAACCTTATCTACAATTGAATATCGACCGGGATGCCATATCCCGGTTTGGATTAAGCATTGAGGACGTTCAGCAAACCATTGAAACGGCTGTTGGTGGAATGCAGATTACTTCCACCGTTCAGGGAAGGGAGAGGTTTCCTGTCAGGGTGAGATACCCTCGCGAACTACGAGAGGATCCGGAATCACTAAAAAATATTCTTATTCCAACACCGACCGGAGCGCAAATCCCATTGGGTCAACTGGTGGAAATCGAGTATGTCCGGGGTCCGCAGATGATCAAAAGTGAAAATACTTTCCTTGTCGGTTATGTATTGTTTGACAAAAAGGAAGGGTATGCTGAAGTTGATGTGGTAAATGAAGCCCAAAAGCTTATTCAGCAAAAAATTGATGAAGGAAAATTGACCGTTCCGGCTGCTATCAGTTATAAATTTTCCGGAAGCTATGAAAACCAGGTTCGGGCGGCTAAAAGGTTGTCCCTTGTCATTCCTATAAGTCTGCTTGCCATATTTCTCCTGCTCTATTTTCAATTCAAGACAGTCATCGCTTCCTCCATCCACTTTTCAGGAGTTTTCGTGGCATTTGCCGGTGGATTTATCATGCTGTGGCTGTACGGCCAGGATTGGTTTCTTAATTTTTTCATTGCTGATGTAAATATGAGAGACTTGTTCCAGATGCATCCTGTCAACCTGAGTGTGGCTGTCTGGGTAGGTTTTATTGCCCTTTTCGGCATCGCAACGGACGATGGAGTGATCATGGGAACATACATCCACCAGGTTTTTGAAGAAAGAAAACCATCAACCATTTCTGAGGTTCGCGAAGCGGTTCTTATTGCTGGGAAAAAGCGTGTTCGCCCGGCCATGATGACTGCTGCAACGGCGATTATCGCGCTATTGCCGGTCCTGACATCCACGGGAAAAGGTGCGGATATCATGATTCCAATGGCGATACCAACTTTTGGAGGAATGATCATCCAGATCATGACCATGTTTGTTGTTCCGGTTTTGCAGGCTTACTGGAGAGAATCAGTTATCAAAAATCAAAACAAGAAATCAAGATGAAAAATATCGTTCTAATCATTTTTCTGTTTGTATTCGTGGCTGCTCATGCACAGTCCCTGGAAGATTATCTGAAAATGGCTGAAGCAAACAATCCCGGACTGAAGGCAAAATATGCTGAATTCGAAGCCGCTTTGCAAGTCATTCCCCAGGTTCAATCCCTTCAGGATCCAACGTTTTCAGTGAGCGCTTTTGGTCTGATGATAGAGACAAGGGTTGGACCTCAGCGTGCAATTTTTATTTTAAATCAGATGTTTCCCTGGTTTGGAACGCTCAAGGCCCAGGGAGATGTGGCAGCTTTGCAGGCGGAAACCAAATTTTATAAGTGGCTGAATGCACGTAATGAAATCCATTACCAGGTAAAGGAAAAATATTATCAACTGTTTGAGTTGAACAGAACCATTGGTTTGAAAGAGGAAAATATTGAAATATTGGATACTTATAAGTCGCTAACTACGACCCAATACATCAATGATAAAGCGAAACTGGTAGATGCTGTGCGGTTGGATATCCAGATACAAGACCTGGAAACGGAAATTAATGTTTTGCAACAAAAGGTGAAGCCCTTTGAGGCGCAGTTCAATCAGCTGATAAACAGGGACCTCCAAGCTGGTGTCCCCATCACGGATTCACTTTCACTGATTGATTTTGAAACGGAGTACCTTGAAGATAGCATTTTAGCCAATCATCCTGAATTGGCTGGAATCAATTTGATGCAGCAGGCCTGGGAGGGCAAGAAACTGGTTGCCCAGAAACAAGGCATGCCCAAGCTGGGTGTTGGATTAAATTATACCATTATCGGTGAACGAACGGATATGGATGTCCCGGACAATGGGAAAGATGCCATCATGCCGATGGTTTCCGTGTCGATACCGATTTTTCGTAAAAAGTACAATTCAGCAATAAAAGAGGCCGAATGGATGCAAAATTCGCTGATAGAATCCGAAAAGGAAATCAGCAACAGGCTGCTTTTAGATTTTGAAATGGCCAAATATGAGAAGGACAGGGCACTGGAAGAGTATAAATTATTCGAAGCGCAAATTAAGCGTACACAACAGGCCATTCGGTTATTGTTATCAGAGTACAGCAATTCAGGAAGTGATTTCGAGGAAATTCTGCGAATGCAGGAACAACTGCTCAAGTATGAAATAGCCAAAGTAATTAGCTTAAAAAATTACAATACGGCAATTGCCCAAATTGAGTTTTTAAGTGATAAAAAATTGTGATTTTGAAACATTATGATGTGCCGATGAGTTGATTTGCTGTTTATTGAGGAGAGAAATTAAATGAATGAAATAAATAAATTATCTAAAAATGAAAAAGCGAAATGAAGTATTAGAATTAAGTTTTGAATTTGCTCTTGAGATCATTGAATTTGCCGAACTCCTTGAAAGCAAACGAAAATTTATAGTCGCCAATCAGGTATTAAAATCAGGGACCAGTATTGGAGCAAATATTCGGGAAGCCCAAAGCTGCGAAAGTAAGCTGGATTTTATTCATAAACTTAAAATATCCCATAAGGAAGCTGAAGAAACTGAGTATTGGCTTTTACTATGTGAAAAAGCACCGTCCTATCCGAATCCGGATAAGAAAATCTTTGCGAAACTCCTTTCCATTCAAAAATTATTAAGCAAGATCATTTCGACTGCCCGATCTAAAGGATAAAAATCATGAAAATTCAAATAAAAAGTAGAGAAATAGTTGTTTTGCTTATCGTCCTGGCTTTAGGAATTTTTCTAGGATATTTAATCACCCCATCCCGGGATAATCAAATCAGCAAATCAGCAAATCAGCAAATCAATAAATCACCAAATCACCAAATCTACACATGCTCCATGCATCCGCAGATTCGCCAGCCGGAGCCTGGTAAATGCCCCATTTGCGGGATGGATCTGATTCCTTTGGAAGATTTTGAAGGTGATGAGCTTGATCCTGATGCCATTGTTATGACCCCAACAGCGATGAAACTGGCTGAGGTTGCCACTCAAAAAGTCGGTAAGGATTTACCCGAAAAGACCATTCGTCTTACGGGAAAAATACAACCGGATGAGCGTCTGGTTTATTCGCAATCTTCACACATTCCGGGAAGGATAGAGCGACTCATGGTAAATTTTACAGGAGAATATGTGAAGCAGGGACAACCCATTGCCTATATCTATTCACCCGATCTTGTGACAGCCCAACAGGAATTGCTTGAAACAAACAGGATGAAGGAAACACAACCTCAACTTTTTGAAGCCTCCAGGGAAAAGCTCAGAAGATGGAAACTGACGGATAAGCAAATCGATGACATTTTGCAAACGGGAAATACGCGCGAAGTTTTGCCGGTTTTGGCAGATATTTCAGGGATCGTTACCGAAAAACTTGTGAATCTTGGTGATTACATCAAGAAAGGCGATCCTATCTATCAGATCGTTGATCTGTCAAAAATTTGGGTCATGTTTGATGTGTATGAAACGGACATTCATTGGATTACAAAAGGGGATAAGATTTCTTTTACCGTTTCATCACTACCAGGGGAAGAATTTATAGAAACGATCGATTTTATTGATCCGGTCATTAATCCACAAACCAGGGTGGCCAAGGCAAGGGTAGAATTGACGAATAAAGACCAGCGGTTGAAACCTGAAATGTTTGTAACCGGCAGGGTGGAATCAAAAGTACGAACTTCGTCTGATGAGTTGATCATTCCTAAATCAGCAGTTTTATGGACAGGAAAACGATCCGTGGTGTATGTAAAAACTTCGTCAGATCTGGGGGCAGCTTTTAAAATGCGGGAGATCAATTTAGGTCCTTCATTAGGGGAAGCCTATGTTGTTGAGAGTGGATTAAAGGAAGGAGAGGAAATAGCGGTCAACGGAACTTTCAGCATTGATGCAGCTGCTCAACTGGCGGGTAAACCAAGCATGATGAATCCGGAAACTGGAAAATCTGTGGGAAAGGACCATGCTGAAAACAATGTAAAAAGTATGCGTAATTCGACTCCTTCTCAAGAATTTACAGAACAATTAAACAATGTGTACAAATCCTATCTCCCTCTTCAGAATGTATTGTTTGACGAAGATATTGCCGAAACCAAAAAGGTTTTGACAGTGTTGAAGCAAACGATAAACAAGGTCAATATGTCTTTGGTAAGTGGTGAGATGCACCAGCATTGGATGGAATTATTGGGTAAGATGAATCAATCGATCCATGCTATGGAAACCGGCGATGACCTGGAAGAAATAAGGAAAAGCTATTCGACGCTAAGCGATACACTCTTTTCGGTTTTAAAGATGTTTGGGACAACTGGCGGCCCGGTTTATCGTCAATTTTGCCCGATGGCTTTTGGCAATGAAGGAGCATACTGGCTAAGCGATACAAAGCAAATCCATAACCCGTATTTTGGTGAGAAAATGGCAACCTGTGGTTATACAGAAGAGGAATTGTAAAATTGGCAGACAAAGAAAATTATTTCGGTGTCTTTTTCTCCTTTTTCTTAAAACGGTATCCGACAAAAAACTTTGCTTTTCCATTGCCCACATTCATCAGGTAATCATCTATGCCTATGCCGATAAGATCGCCCATAAACTGTAATCCGGTAAAAAACCTAACCCCGTTATAACCTATGGCATTCAAAGAGGTAAAGCCATAGGAAAGATTGTTTTTGAAACTACGATTGTAGTCAGTCCTGTAATCGCCCATGTTATAGCAAAGTTCAGGAATTATCCCTATCGTGATAAAGAAGTATTTTTTAATGGAAAAAGAATGAATATAGCCAAATCCAGCTGAAAAGTTTAAGTTTGTCAGACCTGTGACTGGAAAATCCTCCGGATCAATTTCCGGGATAGGGGCGAGGCTGGAATCAGCATCCATTGAATAAAGCCTGAAACCCGCACCTATTACCCAACTGCCTGCGCTTTTCTTTTGGATCTCATTCAAAATGAATGGGGCTTTGAGGGAAAATTTATCGTAATTCAAAGCAAAATAGTATTGTAAACCCAGGAATACCGTCCGCACGTCTTCCCTTCCGAACTCGATGTCCTCCGGTACATCAAACCCAAAATTTCTGATGAGCTGGTATCCGTAATAATACTGTAATACCGCTTCTACGATCTGTTTGTCGCTAAAAACATTTCCCTGAAAATCAAGGAACCTGCTGTGTTCAATGTCCGTTTCCTCCCTGATGCCAAAATTAAATGCCAGGTCCAGCGCGAACCACTTATATGCCAGGCCAACTCCAAGATTGAGTTGCCTGGTAGGACGGTACCAAACCCCTGCGCTTTTATCCTTATCCTGCAGCCTGAAAAAATTAAATTTACTGATGGAATAAAGCTTCACGTTGAAATCATCATTGTGTTTTTCTACGTATGATGTATCCACTTCCTTACTTAGCAGGTCTTCACCAATCTCATTTAGCTCATTCATCAGGCTATCAGCCTTGGAATCCTGCGCATGTACCTGATTGACAAAGAAGAATGATAGAATGATCAGTGCAGAGAAGGTATATTTCATGTAGCTGTCCGACGATAATAGTTTGGTCTTAATTGTTAAAATACTTAATTCCTGTATGTAGACAATTCATTTTTAAAGATTTTAATGAAATAATTGATTAGGTCATTTTAATACAATGATGGGCCTATAAGGTTTTAAATTTAAACTGACTTGAATATAAACACGCTATAAAATCAAAAAAAAACATTCATCCACTCTTGTAAGGGGTTAAGTGTGTGTAAAACTAAAATCTGTTTTCTTTTGATTTTCCTACTGATATTTAATACCCACTTTCTTGTAGAAATCAAGCTAATTTTTTTGCATAGAGGATTGTCTGAAATACTTATTTTTCCTGATGAAGTTTTTCATTTCTCGTTCCATTGTTTTCCTGTATCAGAAGTAATCAGTAGTGAAATTAATTTTGTGGTTCATGTCTAATGATCTATTTTTGAATAGCTCCTATTGGACAAAAAAATCCTCATTATTTCATAGTTGAAATTTACCATTGCATTGCGTGTTAAAAATGTGGCTTTTAAATAGAAAATAAGGATGAACATAACTATTGAAAATATAATTCTCATAGGTTCAGCCTTATTGTTTATCAGCATCGTAGTGGGAAAGACGAGCTACAAATTTGGGATTCCAACTTTGTTATTGTTCCTTTCTATTGGCATGTTGGCGGGTTCCGATGGAATTGGCGGGATTTACTTTGATAATCCACAAATTGCTCAATTTATCGGTGTGGTTTCCCTCAATTTCATCCTTTTTTCAGGAGGTTTGGACACCAGTTGGCCATCCGTAAAACCGGTATTAAAAGAGGGGATCGCCCTATCTACGTTAGGTGTTCTATTAACTGCTTTGAGCATTGGCTTTTTCGTCTGGTGGATAACAGATTTTACCATTTACGAAAGCCTTTTATTAGGTGCCATTGTCTCTTCTACAGATGCGGCAGCAGTATTCTCTATTTTAAGAGGTAAAAACCTTGCATTAAAGAAAGACCTGCGCCCAACTCTTGAGTTGGAAAGTGGGAGTAACGATCCGATGGCTTATGTGCTTACCATCGCTTTTTTATCGCTGGTTGTCAATCCTGAAAAAAGCCTCATCTCAATCATTCCATTATTTTTCCAGCAAATGATAATCGGGGCCCTTGCAGGGTTTCTTTTTGGAAAAGTCAGCAAATGGGTGATTAACCAAATCAAACTCGATTTTGAAGGACTTTATCCAACCCTTGTGATCGCCTTGATGTTTATCACATTTTCAACAACGGATACAATTGGAGGGAATGGTTTTCTGGCCATTTATATATGCGCGGTATATCTGGGAAATCAGAATCTGATCCATAAAAAAACAATCATGCGAATGTTTGACGGCCTGGCATGGTTGATGCAGATTGTTCTTTTTTTGACATTAGGACTATTGGTATTTCCCACAGAAATTATCCCTTTTATTGGCATAGGTCTATTGATCTCTTTGTTTCTGATATTTATTGCGCGGCCATTTGCCGTGTTCGTTTCCTTATTGCCATTCAAAATGAAACTGCGAAGGAGATTTTACATTTCCTGGGTAGGACTACGCGGAGCTGTTCCAATTGTATTTGCTACTTATCCCTTATTGGCAGGAATTGATCAGGCCAATATGATCTTTAATGTAGTGTTTTTCATCTCTGTGAGTTCGGTATTAATTCAGGGAAGCTCATTGTCGGTGGTAGCGAAATGGCTGCATGTTGGATTGCCGGAAAAAGTAAAACCATTATCACCAACTGATGAATTGCTTTCCGAACATCCCAAAACGATTTTGGAAGAGATTATTATTAAGCAAGGTTCGTATGCTGTAGGCCAAAAAATTGTAGACTTGAATTTTCCTGAAAACGCGATCATTGCCATGATCGAGCGTAATGAAAATTATCTTACTCCCAAAGGCTCCACACAAATTGAAGAGAATGATAAATTGATTGTGCTTACTGACAAACGCCAGAATCTGGAAGAGGTATATTCCTCACTTAAACTTAATACATCGTGATTGGGTCTCTTCATGTCGTTGAATCAGAGGAATGCACTCGAAAAAATTAGCGTCAGACTTTGAGAATATCAACTAAATGTGATGATAAAGACTATTTCATTTGCGAATCTCATTTATTATGAGTTTTCTCAAATTTATATGTTTTAAGATTAAACAAGATAGTGTCTTCTCTGTCATCACTTGTTTTCATACAAATCTTGACATTTTGCTGTTCATTTAATATTTCAGCTCCACATCGCCACCAAATTGATGAGACAGAAAATTCATAGTCGTTTAATGGAAAAACAGAAAAATCATCTAATTGAAATCTGTTTATGAGTTCACCATGTTCACTATAAACTGCAAAAACATCAAGTCCATGACCCATAGAGTGCCAGTTATCCAGAGTTACAATTCTTTTTCCGTCGTTGGAAACCAATACTGTGACTGGCGCTATTCTGTTAATTAACTTTTTATTCCAGATCTCAACGGTGTCCTTTGAGCCATTTATTTTGTAAAGTATCGCATGACAAGGGATTATTGTTGTGTCTTGTGCTGTGAATTTCCTTTTTCTCTTTGGTTTTGCCGTTACCCAATTGTTATATTTTTCAGGAATGTATTTTGGTACAACTTTAAGCATATGGCTGCTGTCCTCTGAATAGTATCGTGTTACTTTTGGATATGCCCACGAGTCAGCATAAGAACTAATACCTACCAAAAAAAGAATAAAGAATGTAGCTAAGACTTTAATATTTGTTTGCAATTTTTTACTTACAACATTCAATATATATCAATTCAATCCCCACCAAAACTGAACAATCAGATAAATAAGCCCAATCGATATCAAATTTAACCAAAGTCCGGTACGAACCATTTCATTGATCTTTACCTTTCCCGAGCTGAAGATGATGGCATTGGGTGGAGTGGCAACAGGCAGCATAAATGCACAGGAAGAAGCCAGAACCGCCCCAACCATCAGCGTATAAGGTGAAACTGACAGGGAGGAAGCCAGTGAAATTAATATGGGCAAAACCATTGCTGCTGTAGCCGTGTTCGACGTAATTTCAGTCAGGAAATTAATGCTTGCTATGACCAATAAAATAATTACCCAAACCGGAATATCCTTGAGCAGTAAAAATCGGTTACCCAACCAGGTTGCCAGGTCTGTATCTGAATAGCCCTTTGCAATGGCCAACCCTGCACCGAAGATCAACAAAATGCCCCACGGCAGTTTTTTGGCCGTTTTCCAATCCATCAGGTTTCCTTCTCCTGATCCCGAAGGAATGATAAAAAGGATCAAGCCGCCGAAAATGGCAATGATCGTATCGTCTACTGCCGGGATCAGTTTGTTGATCAGGAATGATCGGGTAATCCAAAGGATGGCAATTAAGACAAATACGACCAAAACCCTTTTTTCAGGAATTGAAATGGGTGGAAGCTTCGTGTCGAATTCATTTGTTGTTGGCAGACCAGTTTTCTTGAAAGAATAAGTTAGATAAAACCAGACTAGAAGGTTTAAAATGACAGAGAATGGAACGGCAAACAACATCCAGTTGAAAAATGAGATCTCTTCACCGAGCGAATCTTTCACGACTCCGGCAAAAATGATGTTTGGAGGTGTGCCAATGAGTGTCGCCATTCCGCCAATGGAAGCGGAATACCCGATCCCAAGCATGAGACTTAGCGCAAATTTCTTATTACCCTCAAATTGATGGATCACCGACATCCCTATGGGAAGCATCATGATCGCTGTAGCTGTATTGGAAATCCACATGGACAGAAAAGCAGTAGCAATCATAAATCCGAGCACAATCTTCTTTTCACTGGTCCCAACCATTTGAATGATCCGGAAGGCAATCCGTTTATGGAGATTCCATTTTTCGATCGCCAGACCGATGATAAATCCTCCCATGAAGAGAAAAATATAAGGATGACCATACGACATGGTTGTATCCTTGACATGGAGACCACCCGATAGAGGAAGGATTACAATGGGAAGGAGTGAAGTGACTTCCAGTTCGACGGCTTCGGTAATCCACCAGATTGCCAGCCATGCAGAACAGGCCAAAACAGCCTGGCCTTCTGGCGAAAGCCCTTCAAAAGGAATTAACTTAATAGCTAAAAAAGCAGTGGGACCGAGCAGTTGGAAAAATCGCTTTTTGATCATGGAGCCGGGTTAGGGTTATTGACTGGATTCAATATAAAAATAATTATCAAATTAAGCCGTCCTCCTGTTTCCCTGTTATTTCCCGAGAATACTTTCTCTTTTAATTATTTCCTCCAGGGTAGCATTCTTCAATAATTCGACTGTTTGATTTCGAACCTCCATGAATACATCCCGGATACCACATGTTTTCTCATCCTTGCATTCTTCACAACGCTCATAGTATGTATGTGTCACACAAGGTAAAAGCGCAATGGGGCCATCAAAAAGTCTCATGACTTCGGCGAGGTTTACATCATCTGGCTCTTTTAGTAAATAATATCCACCTCCTCGTCCCTTTTTGCTGGCTAGTATTCCTGCTCGTCGCAAATCCAGTAAAATACTTTCCAGGAATTTTTGAGGGATATTTTCATGCGTGGCAATCTGGTTGATCAGAATGGGGCCTTCATCTTTTTTCTTCGTAAGGTAAACGAGAGCATTGATGGCATACTTGGTTTTCTTTGAGATCATGTCAGAAGGAAGTTAGCATAAAAAATCAGGAGGATTCCAGGATTGATTTCCATTTCATAATATTAAGTTCAAATACATCAATGTCAAAATTAGCGAAGTGGATTTTCGAATTTCGGACTGCGGATTTGGGATTGGGATTTGAAAATTTTCAATAAATTTACCTGCCTTTAAATCCTGCTGACATACTGTTGACACAATGAGTAAATAACTTTGATCAAAACTTATTGAGAATGAAAAAAATTATTCAACTAATAACCGTTCTGATCATGTTAAGCATTTATTTTCAAACTAAGGCAAAAAGTGGATTTGTTAGTATCCGCGATGATTCCACAAGCATTTACTACCATCAAAAGGGCGAGGGAAAAAAGACCTTGCTTTTTCTGCATGGGTGGTGCATCAACAGTTCTTATTGGGAAGATCAATTGACTTTTTTTAGTGACCAATACTCAGTTTATTCCATCGATTTGCCGGGCTTTGGAAAATCATCTTCATTGAGAAATCAATGGACGATTGAAGAGTATGCCAGGGATGTTGTTGCTTTTATCGAGGAACTGAATTTAAAAAATGTCATTCTGATCGGGCATTCTATGAGCGAAGGTATTATTCTGGAGGTCGCGATTCAGAACCATCCCTCTGTTATCGGTCTGGTTGGAATTGATAATTTTCAAATGATCGGTGTGGAGTTTTCACCGGAAGAAATGAAAGAATATATGTCGTTTCTGGACCTTATGCAGAATGACTATCAAAATGTCGTTTCTAACTATGCAGAGCAATATTTATTTCATCCCTCAACAGACAGTGCTGTTCGGACAAGAGTGAAGCATGATTTCGTTACATCTAATGAGGAAATTGCTGTTGCATCACTTAGAAAGTATGTTGATTATTCACAAATAGAAGTAAAAAAGTTGCAACAGCTTCCCTATAAATTATATCTGTTGAATAGTGATGCACAACCTACAAATGAAGAAGGATTAGAGCTGTACTGCAACAAGTCATTTGAGGTATTTGAGATCCATGCAACCGGTCATTATCCCATGATCGAAAAGCCGGAGGAGTTTAATGAAATTCTTAGCAAAATTTTGATGATGATGTGATGATGTGTTGATGATGATTTGACAACCAAAGTTCAAGGCGAATACATTAACTGGAAAATAAAACAAGTAATCGTATTCTTTTTCATTTGCATTCCATTAAATTCAGGCTCAAAAGCAATCGCAGCTAATTACTAACTATTTAACCATGACTATCAACCATAAAATCACAACTATTCTGACTTTTTCTCTCATTTTCTTTCTTGCTTTTCAGGGGTTCAGTCAATCCAAAAAGGAGGAAAAGCAAATCTCAAGATTGTTAATCATTGTCCTGGTCGGTAATCAGGAAAACCGCCAGACCTTTGAAGATGAGATCCAGATCCAACTGGCTGTCAAAGGTTATGCATCCATACAAAGTCACAAAACTGCATTGAATACCGGTGAAAAAATTACCAGAGAGGAAGTGATCAGCGTTGTGGAAGAAAATAATTATGATGGGGTATTGCTCTTGAAACTACTGGATGCCGATCAGGAAGTAAACTACACAACAAGCGATAAATACGATTATTCAGGGGATGTTTATTTTTATAATTATGCATATTCCTATTTTCCCAGAAATTGGGATTCGGTAAAAGAAATCAAAATAGTGATTGAATCTGATCTATTTTATGCCGGGGATAAAAGCCTGGTGTTTTCAGATTTATCTAATAAAATCGTTACGGACAATGCAGAGGAATTCATCGGTAAATTTTCCAAAAAGCTGGTGAATAAGCTGATCAAAGGGAAATACCTGAAAAAGAATGAATAAAATCCTTCCTTTCAAATCTACCGGAATATCCTTGCTTTTAGATTAATCAAAATAATAGTACCTTTTCGGAATGACATTGCTAATTGGGTTTTTTCTGTTATCCATCCTCTTTTCCTTCCTTTGCTCAATCTGGGAAGCTGTGTTGTTAAGTGTCACACCTTCCTACATTAAAAGAAAAGAAATTGAAGATCCACCTACTGGCGCCTTGCTGGCAGATCTAAAGAAGAAAATTGACCGTCCGCTATCTGCGATTCTTACCCTCAATACCATTGCGCATACTGTTGGAGCTATTGGTGTGGGGGCGCAAGCCGGAAAATTGTATGGTACCAACAGCTTTAATGTCTTTGGATTTCAGCTTACATATGAGTCTGTCATTGCCGCATTAATGACTCTCGCGATATTGTTTCTTTCGGAAATTATACCCAAAACCCTGGGAGCTAATAATTGGAAAACACTAGCTCCAATAACCGCAAAAGCTTTGAGAATACTTGTCTGGATATTGACTCCGTTTGTCTGGATGAGCAATCAACTAACCAAAATCCTTAAAAAAGACAAAAACAAAAGTATTTTCAGTAAACAGGATTTTGCTGCAATGGCCGATGTCGTGAGTGAAAGCGGTGGTATTAAAAAAGAAGAATACAAATTGATAAAGAATATTCTTCGATTTGATGAATTGAGGCCACGCGATGTCATGACCCCGAGAACCGTTATGTTTATGGCGGAGGAGGATCAGACCTTGAAGGAATTTTACCAGAATAATCAACCTCTTATTTTCTCTAGGATTCCACTCTACCACAAGAAAGAAGATTCCATTACCGGGTTGCTGCTGAAAGATGATCTTTTACAGGAATTGATTGATGGGCGATCAGACCGTATGTTGAAAGAGATCAAACGTGAAGCGATTATCATCCCCGAAACCATGCATCTTCGTGACATCTTTGATAAGTTAAATTCACAAAGGGAGCATCTGGCGATCGTTGTAGATGAATATGGTGGAATTCTCGGGTTGGTAACGCTGGAGGATATTATTGAAACATTGATGGGACTGGAGATCATGGATGAGACGGACTCCATTTCAGATCTACAGTCATATGCCAGGAAAAAATGGGAGGAGCGTGCCCGAAAAATGCGATTAATTGAATAGCTAATTAACGGGCTCCATGGTCTCAATGATCAGATCTAAAGCTTCAATCCAGGCTTGTCTGGAGCGATCTGTATAATCTTCCCCAAGTTGTTCGGCAATAGATTCCAATAAAATTTCTTTGATCATAAGATAGTGTTCGTGCTTGACACCATAATTCACATGTTGCCTACCCAATGATTTCAAATTGAGCATAAGGTGCTCAGGTCTGGAGAGAGAATTGATAATACCTCTTAGCATATGTGTCAACATACGGCCCTGCTCAAGCATATTATTCTGAAAAAGTGTTCTGACCTGCGGGGCTTGCTGAAATACTTTTTCATAGAAAAGTTCCGCAAACTGTTCTTCATTTCTAAGCAGCTGGTCGAGTGTTGCCTGGACCTCAAGGTTCGTGTCTGTTTCGACAAATCCCAGTATCTCATATACCGGAATTTTAATTTCCTTCCCTCTCAATTTCACATCCGATCGAAATCCTATTTTTAATTTATCTTCTGGAATGTGATCCATTACAGACTGTGAGGCGAGAATTCTGGAACCATATTCTTTGTTCTGGGCCTGAATCCTGCTCGTTACATTAACAGGATCGCCAATGACTGCAAATTGTTTATGACGCGGGTGACCGATGTTCCCGACAAATGCCCTACCATAATGAAGTCCGATACCAATCTTTATTTCCGTTTCAAAATCCTTAAATTCCCATTTATTAAGACGTTGAATGGCATAATTCATCCCTAAAGCTGCACGGATAGCATCCATACAGATCTTTGATTTATTCCCTCCTCCGGTACCAAAAAGCGCGATGATCTCATCGCCTGCATACTGGTAGATGATGCCGTTGTTCATGCATATCGGATCACCAAGGACGGTAAAGAACCGGTTGAGCATATGTGCCAGATCGAAATTGCTATGCTTATCGGCCAGTGGGGTGAAATTTCTCATGTCGCAAAAAAGAAATACCAGTTCCCGTTCATCCCCGATCCCAAAAGGGATGGTTTCCAATTGCAGATTGCTTACTTCCGCATTGGTCCAGACCAACCGCTCGATGGATACATTTTCTTTCATTAACTTAGCCTGACATGCAAGCCGGATGGAGGGATCCCAATTCCGCTTTTTTCGAAATTCTTCTTCCTGTCGTGTTAATGGATTAAGGTTTTCACTTCCTTCTATCACCCGGATCCTGCAGGTGGTGCACATTCCATTCCCGCCGCATTCATGCAGGTGGGGGATTTTATTGGCGATGGAAATTTCGAGCAGACTTGTTTCAGGGTCATTTGCGTCAACTACCCTGTTGATATCGCAATATCTGATGCTTCGTCCTGACAAGTATTTAAAAAATTAAGTAATGCATAAATTTACAAATCCTATGAAGGAAAAAAATTTTATTTTGTTAATTAACGTCCATGAATACAAAAGAAGGAAAATATAGCAATCCATTCAGCGCTACATTCAATGGTATCATGGAATTGTTTAAGAAGCATGAATCCATTGGTGAACTAAATGAGCAAGATCGATTGGATGGGAAGAAAGTGCTCATTACCGGTGCTAGTTCGGGGTTAGGGTTTGCTACTTCCGTGGAGCTGGCAAAACGTGGAGCTCAGGTAATTATGGCATGTCGAAGCGGAATCCCTGAAAAAGGAGAAGAAGTAAAAAAGCTTTCCGGTTCAGATCAGGTCGATATGTTGCATGTCGATCTTTCCGATCTTGATTCCATTTATCGACTCGTTGACGAATTTAAGACAAAGTTTAGATCATGCGATATTTTGATTTGCAATGCCGCGGTAGTTCCGGGTAAAAGCAGAAAAACCATACAGGGGCTGGAGGAAATGTTTGTGGTCAATTACTTGTCTAAATTTGTTTTGATTAATTCCCTGATAGAGAAAAATGCTATTCAGTCAAAGTTTAATGATTATCCAAGGGTGATAATTGTTTCATCCGAAAGCCATCGCAATCCGAAAGACTATAAATGGGAGGAGTTTGGAGTTTACAAAGATTATTCGATGGGAAAGACAGTTGAGCTATATGGATATTACAAACTGCTTCTGACAACGTTATTTAAAGAATTAAAAAGGCGTTTTGGGGGTGAAATTTATTTCTATTCATTATGTCCAGGACCAGTTAATTCAAATATTGCCAGGGAAGCCCCGAAATTATTCCAGCCATTGATGAAGTTCATTTTCAAAATGTTTTTCAGAAGTCCGGAAGTGGCATCAGAACCGGTTGTTTACCTGGCAACATCACCTGACCTGAAGGCTAAAAAAGTTGAATATTTGTACCTGATGACACAAAAAGAAATTGATGAAAAGGCTGCTTCTTCAAAGAATGGACAGCTATTATGGGAAAAATCAGAAAATCTCTTAAAAGAGATAGGTGTTTCAGCAGGTTGAATACTATCTTGCAAGTACACCTTCATTGACACTATTCAATAACATCAGGAACTTTTTATAGTTCTGATGATAATTATTAAACAGAATCGCTCAAATATGAAATTTATTAAGACGCTGGGAATCACAATTTTCCTATCTATCAATGCAACTCTATCATTTGCTAACATTACACTTCCCGGAATTTTTGGAGATCATATGGTTCTTCAACAAAATTCGGAAGTCAGGATATGGGGTTGGGCAAAAACCGGAGAAGAAGTAAAGGTCACAACGAGCTGGGACGATCAGGAGCAGAGCATGAAAGCAACGAACCAGGCTAAGTGGTCGGTTATTTTGAAAACCCCGGAAGCCGGAGGGCCCCACAGGATTATTTTAAAAGGATACAATGAAATTATCATTGAGGACATTTTGATTGGCGAAGTTTGGTTATGCTCCGGCCAATCCAATATGGAATGGTCAGCGGGGTCAGGGATTGACAACGCTGAGGAATATTTGAAAAATGCCAATTATCCGGAGATCAGACTTTTTTCTGTACCACATACAACAGCTTTGACACCTCAAAATGATTTACAGGGTGAATGGGTCGTTTGCACACCTGAAACCATGAAGTATTTTAGCGCTGTGGGGTACTTCTTTGGACAGGAAATTCATGAAAAAATCGATGTGCCCGTTGGGCTGATCAATAGTAGTTGGGGTGGGACACCTGCCGAGAGTTGGACAAGTGAGAAGGCAATTAGGAAAGATAAACAGTTGGAAACAGCTGCAGAAAAATTGAAAGACGTTCCCTGGGGTCCTGTACAACCAGGCAGGATTTATAATTCGATGATTGCTCCGATTATTCCATTTAAAATTGCCGGGGCTTTGTGGTACCAGGGAGAGGCCAATGTTGGAAACCCGGAAAACTATGAAAAGCTTCTGTCGACGATGATTGATAGCTGGAGGGAAGAATGGGGTTATGAATTCCCATTTTATTACGTTCAGATCGCTCCCTATAAATATGGAAAGCCGTACGAGGGAGTAGCTTTAAGGGATGCTCAAAGAAAAGTATTGTCTACTCCCAATACAGGGATGGTTGTCATTAGTGATATTGGAAATATCGACGATATCCATCCCAGGAATAAGTATGATGTGGGCTTACGGCTGGCAAAATGGGCATTGAACAAAACCTATGGCATGGAAGACGTTGTTTATTCCGGTCCATTGTACAAAAACATGAAAATTGAAGGTAAAAGGATACGAATTGAATTTGAACATACCGATGGTGGCCTGATGGCAAAGGGAAAAGAATTAACGGATTTTCAGATTTCAGGTGAGGACAAGGTGTTCGTCAATGCCAAAGCAAAGATCGATGGTAATTCTGTGATTGTTTATGCCAAAGAAGTGAAAGAGCCGGTAGCTGTCCGGTTTGCATGGAGCAATACCGCCGAACCCAATTTATTCAATGAGGCAGGTTTGCCAGCATCGAGTTTCCGTACGGATGATTGGAAAGTTAATTATGAATAGTTATTACTGATGGATTAATGAACAGATAATATTCCAGAATTTCATCTGCGTTAAAATCAAAGAATACACGTTATGTGACACACTTTTCATTCTACCTGATAAGAAAAGGCAATGGCCGGATATGAGTTCGTCGAATTTAATACCGATTCCGGCACATTAACCCTTACTTTATTCCCATCAATTATCCATTTCACTCTATTTCCTGTTGAAATAACTCTCATTTTCGTTCCTTTTTTAGGAATATTCCCCTTCCATTCAATGGTTTTAGGAATTTTAGTACCTTCTTGGATCAGCACAATGGCATTGACCGATCCATCCTTGTTCTGTGTGAAGAAAGTATTCCCGTCCTGGTAAGCGTCGGTAGTTCTGGTGTTATAAATAGCAGATCCATTCGCTTTCATCCACCTTCCAATCGTTTCGAGTTTTTGAATTACTTCAATATCAATGGTGCCATCAGCTTTGGGGCCAACTCCCAGAAGCATGCTGCCTCCCTTAGCTACTACTTCTACAAGCTGGTGAATTACCTGGGTTGGTGATTTCATTGGGTCATTCGGGACATATCCCCAATTATCTCCCAAGGGTATGCAGCTTTCCCATGGATAATCAAGTTTCCCTTCGGGAATTCTCCTTTCAGGAGTCTGGTAGTTTTCGTATGGACCATGAACAGTTCGATCGACGATCAGGACTCCCGGCTGAGCCTCGCGAGCCATTCTGGCTATTTTTGGCATATCAATATCCTGACTCCATTCGGGTATTCTGGCTCCCCAGGACAGAACCTCTTCATTGACGGATTCAAGAGGTCTGACCCATCCACCATCCAGCCACAAGATGTCAATTTGACCATAATTATGCATAAGCTCACTAATTTGGTTGTAGGTGAACTCTTTATATTTATTCCATCTATCCGGATACTTATTGATGTCATAATTATTGTTCCTGTCTGCTGTAGCATATTTTGGCCACCAATAATATTCCGTATGCCAATCAGGTTTGGAAAAATATGCGCCTATCATCAGATCTTCTTTTCGAAAAGCATCAAACACGTATTTAGCCACATCTGCCTTCGGGTGGGATGCAAAGGGACCTTTTGCAATGCTGTAGTCAGATTGCTTTGTGTCGAACATAGAAAAGCCATCGTGGTGTTTGGTTGTGAATACGACATAGCGCATGCCAGCGTCTCTGGCTGCACTGGCCCATTGTTCCGGATTGAAATTAACTGGATTGAACTCATCAATGAGACCCCAGTACCATTCCTTGAATGCACAATAGTCCAATGAATCAGGCCGGCTGATCCAGTCTTCAGAGCACAGCGCCCAGGATTCGATCATTCCTGGCACAGCGTAAAGTCCCCAATGAATGATCATACCAAATTTCTGGTCCTGCCATTGGTTGAGTTTGTCGAGCACAAGCGAGTCATCAGGCCATTCGTAAATCGATGATTGATGGTGTATATTGTCCTCCTGAGCAAGAGTGGTTCCTGCCAGTAAAGTGAATACGATCAAAGAAAACAAAGATTTCTTCATTGTTGATTTATTCTAGTGTTTTTAATTATTCTGTAAAAGCAGAATTTCTCATATCGATTTTCCAATCATTGGTGTAGAATCCTGAGCATTTTATTCCCTTAGCCCCCTCTTTCAACATATCCAAAGAAAATATCATGAAATCAGGAAAACCACTTGCTGCTGCAAAATATTGATTAGGCAGCGTTGCATTCATTCCTTCCAGTCCGGTTCCACTGATGATCGCTATTGATGCTGTCTCACTATCTGCTCTTGGCCACATAAAATATGCTCCAAGATTGGCTCCTGTATAGGTTTTGTCTCCGACAAGTATTTGTTCAGGCTGTACCTGGATGGGGCAGTCAGCCAGTAGTTTTTTCCAGGCGCTGTTTGTTTTTGCATTTCCATAAATAATGACTCCCCGATCTGGATATTTGGATGGATTAAAATCTTTGTCTGCAATGACATCAATAGCTCCATTTCCCCGGTAATACCATGCTTCAGCATCGAAAATAGCTTTTTCGTAAGCCCACTTGTTTTCATCTTTGTTTCCATTAGTTCCATAGACAAACACCATTTTGTGGTTAAAGCCTTCTTTGAAACCAGCTCCTCTGTTCAACCCTTTGTGCGAAGGATCGGGATCCTCACCCAGTAACCAGGCGTCTGGTTTCTGTAAAAAAATCCTGTCGTTGTCAGATTTAGCAACATAAATGATGGGTTCATGATCATCCAGAACTACTTTTATGGAATCTCCTTTTGTAAAATAGTGAAGGTCAAAACTCAAGGTAGCGACATTGGATGTCGTTCCATAGATCTTCTTTTCAGGCTTGCTTCTCTTGATATTCACCTTACTTAGTTCAAGTGATCGTTCTTGCTGAATTATGTTTACCCAAAAGTATTGTGAAGATATCGTCGGACTAGTTGTGGTAAAATCTACTACGTCTATCAGACTATCGTTCGGAATGGTATGCCATTTGAAATACTCAAACATGGGTGGCCAATCTACACTCTCATCACCAAACCAATGGCTGCCTCCAGGGTATTCATAATAGCTGAAATCTTTGTGAAACTCACCCAAAACCTCTCGCATTTGCCTGGAGTAATCTACTGAAACGACTTTATCACTATCGCCATGATGGATATAAATTCCGCCAGCATTATAGTTTTTCGCTAAATCGATTACGTTACTCGGATTGCTTGCCTGGTGAAGAATTTTTTCTATTTCAGAATTGCCTTCTTCTGGTATCTTCCCATCTGATGAACCATAAACAGTAAGTGTCGGATACCCGGCGCAAGGCCCTATTGCAGCCCATTTTCCCGGGTAAGTAGCGCCGAGATACCATGTGCCATGGCCACCCATCGAATGTCCTGTCAGGTAGATCTTTTTGGGATCGGGATGGAACTTTTCTTTCGCTATTTCGAGTACTTCCAAAGCATCCATTCTACCCCATTCCTCCCAGTTAAACCCCCGGGGTCTCCGATTGGTGGGAGCTATCAATACGCCCCAATCCTTTGAATCATAGGCTCGTGCCTGACCAATTGCCTCTACACCTGCACCGTGGACGGATAGAAATAATGCCGGCGAATCGTCACTTTTCGTTGATTGTGGTGTCACCGCGTAGTATTGAACACTTCCATCAATATCGCTAATAAAGGTGTGACTGCTTTGTTCCTGTGGTAAAACCGCTTCAACCTGTATTTCCTTTTCATCTAAAGCTTTCGATTTGTTTTTTACCTGTAGAAGGCATTGAAAAGAACCTTTTTCTGAAACGGCACTCGCATCAAAATAAAATGGAACTTTCCGGCTGGTAAGAGCAGGAATGGCTGGTATGGAGGATGAGATAGTTTTTCCGTTTAGGGAACTTGTTATTTCGAGACCATTTAATTCCTTGTTTGATGCATTGATAATGACAACCGCTCCTAATAGTTTTTGATTTTGCTCTCCGGTAACAATGTGTGGCAGGGTTGTATCTAATGTGTCAATCCAAATTTCTTTTTCCGGAAACAAAAGTTTGGTCTGAATGCCCTGCCATCGCGCCCATCTGGAACACCTGATCAGAATATCATTTCTTCCCTTTTTAATTTTGATGGGAATGTCAAACCAGCCGTGTTTATAAACGTCGCCTACATGAGGAACACCATTGAAAAAAAGCATGTTATGACCGGAAATGTTTAAAACTGCTGTTTTTTCTGTTTCTGAATCATATGCCAGATATAAGTATCCATCTGAAAGCAGCTCTCCCGAAAAATTACCTGCTGAATCGGCCTGAATAGATTTCCACATAACTTCTTCACCATCGAAAGTAAAAATTTCATTTTCATTTGAGGGATAAGAAAAAGCTCCTGTGAACAATTGGTAGGCCAGCTTATCTTCTACAATGGCGTCCCTTCCATAATTTAAGTCAAGAGGGAGAAATAGTCCTTTCTCAAATATGAATGGCGATTGTGCATAGATAACATGAGTTAACAAGATGTTAAATAAAATGAAGTAACCAGACTTAATTTTCTTAGGCATGTTTTAAATTATTAATTGACGGGAAATCAGGCCTTTAATTCCGCAACGATTCGGGTGTATTTTCCATTACCAAATAACTTCGAATAATACCATTGATATGGTAATCTATGAAATAGCGGCAATTGACCGTTAGTCTTTTTAAAGATAAGAATCAACCGGGTCAATTTCAAAATAAAAATAGTATTGTTTGCGGGCACAATGTAAATGTGTGCGCAAACGTGAATACTGGATGGAACTAATACATAAAATAATTATCCTCCATTTGAGCTGGAAAGCGAACTATGAAAGTGTCTTGCTTTCGTACAATTTATAATTTGAGGGGATTTACTAACCAGGATATTTCATCCTTCGCAGGAACATTTTGACCAGCCATCCATAAATTCCCGCAATTCTTCAAGATAAGAATTGATGCTTTCGGAGCCGGTATAAGTTTCTCGTCCATGGATGATAACCGGCTTGTTCAGGTTTTTATCAATTTCCAATCGATAGCCCACGGTCATATCCATGATCCGGTCTTCCCATTCCAGGATTTCTTCTGTCCTTTCAGGAGTTTTTATCAGTAACATATTATTTCGGAATTAAATGGCGAAAATAAACAATTAACCCAATAATAAAATCGCAAAGGGCAGAGGGCGATGGGCACAGAATGTCAGTTGAAAAGTTATGGAGTAAAAAGTAAACTGTGAAAATTAGAGTTTGCCAGCCCCCAAAACCAGCAACATGCAACCAGCAACAAACCACCAAACTACCCAATCATCAAAATCTCCATTCCTCTCTCAATTATCACTCAGATAGATCTTCTTATTCTTTTGGGTCAAGTATTCGGTCGGGGATATGTCAAATTCCTTTTTAAATGCCCTGCTAAAGGAATTGGGAAGGTCGTAGCCAACCATGTAGGCGATTTCCGAAATATTAAGTTTATCCTGGTCAAGCAGTTGCTTGGCTCGCTGCATACGGAAGGATTTCAACAAGTCAATCGGTTTTTTGCCGGTCAGCTGCTTTACTTTTCTGATGAAATGCATGTGACTCAGGTTGACCATGTCACACATTCTGTTCACATCAAAATCCGTGTCGGAAATATGTGTTTCCATCAGTTCTACCAGCTTATTGACAAGTTGTTCATCGGCGGAAGTGACATGAACATCTTTTGGTCTGAATTTGAATTCCTGCGTAAAGCGATCCTTCAAACTTTCACGGGATCGCAATATATTATTAACCTTTAGGATCAGGATCTCCGGATCGAAGGGTTTGGTAATAAAATCGTCAGCACCGGACTCATATCCTGACATTTCGCTTTCCTTCAGGCTTTTTGCTGTAAGCAGAATGACAGGGATGTGGCTAGTCTCAAAGTTATTCTTCACCTTCTCACAAAGTTTTAGTCCGTCGATATCCGGCATCATGATATCTGAAATAATCAGGTCGACAAACTCCTCTTTTTCCAACTTATCTAATCCCATTTTGCCGTTTTCCGCACAGATAACATGATATTTCTTTTCCAATAGATTGCTGATAAAGAAGCGCATGTCTTCGTTGTCTTCCACAATCATTATGGTCTTTTTTAGTTCTCCGTTTTGAGGAACATTGTTTTCACCGACCAGCTGGCTGGATTCTTTTTCAGATTCCATAATGGAGGCATCCAGGCTTTTGTTTAACTCAAACCTTGAAGCGCTTGCGACACCCTGTGAACCCTGAGGCTTAAGATCTTTTGGCAGAAGAATGGTAAACACCGTACCCACGTTTAATTCACTTTCAACAAATATTTTTCCCTGGTGAAATTCAATCAGTTCCTTTATGTAAGACAAACCGATGCCCGTACTTTCCATATTGGTAATATTCAGCGATTCATCAACATTTTTATACCTTTCGAAAATGTTTTTCAAGCGGCTTTCCTCAATTCCCCTACCTGTATCTTTTACCTCGATTTTAAGATATTTTCTAATATTTTCCCCAATACCAAAGTTTTCTGATTTAGTATAATTATTGATGGTCAGGATAACCTTTATAGACCCATATTCCTGGGTGTATTTAAAGGCATTAGAGAGGAGATTGAAAATAATTTTTTCCAGTTTGTCCTGGTCGAAATGTATCTCGTAATTATCGACATCGGTGGTAAATGAAAAGTTAATACATTTCTGAAGGGCCTGGTTGTTAAATAGCTCTTTGATGTCTTTGACATATTTCACCACATTGTCTTCTCTCAGGATCAGCTCCAGGGTTCCCGTTTCAATTCTTCGAATTTCCAGTAGCTGATTGATCAACTTTTGCAGGCGCAATGCATTTCTTTTTATAAGCTGGTAGAACGATTTCCTATCGTAATCAGAAACCTTGTTTTTGTCTAGTGATTCGATCGGCCCCAAAATAAGAGAGAGTGGTGTCCTGAACTCATGGGTAATATTCGTAAAGAATTTCACCTTCGCTTTTGCCAGGTTTTCAATCTGGTAGACAAGATCCTTTAAAGCATCTCGTTGAGCTTCAATTTCGTGGTTTTTGCTTTCCAGCAGTGTATTGTTTACTTCCAATTCCTTTTGGTGCTGGATGATCTTTTCATTCTGTTTCTCAATTTTCTTTCCCTTTATTTCGAGCTCGGAAACCACTTCTTTCAGGTTTTCATTCAGCGTAGAAAGGGATTGGTTTTTTCGGATAATCCTATACTCGAATATGGACAGCATGATCAGGAATCCCGCAATAAGTGTTAAAAACCAGGCTTGTTTCCATACTGGTGGAGAAACATTGAAGCTTACTGATCCTGGCACTTGACTGATATTTCCATCAAGGTCCATAGCCCTCAACTCAAATGTATAATCCCCACTTGCCAATCCTGTAAAGGTATGGTTTTGCTTATTGGTGAATTCCGACCACGAATCATCATTTAATCGGAATGAATATAGTAAGCGGTTGGCTGGTGTGTTATGCATATAGTCTTTTCCATTCCAGGAAATAATGGTGTTTCCTGTATTGTCAACCTTCTCAGAATATACTTCGATAAATGCTTCAGGCGCTTTTTTGTCTGGTGTTTTCCGATAAACCTTGAAATTCTCAAAAACATCCTTTGAAAATGAGCGAATGGTGTATGCACGCCGTTTCCATTCTCTCAGGGAATGATTGACCCAGATATTATCATCTTCATCAATTAGGATATTGCCTCCTTCATTAGACAAATTCATTTCAGATGGCAGGGCATTATTTATCCATGTTTCGCCATTGTAAAAGCTGATGTCCTTATCGGTCGCAAGCCATATATTACCGTCATCAGCAGCTATGCTAATGATCGTGTTGCTGGCAAGTCCGTTTTCAGTCGAATAATTAATCCACGTTTCATTATTATAAATGAATAACCCGTAGTACCTGGAACCAGCGTACAAATTATTGTCTTCATCACTAATCAGAATATTGATAAACTGCTGCAATTTACTATCATTTGAATCGTTCCAGCTTTCCTGGTTCCATTGAAAGATCCTGCCACCGCCAATCCATATGTTTCCATCTGCGGATTGTCCGATGCCGTAAACATTCGATTGATTAAGACCTTTTTCACTAGAATGATAAAATCTCCAGTTTTTATCCTTTTCCGTGGGATTAATTAGTTGAACAAGACCGCCATAATGACCTTTTGAGATATCCCTGTCTACGCTCCCACCAAAATAAATGGACTGGTCATTTGCCTCAAATGCTGACCGGTAATCGATTCCCCATGAAAGCGAATCCAGGATGATTTTATTCCAATGGTCATTTTCAAGAAAGGCAACTGCAGCTTTTCCCTGATGACTACCGACAGCCCATATCTGCTGTTGAGATGTGGAAATGATCCTAACCGGTGCATCAATAAGGCCATTATTGATATCGTATTTCAACCATTCTTCGGCTTTTTCTTTAATTGCATTCCCATTAACATCGAGAAACCAGTTTGTTTCGCCTACTTCACACTGGTAGTTCAGGCCATCATATGTCAGCCATTGATCGTTGGACAGATCAATTTTCAGGACATTTGACAAAAAACCCATTAGAAGGAGCTCTCCACTGCGATCGGAATAAACCGTGATGTGAGCTGTTGGGATATTGTATGAAGGTGCGCTATATCGATTAATATGTCCATCTCTAATAGCAAAGACTTTTCCAATTCCACCTATCCAGATGGTTTTGTCTTCTGATTCGGCAATACTTACGGTATATTCGTCATCGCCGAAATATTCGTTGAAACTAAGGCTGGTCCATTTGTTTTTATTGAGAATGTAAGTCTTTGCCTTGTTTGATTTATTGATCACCCACAATCTGTTATCACTTGCCCGGAAAAGCTTCTGGTCATTGCCTAAATGAAAGTTATTCTTCCTTCCAATCAGCTTGTACTTATCCATCTGCCCATCAGAAAGATCGGATAATTGAAACTCGATGATCTCACCATCGTCATCACTTGAAATGGCCATCCAGATCAGACCTTCTTTATATTCAAGAACATCGGAAATATTACTAAATCCACTGTTAAATGAAGCGTCAGAAGGGAGGTCTATCAATGTATAATCAGGATGATTGTTCAGAAAGTTCTGTGCGATTTCACTGGATGAAATATAGTATTTGGTATTTTCAGTAATCAGGATAGCCCCTCCGTCTAAAGAACAAAAAATGCTGCCATCTGATGTTTTTTTTATCGAATTGAATATGAAAGTTTCGTTGGAGGCCGCCTGGATGATAGGAGACCATTTTCGATCTTTCTGATAAAAAAGACCGCTTACTGTAGCAGCAAAGATTTTATTTTCACCGTCCACATACACATTGGTTACGGCTCCACCAGATATTCCGTCTTTCTCTCCAAAGTGTTGCCACGACCGTCCATCATATTGTAGCAGCCCATCGGAAACCCCAAACCAATAGCTCTTACCATTTGCCGATTTTGCAAGGGTTTGTATACCTTCACCATTTAATTCATTAAAAAAGGTGTACCTCCAACCTTCTGATAGTGGGTCAGAGGTTTTGACACGGTACTTCTCCTGGGCACTTGAATTGATCGTTAAAAAAAGGAGAAATAGAAGATTGATTAAAAAGTTTGTTTTTCCCATACTCACGGCTATTCCCTATTCGACTATTAATTGATAATACTATATAATTTAGTAATATTTGATCTCAATCTATAAGAAAATGCTAAAATTGCTCTCAATTTACTCTCAGAAATTATATTATTAACAAAGTCGTAAAGTTATATGGAATTAATGTTGAAAATGGTATGATCAATGTTAATTTTGGAATGAGTGGCTAATTTTGTAGTCCATAATATTGCGGCCTATTTCTGAGTTTTGATCAGGTTGCAGAGTTTCATTTTTAAACCAATACACGTAAATGAAGGAATTTCTCGATGAAAATTTTCTGTTAGAAACGAATACTGCAGCAAAGTTATATCACGACTACGCGAAGAGTAAACCTATCATTGACTATCATTGCCATTTACCACAACAAGATGTTGCCAGCGATAGGATATTTAATGACCTGACAGAAATCTGGCTGGAAGGAGATCATTACAAATGGAGGGCAATGCGTACAAATGGTGTTGATGAAAAGTACTGTACGGGCGATGCTTCCAATATTGAGAAATTCAAAAAATGGGCAGAGACTGTGCCCTATACCATGAGAAACCCGCTCTATCACTGGACACACCTTGAATTGCAGCGTTACTTTGGTATTAGGAAATTATTGAATAAAAACACAGCAGAAGAGATCTATGAAGAGGCCTCTGAAATGTTAAGAAAGCCAGATTTCAGCGCGAAGAATATCCTTCACAAAATGAAAGTTGAAGTGGTATGCACAACAGATGACCCTGTAGACGACCTGAAGTATCATAAGGAGTTAAAAGACAGTGGATTTGATGTGAGTATATTGCCTACTTTCCGACCAGATAAAGCGATGGCGGTTGAAAATGCCGTCGAATTTGTAAAATATGTTAAGAAGTTGGAAAAGGCTTCCAATATTTCCATTTCAGATTTTAAATCGTTCATTGACGCTATTCAAAATCGTCATGATTTCTTCGCAGACATGGGTTGCAAGTTGTCGGATCATGGTATTGAAACAATGTATGCAAATGATTACACAGACAGCGATTTAAAAAGCATTTTTACAAAGGTGTTGAGTGGGAAAGAATTGTCGGTGGAAGAAGTTGGTAAGTTTAAAGCAGGAATGCTTGTTATTGGTGCAAGGATGGATCATGAAAAGGGGTGGACGCAGCAGTTCCACCTGGGAGCGATAAGAAACAACAATCCACGCATGATGAGGGAGTTGGGACCAGATACTGGCTTCGATTCCATTGGAGACTTTGAAATGGCCAGGCCGATGTCTAAATTTTTAGGTAGACTTGATGATACAGATCAGCTAGCCAGAACAATCCTTTATAATCTAAATCCAAGAGATAATTATCTTTTTGCCACCATGATCGGGAATTTCCAGGATGGTTCTGTTGCTGGAAAAATGCAATTTGGTTCCGGATGGTGGTTTTTGGATCAAAAAGAGGGAATGGAAATGCAGATGAACGCCCTTTCCAACCTGGGACTATTGAGTCGGTTTGTTGGAATGTTGACGGATTCCAGAAGTTTTCTTTCTTATCCACGACATGAGTATTTCAGAAGGTTGCTGTGCAATCTTCTCGGGAATGATATTGAAAAAGGATTGCTGCCAAATGACATCGAGTTCATTGGTGAAATGGTAGAAAATATTTGTTATTACAATGCGAAAAATTTCTTTGAATTTAACTCTAATACAGACTAAGCGACATGACAAAAGTTGTAACATTTGGTGAAATAATGTTGAGACTGGCAACGCCAGGTTTTTTACGGTTTATTCAGGCTACAGAATTTGAAGCCACTTATGCCGGGGGTGAGGCGAATGTAGCTGTTTCCCTCGCAAACTACGGGATGGATGCCTACTTTGCGACCAGATTACCCGACAATGATATTGGTGATGCAGCCATTGCTACACTCAAAAAGCATAATGTCAAAACCGATTATATTGCAAAAGGAGGAGACAGAATAGGAATTTATTTCCTGGAAACAGGAGCAGTAAGCAGAGGAAGTAAAGTAGTTTACGACCGTGCTAACAGCGCGTTGGCGGAAATCAAGCCCGGAACCATCGATTGGGATAAAGTGCTTGATGGAGCAAAGTGGTTTCATTGGACAGGGATCACACCATCGATTTCTGAAGGAGCAGCAGTAGTTTGCAAGGAAGCGCTGGAAGTGGCATCGAAAAAGGGGATCACCATTTCAACTGACCTGAACTATCGGAAAAAACTGTGGAAGTGGGGAAAGACAGCCGGGGAGGTAATGGAAGATCTGGTACAGCATTGTGATATCATTCTTGGAAATGAAGAAGATGCAGAGATGGTTTTCGGTATCAAACCCGAGGGTGTAGATGTGACGGCAGGTCATGTGGAAGGAGCAGCCTATGAATCCGTAGGGAAGCAACTGATGGAAAAATTCCCTAAAGCTAAAAAGGTCATCATCACGCTGAGAGGATCAATCAGCGCCAGTCATAATACCTGGTCGGGTGTTTTGTGGGATGGAAAAAAATTATTTGAAGCACCAACCTATCAAATTACGCACATTGTAGATCGCGTAGGAGGTGGTGATTCGTTTATGGGAGGTTTAATCTACGGACTGATAAGCTATCCTGGCGATGACCAGAAAGCATTGAATTTTGCTGTAGCGGCCTCATGCTTAAAACATACCATTCAGGGGGATTTCAATCTTGTCACAGTAGATGAAGTTGAAAAACTGATGAGCGGAGACGCTTCCGGACGTGTAGCGCGATAGGTTAGTTGAAAGTGAAAAGTAAAAAGTTTATAAAGTTGATGTGAGAATGTATCTGTACAAAATCCATGTTTGAAAAAAGAGTGAGGTGAAATTCCTATATTCCCCCTTTGAAGGGGGTTAGGGGGATGTTAACGTAATAAAATCGATTCACTTCACTTTTTTGGACTTAATTTGGCAGATTCTTGATTAACGTTATTTCACATCAACACATTAACTAAATTAAGATGTCAAGATTTTCAAGAATACAAGTTTATAATGCCATGCAGGAAACCGGAATGGTTCCTGTTTTTTATCATAAAGACCTTAGTGTCTGCAAGGATGTTTTAAAAGCATGCTATGAGGGAGGAGCAAGGGTTTTTGAATTTACCAATCGTGGTGATTTTGCGCATGAGGTGTTTGCGGAATTAAATAAATGGTCGAGCTCGGCGCTACCAGAAATGATTTTGGGTGTTGGGTCAATTACAGAACCATCAACGGCAGCGTTATATATACAACTCGGAGCTAATTTCATCGTTTCACCGGTTTTCAATCCTGAAATGGTGAAGCTATGTAATCGTCGAAAAGTAGCGGTTAGCCCAGGTTGTGGATCGTTATCCGAGATATCTGCTGCCGAGGAGTTAGGTGTGGAAGTTGTAAAGATTTTCCCAGGAATGCAGGTTGGAGGACCGGATTTCGTGAAAGCGGTCTTAGGACCCATGCCGTGGACATCCATCATGCCGACGGGTGGTGTGGAACCGGAGGAAGCAAACCTTAAAAAATGGGTAGAAGCAGGTGTAACGTGTGTCGGAATGGGGTCTAAATTGATGGTGAAAAAAGAGGATGGCTCATTCAACCTGGATGCCATTACCAACAAGACCAAAGAAGCAATTGAAATTATTTCAAAATACAGGAAAGGATAAAACGATGAAGGTCAGCAGTCGAAAATTAACTGGAAATGCAGGTTCCTTTTGTGGAATTCTGCTATTGGCAACTATTGGGATTAGCCTTGTGTTGTTTTCGGGTTGTGGTGCAAAAAAGGAGCATAAAGTTTTAAAACTGGCGCACGGCCTCGACCCAACTCACCCGGTACACAAAGCCATGGTTTTTATGGCCGATAGGGTAAAAGAAAATTCCAAGGGAAAGCTGGAGATTGAAATCTATCCCAGTGCACAATTGGGCTCGGAGCAGCAATGTGTGGAACTTCTTCAGATCGGCAGTCTTGCAATGACCAAGGTTTCAGCGGCCATTATGGAAAGTTTTACGGATAACTATAAAGTTCTGGGCTTGCCTTATATTTTTCGGTCAAAGGAACATTCATTCAATGTACTGGATGGCGAAATTGGTGAGGAACTGCTGGCCAGCACGGAAAAATACTGGATTAAAGGGCTTTGTTTTTACGATGCGGGAAGCAGAAGTTTTTATACCATAAAAACACCAATTGAGGAACCGGATGACCTGGATGGCCTGAAAATACGGGTAATGAAAAGTCAGACCGCCATGCAGCTGGTATCTGCAATGGGTGGATCTCCAACCCCCATTTCCTGGGGAGAACTTTACACAGCTTTGCAAAGCGGCGTAGTGGATGGTGCGGAAAACAACCCTCCAAGTTTTTATACTTCTCATCACTATGAGGTATGCAAAACTTATTCGCTCAATGAACATACGATGGTTCCGGATGTGCTGATCATCAGTACTGTAGTTTGGGAAAAGCTGACTGAAGAAGAAAGGGAGTGGTTGATGGAGGCGGTAGAAGAATCCGTTCCTGTTGAGAGAAAATACTGGGCGGAGTCAGAAGCTGAATCACTTGCAAAAGTTCAGGAGGCCGGAGTGACCATTATCAAACCTGACAAAGCTCCATTTGAAAAGAAAGTTGAAAAAATATATGAAGGTTTTAAAAGTGACGAGGAATTTTATTCACTGATCCAGCGGATCCGGGCGGTAAAGTAAGTAATTTTCACCCTTCAAAATCTAAGACATTTTTAAATTTAAACCATGAGAAACAGAATTGATAAAATCCTGGAATGGTTCCTTGTATTTTTAATGGCGGTCCTGGTAGTTGATGTACTTTGGCAGGTCTTCAGCAGGTATGTGCTTACATCACCCAGCTCGTTTACCGATGAACTCGCCGGGTTTTTACTTATCTGGGTAGGCCTTCTGGGCGCTGCTTATGTAACGGGTAAGAATGAGCATCTTGCCATTGATCTGCTCCTTCAAAAATCATCTGAGAAAAGGAAGCATGTTCTTTTGCTGGTTATTCACATCCTCATCGCTTTGTTTGCAGTTTTTGTCTTAATTATTGGAGGAATATGGCTCGTTTACACACGATTTTACCTGAATGTCATTTCTGCCGCCTTGCTAATCCCACTGGGGTATGTTTACATTGTTTTGCCTCTATCGGGAATCATTATCTTATATTATTCGATCGACAACATCAGACAACTTTTTGTAAAAGCACCTAATCAATAAACTATGGAGTATACCGGAATCATCGTACTTGTTTTGACTTTTACATTTTTTCTAGTGATAGGTGTTCCCATTGCCTACAGTATTGGTATTTCAGGGATTCTCACCATGCTGGTTTCCATCGATTCTTTGCCTGCTTTCACAACGTTTGCTCAACGGATGGCGACAGGTTTGGATAGCTTCACGCTCCTGGCCATACCATTCTTTATTCTTGCGGGAAATATCATGAATAGCGGTGGGATTGCCAGGCGACTGATCGAATTTGCCCGTATCCTGGTAGGTGGATTTACAGGAGGACTAATGTTTGTGAATGTTCTTGCAAACATGCTATTCGGGGCCATTTCCGGATCAGCGGCGGCATCTGCTTCTGCCATTGGTAGTATTATGGGGCCTGAAATGAAAAGAGAAGGCTACAAAGAAAATTATAGTGCTGCCGTTAATATCACCTCTGCAACCACAGGACTAAGCATCCCTCCGAGTAATATCTTAATTGTTTATAGTCTTGCGAGTGGTGGCGTTTCAATTACAGCGCTCTTTCTGGCGGGCTATGTTCCCGGAATATTAACAGGTTTGGCTATCATGATCATGGCTGTATCCATGCTGGTTTACAAAGAAAAGGGTTTTGCAGGAGTGCTAATGGTTTTATTTAAATTTGCCTTGGTTGGTGTTACCATTTTTGCAGTTTCTGCAGGGATTATGTTTGGATTTGAGAATTTCGATCCAGTTGCCAATATGGTTTTATATGGTATTCTGATTATTGGATTTGTCTTTTTTATCATTCATAAATCCAGGAAAAAAGAGTCAAAAATAAAAGAAGGGTTTTTTAAGTTCATTGATGCATTACCCAGCCTATTAATGCTGGTCATTGTCATCGGTGGGATTGTAGCAGGATTCTTTACAGCTACGGAAGCATCAGCGATTGCAGTATTGTATTCCCTGGTATTGGCCTTTATTTATGGGGAAGTCAAGGTTAAAAATCTTCCTGAAATTCTTTTGGGATCGGTCAAAACCACCTGTATTGTGATGCTTCTTATCGCGACGAGTATTTCACTTTCGTGGATCATGTCGTATGAAAACATTCCGCAGACAGTAAGCGCCGGATTACTGAATTTCAGTCAGAATCCATTTGTGATCCTACTGATCATCAACCTGATACTGTTATTTGTTGGGATCTTTATGGATATGACACCGGCAGTATTGATATTCACACCCATCTTTCTGCCCATAATTACCACCCAGCTGGGAATGGATCCGGTTCATTTCGGAATAATCATGGTGTTGAATCTGAGTGTAGGTTTGTGCACACCACCGGTCGGATCTGTATTATTTATCGGGTGTAGCGTGGCAAAAATATCCATCGATAGGGTGATAGGACCATTGATCCCATTGTTTATCGCAATGGTGGTCATTCTATTTCTGGTGACTTACGTACCTGAGCTAAGTCTGTGGCTACCCGGGTTATTTGATTTCTAAATAGTCAGGTTAAGCGCCAGAAGAAAATTAAACTATAAAAATTTGTCAGTAACTATTAAAATGAAAGAATTAAACAGAGAGACGGTAAGTAACTTTTTAGATGCACCCATCAAAGTCATTCAGTTTGGGGAAGGAAATTTCCTTCGCGCATTTGTTGATTGGATATTTGATGTGATGAATGAAAAAGGCTTGTTTGAGGGAAAGGTGGCCATGGTTCAGCCCATCGACAAGGGACTGGGCGAGATGGTCAACAGCCAGGATGGATTGTATCATTTGTTCCTGAATGGATATGAAAAGGGAGAGCTCAAAGAAGAAATCAGGCTGATGAGAGTAGTTGACGGATGCATAAACCCTTATAGTGAATTTGAAAAATTTCTCGATCTGGCCAGAATGGATTCTACGGATATCATCATTTCCAATACCACCGAGGCAGGGATTGTATTTGATGAAAATGACAAATTTGAAAATAAACCGGCAAATACATTTCCGGGTAAGCTCACACAGCTGCTTTATGAACGATTCAAAACCAGCTCAGGAGATACGACTAAGGGATTTACCATTATCCCGTGTGAGCTGATCAACAAGAATGCGGATGCACTGAAAAAATGTGTTCTGCAATTCATTACTCACTGGAACCTGGGTGAAGATTTTAAAGCCTGGGTTGAAGCTGCCAATACCTTCCACAATACCCTGGTAGACAGAATTGTTCCAGGCTATCCAAAAGAAAATGCTGATGAATTTAAAGCAAAGATCGGCTATAATGACAAGCTGATGGTTGCGGCAGAGGTATTCCATTTGTGGGTAATTGAAGGTGGGGATGAACTAAATAAGAAAATACCTTTCCGCGAAAGCGGCCTGAATGTGCAATTGGTGGATGATATTACCCCCTATCGCGACAGGAAAGTCAAAATATTAAATGGTTCCCATACGGGAATGGTTCCGATGTCGTACCTCTACGGCAATCGAACAGTACAGGAAACTGTTGAAGATCCATTTACCAAAAAATTTGTTGAGGGCCAGGTGTTTCAAGAGATCCTTCCGTCGGTCAACCAGCCATACGATGAAAAAAAACAATTTGCAGAAGATGTAATCGAGCGGTTCAGAAATCCAAGTATCAAGCACTTGTTAGCCAGCATTGCACTGAATTCCGTATCTAAATATAAAGTCCGGGACCTGCCATCGTTTATGCATTATTATCTGAAAAATAACGAGATTCCGAAGCACCTTGCATTTTCACTGTCTGCGCTGATCAGGTTTTACAAAGGTGAGTGGGAAGGTAGAGAGTTGCCAGTCAATGATAATGATGATATTGTGCAATTCATGAAGGAAGCATGGTCAACAGGAGATTATCAGCGGGTTGCAGAAAAGGTTCTGAGAAACAGCACTTTTTGGGATCAGGATTTAACAAAAATTAATGGACTAACGGAGATCATTGCTTCTAACCTGAAGAATATTGATGAAATAGGGATTGAAGAGGCATTTGGAAGAATTAATTGATTTAAAGGAGATTTAAATATGAAACAGCGGGCAATAATCATTCATCCAAACGACGACCTGGTCGTAGCATTGGATAATCTGAAGAAAGGTGAAGAAATAGAAATAGAAGGGAAGATAATTACTCTGAAAGAAGATATTCAGCAAAAGCACAAGTTTGCCAGGCAGGATTTCAGGCACGGTGACAAGGTTCACATGTATGGGGTGATCGTTGGGAAAACCATGACTGAAATTCCAGCAGGAGTTCCTATTACCGTAAACAATGTAGAACACGATACTGCCGAGAGTATAGACCTTTCCTTGCGAAATACCGAATGGCCCAAGCCTGATGTGTCGAAGTGGAAAGACAAAACATTCATGGGCTATCACCGTGGCGATGGACAGGTAGGTACACAAAATGTCTGGATCGTCGTTCCGCTGGTGTTCTGCGAAAACAGAAATATCCAGAAGCTGAAAGAGATCTTTAGCAAAGGTTTGGGCTATACCGGTAAATCAGAATATGAGATCAATCTCAACAACCTGGTGGAAAAATATCAACAAGGCGCCAGTGAATCCGAACTATACGACACGGATGTTATTGTCCAAAAAGAGGAAATTATCGAGAACCGTATTTTTAAGAATGTTGATGGAATAAAATTCATGGTCCACGACAGCGGTTGTGGAGGAACGCGCCAGGATGCCCAGGTATTGTGCAATTTGTTGGCGGGATACATCAACAATCCAAACGTTGCAGGAGCAACAATTCTGAGTCTTGGATGCCAGAATGCACAAATCGAAATGCTTAAGGAAACCATAAAAAAAATCTCGCCAAATTCGGATAAGCCTGTTTTCTATCTCGAACAGCAACAATACAAAACTGAACAGGCATTGATCAGTGAGGCAACGAAAAAGACCTTTGCCGGACTTGCTTATGCCAATCAATTCATTCGAAAACCAGCTCCGCTAAGCAAAATTACCCTTGGCCTGGAATGCGGTGGATCGGATGGATTTTCAGGTATCAGTGCCAATCCCGTTTTGGGTTATGCTTCTGATATGTTGACCATGCTGGGAGGAACACCGGTTCTTTCCGAATTCCCTGAGCTTAACGGTGTTGAGCAGGAGCTTTCAAGTCGTTGTGTCAATGAAGATGAGGCAAAAAGGTTTGTCGACCTGATGCGCGCATACAATAAAATTGCTATAGATGCTGGAAGTGGCTTTTCGGCTAACCCATCTCCCGGAAATATCAAGGATGGTTTGATCACCGATGCAATGAAATCTGCTGGAGCAGCGAAAAAAGGTGGAACCTCACCAGTTGTCAAGGTGCTGGATTATGCTGAGCAGGCCAAACCCGGAGGTTTGAATTTACTTTGCACACCTGGCAATGACGTAGAATCTACTACCGGCCTTGCTGGTTCCGGGGCTAACGTAATTGTGTTTACGACCGGATTGGGGACGCCAACCGGTAATCCCGTTGCACCGGTTATCAAGATGTCGAGCAATACCCATCTATACGAAAAAATGCACGACATCATCGACTTTAATGCAGGTACGGTGATAACAGGTGAAGACTCAATACAATCGAAAGGAGAAGCGTTGCTTGATTATATTATTAAGGTGGCAAGCGGCGAGGAAATTACAAAGGCCAGCTGGCTCGATCAGGATGATTTTATTCCCTGGAAAAGGGATATTTCACTGTGATTTTTACTGTTTTCTGGATATAAATCCTCAAAAATTTCTGTAAAATAATTCCCATCATTCGCAATAATTGTTAAATTATAGCAAGGGAGGCCAATTGTAAATTGAGGATGGAAGTTAATGAGGAATTTTATAAAACGCTGATTGAAAACTCACAGGAGCTAATTTGTTTTCATGAACCCAATGGTAAGTTTCTCTTTTTAAGTCCAAGCATTCAAAAAATAGCAGGTTATAAACCTGAAGAGTTAACAGGTAAAAATCCCTACGATTATTTTCACCCCTCAGACAGGGATCATATTCAAAACGATGGTCATAATCCGATACTGAGAGGTTCGGAAAAGTCCTTGACAGAATATCGGTTTTTGACGAAATCCGGCAAATATATTTGGCTGCAGACACTGACCACACCGATTCTAAACAAATCAAATCAAATCGAAAATCTGCTGTCTTCCTCCAGGGAAATCAGCAATCTCGTGTATTTAAAGGAAGAATTACTCAGTAAGGAAATATTACTGGAGCAAGCCGGGTTACTATCTGAAGTCGGGGCCTGGGAGCTCGATGCTAAAACTTTAAACTTAATTCATTCTAATGCATGGTATGCTATTCTTGAGGTTGACAAAGATCAGGAAATGACGCTTAGGGAGTCGTTTGAATTGTTTCCTGAACAAGCAAAAGAAAAGATAAAAGCCACGGTTGAAGATGCATTGAAAAATGGGAGGGAGTGGGATATGATATTGCCGATCAATACCATGCGGGGGAATAAACTTTGGATCCGGTCAGTGGGAAAGGTTAAATTAAAGTATGGGGATGTAGACAAGGTATTTGGGATTATACAAAATGTTACCAATCAGGTCGAAACTCAAAATAACCTGAAAGCTATGGTCAATAAGCTGACAAAGCAAAAAGATCACCTCGAAGGATTTAACCACATTATTTCACATAATCTTCGAAGCCCGGTTAAGAATTTAAATCTTCTGATTTCGCATCTGGAGGGGCTCAATCAGGATGAAGAATGCCAGGTGTTTATTGACCATATAAAAAAGGTGTCTGATTCTATCAATGAACAGTTGGATGACCTGGTAGATGTTGTGAGGCTGATACGGGATAAGGATATTGAAATCGAAGAAGTGAAATTAAGGGAAGTGATTACCAAGACAAAGTCCATCCTGAATGGACAAATTCATCAGCTGGATCCTGAGATTAAAATAGATCTATCCGAATGGTCAACCATCAAATGGAACAAAATGTATATGGAGAGCGTAATTCTCAATTTATTAAGCAACGCCCTTAAATATTCCTCGCCGGAAAGGAGGCCCGAGATACACCTGAAAACATTCGTAGAAGATGACAAGAAGGGTTTTTATATGGAAGATAACGGTCTTGGCATTGACCTGAAGAAATATGGTGACAAAGTTTTTAAATTAAACAGGACCTTTCATAAAAACATCAATGGTAAGGGCATGGGATTGTTCATGACCAAAAAGCAGATCGAATCCATGGGCGGATCTATCACCCTGGAAAGTGAGGAAAATATCGGGACGAAATTTACAGTATTGCTCGAAAATGGCCTATGAGCTATAAACCTAGCTCTTCCTCAGGAAGCTGCATATCCTTAGCCGTAAATTTAAAAAGCTGCAATATCTCGTTGTATGTCAGTAGCTTTGTTTCGATGTAATTAATTTCCTTCGAGTCAGCCCAACTTTTTCGTTCACGTATTTCCCGGATGTTTTCGTGGAGACCGATCATCACATTCTGAATGAATTCGGTTAATTGTTCTTTCGTCATTTTGGTAAGAGTTTTCGTCCAATTGTAAAAAAGTAAAAACGTGTAATTCCCAATCAGGTTTTCATACAAAGCAAAGTTTAATTTACTAAAAATTAATGAGAGATGTTTTTAAGTAGCTATTATAAATTCATGTTGCATTTTCTACGCGTATGATACTGATATCATCGTACGGAAGTAAGCCTTCATCCACTTTGTAGGATTTGATTAAGTGCTGCAAAGTATCAGGGCCCTGAATTTTTGAGGTTAGCAATTCCCTGACCGGGTCTCTGTTCTTTTTCGACATTCTCGAATAATTAAAGAAGCTGCCAATCCCATCCGTAGATATTGCAATCCTCTCAATTTTGTTTTCATGAAAGATCCGGACATTGTGCTCAAACCATTCTTCAAATCCGGTGTGAAGGTGATAGGTCAGGTAATCCGGCCGGTTTTGCTGATCGAGGTAGGTTATCTCATCATTAAAAGATACATATCCGTCCCCGCTGGTTAAGACCCAGGCATCTTTTGTTTTTTGATCATAAACCAAGAGAATAATTGTAGATAAAAATTCCGTGTAGTCAAGCAGTAAATAGCTGTAAATACGTGCCAGATCGTCAAAGAGAGACTTGGCAAAGTGTTTTCCAATACCTGGAACGGATAACAGGTCCGAATCATTTTCGGGATCGGATTGCGGCAAATTGGGTAAGCTTTGGACAATCTTTTGGAGGACTTTGCCCATCAGGGTGGATGGGAAATGACTATCCTTGCCGGAAGAGCACCCGTCCATTACAGCTGCTACAACCCGGTTTTGATCAAGATGTTCGTAATAAAGAAAATCTTCACAAAAAATGGGGTGGCTTTCACCTTTTTGAAGGACAGAATAGATCTGCATGGCATCTTACATTTCGGTAGATTGAAATTCCGGTATTGGAATTTAATTAATTGTTGGGTCAGAAAGTAGAGGATAACGGATTTTAAAGTAATTCAATTAGAATTTAGAAGTGTCGAGTAGGAGGTTTGTCGGGGGACAAACCTCGGTTTTAAAAGTCCAGAATTCAGGAAGGTTTTGTTATGCTATTTATCGACTCACGTTAACTTAGTGGGATTAAAAGAAAGAAATTTTGAAAGACATACAAGAACGTAAGGATATTGAGCTTCTGGTTGATGAGTTTTACAAGAAAGTCCTGAAAGATGATGTTATCGGCCATTTTTTCACTGAGGTTGTTCAACTGGATTGGGAGAAACACATTCCCATCATGTATGACTTCTGGGAAACAACCTTGTTGGGGAATATAAAATACAAGGGAAACCCTATGGTCAAGCACATCGAGCTGAGTAAAGGTGGAATCTCTTGAAGCCATACACTTCGGCCGGTGGCTAAAGCGATGGAAGGCAACCATTTCGGAACATTTCAGTGGAATGAAAGCGGAGAAAGCCATCGTCCGGGCTACCCAGATTGCAGGATTAATGAAAGTGAAGATTGGGCAGTATGGGGATTTGAAACATAATAATTAGCCACGGCTTACTATATTGAGAACTTTAAGTGAAAATATGTAAAGCAATTTTTGACTAACCAAAAATGTTTACTACTAATTATGCGATCATATTCCTCATAAAAATCAATAAAAATAGCTGTAGGAATAATTATTGTCATAGACCTATGCAGTTTAGCAAAACGTTGTACACCATTTAAACTGATTTTTTGAAATGAAATATTTCTATTTTTTGATATTTATTTTTACTCTATTGTCATGCTTTGCTGATAGATATAAACTTGACAAAGAAGAAATTGAATTTAATCCATATCAAATTGGTGACAAAATTGTTTTTGAATCTAATTTGAATGAAATTGACACATTTTTCATTTCAAATATTGACCTGGTTTTTAATGATGGCATAGGTATCACTGAATATAAACAGGTATTGAGGATTTCTGAAGGAAAAGCCCCCAAAGAAGGAGATATTTTTGATCATCGGACATTTCTTTTAAAAGTACGATCTGGCGGATCTAAAGAACCAACTATTGTCGAATTCAGAAATTTCGATGGCAAAAAAATATATTTAAAAGAATTATTATCTAGTCCTAAAAAACGATTTGTTACCAGCTTCGGCACATATAATGACGTAATAGAAATAAATGGTAGATCTGACGAAAAAATTGAGTCTTTAATTTATAAATTTCAATGGAGTCTGAAAAATGGAATAATTCAGTTTGAAAAAGGTGATTCCTCAATTTGGACTTTAAAGAAATTTTTAAGACCGGACAAATAAAAATTAGGTGTACATCTTATTATAAAAATAGATGCCAAATTTCCAGTTTCTTCGCGTTGTAAAAGTCCCCGGTAGAGCACCTATCCACCCACCGGCGTAGTCGTAATATTTATTGATCGTGTTGGGGATGAAGTTAAGAGCTTCATTTCTCCAAACCCAAGTTTAACGCCTAATTGCTCTTCCCTTAAAAACAGACTTATTATACAAGTAATTATTTATATAATGTATCCAATAAAAAATTGCATTCATAGAAGATTTCATTTCTTTTTTCATCGGCAATTTTAAATGATTCGACGGCAATAATTTTCGGTATATCAAAAAGAAAAATCCCGTGTTTTGGTTTTGACTATGTTTGGTGGACGTGAGAGAAATTATCGCTCATTTTTAACCCAAATTTGTTATTAGAACTTAGTGATGAGAGTATAATTCACAATAAATCAGGAAGTTTTAGGAAGAAAGCATAGCATCGCTATGCTGAGTGAGAAAAACGAAACGAAGTGACTGATTTGAAGTGAATTAAGCTCGGAATAGATTTTCTAATGACAATTTTGGGTTTAATTATTAACCATATTTTTTTAAGACTTTTTAGGAAAACCATTTTCAATTCTCATTACCTGCAAAAGGTATTTGCATGGGTAATACTGTTCTTTTCTTTATCAATTTCAGGATGTGACCTTTTACCTGAAGAAGAGGAAGAAGATACTGAAAGTTCTACGATGTTTTATAGTGTAAGTGGCAACACATTAACTGTCAATTGTACTTATGATTACCTGGGAGGCTGTGAAAGCTACGGCACATCTTCTCTCGGACATTATTCCAACTGGTCGGATTGCCATTCGGATATGAACAATGTGCTGGATACCTGGAAAAATACTGGTCAGGTAAAAGCAGGGCCAAACTCCGATGGAGGAGGTTACAACAATGGTGGAGGCGGAACGGGAAATTGTGATGCCAGCGGCTACAATGGCCCCGATTTCAACATCCAGGTAGATGCGCAATGCAAAGCCGCTTACTATTACGATTGTATTGGAAATAATGAAGGAAGAGATGCTTCGTGTACCCTTTATTATGATTATGGAAACTCCGTCTGGACCGGATCGGGATCACTGCCGACATGTCCTTATTGTAATTGATTACAGTTGTTAGTTGCTTTTCCAATTCTTGCTCAGCTTGATTTGACACGGATTGGAAAAGTTTTTTTGCACTGATTCTAATTGAACAATAATTACTTTATCCGTTAATACTCAATCACTCCTGCCGCCAGGCACTTTACGACCAACTCGGTCGTATTGCTACATTCCAGTTTTTGCAGCATGTTTTTTCTATGGGTTCGTACTGTGTGGAATGAAACGTGCAATTCATCGGCGATTTTCTCAGCATTCATCCCCTTTGCCAGGAGGTTGGCAATCTCGATCTCCCGGGTAGTCAGATCGAAATTTTTAGCATCAAGGACACGATTGGGGGGGAATTGCTTTTCGAAGTTAGTAATCGCCAGGTTCAGGGTAATCAATAGCTGGTCATTGTTAAAGGGTTTTGTCACGTAGGCATAGGGGTGGGTTAATTCTGCCCTTTTTAGCGTAGTGATGTCGCTATATGCTGTCAGGTAAACAACCGGCACACGCTCCTGTACCGCATCCCTGACAAAATCTATCCCATCTGTTTCTGCATTCAGGTTTATGTCGCTGATGACTGCATCAAAACGATGCTCCTCAAATAACACTTTTGCTTTTTCCGGTTTGGTAGCCAGATGAGCTTCATAACCGTTATGTTGAAGATGCAATTGAATGCTATTTGCAATTAAAACTTCATCTTCCAGTATGAGCACTTTTTTCTTCATGGGTTTTTCCATTCTCATTTATCCCTTTCAATTAAAACCTGTTTTTTTCCACACTTTTGTCCAGTGGATTCTTTTTTCTTAGTTTGTTTTTTAAGAAGGGTTGATGTATTAAAAAGGAAATTAAATACGGCGCCTTTTTCTGATTTCATTTCCAATGTTCCTTCTAACTCTTCGGTCAACACTGAAATTATATTGAGCCCCAGACTTTTAGAAGAACGTTGGTCAATTTCAGGCAAACCCATTCCGTTGTCGCAGTACGTTAATTTTAGCAGATTGTCTTTATTGATTAAACGAATTGTGATCAATTTATTCTCCTGTTTCTCTGTAAAGGCGTATTTGATCGAGTTGGTGATGAGCTCGTTCAGGATAAGTCCAACGTAGGTTAGTTTGCGAGTCTGAAATTCCAGTGGAGGAATATCTAACTTAAGACCGATATCATTCCCGGAAAAATCGACCAGGTCTTTTGCGAGTTGCGAAATAAACTTGTCAATCTGAATATCATCCTCTGCCATTTCACCATGATCCAAAAGATCGTGAATCCTGGAAACGGTAAAGATTCTGGATTGCAATTGTTTAAGGTTTTCGCTTTGTTGCGAATGGTTGTTTCCAACTTTCTGGAAATCGATAAGACTGTTGATAAGCTGCAGGTTGTTTTTTACCCGGTGATTGAGCTCCCGCATTAGAAAGGATATATTTTCTTTTTGTTGCTGAGTGAGATAAAGAGAAGCATTTAAGGCTTTATTCATTTCTGTGAGCTCTTCAGTCCGCTCATCGACCATCCTGGAAAGTGTACGGTTTAATTTTTTTTGACGATAGTCCCTGTATAGAAATACCAGTGTAATCTGGAATATTAAAAGTACGACCAGGGTGGTTTTAAACCATGCTGTATCGTACCAGGGAGATTTTATGACAATGGTAAATGCCGCTGTATTTCCCCAGATCATTTCATTATTACTTCCCGTTACTTTGAATTTATAGGAGCCGGGATCGAGATTGGTATAGGTCGTAGACCGTTCTTTCGTGACGGGACGCCAGGTTTTATCAAATCCTTTCAGCATAAACCGGTAGTGATTTTTTTCCGGCCACAAAAAGCTAAGGTTCACAAAACTGAAAGTAAGGACATTTTGATCGTGGGAAAAGGTTAAAGAATCCTGATAAGGAATGTTGTTTTTGATGGACTTTCCAAAAAGCTGAATATCCTCTATTACGGTGTTGCCGACATTCTTATTGACAAAAATGCTGTCCGGATGAAAAATATTAAAGCCATTCATTCCTCCAAAATACAATCGGCCCGCATCATCTTTGTAAGATGCCTTTCCATTGAATTCATTATTCTGCAGGCCGTCCTGTTGAGTATAATTTTGAAAAACCCGTGTTTTTGGGTTGAATTCCGAAATTCCATAATTCGTGCTTACCCAGATATTGCCGTGAGTGTCTGATTCAACCCCGTAGATGAAATCATTGGGCAATCCTTCCTGTTCGGTGAAATGAGTGATCTTTCCTGTGGCTCTGTCTATTTTGTTCAGACCTCTCCCTGTTCCTACCCATATGTTTTTTTCAGGATCCTCCGTAATCGCAAAGACCCTTTCGTTGGAAAGGGAATCGTAATATTTTTCACCATCATCAGATATCTGGTACAGGCCATCATCGCTTGCCAGCCAGATGTTGTTTTCAGAATCGATAAAGCTGTTCCGAGAGCGTATTAGCGATTTTCCTTTGATGATTTTCTTTTGTGATTGATAATTATGAATGTTGAATGAATAGATGCCATCAGACCAGGTGTGGATCCACAGGGAATCTTTCGACACAGGAGTGATTTGGATTACATCCTTGTCCTTAAAAGGCAAAGGAATATTTTCAAAAACATCCTTTTCACGTTTATATCTTAAAAGGCCTTCTCCAAAACCTCCTGCCCACAGTGATCCATTATCATCTTTTGAGAGGGTATATTCCAGTTTATTGGTCAGGTAGAGTTTGTACTGTTTGGTACTTTCCAGATAACGGGCAATTCCCAGTTCGGTAGCCATCCAAAGCGTGTCTCCTTCCTTTAGTAAATTAAATATGCTGATAAATTCTTTTTTGGGAGAATTATTGGCTGTTATACGGTAGGGGGAGAATTTTTTTTGATATGGATGATAATAAAGTACTCCTCTTCCTTCAGTGCCCATCCATTTACCGCCCTGGCCATCTTCTTTTAGGCTTAGAACGGTTGTTTGAAATGTTTGGCCAAGACCATTGCTTAATATCAATTCCTTCCACCTAAAATCTTTTGTTAATAAAAAATTGCGGTTGATGCCTCCAACAAAAACGCTTTTTTCGTCCCAGTTGAAAAGGCTTCTAACAGCCTCATTTTTTAATGGGTTAGAAATTAATTGGAGATCTTCGGATTTCTTATTCAACATAAATAGACCATTATTGGTGCCTATCAGAAGTCTTTCATTATCCAGGTTTAAGAAAGCATTGACGACCTGATTCTTTATCATAAAAGGGGAAATCGACTTTTCAGACAGGTCTAATAAATAGGTTCCTTCAAAATTGGTACTTAATAAAAAAGTATCGCCAATGTATTTTACAGCGGAAGTTACATATTCATTATCCATCTTCCCCGATATATTCAGAATGGTAAATGCCGGACCGCTTCGATCAATGAGAATACAATGATCGATGGCACCGGCCAGCAAAAACCTGTCATCAAGGGGCGTAACAGTATGTGTAAATTTAGCGCCTGGAAATTGGTCAAAATCAAGGCTGCCTTCGAAGGTGACAAACCGGTCTTCAGCTATTAGGTAGGCACAAATTGAGTTTGTGTTGGTGGCCAGCCACAGTACATCATCAGCATGATACAATGCCCGTATATGATCGTCAGGAAGCTCCCCCCTACCTCTGCCAGCTTTGAAGACTTTCATATTATAGCCATTAAAACGGTTCAGACCGTTTTCAGTACCGATCCATAAATAACCCTGGTTGTCAAAATCGAGCGAAAGGACATTGAGCTGTGACAGACCATGGTCCTGCTCGATATTTACCACACTAAGGGTATCCACCGTTATATCTTTTGCTGCCAGGATAAACGTGTATCCAAAAAAGATAGCTATATACAGAAACAGGGCTTTTTTCATAAAAAATCGAAAACTCAGGATGGTGAATTTAAATCACTATATAAGCCATTTTCCAAAAGAATAATCAAGCAACAAAGAAATACTATCTGTCAATGCTTTCTGGAAAATGTTGAGACTTATCTGATTGAATAGGAAAATAAGAATGTCATCTGTTCATCGCATTCCCAACTTCTCGCACCACCTCAAAAACTCTAACCTTAAAAATGACAAAAATACGCTTTTTGTAGTATTGATTCAAGTTGATAGTGTCTTTTAATTTGTAGCTACTTTTTACGTGTGTTATGTGAAATTTTTTAAATAAATAAACCATGAATTTAAATAAGCCAAGTACATTCTTTTTAGTACTAATTTTTTTCTTTTCAAGTTGTGGATTAGGTGAGGATACTTATACCATACAGATTGATAACCCCTACAACTTTGATATTGAGGTAGGCAGTAATTCTTTTGTTGGAGAAGTAATTGATGCTTATGGATCTAAAACTATTACTGGAGATGTGGTCAGTGAAGCTTCCCTAATTGCTACAGAAGTTGGCGATAATACAATTTTAGGAAGTACCGGTAGTACTGGAATGGTGGTTTTCAATCCGGAACCCGACCAACAATATCGCTGGACTGCCGGAACCCATACGGTAAGAAGCGAAAGTGACCAGGGGGTAGATTGTGATGAGGATGGATATGCAGGTCCGGAATTTGACTTTCAGATAGATTCTCAGTGCAGGGCAGCCTACATATACGATTGTTTTGGCGATATCGCCGGAAAAAATGCAGCATGTGATATCTATTATGACTATGGACAAGATGTCTGGGTAGGTTCTGATCCATTCCCTGATTGTCCTTATTGTGATTAAATTTTTATGAATGATTAATCAATGCAAAGACAAACGATGAATACAAGTAAAATAATTCTTATAACTCTTTTTTCTTTACTCTTTTATTTGGGATGTGAAAAAGATGAAGAAGTTGAGCCTAACGTGGACGGTGACTCGTCAATAGGTCGATTGGATGTAACCCAATACCAAGTTGCACAAATTGTTGTCGAGGGTGAGTTAAACGCTGATGAATTTGAAGGGAAGCTAGATACCGAAACAATTTCTGTTTACCGATCAAGTGATTCAACCGTTGCATTTTATGTTCCGGGTTTAAATGAAGGGACATATCTTTTATCTATTCCTTCCCTTGATTATCATGCTAATCTTTCCATTGCAGAGACAGAACTAGAAGAAAGCCCGAAGGAAATCCTCACAGGAGTTGAAATGGCGCTTAATTCCTTCAGTACCAATATTTCAGCTGATGATGAGGATAAAAACGAACTAAATGCTTCTATACAGGGTTTATCAGAAATGCTTGAAAAAACTTCTGATGAAGAAAAACTTCGACTGGCTAAATTTTACAAAGCCAATGAGTCAGCCTTCAGAGAAATACTTTTTGAAGATTACGATAATGCAAATGGAAGAACAGCTTTGTGCCTTACCTGTGCTTCAGCAAACTTTAAATTTAAGGTATCTGTTTTAGCATTTGGAGTTGGTGTTGGCATTGCCTGGTTTGCCCCGGATCCGCTTGAAAAATTGTTGGGTGGGGCAATTGCACGTGTCGGATGGAAAAAAGCAAAAAAATTTGGAGAAGAAGTCACTTCTGGAAGGTTAAAAGTGCTTTATCACGTGATTGACAATATATCCAGCTCAAGGGTTGCGGGTAATTCATTGGAATTCTACCATGGTCAGGAAAAGGTCTTGGATTTCAAGACTTCCAGTAGAAATATTTCCTTATCAGATCAAAATTCTGATGAAGATGGCGTGGCTCTTTTCTTTTCTTCCTTCGATCTATTCAATTTGAGCATTGACAAATTAAATACAGTCATTGAATTCGTCAATGATAAACTACCTTTTACCAATATTGATTTGCTTCAAAATTTCGCCACTTCCTCCGACCTGGAATCAGCAAACTTTGATGTAGCAGCAGAAGTTTTTGAAAACTACTCATTTTCTACATCAAACCCAGACATCAATGTTTCCGCCGAATTAACTCAGGATGGCAAAATTGGCTTGACCCTTACAGCGGATGAATCGATAGACTTGACCGAACCCATCGAATCAAAATTAGTTATCACCTATTCGGATGAGTTTAATGAAAGTACCCAGGGGATAGATATTAATTTGAGTTTTGGAATTCTTGGCACCTGGCAGATACAGGTCAGTGAAACTTGTCAAACTAATGATGGTGAAACAGTTATTACCAAAAATAACGATTATACAGCGACCATTACTCTCAATGAAAACGGAACCATTTCGGGTGATTTCGGAGATGTACAGATTCTGGTGAATACCTATACATTTGAAAACTGGAATTTGAATGCTGAAATCACTTATAATTTTAATTTTGGCTTTACATGCAATGGAAAAACAACCCAAAGAATTACTGAAACCTTTTCATTGGTATATGATCATGATACGGACCAGTTTGTGGGAACTTCGACGTTAAGCCGAAATCTTATTGCTGGTGAAACACCAGGAGGAGGAGGATGTTCCGCATGGGGAGAACAATGCTCGGGTACAGTCGTGATGTATAGATAAGTCAGGTTACAGGCAATTCTTGTGTTTCAATGATAACTGGAAAGAATAATCTGTAATTGTAAAGGAGAAATTTTAAATATGAAAATATTGTATTTTCTTTTATCAGCTTTAATTTTTGTTTCTTGTGTAGGGTCAAACACATATAATCCCCTCCCTGGTGAAGTTGACCTCAGAATGCTCACCGGGAAATGGATAGGTTCGCATGTATATGATGGAGATACATTTGCAATTAAAAGGATCATAGAATTAGAAATGAGAGGGCCAAAGGCCGGGCAAAGAGACTTTCTTTATTTGAGTGAATATGAGCATGTCAATGATCCTGATGACCAACCCAGCTACAGGTTCCCTCACCTTATGGTTTTGGATGATGAAATTTCTTATTATTCTGAATCATACAAAACGCAACAATTTCAAAAGATTGACAGCCTTACCTGTGAATGGGATCTGGTGGCAACGAGTATGTTTCAAGACGCTGCAGGACATTCATTTTCGCCCTTTCTGCAGATTGACAGAACAGGAGATACACTCCTGATTTCCGAATCAAAACTTTATGATAATATTGAATCCGATGGTTCCGAGTTAACATCCATCACAACACTTGTGAGGCAGTATTAATGATTAATTGATACATGGTATGATCCCAATTTCACTATAAAAAAAGTAACAGAGGAGATGAGGAAATAGAGGTTTTTATGCAATTGAATTTTTTCATATGTTCCACCTCACTCAGAAACTATGTCATAGACAAAACTTGTAACAAGCAAAAGTCTTAATTTAGAAGGGTAAATGATTGCCCATGCCCAAAGAGATCCAGGTCAAATCCGTGCTGAACAAAACCAAAAAGCGGGACAGCTGGTTTTTGGATGATTATACCTTTAATCCATATAGTAGCTGCTCATTTAACTGTTTATACTGCTATATCCGGGGCAGCAAATATGGGATTAACCTGGAGCAAAGCCTGTCTGTCAAAACCAATGCCATTGAATTATTGGACAGGCAATTATCCAATCGGGCGAAAAAAGGTCAATATGGTATCATTATCGTTTCCTCCGCCACCGATCCTTATCTGCAAATCGAAAAGAAATACGAATTGACAAGGAGGGCGCTGGAAGTAATTTTAAAGCATCAATTTCCTCTTCACATCATTACCAAATCGGATCTGATCGAACGAGATTTTGATCTGCTTAAGCAGATTGAACAGACAGCCATTTTACCCGAGGACTTAAAATCATTAAAAAGTGGCGTAATGATTAGCTTTTCCTTCTCTACCCTAAGAGATGAAGTTGCGAAAGTATTTGAGCCGGGTGCAACCAAACCGTCTAACAGACTTGTTGCACTGGAAAAAGCTATCGGCCACGATTTTTTAACGGGTGTGAGTTTAATGCCTTTGCTTCCATACATTTCCGATACAACTGAGCAATTGCATCATGCATTTTCAACATTCAAAACGATGAAGGTTCATTACCTTCTTCCGGCTACCATCACCTTGTTTGGTGATGATCAAGCAAGCAGCAAAATACTCATGCTCAATGCTATCAAAAAGCATTATCCCGATCTGGTTGGTAAATACAATAAGTTCTTTTCAACAGGTTCGGAAATGCCCTATTTCTACCGGGACGCCTTTTATAAAAAGATGAAAGAACTTTGCGAGGAGTATGGATTGAACGATGGAATAATAAAAGCTGCTATCGCGAAAAGACGATAACACTTAATGAAATTTTGATCATAATACCAATTTGCCAGGACATATAAGAAATCGGGATCATTGATAATATATATTGCCACCGTTACTCCTCGAAATGTACCGAATTGCCCAAGCCCAACCCCTGAAAATAACCTGAATAATTCTATGAAATTGTGCTGTATTAAGTAATCAATTCTTTACCTACGCAAAAATGTCCAGATAAACCACCTCATCTGAGATCGGGATGATACCATGTGGTTCCAGGGAATTAAAATATACACTATCTCCTGTGCCAAGTGTGTATTCAATAGATCCGACTTTGAGAGTCATTTTGCCTTCCAGAACGTAGATGAATTCTTCACCTTCGTGAGTAAGTTTATGTTTCTTAACCTCGCCCTTTTTTGCAACAAAAAGAAAGGGTTGTATTCTTTTGCTATGAAATTTTGAAGCAAAGGGAAAAATGGAATATCCTTTATTTGTTATAGTCAAATTTTGAAGGGCATCATTGTAAGAAGTATACTCGGTTGAAAGGGTTTCCTCTGCCTCCAGTATATCTGATATGGAGACGCCTAATGACGAACCTATTTTAACTAATGCAGCAATTGAAGGAATTGCCTTATCATTTTCTATTTTAGAAAGCATACTTTTTGAAAGTCCGGATGAGTCAGCCAGGTCCTGCAACGTCAGGTTTTGTCGTATTCTGAGACTTCTGATGTGAGTTCCTATTTTATTCATCTGAACATCTTCTTTCGTTTGAGTCATATGTTATGAAGTTTCCAAACCGTCTCCAAATATTGTTAAATATTCAAAAAAGACAATTATTAATCTGCAAAAATTGGAATATGGCAATAAGATTAAGATAAATTATTATAATTTTATTTTGTTATTCAACAAAGTTTCATAATATTACATATAGTTTCATATATGAGTTAAGCCTTACATGTAGTACTACACTTTTCCGGAGCTCTCTTCAACTTGTAGAGACAGATCCGGTTTTGCCTAAATCCTAAAAGGATTAGGAGTATAAGTAAAGTATTAGCAAAAACATCATTAACGTAATATACAATGAAATGCAATTCTACGGAAAAATTCGTACTGAGAAGACTATTGCATAAAGTATTCTCATACAGGTGCCAGGTAATATTATTTCTTTTATTATCAACTGCTTTAGAACCAATATTCGCCCAATCAGACTATAAAGGAATTTCGGGAAATGTAAAAGATACAAATGGCGAACCTTTACCGGGTGTAGCTATTATAATTAAAGAATCAAATTCTGGTACGGTAACTGATATGAATGGCTATTTCTCCCTTGAAGCTAAACAGGGAGATGTACTAAGTTTTTCTTTTATAGGATATAAATCAAAGGAAGTACAGGTTGATGCTCAGACAAAATATGACCTGGTCCTTGAAGAAGACGTTACTGCACTGGAAGAGGTGGTTGTTATCGGGTACGGTACCCAGCAAAAAAAGGACATCACCGGTGCTATTGGGAGTGTTTCCAATAAAGATATTGAGTCAAATACGATTAGCACGGCCGATCAGGCTTTGCAGGGAAAAGTTGCCGGTGTGATGGTAAGCCGAAATTCCTTCGCACCAGGTGGTGGTATATCGGTTAGGGTCAGAGGGACCTCATCATTAACCGCAGGTGGTCAGCCTCTCTACGTAATTGATGGGGTTCCCATTACCAACGATGCGCAAACAAGTGGACAGAATGACGCCGGTACTTATGGTGCTCCCCCTAATCCGATGAATTCTATTGATCCTTCTCAAATTCAATCCATTCAGGTATTAAAAGATGCTTCGGCTTCGGCCATATATGGTTCGAGAGCTGCAAATGGAGTTGTGTTAATAACTACCAAACGTGGTGAGGAAGGAGGTCATACCATAGATTTTGATACTTCTATCGGTGTTTCGACCATCAGCAATGAACTAGATTTTATGACAGGCCAACAATGGGCCGAACAAGCCAATGAAAGAGCTGACCAACTGGGTCAAAGCAGGGTTTACACTGATCAGGAGGTTCAGGCGTTTGGCGATGGTACAGATTGGCAAGATGAAATTTACAGGAAAGCTTTGTTGCAAAGGTACAACCTTACTTTTTCCGGCGGGAACCAGGGATTTCGTTACCTGATCGGACTTAATAAACTGGATCAGGAAGGGATCATTGATGGCACCTACCTGAAAAGATGGGGTACCAATATCAATCTGGATGGAAACATAACCGATCGCCTGAAAATTGGCAACAACCTGATGGTAACTTATACGGAAAATAAAATTGTGCCAACCGATACTAAAGGATATGAAGGTGTTTCAAATGTCATCGACGCTCTTTATGAAGCGCCTCCGACTATTCCTGCCAGAAATGAGGATGGATCGCCGTCATTCCTGGGGGATTATCCTTTTGGTGGTGGAAAAGAAAATCCATTGACAATGACTGAGAAGTATGATCAGGTAGGTACAACGTTACGGGTTCTCGGAAATATCTTTGCGAATTATACCATCATTGACGGCCTGGATTTAAATATCCGACTTGGAGCCGATATCAATGATTTCAGATGGCATTCCTATTATCCCATTGGATCTGAAGGTTCAAGTGGTGCTGGCGGAAAAGCCAAGCAAATTGACGACAGAATTATTAACTGGGTAAATGCCAATACGCTTACGTATCAAAAGGTAGTTGGAAGTCACAATTTTACAGTTTTAGGTGGTTTTACCTATCAAAAGGAGTATCGCGAAAATCTTTCAGCCGAGTCATGGGGATTCCCGGGAGATACCTATACTTATCATAATCTCGGTCTGGGATCAAACCCCAGAACTCCTGATACCTACGCCACTCAATGGGAGCTGATTTCATATTTAGGTAGGTTTAACTATTCATTATTGGATAAATACCTCCTAACCGCTTCACTAAGGGTTGATGGTTCATCTAAATTCGGTGATAACAATAAATACGGATACTTCCCATCATTTGCCGCCGCATGGCAGCTTGGCAAAGAAACCTTCATCCAGGATCTGAATTTGTTCAGTAATCTAAAATTACGAGCAAGCTTTGGTAAAACAGGAAATGAATCGATTGGTGTTTATCAATCGATTGCCACTGTGAGCACTTCGTTTGGAACCAGAAGCTCTTATATTTTCAATGGAAGAGCCGAGCCGATCGCATATCCATCTAAACTGGCCAATCCTGATCTCAGCTGGGAAAAAACGAGTGAGTGGAATTTTGGTCTGGATATGGGATTCTTTAAAGACAGATTACAGGTTACGGCAGATTACTATCAAAAGAGTACGACTGACCTTTTGTTAAGTGTGCCTGTTCCCGCTCAAACCGGATTCGGAAGTGTACTTCAGAATACGGGCTCCCTGGAAAACAAAGGTTTTGAGCTTACTTTAAATGGTGATATTGTAGAGAATGAAGCATTTACCTGGTATTCGACCATCAATCTTTCTCTGAATAGAAATAAAGTAACATCTCTTGGAGGAGCTCCATTTGTGTGGGCCGGATGGGTTGGAGGAGGAAATGTCAATCCTCATGCTAAAAACACGGTGAAAATTATGCCTGGAGAGCCAATGAGTAAGTTTTTCGGATCAGTGTACGAAGGGATTTGGCAATCACAGGAAGAAATAGATGAAGTAGGTACGATGCCAGCAGCACGCCCAGGGGATATCAGGTATAAGGATGTAAATGGTGATGGTACCTATGATACTGAGAATGACGATGTTTATGTAGGAGATGCCAACCCAAACTTCAATTATGGCTTTACGAATAATTTCACCTATAGAAATTTAAACCTTCATGTCTTTATCTATGGTCAGCAGGGAAACGATATCCTGAACATGGCTACTCAGCAGCTTGCTCTTGATGGCCTGGGTACCTCAGCCAAAAGACTTGACAGATGGACGCCTGATAATCCCGGAGCTAAATATCCATCAGCCAGCGCCTCAAATCCACAACGAGTCAGTTCATTGTTGATTGAAGATGGTTCCTTTATGCGAATAGGAAATGTGACACTTTCCTATAACCTGCCTCTTGAAAAATTAGGCATGTCAAATGCTTTCAGGTCCTTCCAGATAGGTGTTGCGGCAGACAATCTTGCGGTTTTCACCAAATACACAGGTTATGATCCTGAAGTAAATTCTTATGGAAATAGCAATCAAACCAAGGGTATGGACAGATTTGGTTATCCACCATCCAGAACATTCAGGGTGGAACTTAAGCTTGGTTTTTAATAATTAACAAAAGAAGAAATTATGAATACGATCAATATAAAATTAGGTTATCTGAAGACCTTGATCCCTTTATTAGTTTTGGTTTTTGCCTTTTCAAATTGCGAGGATGCCCTAAAGGAAGAGCTTTTCAGCAATGTTGATGTAGAAGATTTCTACAGTTCCGAGCAGGAAGCTAACCTGGCTCTGAATGGGGTGTATGTCCAGCTATGGAATGATGTCTATCGTGATGGACAAATGATCTCGCTCAGTGATGTAGCAGGTGGAATAATGGTAGGTGGTGGCTCTGCTAATGGATCGGGGGATCGTTCCGGTATTGACACAGAATGGAACACATTTACCTGGACGGCGGATGCTAACGAACTATTCACAGCTTGGGGTGTTTATTTCGCTGGAATAAACAGGGTAAATTTCCTCTTAGACGGGATTGCAGAATCGAGTATATCCGATGGCGTTAAAAGTTCTATCAGTGGACAGGCGAAGTTCTTACGAGGGTTATTCTATTTTCACCTTGTGCGATTTTTTGGAGGAGTTCCTATTTACATAGAGCCGACAAAAGATCTAAGTGCAATTGATAAGCCAAGGAACACGGAAGACGAAGTCTATGATCAGATAATTAAAGATCTGCAGGAAGCTGCAAGCGAATTGGAGCCATACAACGCTGGCGACCATTCAGCAGGGAGAGCAACTTCGGCAGCAGCGACTACCTTATTGGCAAAGGTTTATTTGCAAAGAGGGGATTGGCAAAATGCAGCGGCAGAAGCAAAAAAGGTAATGGATATGGACGCTTTTAGCCTTATGGAGGACTATCAAAACATCAACAGCCCTGATTTCAACAACAATAATGAGATCATTTTCTCCATTCAACATGGTGGTACTTCCAATGAAACATCTTCATTATTTCAAACAAGAATGATTTACCTTTTTGGACCACCCCAGCAATCGGCAGGGGGAGAGGTTGTTCAGTTTCATCGGTTAAAGGATTTGGTGATTTTTCAGGCAAGAGGAGATGTCTATGATGAAATTCCTGATACTTATAGAAAGTGGTGTACGGTAAGAAACAGAATGCCCTACTATTATACAGAAGGTTTGAATACTTATGTGGATGATACCGTGCAAATGTATGCACCTTTTGTGATCAAATATCATTATTTAAACCAGGAATCAGGGCAGCTAAGAGAAGGGGTTGATTTTCCGATTCTTAGATATTCCGACGTACTCCTGACCTATGCCGAAGCGATCAATGAAACATCTGGTGGACCAACCGTTGAAGCGTATGAAGCAATTAATTTGGTACGAAGAAGGGCGCGAGGAGTAGGGACAATGTACGAACAGGATGCAAGTATTTATCCGGATTTAAGTGGCTTGGACCAAACTGCTTTCAGAGAAGCAATTTTAGATGAGCGAATGGCAGAATTCATGGGTGAAGGTCATTTTCGTTGGGATTTGATCAGGCATGACGCTTTGGTAAGTTTTGCACAAGGCCATGGTATTTCAGGAGCTTCGGATAAACATAATTTGTTTCCTATTCCGTCCAGTCAGACGAGTATCAACTTAAATCTGGAACAGAATCCGGGATACACGGAATAGAGATACAATCACATAAAATTTTTAGCATAAAGTTTATATGAGATCGATAATCAACAATTTGAAAAAGTCAATCAGAATATTATTAACTCTTTTTATAGTGAATATTTCCAATACGGTTGATGGTGTCCCTAATCCGGAGGAGGGAAATGAGGAGGCTGTTGAGATAGAGGTGGATTTCTCAAAAGAAAAGGGACCCATGAGTACCATGTGGGCATGGTGGGGCTACGATGAACCCAACTATACCTACATGAAAGATGGAAAAAAGCTATTGACCGAAATATCCCAATTAAGTCCTGTGCCCGTATTTGTACGGGCACATAGCTTATTGGTGACGGATGATGGCCCAAGAGCAGCATTAAAATGGGGATCAACCAATGTGTATACGGAAGATGAAGATGGCAATCCGGTTTATGACTGGACCATTATGGATCAAATTTTTGATACCTACGTTGAGCGCGGCATGAAACCCATGGCTCAAATTGGTTTTATGCCGAAAGCGCTTTCCAGTAAGCCAGAACCATATCGACACTATTGGAAACCCGGAATACCATATAAAGAGATCTTTACAGGTTGGGCTTACCCACCAAATGATTATGAAAAATGGGCTGAGCTCGTGTACCAATGGGTTAAGCATTCGGTGGAAAGGTATGGCAAAGAAGAAGTTGAGAGCTGGTACTGGGAAGTATGGAATGAACCAAATGGCGGATATTGGCAGGGAACCACGAAAGAGTATTGCAAACTGTACGATTATGCAGCTGATGCTGTTAAAAGAGCTCTTCCGACTGCATTAATTGGTGGTCCTGAAGTGACAGGCCCTGGAGGAGAAAGCGCTTCGGCGTTTTTAAAAGAATTTCTTGATCATGTTGTAAATGAGAAAAGCTATGCAACTGGCAAGGAAGTCCCTTTGGATTTTATTACCTTTCATGCTAAGGGTAGGCCTGAAGTGATTGATGATGTTGTCCAGATGAATATGGGAAAACAACTAAAAGATATAAACAACGGGTTTGAAATTGTAGCTTCATACCCCTCTTTAAAACATCTTCCGATTATCATTGGAGAATCGGATCCGGAAGGTTGTGCTGCCTGCTCGGAAGCAGATTACCCACACAATGCCTACAGAAATGGAACCATGTATTCCAGTTATACAGCAGCATCTTTTGCACGAAAATATGACCTGGCGGATCAGCATGGGGTTAATTTGCTTGGTGCTGTCACATGGGGCTTTGAATTTGAAGACCAGGCCTGGTTTGCCGGATTTAGGGACATGTCAACCAATGGAGTTGATAAACCGGTTTTAAATGTATTCCGAATGTTTGGAATGATGTCTGGGAACAGGGTTGAAGTAGCAGGTGATCTGGCATACGATGCACAAGAGATAGTCGCAGAAAGCGTTCGAGGGGATCGTACAGATGTTAATGCTCTTGCATCAAAAGACGAAAATACAGCTTGTGTGATGGTTTGGAATTACCATGACCGAAACGAAAACATCGCAAATCCGGAATCTTTGAAAATTAACCTCAAGGGTCTGCCATCAGGTCAGGTTTTGCTCGAGCATTTTACGATTGACCAGGAAAACAGCAATTCCTATGCGCTTTGGTTAGAAATGGGTTCACCGCAAAATCCAACAAAAGAGCAAATTGCTGAGCTGGAAAAAGCAGGGCAGCTTAAGTTAAAGACCTCGCCAGAGTGGATTGATGTTGCTAATGGCCAGACAAATGTTGACCTGATGATTGGACGTCAGGCTGTATCATTTTTAAAATTATCCTGGTAATTGAAGAGATTGAAAACTTAAAATTAAAAGAAGTATTTATATGAATTTTATTTGTATCACCTTGAAAAAAGTATTCACTTTTACTCTGATCATTTCGATTGTTTTCCTATCCACTCAATGTATTTCCAAATCCGATGCAGAGGATGACGGAACCACAGACATTCATGTAGATTTCACCAAGGAAAAAGGACCAATGAGCCCGGTTTGGGCATGGTGGGGGTATGATGAGCCCAATTACACCTACATGAAAGATGGAAAAAAATTATTGACAGAAATATCGGAATTAAGTCCGGTACCGGTAAATGTAAGGGCTCACAGCTTGCTCGTTACAGATGAGGGGCCCAGGGCTGCCTTGAAGTGGGGATCCACAAATGCCTATACGGAAGATGAAAATGGCAATCCTGTTTACGATTGGACGGTATTGGATCAGATTTTTGATACCTACATTGAGAGAGGAATGAAGCCTTTCGCCCAGATTGGTTTTATGCCAAAGGCACTTTCCAGTAAACCGGAACCTTACAGACATCATTGGAGACCCGGGGCGGAATACGATGAAATTTTTACCGGATGGGCATACCCGCCAAACGATTACGAGAAATGGGCGGAACTCGTGTATCAATGGGTAATACATTGTGTTGACAGGTATGGAAAAGAAGAAGTGGAAAGCTGGTATTGGGAGGTTTGGAATGAACCCAATATTGGTTACTGGAGAGGTACCATGGAGGAGTATTTTAAATTATACGACTATGCTGCGGATGCCGTAAAAAGAGCCTTGCCAACAGCAAAAATAGGAGGGCCTGAAACTACCGGCCCGGGATGGGACAAAGCCGCAGAATGGCTGAATGCTTTCCTTGAGCATGTGGTAAATGGTAAAAGTGCCGCTACAGGTGGAAAAGTTCCTTTGGATTTCATCACTTTTCATGCGAAAGGTAGCCCAAAAGTGGTTGACGGCATGGTTCAAATGAATATGGGTGCCCAACTAAATGACATCAATGAAGGATTCAAAATTGTTGCTTCATTCCCTTCATTGAAACATCTTCCGATCGTAATAGGAGAATCAGATCCTGAGGGTTGCGCAGCTTGCTCAGAGGCAGATTATCCTCATAATGCATATAGAAACGGCACCATGTATTCCAGCTATACCGCAGCGTCATTCGCACGAAAATATGATCTTGCAGATCAGCATGGTGTTAATCTGCTTGGGGCTGTGACCTGGGGATTTGAATTTGAAGATCAGGCCTGGTATGCAGGTTTCAGGGATATGGCAACCAATGGTGTGGACAAGCCTGTTTTGAATGTTTTCAGAATGTTCGGGATGATGTCTGGTGACAGGGTAGAAGTGTCAGGTGACTTGTCCTATGATGCCCAGGATATAGTGGAAGGAAGCGTGCGGGGTGATCAAACAGATATCAATGCGCTGGCATCAAAAGATGAAAATAAAGCAACCGTAATGGTTTGGAATTACCACGACAACAACATCGTTGATGTGGAACCTGAACCTGTGAAAGTGAGTCTGAAGGGACTTCCCAATGGCCGTGTTTTGATGCAGCATTACAGTGTTGACCAGGAAAACAGCAACTCCTACAACCTATGGCTGGAAATGGGTAAGCCACAAAATCCAACAGAAGAGCAATACGCTGAACTGGAAAAAGCAGGGCAACTTAAACTAAAGACCTCTCCTGAATGGATAACCATTGAGAATGGTGAAGCGACAATCGATCTGAAACTGGAAAGACAGGAAGTGTCATTATTAAAATTCACCTGGTAGAGCAATTAATTCATAATAAACTCAAACTGGAATTAATGAAAATAACGAAAGTAAAAACCAGGCTTTATCAGTGGACAGGTCCGGTCAAAACGGAGGACACCATTTTTGCAACACCCTTAAGCCCTTTGCCTTTTCAGGATGATTCGCAAGCTCCCTTTCGGTTTGTTACCTGGCTGGCGGTCGAGATTGAAACAAATGATGGAGTGACCGGTATAGGTAATGCCGGCCTGGCGCCTGATATTACAAAGCAAATTATTGACAACAAACTTACCGGACTGCTGATTGGTGAAAATCCACTTAATACCGAATACCTCTATGAAAAGATGTACAGGTCAACAGTGGCCTATGGACGAAAGGGAGTTGCACTGGCTGCCATCAGTGCTCTGGACATTGCACTTTGGGATATCAAGGGTAAAGCCATGAATCAGCCTGTTTTCATGCTGATGGGCGGCCGAACCAAGGAAGCCATTCAAACTTACTACAGCAGACTGTATGTCAGGGATCTTGATAAACTCCAAAAAGAAGCAGAAACCTTCAAAAATCAGGGCTTTAAAGCCATGAAAATGAGATGTGGCTATCCGCTAAGAGAAGGACTTGCCGGTATGAAGAAAAACGTTGAAATGATAAAAGTGGTGAGGGAAACCATTGGTGAGGACATTGATCTGATGATCGAAGCCTACATGGGATTTGACCTTCCCTATGCCAAAAGATTTCTGAAAATGCTGGAGCCATTTAACATCCGCTGGGTGGAGGAACTTCTGTTACCGGACGATATCTATGGATTTGCCGAACTAAGACAACATACAGATATACCGATTTCAGGGGGTGAGCATGAATTCACTCGATTTGGGTTTAACGACCTGTTAAAGGCAAAGGCACTGGATATATTTCAATTCGACACCAATCGGGTTGGTGGATTTACAGAAGCTCAAAAGATATGTGCGATGGCTTTGCCAAATGGAATTGAAGTCATTCCACATGGAGGACAAATGCACAATCTTCATGTGGTCATGAGCTCTTTTGCCTGCCCAATGGCTGAGTACTTTCCCAAGACAGAAATTGAAGTAGGCAATGAAATATTCTGGTATATGTTTGATGGTGAAGCTGTTGCTGAAGACGGTCTGCTTCAATTGGACGATGCCAAGCCGGGAGTTGGCCTGACCCTAAAAACGGAAGGTCTGGAAAATTTTAATATCATAGAATAGGAAAAACTAACTAATGGAAATAAGCATTTTAGATTCTTTTAAATTAAATAGTAAAGTCGCATTAATCATTGGAGGAAACCGTGGATTGGGTTTGGCTATGGCCAAAGCATTGGCGGAAGCCGGCGCTAAAATTTCGATTGCAGCCAGATGCGAAAATGAAAATAAAAAAGCTGCTGAATTGATTATAAAGGATTACGGTACAGATTGCATCAGCACTAAATGTGATGTCACATGTGAAACAAGTGTTAAAGAATGTGTTCAGAATACTGTTAATGCATTTGGTAAAATTGATATTCTGATCAATTCTGCCGGAATTAATATCAGGGGGTCAATTGAAGAGCTTTCAATGGATGACTTCAATAAAGTTCAACAGGTCAATGTCACTGGTAGTTGGATAGCGTGCAGGGAGGTTGTTCCCCATATGAAAAAAAATGGTTACGGACGAATTATCAACGTGGGGTCCATGCTCTCTCTGACTGCCATTCCTGAACGAACTCCCTATGCGACCAGTAAAGGGGCAATATTGCAGCTTACACGATCATTGGCTATTGAGTTGGCGGGTTCAAACATTAATGTAAATGCTATTCTTCCCGGACCATTTGGGACTGAGCTGAATTTACCATTGATGAATGACCCTAAAAAGTACCAGGAGTTTGTATCACGCATCCCTATGAAAAGATGGGGAGAACCTTATGAGATTGGAGGATTGGCCATCTATTTATCAAGTCCGGCCTCCAGCTATGTAACAGGAGCGGGATTATCGATAGATGGAGGATGGGTCGCCGAATAGGTTTCGATCATTAATGTTTTTAAATTCATTTTTAGGATACGATCAAAATGAAAGACAATTCAACGCGACTGGTACAAATTCAAAATGACCAAAGGGAAAGAAAAATAGCTTTGGTTCAGGAACCAAAATTGGTTTTAATAGAGAAATTTGAGTCATTGTATGATCTGGCTGTAACAAGCATCAGTCAAAATATAAATATCAGACAACTGATCAAAGACCACTTGACCAGTGAGAAATTAGATTATTCCGAGCTTTATAACAGGAATTCCTCCTGGAAACTGATGCCTTCGTTTGACATACCATCTAATCCATCAAATTGCATGGTCTCCGGCACAGGCCTCACACACAAAGCAAGTGCGTTAAATCGCCAAAGCATGCATGAAATTAGTGAAAAGGAACTAACAGACAGCATGAAGATTTTCCGGATGGGTCTGGAAGGAGGAAAGCCACGAGATGGTGAAATCGGCGTACAGCCGGAGTGGTTTTACAAAGGCACAGGTCACATTCTCAAGGCTCATGGCGAGGAATTGACTCTTCCTGAATATGGGGATGATGGAGGGGAAGAACCTGAAATTGCCGGTGTGTATGTGATAGATAAAAATGGAGCGCCGGTGAGAGTTGGTTTCACAACAGGCAATGAGTTTTCAGATCATATGATGGAAAGTAAAAATTATTTATACCTGGCCCCCTCAAAACTTCGCGAATGCTCCATTGGTCCTGAATTAGTTCTTGATGCTGAATTTTTGGATGTGAAGGGTACGGTGACCATTTTAAGAAATGAGGAGGTTGTCTGGTCAAAAGAAACCCATACAGGTGAAAAAAACATGTCCCATAGCTTGAAAAACCTCGAATACCATCACTTTAAATATCCATCGCACAGGATTCCCGGTCAGGGCCATGTCCATTTTTTTGGCGCAGATGCCTTTAGTTTTGGTGAGAAAATAAAACTTCAAAATGGAGATGTAATGAAGGTTTCGTGGGAAGCGTTTGGCAGACCGCTTGTGAATAAAATTTTAATTTCAAACGAGGAAGAGCATTCGATAGAAATAAGAAATATAACAGATAATCAATGATATTATTCATAAATAAGGTAGTGTGTTTTGTTTTGGAGAAATGGGTTTCCCTTATTATGGCAGTGGTTTTAATCGTAATTCTGAATGGATGTGATGCTGGAACGGAAGAAAATTCAACACCCAAACTTCGGTTCCGTCTTGCGTTGGAATTAAAACCTGAAACCAAAATATGGGATGTTTCCAGGCTCTTTAAAGAGAACTTAGAGAGCGCTTCTCCAAAGCACGGCATTAAAGAAGGGGAGATTCGGGTTGATTTTTATGATCAGGGATCCATTGGTACGGAGAGACAATTGTTGGAAGCTTCAAAATTTGGGGTCATAGAGGTTGTGCAGGTCAATACAGCCGTTGTGACTACCATTGAGCCTTCCTATGCGATATTAAACCTTCCATACCTGTTTGATGATGAAGAACATCACCAAAGAGCATTAAATGGAGAAGCCGGCGAGCAGTTGCTTCAATCACTTGAACATCAGCAACTGAAGGGTTTGGGTTTTTACAGTGCCGGATTTCGTAACATGTTTTATCATTATCCTGAAGAAAGACCTTGTCCGGAAACACCTGAAAATTTCAAAGGGTTGAAAATACGTGTGATGGAAAGCAGAACTATGATTAGCACCATGGAGGCGATGGGCGTAAGCGCAGTGCCGATCCCTTTTTCAGAATTATACCAGGGAATTAAAACCGGTGTGGTAGATGGCGCCGAAAACAGCCCTAAAGTTTTTACTTCCTACAAATATGAAGAAGCCGGGTGCAATTGCTACACATTGACGGAGCATTCGACTGATCAGCATGTTCTGATTGCCAATAACAACTGGCTTGAATCGCTGGATCCAAATTATAAAGACAGGATTTTGGAGGTGGCAAAAAATATTATCCCCGAGTACAACGCCATTTGGCAGGAAACCACAGAAAAAGCGCTCATTGAAATGCAGGAGGCTTCTGTGAGGGTCAATAAAATCTCTGATAAATCACCGTTTGTCATTGCAGCTGATCAGGTGCATGAAGAATTTTTTAACATGTATCCCGAGGTTTCCAGGGAGTTGTACGATCGCATTAAATCAAATTAAAAGGTATGAGAGCAAGAATAGATTCGATCATTGATGGACTACTGGTTATTTGCCTGGCAACCATGGCGCTCATCGTTTCAGCCAATGTATTCTGTCGATTTGTTTTGAATTTCTCTCTTTATTGGGCTGATGAATTGGCCATGATCATCTTTGTATGGTTGACATTCCTGGGAGCGGCAGTTGCAGTGCGGGAAAATTCGCACTATGTCTTGAATTTTCTGACCGAAAAGTTAAGTGGGGCATCACAAAAAGTCATGCTGTTTGTGCAGAAATCGCTAATGACCTTAGCCATCGTAATTTTGCTGATTTTTAGTTCGGTAGTGACCTGGCAAATACAGTCATGGATCATGCCAGCCACAGAGATGTCTCGAGCCTTTGTTTATGGAGCTTGTCCGGTGGGATGTGTTTTTATGTTGTATTATGCCTTTTCCAAATCGCCTGTAAAATGAACGTATTATCCTTTATTTTTTAGTGTAAATCCATGGGTATTGTTTTAATCACGCTCTTCATTCTTTTGCTCATCCTTGATGTGCCAGTTGCATTCAGCATGATCATTTCTTGCTTTGTTGCATTACTCTACGCAGGAGTGGATACCATTATGGTGGGATTGGAAGTGCCGCGATCCTTATCTTCTTTTTATTCCTTTTTAGCTGTTCCTTTTTTTATCCTTGCGGGTGAGCTCATGTCTTACGGAGGTCTTTCACAACGCCTCATTCGATTCGTAAAAGCATTAATTGGCCATTATCGAATTGGCTTGCCGGCTGTTACAACCGTTTCTTCCCAAATATTTGGCGCCGTATCAGGAGCCTCAGCAGCTACATGTGCCGCTGTGGGTGGAATCATGATCCCGGTGTTGGGTAAGAATGGATATGACCGTGCTTTTGCCTCAGCACTCACGGCGTGTTCGGGAACAACCGGAGCACTTATTCCACCTAGTATTTTATTGCTGATTTACGGCACACTGGCCAATGTTTCCATCGAAAAGTTATTTATTGGCGGGATCATTCCGGGTATTTTAATAGGTGTGGGGTTAATTTTAGTGACCTCCATCATTACCCGAAAGATGACGATCGTTCAGGAAGAAAAGGCCGATTGGAAGGAGATAAAGGAAAGCGCTTTCGGAGCAATCTTTCCCTTAGGACTGATCGCCATTATTTTTGGCGGAATCATGGGAGGGATCTTCACCGCTACCGAAGCCTCGGCCGTAGCGGTTATTTACGCCGCCGGTTTAGGCTTTTTCGTTTACCGGGAGTTAAAGATTAAGGATCTTCCCAAAATACTCATCGCATCGGCCAAGACTTCAGCCGTACTTGGTTTCCTGATTGCTTGCGCAAGCCTGTTCGCCTGGACCCTGGCAATAGGAAAAGTCCCCGAATTACTGACAACCAGCCTGATCTCCTTTTCAGATAATATCTTAGCACTTTTCGGAAATCAGCTTTCACCTGAAACTACGGCAGATATCCAAAAGATTGTCATCCTCATCATTCTCAATATTTCACTTTTACTGATGGGGATGTTCATTGATGCCGGTCCGGGTTTGTTGATCGTCGTGCCGGTTGTATTGCCCATCAGTGGTGCGATTGGAATGTCCGCAGGATTAGATGCTGTCCACTTTGGGATATTGGTCGTTTCAAATATGATTATCGGATTGGTCACCCCACCGGTTGGTTCAACTCTTTTTGTAGCAAGCGCAGTCGGGAAAGTATCGATTACGAGAATGACTCCCTTTGTATTAAAATTTCTAATTGTAATGATCATTGTGCAGTTGCTGATCACTTATTATAGTCCGATCACCACATTTTTGCCTTCATTGATGTCAGACTTTTAGAGAATTACCAGTAAACTAACTGATGTTTTCTTCCTTTTTATAAAAAGATCTGTAGAAGATTTCCGGCCAAAAAATTACCTATTAATATGAATTCATAGAATTTTTTTACGAATTGGGATAATTCTCAATATGTAAATAAAATTAAAAAATTAACAAAGTATAGTTTAAATATGGTTCTAATGTTGCCAAATATCATGAAATGAAAAAAGAATAATGAAAATTTGATAAATGTAAAAAATACGTTTATTTTGATATGGACTTTTTTCCTGCCATGGAATAAGACCTGAAAGTTGCTCACAGAGTATTTCCGTCTGAGGATTACTGCATCTGGACAACAAAGTTGTAGCTGGATTTAAGATCATTAATGAATCACCCTGTATGAATGAACTTTACTTTGACAGTGAAAAAATAATTGAAGAAATCGCTAAAAACAGTAATGAAAGAGCGTTTCGAAAATTTTTCGATCTTTACTATCCAAAGCTACTTCACCTTTCATTTTCTATTCTTAAAAACGATGAAGTCGCGCAGGATGTCGTACTCGAGGTTTTTGAGAAAGTATGGGAGAAAAGGGTTGGGTTATTGCAAATAGAATCCATTCCCAGGTATTTGTTTGTACTGGTCAAAAATAAATCCATTGATGAGTTGAGGAAAAGAAAAGAGCTCATCGTGCATGAGAGTGAAGGATCTAAAGTAGTTGAAAAGGTTTTGCTTCTCCATCCCGAGAAAATATTATTGAATAAGGAGCTATCTGAAAAGATCAGTGAGGCAGTACTCGGCTTACCGGAAAAATGCAGGTTAGTTTACAGGTTGATCAAGGAAGATGGCTTGAAGTATAAAGAGGTCTCTGAGCTTTTAAACCTGTCCCCCAAAACAATTGACAATCACTTGTCAAATGCCATGTACCGAATTAGAAATGAGGTGGCATCCTATCTCAATGACAGTAAAAATTATTCCTGGAAGGTCATCAGGTCTGTTCTGTCAATCTTATCAATTTAGCATTCTATTGATTACTTTTTTAAAGAATTTGATGCTCATTTCTTCAAATCACTATAATTGATGAGTCTTATTCCTCTTCGTTCAATGACTGCCTTCACACGTTCATCTGTCCAGGCTTTGGTTACCCCATCCCTGTCTATTGCGACGTCTTCGTACCCCTTGTGATGCAAAGCCCGAAGTTCAGGCGTGTCATAGCCAGGGTGCTCGACAAACAAATACTTTCCCGGTGTGACATTTTCCAAAGCTTCCAAAAAGTTATTGATTTTAGATCCTGCATCCCTTGCCCCTTTGAATCCATCAAATCGTTTCACACCAAATTCTTCCAATGAGGACATCAATCCATATTCATTTGCCAACTTGTTAAAAATCTCACCAAATGTGGGATCTGCATGATTTCCACCCATGTGAAAGCTCACATGTGAAATGTTGGGGATATGCTTCATGGCCAGTTCTATTTGTGCTCTTAATTCTTTTTCAACATCTTCCGCTTTCCAGTTATTATGTGTGAGTGTTTTTTCTTTAGGAAAATTATCTCCTGCCCAAAAAGTTGGATAAAAATACCCGTTTTCATCAACAAGGCTGGGTGCATGACTTACAGGTCGCCATTTCATGTTTTCCCATTCGCTTGTGAGAGACAGATGGATTCCCACATCGTAATCGGGATAATTTTTCAATAATGTGACAGCTTCGGGAAACCATGGTGCCGGCACGATCACCTCTACCGATCTGGCAATACCATTTTTGTAAACATCAATGCAAGCTTCATTTCCGGCATGGCTAAACCCCATGTCATCAGCGCGTACGAGTAAAAATATTTGGTCATCTTGAGCGCTGCAGGCAAAGCTAATCAGGCATATTGCTATAGCTAAACATATTGTCCTTATCATTTTTTTGAAATTTTGTTAACTGTTTAATAATCAACTTGTTCAAGGAAACCAGACTTCTTCAAATTCTCTTTGCATGCTCCCTTTGACGTCCTCGTATTTTGCTTCATTGGTAAAATGGGTTGTTTCGTACGGATCTATATTTAAGTCAAACAATTGCTCTACAGAATCTTCTCCATAGTATTTCACATATTTATATCCGTCCTCATGGACGACCATTCTACCAACCTCACTTTCTACTCCCAGCATTTTTCTCCAATTGGCGTTAGGGTTCTCGATAATGGGGCGTAAGCTCAATCCTCTTGGATCGGCGCTACCTTTTATGCCTGCATAGTCTGTCACCGTTGGTAAAAAGTCCAGTCCATTCGAAACTAAATGTGTACTATCTACCCTGCCCTCCGCAATTTGACCTTTCCACATTACAATAAAGGGAATATTGGCCGATTCTTCATACAACAATGACTTGTGCTCCAATCGATGGGAAGCATCCATGTCACCATGATCCGAAGAAAAAATAACCATTGTGTTTTCCTCTTGTCCGGTTTCTTTCAGCGCATCCAAAATGATTTGGATCTGGGCATTTACCACCTCAGTCAGCCTGCAATAAGCCCATCGATGGAGTCGCCAATCCTGTTCAGTATATTGTTCCCTCGCTAGCTTTCTGAAATTTCTTTCTTCAACCAAAGCCTCAATTGCACGAGGTTCATCTTTTTGGGGTTCGAAGTTCGGAGGCAATGGTGGTACATAATGATTAAAAAACTCTTCCTCTGTTATTCCCTTTGGTCTTTTAAGTGCGCTGTCCAGGGTTGCCAATTCCAGTTCACCAATCTTTAGCAGTAATTTTTCCTGATCTGTAGAAGCAAAATCCCGAATGGCCATGTAGCAAATGTCATGTGGGTTGATCAGTGAAACGATCATAAAATATGGCTTCTCCTGATTGTTTCTTATGTAGGTAGAAGCCTCTTTTGCCAGATCAGACCGTTCATTTTCAGAGATCACATTGAATCCAAGCTTTTCAGGGTCAATCGGGTCCGGTAAATGTTGTTTGCCTCCGTAAACGAGTTGATAATCAGCCTTTTTAAGCCATGCAGCCAGGTGTGTTTGTTCAACCTTTTCAGAGATTTTTTCAACCTTCATCGCTTCAATATTCCCGGTTACGACTTCGCCATTCACATCTTTAAATTCACCGGGAAACCTTCCTGTCATCATGCTTATTCTTGCAGGGCTGCATACCGGGTTGGTGGTGTAAGCCCGTGTAAACCGGATGCCATTCTCAGCAAGATAATCCATGGCAGGGGTTTTCAGCCAGTTATTACCGGCGCAGCTCATCATTCGGGCATGCTGCTGATCAGTATAAATATAGATAATGTTGGGTTTTTTGGTTTGATTACCTTTATTGATGCAGGATGAGAAAATAACTAAAATACCCAGGAGAATAGTATTATTAAAATTCATCATAAAGTATTTTTAATTGTAATCAAACTCAGTTTTTGATTAGGCAGAAAACTATTGTGATCCTCCAACCACAAATCCATAATCACCACTTTTTACTCGGTACAATTCATAATTCCCAGATTTTTCCAGGAATGTTATTCCAATTGGATCGTTGTTCACGAAAACAACTTCTTCACCGCTTTCAACAGGAACATACACCGTAGCCTCGCAGCCAACGGGCACTTTTACATCCATGGAAAAGTCATTTGTAGAATTTCTCCAGGTAATGCCTGCTTTACCGTAGTTGGTTAGGTTATAATAGCTCACCGAGTCCATGTCCTTTATGACCTGTGGTTTGAAAATAATGTGTTTAAATCCGGCTTTTTCCTGATCAGGTTGCATGCCTGCAAGGTTTTGGTAAAACCAGACCAATCCGCCACCAAACATCGGGTGATTAAAAGAGCCACTTTCATCCCAGTGCTCTCGCGAGGTAGTAGATCCCAACTCAATCCATCGGCCGTAGCTGGGAAAATCCTTTTTATTCATCGCTTCGTAGGCAAGGTCATTGAGATCATTTTCTGCCAGAACTTCAAAGAAATACCTCGTTCCGAAAATTCCCGTATCAAAGTGTCCGTCATTTGCCTTTATGTTGTTTACGAGTGACTGCAGTACAGCTTTCTTTCTTTCATCAGGGACCCCCATTCTCAATGCCAGAACATTACCACCTCCATTTCCATAAGTTTGTTTTTCTTTATCGAAAAATGTGTTGTGAAATGCATTTTTAGTATGAAGAGCAAGATCAGCATACTTTTTAGCATCTTCTGTTTTACCTAATATTTCTGCTGCTTTTGCAGTAATATCAGCACAAAGCCAATAGTAGAAGGTGTGAACTAATTCATCAGGTACTTGTGGTCCGGGAAATGCCCACTCCCCAAGGTTAAACCATTTCAAAATTTCACCGGTTCCACCTCTTCGCTGCGAGTACATAATGCCCTTTTCATTCACCCACTGGTCCATGTAATGGATGTAGCCCTTCATCGATTCGAAATTGTCTGCCAGCATGTCGATAGCGCCATAATGCTGATAAAACTCCCATGGCATAATGCAAATAGCCGCTCCCCAGGCCACGCCACCCCCACAACCCGGTTGCCAGGGCGCACCATTGGGAACGTAACCGGTACTTTTCACCTGGGCATCGTGAATATCCTGGATCCATTTATGGTAAAAATTGCGAGCATCATAATTGTACAAGACTGTCTGGACAGCTACCTGACCATCTCCTGTGTAAGCCGACCGCTCCCTGTGTGGACAATCAGAGGCAATCCCTCCGTGCATGTTGTCCACTTGGCTTCTTTTCCAAATTTTATTGATGTCATTAAATAATTCATTGGAAGTTTGGAAGGTGGCTGATTCATGGACTTCGGTGTAGACTGCTTCTGCCGTGAGATGTTCCGGACTCAATTCCCCCGGCCAGTTTTTCACTTCAATTCCGCTAAAAACAAACCAATTAAAACGGGGAGCGTAGTTTCCTGGGCCATTTCCATCACAGATATAAGAATTTTCACCGGAGTATAAATTTCCATTGAATGAAATATCGATTTGATGTCCGGCGGGGCCATCAACATTATTTAACCGGACCCAGCCACTGATCTCCACTCCAAAATCTACCTGGTAGTCGCCATTCTCCATTTTTTCTATCGATACAGGCTGAAAGGTTTCCATCACCTTGTCCGGGTATGCGGTATGGGCGACAAGTTCCCCGCCAGGCGCTCTCTTAACGACCGTGTTTTGCCAGGAACTATCATCAAAATCATTGGTGCTCCAACCGTCAAGTTCCTTTCGGGCATCGTATATTTCGCCGTAATACACCATGTTTTTCAGAATGGGTCCTTTCGCAATTTTCCAGGATTCATCGGAAATAATTACTTCTTCACTACCATCCTGGTAGGTAAGGTGTATTTGCCCCATAAATCGTGGAGTTCCATATCCTTCGGCCCAGAATTTTTCCGGATTGTAAAAACCATTTCCCAGGATACTTCCAACAGTATTTTCACCTTTTTGCAGCAAATTTGAAAGGTCATAGGCCAGGTAAAACACTTTGTACCGGGTAAAATCGTCCGGTACGTTTATGTTGGCATTCGCCAATGCAGGCCGTTTACCATAATTTGTTTGATTGGGCACCAAAACATCATCTCCTACTTTTTTGCCGTTGGCATAGAGTTCAAAATATCCGAGACCGGTTACATATGCTACCGCGCTTTTTATTTCCTTTTCGATTACAAATTTTTTCCTCAAGAGTGGGGCAGGTGGGCCAAAAGTGTCCGGTATTTGCTGAGGGTAGTTCGTGCGCGGATATGCATCTTCACCTTGCCATGGCGCTCCAATCCATTGGGCTTTCCATTCATCTGCCTCCAGAATGCCCATTTTCCATTGTGCTGGTTCACTCCATGGTGAAGCGTTATCATCATTATCCCAAACCCTGACCTGCCACCAGCAATCTTGTCGGCTGTTTAATGGTTTGCCTTCATAGATGATCCTCGACGACTCACCGGATACTACCTTTTCACTATCCCACATGTCCGGGTCACTGAGCTTATCCTTTGTACTGGCAACCCGAATTTGATAAGCCGTCTGAGCCAGTCCACGTTTATCTAGAAGAGCCTCGTTGATCCATGATAACCGTGGTTGGCCTATATCAATCAATGGCTGATCGCTCCGGTATTCGCAGCTAAGGGATACAGGACTGATCTGAGCAACCTGACTTGTTTGCTGGCAGCTTAATAGAATGAAGATTGTGATGATAAATATTAGAGGGCGCATGAAAATTGGGTCTATTTGAATGAATTTCTGTACTTAAATATGACTTTTAGTTGAATCAATTCAATATAATCTAAGTCAATATTTGATCGTAAAATGTTTTTATTGCTTGTCATCTAGAAATAAATTGACTCAATTTATTAATTTCTTTTTATAGTAATTTTTCATTCTTTTCTTAGATCTCCGACCTTTTTATAAATCTGATTTTAGAGTTAAGATTTTAATGCTTCTATGTGGCCTTGTAAAATAATTTAAGCATAATATTTTTGGAAATTTTTCTAAAAATAAACTTGATATCGGGTCTATTTTGAATGGAGGCCGTTTTTTTATCGTTGATTCAACCTTTGAGAAACCATTATTAGACTTAAAAGAGCGAGGCTCCGGAATACCTTGTTGCGTGATCATTAATCAAATATTCACATTCTTAAGCCTCAAAAGAGTGATCGAATAGATAGTGATTTTTTAATAGCAATATCCTCTCTTGTTCTTAGGTGACAGGTAGAAATTTCTTTATTATTTTAAAGAAAACGCATGAAAGTGGGGGATAGGTTGACTATTGGATGTGTGTACATTTAGAGTATGAAAAAATGTTTATTCTTTATTGTTTTACTTGTCCACATAAAAACAGGATTGTTTGCCCAAACATCCATTCCCATGGATGGATTTTTTGGTGTGAATGTTTTTCGATGCCAGGAATCACCTGAAGACATAGATGATATTTCAAGTTGGATAAGGGATTATACTCATTGGAGCTACTTTGAACCAAACAACAATGAATATCGTTTCATGGATGCCATCCTTCCTAAAATCAAGGATACAGTCAATTACGATGACTATTACAAGCAGCTCAAAGCATTAGGAGTCCAATCGCTCTTTGTGGTCATGAGCTCACCCAAATGGGCAAGTAGTCGTCCGGATGATGAGAAATATGATCAGTTTGCCCCATCGTTGGATCAAGGTGGTTTAGAGCCGGAGCATTACAAAGAATACGCTGAATTTTTTTATCAGCTGGCAGCGAGATATGGTGGTAAAAAACACGATGAAAAAGATTTGTTGACGAGAGATAAACTTTCAGGGTTGGACCTGGTGAGTGTGATTGAACCGGAAAACGAACCTGATGGTCCTCCTGATTGGGGAGATCAGATCACACTGGAGGAGTACGCCGCCATGCTGAATGCTGCCTATGATGGAAATGAAGGAAAGTTAGGCAAAGGATACGGGGTAAAGGCAGCTGATCCGGATATGCCTGTTTCCATCGGGGGGTTAGGATTTAACCTGATTGCGTTGAAAGAGATTGTGGAATTAGCGGGAAGGCAGCCTTTTGATGTCATCAACGTTCATTTTTATACCTTCAAACATGTTCGCGAGAATTACCGTATAGCCACCCCTCCGGAATGGTCCAGTTTGGAGTCCGACATGCGTGAAATAGCTGAATGGCGAAACAAAAATGCACCAGGTAAACCGGTTTGGCTAACAGAAATAGGTTGGGACACCAAGGATTACAGCACGGAGCAAGTATCTGAACAGGAGGCGGCCAATTACCTGATCAGAAGTTATTTACTCTCATTAGGTGCAGGGGTGGAAAAATGCTTTTGGTTTATTTTCCGGGACCTGGATGATGGAGGCAAACCACAGGTTTTTTCCTCCAGTGGACTATTTGAAAATAACAATGTGGAATGGCAGGGGAAGACGCGCTTGAAACCCAAGTTAACTTATTGGTACAATGCCACTTTCAAGAGCCTGACTGAGGATTATGTCTTTGAAGGAGACTTTCATGTTTTAAAAGATTCGACGGTTCGGCAATATGACTTTGCTGACGCAGATGAATCAAAAAAGCTTTCTGTTTTGTGGTATTGCCCCAAAGAACGCAAACGATGGGATCCGATCCCTGAACCGCTGGAAATTGACCATGATTTCCAGGTTCCCGAAGGTTGGAAATTAATGAAGGTGCTTCGACCGGTAGATGGTACGATGAAAGGAAAGGAGGTGAATTTCACTACCAACCAGTCTGATGTAAAGTTCAAATTAGATGGCACACCGGTATTTGTTTTTTTGGAGAAGAAATAAATCGATGAAAAACCTATTTTTTTCGGTGATCCTGCTCGCCTTAACTTACGCAGGCGCGGCTCAATCAAGTCTCCATACGGATGAAGTACTTGGATTGGCCGGGAAAGTTGCCGATTGGCAGTTGGCAAATCCCGGTGAAAAGGCGCAGAATACATGGGAATATGGCACGTTCTATTCCGGCCTTATCGATTTGTATCAGGTTACCAGAGAAAAAAAATACCTGGATGCTATTGTCAAAATGGGCGAAGAGATCAATTGGGAGCTTCGACCCAGGCCTTACGATGCCAATGTCTATGCCATCGGACATGCCTTGTTTGAGTTGTATGAAATCACAGGTGAGAAATACATGATCGACAAATTGCGCCATACCATGGACATGCCATTGATGCGTTGGCTGGAGCCCGAAGTTGTATTTGATGGGAACAAATACTGGTGGGAGTGGTGGACTTGGTGTGATGCACTTTTCATGGCTCCTCCGACGTATGCCAGGGGAGCAAAGCTGCTCAATCGTCCGGAGTACCTGGATTATATGGTAAAAATGTGGAAGCTAACTTCCGATTACCTCTATAGCCCGGAAGACAGCCTTTATTTCAGGGATGATCGCTTTTTTAAAAAAAGAGAAGACACAGGGGTTAAAATATTTTGGTCCAGGGGAAACGGCTGGGTAATTGGAGGATTGTGCAAAGTTCTGGAATACCTGCCTGAAGATCATCCTGAGAGACCTTTTTTTGAACATCAATTTGTGGAAATGATGACCAGGGTCAAAGATTTACAGCTTGAAAGTGGTGGCTGGCCGACAAGTTTACTTCGAACGGATGACAATAAAGTAATCGAAACAAGTGGAACGGCTTTTTTCTGCTATGGAATGGCATGGGGGATCAATCACCACTTGTTGTCAGAGAAGGAATTTTTGCCTTCTGTTTCGAGCGCCTGGAAATTGCTTGAAAGTTGTGTGGAAGAAGATGGAAAACTTGGTTATGTGCAGCAGGTAGGAGACCAGCCGGATGAAGTTAGCCGCGAAGACACAGAAGCTTACGGAACGGGGGCCTTGTTGATGGCTGGAAGTGAATTGTATAAGCTTTTGAAATAGATAATAAGCTGATCTTTGGTATTCCACTTGATGAACTGGAAATGGAAAATTTTGACAATTATTAATATTAAGGGTTGAATGAGAATTTTTTTGGGAAAAAATTGGGCGTTTTTCATTTTGTTGGCATTGACGACATGTCAACAAAAAGAGATTGAAACAATTCATCTCTATGAAATGAAGGAAATAGTTTTGACTACCGAAAATGAATATAACAATCCGTACACGGAAGTGGAATGCTGGGTTGAATTGACGGGGCCTGATTTTCATAAAAAGATTTATGGTTTCTGGAATGGTGGTGGGGAATTCCTTGTTCGGGTCGTAGCGACCAAGCCTGGTATTTGGAAATGGAAAAGCTATTCCAACCAGGAGGATAATGGCCTTAACGGCAAATCAGGTTCTTTCAAAGCCATCGACTGGACAATTGACGAGTTAAATGAAAATCCGAACAGAAGAGGTTTCATAAAGGTAACCGAAAATGGCAAAGCGCTGGAATATGCCGATGGCACACCGTTTTTCATGTTGGGTGACACATGGTGGTCCGCAGCAACCTGGCGCTTTCCCTTGAAAGGTAACACTCCCGGGACGGACTATGAACCTCAGGACGGGATAAGCCTGGAAGAAGCCCTTGCCTTTCGCAAAAAGCAGGGCTACAACACCATTGCCATGATCGCTTCATTTCCAAACTGGGACACGGATGAGTATCCCGCCCAATACACCAATGAAGATTCCATCGGCGTACGTCAGGCATGGGAGAAAAACGGCATGAATACGGCCAAGGACATGCATGATGATGAGGGCAACAGGCCATTCGAAATATGGAAAAAACCCGGGATCATAGCCAATTTTAATCTCATCAACCCGGAATATTTCAAGAATCTGGATAAAAAAATAAACTATCTTCAATCGCAGGGATTTGTTACGTTTTTGGAAACGGTGAGAAGGGATCACGGGCCTACATGGAAGAAGTATTTTGATTGGCCGGGATCTTATGCGCGATACGTGCAATACATCGCCTCCCGCTATGGCGCGAATAATATTCTTTTCAGCGGTATTCACCTCGACTGGATAACTGAGGGGTTTAGCCTTAGCGCCGATGAGTTTAACGAGGCATTGACTTTTCATTATCAAAAATATGGAGGATTGCCTTTCGGACAGCCCCACACCATTTTGATAGATGGTTCAACCTACGAGCAGTTTGGACATGGCGAGGAAGCGCCCTGGTTGACGATGCATGCGGTGGGAAATTCGCCACGAAATCATGGTTTTTATCCGATGATTGAAGAAATTTTTCAACTGGAACCACCCTATCCGGTAGCTAATCTGGAGCCGTACTATCCCGGCTGGAATCATGGTTGGCATAATAATGTTGCAGGAGAATTGCCTGAACCCGACTCAGATCGTGATAATTATTTTGGCCGCACCCAAATGTACGGTAGTGTTCTTTCCGGTGGACTAGCAGGACATATTTATGGTACTGGCGCTTACGATGGAAATACGACCGGAGAAACAAGAAAACCCTCGGAAAGACCCTATATCTGGGAGGCTTTGAAATATTCCTCCGGGGCACAGATGCAATTCCTGGGAAAATTTATGTTATCGGAAGGAAAAGCTTATCAGAAATGTATTCCGAAAAGGAATTTGCTTCACCCCGGCAAAGCCAAAAATGCTCCTGAAAATGGATTGGATGGTTGGGGATTCCTTCTCCTGTCACCGGAAAATGACCTTGGATTCTTGTATTTTGAAAATGCTTCCGAGATTCCGTTCGTAAGTGAATTGAGACCTGATACTGATTATTCTATCGAATGGTTTGATCCGAAAACCGGAAACTGGTTGGAGATAAATGAAGGTCGTACAGATCACGGTGGGAAACTTGATTTGAAATCATTTCCCGGTGGTGAAAAGGTTTCTTCCAGGGATTGGGCGTTAAAAATTAAAATCGCTGAATGATGATGTTAATTAAATATACATGGGCTGGATTTTTGTTATGCGTGTTGGGAATATTGTCTTCATGCCAGGAGAAGCACAAAAATGAATTGGTAGAAAAGATCCTCGGTACCGATGGGCTGGTCGCGCTATGGGACTTTAGTGAAAAAGCCGGGAAACAAAGAAAAGCCCTGGGATTGGGTGATTTTCCTTTAGCTGAAGCGAATGGAAAAATTGGACGTACCGATGAAGGGCCGATTTCAGGATATGCCGCTAAACTGGATAGTGGCAATTTTTTTATGCTCCCCTGGGAAGAAACAGGCGCTTTAAACATTTATGGAAAAGATCAGGGAGTGACGGTCATATCCTGGGTAAAATGGAGCGGAAAAGTAAGCTGTTTTGTCGGTGGCATGTGGAATGAATACCAGGATGGTGGCAAGAGGCAATATGGGCTTTTTGTTTCGCTGCCTCATTATAATGGTGGTGATCAGGTCTGCGGACACATTTCCCGAACCGGAAAACCTACACCTCCATTTCCTTATTCCATTGATTATTCAGCCAGTAGGCAGGTTGTTCCGGTAAACGAATGGGTGTGCGTGGCTTTCTCTTACGACGGCGAATACATGCGTTCCTACCTCAACGGTGTTTTTGAATCTCGTAAGCCTGAACAGATCGACAATACAACCGGATTTGAAGGTTATCCTGATGGACTGGTTCAAAGTAAAAATCCGTATCATTACCCCGATGGAATGGGAAACAACGGTTCTGATTTTACCGTTGGGGCGGTTTTGGTCAAAGGCGGAATGGGAAACTATTTCAAAGGCCAAATCGGTGGCTTGGCTGTTTTTGACAGGGCATTAAGCGATGAAGAAATGAAGGGAATCGCCATTGTGCCTGATTTTGATGGTCAATAAAAACCCACTCGGATTTTTTCACTTTTCCGGCCCGTACACAACGATGTTTTGAATTCTAACCGGATGTTCCTCTGATGGATTAAGAAGTTTGATCTTTATAGAATGCTTCCCTTCTGGCAGATCATACTTCCAGAACAGATCAGGGCTCCTGGTAACAAAATTTACAGGTATTTCAGTTTTTGATTGGAACTGGTCATCTACATACAATTCAATTTCGAAAACATAATCCGTACGGCTATCCCACGGAGCAGTCTCACCTGAAATGACAAAACCTGTCCCATCTATCACCCATTCCAACTCATCCTCCAATTTTTTATGAATCTCAATTTTGTCTTTGGGATATAATCTGGGAAAGCTTTTTTCAAAACGAACTGTTGATACAGGCTGAAGTGCAATATTCAGTTCATCGTCATGGACATTGCCTCCAGTCTGGTCAATTTGTTCAAGGGCAAGGTTAAAGCTGGCTTCGTACACATCAAGAAGCGACATTTTGGTGTATAAGAAATCAATGTCTTCTATTTCCTTTAATCCTTTTTTCCAGTTATCTGGAATATTTTCATATCCCAATATGACCCCGAGAATACCACCTGCGGTAGAGGGATTGCAGTCAGAATCCTGTCCGGCTCTTGTCGATATTTCCATGGTTTGGGTAAAATCGCCTTTTCCGTAGAGCAGCCCTAAAACGACATAGGCAGCGTTGATTTTAGCATCGATGTTGAAAGAGCTGAACACACCATCCGGACAGCCTATATCTTCCGACCACTTTTTCTGGATTTCAAACCAATTGGATTTCCAATCATCAGGATATTTCTCATGCCATTTGATCACGTCATTGATGCATTGATAAAATTGGCTTTCCGAAGGAATACTTTTTAAGGCCTCGCTAACAACATATTTTATGTCTTTGGTCAAAAATGCCAGGGAATACATATTGGCTACATAAACCCCGCCATACCATCCATCGCCATAATTCATGATATGACCGATTTTGTCAGATAACTCAGAAGCTGATTGTGGTAATCCCGGATTCATAAGCCCGATAAAGTCTGCTTCAATCTGAAAATCGATGTCATCGGCGTGGGGATTATTTAACCAATGGCCTGACTCAGGGGGATTGATTCCATTCAGGAGATTGTACCTGCTAGCCTGGTTAGCATGCCACAATGCGTAATCTGCTTTCGCAAATGCCTGGGCAAAAGAATCGGCCGGTGCCTGAAGGCCATGTTTGACCAGAATTTCTACAAATGTCAGGTCCATGTAAATGTCGTCATAGAGGGTAGGACTGTTTTCAAAAGTCTGTTTCAAAGATTCAGAGCTCCAGTAAATGGGCTGATAGTCCTGGATGAAGGTGCCGTTGAACCGAAATTCTGTCGGACCTCCAAATGTTACTCCAATCGTTTGCCCAGCCCAACCGCCTTTGATTTTATCTTTTAATTCTTCTCTGGAAAGCGTCAGGAAATGTGGTTTGGGATTTTGTGCCAAGGCTGTCACACTTAAAAACATCAGAACGACAATACTTTTTTTCATAATGGGAAAACAAAAATGTGGATAGAATTTATTCAGGTTTTCTTATCTAGGATCATTTCATGAAACCAAATTCCTTTAAGAACTCATCTGTCCGATTCAAAATTTCTTCATCAAATAGCCTCGAATAAACCTGTTCGCCTTCTTCATCACCATCACCCAGATAGTGTTTCTTCCCCTCCAGGGTAACAAGTTCAAAATAATTACCGAGTTTTTTTGTTTCTCGTTGGTAAAATCCTACTGTCCAGTAGTCCACCACGGTATCGTCTTTCCCATGAAAAGCAATAACCGGAGGCAAGTCTTTCCTCAGGTTGTGGTAGGGACTGATTGACCAGATGAGTTTTCGCTGGTTTCCAAGCAGGTAATCGCACCAGGGAGCAACAGGGTTCACCGTACCGGAATATAGAAGCATGGCGTTGGGAACTGAGCTAATGGCCAGATTGTCTGTTGACTCGTTCACCGAATCTGCACACGCTGTGCTTAGTGTAAGCTGTCCACCTACAGATTGACCACCAACTATGATTTTATTGGGGTCGATGTTCAACGTTTCAGCATTTTCTCTTAGCCATCGAATTGCCGATCGGGCATCCTTCACACATTCAACCGGCGTAATATCAGGATTAGGGGTTTGGCCATCTTTATCAACAGACAAGCGATATTGAAATGAAAAGGTGATAAAACCTTTTTGGGCGTACCTTTTGCTGGCGCCGTGAAATTCTGATGGATCGCCAAATGCCCATCCGCCTCCATGAAAAAAGGCAATGGCGGGATGAAGCCCATCGCGTGTCAGATCGTTTGAGCGAAACATGTCAACATAGAGTTCCCGATCATCCACCTTTTTATAGATATGCTTTTCCTGCACGACATCCTGAGCTGGTAAATGTCCGGTAATGAGGAAAATAACGAAGGTGAAAATATACTTTTTCACGTGAAGTATTTTAATTCAAAAGTGCAATTAAGTTTAATTTCGATAGAAAATCCATCCCCTTCCATCCCTTTTGATGTTTGTGATAATTCTTCTAAACTTGTTCAAAAACCAAATAATATGCACTGTCTGTTGTTTTGTAGTTTCTGTCTTTTCCTTCTACAGAATTGTTACCAGCCTTCGACTGGAGATGTGGTCTTTGAAACGGATTTTCAAAACCTCGATTCCACTCAATGGATTGTCGAATCCGAAACAGAAATTAAATGGTCCGATCTGCAGGGAGAAAATTGCATGGATATCGATGTGCAAAAAGGAATTACTATCTGGTTTAACCAAAAGCTTAAAAGAGATGTGGTAATTGAATTTGCGGTGACTGTTGTCGATGAAGGTAGCCCAAACGATCGGGTGAGCGATCTGAATTGCTTCTGGATGGCCTCGGATCCGGAAAACCCCGATAATTTTTTTGAAAGAAAAGATTGGAGAAATGGCGTTTTCTGGCATTATTATTCACTAAACCTGTATTATGTCGGTTTGGGAGGCCATGATAATTCCAAAACACGATTTCGAAAATATCATGGAAAAGCCGATCCAATTCCGGAAGTCATTCGTGAATATACCGGGTCGAAAAACCTGATTACTCCCAATAAGCGTTGCACGGTCAAAATTGTGTGCAAAGGAAATTTGACGCAATATTTTTACAATGGTCAGAAACTGTTTGAATTGGACGAAGAAAATACCTACGACTCGGGTTATTTCGGATTTCGAACGGTTAACAACCACATGAAAATCCACTCTTTCAAGGTTTTTAAACCCTGAGCTGGTGTGTACAGAAACCGTGGTTTGCCCCTCCGAAACCGTGGTTTGTCCCCTGACAAACCACTAGGATATAGAAGTCAGACGTCATAGGTAGGTTGATATTTTCAACAGAATACTTTAGTAAACAAGTGGAGCCTGAAAGTCATGACATGAATGTAGGGGATGGTTAATTGGCTGGCACACCTATCTTGGAGAAAATGAACGGGATGATTAGGTTAGTATTATTTGCGTGGGGTTTCGTCCTTTCTTTCCAATTGAATGGACAGGAGCTTGAACTGGTTCAAGGAAGCAAAATCGTTTTTAATGGTGAGGTTCAGTACGATTCATTAAAATGGGTCATTTCCAGCGAAAGGAATGTTCCCCTGGCAAGGATGCGAGACAGGTCTCCAAATGCTCCAGAGGATTACCAGTATCCGCCGGAAGTGCCGGGAAGGCAGATCTGGTTTCCTGTTCTTGATCTGCAATTGAGGCCTGGACTTAGAATGGTAGCTTCTTTTGAAAATGTCCGGGTTGGTGACTCTGTCTGCCTCAATGGGAATTTTTACAGGGTTTGTGATCCATTGAAAACACAAATGATCTACTCATCCCGGTTGGAACATTGGGAAAACCAGCTGTTTATTAAGTCAGAAAATGTTGTTTTAACCGAAATAAATTTTCAATTACCTGTTTCGGAAAATAAAGATCTTGAATTGCGGCCTTTAACATCTCACTGGAGTGGCCATGTTGAAATACAGGGGCTCGATGAAAATAAGCAATGGAAAAAGATCGCTTCAAAAGGATTTACTATTGGTCAATCCGCATCACCAGAATTAGCGGCTGAAAAAGAAATTGACCAGTCTTTGGTCTTGGAAAGACTGGCGTTGGCCGCTGACTATCTTGCAAACAGCAAGAATAGAAATCCTTACAGCCCTACTTATGGAGGGCTTTATCTGTTCTATGATATGGAAATGGACACCTATCGACGTTCGGATTGGATCTGGTCATACGGTCCGTCAATTCAGGTTCTCATCGAAGCATCAAAGCTGTCAGGACTATCAAATAATCATGCCGGTGAAGAGTACATGACAGCTGCACGTCAGGTTGCAGAGGCAAGCCTACGTTTTCAACAAAGAGAAAATGATCACCCTGCTTATGGACTGGTGATGTGTCGATATGATCCGCGAACGGATTCACCCCAGGGTGCGGAAGGATATTTTAGTCCGGCAGACAGCTACTTTCTGGCTGGCTGGGGATGGATGCCTTATTACCAGGCAACAGATGATAAGCGTTTCCTGGAAGCAACCAGGTTGATGACCGCGGGAATAGACAGAATTTTAGGCCCTGATAAGTTAACAGAAAATGGTATTCATCCAATCGTAGAACAGGACTACTTGATGAAGGCTGGGAAATGGAAAAACTGGACCATGGATGAATCCGGTTTTGGAATGGAAGGAGCCGAACAGTTGTTTTTGGCCACCAACGACCCTTACGTTCGAGAGGTGGGTGAACGATACATCAAAGGTTTGCTCGATCACCTGGAAAGACAGGACGGATTATGGGACCGGACCTGGCACAGAAATGATTCGCTCTATGCAGATAATGGCTGGCCGGTGGGTGCGCCTAGAGGAACGCCGGTATTGATTGAGACGAAATACAGCACTCGCGGATTGGGCTGGGCAATGATCGGTCTGCTTTCTTCACATGGTATGATGCCGGAAAATGATGTATATTTAAAAAAAGCTATTAAACTGTCTGATCATTTGATTGAATCCCAGGCTGCGGACGGTCATTGGGATTTTCTGTTTGACGGAGGTGGATACCCGGAAGAAGTGAGTGAAAAAGGTACTGCTCTCTGGAGCTTGCTGTTTTACGAACTTTATCGGTATACCAAAGAAGAAAGGCACCTGAACGCAGCCCGAAAAGCGCTTTTGTGGTGTATCAACAACCAGTACATATCTCCGGAAAACTCTCCTGCTCTGGGCGGAATTGTTGGGAAAAACAGGGAGTCAGGAGTGGTATACAGAAGGTGGAGTCCGCTGATTTGTAGCTATACCGTTGCCTGGTTTGGGCTGGCTTTATTAGAAGAACTAAAATTACAGCATGGAAAATAATCGTTATCATCATCAGGGAATAAAAGCAATTTTTCTCCTTTTGGTAAGTCATTTTTTATTTTTCAATCTGAGTGCACAAAGTAAAAAAATACCTGTGCCAGCAATAGATGGCGAATGGTGGACAATAGCCACAAATCCAGACCTTGGAGAATACAATGATCCCGGTCAACAACCGGTAGATTTTGGTATTTGGCAGGCTGCAGATGGAACCTGGCAACTTTGGTCGTGTATTCGAAAGTCAAAATTTCCTGGTTCTTCTTATACCACAAGGTTTTTGTATGGATGGGAAGGTAAGTCAATTACATCCAACAATTGGGAGCCTAAAGGGATTAAATGGGTCGCCGATCCATCGTTGGGAGAAACTCCCGGTGGTATGCAGGCGCCTTTTACCTTTAAAGAAGATCAAACTTACCACTTATTTTATGGCGACTGGAAGAGAATTTGCCTGGCCAAAAGTTACGATGGAAAGAATTTCGAAAGAGTATTAGGAGGAAACGGGCAACCGGACCTCTTTACAGAGGATTCCCAAGCTGACTATGAGAATAATACAGCAAGAGATCCGATGGTAATTAAGAGGGGCAATACCTATTATTGCTATTATACAAGTCATTTGGGAGATCCTGAAAATCGGGGTGCATCGTATTGCCGAACATCATTGAATTTAAAAGACTGGAGTGAAAGTGTGATGGTATCCCGTACTCCACCTTATATGGGAAACAGCGCTCGGTATGCCGATGAATGTCCACAGGTAGTTTATCTCCCTGAAGCCGGCCTCTATTACTTGTTTGTGACACAATTGTATGGTAAAAATAGTCAGACAACTGTCTATGCTTCTTCTAACCCAATGTATTTTGGAGTTGACGATGACACCAAAAAGGTATGCACCTTACCCATTGCAGCGCCTGAAATCATCTACTTTGACGGACAGTATTACCTTGCAGCTTTACATAATACCTTAGATGGGATCCGGGTAGCAAAGCTCAAATGGGAATAGTGTTGCCTGTCAAGCGAAGAGAATGTCACCTAATATTAATAGGATCCTCTATCGATAAGCTTGAAAGGGTTTTTAATATCTCTTCCTTCCTTATCAAGGATCATTTCAGCTGCCATATGTCCCATTTTTTCGAAATCGGTGGTTAAGACAGTAATACCATTTTCAAGTATTTCCTTAAAAGGCAAATCATTGTAGGAAATAATGCCATATTCTCTACCCATTTTTAGTGTCGATCGACGCATATTTTTAATAAGGGTTATCAAATCATCATCCGATATTGTGATAACTCCTTCCCCCTTCATCGGCCTGAAATCTTCTGAAACCTTATTTATTATTTCAAACTCAAAATTGTTGAACACGCAAAACCTCCTGAAACCGTGAAGAATTTCCTTCGGGTAGGGGTAGGGATCCCCATCCGGAAATACAAGGATGAGATGTTGGAACTTTTTTATCAGGTTTAAGTTCTCATAAAGAGCATCATAGATGTCCATCTTGAAATCCTGATAGATGTTTCCGAATGGATTTTTGAAATACTCCAGCTTTTTATCAAGAATAATAAGCTTGTCTTTTGGTAATGAAGATAGCAGCTCTGTTAGCTGGTTGGCATGATCTTCTGACCGGAAGTGGGGCATCACCATAAAGTAGTGATAGTTTTCCCTGTTTTGGATCAATAATTTTCTAAAAAGATCGAACTCAGCATTAAAGATAAAGAGATCAACATCCGCTCTTCCTTCGAGCTCATTCGTGATGGTGTCGTAGATGATCTTTTTATAGTTACTTAGTTTATTGAACAGCAACATTACCCGCACTTTTGAAATGGGGTTCGTGTTTTTGACATAGTAACCTTTTCCTTTCACTGCATCCACTATTCCGCTTTCTTTTAATTGGATGTAGGCCTTTTCGACCGTATTTCTGGACAGCAGATAATTTTCACTGAGTTCATTGATGGAGGGTAGTTTTTCTCCAAAAAGCAACATGCCTTTTTCAATTTTGTTATTGATTTCTGAAACTACCTGTTTGTACTTTGGAGTACGAGAGCCATTTTTTATTTCTAAATCCGATAAGTGACACATGAGTATGCATTTTATTGTGTGATATAAAATAAAGAAATGGGGGTAAGAATTTAGAAATGCTCTGAATTATAAATATTGTAATTTATTCTTTTCTAAAAAAGCCATTTTGAAAATTTTTGAATTTATCACAATATTCAATAGTTTTAATGAAATCGGAAGCCATTGGGAATTAGTCATTTTTACCATAAGCTTCCCCGGGTATATGCCGATTATTGCTTTTAGAACAACACCCTATGCATAGCAAAGCCAGTCACTTTAAGTTAACTCATGATAAGGAAAAGACCGATCTGGTAAAATTCCCATCACACGATCCGTTTAAACTGAAATCTGATCATGAGATTTGGCAGGCATTCAAGGGAGGTAATGAGTCGGCGTTTATTCACATATACAATAGTTGCTACGATAGTCTCGTTCAATATGGTATCAATTTTTCAATGGATCGCGAACTGATAAGGGATTGTATTCAGGATTTATTTATAGAATTACGCGAAAAGAGATCAAAAATAGGGATAACAGATTGTATAAAACCGTACCTGTTTGTGATTTTTCGCAGAAAAATCAACCGGTATCTCAAATTAAAAGCCAGGATATCTAAGATTCAAATTGAAAAAGTCCAGGACAAATTTGAATTCGAGCTTTCCTTCGAGCAAAAGCTCATTAATAAACAATTGAACGGGGAGCAAATCCAACAACTCAATCAGGCAATATCAAAATTGACCAACCAGGAAAGGGAAATTATCTTTCTTTTCTTTTATGAAGGATATACCTATCCACAAATATCAGATATTCTGGGATACACGAAAGTGAAAACAGCGCGATCATTGTTGTATAAAGCCCTGTCAGCGCTAAGAAAAACATTGGAAACCTCATCTGTTGGGCACTTGTACACTTTATTGTTATTTTGATTTTTCTCAGCCTTTACGCTTTTCTTATTGCTCATCAATAATTATTAGAATCACATTTTTATCCATGTATTATTGTGTGTTTTTTAATAGATAATTAATTTCTCTGCGTAAAGTGTAAAATTTTAAATTCTTTAAATTTTTTTGGGGTTGTTTGGATCATTCCGTGCATATATATGCAAAGGGTCATGATAAATGAAAGAGAAGGATTATAAGAATTATTTGTTGGAGGACTTTCTGCTGGACGATGACTTCAGGTCATGGGTTCATGATGGTGATAAGAAGTTGGATTACTTCTGGCAGAAATGGATGGATTCACATCCGGAAAAGGTAGAAGATGTATTGACTGCACGGCAAATCCTGTATTCCATGAAATTTATGCCTGTAATGGTGGAGGAAGATGAAAGAGGCGACACTTTGCAAAATATTATCCAGCGCAAAACATCTGCTTATGGTAGCTTCAATTCCGGTGACAATTTTGTCCCATTCAGGAAAAGAAGTAATAAGGTGCTGTTTTCAATTGCTGCTTCCATCGCTTTACTTATTATTGCTGCAGGTAGTTTTTATTTTATGAATATAGATCCCGATATGCGGGAAACACGACTATCTGATACCGTTATTCAAAAGTCAACGGTGAAAGGACAAAAGCTTACCCATACTCTGCCCGATGGGTCTAAAGTAATACTTAACTCAGAAAGTCAGATTTCCTATGTAGATCACTTCCATGGATCTTCCAGAATGGTCAGACTTACCGGGGAAGCTTTCTTCGAAGTAGTTGAGGATAAATCAAGACCTTTTACTGTCATTACAGGAAATACTTCCACACAGGTTTTGGGGACGTCTTTTAATGTCAATGCCTTCCCTGAAAATAATGAGACCAAAGTTTCCTTACTAACCGGAAAAGTGAGGGTATTTGCGAATAATGAAGAGGATAGCAAATGGGAGGTTTTTCTGGAGCCAGGTCAAAAAGTATCAATTGACCGCACTTCCGGGGAGTTTATTCAGTCAAGGTATGACTTTGTCAGAGAGATGGGGTGGAAGGAAAATATTCTGGTTTTTGACAAGGCAGACCACGAATCTGTGGTGAAGGAACTGGAGCGATGGTATGGGGTCAACATAACCACCGTTAACAATCCACCTCTGAAATGGGAAATCAAAGGTCATTTTAAGGATGCCAGCCTGGAAGAGGTGTTGGAAAGTCTCCAGTACACCAATAAAATTGAGTTTAAAATTGAAAATAAAAATGTTGAACTTAAATTCTAATGCTTATGAAATGACCTGACTATGAATATAAAGCAAAACCGGAAAAGTGGGGGCTCTTCCGGTTTAGAAATGCTCTTCATGCAAAACTCATTCGAAATTGATTTGCATGAACAATCGAATTGAAATTTTACACAAACTTCAAAACACTTAAAGTTATGAAAAAAACATTACTAAGGATAATTATGAAGTGTTCAAAACTCGTTTTTTATGGATTAATTATTCAAACATGCTTCATGGGAGTGTTGATGGCTCATGAAGGTTCCGCTCAGAAGAATGAGCGCGAAAAAATCAAAAGCGTAAGGGAAACGACTATTTCTTTATCGTTGCAACAAGCTTCAATCGAAGAGGTTTTTCAAACCATTGAGACAAACAGTGAATACCGGTTTTTTTATAACCGGGTCAATCTGGACAAAAATCTTAGGCTAAATGTAAGTGCAAATGACGTGCTTATAAGCGACATTTTACTTCAGATCTCAAATCAAGCTAGCCTCAAATTCAAACAGGTAAATGAAATAATAAATGTATCTCCTCTGAATAAAAAGAATGGAGGGGTCCTGGTAGTGGAGATTAGTCAGGAACGGACAATTACAGGACAGGTAACAAGCGAGGAAACTCCTGAAGGGTTGCCTGGAGTGAATGTAATATTGAAAGGTACCACAACTGGTACCGTGACAGATGTAAATGGCGATTACTCTATCGATGTATCGTCGGAAGATGCCGTATTGGTTTTCAGCTCCGTAGGTTTTATTCAGCAAGAAGTTCGGGTGGGTAGCCAGTCTGTTGTCAATGTATCAATGCTGGTTGATGTTTCTTCTCTTGATGAAGTTGTGGTAGTGGGATATGGTTCTCAGAATAAAGCAGAATTGACCAGTTCCATTTCATCTATTGCTCCCGACGAGATAAAGGAAATGCCAGTTGTTGGTGTGGACCAGCAAATCCAGGGCAGAGCTGCAGGAGTGGTTGTGGTAAATAATACAGGTGAGCCTGGAGGAGGAATTACCATGCGAATAAGAGGAACTTCTTCCATTGGATCGGGAAATGAACCGCTCTTTGTCATTGACGGAATGCCAATCGAAAACACTCAGACGGCGAACAGGAATGTGGGTAATGCGCGAATAAACGGGCTATCACAGGTCAACCCTTCAGACATTGAATCCATTGAGATCTTAAAAGATGCTGCAGCAACAGCTATTTACGGTGCCCGTGCTTCCAATGGGGTTGTTTTGATCACAACCAAGCGAGGGGCAGAAGGTGTTTCCGAATTTAGCATTGATGCTTATGCAGGAGTTTCTCAGCTAACAAGCAGATACGACATCCTGGGAGCATCAGATTTTGCTGTGTTGAACAATGAAGGAAGGGCTCAGATTGGAGAAGATCCGATTTATACACAAGATTTTATTAATAACCCAACAATTGATACTGATTGGCAGGATGAAATATTCAGAACTGCGAATGTGTACAGTATGAATATAAATGCCAGAGGTGGTAACAAAACAACAGGTTATATGGTGAGTGGTGGCTACCTGAATCAGGAAGGAACTATCATTGACTCAAAATTTGAACGATATAGCATGAGGGCAAATATTGATCACAGGATCAATAATTTTATCAAGTTGGGAGCAAATTTCTATGGTGCATTCATCGATCAGGATAGAGTGAGAAACGATGGAGGTCCCGATGCTGGTGATGCCTCGCACTATAGTCACATTTATGGGCCACCTGTATTAAGCACAGCTCTGGTGAAAAACCCTGCATCCCCGGTATATGATGAAAACGGAGACTATTATGTCGATACCCTGGCGTTAAACTATGTGAACCCTGTCAGACAGGCAAAAGATATAGATATTGATTTTCAGGCAACAAGGCTTATGCCTTCTTTATTTCTCAACATCAGTCTTACCAAAAACCTGATGCTCACTTCCAGGTTTAGTGCGGATATCAGAAATGAAAATGAGGAATGGTGGAACCCGCCTGCCCCTAATCTACCGGTTGGTACAGATGGAACAGGACAAACATCCAGAAGGACGTATGACAAGCTGATGTGGACGTTAGATAATTATTTCACTTATGATCTTGATCTTGGTGAGGGGAGCAACTTTTCTGTTCTTGTTGGAAATAGCCTGCAAAAATCATCCACCGAATCCAGTTTTGTACTGGCAGCAAGCATAGAATCGCCGTTTATCAGGACGCTTAACGCAGGTGTGGATTATGACGTTGTAGAATCCAACAAAGAAGCATGGAGCCTGGCCTCCTTCTTTGGGCGTATCAACTATGACTACAAAAATAAGTATCTCCTAAATGTCAATGCACGGTACGACGGGTCGTCAAGATTTGGCGAAAATAACCGGTTTGGATTCTTTCCTTCGGCAGCTGTTGGATGGAATATATCCAGAGAAGATTTCATGAGTAGCGTTTCATCTGTACAGGAATTGAAAATTAGGGTTAGCTATGGTCTGACAGGAAATCAGGCAATCGGGAATTATGCTTCGAGGGCGCTCATGAATGTTGGTACGGGTACAAATATTGGAAACAACTACACAGGAAAAACCGGGGCTAAATTTCAAAACCTGGCTAGTGATGATCTTTCCTGGGAAGAAACAGCACAGTTAAATATTGGGTTGGACGGATCCATTCTGAAAAACAGGTTAAGTGTAGCAGTGGATTATTATATTAAAACCACAGATGATCTTTTATTTAATGTTCCTCTTCCGAGACAAACCGGGTTCTCCAATATTGTTGGCAATTCCGGGAAAATGGAGAACAGAGGAATTGAATTCACACTAAATTCCACAAACATCTCAACTCAGGATTTTCAGTGGACCACGAGCTTTAATATTTCGAGAAACAAAAACAAAATTCTTGAACTCCTCGATGATGAGGATGTGATAGTTGGAAGCAATACTACCGGGTATAGTATTGCCAGGGTTGGTGAATCTATAAGTTTTTATACCTACCAAAGAGAAAAGCTTGTCAACCCTGAAGATGGTACTGTGACATTGATTGATCAAAATAATGACGAGGTTATTAATACAGACGACCTGGTAATTACCGGAAATCCATTTCCTGATTTCTTTGGTGGGTTGAGGAATTTCTTCACCTACAAAAATTTTGATCTGGACATCTTCTTCCAGTACAGTTATGGCAATGACATCTATAACCTGACCAGAAGAACGCTTGAGATTATGAATGTTCCCAATGAGGGGATCATTACCGGAAACACCACTCAGAAAGCATTTGATAACAGATGGCAGAACCCTGGCGATGTGACGGAATATCCTAAAGTGAATTTTGACCAGACCAATAACAATTTTAACCAGGCACATGATGGTTGGATTGAGGATGGTTCATACATGCGCTTAAAAACACTTACCGTGGGCTACAACTTCAACAGCACCCTGTTGGAGCGATTAAGCATGTCAAGGGCACGAATCTATTTTTCGGCTAATAATATCCTGACTTTCACTAATTATTCAGGGTTTGATCCGGAAGTTGATCATTACCAGGGTGTATTCGGTGGCGCAAATAGTGGGCTGAGAAAAGGATATGACTACGGTGATTATCCTCAGGCCAAAACGTATGTGGTAGGGATTAATGTCACCTTTTAATTGAAAAACTTAAAAAGATATCACCATGAAAATATTAAATAAAATAATAATATTCAGCATCCTGATAGGGGTGAACTTTTCATGCGAAGAATTTCTCACTGAGGTACCTCAGTCACAGGTAGATGCGAGTACATTTTATACAAATGCTCAATCAGCGGAAATTGGTATTACAGGAGCATACAATAGTTTCTTTGATCAGGATTCTTACTCCAGAATGGTTATGCTGGTACAGGCTAGTACAGATGATGTAAATCAACCTTCCGGCGCTTTTTCTACCTATCAGAACAGGGATTTGATGACTGCACCTGACGGTGATGCACCCATTTGGGAAAACATGTACGTTACTCTTGCCAATGTGAATTTTTTCATTCAGGAGGTAGAAAAACTTTCGGAAAATGTTTTCCCCGAATCGGGACGCAAAGAATCCATCCTGGGAGAAGCTCATTTTCTGAAGGGAATCGTTTACTACTACCTCTATAATACATGGGGATCGGTACCACTGATAAAGGAATTTTCAGAAGATCCGATGGAATTGATCATTCCTAATTCTCCCAAAGAAGATGTACGTGCATACGCAATTGAACAATTATTATTAGCAGAGCAAATGCTCCCTGATGTGATTGGGAGCTATCCAAATGATTCGGAGACGAATCTTAGAAAGGGAAGAGCCAGCAAATGGGCCGCTAAGGCGTATCTTGCCCGACTGGCAATGGAAGACCAGGATTGGCAAACAGCAATCGACCTGGCCAATGAGATCATCAATAGCAATCAATTCCAGGTAGCTTCGGTTTGGAGAAATATTTTTCAGGAGCCGTTTAATTCTTCAGAAACTATTTTTGAACAGCAAAATGATTATTCTCCAGGATTTTTCGGATCGGGTATCTATGGATGGTTTATGGGTTTTGATTTTGAATGGTCGGAACAAGCTACGAACCTGTTCGAACTACCTGATACCATCGGGCAAACTCAGGGAAAGGATGTACGATTTGAGCTTTCTCATACACCTTATCCATGGGGGCCAAACAGGTGGCAACCGAATAAGATCATACCTCCAAGGTTGTTTGCAAATGGTGGTATCGAACAAGCAAACATTACCCTGGTGAGGTTAACTGAAATGTACTTCATAAAGGCAGAGGCTTTAAATGAGCTTGGATTTTCAGCCAATAAAGATGAGATAATGGATATCCTGAATATGGTTCGGGCCCGTGCCGAAGACCCGACCTGGGTAAACGACTGGTTTAGCGGCGTGCCACAAGGAACAACAGGAATTCCGCAGCTGGATCCAAATGACTACACCAGTCAGGAAGAGCTGAGATCGATCATTCGTGAAGAGAAAAGAAGGGAACATATGTTTGAAGATATCATCCGATGGGTTGATCTGATGCGTTGGGATAAAGAATACCTGAAAACAGTAACCCATGCCGCTTCCGATGACCAGTTGTACTGGCCCATCCCTCCTGATGAAATTATCAGGAATTCTGATTTGGTTCAAAACCCAGGGTGGGATTAATGATTTTTCATAAGCAATGATTTATTAATAAGAGATCCCGAACAGGGTTTTCGGGATCTCTTCCTTCAAGTCATTTCATCAAATACTTTATTAAGGTTCCTAAATCGATCACGAGGGATTCCAATGTGTCAAAAACGTGAACTATGTTTAAGAAACAACTTATTTTAATTCTATTTTTTGGATGCAATACAGGTCTGATCAATTCTTATTGTCAGGACATTAAACTTATACCAACCGATCAAATTGAAATTGATGGTGCTGCCAGGGAAATTAATCCCGGTGATACACTCAAGCTGGAACCAGGACTACGATCAAATTTATCTTTTAAAAACCTGGTGGGTACAAAAGAAAAACCAATTGTCATTGTAAATGATGAAGAAAAGGTGATCATCGATACCGATGCCCACACGGCTATTTTATTTGAGAATTGTTCGTTCGTACAATTGACAGGAACAGGAAGTTCTGATAAATACGGTATCGAAATCGCTTCTGCAGGAACGATGGGCGTTTCTGTAACGGAATTCAGTACCAATTTTGAGATCGATCATCTGGAAATACATCAAACAGGATTTGCAGGGATCATGGCTAAAACGGACCCGAATTGTGATCGGCAGGATGTCAGCGAATTTGTCATGAAGGATCTCTCTTTTCACGATAATTACATCTACGATACTGGTGGGGAGGGTTTTTATGTTGGCTATTCATGGTACCCCACAAGAGAAGTGGATTGCAATGACGTGAGCACCATCCTTTATCCGCATCCCATACATGAAGTGCGAATTTATAATAACATTATTAAAGACACGGGTTGGGATGGACTGCAGGTAGGCTCATCCCCTCAAAATGTTCAGTTGTATGGTAATTATATCGAAAATTATGGAATTGAGGACAGGTTATATCAAAACCATGCAGTGCAGATAGGCGCTGGAACAACGGGTGATTTTTATAACAATTTTATCTACAATGGTACCGGTGGAGGTGTTTCCTTTTTTGGGTCGGGTAATAACCGGCTTTTCAATAATATTATTGTTGGAAATGGTGAAAATGCCATCTATCACAATGACAAAGGGGCGGAGCCGGGAACAAAGTACCAGATTTACAATAATACCATTGTCAATCCGGGAAAAGGAGGAATCGACCTGAATGCCAGCAAAACCAACAATAACCTTGTAGCAAATAATCTGATTGTTCTCGGTGGGGCAGTATATGGAATAACTGGAGACGGATCGAAATGGACAAGCGAAGGAAATCAGGTATATAATTCTGTTGAGGATGTTGGTTTTAAACATGCAGATACCTTGAATTTCCGATTAACGGAAAGCGCGAAGGCGGTCGACGCAGGGTACGGAATTTCCTATTTAAATTTTGATTTTGACTTCAATGCCCGGCCAGCTAATACTAAGTACGATGTAGGAGCTTTTGAGCTGGGAGCGGAAATATATGTTCCGGTGTTGTCATTAGAGGATGAAGAGGAAAATATTGTGATCTTTCCCAATCCAGGGTCAGGTATCTTCAACATTCGCATGGCGAATAAGATAACCCCGGATTCAATGATCATAAGCGATGAGCTGGGAAGAATTGTATTCAGCAAAGACCTGACCCTGATGAAAACTAATGACAGTCAAATAAACATCCAAACCAATCTGGAGGCAGGAATTTATCTATTGAAAATTTATCATGGGGACAGCGAACTGACTACTAGGAAATTGATGATCAATAACAGGGATTAATTTATTGGATAAATCGACTTAATGACAGAACTAAAAAAGATTATTCTATCAATAACAGGTGTGGTCGCGGGTATGATGGCCAATGGACAGGAATTGTACAGAGTGCCGGAAAATGTGCAAACCCGTTGGATAAGTCCTGAAAACTGGGGTGGAGATAAAGGAGAAGGAGGAAAAGTAAATGGTGGCAGGAAAGGATCTCCGAATTTTAGGCTTCAGGCAGGGGAGGAAAAGATCCTGGCAGAGGTCACAGGTACTTCCGGTGTGGTTCGTCGGATATGGATGACAATTTACGATCGAAGCCCCGAGATGTTGAGAGGTTTTCGGATCCAGATGTTTTGGGATGGGGCGGAAAAGCCGGCGGTAGATGCTCCGTTAGGTGATTTCTTTGGAATAGGTTTGGGCCGAATGGCGCCATTCGAATCGGTATTTTTTTCCAGTCCGGAGGGTAAAAGCTTCAATTGCTCCATTCCTATGCCCTTTAAAAAATCCATGCTTATCAAGTTGATCAATGAGACCGATTTGGATCAGTCGATGGTCTTTTTTGATATCGATTATACCATTGGGGACGAATTGACGGAAGAGGATTTATATTTTCACGCATTTTATAATCATCAACGACAAACTTCCTTTCAAAAGGATTATGAATTCCTGCCAAAATTAGAAGGAAAGGGGAGGTTTTTAGGGGTGAATATTGGCGTGGATGTTAATAAGGAAGAATATTTAAGCTCCTGGTGGGGAGAGGGTGAAGTTAAGTTTTACCTGGATGGTGATGATAAGTATCCGACCCTGGCAGGAACAGGTACAGAGGACTATATTGGAACTGCCTGGTTCCTGGGTGGATATTCACATTTCTATCAGGGCTGTCCCATCGCCGATCACAACGAGATGGAATTCGCTTTTTATCGCTATCATGTAAATGACCCGGTTTATTTTCATGAGGACATCCGTGCTACAATTCAACAAATAGGGTTTGCGAATGAAGAAAATTACAAATTGCTAAGCAAGTTAAAAGGCGATGTATTTGTTGCAGCAGAGGGAATGAATAAAGTGGATTTCTCGCAGCAAAGAACCTGGTTGCTGTTTGAGCGATCAGATGATTACTCAAGCTGTGCTTATTTCTACCTTGACAAGCCTTCAACTGATTTACCGGAACTTATGCCAGTAAAGGAAAGGGTCAGATGAGATTAATAATGATGGTAATTATATGTGCGTTATGCGCGAATCTCTCTTGCCAGGAGATGAGGCAAGAGGTTCCAACGGTAGGGGAATTTGTCAAAATTTATGATCCTTCCATTGACGAAGACACAGCCTGGTACATCAACGACCATTGTTTTATTTATGGAGATGATCAAAAGTGGCATATGTTTGGGATCACCCATGAAGAACCCTTTGACCCACTGAATGAAATCCACTTTGCCCATGCGACAGCCGACAGTCTGACCCAAAAAAACTGGGAAAAACAACCATTTGCCATGACAGCCGATAGCACCCGGATGGAAAGACATCTTTGGGCGCCATACATTATTCAGCATGATGGAACTTACTACATGTACTATTGTGCGGGTGATCAGGATCATACAAACTACAGGATGCATCTCGCCACGTCAACTGACCTTTGGAATTGGAAAAGACATGAAGGGAACCCGCTGTTCCGGGATGGCTACGATGCCCGGGATCCATATATTCTGAACCATGAAGGAAAATGGATCATGTATTATACAGCGAATGACAACCCTTCAGGAGGTCATCACATCGTTGCTTATCGCACCAGCGATGATCTGTTACACTGGTCAGATCGAAGTATCGCATACCAGGATTCGGTATCCGGAACATGGGGAGGACCGTGCGAATCCCCTTTTGTACAAAAAAAGGATGACAAGTTCTACTTATTCCTCAGTCTGCGAAGCACGTATTCCCTGACGGAAGTGATCGCAAGTGAAAACCCTTATCATTGGAAGATTCAGGATAAGGTATTTGGATATGATGCCCACGCCTCGGAAGTCGTGCAGGATCTGGATAATAAATGGTATGTTTCACATTGCGGATGGGCACAGGGAGGATTGTATCTGGCACCGCTTAAATGGAATGATGGGGATGACTAAAATGAAACAAAATCGATTATTTATTTTACTTTTTCTTTTGAATCTCCTTTCGATGGGAACCTCGGCAGAAATCACACTTCCGTCCTTTTTCTCGGACAACATGGTCCTGCAACGAAATGCGGATATTTCAATTTGGGGTTGGGCGGAAGCAGGAGAGCAAATCCATGTAATCATTAAAAATAAAACCTATAAAGCTAAAGCTGGCAACAACGGGAATTGGTCGGTTTCGATTGGAAGATTCCAAACCGGTGATTCCATTCAAATACGAGTCAAAGGAAAAAATGAAATCATCCTGAAAAATGTGCTGATAGGCGATGTATGGCTGTGTTCCGGGCAATCAAACATGGATTGGTCACTATCCGGTGATTACAATGGAGAGTCGGCTATCGCTAGCGCCAATTATCCGGAGATCAGGTTGTTTAAAGTGGAAAAAGCACAAAGCCAGCACCCCGCAAAAGATGTAGCTGGCAAATGGCAGGTTTGCTCTCCTGAAACAGTGGGGCACTTTTCTGCGGTGGGATATTATTTCGGAAAGGAACTTTTTGAAAGTCAGAATATACCCATTGGGTTAATACAAGCCTCATGGGGAGGTTCGGACATTTCTACCTGGATGTCATGGAATGCGTTGGCAAAGCTACCGGAATTCAGAGAAGACAGAAAATTGCTCCGGGAGGAAGAAGATTACCTGGCAATCAAATCTGACAAATACGAGCAGGAATTGAACAGTTGGTTGTCAGACTTAAGTATGAACAGCAAGTTACTGAAGAATAAAAACGAACTTGACAGGTCTTCGCTACATGGTGTAAAGTGGATAAATACTAAAATGCCCTTGATCCTTGAACGAACTTCCGCCGGAGATATAAATGGTCTGGTTTGGTTTAAAACCACAATTCACAATGGGAAATATTTCAAAAGTGACTCCCTGACCTATCTGAGTTTGGGCAAACTTGATGACCATGATCTGGTCTTTCTTAATGGTCGGTTAATCGGTCATGCAGGATGGAAGGAATGGAACCGGTTTTACGAAGTCCCAGATTCGCTTTTGGAAGATGGTGCAAATGAACTCGTTATTGGGATCGTGGACTACGGAGGGGATGGTGGGTTCAAAGGGAGTTCAAACGATTTGTTCATAGATTCTTTCGATCAAAATGGTGTAAACGCACGGTTTCCTTTGTCTAAAAACTGGCAGTATCTTGTGGAAGGTTACCTTCCGAAGCTCAAACCTACTTGGTTGGGAGGGATCAATGAGCCAACCATTCTTTACAATGCGATGCTGGCTCCACTGACAAAATATGCCTTGAAAGGAGCAATTTGGTACCAGGGTGAACATAGTAAGTCACAACCAGATGGCTATGATTCAAGATTAAAAGCCTTGATCAATGACTGGAGAGAGCAATGGAAACAGGAAGATCTGCCCTTTATCTTTGTCCAGCTGCCAAATTATGCGAATGAGCCCGGTCAATATCCCGATGGAAATTGGGCGTTGCTGAGACATTTGCAATCCAAAGCCCTCGAACTCCCAAATACCGGTATGGCTGTTACCTATGATGTAGGAGATCCTCATGATATCCATCCTCTTCATAAGGGACCAGTTGGACATCGTCTGGCATTGGTCGCCAGAAATAAGGCTTACCATGAAAATGTTGTTTGTTCAGGGCCTCTGTTAAAAGAAGTTGAAAGGAAGGATAGTGCTATTTATATCAAATTTGAAAATTTTGGTGAGAGAATGATGGTGAGGGATCCATATGAGTATTTACGCGGTTTTCAAACAGGGTATTCTGAAAATGGAAAGCTGAAACTCGGTTATAGTCAGGCAAAGGTTGCAGGCGATAAAGTTGTCATTGACTGCAAAGACAATATAAAGATTGAAGTGATCAGATACGCATGGGAAGATAATCCTGACGCGAATTTATACAATGAATCGGGCATTCCGGCTCCACCTTTTGAATATTGGTTTAACTAAAAATTGTTAACAAATGAATCTACGAATCAAGTTTTTTGTTTTTATTTTTCTTCTTGCTGGTAATAGTATTTTTGCACAGGATCCCCTACGGTGGGAGGAGACCATTCAAAAATACGAAAAGAAAGATAGCATCAACCCCTCAAAAGAAGGTGCTAACTTATTTGTCGGAAGCTCTTCAATCGCCATCTGGCAAGACATGGACGAATATTTTCCGGACTACTATGTGTTGAACCGGGGTTTTGGAGGTTCCCATTATTCAGATCTCATCCACTATGCAGACCGGATAATCTATCCCTATCATCCTACCAAGGTCTTTATTTACGAAGGCGATAATGACATTGCTGCCGGGGAGGATATCAAAGCCATATTTGAGGAAGCGAAGCAACTCAGGGAAATGATCAGTCAAAACCTTCCAGGTGTTCCGGTAGCGATCATCTCACCAAAACCAGCAGTCGCACGGTGGGAATTCAGAAAGCAATACAGGAAGTTAAATAAAATGCTGGAAAAGTACGCCGATAAAACTCCGGATACGGAATTCATCGATGTTTGGACTCCTGCCCTTGACGAAAACGGGGAGGTATTTACCAATATCTTTTTGGATGATAATTTACACATGAATGCAGAAGGCTATAAGATCTGGCAGAAAGAAATTGAACCCTACCTTGTAAAATGAAATTTAAATGCCTCGTACCATTGATCTTATTGCTGGGTTGTATGATGGATAAGCAACCAGTGGAATTCCAGTCATGGGATACCGTCATACGAGATGTTGGTACCTTTTCTTCACCCCGGGCATGCGACCTGAATGGCGATGGCATTAAGGACATTATTTTTGGTTCAGGCAAGGTGGAATTCCAGCCAACCGATTCTGCAGTCTTCGCTCTGAATGGTGCAAACGGAGAGCTTTTATGGAAAGTAGGAGCACGCGATCAGATCTTTGGTTCGGCCGGTTTTCAGGACATTACGGGAGACGGAATAAAAGATGTTTTCATCGGGGGCCGTTCTGCAGAATTTATGGCCATTAATGGTGAGAGCGGCAAGGTAATCTGGGAGTACTTTCCACAGGGGGACCAGGAAGATGCCACACTAAAAAAACTATACAATTTTTATAATCCTCAATTTGTCAGGGATATTGACGGGGATGGACACAAAGACATCGTTATTGCCAATGGAGGTTACGTGAAAGCGCTTCCAAATGATCATGATCGACCACCTGGTAAACTGATGATTATCAGCGCCAAGCACGGTGGTCTCATCGCCGAAGCGTATATGCCTGATGATAAGGAAACATACATGTCATGCATTCTAATGGACTCTGATACGGATGACCCAAGAATTATTTTTGGGACAGGAGGGGAAAGAATAGCCGGAAATTTATACGTGACCAGGCTTTCAAACATTTTGGAAAATGATATTTCCGAAGCCAGGAAAATTGCTACCAGTGCAACAAAGGGGTTTATCGCTCCTCCTGTTTTGGCTGATATCAATATGGATGGAGAACAGGATATCGTGGTCAATGCAGTGGATGGCAGAATGATTGCAATAGATGGATCTGATTATCACATATTGTGGGAGATCTCCATTCCGGGCACGGAGAGTTATTGCTCGATAGCTGTTGGTTATTTTGATGAAGATGATGTGCCTGATTTCTTTACGAATTTTGGGATTGGGGTCTTTCCGGACCTTATGAGATCTATTCAACTGGCAGTGAATGGCGCAAATGGAAATATTCTGAAAATGGATTCATTAGGAAGCTTTCATTATGGAAGCCCTGTAGCAGTTGATCTGGATGAGGATAATCGTGATGAGATATTCTATCATATCAACGAATCCAGTCCTCAGATTATAAAAAATGTCCTGAAGGTCTTTGATATCAATAACGATACAATTTACAACTTTAGTGAAAAGTGGTCTGGCGCCAACATCGCCTCAACACCTTTGTTGGATGATCTGGATCAGGATGGATATTTAGATATCGTTTGTATTCACGAAAATAATCCGCTGGATCTATTTTCATTAAACTACAAAACCGGTGTGGTCATTCACACTTTTAAAACAGATTATAAAGCTAGTAACCAATTGCAATGGGGTTCATACATGGGTACCCATTTTGACGGAAAATTCAATGAAATTATATGAGAAAATTGATCATAGCACTTTTGATAGGATCACTTCTTTCCTGCAACAAAAAAGAAGAGCCTTCCTGGGTTGATCATGCAATTGACGTCTCAGGTGTTCAATACAAAAAAATGGCTGAAATGGCATTAGCTGAGCAATCATACCCGCGCAGCGTGGATTCGAACGGTAGCATTAAGTGGGTTGGTCCACATGACTGGACCAGTGGTTTTTTTCCCGGATCCTTGTTTTACCTGTTTGAGCTAACCGGTGATTCCTCGTTCTATTCTTACGCAACTCGTTTAACAGAATCCTTGCAGGTCTTGGAATATGACTCAACCACGCATGACCTGGGTTTCATGATATATTGCAGCTTTGGCAATCAATACCGCCTGCAACCGGAGGAAATGGTCGCTGAAATAATGATTAATGGGGCAAACAGCCTTTCATCAAGATTCAATGAAACGATCGGCTGCATCCGTTCCTGGGATTTTGGCAGTTGGCAGTTTCCGGTCATTATCGACAACATGATGAACCTGGAATTTCTTTTCTGGGCAACAAAATATACAGGCGACCAACGTTACGCCGATATTGCCATACAACATGCACAAACCACTATGAAAAATCATTTCCGTCAGGATTTTAGCTCTTATCACGTCTTGGACTACGATACCCTAACCGGCAATGTGCTATCAAAAGAAACATTTCAGGGATATAGTGATGAATCAGCCTGGAGTCGTGGTCAGGCCTGGGGTTTGTATGGGTTTACCGTTGTCTTTCGGGAAACACGAGATAGCACATATCTGGAGCAAGCAAAAGGAATAGCAGATTTTATTCTGGATCAGCCCAATTTACCGGTAGATAAGATTCCTTACTGGGATTTTAATGATCCGGATATACCCGAAACACCACGGGATGCTTCAGCCGCAGCGGTAATGGCCTCAGCATTCCTGGAACTTTCCCAATACATAGCGGAAGGGGATAAATATGAATCAGCTGCCAGGGAAATATTGAAAAATCTCAGTTCGTCAAAATTCCTGGCAGAAAAAGGAAATAACAACTCTTTTATACTCATGCATAGTACGGGTTTTAAACCTGAAAACAGCGAAGTGGATGTTCCTCTCAATTATGCAGATTACTACTACCTGGAAGCATTGAAACGTTATTTAAAACTTAAAAATTCTTAATTGAATGATGGTCAACTTACGGATAAACCTAACTATTTTCCTACTCCTTATTGGCTTGGCAAGTCAGGTAATTGCGCAAAAGCATTTACCTGTATTGAAAAAGGAGGATGGAAAGCATACATTTTATGTGGATGGAAAACCCTTTCTCATCCTCGGCGCTCAGCTTTGGAACAGCAGCGCATGGCCATCCGTCACCGATAAATTCTGGGATCAGGCCAAAGAGCTAGGTTGCAATACCATCGAAGCGCCTATTTACTGGCAAAACATTGAGCCTTCCCCGGGAGAATTCAACTTTAAAGAACTGGATCATCTGATCCTTTCTGCAAGGGAGAGTGGTTTCCGGTTGGTTCTCCTTTGGTTTGGAAGTTATAAAAACGGGCGTTCGCAATATGCCCCTCCCTGGGTACTCGAAAACACGGAAAAATATCCGCGAATGAAAAATGCAGCGGGGAATGATATCTATGTTCTTTCTGCTGTTTCTGAAACGAATTTGGAAGCCGACAAACATGCTTTCGTTGAAGTGATGAAGCATATCAGGGAAATCGACAAGGATCATCAGACTGTGATCATGATGCAGGTAGAAAACGAGCCAGGCTCTATGTGGACCGATCGGGATTATTCTGATAAGGCAAATGAGCTCTTTAACAGCCATGTGCCCCAGTTTATTTTGAAAAAATTAGATAAAGAGGATGGGACATGGGAACAGGCTTTTGGCATCGATGCACCAGAAGCTTTTAATGCGTGGTGCATTTCAGGCTACATCGATGAAATAGCTGAAGCAGGAAGAAAAGTCTACAATTTACCTATGTATGCAAATGTCTGGATCCGCGAAAATGCCTTTGAAAGGCCGGGTGAATACCCAAGTGGTGGACCTACTTCAAATATGATTCCAATTTGGAAAGCCAATGCTCCCAATCTGGACCTGCTTGCGCTGGATGTCTATCATGGTAATGTCAATATATTCAACGACTTATGTGAAAAATACAACCGTTCTGATAACGCTTTGTTTATCCCGGAAATGGGTAACGGCGATAATTTTGCCCGCTTTCAGTTCTATGCAATAGGGAATTATGGAGCCATAGGTGTAGCCCCTTATGGTATTGATCCTTTCCATAGGGATCCGCGGGATTTAAGAGATCAAATCAAGCTTGACAAAAAATTTGATGGCATAGCTAAAAATTATAACCTGCTTTCAAAGGCTATTTACCCTATTTCTCAGCTACAGGGAACCGATAAATTGAAAGCCGTGGGAGAGGAGGAAGGAATGTCAGAGAAATTATTGAGACTTGAAAATTATGATCTGTTGCTATCTTTTGGTTATCCGACTTACAAAGATCGAAACAGGCGAACAGGTCGGGTATTGGTGGGGCAAACCGGCGAGGATGAATTTCTGTTAATTGGTTTTGATACGAAATTTGAATTCCGGCCTTCCTTTGGTTCTCCGTACAACAATGTGGAATTTGTATTGGTGGAAGAAGGCTATTTTGAAGGGGAAAAATTTGTACGGGAAAGGATCTGGAATGGTGATGCCTTGTATCATTCGACATTACCACCGGAAGGCGCCGTGTTGAAGATCAAGCTGCGGAGGGTTGAATCATCGGAACAAAGAAAGGAAAAGGCCAATTTTGATAAATAGATTCTTCTCCCCGAATGAAAAAGCGTTAAGATGAACTCACTTTCGAAATGCCTGAAATTCATTTTTTTGATTGGATGGATACCTTTTATTGTTTCCTGCCAGAAAAAAAAATTACAATTTAAGCTGGACAAACCCAATATCATCATTTTTCTGGCAGATGACCTGGGCTACGGTGATTTGGGTTGCTATGGTCATCCGGTAATCAAAACGCCAAACCTGGATAGACTTGCTCAGGATGGTGTGAAGCTCAATCGGTTTTATGCAGCTTCTCCTGTTTGTTCGCCAAGCAGAGTAGGCCTCATGACGGGTAAGATCCCAAATCGTTTAGGGGTTTATGACTGGATACCTGAAAATTCCAATATGCACATCCCGGATTCGGTGACAACCCTTCCCCGGTTGTTGAAGGAAAATGGCTATCAAACCGGGTTGTTTGGAAAGTGGCACTGCAATGGTAAGTTCAATCGTCCTGAGCAGCCGCAACCCGACGATTTGGGCTTCGACTACTGGATCGCCACGCAAAACAATGCTGTTCCCAGTCATGAAAACCCGGAGAATTTTGTGAAAAATGGACAGCCTGTCGGTAAAATGAGTGGTTTCAGTTCCCAGCTTATGGCTGATGAGGTAATTACGTGGCTGGATAACAAAAGGGATTCTCAACCATTTTTTTGCTATGTGCCCTTTCATGAACCGCACGAACCTGTCGCTTCACCGCCTGATTTAGTTGACAGCTATTTGGATCAGGCTATTAATGTTGATCAGGCACAATACTTTGCCAACGTTTCCAATATGGACCGTGCAATCGGCAGGGTAATCAATAAGTTGAAGGAAAGCGGGGAACTGGAAAATACCCTGATCATTTTTACCAGTGACAATGGCCCGGAGACATTAGGCAGGTACCCGGGTACGAATAGGTCATATGGTTCTCCGGGAAATTTAAGGGGCATGAAGGTTCAGCTGTATGAGGGAGGAGTGCGTGTACCGTGTATCATCTATTGGCCGGGATTGAATTCTCGTAGTGAGACGACAGACAAAGTAATTTCTTCATTGGATATACTTCCTACCGTTGCTGATCTTATTGATGTCGATTTGCCAAAAAATGAAATCTTTGATGGAGAGAATATAATACCGGTTTTAAAAGGTGAAAAACCACAACGGGAAAAAGAATTGTTCTGGTTTTACCCAACCGCTGTTGTAGGGCCAAATATTGCCATGGTTTCTGGCGAAAATAAACTGATGGCAAAAAGTACTTATGAATACATTGAACCCGGAAAAACGGGAGGCATATTGATCAACAATGAATCTGTCCATGCTATTGTAAATGACTCTGTTAGTGCCAATTATTTTTTATTTAACCTGAACATCAACCCTTCAGAACAGCAATCTTTATCAGCCTATTCTTCTCATTTGGTGGATTCATTGAATGCCAGATTGCGTGATAGATTTTATGATCTGAGAGAAAATTCACCTGAAATAAATTTGCGTCAATAACAAAGACAAGGATTTAACCCGGGAAATTCTGTGAATTTTCCGTCCTTCGGACCGACGATTTGCAAAATCGTGGTTGTGAGAAAGTTTTGTTTAATAACGATAACAATCAGAAATTAATCATTCCTCAAATCTGAGGAACAAAGATTTTGCAAATGTCGGGGTTAACCCCCTACGAGTCTGATACGACTTTCGGAGTCATCAGACCTGGCAAAACTTATTGGATAACGGAAGTTTTCCATAATTTTTCGTCACTATTCATATTTTTCACATGAATAAAGGGGGTTAATTTTAAAGATGATTGGCAAGCTTTAAATATTCATTTTTTGCCTTTTCAAAGGTGTTTAATACTTCTTGTTTCGCCTTATCGTCAGGGAATTTACCTTCAGTCTCCAGCCAGTCAATGGAGTTTTGAAGGTATTCAGCAAAATATGCGGCATCTTGTGGGACAATGGTTGGTTGACCTTTGTATACAACGTAAATGGGAGACGTGTGAGCAAAGGACACTTCTGGTCTTAACGTTCCAAAATATTCATTTAATTTAGTGCCTCCGCCCCCTCTGTCCCTTCTTTGATAGAGGTCTACAGCTTGTTCAGCATCACTCTTTGAGAGTTGATAAGACCGGGCGCATAACCACGTACTTTTATTTATAGGATATTCAAATTGCAATTGGGTAGGTTCCTTGTAATCCTTTATTTCTACCTCTCTGATAACGTTACCATTAGCTATGATTTCCAATTTATCAATTGGCATTTGGCTCCAAACTTCAGCTTTTATCAGGAATGTCTTCTCAGATTGTATGATAATAGAATCGCCTGGAATATAATTTTCAATGGAAAATTGAATAAGAGGGGAGTTAGTAATAAAGGTTCTGCCTTCATTAAGTGATTGGATCCATTTTTCATAATTAAAATCACCATCAATTTTTGCATACACCCTATTGGCGCCAACTGTGATCTGGTTGTTCATTTTGTCTGTACCAGCTGTGAGTGGAATTTTTAAACCACAATTTAATAGCCGATACCATAGCTTGATGCCCGGGTTGGAATTCCTGTCAGGCACAACATCCGAAACAAATATTGGCGACTGAAATGGGTCTAAAGTACACAACAGCTCAACGGCGTCAATCTTATTCAACACTGCTCCAAGTGGAGCTTCCAGGCCCGGCCAGGCTGCAAAGTGTGCCCAGGAGATATGGCCCCCTTGCATACGGACCTCCTCACTTGCATCAGTATTGAGAGGGTACTGATATTTACGTTCCGGTTTTACGGGCTCGATGAGTTTTTTTTTAAGATTTAAAAAATTGATATGTCCCAGCCTTGCCTCCCTGTATTCCTGGTTGTAGTAAACAATATGATCCCTTTCAGAAATATTTTCCGCTTTTCCCTTAAACATATCCTGATCTATGGTGAAATCTGAGATCAGAATGTTACACACATTTAAGTCCTCTGCTTTCATTTCCAGGAGAGCGGTTTCCGGATTGATGTAGTGGACGTGGACATCCCCGGAAAACCAGTCTTTGGTCAGGTTTGTTCCCTTGCTTAAAGTAAAGGTGAGCGTGTCATTTTGCGGCTTCAGATCGATGATGGTGTCGATGATGCTATATTCAAATCCTTTTAATAATTCAAACCGCAACTTCTTATGAGGCAAATTCATACTGGTCATGTTTTGTATGTAGGCGAATCTTTTTCCTTTATCCAGAATGACATCCTTTTCTACTGCAACGGGAATGTCAACAGAACCAGGTTTAAAATCCTTTTCATGACCTTTTGGTGGATAGTAGGTTCCTTCCGCGTCAGTTACTTTCAACCTTACAGCAGTTGGAAGCCGGGTTTCATCTAAAACTACGATCACAAATTCAGTTTCTTTCATACACCCTGGGATGATCAGGGTGGAAATCGTTATCCATGCCAGGGTAGTCAGTAAACCTCTCATTTAATAAATGTAAGGATAATTCAACTTTGATCATGGGTGAAAGTAGGGGATGGACAATCGTAAATGATATCTTTTTGACCCCCATTTAATAAAATCATCTTTCTGATAAGAACCGGGAAATTTTTTTCGAGTGCTTATAAACGAGGAACACCCATGCCCTTCCATGTGTGATGAATGCCTGTTGTTCACTCAAAATACAGGATATGGACTCTTCCAATTCCGAAATAAACCGGTTGTTAGCTGGCCTTGTCCTGGTAAAGGTCAGTATACTTAATAGGCAATAATAAAGGTGTTGTTGCTAAAAATTGCACATCTGATCATTTTGCCAATATCAAATCATCAAAATAAACTTTTATGGTTGTTCATACATATTCTTACCTCTTACTCATGTCGATTATCGCTCTTGCTTCTTGTAAACCTGGTCCTTCGTCAGAATCGGTTTCCGGAAAACCTGGGCTTATCCCTGTAACATACAATAACCCCGGGTTAGAGGTCGACCTTGGCGTAGGTCTGTGGGCATGGCCCCTCCCAATGGATTATGATGCTGATGGAGATCTCGACTTGATCGTAGCGTGCCCGGATACTCCCTACAATGGACTGTACTTTTTTGAAAATTCTACGGGAAAAGGGATAAAAATGCCCGTATTTGAACCTCCTGTTAAAATTGGTCCGGGAGAGAAAAACCTCCAGGTTAGCCATGCAAATGGCAAAACCCACATCCTGGGAAGAGGAGTGGAGTACATGGATTTTAAGGACTCGGTTTTAGGGAATCCTGAAGAAATATTCCCCAGGGAGGAATTGGAAAATGAATTTGCCAAGATCAGGTTTTCGCAGTGGAAATATGTGGATTATGAAGGAGATGGTGATCTGGATATTATCGTTGGCATAGATGAGTGGGGAGACTATGGATGGGACAACGCCTTTGATGAGCAGGGAAATTGGAAAAACGGACCCCTGCATGGGTATGTATTTCTGATAGAAAACGTAAATGGAGAATATAAAAACCAGGGAAAAATTCTTGCTGGTGGAGAACCCATCGATGTATATGGGGCACCTTCCCCTAATATGATGGATTTTGATGGTGATGGTGATCTGGACTTGATTTGCGGTGAGTTCCTCGATCGCTTTACCTGGTTTGAAAATTCCGGAACAAGGGAAAATCCGGTATTTGAAAAAGGGAGGTTCCTGGAAAATCAGCAGGGAGTCATAAAAATGGACCTCGAAATGATCATCCCCACTGCAATTGACTGGGATGATGACGGCGATGTGGACCTCATTGTAGGTGATGAAGATGGCCGGGTAGCATTCGTCGAAAATACAGGGGTGATTAGCAATAACATGCCGGTATTCAACTCGCCACAGTATTTTCTTCAAAAAGCAGAGCTGGTGAAATTTGGTGCCCTGGTAACTCCATTTAGCGTAGACTGGGACGATGATGGGGATGAAGACTTGATCTGCGGCAATTCAGCTGGTTATATAAGTTTCATCGAAAATCTCGATGGTGGCAGTCCTCCCACATGGGATAAGCCGGAATTGTTGAAGGCCCGCTTGGCGAGGCAGGCTGAAAGTGAAATCATTCGAATAATGGCTGGCGATAGTGGCTCCATACAGGGGCCTGCAGAGAAAAAATGGGGGTATACCACCCTTACTGTTAGCGATTGGGATGGAGATGGCCTTCGGGATATAATTGTAAACTCCATTTGGGGCAAGATTCAATGGTTTAAAAACATTGGGTCAAAGGGATCTCCGCAATTAGCGGCCATTCAGCCTGTTAAAGCTGAGTTTTCCGATCAGGAACAAAAACCTGCATGGAATTGGTGGACCCCGGAAGATAACAACCTGGTCACACAATGGCGAACCACGCCTGTTGCAATAGATTGGAACAACGACGGCTTGACCGACCTGGTAATGCTGGACACGGAAGGCTACCTGAGTTTTTATGAACGCTATAAAGATGGGGATGCAATCAAATTAATGCCTGGCGAGCGGATTTTTTATGCCCCTGATGGTTCTACGTATGACAATAAGAATAATGTGGTGGATAGCACAGCCGGAGTATTGAGGTTGAACGATAAGGAAGCCGGAAGCAGCGGCAGAAGAAAACTGTGCATAACTGATTGGGATATGGATGGGGACTATGATTTGATCGTGAACAGCATAAATGCGTCTCTTTTTGAGAATACCGGGACAGAAAATGGAAAGGTCATGTTTAGAAACAGGGGGCTCCTGGCTGAACAGAAACTGGCCGGACATACAACTTCTCCCACAGTAGTCAAATGGAGTGACAAAAACGAACCACGTCTGTTGATCGGAGCTGAAGACGGACACCTGTATTATTTGGAAGTCAACAATTGACGATTAAGGGTGGAAGGGATTGTAGACTGTGGTGCTGGCGCCTGTTCAAGAGGATTGCGAAGTTGATGAGGATGCGCGTGATATTTGTAAATGTTTGATTTCATTGAAAACAAATTATATGTGCAAAACAAACGCATTTACAAATCAATTGTTAAAACAGCCAAATTTTATCCTTTCAAAAACACCAATATTTTCCATAAATTGACATCCATATTTTTTGAACCATTTTAGTGTAAATGATTACCAATTTCATTAAACCACGAAAAGCCCTCAACAAAGCTTACCTCAAAGTAAAGCCCAACCGAAGTGAAATCGAGCAATTCAAAAAAAATCTGATCCAGCTGCTCGATCGAAGTGATGACCAGGAGTCGGAAGAATTTCACAAAAACCTGGTATCGGACTTTTTAAAGAACACCTACTACAGTCCCAACCATTTTATCAATACCAAGGGTCGGTCTGACCTGGTTATCCACAACGGAAAAGAGGCGAAAAGCACAGTTGGGGTGATCATTGAAACCAAGAAACCCAAGGCCTCCGGAAACCCGGAAATGGTCAAAAAGGAAAATATTAATACCAAGGCATTACATGAATTAATCCTGTATTTCCTCCGGGAACGTATGACACACAAGAACCTGGAGATAAAATACCTGGTAGCTACCAATATCTTCGAGTGGTACATTTTTGATGCGAGCCTGTTTGAAAAACAATTTGCCCAAAATAAAGACTTTGTCAAGCAATTCATCGCTTTTGAAGAAGGCCGGTTATCAGGAACTACTACCGATTACTTCTACAATGAAATTGCCAAACCTCTCGTAGCAAAATTACTGGCTGATCCCGACACCTCTGGGAAACTGGAATATACCTGGTTTGATTTCAGGGAGTATGATACGGCATTAAGGAATCAGGACAAAAAAGATGATACCAAACTCATCGCCCTTTTCAAACTCCTTTCTCCCGAGCACTTACTAAAACTTCCCTTTACCAACGACAGCAATAGCCTCGACAAAGCTTTTTATTCTGAATTGCTGCATTTAATTGGTCTTTCCGAAACAAAAGAAGGTAGCAAAAAAGTGATTGGACGAAAACCGGAAGGAAAGCGGGATCCAGGCTCTCTGCTTGAGAATACAATCGTCCAATTGGATAGCATGGATATTATTTCAGGATTGAGAAATGCCGGTCATTTCGGATCAACCTACCAGGAGCGTTTATTCAACGTGGCCCTGGAGCTGGTCATCACCTGGATCAACCGGATCCTGTTCCTGAAATTGCTGGAGGCGCAGTTGATTTCCTATCACAAGGGGGACGCTTCTTTTGCTTTTCTCAATTTTCAAAAAGTAAAGAATTTCGATGACCTGAATACTTTGTTCTTTTCTGTCCTGGCCAGGAAGCCGGAAAACAGGATTGAGAAAGTTAAACATCCTTTTGCCCAGGTTCCTTATCTGAACAGTTCTCTTTTCGAGCGATCAGAGATAGAGGCCCAGTCTATCGTGATCAGTAATTTAATGGATGAGCAAACCATCCCGGTTCTTTCGTCCACTGTTTTAAAAGATTCCAATGGCAACAAGCGTAGGGGCGACTTGAATGCCATCGAATACATTTTCGAATTTCTCAATTCCTATGATTTTAGCAGTGAAGGTTCGGAAGAGATACAGGAAGAAAATAAAGCACTGATCAACGCCTCTGTTCTCGGACTGATTTTCGAAAAGATCAACGGTTACAAAGACGGCTCCTTTTTCACTCCCGGTTTCATCACCATGTACATGTGCCGCGAAACGATAAGAAGGGCCGTGGTGCAGAAGTTTAATGAGGCATTATCAGGAAAGATCACACCCCCAAATCCCATCTCAAAAGGAGATTTTGGCCCCAATGATGATAGCAGGTCTTCTGAAGTTGACGAAAGCACCTCAAATTACCCTGAAACTTCATCAAAGAGTTCTCCCCTCTTGAGAGGGGCTGGGGGTGTGTACTCCCCACGCAGAAAGATCATCCCATACAACAAGAACCTGAAAGAACTGGCCAGGAAGCTGAGAAAAGAAAGTACAAGATCAGAAGTACTTTTATGGAAAGAGCTAAAAGGTAAGTTTGAAGAGAAATATGACTTCCAAAGGCAAAAACCTCTTGATGAGTTTATTGCGGACTTTTTTTGCCATGAATTGCAGTTGGTTATTGAACTGGACGGGATTACCCATGATTGGGAAGAAACAATGGGAAATGATGAAGTGAAGGAAAGAAGGTTGAATGAATTAGGGCTGAATGTACTTCGCTTTCCTGATGACGAGGTGTCAGAAAATATTGATGGGGTGGTTGATACGATCAGGCTTTATATAAAGTGTTTTGAAGCAGATGATGGAAGTGGGTTGCAATACGAGGACACACCCCTAAATCCCCTCTCAAGAGGGGACTTTATCAATGCTGATCCGGGAAGTTTTTTTGAGTCCTTTAAAAAGGGTTCTGAAATACCATATGGTACTGAAACTTCATCGAAGAGTTCTCCGCTCTTGAGCAGTAATTCCACCAATAATCCTCCCCTCTCGAGAGCCCATCTGCCGAGGCAGGGGGCTGGGGGTGTGTCAAAATACTCCTCCCTCACCGACATCTACGAAGCCATTGGTACAGACTTCACCAAACAGGAGGCCAACCGCATTATTAACAGCCTGAAGATCTGCGACCCGGCAGTTGGTTCAGGTCATTTTCTTGTATCTGCTTTGAATGAGATCATTGCCATTAAAAGTGAGCTGAAGATCCTGATGGACCGCACCGGTAAGACCCTGCGCGATTATCATGTGGAGGTGGTCAATGACGAGCTGGTAATTACGGATGATGATGGAAGGTTGTTTGAATACCACGCCAATTCTCCCCTCTTGAGAGGGGCTGGGGGTGTGTCCGAGAGCCAAAGGATACAGGAAGCCCTGTTTCATGAAAAACAGCTGATCATCGAGAACTGTTTGTTTGGGGTGGACATCAATCCCAACTCGGTGAAGATCTGCCGCCTTCGGCTGTGGATCGAACTGTTAAAACATGCCTACTATGTGCAGGAAGAAACGCTGAAGTCGAGCAGCCCGGTTTGCTACCTGGAAAGTGAAGAGCTGCGGGAAGGATACGAATTTCCATCGGTCGGACAGCTGCAAACGCTGCCCAACATCGACATCAATATCAAGTTCGGCAATTCACTCATCAGCCGGTTTGACCTGGATGCGGACATCAGCCAGGCGCTGAAGAAAAGCAAGTGGACCATCAACACCTACCGCACAGCGGTGCAGACTTACCGGGAGGCCCGCAGCAAGGAAGAAAAACGGGAAATGGAACGGCTGATCGAGGACATCAAAAAGGACTTCGAATCGGAGATCACGAAAAATGACAAGCGCGTACTGCGCCTGAATAAAGTGAAAGGTGAGCTCTTTAACCTCACCAACCAGCAGTCCCTTTTCGGGATGAGTGACAAGGAAAAGAAAGCCTGGGAAAAGCAGGTGGAAAAGCTAACGAAATCGGCCGATAAGCTGGAAGCCGAAATCGAAGAGATCAAAAGCAATAAGATCTATGAAAACGCCTTCGAATGGCGTTTCGAATTTCCGGAAGTGCTGGATGAGCTAGGGAATTTTGTGGGCTTTGATGTGGTGATTGGGAATCCGCCTTATATCAGACAGGAAGAATTTTCAGAGTTGAAACCGTACTTTCAAAGTACATTTCAGACCTATGCAGGCACAGCTGACCTGTATGTTTATTTCATAGAAAGAGGTCTTCAAGTAGCCAGACAAGGAGCACAATTTGTATTCATTCTTCCCAATAAATGGATGCGGGCAGGATACGGTTTGAACCTAAGAAAATGGATCAAAAACTATCAAATAGAATCCATCATTGACTTTGGGGATTTGCCGGTGTTTGAAGAAGCCACTACCTATCCGTGCATCTGGCAAATACAAAAGGAGGAACCGGATTCTTCTTTTTTCAAATCTGCTCAGGTGGCAACACTTGACTTTCCTGACGGATTGAACAAGTACCTCACCAACGAGCTTATCGATGTAGATCAAAACCTTCTGCCCGATGCAGGATGGACATTGGTGGATGATAAAGTTCAGCGATTATTGGAGAAAATAAAAAATGCAGGAACCCCGCTTGGAGAATATGTGAACGGGAAAATTTTTAGGGGAATTGTAACTGGATTAAATGAAGCTTTTGTTATTGATGCTACCACGCGGGAGAGGTTAATTGATGAAGATCAAAACTCTAAGGAAATTATTAAACCCTTCCTAGCAGGAAAAGACATCAAACGGTACCAGCAACCAAAAAGTATTAAGTATTTGATCTTTACAAGAAGAGGAATTGAAATTGAGAATTATCCAGCTGTTTTGAAGCATTTATTAGAATTTAAAGACAAACTAAGTAAAAAAGCAGGAAATGCTGAATGGTACGAACTACAAGCTAGTCCGAGCGATTCCCAAAAATTTGAAAAGGTGAAAATTATGTATCCTGATATTTCAAAAAACTTAAACTTTATTTTAGATTTTGAAAATCACTTTAGTGTCAATACAGTTTATAATATTGAAAGTCAATCAATTTCTTTGTTGGGATACCTAAATTCCAATTTGTTTTTATTTTATTATCAGTCTGTTTCAAACTCCATTAGAGGTGGATATATGAGGTTTTTCACAGATTATATTTCATTTTGTCCTGTACCTAAAGGTATTGGCAAGTTAGAATCAAAAGTCTCCCAAATCCTCTCCCTCAAAAAGCAAAATCCTTCCGCCGACACAAGCGCCCTGGAAAACGAGATCGATGTGATGGTATACAAACTCTACGACCTCTCCTACGACGAAGTAAAAATCGTCGATCCGGAGTTTGCAATGAGCGAGGAGGAGTATAATGAGATAAAAATATAATTTGCTTTTTGAAAGAAAGGTTGACCAAACATGAAAGTCTTTTCTTAAGACCAGCCCATTTCTTTATCACTTTTCCTCAGGACTTTCTTACTTTCCACTCCCTTGCGCTTTGATCCATTATCCTCCAGCCAGACGATGGCTCCCGTCGGACACCTTTGAATGGGTACCTCGGTGGCATGATTGAGTGAATAATTGATCCGGGGGAGGTTGTTTATCATGCTGATCAAAGGCCCTCCGTCCATGGCACATTTTCCACAGGCCGTACAGCCCACTTCGCAGTCTTCGAGCACCTCATCCCCGGCATCCAGGCTTTTGCAGGCTACCCAGAGTCTCCTGCTAATTGGCTGAAGCGAAAATAAGTCTTTTGGACAAACCTCCACACAATCGCCACAAGCGGTGCACTTGTCCGGATTGACTACGGGTAGCGAGTTTTCATCCATTGTGATCGCATCAAAATCACAAACCACCTCACAATCGCCCTTACCGAGACATCCCCAGAAGCAGCCTTTGCCACCTCCGGAAACCAGGGCAGCTGCGGTACAGGTATCCAACCCATCATAATGAGCCCGGTTGCGTGCCACATTTTTTCCACCGGCGCAAGCCAGTCGCGCTACCATCTTTTCCTCAGAGCCTAAGGATACTCCGAGATAGCTGGCAATTTGCTGTCTGGCTTCATCTGAGCTCACCGTGCATTTGCCGGGTAGCACGGTACCCTGTACCAGGCCTTCAGCAAATGGTCGGCAACCAGGAAATCCGCAAGCCCCGCAGTTAGCATGGGGTAGCATGTCTTCCACCTTATCTATTCTTGGGTCTTCATAAACATAGAGTTTCTTATTGGCTATTACGAGCATAATTGCCAATAAAATGGTAAGACTTCCAAGAGCTATTAAGGCAGTTAGGATCATCGTATTAGTAAATTATTTCCCTCCATCGATTGCCTGCGATCAGTTCAGCTTTTCGCACCTGCCAGGCACCGAAGGAGCCAAGTATGGTAGAAAAAGCCCTGTCAAGCTGTTCATAAATCTTTTCATAACCAGCCACATAAATTCGGGTGTTAACCTTGTTTAGCATTTCCAGTATCTCCTCTGTTCTTGATTCGATTTGTGTAGCCAGCGGAATGTCGTCATTCATGTGTGGACGCGGACTTAAGGCATGAAAAGCCTTGAAGGTTTCGCGGTCATAGTAATTGGTCAGGTCCCCATCCTCTTCATTGAGATAAAGAAGTTCCAGACCACTTTTGGCACCATAAAACAAACGGATCCGTCCTTTCCAGTCTTTTACATCCTTATAAATGTGTTTCACAAAAGCCCTAAAGGGCGCAATGCCTGTCCCCATGCCAATGAGTATCAGGTCTGTAGTTTTGTCTTCGGGGACTTCAAAAGGAATCTCGTGCGGACCTGTTATGGTAATCTGATCACCAGGGTGCCTGTCGCAAAGGTAGTTGGAAGCTACGCCCTTGTACAACTCACCATTGAATTCGTCCACATAGTCACAGCGCTTGACCAGCACTTTGATTTGTGTCGCGCCTTTCTTTTTCTTCGGCATATCCGCCACGCTGTATAACCGGTAGTGTTTATTGGTTCCGAACTCACCTTGATGATCGACCAGAACGCCAAAGCTCTGGTTTATTTTCGGTTCCCAATCAAGGTCTTTGACTTCAAGTAGCAGTTCCCTGATCTCTTCAGTATCCATGGGAGTCAGCCGCTCAGAGGCCATCACTGTCGCCAAATGAGTATCTGTTCTGTCAAATTCTTTTAAATGTGCCATTGCATTATTGTTTAATGTTGCTCTTCATGTTGTAATTTCTTGTTTAGCTTTTTGGTGCATACCAGACCGCAGCCACAACCGCCGCCCTGACAATCAGATCTGCCGGCCAAAGCGTCTTCGTCATTTATATATTCTCTGAAATAACGTTTCCAAACAAACTGAACCGATATCCAGCCTAGTACCATGGCTACCACAGCGCCTGTCCCTATGATCAATGAGTAGATCATTGGCTTCCTAATCCTGAAAATCCCATAAAGACCAGCGACAAAATTCCGGCTACCAATAAGGTTAACACCGTCCCTTTCACCGTCCACGGAACATCGGCGAAATCCAGTTTCTCACGCAAGCCTGCTATCAGTACCAGTGCCAATGTGAAACCAGCGCCAGCGCCCAGAGCGTACACAATACTTTGGACAAATCCATAGCCCTTGGCTGTTTGGAAAAGTGCCAGACCTAAGATGGCACAATTGGTTGTAATCAAAGGCAGGAATATGCCCAATGCCCTAAACAATGCCGGACTCATTTTCTTGATAAACATTTCGACCAACTGTACTGTGGATGCAATCACTACGATGTAGCTGATCAATTGGAGAAATGGGGCATTGATAGCCTCCAGTCCCCAGTGAATCCCATAGGCGCACATCGAGCTGATCAGCATAACAAAAGTCACCGCTGCTCCCATCCTGGTAGCTGTGGCCATCTTTCCGGACACTCCCAGAAAGGGACAAATGCCAAGGAAGTAGGCCAGCACAAAATTGTTGACCAGACTTGCGCTTATGAAAATGTACCAGATCGATTCGTTCATGTCGTTTTTCTTCGTTTAAGCAGGTTAAAAAACAAAAGCCACAGTGCCAGCGTAAAGAATCCGCCTGCTGGCAGGATCATGACCACCCAGGGTTGAAATCCTTCGGGAAACAGGTGGATGTTAAAAAGGCTCCCACTTCCCAGTACCTCTCTGACGGCTCCGAGGCAAAACAACGCAAACACAAAACCGAAGCCCATACCGAGCGCATCGAGGATAGATTTACCTATCCCATTCTTCGAAGCAAACGCCTCCGCACGGCTCAGTATCAGGCAGTTCACCACGATCAGGGAAATAAAAGCACCTAAGCTGTTGTGCAACTCCACGCTGATTGCCTGGATGGCGTAGTCTGTCATGGTGACGAAGGTGGCAATGATTAGAATGTAAGAAGCGATTCTCACCTGCTTTGGAATAACCTTTCGCAATAGCGACACCAAAATATTTGACATTAGCAGAACGAAGGTCGTTGCCAGTCCCATCGCCAGGGCGTTCTCAGCAGTATTGGAAACGGCCAATACAGGGCACATACCCAATACCTGAACGTATACCGGGTTGTCCTTCCAGAGCCCTTTGACAAATTCGTTGGTAGAGGGGTTGCTCGCCAATGAAGCAAAAAAGCCTTGTTCCTTGTTTCTATTCATTGCTGGCTTGATTTTGTAGTTGTTCCAATTGACCCTGGATGATGGGTGCCCATCTACTGGCGCTTTCATCAATGATACTACCGACTGCACGCGACGAAATAGTTGCCCCGGTGATGCCATCCACTTCCCATGGGTTCTTTTTATTTCCAAATTTTACAGTTACCACTTCATTGGCGAGTCCAGATTGATCGGAGTTCAACGACACGTCCAGGGCTTGAAAATTATTCAGGAAGTTTTCATCCTTAGCAATCTTGTCTCCAAGTCCCGGTGTCTCCTTTGTTTCCAATACCTGAAATCCAATCACCGTTTGTTTTTCAGGACTATAGCCATAGAGTACTTTGATCTTATCTGCATAACCTTGACCCTCTCCCTGGATCGCAATTCCCACCAACCTTCCAGCATCATCATACCCCGCGTAAATCAATTCGGACTCCTGGTCGCCTTGCACCAAATTGCCGTCTACCAGAGAATAAGCTACCGTCTGCTTAGTGCCAGGCACCACATTGAGAATCGCTTTTTCCAGTGCCTCGGCTTTCAGGCGTAGCACGCGAGGCAGTGTCCCCTCATAAGTCAGCACTATCAGCAGGGCACAAAAAATACCGATTCCACCCATCGTGAAAAGCATTTTTTGGCTGCTTGTAGCCTGGGTGTCTTTTACTTCATTCATGAGGCGATCTTTTTTGTTCCATATACACGATGTTGTATAACCCTGTCAATTTGAGGAGCGATGGCATTGCCAATCAGAATGGCATACATGACACCTTCCGGCAATCCTCCCCAAATCCGTATCACTACCACCAGCAAGCCGATAACAGTTCCATAAATCACCACTCCCAGGGAAGTAATGGGTGAGCCTACCATATCAGTTGCCATAAATACGGCGCCGAGCATCAATCCACCAGAGAAAAGCATGAAGAGAGGTGTAGGGTAGCTTTCCGGGTTCAAAAAATTCAAAACAAAACTGAGTGTAAACACGGTGGCCAGTATGGCTACCGGTATTCGCCAGTTCATCATCTTTCGGCCGATCAGGTAGAGGCCAGCCAATAGGATCACAATAGCAGATGTCTCGCCTGTTGAGCCGCTTACCAGGCCCAATGCCAGATCTTGCGTTTCCACAGCTACTTTGTCAAATTTCCAGGCAGACAATGGGGTAGCGCCGCTCATCGCATCGAATACCGGTTCCATAAAAGGCAACGCCATCAGAGAAGATCCCACTGTGCTGAATCTGCTGATCGCAAATGGCTCCGTCCAGGTGGTGATGGCAACCGGAAAAGCTGCTTGTAAAAAGGCACGCCCCACCAGTGCAGGGTTAAATACATTGTAGCCCAGCCCGCCGAAGACAAATTTACCCAGCGCAATCGATACCATTCCTCCCAGGACTACCATCCACAGTGGGAAGGACGGAGGAAGGGTCAATCCAAAAAGCAATCCCGTAATTACAGCAGACCAATCCGAAATAGTTGTTTCCTTACCTGACCACTTACAAAGGACGTGTTCTGTTATCACACAAGACGCGACTGCAGCTGTGAGGACAAGCAGGGCATTTATTCCAAATGCAAATATAGCATAGGCTGCCACCGGCAGGAGAGCGTACACGACATTGCGCATGATGTCTACGGTGCTAGTCCCTTTGACAAGGTGTGGCGAGGTACTGATATGTAATACTTTTCCTTCCATCAGGCTACTTTTTGACTGGCTTTCCGTTTTCGTACGATTCCTTTTGATAACCTGAATTGCTGGACCAAGGGGATATTGGATGGGCAGACATACGAACATGATCCACATTCAAAGCAGTCCATCAAATGATGTTGTGCTTCCATCTCATCATAGGCCTCTGCTTTGGCCAGGATTCCCAATTTTGAGGGGTTGAGAAAAATCGGGCAGGCATCCACACAGGCACCGCAATTGATGCAGGGGAAGATTTTTTGGTTTTGCTTTACATCTTTTTCCGTGAAAACTACAACCCCCGATGTTCCTTTGGTGATGGAAATATCAAGGTTGGAAACGGCCATTCCCATCATGGGACCACCCATGTAAACCTCCCTGATGCTACCCTTGATACCTACCTTCTCCAGCGCAAAACGCAGTGGCGTTCCAACAGGCATCAGGTAATTTCCTTTGTCTATTACTCCCGGGCCGGTAATTGTAATGACCCGCTCCTGAATTCCCCGACCGTATGGAAGCAAACGGCCAATTTCTGCAGCGGTCGCAATATTGATCACTACCACGCCTACATCAATGGGCAATCCCCCGGATGGGACTTCAATGCCCAATACGGAGGTGATCAACATTTTTTCAGATCCCTGGGGATATTTTACCGGCACAACCTGTATCGTAACAGGAAGGTCTTTCGGGATGTGTTTTGACAGGTGAATGGCTGCATCTTTCTTATTGGCCTCGATGCCAATAATGGCTTTCGGAGCTCCCGTAGCTTTCATCAGGTAGCGGATCCCCAACATGATGTCGCTCTCCTGCTCCAGCATTACCCGGTGGTCTGTGGTAAGAAAGGGCTCGCATTCTATTCCGTTAAGCATTAGGGTTTTGCACTCCTTGCCATCGGGTACTTTTAGTTTTACATGCGTAGGGAAAGCGGCTCCCCCCAGTCCAACAATGCCCGCATCCTGAATTCCCTGGAGTATTTCCTCTGCGGTGGCGCTTTCCACATCAATGGGTTCCCCTTCAATGGCTTCCTGGCCGGAAGCCGGAAATGGACGGATGTGTAATCCCGGTACCATTTTGCCGGAAAGGATCGGTACGTTGCCGATTTTATGAACCACTCCCGATACAGGTGAATGCAGGGGTACGGAAACGTAGCCTGATGCTTTGGCAAGCAATTGTCCCCGAACGACTTCCTGCTTTTCCCGTACGACGATCTCTGAGGGAGCGCCCAGGTGTTGTACAACGGGTAAAATAATTTCAGGGGCAAAAGCGAACTGTCGGATCGCTGATCCGGCAGTTCCCTGTTTATTTTCCGGGGGATGAACCCCATGTTTGAATGTTCGCTTGCTGAAGGAGATAAGGCCCATTGGTCTTCGCAGATTAGATTCAGTTAAACTTCTCGCCTCTTGCGATCCATTTTTCCAGGTCCTTTTCATTTTTGTCCTTTGGCAAACCGGGGTGGATCACTCCAGCCGTACATTTTTCCGCAGCTTTGACCAATTCCTGATAGGTGCCAGCGTTGCTGTTTTTAATGTAGGCATGTTTTGCCTCATCGTAGGCGAAAACATTGGAGTTGATCTTGATGCATTCATCGCAGGAGGTACAATGTTCTGTTTCGATCCATGGCTCCATTGCTGCGCCATTGGCGGTTTCTTTCGAGGGAGCCTCTTCTTTTACCTCAGTGGCATCCTGTACCAGGTTCATGACACCCGCTTCCGGGTCTCCTGCCATTTTCATTAGTCCCTGTGCGATTTTACTCACAACTTCCGATCTGATCTTTGCTTCGAGATCTACCGGCTCTTTTTTGTCGGGCCTGATACCCGCCATGTCTCTTAACATGATCCAGAAATCCCGCCGTTCTTCGCTGGACTCTACGATGGGCTTGGCCACCATTACCCGGCTAAGCTGCTGTTTTTTATCAACTGCCCAAATGAACGGATACTTACCATTTCGATCGTCCTCACTCATTTCCATGAATTCAGCGAGTGGAACCATGTTTTCATTCCAGGTATCCCGTGGTGCTTTCCTGAAGTGTTTCCTGAACCGAGCTTCAGTGATGGCAAAATCGGCAAAGGTCATGGCTACCTCCATGGTCTTCTGGCGACCGTTTTCAATGTATTTCAATTGATAGCTTGGCCATATTTTGTCCATATCCGGGTTGCCGGAAAGGTCAAATGCCTCAGCTGCCTTGATGCTCACATCGGGGTTGTATTTGAAAATAGGATAAGCTCTGGACTCCAGCGCCAGCTTTGCCTGATGTGCTCCCAGGTCATCACCCACACCATGCTCGGGCTGACAGGTGGTGTATAGATTGAACAAAGCAGGGCGTCTTGTCATCAGTCCATCGATAAAGCCTTCGATCATGTGGCTGGTGTTTGCCATACAGCTTTGCATCACATAAGTATTTCTATGAGCCATCGCGATCAAGCCAATTTCCTTTCTGGGTTCGGGCTTGCCTTTCCATACTTTACCGTATTGGGCCATATCGGAAATCTGCCCGATAAAGCCAGAAGTACACGCCTGGCCACCAGTATTGGAGTATACCTGCGTATCCACGATGATCGCTTTGATCGGTTTGCCGGAGGCCATCATGCGGGATAGGTTTTGGAACCCAATGTCATACATCGCTCCATCACCGCCGAGAGAAACAACGGGAGGGCAAAGGTGCCATTCATCGTCGGTAAACTGCTGCCAGTTGAAATAGGTGAAGAAGTCCTTGTGCTGTGCCGGATTATAGCTTTCCGATAATTCTATTTCTGCCTGTCGAATGGCCTTGAAACCTTCGGCCATTTTAGACATGTGTCCCTCGAAAATACCCATCGCCAGGGAGGGCGCATCCTGGAAAAGGTGGTTTGCCCATGGGAAAGGATAGGGATTAAAGGGGTAGGTGCTGCCCCATACGGAGGTACAGCCAGTTGAATTGGTCATACCCATAGAAGTTCGGCCTTTACCGGTTACGCCTTCTGTGTATTGCCAGATAAGGTTTTTCAGTTTGGCCAATACCTGCGTCATGGTTCGTAGCCAATCCTGATCAATAGGCTGTTTGCCTTTTTTAGCTTCAATTGAACCCGCTATTTCAGCAATGCTGAGGTCAGAATGTTGATATTCTTTGATTACCTTATCCATCAGGGCAGAATCGCCAATATTGACATTGCCAAAGAGTTTGGACTGAATGTGTTTTTCCAGCTTATCAACAAGATCACGGAGGTGTGCCACATGTTTTTCGATCCTCTGTTGCATGAGTGACTCCACAGTGGCGATAAACAAATGGACTACCGTTTTCTCCGAACAGCCAAGGCACGCTCCATCGCCACTTGCAAATTTGTTGTAAGCTTCTTTACTGAGAAGGATGGTTTCCAGGGGGCCTATTTTTTCTTCCAGGCTGTCAATGCGTTTATATTTTTCAGGGGTCGTCGGCAAGTCAGTCCAGAAGTCAAAATCTTTCCTCAGACGAGCGACGGAACCTTCTGTCTGAATGACTTTGCGAAGGGCATCGTCATCACAGACCTCGATGCATTCCATACACCCTTTACAGGTTTGCGGATTGACCGTAATGCTAAACAAACCACCTGAGCCTGCCTGTTTTTTCTCATGTAAATCAAAATAGGGACGGGTCAGGGCAAACTGGAAGTCACCCAATTCTTCCCGGAACCATGTCAATTCCTGCCTGAGTTTCCCATCACCTTCTTTGATCAGGTCATCGATCACATCCTGTATCAGGTTATTGATGGTAGCGCCATTTTCCGTTTCCGGGAAAAGTGAACGTATCCTAGGTTCCATACTGCGGGCTACTTTGGGTAGCTGCTCTAATTCCCCGTGGTTTTTCCGTACGCGTTTCACTATTGTTTCCAGTACATCTGAAAGCTGGCTGACCAGTCCCGGAATCGCCGTGTCAGGGCATACGGTGTAGCAGTTGCCACAAGCGGTGCAGTTATTTGGGATCCATTCGGGATGTTCAAAGCGAATGCCGGTCATATCTCTGAAGAGAGATGTTGTGGCAGGCATGACACTTAAGCCGATGAATGGGTCAGTGATGTTGTCATTCCCCAAACCCTGAGCATAGAAACTTCCGGTTTGTTCCCAGAACCGGTGAATGTCACTTTGTTCAGACTTGCTTTTAGGCATGGACTTTAGCATCTCGGGGAGCGGCAGGGTCTTGCCATTGATGGCACCGACCTTTTCCGTTGAGACGACTTTGTCTTTGATTTCTTTTACTTCATCAAAACCCCGACGCACCACGCGCATATTATCGTCAACTACCCGCTGGCCTTTGGAGCCGAATTTTTTGGTCACCTGGGCTTCGATCGACTTTAAAAGAGCTTGCTCAGAAAGGTTAGCCGTTTTCATCAATGGTGAAGCTGCGAAAAATGCACCCTGGAAGGCGATACCTTGCATCCGTAGTTGAAGCTCAGGATCGGTGGCTTCTTCACGTGCAATTTTAAATCCGTCGATGTAGAAGATATGGATGTCTTCATCGACGATCTGCTTCTGATAGTGTTTTGGAATATCATTCCAGACCTCTTCTGCTTTTGCTTTATCACTTTGGATGATGAAGCAACCTCCTTTTTTTAGCCCTGCCAGCGCATTCGTATGCTTGAATACATTGGGATCGGGGGATAACACCACATCCACAAAATAATATTCGCAGTTGATGCGGATCGGTTCTGGCGCTGCTGTGAGGTAATAGGTGGTGGGCTGGCCTTTCTTTTCCGAACCATATTTAGGGTTGGCCTTGATGTCATAGTCCAGCAGATCAAACAGCGTCATGGCCAGGTTTTTACCGGTGGTCATGGCTCCCCAGCCTCCTACTGAGTGGAACCTGACTGTGATGGAACCTTTCGGCATCAGGTTTGGGTTTTCAGAACCACGCACGGCCAATTCCTTAATGTTGGGGTAATTGGCCAGGATGTTTTCCTGATGTGAACGCTGCTTCGGGGTAAAGGCTTTGTCACGGATGAAATCAATGGAAAGGTAAAACAGTTTTTTATGTTTCCCCTTTGGCATCATGTTTTCGATCGCTCCGATAATGCCCTCTGGTTGAAGGTCCCTGCTTCCCATTCCAAAGGAACCAGAGTACAGGGATGGCATATCCGCCGGAAGGTATGTCTCCAGTTCTGGATAAGGTTTTCCGGCCTTCTGATTTCCATTTTCCAAACACTTGTTGAGCGTAGAACGAACCTCGCGTATGATGGGCAGGTCAGCGGCGAGGGGTTGATCCAATCGTTCCAGGATGGTTACGCCCCTCTTGCCTTTAAGAAGTTTGGATACCAGATCACCAGGGAAAGGGCGGAACATCAACAGATCCACCACACCCACTTTTACTTTGAATTTTTCCCGCATGTAGTCGGCTACGACTTCTGCACTCGATACCACACTGCCCTGGCCGAGGATCAAATAGTCAGCATCTTCCGCCCGGTATGACATGACCCGTTGGTAGAGCCTGCCTGTCAGCTCGTAGAATTCCGCCATCGCTAGATCAGTCAATTCCTTAATATGGTCAAAGAAGTAAGGACGCTGGGCGGCCACCGATTGCATGTAGGAATCCTGGTTCTGCACAATTCCCGCCATCATCGGATTGTCCACATCCCAAAGTTCAGGAATTCGCCTTCGCTTGTCCCCATAGATCATGCGCTGGGCAGGGGTGGGTGTGTCAATCAGGTCGTCCGGTCTGCCTAAATATTCTTTGATCAATTCCCGTTCGGGTAGGTTGAGGGATTCTATAAGGTGGGTGGTCAGGAACCCATCCTGCGCTATGGCACCGGGAGTAAGCGAAAGCTCTGCAATGCGGTGTGTGATGATGTTCAGATCGGCCACATGTTGCGCATTTTTGGCAAACATCTGGAAGAAACCTGTGTCGTCAATGGCGTGGTAGTCATCATGACCGGCGTGTACGTTGAGCGTGGACTTGGTCATTGCCCTGGCGCCGATGTTGAGGACATATGTGAGCCGTTTTCCCACTGCTGCGTACAGGGATTCGTGCATATAAGCGATCCCCTGTCCGGAAGAAAAGTTGGCAGCGCGCTGTCCTGTCATGGACAGACCGGCCGTCACAGCGGCTGCAGCATGCTCTCCTTCCGGTTCTATAAAGATTAAGGGTTTGTCTGAAATATTCAGGTGGCCTTTGGCGGCTTCTTCTGCCCAGTATTCGCCCATTTGAGTGGATGGTGTAATGGGGTAGGCTCCCGCAGCATCGGTTGATTCCCTTTCGCACATGATGGCTGCTGTATTTCCGTCCAGAGCGACCCTGACACCTGGGTATTTGAAAGTTTTTTGTGATGACATGGTTTTAATTGAATAGTAAATGATTAAAGTCCGACGATGAACCTGGTTTTTTCAACCAGTCGAATATATTCCCTTGCGCGATCAATATTCATCCAAAAGTCCCCGGTGTCTTTTAAATGTTGTAATATGCTTCGATTGATCACCTTAAACTTCTCATCTTGTAGCATAACAAGATCCACCAGTTCGCTTAATTCTGCCTCCTGGCTAAAATTGATGCCCGCATGGTGTAGATAACCCTGTAAGTATAAAGAGATGGCCAGTTGACACCTCTCGCAAACCAGGTAGGGGACGATGTCCTCTTCAGGTCGATTCATTTCTTCTTTTGCTGATAGGTATGATTCCTCAGCCCGATTGTAAGCAGCTAACGTGTCCATTAAAATGCTTTAGTTGATTTCAGGTCAAGTTAGAATCATTTGCAGCCACTTCTAATGAGGACTGTCAGGTAGAAGTATGATAATTGTCATTGAAATATGGGTAGCTGATAATCAATACTGTACAGATGGAAAAATTATCTGAATGCCTTTTAAGTCTGTCGTCAGCCAGCTAAAATTATTACATATCTCATTGCCTGGTTCCAACGGCAACTCTGATTTTTGCGGTAGAATTATGATCAAAGTTACAACCAGCTGGTTGGAAAGAAATAAGCGTTAATATATGCGCACTATTAAAAAACTGGAATCACGATTTCAAAGGACATTAAAATCACTCAATTGCCATAGTTTGTATTTCCATCTCGGTTACCTAATTCCCGCTTTGGCCATCATAGGCTTGTCGACGATGATCCACCAACACCATCATTATGTTAGCTTCCTTTGATTAACCTTTCACTAAATCCTCACCTCACAATCTTTAGCCGCAGACTTGTAAATCGCTTCTACCACCCGAATATCCCTTAGCCCTTCTTCACCAGGCACCATCAGTGGAGCATTGTTCATGATAGCCCGGGCATCATCATCCATTTGCCTGGCTTGCTGGCTTTCAATAGTAAAGTTGATGATGGTGCCATCTGATATGCTGCCGTTATTGCCATTATACGAAGAATGAGGCTGCATTTTGAGCCAGCCATTCTCATAGCTGACCTGAAGGTAGTTCATGTTAATGCCAAAGCTCGTTTGGCAGGCAGCACGGGCGCCACTGGGAAATTCCAGCTGAAACATCATGGTTTCTTCTACTTCGTGGTAAATCTCCGGCCGCGTGGTTGAGGACTGGGCTGTAACGGAAACAGGTTCTTCCCGTGTCGCCAGCCGGGCGCCTTGTATGGCATAGACTCCCATATCTCCCGTGCATCCACCACCCATATTTTTCATTTGCTTCCAGTGATTGGTTCTGCGATCAAAATAGCCAGCCGCTGAAGTGACCATTTTTACTTTTCCAAAAGGAAGGTCTTTCCCCACTTTCATGTAGGCCTGAATATTCGGATCGTGCTGACACCTGTAGCCGATCGCCAGTGTCACCTTATTGTCTTTTGCGGCTTTGATCATGGCTTCACATTCGGCCACAGTAGGAGCCATCGGCTTTTCACACCAGACATGTTTTCCGGTTTTTGATGCACGAATGGAATATTCCGCATGCATGGATGGAGGCAAAACCACGTAAATGACATCAATGTCCGGATTATCTGCAATGGTATCAAAATTCTGGTAGTCGTAGACATTTTTATCTTCAATACCATATTTTTCCTGCCAAACCGGGATTTTTTCCGGGCTTCCCGTTACTATACCTTTGAGTTCACAGTGTTGGGTAAGCTGCAGGGCAGGGGCAAGAAGGTCTGTACTGTAATAGCCCAATCCTACCAATGCAATGCCCAGTTTTTCATTTTTAGGTCGGGTAGCGGAAAATAACACATTTGGTAAAAATGCAGTAGATGCAGCGATGACGCCTGCTTTTTGGATGAATTCACGACGTTGATTTTTCATGTTTTCAAATTAATAAAAAAATCAATAATCATGTTTCATGATCACACGAAACATCACTCTTGATTACGTCTCTCAGGATTAATATACAAACTACCCGGATTACACAAGTTTAAAAATGGTGGGTATGAGAATGCAGGAGAACAGCCATTGCGTTGCATTAATTGTCGATTTCCATAATTAAACAACACATTCAGCCCTAGCGCTTCCTCCCCGGTCTTCGTCTGGGAACATTTCTCTTAACCGGAACATTCAATGCAATCAAATTTTTAAATAATTCCAGGTTACTAAATCAAAAATAGATCACTAAAGAGCAAAATGGATCTCTAAACTTAGAGAGATATCTTATAGATGAATCACATCTCAAATTATTAAGTGATGAGTAAACAGGTTATAACTTATCCTCACTTCATTAAACCGGGGATTCAACTCGTTAGATTGGATTTTTGTGACTTATCGCCTCCTGATATTAACGGGATTAACCAATAAGTTGAAAGACAATAGACATCTAATTCATCAGCATAAAATCAAATCACCAAATAATTCCACTATGATACCAAAAAACCAATTATTTGTATCGGTTCAAAATCACAATTATGAATCATGCAAGGCTGAAGTCACATTCAGAATGACTCACCGCAAAGACTGGGAAAAAATACCTTACAATGAATCCCAGGGATGTTACATGTTAGCAGGCTGCCAACCTGGTACGTATGAAATAAAGGTTTCAGGCAAAAAAGGTTGGCTTGAAGATCACCGCACTGTTGATATAAAGTCAGGAAATAATTACCTGTATAGCAGCATCGCTCCTGAAAAAACTCCTTTTTATTGGGCATCAGACAATGAAAAAGTATTTTTTCAAGAAGATGACAGCAAGGTATTATTATTTGTCTACGGTAAGGAAGCTGAAAAACGGACAAAGGAAATTTCCAAAGCCAATAAAATTAAAGTTGATGACCTCCCTGAAAATACCAAGGACCAAAGTGCTCCGGGGGGTGCAAAATTTTATTTGAATGTTCCCAAAGAATCAAAAAGTCGGGATGAATTTTTAGATGGTTTTACCTCGTTGGCTAATGCCAGATTTAGAGAACATGGCTTACAGTATTACATTACCAAACCCATTATTAAGGGAGAAAATACTGTTGAAGGCCTCCTCAATGAGCTGATAGTTAAATTCAAAAGCCATGTAACCAGGGAGGAAGTTCATCGCATTGCGAAGGCGAATAATTTTGAGGTGGTGCGTTCTGTAAAATATCTGGGTAATACCTATGTACTACGGTATGGTAAATACCCCAACTATGAAATGTTGCGGACCCCTCTATCAAATAAAGAGGAGCTTCCAATAATATGGGTTGAACCTAATCGCATTGAAACCATTACGAATGATCTTTTTATACCGAATGATTTCCTGTATTCAGAACAACCACATTTTGGAGTGATCAATGCCGATGATGCATGGGATACATTGGATGATATTAATATTAATATCCGATCAGGAAGTCCGGATATTACCATAGCTGTTTTTGACCCAAATGGTGTAAGCCCTTCTCATCCGGATCTTACAGGAACACTAACCGATGGAACAGCTAAAATGGTCGCAAATTTTGATTTTACTAATTGGCAGAACCAAACTGTAGCGTTGCTGGGCGGGGATCATGGAACCGAATGTGCATCAAGTGCCACAGGCCAATTTAACAATAGCACTGGTGCCACAGGTTTAGCAGGTAACTGCCATCTAATTGGCGCAAGACTAGGGGCGACTCTTACAGATCAGGCGGATGCCTGGATATGGGCAGCTGGTTTTCAGACTGGCAATACAAACCCAGCCTTTCCTGGTGCTGTTTCACGACCCGCGGATGTGATCTCCAATTCCTGGGGAAGTAATGGCTCTGCTTTGTCAAACACATATAGGGACACGTTTGACTTCTTAACCAGTTTTGGTAGAAATGGAAGAGGCTGTATAGTTTGTTTTTCAATTGGGAACAATGGCTATGTTGATTTCACCACCCATGCCACACTTCGTAGAATGTACGCAGCTTATGAAAAGACTATAGCTATTGGTGCTTCAATCAACGCTAATCCGACTAATCCGGTAAACAGCTCGCACCCGGATCAAAATGGGAATACTAATAATTTACCGGCTTCAGTAGATACAAGGGCGTATTACAATCCATTTGGGCCAGCCTTGGATATCGTTTCACCTAGCCATACTTCATATGCTCCGGCAAAAATAGATCCAATTCTTTCAGCAGTTATTGAGGACACAGGTGATATACCGAGTGGCGCTGTAGCCTCATCAACCTTGCAAGCTATTGCATCTGCAGGTAGTAACACCATTATCCTTAATTCAACAGCTGGATTTGCTGCTGGTGAATTCCTGGTAATAGGATTTCCCGGATCAGCAAATCGAGAGTATTTTGGTATAAATTCAATAGCTGGAAATACAATTACATTGAATGGGAATTTGGCGAATGCACAACCTGCAGGTACAGTTGTGTCTTCCGGACCAAATGATTATGAATTTGACTTTGGAGGAACAAGTCACTCGTGTCCAACTGTTGCGGGTGCTGCTGCTTTGGTATTGTCCGTTCGCCCAACACTAAATTGGGTTCAGGTGCGTGAAATTCTTCGTACCACTGCTGCTCAAATTGATTTTACACAAGCAAATGCTACCGGTCAGTGGGTAGACCTGGATGGTGATGCTATTCCTGACTTTAGTCAATGGTATGGTTATGGTCGATTAGATGTTGATGCGGCTGTCCAAACTACCAGGGATATGCTTAACTTCCAGGATGTTGTTATTCGGGACAATTTGACAGATGTAGGCATTGTTCCATCAAATGGTTGGCATGCCCATAGCCCGGACGTTTGGGTCCGTCAAAGTGACGATCCAATCCCGGCGTTAGCCTACAATGCAGCTCCTCCACACCAAAATGCTCTTAGAGGTCAGGATAATTATGTCTTTTTAAGAGTCCGAAACTTTGGAACGGCGGCAACAAACGAAGTTTACCTGAGAGCCCTGATCACGCATTTTCCGGGATTCGAATTCAGGTACCCGCAAGAATGGCAACCATCAAACAGGCCGGGACAAGCCCTACCCAGTCCACTTGAGCCGGGCACATATCTCATTGGTGAACAATTAATTGATAATTTGGCAATTGGTACCGATACGATCATCAAAATGACATGGGATCAAAATCTTATACCTCCGGCTTCAGTGATGGTTGGTGGCATAAATGTTGAATGGCACCCTTGTATACTAGCAGAAATTTCTCCCCACGATGGACCAAACCCTTCAACGACAGGTCATGCTGTAAAGGATAATAATAACCTGGCTCATCGGAACATAAGAATTGATGATCCGGGAGATGACATATCCGGAGATGATTTTGCAGTAGCAGTAGTAGCAGGCACTTCTGACGTTTTTGGTGTGCAATCAATCATTCTAGATCGGACTTTTCTTCCCGATAATTACGATGTTTTCATTCGAGTTGAAGACGAAAATGTAATGAACCGATGGATTAAAGCGGTGAAAGCAAATGAAATCAAATCTGCACCAGTTCTACCTGGCTCAGAGGAAGGTCCAAACGATCAATCACCAAATAAAGATTCAAGAAGGGAAGCATGTGGAGTTACCATACTTGATCCTACAAGATTATCTGTCAAATGTTGTGATGGCAACCAAATTATCATTCATGTGCCGGGAAAAACTCTGATAGAAAATCAATGTAAAGAGTCAAAGAAAGATAAACCTGGTTTAAAAGTAGGTCGATACCAAAACAAGGAAGTATTGGTTTACACAGGTGGTAGTAAAGCTGTAAGCCTACCGTTTGCGCTTCCTTCAAATGTATACGCTCCAGTCGTAATAGGTATGAATAGACCAAGTGGCGAGAGAGCAAAAGGTTATTTGAAAGCTACTCAACAAAAAACGAATGGGGAACTTTCAGCAGGTTATACAATAGAAGGTTAATTAAGTTAGTCAATGAGGAGGTAGGGTGTAACTACCCTACCTCTATTATATTTATACTGCATCAGATTCTCAAAAGACCCTGATGGAATCAAATGCTTCAAGGGTACCAATTTTTGTCAGGTGGGTACAATGCTTTCACATACTATATAATAAATTACTGTCTTGCCCAATTTTAAATCCCGGATGACAGTAATTTAGAAACATCTTTACAATTTAAGTAATTGCAATTTGCAAGCATTAATGAATGATCCTCATAAGTTAAAATCTTTCTATTGCTCTTCCGATACAGAAGGATGAGTTCAATATCAGCTCATCCAAACAATAAAATGACATTTATTCACCAACTACTTTTTCCAATGTCGTGGTTTTTTCTCATTTTGGTAAACGTTAAAATTTTATAAAACTAAAGACACCAGTTGTAGGAGGAATTCAAATTTAAGTCCTTCTACCCGGTCTGATTAAGCTAAACAAATACGATGAAATTAATTCTATACATACTCCTGACAATTTTTATCAACCAGAATCTTTTCGGGCAAGAATCAATGTTATGCACAGGTCATTATTGGACAGAAGATGAAGCAGCATTGATGTTGAAAAAATTTGAATCAGAGTGGAATGGTTTGGCATCATGGGAAAAAAGGGCAGATAAAATCAGGGATGGCATCATTGAGGGAATGCAACTTGACAAAATGGATGATATTTCAGGAAACTTCCATGCAATCATCAGAAATACGAAAGAAATGGATGGTTACATTGTAGAGAATATTGCCATTGAAAGTTTCCCGGGTTTTTACGTAACAGGAAATCTCTACAGACCGGCACAGAAACAGGAAAAATATGCAGCCGTTTTAAGTCCTCATGGCCACTTGGCAAACAAACGATTTACACATTACATCCAGAAACGTTGTGCCGTTTTAGCACGGATGGGAGCAATAGTGTTTGCTTATGATATGGTCGGATATGGAGAGTCTCAACAAGTAAGTCATAAGATCCCTATTGCCTTACTGCTCCAAACCTATAATAGCAAAAGAGTGTTAGACTATTTGCTTTCCAGGCCAGATGTAGATCCGGAACGTATAGGAATGACCGGGGGTTCAGGTGGAGGAACACAAACCTTTGTTTTAGCGGCTATTGATGACCGGATAAGGGTTTCTGCCCCGGTCGTTCAGGTATCAGCACATTTCTTCGGTGGGTGCGTCTGTGAAAGTGGTATGCCTATACACAAAAGCAATGAACACCAGACTAATAATGTTGAGATTGCCGCTCTTTGTGCACCGAGGCCCATGCTATTGGTATCAGACGGAAATGACTGGACACGCAACACGCCACGAGTTGAATATCCTTACATACAAAAGGTCTATTCTTTGTATGATGTAGAACACAAAGTGGAGAATGTACATTTACCGCTGGAAAAACACGATTATGGATTTTCAAAACGAGTAGCTATGTATAATTTCTTCTCTCACTATCTAAAACTTAATAGTAGAAATGTTCCCTACGAAGATGGTTACAAAGAGGACTTTGTAACAATTTTGCCGGAATCAGACCTGAAGGTCTTTGATGAGAACTTTCAAACACCAAGTGACCTTTTACAAGGTGATGAAGCAGTCATGAACTATCTTGATATTAGATAAGAATTTTCACTAACAACGTGCTATACATGTATCATTTTTTTTTGCCATGGTTATTTCTTCTTAGGGGCTCTTTCTTTAGTCAATAGTTGTGCATCCTGAAGTTTTCTGCCCAGCTCATCATCTTTTGCGATTAGTAAAAAATCCTTTTCCAATCTCAATGCCTTAAGTACATTGAGGTAATGCCCAATGCTAACAGACGATGAACCCTTTTCTATGGATATCAATGTATTTCTACCAATACCCGCTCGTTCAGCGACCATTTCACCACTAAACTTCCGTCGCAACCGTGCCAATCGGATTTGTCCACCAACTGTTTCAAGGATCTGTTGCATTTTTGGAAGTAAAACAGCACTCTTCTTTTTCATAATGTTTATTATATTAAGCAAATATAGGCATTATTGTTTATCATATTAAACATTATAATTAATTCTATCAAAATCACTCAGGGAGGGCTATGAGTAAATCCGCCATCTCTGTTTCGATAAGTACAACTAATTTCTGCTTTCTTTTTTCTCCCAATCCTTTATCATCTTCTCACATTCTTTTCCGGGCAATCTTCGGTTAAAATTCATGGGCTCCTATAGCTTTCTTATTACTTCACTATAAAGGATGAAAGAACAATTCATCATTTAAATCTAATACCCACAATATCCCATGAACTTCAAAACCCATCTCAATAGATATTTTCCTTAACAAATTGTCACCGGTTAGGATACCAATGTCTAGCTCCCGGGCGTGATAAAAGACAGACAAGTTAGCAGGTGGTAATCGCTTGGATATTTCTTCTTCCAACTCTTCCAGGTAGTTAACATTTTTTAAAATAAAGGTAACTATTCAGGTAAAAATAAATTTCGTTTTAAGTGGATAACTTTGCAAGTTAAAAGTGTGGTTTTGAACAGTATAGGGTGATTTTTTGTCGGAAAGTGAAAAATCAGGTTCAGGGTTGAGTTATG